>Ga0209934_1000032_pt1 | contig 623778 bp, 489 predicted proteins | sample ThiBiot_750_plan_2_FD_183950 | JGI IMG/M metagenome (GOLD analysis project Ga0209934, IMG submission 183950) | Wastewater bioreactor microbial communities from Cape Town, South Africa - Thiocy_expt_750_plan (SPAdes) | ecosystem: Engineered > Bioreactor > Thiocyanate-remediating >... | reverse complement strand
CAGAATTCTTTTTTTATATCTCTGATCTTGGATCGAATTGAACAATTACTTGAATTTGTTCATGACTTTCGACTTTCGTCTGTCTACTCGTCACGCTTACATGATTGTGTTTTCTTAAAGAACTTTTCTCGCTTCAACTTCCGTATCCGCTATATTCCGATAGGCATTGCGCCTCTCTTTATCGTTTTGTTTTTCCCTTCGTTTCCGTTGGGACTGCAAAGGTAGAAATCTTTTTTGAACTTCCAAAAACTTTCTGAAGTTTTTTTCTTTTCTCTTTTTCCGATTTCCGCGTTTAAAATAAAATCAGCGGGATTTTAAATCCTGCCAAACTCCCTTAAACCCTTCTTTTTTTCATGGTTTCTTCTTTCGAAGTAACCGTCCCTCCCTTGCGGAGTGTTGCAAAGATAGGGAGTTTATAAACAAACTTCCAAGCCTTTTGTTCTTATTTATTTGATTTTCCCCTTAACTGCCTGTAAGGGTGCGAGATTCTTTTTGTAAAACAGGTGATCGGAAGGCTGGGATGGCGGGTTCCGGGGCAGAATGGGGCCGGAAAGTGGTTTTTGGCGTGGACTTCGTGGGAACCGGGACTTAATACAGATTCCCTGGGGAAAAAGGAATGGTGCTGGAAATTGGATCGTACCGCGGAAACCGGACGACCCCTGCTGTGTTCCCACTTCCCGGGGAAAGAGAAACGGCATCGTGAATAGTAAAGGTGGTATTGTTAGGCCTGAAAGATGCACAGAGCATGCTTCGCTCTGCTTTTGCCCAATTGAAGACGGCGTGCCGGTTATTGATAAGGCCAGAACAATGGCAGAACACAGGCTGCCGGAATACCTTCTTCTGTAGCTATACTTTTCTACCTGTTTACTTAGGTTTAGTTTAGGGTTTAGTTAGGGTTTGTTTAGGTATAGTATAGGTTCTGGCTAACCAAAAGCTAACTTTATACTAGGTAAAATCTAGAGTAAACAAAAGCGAAATAAACACGACAGCTATACAATGAGCAATATATTGCAGCTCGTCATGCAACCTAGCGTCAAAGTTGAATTACCCTTACAGATCGGTCACTAACAGCAACTTGCAGGATTAGCGCAACTATAGGCTGTTAAAAAGCTCTTTTAACCTAAACCAACAGCTCGACTAACATCCTATCAAAACAAATCTTGGTAACATAAGAGCACGAGAAATCGAAAGAAACAGAAAAAGAAATGGAACTGAAAACAGCTAAAGCTGATTCGTAAAAAATAAGGAAATTACGATTTCTCTTCAGCTTTAAAAACCCAAAAACGCTGAAGCGTATAGTTGAAACCCAAAGAAACAAGCAACTCAACAACTAGTTTCGAAAACAAAAAGTTTACATGATATACATCGACCAGAAAATGAATTCCCGTAGACTTCAATGTAATACTACCACAGACGACGATCACAAATTTCCATAACTGACTACCCACGGACTTTTGCGTACTACCGAAGGACCAGTATCGATTGATCAAAAAATTAACAACAGCACCAAGGCTACCACTAATTGCATTGGAAAAAGGAGCACTGATATGAAGTAGCTTATAGCAAGCAGAGTATACTCCAAAATCAAACAATCCGCCTAAAAAGGCGGAGAGTTGAGCTTTTAAAAAAGTAATAACTTTTGAAGACATCGCTAAATAGCCTCCTCCTGTTGTTTTTTCAGTTTATCCGCTTTATCTTTTTCATCGCCTAATTTAAGAAGTAGGCGTGTATCATTTGTATTAATTATAAAAAGTGCGATACAAATTAACAGTACACACCAATTAATAGACCCAGGCATTAAAACTTCAAATAACATAACCAATGAAATAATCACCCGGATTTCAGTAGGCCCCAAAATTCCGGCGTCTATCGTATACTTATCGGTAATTCTATACCTGAGCTGAGAAATAATCATTGCCCAGCCATACAATGCGACCAATGTAAATCCCAGATACTTAAAATCACCCACGGTATACAGCACATACCCCAATCCTATAAAAACCGTACTAATCCAATCCATTACAATATCCAACGCGAAACCGTACCAGCGACGGGATTTATTACGGTAGAATGCGATACGACCATCTAATGAATCACCAAACCACTGCACAAAGAAACCAGGGATCCCTAGAAGCAAATAGCGAATATCAACATATTCAGCCAAGATAAAACTCCCCAATATCATTAAGGAGCCTAAAAATCCAATTGCCGTAAGTCCATCCGAGGTAATCCAATTTGGAATTCGAGGTACGAGGTACGAAATAAGTTTTTGTTCGGGTTCACTTAAGATATTTGTTCTCTTTCTATCCTGAAAAAGTTTTTTATTTATTTTTAACTCACTCATTATCTGCGATTATAGCCATTTATTTTCTTTATACCAAGCCAATGCCTCCATTAAGCCTTTCTTCAAATCATATTTAGGTTGGTATTGTAGCTGACGTTGAGCCGCCGAGATATCACAGCCCCAGTTTTCAGCTGTAAGTTCATTCAGTCGCTCCGGATATAGCACAGGTATTGCTTTAGATTTTTTATACAATCGTTCAAAAATAACCGCGATAGTCTTCACGACACCAAAAGGAATATGCATACGAATCATTTTCTTTTGGCTAAACTCTTTGAAAAATCTAGCCAACTCATAACGGCCATACACCTGCCCATCACTGAGGTTATACACCTGCTTTCCTCCTTGATCAAAACGACAGGCATGAATGATCGCCTGCACCAGGTCAGCAACATAAATAAAGCTAAGCTTTTGAGGAGAGCGGCCAACATAGGCATCCAGGCCGCCATTCATTGTTTTAAAAACAATAAAAATATCTTTTTCACGAGGGCCGTATACTGCAGTGGGGCGCAAAATCGTTAGTGGCTGATCTCTAAAATCATCCAAGGCGAGCTCCGCTTTCCGTTTACTACGACCATAGGCCGTAACAGGGCGATAGGGATTGCTCTCATCGATAAGGTTAGCATCGTAGCTAACAGGACCGATTGCCGCAAGACTACTAACGAAAACAAATCTTTTGATGGGAGTTTTTAAATAAAAACAAGCAGATGCCAAGTTTTTTGTATAACCAACGTTGACCTTTTCGAGATCTTCTTCGTGCTTGGCACGAGTCATTGCCGCAGCATGAACAACATAGGTATAGTTTTCCGCTTCCAGTAATTCGCTGATAGACTCTTCATCAGAGAAATCCGGATAAACAAATTTATCTACAACGGAGCGAATTTCTGAAACATCACTTGACTTCCTCACCGCGGCATGAACTTCCATCCCCGCCTCTTTCGCTGCTCTTGTCAAATGATAGCCTACAAAACCACTCGCTCCGGTGATTAATACTTTTTCTATCATAATGATTTTTGATACAAACGATAACGTTTGTACAATTCTCCATTCATTTGTTCTATAGCGTGGTTCATCATGTAATTATGCTCCAACATCCACGAACATTCGGCCCCTTTGATATTAGAATCTTTTGATTCTTTTATAATTCGGCCATACAGACATGCTTCAATACCAAGTTTACGGTAGTCTTCCAATACCCCTAACATGAGTACACGAAGCAAGTTGATTTTTTTCTTTCCAAATAACAATTTAAAAATACCCGTAGGAAGTAGACGTCCTCGCTTCACTTTGATAAGGATTTGATTGATATCAGGTATCCCTAGACCAAAGCCAACAAGCTCACCATCTTTCTCCGCAACGATAGCAAAACGTGGATCGAGAATCATTTTTAGATCTTTGGCCGTATAATTAAATTCGTCCTCTGTCATCGGAACAAAACCCGAATTTTTATCCCATGCTCTATTATAAATGTCACGAACTTTTGCTGCTTCGTTTTTAAAATCCTTCACATTAAATTGACGCAATGTAATGCCAGATCTTTTCAAACGCTCTTCCAACCTATCTAAAAGCAATACAGAACGTTTATCCGCAGACTTTTCCATGACCAAATAAGCTCTCAAATCCACTTTATGTCCATAACCTGAATTGGTAATCAAGTCAATGTAATAAGGTGAATTGTAGGGCATCATGGCTACTGGGGGCTTATCAAAACCGTCAACCAACAAACCAACGGTATCATTGGTTGATAAATTGATCGGCCCAACGATCGTATCCCCTCCTTTAGCTTTAACCCATTTTTCTGCAGTCTCAAATAACGCGTTTGCGACTTCTTGATCATCTATACAATCGAAAAAACCCCACTGCCCTTCATTCACACGATTGAAAGCATTATGGTTATTGTTCCAGATGGCACATATACGACCGACAATCTTATCGTTACGATAAGCTAGAAAAGGTTGTGCTTGGGAATGTTTATAAAAGGGATGCTTGTCAGGGGAAAGCAAATCGTTTTGTTCAAGAAATAAGGCAGGTACATAATTAGGATTTCCCTCATAGAGACTATGAGGGAAATCTATAAACAGCCGTCTTTGTTTCTTTGTTTCAACGGGTATAATCTGAATCATACGATTAGATTTTATATTAATGTTTCAACTTCAGCTTGTTTGAATACTTTAACCATCTTCTCAATAGCCTCGTCGATTTGGTCATAAGTATGTGTCGCCATCAATGAAAAACGAATCAAAGACTCTTCCGCAGGAACTGCTGGAGAAACAACTGGATTAACAAATACCCCATCATCTTGGAGCATTTTAGTTACCCAGAACGTTTTTTCATTGCTACGAATAAAGATTGGCAAAATAGGACTTTCCGTAGCACCTAGATCAAACCCATGATCCAGTAATTGTGCTTTGGCATAATCTGTGTTTTTCCATAATTTTTCAATATGCTCAGGCTCATTTTGAATAATTTCCAAAGCTTTCAATGTTGAAGCAACCGAAGCTGGAGTCATTGAAGCACTGAACATCACAGAGCGGGCATTATGTTTTAAGAAATCGATCACATCTGCATCACCTGCGACAAATCCACCTAAAGATGCTAACGATTTACTAAATGTACCCATAATCAAGTCTACATCATCATTAAGCCCAAAATGAGAAGCTGTACCAGCTCCTTTGTGCCCAATAACACCTAAACTGTGTGCATCGTCGACCATTACTGCAGCATCAAACTCATTGGCAATCGACGTAAGTTCAGGCAAATTAACAATATCCCCCTCCATACTAAAGATACCATCCGTACAAATTAACTTCGCACTATCCTCAGGTAGGCGTGATAACTTAGCACGTAAGTCCTCCATATTATTGTGTCCGTATTTGATTACTTTGGAAAAAGACAAACGGCTACCATCAATAATTGATGCGTGGTCACGCTCATCCAACAAAATATAATCATTACGTCCCATTAGACATGACAAAGGCCCTAGATTTGATTGGAATCCTGTACTAAACAGAATAGCGGCTTCTTTACCTACATAAGCAGATAATTTTTCTTCCAGTTCCACGTGAATATCCAACGTACCGTTTAAGAAACGAGATCCAGCACATCCAGTACCATACTTTTCCAAAGCATCTTGCGCTGCTTTTATAATACGTGTATCAGTCGTTAACCCTAAATAAGAGTTAGAACCAAACATCAACACACGTCTACCATCGATTTTTACTTCGGTATCTTGTTTTGATTGAATAGGTCTAAAATAGGCATATAAGCCCTTAGCTTTCAACTCCTCAACAATCTTAAATTGCGATATTTTCTCGCCTAACTTTCCTTTACTCATGCGATAAAAAGGTATTTCTAAAACTATTTCTAACTTTTAGATGTTATTGTAACAAACAAAATTATCGAATTGGACTTTTATATAAAAAACTCGGTCTCCGACTAAAAATCTGCTATATCCACAATGTAAGTTGAAATGCTACGTTGTATATATTCACAATAATTCCAAAAAACGTTGCAAACATACGAAAACATAATCTGACTTTCACTTAAATTTAGTCATATTTTTAACACATCGCCCAAAACAGTTAATTTTATTTTAATACTCCGCTAACATCCGCCCCACACAATTCTACTTTAAAATAAGACAATTTTAATAATTATATTTGCGAACTTTAAATTATCCTATAATTAGTTACATTTAGGTTCATTGCAATAGCAATGGTATAGACTTACTAATATACAACAATATATGGCTTTATCTTCAGATATCAATATAAAAAATAAAAAAGCTTCTTTTGAATACCACTTACTGGACAAGTACATTGCAGGAATTCGATTATTGGGTACAGAAATAAAATCCATACGCGAAGGAAAGGCAAATATTAACGATAGTTTCTGTAGTTTTTTTGAGGACGGATTATACATCCGTAACATGCACATTGCCGAATATTCCATGGGATCTTTCTATAACCATGAAGCAAAACGCGACCGTCAACTGCTATTGACAAAAAGAGAATTAAAAAAACTGAAAGAGAAAGGGGAAGAACGTGGTTTTACCATTGTACCCCTACGCATCTTTATCAGTGCCCGGGGGTTTGCCAAAGTTGAAATTGCCTTGGCACAGGGTAAAAAAGATTTTGACAAACGAGAAAACATCAAAGAAAGAGATGTTAAACGTGAGCTTGATCGCGTGATGAAATTTTAGGTTAACGCGCCAGGACAAATGCGCCTGGCGTCATGCCTACCCTGCTTTTAAAAAGCCGAACAAAGTAGTTGACATCATTAAATCCTGCCCCATAGCACGACTCCTTTACATTACGGGTGAGTAAAAGCATCTTTTTTGCCTTCTCGATACGCTGTTGGATCACATACTCCATTGGACTAAGTCCAAGTTCACGGTTAAACATCCGCGTAAGGCTCGCTTTGCTCATGTGAGCAGTCCGCTCCAATAGACCAATTGAAATTTTCTCGGTAATATGTTTCTGAATAAATTCCTGCACGTGTAACAGTACTTTGTTGGGCGACTTCCCAATTTTTAATGCCATCATCGACTGTGACTGAAGTAGCCGAATCGTAAGCTCTTTAAAGGTCAGATCTGCAAGCACATCTTTCAACGGATTTTCACTAATAATGATCTGAAACAACTTGTTCACCAGATCGGCAAGCTCAGTCGAATTGTACAGGTGAAAAAACTCCGGATCAAGCCGCCATTGATTGACATGTTCTTTTGGATAAAACTCATTTAGATAATCTAAGACTGCTGCTATCTTCTCTCTATGAATTGTTAAAGCGGTACACTGCGTGGGCTGGTCGAGGGTCGCTTCTGGAAAATCAATATGCATAGCCACCGATGCAGGTAACACCATCATCTGACCGGGCAGATAGTCAAAAGCCTTTACATTCTCCAAATGCATGATTTTTTTACCCTGGATCATATTAATCATAACCAAATCATCAAAACATAAAGGTACATGCTGCGATATCCGATATGTTTCGTAGATATTAAGCTCCAAGCTATCTAACGTAAATGCGCGTCGGTTCTCCACTAATGTGCTGAGCTCCCCCTTCCGCGAAAATGGCAATGTATGAATCAGCGTCCTATTTTCCATAGTGCAACAATTAAATATAATTGGCAGTCAATCAAATATAATAAATAAAATAAACTATGAGCGAAAGTTATGTGCCACAATTGTGCTATGTTTTGGATCAATTCTGCTACACCATTGAATAATTGCTGGCTAACTTTGATAAGAAGGGATTAAAAATAATTAATAAATAAACCATATGAGCGCAATCAAAAGACCATCGTTCAAAGAACGATATGACAACTACATTGGTGGTAAATTTGTCGCACCAATTCAAGGAAAATACTTCGATAATATTTCGCCGGTAGATGGAAAAGTGTTTACTCAAGTTGCCCATTCAACAAAAGAAGATCTGGATCTCGCTGTCGACACCGCCGCTAAAGCTTTTGAAACTTGGGGACAAACCTCGGCTACAGAACGAAGTATTATCCTCAATAAAATTGCTGACCGCATTGAAGCTAATTTAGAATATATCGCCGCCGTTGAAACGATAGACAACGGAAAAGCGGTACGTGAAACATTAAATGCCGATATCCCATTGGCAATCGACCATTTCAGGTATTTTGCTGGTGTAATCCGCGCTGAAGAGGGGTCCATAAGCGAATTGGACAGCAATACAGTGTCACTGATTGTACACGAACCAATCGGAGTTGTTGCACAGATTATTCCATGGAATTTCCCGATTCTAATGGCCGTATGGAAACTAGCTCCGGCCCTTGCCGCAGGGAACACCGTCGTATTAAAACCTGCTGAAAGTACACCCACATCCATTCTTGTCCTTATGGAGATTATCGGTGATCTGATTCCTGCCGGAGTAGTCAATATCGTTAACGGTTTCGGCGCAGAACTTGGTCGTTCTTTGGTCACAAACCCAAAGGTTTCCAAAGCAGCATTCACTGGTTCCACAGCAACTGGACGTTTGGTTATGCAATATGCGACTGAAAATATCATTCCGGTAACCCTAGAATTGGGTGGGAAATCGCCCAATATTTTCTTTAGTTCGGTTATGGATGCAGACGATGCATTTTTGGACAAAGCAGTGGAAGGAGCCGTATTATTCGCACTCAATCAGGGCGAAATTTGTACCTGTCCTTCTCGTTTACTGATCCAGGAGGACATTTATGAAAAATTTATCGCTAAAGTAGTCGATCGGGTTAATCAGATCAAAGTGGGCGATCCATTAGACCCAACAACAATGATGGGTGCTCAGGCATCGAAGATCCAAAAGGACAAAATTATGTCCTATATTAAACTTGGCAAAGAAGAAGGGGCCGAAGTATTGACCGGCGGTGATGAAAACAATGTCGGTGCTGGTTTTGAAGAAGGCTACTACATCAAACCTACCCTATTCAAAGGCGATAATAGCATGCGTATTTTCCAGGAAGAAATCTTCGGTCCCGTGCTTGCAGTCACCACGTTCAAGGATGAACAAGAAGCAATTGCTATCGCCAACGACACCATGTATGGTCTCGGAGCAGGTGTATGGACCCGAGATGCACATCAGCTTTATCAGATCCCGCGTGCCATACAAGCAGGACGTGTTTGGGTAAATCAGTATCACTCCTACCCAGCGGGTGCCCCATTTGGCGGATACAAACAATCAGGAATTGGACGGGAAAACCATAAAATGATGCTTGCCCATTACAGACAGGCTAAAAATATGTTGATTTCCTACAGTAAAGAAAAACTTGGTTTCTTTTAACTGAAGCGTACCGGGTATTCTTTTCGAACAGCTAGATACCCGAGTTTAGGGGGAGCAAATGCTGCCCCTTCAGCTGAATTTCCTATTCGTCAACGCTAAAACACATAAACGAATTTCACCATGATCAATAGACTAGACATCACTGAAAAAGCCAGGGAGCTCATTCATGAACTTGAAGCGAAGCATGGTAAATTAATGTTTTATCAGGCCGGAGGTTGCTGCGAGGGTACACAGCCACAGTGTTTTGAGGAAGGAGGTTATTTTCCTAGGAAAAATGACGCCATGATCGGATTAGCCGAAGGATATGAGTTTTGGGTGGATCGGGATCTCTTTGAATATTGGAAACATGCGCATTTCACACTCGATGTGCTGGATGGATTTGGTCCGGGGGGATTCTCATTGGAAACCCCACTGGGTAAAACTTTCAAAGTTCATTATCGTTTATTTACAGCCGAAGAACTTAACGACCTCAGCCCAATCAAGAGAAACGAATGACAAAAAGGGTCGCATTGCAATCTGCGACCCTTTTCCATGTTATAATTTTAAAAAATCTCTCTCGAGTTTCCGCATTCGGAAGCTAAAATTTTATTCAATATCCAAGCCTTCAAGGACTGGAATTGGCTGTCTGTTTTCATCAAGGGCAACAAATGTAAAAACACCCTCAATGGCCAATTCTCTTCCTTCCTTGTACATATGTTCCAAAAATATGTCGACCTTCACCTTCAAGCTGGTCCGGCCTACATTTTGAACCCGCGCGACCGCTTCAATAATACTTCCGGAAGGAATTGCCTTATTGAAGTCAATACGGTCTGTCGATACAGTCACCAACGTTTTGCGGCAAAATCGTGTCGCAGCCATAAACGATACTTCGTCCATAATGGACATCGCCTTGCCGCCGAACAAAGTATCGTGATGATTTGTCAAAAACGGAAACACGGTCGTGCAAACATGTGTTTCTGATAAATCAATACGTTCTTGTAAAGTCATTTATTGTTTTATTTAGTGGATTTAAGAGGAGACAAATGTAAACCAATCTAGCTCCAGTTCCGTCATTTTTATTCCATATTTTCGTCAATATCCACGCCTATACCTTTCAATAAAAGCGACGCATTGAATATCTTACATTCCCCTATCTTCAGCTTATAATCAAACAGCATCTGCCCCGCATCAACACGAATGTCAAAATGATAATTTTTGATATCTCCCGGGAATTCCTCTTGTAAACTGGACAGTTGTAAGTCGTGTGTAGCCACCATACCCTTACCGTCCAATCGAACCAGTTTCTTTATGATTGCACGGGAGCCAAGATATTTGTCGACTGAATTTGTTCCACGAAGCATCTCATCGATTAGAAAAAAGCTATCGCTATGTACTGAAACTGTATCCAATATAAATTTCATCCGATTCAGTTCTGCTTTAAATGTCGACGTACTTTCATTCAGGTTATCCTTGATGCGCATATAGGATATTAGTTTGTAAATCGGGAGCTGAAAAGAAGTCGCTGCAACCGCAGCTCCGGCATAAGCCAAAATTGCATTAATACCTACTGTCCGCAGAAATGTACTCTTTCCAGCCATGTTTGAACCTGTTACCAAAGCAACACGATGATCTATACTACTGTAATCATTGGCGACGACCTGACTGCTTGGGATCAGTGGATGATATAACCCTTGCGCGTCAATCTTATTTTCCAGCGGATTATCCAAAATTACTGGATAACTATAAGACGAATGGTTTCTCTTCCAAATAGCAAGACTAGTGACAGCCTCCACCTTAGCCAAGGTATCGAATGAATTCAGAATCTCGTTTTCGTATTTATTCTTCCAATCAACAATAGCCAATACTTGTCTAAAGTCCCAAAGGAGAAATAGGTTTAGAAATAGCCCAACAAAGACATTATTCCGTGCGTCCAAGTTGTTAATAAGACCAGCTAATTTTTTAAAGGCAAAGGAAATGGATGCTGTTCCCTGGTTTTGTTTTAGCTCTCCGGCGATCTCCTGCATAGCAATAGACTTCCATGCGTGGTCTTCGATCGATTGAATCGCATCTGCATATGATCCCAGCACGCCACCAATTTTGTCTATTCGCGACGAGAACATACTCACACTTCCTGCTTTGGCCAATGCCCAAAGAATATGAAATAGTCCTATCAAGGTTGCCACTCCAGCCAATTTTGGCACGAAAAAGCTGCCCGCTAAAACGACCAAAAATAAAACAGGGCCTGCTTTGATATAAAATCGCATAAAAGCATTTCCGAATTGAAAATTTCGGTCTTGAAAGTAATTTGTCAAAAATGCCTTGATATCCAATTTATGGTTCAGATTGGCCAAGAGCTTTGCCTGAAAATCCCATATCCATTCGGATTCATTTTCGAGTTCCTGTGATGCTTCTTGATTGCGTTGAATTTGATTGCTTTGGAGAGGCGCATCAAGCCAAGAAGCCAAAAGATCAATCCCCTGTTTGGTCGTTGCCCGATTTATCTGCGCGAATAAGGAGTATGTGCCAAAGATATCCATATCGGAGCTATAAGGATGAGCTCCGTTTTCGAAATGCTCACCATGGTCATACATGTTTAGTTTCCCTTCTGCTAGGGCCTGTTCATTTGCCAAAACTTTCAAATAAGCTTCAAAATAGTTCTTCTGAAGCTCTAACTGGCTCTGCTTCCGCACCAGATAGGCAAATAGGAACAATAGTCCAAAAAAGCAGAAAAAAACCAGCGGAAGGCTTTCCAGTTGAAAGGTATAAAATAACAACGCTCCGCCACCGAGTATCACAAATAGCCGCGACAAGCTGAGCGTGTTGACTTGTTTATTTAATTTGACCACAGTTGAAGCGGTTTCGCGATGCTTCTGGTCATATTGTATTGCAGTTGGCGTCATAAGGTGAATATTTATTCTTTCACGTTCATTTCAATTTAATCATGGCTATTTTGCATCTGCTCAAGAAACAAGGGCTCGATTGTCACTCGCAGACCTTGGGGGAGGCCATCGGAACTGGTTGAATGGATCTCCTACCAAGCTTGATCACCCACCAAAGGCACAAAACGAAACGTATCCAATTCGATACGGTCAAAATCATTTTCACCTACCCGAATGATCGTCATCATCTTTTGCGATTTTTCGTCTCCTACAGGGATCACAAAAATTCCGCCCATTTTCAACTGCTTCAACATAACCTCTGGCACGAAAGGCGCACCTGCAGTGACAATAATTTTGTCATAAGGGGCGTGCTCTTCGATTCCCTTGGAGCCATCACCTAAAAAGAAATTTGGTTTATAGCCCATGTAGGGCAACACTTGAATGGTTCGTTGATATAGGTTTTCCTGACGTTCGATAGTATACACCTCTGCGCCAAGTTCCAACAAGATACAGGTTTGGTACCCCGATCCCGTACCAATTTCCAGTACTTTATCTCCTTTTTTCACGTGGAGCAGTTCAGATTGATAGGCGACGGTATACGGCTGCGAAATTGTTTGTCCGTCACCTATTGGAAAAGCAATATCCCGATAGGCCTGATTCCAGAATGTTTCATCAAAAAAATAGTGACGTGGTACCTTGCCAATGGCATCTAATACTTTCTGGTCCGCAATGCCCCGGCTTTTTAGATGTTCAACCAATTTCTTACGAGCACCTTTCTCCCGATAATTATCAATAAACTTGTACGCCATGATGTTTCAAATTTACCTTTTAAAAGGCACATTAAACAGAATTAATCACAAATAATTCAATACCAACACTGTACGTATTTTCAAGTTAATTTGCTTTATTTTCCGAATCATCTTTCCCTTAGGCTCAACCTCCGTTGACCTCTTGAATTTGGCCGCGAAGAAAACGATAAGCGCATGTGATTTAAGTTTACCAAGAACGCTCGTTTTTACAAGTTAATGCGGGCAATAGCTGTCACTAATAGGGATCTACATCGACCTGAACGCGCACACCAGCATTGGTTTTATCGATTTCAAAATCGAGGAGCACCGAACGGATCAATTCCTTGACCTTTGCAATACTAATATTTGTTCGCTCAATCTTCAAGGTAATGGTCTGGATAAAATTATTCCGCACACGAGAAACTAAAGGCGGCTCCGGTCCCAATACCCTTGCACCCAACTGTTGCCGCAGCGCCGAGGCAAAACGATTGGCCGAATCATAGCATTTCTGAAAATCCGTATGTTTAATATCAATCCGAATAAGACGGTAGAAAGGAGGATAAAGATAGTTTTTACGTTCTGTAATTTCAGTCATAAACATCCCTTCATAATCGTTATTGACCACCTGTTCTAACACCCGATGATTCGTGGTGTAGCTCTGGATGATAACTTTTCCGCCGGCTTCACGTCGACCTGCGCGTCCTGCTACCTGGGAAAATAACGAAAATGATCGTTCATACGAACGGAAATCCGGAAAGTTAATGATCGTATCTGCATTGACAACACCAATAAGGCTTACTCTTCCGAAATCGAGCCCCTTAGCGACCATTTGTGTCCCTATAAGAACATCAAATTCATGCTCATCAAAAGCCGTGATAATTTTGTCGAAACCATATTTGCCTTTTGTGGAATCCAGATCCAAGCGACCGATGCGGATTTCGGGCATCAGGATTTCAAGTTCTTCCTCTACCCGTTCTGTACCGAAGCCTTTACTTTCGATATGGGGCATTCCACAGGCTGGACAAACACGAAGTGGAGGCTCCACATGACCACAGTAATGGCAATGCATCATATTAGAGCTCTTGTGATAGGTTAAGCTGACATCACAATTGACACATTTTGCAACAAATCCACAGGTATTACACTGGATCATTGTCGTGTGCCCACGTCTATTTTGAAATAATATAACCTGCTCTTTATTTTTTACAGCTTCTTCAATTGCCTTTAACAAGATACCCGAAAAATAGGAAAACATATTTTCCTTTCTTCCTTCTTCGGGAATATTCACCAACTCAATACTTGGCAATTGGGCATTGCCATAACGCTCAAGCAGCTGCACAAAGCCATACTTCTTAGCTTTGGCATTGTAATAACTTTCCAAAGAAGGCGTCGCGGATCCCAATAGTACTTTGGTCTGATGTAGAAATCCGAGGTAAATGGCCGTATCGCGGGCATGGTAACGTGGGGCTGGATCAAACTGCTTATAGGAGCTTTCGTGCTCTTCATCAACGATGATGATCCCTAAATCCTGAAATGGCAGAAAGACGGAAGAACGAGCCCCAATCACAACCTGAAATTCATTCTTCATGACTTTATGCCACACCTCGGCACGTTCATTATCATTAAACTTAGAGTGGTACACCCCCAGTTTATCGCCGAAATGCAACTTTAAGCGCGCTGTAATCTGCGCTGTCAGCGCAATCTCAGGCAGTAGATAGAGAGCTGATTTTCCCGCAGCGATTGCTTGTTCAATAAGCCGTATATAAATTTGTGTTTTTCCCGAAGCAGTCACACCATGCAACAGTGTAACGTCCTTCTCCTCAAACGACGCTTGTATTTCGGTATAAGCCCTTTGCTGATTTTCATTAAATTGAAAATTGGCATCCAGTTCGATATCTTCCCCCTGAAACCGGGATACAACCTTTTCCTTTATTTCAAAAACACCTTTGTCAATCAAAGCCGTAATTGCACCGTTACCACAGCCTGAGGCCTCCGTCAACATGGGTCGCGTAATTTCCTCCGTTTTTTTGACCAGCTGCATAAATGCCAATACCGCATCTTGTTGTTTTGGTGCACGATTTAAGCTGTCCAACAATTCTCTTTTTGCATCTTCATTTCGAAAGTCGGGCGCAAAACGCAAAAATGCTTTGGTCTTGGGTTTATATCGTTCTGTAATCTCTTCAGAAATCAAAACAATTCCTTTGTCAAATAATTGTTTTAATATAGGGAAGACTGTTTTTTGTCCCAGCAATTTCACAATATCATTGACTTTTAGTTCTCCCGCCACCTCCAAAGCTTCGATGATGAGATACTCCTTATCTGATAGTGTGGAACGGTCAAATTCTTCCCCAATCGATGAAACGACTTTGGTCTCACTGGCCAGCTTCAATGCCGAGGGCAGCGCAGCCTGCATGACTTCGCCCAAACTACACATGTAATAATCGGCTAGCCAGTCCCACAGTTTAAACTGAGCTAAATTGACAATGGGTTTTTCATCAATGATGTCCAAAATATACTTTGCTTCATAGTGCTTTGGTGCTTCCTGGCTAATGGACTTGACAACCGCAGAATAGATCTTATTCCGTCCAAATTGCACGATGACACGTACACCAACCTGCACACGATCGTTCCAGTCAACCGGAATACGATACGTATATGTTCTTGCTAATGCTAGTGGTAGGACCACATCAACAAACAGCGTATCTCTTTCACTAAAAATCGTAGATTGTGGATTGGACATAAATTCAAATTATGGTATAAAAGTACAAAAAAACCTTCAGGAATAGCGGTCAAACGACTCCGGCAATGCATAAAACCGTCTACAATCATACGGCGCCAACGCGACATCGGAGTGTGAAAGCCAAGCGATCACTGGTCAATCCATTGTAACCTAAAAAAGCCTTCCTGAATTTATTCAAGAAGGCTCTGTTATGATTAAATACGAATATGATTTCGTATCGACATAGGCAATTAAATAGGATTACGATTTATTTTTTAGCGCTGCTATAAATAGCGCAACCCAGCCAACGATCAAAGACAATCCTCCCAAAGGCGTGATAGGTCCTAAAATAGACGGATTGCCAAAGCCGGTTATTTCTCGCACACTTAAGACATACAACGATCCTGAGAAAAAAAGTATACCAATGAGGAAAGCAATAAATGATACTTTAATCGAGTACGTCTTTGCTCGCGAAAAAGTAGATAAAAATAACAGGGCGAAGGTATGATAGAAATGATACTGGTTTGCAGTTTTCCAAGTTTCAATATGATATGTACTTACCTTTCCTTCTAGACCATGAGCGCCAAAGGCACCTAATATTACAGCTAATGCTCCCAACAACGAAGCGGCTAAAATGATTTTCTTATTCATTATGTTAAAGTGAATGCTGAAAATGAGTTTCTAGCGATAAATGTATTAAAAACAGAGCAAAATAAGGAATTTTTTGTTAAATTTCTATTACAAAGGCGCATTATAGCAACGATTTTCTATCTCTTCCCATATATTTTTATTAGGTTTGTTTTACGTATGAATCATCATGAGCATCGTGCAGCTCACCAAGATCTTGAACGAGGTTCAAGATTTGTATATCCTTGATAAACATCTGCCGCATGATAACTTCATCACCATTTAAAAAACAAGTTTAGTGTACTTATCTGCTGAAAAGAAAATGAGTACCTCATAAATAGTTGTTCTGCTAAAAACTGCATTTTTAATCGTATCGACCAGCGGGTTAGTGACGATTTATTCGAGTTCTTATCAGGCATTGAAAAAAATAAAAAGGATGAAAAAAACAATCATCATCACTGTTATATTATTCATCGCGGTCATCGCGGCCACGATCTATCTTTTTGGAGACTTCAATAAAAACAATAAACAAGATTCTAAAGCTTTACAATATCTTCCTGAAAATACATTAGCCATTGCCTCCTTTGCCAATGATCAGACTGTAGATACGATCTTTAACGACTATGAGCTCTTTAAAGCCATTATTGGCCAACGCAATTTCAGTAATTTGGAACGTCTTAAAGACGAATTATTACGTAGCGAACAGGTAGCACCTCTTGTAGCGGGGCAGCAAATATTACTGTCCTTTCACCAGGAAAAAGATCAAATTACTCCGCTATATAGCGTCCAGGTTGGTCAAAGCATTGATAATAACGCGCTGGCAACATTGCTTGGAAACGTCGGTAAAAACTACAAGATACAACCCTTTGACACCTTAGGCCAACGATTTTATGGGCTTAATCAAGGTACTAAGGATAGTACACTTTATTGTGCCTATTCCCACGAAATCATTTTCGCCAGCTACTCTAAGCAGGTGCTTTCCCAGATCTTTGATAAACAGGTTAAGAAAATAAGTACCAAACAAATCGAGTTCTTCGTAAACCATAATAATAAAAACACACCACTTAGTCTCTATTTTTTCAATGAGCAACTGTCGCAAATTGCTCGAATATTAATGAAATCCAAATTTGGTACCTATCTCAACCTGATCGATTCGCTGAAGGGCCAAACGTCCTGGAACATGAATTTCAAAAAGGATGCTTTTATCTTTAAGGGTGAAACAGATCTCACGGCGAGCAAAAATAGCTACTTACAGTTATTTGCCACGCAGACGGCTCAAGTGCAAGCTCTGGGGAACTATCTCCCTAAAAATGCAGCATCTTATATAGACTTTAGTATCTCTGATCCCCATAGTTTTCGCAGCGGATTAAAAGCATTGTTAGTACAACAAAAAGAAGATGCTCGATTGACGAAAAGTATAAAAAACTTTGAAGAAGACAGCAAAGTATCATTTGACAGTATCATTGCGCCAATTTTCAACGATGAATTTGCACTCGCGGAACTGGACAATCAGGATGCGATTGGTTTGATTAGCATTTCGGATTCCACACAATTTGCCGATAATCTTAAGAAATTCAGTACTGCTGTAGGGGATTCGATCTATCAATTTAAATATTCGAATCTTTTACATGCATTATTTGGAGAACCTTTCAAGAGCTTTACCCGACCCTATTTCACCATTGTAGACAATATCATGGTTGTTGCTAGCCGAACAGGCATCTTGCGAGATTATCGTGAATCTTTCCGGGAAAAGCAATTTCTTTCGGGTACTGCAATTTTCAAAAATCATGCAGCATTGCAGAATAGCCGCAGTAACGTAACGTTCTATTTAGAACCTAAGGCTGGTAAAAGCAATATTCTGGATAACTTAAAAGCTGATTTCGCAAAGAACTTTAAAGATGAGGATGAATATGGCTTTCAAAATTTCTATTCATGGTCCTATCAGCTAAGTGGCAACCAAGGCACATTTTCGTCCAGTTTATATGCACTCTTTAAGAGTGATACGAGACTGGGGGGCAAACCAGAATGGACAGCTCAACTGGAGAACCGAATTATCAATAAACCTTGGATTTTAGATCAAGATGGGAAGAATAAGTTTATCCTGATTCAAGAACAAGATCACACGGTACATGCATTTTCGCCGGATGGAAAAGAGCTTTGGCAGAACCTCTTCCAAGGTGAAATTTTGGGCGAGCCAATTCAGTTACAGGATCTCAGTATTATCGCCGTTACAAAAAACCGCTTATATCGTTTTATGCCAGATGGTAAAAACCGAACCGGTTTTTCAGTTGAATTGCCATACTCGGCAACTTATGGGGCTACAATTGCCACCTTCAATAAAGAGCAACGTATTTACATTCCCGCAACAGACCGCATTCTTGCCTATACACTCGACGGCAAAAAAGTGGAGGGCTTTGAAAATAATAGCGTGGACGGGCGAATTTTATTCGATTTAAAAACAACCAGTTTAGGGCAGACCAATTATATTATTGCCGGTACAAGCACTGCTTCCGTCTATTTCTTTGATCAAAATGGTAAGGTCATCCATAAAAAAACATTGGATACCGATGGGGAAAGTGTTAAAAATCCAATTGGTTTAGTTGCAGCGTCGGATGAAAAGAACTCCTTCATCTACTTGGCAAACAATAAAGGTAGTGTCTTCAAAATTCCTTTCGAGGGCGAAACCAAAAAAATAAAACTGGGTGACTGGGGCAAAGATGCGTTCTTTAATTTTGAAGATATTAGCGGTGGTGCTGACAGAGACTTTGTTATTCTAGCCAACAACAAACTGAATGCCTACAGTGCAAGAGACTCTTCTTCCTACTTTGAATATAAATTCATCGAAGAGGCCAGTAACAGACCGTTGTTTTTTAAACGAATAGGTAAATCTGATATCATTGGCGTAGGAACCGACAATCGCATGATCTATGTCTTCGGATCTGATGGCCTGGTTCAGGAAGGATTCCCTGTAGAAGGTTTTTCAAAATTCTATTATGGACCGATTAACTATGGCGACAATGCCAATTATCTAATCTGCATGAAGCGGGATTTCAAGATCTATGTATATAAGTTTTAAAAACCTGAAAATCAATTTTTTAAAATCAACACCAAATGCTCTAAGATGCTAAAAGATCTTTATAAAAAATTTGTCTAATCTAATTTTTTTATAGTAGGTTTGCAGACTTAATATGACTATGCTGAAATCGGAAGAATTAAAAGAGTTATTGGCTGAACCAAAACGTATTGTAATTACAACGCACTACAAACCAGATGGGGACGCTTTGGGTTCATCTTTAGGATTGTACTTTTGGTTGACCTCGAAAGGACACCAGGTAAATCTCATTGTACCATCAGACTTTCCTGCTTTTTTGGATTGGCTACCTGGCTTGGAAAATGTACAAATTTATACACAGGGTATTGACCTGCACAATCAACAGATTGACGCAGCTGAATTAATTTTCTGCTTGGATTTCAATGGTCTTGCCCGTATTCACGAAATGGGTGAACCTATTCGTCAAGCGAAGGGAATCAAATGTATGATTGATCATCATTTGGATCCGGAAGGATTTGAAGACTACGCTTTTTGGGATTCATCTGCAGCGGCGACCGCACAATTGATCTATCGCTTCTTGATCCATGAGATGCAAGATCCAGACCATATCAGTGCAGACATGGCGACATGCCTATATACCGGTATTATGACCGATACGGGCTCTTTCCGCTTCCGTTCGACTACTGCTGAAATTCACCGCATCATTGCATCACTCATTGATTGCGGCGCACAAAACTGGGCTATTCACGAAGAGATTTATAATAGTTCGTCTGAAAGCCGCCTGAAATTCTTAGGATTCTGTCTACTGAATCGTCTAGAGGTTATCCACGAATATAACACCGCCATTATCCATGTAACCAAAGCGGATCTCACGCAGTTTGAAGTTATCACCGGCGATACCGAAGGACTGGTCAATTATGCACTTTCAATTAAAGGAATTCGATTGGCTGCTTTAATTATTGACAGAAATGAACAAATTAAACTATCTTTGCGTTCGATTGGAGAAGTTCCTTGCAATGAGATCTGTAAATTATATTTCAATGGGGGTGGGCATCTTAACGCTTCAGGCGGTAATTCGAAAGAAAGCCTCGAAGCAGTGATTGCTAAATTCAAATCGGTTTTACCAAATTATAAAGAAATATTAACAAAATAAGATATCGTAACATACATTAGAAAATGAAGAAAGCAATTCTATTTTTCGCGGCTGCCGGTCTTTTGATGACGTCATGCCAAAAATTCAAAAAGGCTGAAGGTGGTCTTGAGTATAAAATCGTAGATGATAATGCAAAAGAAAAAGCAGTATCAGGCGATTTATTAGCACTTGACATGGTTGTGAAAACGGACAGAGATTCTACAATGCAAAGTACATATGACATGGGAGTCCCTCAAATCGTTCAATTATATCCAGATAGTATCATCGCAAAAAATCCAGGTGACCCTACTGGTTTATTCAAATACGTAGGTGAAGGCGATAGCTTGGTATTCAAAATCAACTTGGATTCTATGGCTGCTAAAACACACCAACCAAAACCAGAGTTTGCAGATAAATTCATTGTTTATTCGATCAAAGTCAAAAAACACTTCAAAAAAGGAAAATTGACAGACCAACAATTGGGCGAACAAGTTCAGAAATATTTTGAAGAAGAATTGAACAAACACAAAGCTGCTGAACCAGCTAAACTTGAAAAATATATCAAGGATAAAAACTTGAAAACAACAAAAACAGCTTCAGGTCTTCAATACGTAATCACGAAACCTGGAACAGGAACAAATGCAAAAGTAGGTGATTCTATTCATGTGAACTATGTAGGTTCATTAACTACAGGAAAAGTATTTGATACAAATCTTCCAGATGTAGCTAAAAAAGAGAAAGTTTTCAACCCTCAACGTCCTTATGAGGCATTAAAGTTCCAATTAGGTGTTGATGGTGTGATCCCAGGATGGACTGAAGCTTTCCAATTGTTTAACAAAGGTACAAAAGCAACTTTAGTCATTCCTTCATCTTTGGCTTATGGCGATCGCCCTTCAGGTGTTATCCCTCCATATGCTCCTTTAGTATTTGAAGTAGAAGTATTGGATATTAAACCTGGAAAAGTTCCTGCTCCTACAGCAACAACTCCAGGCATGGTAGCGCCTACTGGAACTACTGCTCCAGCGGCAACAGCTCCTGCAACGAAAGCTCCAGCAGCAAAAAAATAATTTGACTGTAAATTTCAGTTAACAAAAAAGCGGTTTCACCAAAATGAAACCGCTTTTTTGTTATTCCTGTTTTTATTGGTTATGCGTTAACCTTCTTATCTTCTTTTTTGATCTTCCGTATTTTGAGCCACAGTATTACTACGGCCAATATAAAACTGATGATCATAATGATGGTTAATGCGATCAGGGCCTTATCGGTATGGTAATTTTCAGCATGCTGAATAAACATTAACCTAAAAATTCGTAGATAATGGGTTGATGGGATTACATTTGCTATTGCCTGTACCCATCCTGGCATTAGACTCGACGGCCAGGTAAAGCCACTCAAGATAAATGCTGGCGTTGCAATGACCATAAGGACTTCTGTCGATTTCAATTGCGAAGGTAGGACAATGCTGACGAGTACACCGATAAAACATACGGCGAGCAGAAAGACGAAAGTACACAGGACAAAGCGCCCAAACTCGGCCTGTAAAGGCATACGGTAATACTGACCAAAACCCCAATATAAAACCAGAATACCAATAGACATCAAAACATAAGGTAATATCTTAACAAGAATAAGCCCAATTGGATTACCGATTTTACGTACAAGCTCTGGAAATGTATTACCTTCAAATTCGGAGGAAAAAGACAAAGCCAAGCCTAAGAGCAAGACCTGCTGCAGCACGGTAATAAGCACTCCCGGCAGCATAAAATACAGGTAATTTCCACTTCGGATATTTTGCTTAACAAAAGTTGTCTTAAAAGGTTCGTACTGCTGTGCAGCAATCTTTGCGGGAACACCACGTTTCATTTGAGCCTGAATCTGTATGCCCGCTTTCAACGTCGAGGCACAAACATTAACAGCCATCATGGCTGTATTGGAGGTCAACGTATTGGCACCATCTACGAAAACAGTCATTTCGGGCAAACGTCCCTGTTGTACTCCAGATGCAAAACCCTTAGGAATATGCACAATCGTTGTTGCCTCATATTGCATGGCAATATCTTTTGAATCAAATAAGGACGGTAATACACGGGCAACGTCAATACTCTCATTATCGGAAAGCATATCAATAAATGAACTGCTTAAGGGGCTATTATCCTCATCAACCACAATGATCGGCATCTGCGTTACCTTACCTTGTTGATAGACGTGCCCCACCAAAACACCGTACAATACAGGTGCCCCCAGAAAAAGCATCAATAGCACTTTATTATTGAAGAAGAGCTTAAACTCTCGTTGGATCAATTCTAAAAATTTTTTCACAGTCAAGCTCTTTAATTCGCATGGAGAACCACAAGCGTTTTTGTTAACAAATCTTTGCTACCGGCAGCATCTTCAGGGATAACCTTCAATTCAAATACAGCCTGTTGCGGATCGAAATCAGGATAAGCTGAGGCGATGCTTGCATACGAATTTAAGGCTTTAATACTAATCACCTTCGCTTTAACCTTTTTATGATTCAAATAAGGAATTTCTACTTCCACGGCCCCTCCTTTTTGAAGTTTTCCCATTTTATTTTCGGGCAATGTGAATCTAAAATAGGTCGATCGATCGAGGAAACCATTTATAATGGGATAACCAGCCATCGCCAATTCACCGACTTTCAGATTAATCGTCTCCACACTCATGTCCTGTGGAGCAATGACATATTTCTCCTGCGCAGCAACATTGACTTCAGAGATCGCTCCAAGTGCACGTTCTTTTTGCCCCAAGGCCATAATCTGCTGTTCCTGTCTAGCCCCACCCCTTGCTTCAGCTAATTCAGCCTGTGCTGCAAGATATTGATTTTTGGCTCCCTGATATTTGGCGTAGGTCTCGTCGTACTTTTGTTGTGGAATAAGACTGTCCTGCAGAAGGGCATCCAAGCGACCTATAGATTTTTTCGCAAATTCATATTGTTCCTTAAGTCCATCAACCTTCGCTTGCAATTGCACGAGTTGTCCTTTCGTAGCGCCCCGGACTGCCATGTTATATTGTGCATCAGCAGACTGTAGTGCCCCTTTTGCCTGCTCTTCTTTAGCATCCACTTCGGGAATACTCAAAATAGCCAAGGTATCACCCGCATGCACAAAGTCACCTTCTTCAACCAGAAGCTTCGCAATTTTTCCCGGGACCTTTGTCACAACCGTCACTTGCTCACGCTCCACCTTACCTTCAATAGGCTTCTCCTTCACTTGATTTGTACAAGAAACAAAAATAAACAACGATAATATCCCATATAAATTCTTCATGTTACTCATGTATAGTTTGTAATAATTTTCCTGATGTATGTAGTAATTCGACCGCAGCAGTACGTTGCTGCAATACATTGTTAAAATAACCCAAATTAACTTTGTACCAATCGTTTTCAGCAGCCAATAACTCCGTAACATCTATTAAGCCGGCTTGATACTGTTTAACAGCCATAGAAAGGTTATTTTCGGCAACTTTCAACTGCTGTTCTCCCACTTTCAACTTTTGGTTGCCAGTCGTATAGGTGACTGTATTCTTGCTCAATAATAGATTTAACTTTTCCTGCGTATCTTCCCGCTTGGTTGTATTGATATGTTGATCGAGTTTGACTTGCTTAATCTTATTGTGATGTTCCCCGCCGGTATAGAGATCCCATTTAACCCCTACGCCGACCATGACATTGGGACTTCCCTTGATGGAATTAAGTGGCAAATTGACTGTACCAAACAGGGGTTGGTCTTTCACCGTGAGTTTAGAATTGAAAACATTCAGATAGTTTGCAGATCCAAAGGCAAAGACAGCAGGAAGAGCTCCCCCCTTCTCTTTTTTATACAGATATTCATACGCTTTTGAAGAAGCATCTAGCGCTTTCAATTCGGATCTTTGTTCGACATCACGTGGTAGCTCTGACAAAAATATAGGTTTAAGTCCATAATGAATTCCACCAACCTCCTGAAAAGACACGCCAGTTTCTTGTTCGATCTTTTGGCACAACAAATCCCGATTGCCAGAAAGTTCTACCTTTTTCTCTTCCAATTCCAGTAATGCCAATTTCAATTTATCTCGATCATAAGGTATTGCAAGTCCATTTTGAATCGCTTTATTCACCTTTTCCTGCTCTTTCTTTAATCGCTTTTCAGAATCTACAATTAATTTATCCACCTCATCCAACAACATTAACTGATCAAAAGATGCTATAATATCCTTTGAGAGTGTCTCTCGACTGGCCGATTCTAAATATTGTTGTGCCGCAGCTTTCTCCTGCAAGGCTTTTATTCCATTCGGAATCTGTAATCCGGAAAAGATAATCTGCTTTACAGACACTCCCGCATAAGCAGCTTGCCCATGCATACTAAATCCTGTTGCTCCTTCAAACAGGCCTAGGTTCAACAAAGGAATATTAACTGTAGGAATATCAATACTCCCATTGCTATGTACATAACCGTATAGCCCGAGTGCGGAGACGTGCGGCAACCGATTTGCTTTAACACCATCAGCTTCCAGACGTGCTTTATCGACTTCGTAAGCCTTCAATTTCAATTCTTTATTTGTCTGAAAGGCTTTTTGAATAATGTCTTTTACCGATGGGTCAATCAATGATTGCGCATGTAGTTTGTTTATAAACATAACCGACGCCAAAGTCAACAAACCCAGGCATAACCTCTTATTCATCATATGATTCATTTATTCTTATAAAAATAGGACAACAACCGCCTCTTTTATCTGTTTAACAGTAAATCTTACGGTATGTTTGACTTCTGACTCTTTTTATTACGACCTATCTTTCCAAGGGGCAATAATAATCGTTACTACTGTCCTCATGGCATGAAGGGGCGGTCCTCCTCCTAATGGCGTTTTCCAAGATACGAAAAAGGAATTCATCTCAATCGAAGGAATCCTGTATTAATTTTCATTTTTGCTAATTAATAAGTTATCTTTGGAGATCGAATTGAAATTTTGGTAATTAAGTCTACCACTTTATTCGATAATAATAAAAACAAGTTTTTACCCTAACCCACTGCTTCCACGCAGAAAACTATGTTGCTTACAGATACACATACACACATTTATTACCATGCAGGAACCGAAAAACTGCAAGAACATCTACAACGTTGCTTTGATAATGGCATACAACGCCTTTTTTTGCCGAATGTGAATAGCGCTTCCATAAAACCTGTATTTGATACCGTAGCAGCTTATCCAGAACATTGTTTTCCCATGCTTGGATTACATCCCTGCGACGTAAAGGAAAACTATGTGGAAGAGTTAGAAACCATCCGAAAGAGCTTGGAAACACACAAAGTCCATGCCATAGGTGAGATCGGGCTGGATCTTTATTGGGATAAAAGCACGCTTGAAATTCAAAAAGACGCCTTTCGAACTCAGGTTCAATGGGCTAAAGAATTAAATCTACCAATCGATATCCATTGCCGGGAAGCCTTTACTGAATTGTTCGAATTATTGGAAGAACTCCACGGCGACAGACTGTTTGGCGTTCTGCACTGCTTTACGGGCAGCCTGGAGCAGGCCCATCAGGCGATCGATTTAGGGTTCGCCCTTGGTATTGGCGGGGTCGTTACCTTTAAAAAAGCGGGCTTAGATCAAGTGGTTAAAGAAATCGACTTGAAGCATATCGTTCTTGAGACCGATGCACCCTATCTGGCACCTGTCCCTTTCCGCGGTAAAGAAAATGAGAGCAGCTATTTGGTTTACGTCGCTCAAAAAGTAGCCGATCTGCATCAGATTTCCGTCGAGAAGGTAGCCGAAATCACAACAGAAAATTCAAAACGTATATTTGGTATATAATTTCAAAACTCAATGCATAATATCTTTATTATCTACACAGGTGGGACCATTGGAATGGTTAAAGATGAAACAGGAACATTCGTTCCTTTCGACTTTGAATTGATCAAACGTAATCTCCCTGATTTAAGTCGCTTAGACTATAAGCTGACCGTGCACTCTTTCGAACCTATTATCGATTCATCAAACATGAAGCCTGAAATATGGATTGAAATGGCACAAATTATTAAGGATAACTATGCGAATTACGACGGTTTTGTTATTCTGCATGGTTCCGATACAATGGCTTTTACGGCCTCCGTACTGAGCTTTATGTTGGAAGGACTCCAAAAACCGGTCATTTTATCCGGCTCTCAGCTACCTATCGGTGAGATCCGAACGGACGCCAGGGAAAATATGATGACAGCGTTGGAAATCGCTTCGGCGAAGCAGGATGGCATCTCCATTATCCAAGAGGTATGTATTCTTTTCGACAATAAATTATTCCGCGGCAATCGCTCATTTAAATATAATTCGGCCAAATTTGAGGCCTTTAGATCGCCAAACTATCCTGTATTGGTCGAAGCTGGTATTCACCTCAAATACAATACAGATGCTTTATTAAATAATATTGATAAAGAATTTATCCTACATACCAAACTGGACAACAGGGTAGCTGTATTAAAATTATTTCCGGGAATCTCTGCGCAAACTATCAAAGCAGTCCTGGATTCCGATGTCCGCTCCATAGTTATGGAAACATTTGGATCGGGCAATACAACCACCGACACCTGGTTTCTGGATCTATTGAAGGAAGCCATTGAACAAGGTAAAAATATCCTCAACATTTCACAATGTAAAGTAGGGTCTGTTGAATTAGGTCGTTATGAGACTTCACAAGGACTTAAATCTATCGGCGTGCTCAATGGCTACGACCTTACATTTGAAGCGGCAGTAACTAAATTGATGTATCTTCAAGGTGAGTTAGAAGATCAAAAAGAAGTCGCCTATTGGATTGAAAAGGATATTCGTGGTGAATTGACAATCAATGACTAATGACCAACGGTACAAAAGTATAAAAAGGGAGCTGCACGTCATGCAGCTCCCTTTTTATGATCAATTTCTATGAATTCCTCCCGCAGATTTATTTTCGAGAAAAGGTGATATTCCTATTCGTGCGTCAAACTAGCCAGCACTTCCGCAACAACAAAATTGCTTCCGCCAACAAAAATTAGGTTACCTTGCTGATACGCCTCTTTTGCTGCATCAAACGCGGCTTCCACGGATGGATAATCGAGTCCAACTAGACCAAATTCCAAAGCTTCTTTTCGCAACACATCCGCTGGCATTGCACGCGGCATATCCGGAGCGGAGAAATAATAGATTGCATCCTTCGGCAGATAAGGCAACATATGGGATAAATCCTTATCACGCATTGCCCCTATCACAAAGTGCAATTTATCATAAACCGTTGTCGCCAAATTTTTGAGCACTTCATGAATTCCGTCCTCGTTATGCCCTGTATCGCAGATGATAAATGGATCCTTAGACAATTGTTGCCACCGCCCTTGAATTCCTGTACTTGTTTGCACGTTTTTCAGCGCGCGATGAATATGTTGATCACTGATCTCAAAGCCCAGTTGACGTAACTCATCCACAGCTAATAACACGCCGGCAAGATTTTTCACCTGATAAGAGCCTTTAAGATCGAGCTGATATGTTGCTTGATGACCGTTAGGATCAATAGCCTGTACTGTTAAATAATCTTGGTCGACTGCCAGCATCTTGGTCTCATACTTGTCAGAAGCGAATTGTATCGGCGCATGCTCCATCGCTGCTTTATCCACAAACACAGCAGCCGTTTCTTCGGCATATTCCGAAATAACGACAGGTGTATCTCTTTTGATAATTCCCGCCTTCTCCGCAGCAATTTCTGCCAGTGTATTACCGAGAAGATTCATGTGATCAAAACCGATATTGGTAATTACGGACAGCAAAGGCTGAATAATATTGGTGCTATCCAAACGCCCGCCAAGGCCGACTTCAATGACAGCGATATCAACCTTATTCTTCTCGAAATAATCAAAAGCCATGGCTACAGTAATTTCGAAAAAGGATGGACTGACTTCTTCTATAAGCTCGCGATGGGTATTGACAAAATCGACAACAAATTCTTGCTCACATAACTGTCCATTGACACGAATACGTTCTCTGAAATCCAGTAAATGTGGTGAAGTATAGAGACCGGTCTTATAGCCTGCTTCGGCCAAAATAGCGGCCAACATATGGGAGGTAGATCCCTTTCCGTTTGTGCCAGCAATATGTAAAGTTTTGAATTTTCGCTGTGGGTCGTCCAACGCAGCGCAAAGTTTGATGGTATTGTCAAGGTCTTTTTTGAAGGCAGAGGCGCCATCCCTTGTAAACATAGGCAATCGAGTATACAGATACTCAATTGCCTCATTATAAGCATTCATGTGAATGATTTTTATCTTAATCTAAAATTGAACACAATCCGTCCCGTCTGTGAGTCGGGAGCATTCGGCAATTGGTTTAGCCTAGCGCCACGTACAGCACGCTCACATTTCTCCAATAACGATGGATCGGTGATCGTCGTTCCTTTTACACCAGCACGCGCATAGGTGATAACTCCTTGCTTATTGACTCTAAACTCCACAGCAACCTTTCCTGCTTGCTGTCCATTGTCGTCGATACTTGGCCGTTGCGTAAAACTTCGGTTTTCAATAGACAACATCATGTTACCGTTTCCAGATCCTCCTTCGCCATAATTACTTGCTAAAGGATCACCTAGTTTGGAACCCTGATTTCCAGGTGTTGTTCCTGTACCATCACCAGCTCCTTTACCATTGTTTTTATTTCCTTTAAAAAGTGCTTTAGCGTTTGCCTGCGGAGCCACTTCCTTCACTTCTTTGGTGGTTTCAGGCGCCTTTGATACTACCTTTTTTTCGGTTTTTGTTACCGCAGGAGCATCTTCCAGATCTTGCGTAGCGACTGCCTTCTCCGCAACTTGCTGCGTTGGAGTTGGGGTAGGTGTTTCGACAGGATCGATACGGTCTGGGCGCTCATTATTCGCATTGGGATCTACAGAAGGTTCCTCAACGCTCATATAGTCATCCCCCATACCTTCGGGTGATGTCCCATAATTAACGATCATTCCCCCCATTCCATATTCATCCGGAGCCTGTGCCTTAAAAACAACAAAAAAACCAATCAAGAGCAACGATGCCATGACTAGAGTCGATATCCCCAGCGCTTTGGGGAAATTATTTTCTTCATGTTGAAGATGATATCTCATCGCATTAATCTCCTATATTAACATATGAACAATAAACTCTCAAAAAGTTTAATTATTCTTACTTATCTTTTTTGGGTTCTGTTGCCAATACCACTTTAATCTTCAATCGATTAGCTACATCCATAACAGAAATAACATTTTGAATAGGAACCGTATTATCGACATAGAGCATAATTGTCACTTCCTCGCCTGCAGCCATTTGGGATTGAATTGCAGCCTCCAATCCTTCAATTGGAACGGGGTTTTTATCAATAAAATAGCCCAAATCTTTTGTAATCGATACCGTGACGGTCTTTTTAGCAACAGATTGTTCTCCCGCACTTGACTTTGGCAACAATAGCTTCACCACTTGCGGATTAGAAACTGCAGAAGCCAACAGGAAGAATAACATCAGGAAAAACATGATATCATTCAGCGCTGAAGTATGTACTTCCGCAGATGGTTTATTTTTTCTACTTCGTAAGTTCATTATCTTCCGGGTTCATCCAATAAATCAATAAATTCTACTGCATCCGTTTCCATCCGTAAAATCAATCGTTCCACCATCATATTCAGGATATGGTAGCCCAAATAAGCTAAGATACCCACCGCAAGACCTGATGCAGACGATACCATTTTTACATATAGTCCCCCAGATACAGAAGCAATATCAATACCACCAGCTAATTCCACGTCGTGGAAAATCTTAATTACTCCAAAGATCGTACCTACGAAACCAAGCATAGGGGCAATACCAGCAATAATACCCAAAATATTGATGTTCTTTTCTAACTTGGCAACTTCCAATTTACCCACGTTTTCGATCGCTCCTTCAATATCTTTGATCGGTCTGCCGACACGCAATAAGCCTTTTTGCAACATGCGTCCCAAAGCTGAGTTACTTGAACGAACTACAGCTAACGCTGAATCCAAGTTCCCCGACAACACATTTGCCTTTACTTGCGACATTAAGCTGTTGTCATATTTTGCAGCACGACGAATCGTCAAATAACGCTCAAAAAAGATAACCAATCCAATAAAGAACAACAGTAAGATTGGAACCATAATCCATCCCCCTTTGATCATCATATCGATCAAACTCATGTTTTCTGTAGGCGCAGCAGCAGGTAATGGTTGTTGTGCAGCTTGATTAAACGAATCCACAGCAGCCCGTGCTGTATCTTGTACTAATGACATAATTATTAATAGTTTTATATAGTTTCTATAATGTTTCTACCCATGCACCTTCAATCTTTTTCTCAACAGATTTCTTAGCGAGGTCTGCCTCGGATTTTGTCATGTAGGTATTTAAGATAATTTTCTTTCTATTTCTTTTAAATTTTCCCTCTACTGCGCGTGCCGTTTTGTAGCCCATTTCGCGAAGACGCTTAGCTTCCTGCTCGGCTTGTGCCATTGTCTTTGCAGAACCTATTACCAATTGATATTTGGGCTGCGCTACAGGAATGGACTCTTTAATCACAGGATTTGCTTCCAGAACCGGAGGTTTTGCTGCAGCATTGGTCACTGGTACAGCTGCTGTCTTTTTAACAGAATCGGCTACATTACGCTTAGCCAATGAATCGACTTGCTTTAAACTATCGGCTTGCGTATTGGACAAGGTATCAGCAGGCATGATCGGCTTTTGTTGAACAAGGGTATCTGCCGTCTTTACGACAGGTTTGGTCGACCCGAATAACGAATCCTTTAATGCAGGATTGGTGTAAACGACCGCAACAGCAACCATTGCCAGCACAATAATTCCAGTCATCCAATACCAGATCGCATTTGAATTACGCGGCTCTTCCTCATAGATATTTGGTGCATATGCCGAATTGGCGTTAGCCGACGCAATAGCACCGATTTCTTTTTTTGAAGCGATTTCTTCCTCTAGAGTAACCGATTGATTACTACCAGCTATCAAAGCTGCCTCCACAGGTTCAAGCTCCTCCGTTTCCTCTTTTGTTAATGGAGATTCTTCGGTTTCATCATCATTAAGATCATTTGCCAATTCAGTTTCCTGTACAGTCTCATTCAATACAGGATCCTTTACAACGGCCGGCTCGTGTGCTGTTTCAGTTTCCTCTTCAACCTCGATCGTTTCGTCTTGATCATCTGCCGTATCCGAAATAGACTCCCCGACAGGCTCTATGTTATGATCAGCTTCCACTACAGGATCTTCTTCAACAACAGGGGCATCTTCAACAGCTAAGTTCGTAAGTTCTTCTTCTTTCGCTTCTTCCAAAGAAGAAACGACTGTTTCAATCTCTGGTGCAACAAGATTTGTAACGGGCTGGAAATCGAATCCAGATAGATCCAAGGGTTTGAAGACTAAACTTGCGCCATAACTAATCAATAAGCCAAGATCATCCAATTTGACCTGTCCAAATTGCCCCAAATCAGCCCGCAGGTTCTCAACAGTTTCCGACAAGATCTGTTGTGCCTGATTTAGGCCCAAGTTTTCCTGCTGTTGGATATAATGAACAATATTAAACCCATGTTGAGCAGAGTAGTCCAGCTCAACATAAGAAATTGGTGGCAAAAACACATTATTTTGTTTATCGAACTGAGCCGGAGAATGAATTCGTTTGAACACACCTATTCCGGGCACGTATACTTCCGCATAACGTTTTAATAAACTATTGATGTTTTTGCCTAGATTCATCGCGCACTATGTTTAAGATGCAAATTTATAATCTTAATTCGTTAAAACGAATAATTAAGACCACCAATTACATTAAAGCCCAATCTTGGGTAATACATATAACGTTCGTATTCTTTTCCAAAAATGTTATTTGCTTTGACGAAAATACCAAATTGTTTTTTGATTCGGTATTCTGCGCCTGCATTAAGATCAGCAAATGAACCTATTGTTGCCTTATGCCCACTGTTGGAAATACGACTGCCATCTGTGTTATAATCATAAATATATGCATAGGTATTGCCTTGTGTAGAAAGTTCAGCATCTACGAAAAATTTATCGGAGATATTGAAGCGTGCATTAGCCTGCATGCGGAATTTGGGCAAGCCCCATGCTTCTTCCTCATCACTCAATTTATAATCGTCTATATACACTTTTCCGCCTAGATTAACCAGCTGCGAAAGACGTACATTGATTTCCCCTTCCAATCCCATATGTTTAGCCTTATTGATCACGCCATCATAAACAACATCAAAAGCCCAAGGAACATAACCATTTTGACTATCGCCAAATGCACTATTTTTAAATAAAGGCAGTCCCTCTATCTGCTTGTAGAAGACCTTCACTTTATACCCAAATGTTGCGCCAGCATTTCCTTTCAAACCCGCATAAACATTCATTTTCTCAATCGAGTTGATCATTTTAGCGTTAGGAGCCAAATACGGATTCTCTTTAGCGAAACTACGGAAAGAAGCTTGTTTTACGCCACCGTTAATTCCGGCAAACAAAGAGATATATTCAGGTGCCAAAGCAAAATCAGCCTCCACCGATGGGAAAATATTGAATCTTGAGCTATCGCCAAATTCAGAAGTTAAATTCGCCCCCAAGGTTACGTTATAGTTGTCGCCCTTAAAACGAATATATGGATTGATAACTGCTAAGTGATTTTTTACCTCGGCACTATCTTTCACGTTATTCATTGTCACGCTTAAATTTGCACCAACATTGAATGCACTTAAACGTTTGTTCAGATAACCGGATAATGCGATGGAATTTTCTTTGGCTTTGTAGGCATCTTTAAACAAATAGCCATCAACTTTTGCGGAATAGCTTAATGCCTGCTCATTTTTTGGATCCACATTACTTGACAGCTCTCCATTCAAATAGATATCTGTAAAGGTCTGTTTATCCGGAGTCGTATTCAACAAAGTTGTTCCCGATTGGTCAAAAGTCTGACCATAGAAATTCGTTCCATAACGATTGTATCCGATGGTACCTTTAACGGTTACGGCATCCAATACACGGCGACCAAAGATACCGATATCCTGTGTACTGAACTTCTGTCCATCAATATTACCCTTTTGGCTCAAATGCTTTGCAAATAAGCCAAATCGTGTGTTTTCAAACTGCTCAGAAGCTAAATAAGCCTCTCCCAATATACTGTTATAGTTACCGATACCAAATTTGACATAGTTGCTACTATGCTCAAAAGGTTGCGCAAAAGGAATCTCCTGTACATTCAATTGTTTCAACCCCGTATTGATATCCAATTTCTTGTCCAAAATATTGTTGTAGGACAATTTGGGTTGGTATTCCCGTTTGTTGGTCATATCCGGACTGCGGCGGATTTTTACAGCATCCGCAAGAATTGGTTTATAATCACGAACAACATCAAAAGAATCGATAGTGACCGGTTTTTCAGGATCATTCTTCTTGCCTGTTTCCTGTGCAAAAGAATTCAATCCCACGCCCATCAAAAGCGCTGCTAAAGTATATTTCTTCACGTTTCTATTTTGCAACTTCTTCATTGTATCCTATTTCTTTTTGTTGTTCAATTTATTTAGACGTTCTTTTGCTGCTGGCAAAATATCATCTTTCGCATCATAGTTATCCACAATCGATTCAAGTGTAGCTTTTGCTTGGAAAGTATCCCCCTTACCTGCATAAGCATCTGCCATAGTGATAAAACTTTTCGCTACCCAATATTCGTACGAAGAGAAATTATCAGATAGATCCATAGCTGTCTTAATACAAGCATCGTATTGTTTATTTTCCAATTGCAGAACTGCAACATTGTATTTTGCTTCTGCACCGAAGACGGTACGGCTCTTCAATGCTGCTAAACTGAATTCTTTCATGGCTTCAGTTTTCTTATTCTGCTTCACATAACATTTGCCGGCATACAAGAAAGCATTTGCGATCTCCTCTTCCGAAGACTTCTCGTAATTCTTGACAGCATTGGTATAATTTAAGGCTTCTTTATAATCCCCAATCTGAAAATAAGAGACCATGAGGTTATTTATAGCGAAACCATAGTTAGCCTTATACTCAGAAGTAAGCTCCAGTTTTTTCAACAACTGTGTCGCTTCGTTATATTTCTTTTGTTTCAAATATAAATTGGAAACCGAAATCAACGTGCGTTCTGTATAAGGAGACGTCCAGTCATTCAAGATAATATTGTAATCATGTAATGCATCTTCTGTATTACCCAGAGCTGCGTTACTTTCAGCACGAACAAAACGTGCATATTTCTCTTGATTTGGTTTCGGGAATTTGTCGAAATATGCATTTACAGCTTCCACCGCCCCTTGATAATTACCTCTGGAGAATAAAGTCGTCGCAGTCGAGAATGAGCGTGAATCTTGTTCAGATTTCGAAACGTCACCTAAATTTGTTCCCGTTGCATATTTGATATATCCTGTTGCATCGCCTTTGTCCAAATAGATGTTCTCAATGGAACGCATGGCCTGTCTCGCTTCATCTGTTGATGCATATTGGTCAACTACACGTTGGAAAGTTGCCAATGCAGCATCATTGTTATCTTGATTATATTGAACCAGACCAATCGTCACCAAAGCACGTGGCACATAACTACTGCGCGGATATTTTTCAACCATTGTTTGAAGGCCTGCAATTGCCTGATCACTTTCTCCCATCAAGAAACGTGTATAAGGAATCTCAAAAGCAATATCGTCGGCATAATTCGAACTCGGGAATTGCGCAATAACAGCATTCAATGTTGAAATTTTACCATTGTTATCCCCTTGTAATCCTTGAATAATACCACGTTGGAATAAAGCGTAATCCTGACTAGGAGCTTTAGAAGAGATTAACTTATTGTATTCTGTTAATGCTCTACCGTAGTTTTTCGAAGAGAAATAAGAATCACCTAAGCGTGCAATTGCATCATTACGTGTATTCATTTCAATTCCTTTCGAACCACCAGACGCTAAGAAACGCTCGAAGTAATTTGCCGCCGTGCTGTAGTTACCATTACGGAAAGCCGCATAGGCTAACGCATAATTGGCATAGCCATACACATCCGTTTTGCTAGCTCCCGGCAAGCGTAAGAATTTATTGAAATTTGTAACCGCTTCACCATATTTACGAACTTCGTACATGGCTTCCGCTTTCCAATAGGTGGCTAAAGCGTAAATTTCCTCGTCATAACGGAACTCTTCGGAGCGCATGAATAGGGAAATTGCATTTTCAAAAGCACGCTCGTTATAATATTCCAAACCTCTGTAGTAGGTTACCTTTTGATAAGCTGCGTTTGCTTCTTTTCCACGTTTAGGGATAGATTCCAAAATATCAACTGCTTCGCGGTAGTTTTTTGTACTCAACAATACTTCAGCAAGTAAAGTTTTCGCTTCCTCCAAACGTTTCGATTTTGGATACGTTTTCAAGTATTCTTGTGTAGAAGCCAAAGCCACTTGGTGGAATTCCAACTCATACGAAAGCTTAGCATAGTTGAATAAGCCCTCTTCTTGCATTGCCGGATCAAAATCCAATTTCGAAGCCCGGAAAAATGCATTACGCGCAGATTGCTTATTGCCTTTCTTCAAGAAAGCATCACCTAGGGTAATCATCGCAGACTGATAATAAGCGTCAGGCTCGGTCATTTTTTCCAATTCCGTGATCGCTTTATCGTAATCCTTCAATTTGTAAGCGATGTAACCGATTTGGTAGCTATCCTGATTATTCTGCGTCTTACCTTGATCTTGTGCCTGGAATTTATCGTAATACTCTTTTGATGTTTTTAAATCACCTTTGATAAAGTATGTTGCCGCTATAATACGGAACATCTCTGTTTCATTTTCTTGTTTTGTCCGCGACAAAATTGGCAATGCATAATCCAATACATCGTCGTAGCGTTTATCCAAGAAATACAAAGCAGTGATATAATAGGGGTAACTATTTTCGAATTGTTTGGATCCATTCAAACGCTCAAATTCATTCAACGCCGTTTTATACTCGGCGTCTAAGTAAGAAAGATACGCGTAATAATAGATGGAAGCTTCCTGAAATTCAGTTTTTTGATCTTTCAATCCTTCAAATAATGGTTTCGCCGTTTTATAGTCTTTAGTCATAAAGGAAGCGTATCCATATTTAAAGCGATATTCTACATTTTCTTTACCTGCTAAATTTTTGCTATCGATCTTATTAAACCACTCTAAGGCCTTAACATAATCTTTTTTAGCATAATAGGATTTACCGATTTGAAAATAAGCTGCTTTAGCATTTGCACTGACAGGGAAATCTTTAATGTATTTCAGAAAACGGTTTTCGGCATCGGATTCGCCCAATTCCAGTGCGCAAACTGCTTGATAATACCGTACATTCTCTTTCAACAAAGAAAGTTCCTCTGTTTCGTCCAATTGCAAGTTGGATTTTGTCCGCAAAGCTTCAACACGGTCAAATTGGGCTGAAGCAGAACTAAATTTTCCGCGTTCATACAATTCCATTCCTGTTTTGTACGCCTTGTTGATTTGTTGCCATTCTGTCTGTTGCGCTAATGCTGGCGTCGCCATAACGGTTAATGCAACTCCCACCTGGTAAATCTTCTTATACATAATATGTGAAACCTTAATATGTTATTTATCTGCAAATGTAAATGAATCTCCCTCCAACCCGAGATAAATTTGCTTTTACGGGCGAATTTATCAAAAGCTTCTCAGCCATGAAAGGCTTTAAGATAGCCCCAAATTTATTGAAAATCAATTCAAATCTCCACTTCTTAGGGAGATAGTTTTATTCATTTTACTAAATTATACTTTAATTGAGCTATTTTACACAAAAGTTATTAACATCTGTGAATAATCCTGTATTATAACGGAAATTTTGCACAAAAAATATGCCCGACAAAAAATAAAGTCAGGCATACTATTGTTGCATTAGAAAACAGTGTTATTTAGTCTCACACGTGCATTAACGCAGGGCGAAACCAATTTCAACTATCCGCGTTGCCCTGCTAGTAGATACAAGACAGCCATGCGCACAGCAACACCATTTTCAACCTGATCCAAAATAATTGAATGTTCGCTGTCCGCGACATCCGATGTGATTTCGACCCCTCGATTGATTGGTCCGGGGTGCATAATTGTAATTGGCTTCTCTAAAGAATCCAAAATCTCTTTATTCAATCCATATAGCATGGAATATTCTCTTAAGGAAGGGAAATAGGCAATATCCTGACGCTCCAATTGAATCCGTAACATATTTGCAACATCGCACCAGTTCAGCGCTTTTCTCAAATCATGCTCTACCTTTACACCCAATGAGGTAATATGTTTAGGAATTAATGTGGTCGGACCACAAACCATCACTTCAGCACCTTGCTTTTGAAGACATAAGATATTCGACAAGGCAACACGTGAGTGTGTGATATCCCCAACAATAGCTACTTTACGACCAGCTACATCGCCATAGCGTTCACGAATTGAAAATGAATCAAGTAAAGCTTGTGTAGGGTGTTCATGTGCTCCGTCACCTGCATTGACAATCTGTGCATCAACATGTTTACTTAGAAATACCCCAGCCCCGGCATAGGGATGCCGCATTACAATCATATCAACCTTCATGGCCAGAATATTGTTCACCGTATCGATGAGTGTCTCCCCCTTACTTACGGAAGAGGAGGATGCTGCAAAATTCACGATATCCGCAGAAAGCCTCTTTTCAGCTAGCTCAAAAGACAAGCGTGTACGTGTAGAATTTTCAAAAAACACGTTGGCAATCGTAATATCCCGTAATGACGGAACCTTTTTAATTGGCCTATTTAATACCTCTTTGAAATTACTTGCTGTATCCAGGATCAATTGGATATCGTTCTCATTTAGATCTTTGATCCCCAATAAATGGCGGGTACTTAATTGTTCTGCTACAGATGACATTTTATAGTATATTCAAATATTTACTAATCATTTTTTATTGAAAGTGCCTGTTTCCAAAGGTCACCAATAACCTTCAGCTATATCGTTAGGACACCGCTATGAATCGCTAGCTGACGTTTTCTTTTCCGTAATCAAGATAATACTATCCTGATCCTCTGACTCTTTCCAGTTAACAATTACCTTTTGTGAATCAATAGAATCTACCTGTATTCCGATATAATCAGGCTGAATAGGAATCTGTCTAGAGAAGCGGCGATCGACCAAAACAAGCAATTCTATTCTTCTTGCACGGCCAAATGCCTGTACAGCATCCATTGCCGCACGAATAGTACGTCCCGTCCATAAGACATCATCTATAAAGATGACCTCTTTACCTTCTACAATAAAATTGATATTTGTGCTATTTGCTAAGATTGGACCAGTATTCCCTTTCGTACGGAAGTCATCACGATAAAAGGTAATATCCAAATCGCCAACTAAAATCTCTTTTCCGATCATTTGTTCAAGCTCTTTGACGATACGTCTCGCTAAGAAAGTTCCTCGGGGTTGAATACCTATGACGACAGCATTTGAAAAATCACCGTGATTCTCAATCAATTGACGACATAGTCTTTGAATTGTGATTTGAAATTTTGGTCCGTCTAATAAAATCGACTGTTTCATTATGGGAATGTTTGAGCAAAGCTACACTTTTTTTAACAAAAACGAAGCCATGAACGGCAATTAATTTCAATATTTGCATCCAACTTGCACAATAACAAAAAGCGTTTTAAACAAAGTGTAGCGTACTTTCAAGGAAATTTATAAAGCTATTATCCGAGTATATTAACAGGTTTTGCAATCCCATAAAACACACTTTTTCAACCGTTTACAGCAAATTCCATAGCATCTTAAGTTATACTGGGAGATTATTCGTCGAGCTGGGTAGGTTTATTATTGCGTGCGAAAAAATATACCGGTACACCGATTAATACAAGGATAAAGCCGGGCCAGGTATATTGTGGCTTATAGATAATTAATAATACACAAAATACAGTACCGATCAGCAGGTACAAGATCGGAGTGACAGGAAATAGAAATGTCTTATAGGAACGTTCCAAATCAGGTCTCCGGACACGTTGAATAATAACACCCAACACTGTAATCATATAAAATATAACAATAACAAAAGATATCATATCCAGCAAGTTGCCATATTGTCCGCTTAGACAAAGTAATGAAGCCCAGATCCCCTGAAGCCATAATGATCGTGCAGGCACATCATATTTGTTATTGGGAATCGCCTGTTTCAGAAACAGTCCATCTTTTGCCATGGTCTGAAAAACACGCGCTCCTGAAAGCGCAAGTCCGTTCACACAACCAAAGGTCGAGATCATGACCAAAATTGCCATCGCTACCGTGCCACTATGTCCCAATATTTTTTCAGCGGCTGCAATAGCTACCCGATCATTGGCTGCAAAAGCAATTTCCTCTCGATTTAATGCCGCCAGGTAAATGTAATTACAACTTATATAGAGCAACATCACCAGGCTCGTCCCGATAACCAATGCCCGAACGACATTACGCTGTGGATTGACAATTTCCCCGGAAACAAACGTTACATTTTCCCAGGCTACACTGCTAAATACAGAACCTACCATGGCAGCAGCTAATGCACCCATCAGTACGCCGCCCGAGATCTGCGACCAGCCTGTACCTTTCAAATTTTGAAAAGAGTCCCAGCCATAAGCCATATTTTCTGAAAAATGATTTTCTTTAATCAAAAACAGACCACCTAAAATCAGTAAAATCAAGGCAATAATTTTTGCTGAGGTAAAGAAAGATTGAACAGCTTTTCCACTCTTGATCCCTCTTGTATTGATATAAGTAAGGAGAATAATAACACCCATAGCAACAATCTGTATCCAGGTAATCTTAAACTCTCCACGCTGAAATAACGGTGCTGCATCATTTAGCTGAGGAATGAGATAGGCCGTAAACTTACCAAAGGCAACAGCTACAGCTGCTATAGTCCCCGTTTGAATAACTGTAAATAAGCTCCAGCCATATAAAAAGCCGATTGGCTTCCCAAATATTTCTGTCAGATAAGTATATTGTCCACCAGCCTTCGGATACATCGACGACAATTCGCCATAGGAGATTGCCGCCGCAACAGTGGCCAATGCGGTCAATAACCAAACTATCGCCAACCAATATCCGGATCCCAGCTGCCGCATCATATCACTCGATACAATAAAAATACCGCTTCCGATCATTGACCCCATGACCAGCATTACTGCATCCCACAATTTTAATTGACGTTTCATCATAACTTAAGCTTGGTTTTATATGGCGTTAAGCTAAGAAAAAATAATCAAAAAAAAGCTGCCCTTTCCTACATCGCATCAAAAAGTATTTCTCCTTTTCGAATGCCTGTAGTAAAGGGCAGCTCCTTTGGGTAAGATGATGTCTCTAATTGTTACTCAACACCATACTGTTGTTTATACGATTTTTCTAAATCGGTCACTTGCTGTAGCAATTGTTTTTCCGAAGTAGAGGCTAAAATACTCTTATAGGCTCCCAAAGCACGTAAAGCCGTTCCAATATTGGAATATTCAAGCTCAGGTTTCGTTTGGGCAATATCTTGGTACCAACGCATATTTTGGGTCATAAACTTCAAATTGCGGTTTACGATCTCATTCGCACGCTTCGTTTCACCAGTTTCATACAGCACATTGACAATTGGAATATAGCCTAAAATATCGCGCATTAAATAAACACGTTTTGGCATTTTCTCGTACGTTTCAACAGCGACTTTGCGCGCCTCATCCTTATGACCTTCCATCATCAACTGTGTCGCTGTACCACCCATTACGGTATTTGTAATCATGGTAATCATGCGGTAAGATTCAGGATCCAGGTACGAAGCATGTGCCATATTACCCCATTGGTATTTCGTTGTAATGTCTTTATAAGCAGACTGTGTATCAACCAATGTACCTTCCGCCCCGGCAGGAGTTGCAATCGGCATTAAACGCAGTGCAAAGCCCTCTTGGACCAGATATTTATCTAAACCAAGGTAGTTATCATTTGGAACTGTTGCCGCAAAATAAATTGGACGTTTCCAATCGTTATTCAACAATACGTTTAAGATTGATAATTCTGCCCTAGAGATATAATTTCTATTGTAGGTCCAGCTCATGGTATCGACAATAGATTCTTGCCAAGCTTTAGGAACGACATTATTTTTCAGAACAGATTCTTTATTCACCGGAAGGCTAAAGTTTTTGGTTGGCAAGAAGTTTTCAAACTTACCACCTCTCAATTCCAATTTGTTCTTCTGGTCGTCAGACAATAAAATCTGCATGATCAAATCCAGATCCACATGTCCGGGAACCTTCATATCCTGATAATAAAGCACTTCGCGAACGCCTTTTTTGAATTTTTCGTCATCGATATTGATCGGTAAACCTTCGGCCTGATTCACTTTTTGCTTCATCTGGCGCATATACCAGTCCGAACTCAATAAACTTAAGTTCACCACGCGTACATCTGGACGATAATTTTCAACTTCCTGTACATACCACAAAGGATAGGTATCATTATCGCCGTAAGTAAATAAAATCGCATTCGGTGCACAAGATGCTAAATAGTTTTTCGCTAAATCACGTGCAGTTGTTTTCTCCGAACGATCGTGATCATCCCAGTTTTGGAAGCCCAGCAATACCGGAGCACCCAATAAACAAGCAACTGTAGCAGCACCGGCCGCTACTTTACCATCCACTTTTTTGCTTAAATAATCCGCGATAGCGAAAACTCCAAGCCCGATCCAGATGGCAAAGGCATAAAAAGAACCTGCATACGCATAGTCACGTTCCCGCGGTTGAAGCGGGCTTTGATTTAAATATAAAACAATTGCTAATCCTGTAAAGAAAAACAACAGCCCTACAATTCCCGCATCACGTTGTCTCTTTCCAAAATGCCAAAAGGCACCGATTAGACCGATGATCAAAGGCAAGAAATAATATTTGTTATTCGAAGGATCAGTCTTCAATGAATCTGGAATGGCATTTTGTCCACCGACATGCATTTGGTCTACAGGTTTAGCACCTGAAATCCAATTACCTTCTGTGAATGATCCTTGACCTTGTTGGTCATTCTGACGGCCTGCAAAATTCCATAAGAAATAACGTCCGTACATGTGTCCAATCTGATAACTGAAAAAGAATTTCAGGTTATCGCCAAAAGTCGGCGACTGTCCTTCCGGGATTTTTAAGTAATCACGATAATATTCAATATGTCCCTGATCTCGTGAACTGTAGACACGCGGAAAAAACATGGTTTTATCGTATTTATAATCCATGCCGTTCTCCACTTTTGTATACTTGTCCTTGTCTTTTCTGTACGTATACGTCGGCTCGGCATCAACTACCTGCGCATCAAATGTAGGTCCGTTTAAAAGAGGCTCACTTGCATATTGCTCACGACCAAGATAGCTTACAAAAGAAAATGCATTATCTGGATCACTGTTATTTAACGTCGGATTTGCTTTTGCACGTACCATAATCATGGCAAAAGAGCTATAACCAAAAATGATAAATGCTGCACTGATCAAGATCAGATTTAGCATCGGTTTGACCTTTTTGATTGAATACCAGATACCATATACGAAAAGAGCCACCGCTAAAATCATGAATAAGTTAAATCCAGTACCGAAGCCCATTCCCAGACTATTCACAAAGAACAGGTCAAAATAGGCTGCCGCTTTAACGGTGTATTGAATGATACCCCATAAAATGAGCGCCAAAACAACGACACCGATCAAGAAAGCTTTGATGGCTCCTGATGACGTGACTGTTTTCGAACGTTTAAAATAGATCACCAAAGCTATTGCCGGGATCACCAAAAGGTTCAATAAGTGAACACCTATAGAAAGCCCCATCACGTAAGCGATAAAGATCAACCAACGATCTGAACCAGCTTCATCGGCGTGGTTTTCCCATTTTAGAATTCCCCAAAATACAACCGCCGTACATAAAGAAGACATGGCATATACTTCGGACTCTACCGCTGAGAACCAAAAGGTATCCGTAAATGCATAAGCCAATGCACCAACAGCGCCCGAGCCGAATATTTTGATTAAATCGGTTGATGTATATGATCCATCAACACCCTTTACAACGATTTTCTTTGCTAAAGCTGTAATTGTCCAAAATAAAAACAAAATGGTCAGACCACTACATACCGCCGATCCTACATTCATCCAGAACGCAATTCGTGTAACATCTCCACCGGCAAGGTTTGAGAATATATTTTGAATCATTAAGAATAAAGGTGCTCCTGGCTGGTGCACAATTTGAAGTTTAAAGGCTGAAGCGATAAACTCGCCACAGTCCCACCAGCTCGTCGATCGTTCGGCAGTCATGACATACGCTAATGTTGCTATTAGCGCACATATCCATCCTAAAAGATTGTTGATTTTAGTATAGTTCATAAAATGATAACTGTAAAAAGTATTATAATACGGCTCGAAAATAAGGATAAGTTAATAAGAAATGAACTTTATTCTGATTTTTTAACACATATTAATTGAAAAAATTTCATTACGCGATCTAATATTGGCGACAAAGAAAGCACGTCCAAGTATACTTGTACACTTTACAACGTGTTGATGGGATCTCCTTACCGAAAAAAAAGGTTAGCACACTGAATTTTCAGGAGCAAACAAAAATTATTTCTTTGAAAATCAGCCCTAATACACTTTTGAGTTCATTTTTATTTGCAGAAATAAGAATAGTCCGTATATTTGCATCATCAAATGTGAACGACATCATCACGATAGCAATCACTTTTGAATTGTTTGTCCGATAGTATAAGGGTAGTACAACAGTTTTTGGTTCTGTTTGTCTTGGTTCGAATCCAGGTCGGACAACAAACAATAGAAAAGGCTTGCAAATGCAAGCCTTTTCTGCGTTATATGCAAGGCTTATTATTTATAAAAGGGTTTAGATTTTTTTAAATTTACATTTTGATTTTTAAAACAAATCTCTATCTTTGCGTCGTCAAAAAGAGAAAAGCGGAAACGTTGACTTTTTAGAGACATTGTCCGATAGTATAAGGGTAGTACGACAGTTTTTGGTTCTGTTTGTCTTGGTTCGAATCCAGGTCGGACAACTTTTAAAGTTAAGGTATATGGATTGTGAAAACAATCCATTTTTTTTAATGTTTAACTTTAAAAAACAGTAAGGGAATAAAAATATTGAATAAACGACAATACAATAACCCAACATAAATATACAAAACCATGCCTTTGCAATTCAACACGGTTAAACTATTTGCAGGTTCTGGCACTACAGAACTAGCCGAAAAAATCGCACAATCTTACGGGAAACCACTAGGAGACAAAACATTATCGCGTTTTAGCGACGGTGAGATTCAACCATTCTACAATGAATCAGTTCGCGGAAGTGATGTATTTATCATCCAATCTACCAACCAACCTACCGACAATCTTTTTGAATTATTATTGATGACAGATGCAGCGAAGAGAGCTTCAGCGCATTATATCACAGCGGTAGTCCCTTACTTTGGTTTCGCAAGACAAGATCGAAAAGACAAACCAAGAGTTGCTATTGGCGCAAAAATGATCGCCAATCTGTTGACTGCGGCTGGTATCCACCGTATCATGACAATGGACCTACACGCAGCACAAATCCAAGGTTTTTTCGATATCCCTGTTGACCATTTGGATGGTTCTATCATTTTTGTCCCTTACATCAAATCGTTAAAACTTCCGAACCTAACGATTGCTTCCCCAGATATGGGTGGCTCATACAGAGCGCGTACCTTTGCTAAATTTTTCAATGCAGAAGTTATTATCTGTGACAAACGTCGTAAACGTGCAAACGAAATCGAATCGATGTCTATCATCGGTGACGTAACAGGTCAGGACGTTGTTTTGATCGATGACATCTGTGATACTGCTGGTACACTTTCAAAAGCAGCAGCACTTATCATGGAAAATGGTGCAAAATCCGTAAGAGCCGTTTGTACACATGCAGTGTTATCCGGAAAGGCATATGAAACAATTGAAAACTCGGTATTGTCAGAAATGATCGTAACAGATACCATTCAATTGGATCCAGAAAAAGCAAAACAATCGACTAAAATTAAAGTATTATCAACGGCTGATTTATTTGCAAAAGCAATCACCAGTGTAAATCAACACTCTTCAATCTCTGATTTATTTGAAGTAGAATAATCTTTGCGTTTTAGATCCTAGATATTGGACCTTGGTACAGAAAGCATTCAGCTCAATGGCCAAGGTCTTTTTTTTATAGCTTTTTTATCTCGTACACAAGTTAACAATTGATTTATCTCAATTCCTATATTAGCAGGGGATTTACAGGGGGATTACAAGGGGATAACAGGGAAATAACAGGGGTTGATATTAATTTGGTCATACATTAGGGTAAACAAGTAGCCATGAACAGGCTTAGTCATGAACAGGCTTAGTCATGAACATGGAAAATCGAAAACATGGAATAAGTGCCTGTTCCCGAACGAATAGCGGTGGTATTTTTTTGATAATATCAGAAATTAGATTATCTTTGCACCTCAAATTTATAAAAAATTAAAAGATGAAATCAATTGCTATTAGCGGTTCTGTAAGACAGAACGTAGGGAAAAGAGATGCAAAAGAATTGCGTTACCAAGGTTTAGTACCAGCAGTACTTTACGGTGGTGCAGAGCAAACCGCTCTTTCTGTATCCGCAGCTGATTTGAAACCAGTTCTTTACACTGCTGACGTAATCATTGTAGAATTAAACATTGATGGTCAAACTAAAAGAGCTATCGTTCAAGATGCACAATTCCACCCATTAACTGACTTAGTTACTCACATTGACTTTTTAGAATTATTTGATGACAAAGAAGTATCATTAAATATTCCTATCAAATTAACGGGAACTTCTCCAGGTGTTAAAATGGGGGGTAAATTAGTTCAAAAATTACGTAATTTACGCGTAAAAGCATTACCTGCAAACTTACCACAAGAAATTGCTGTACCAATGGAATCTTTAGAAGTTGGTAAATCAGTTCGTGTAGGTCAAATTCAATTGGAAAACGCAAAAGTATTGAACAATGCTGATGATACAATCGTATCAGTAATCATGTCTCGTGCATTGCGTCAAGCTGAACAAGAAGCAGCGAAAGCAACTAAAGGTGGTAAAAAATAATCTGAACAAGATTTTTAAAATACTACAGAAAGCACCGAAATTCGGTGCTTTTTTGTTTATTAAAATTTCTATTTTTGCAGCATGAATTATCTTATCGTTGGATTGGGCAACATTGGCAATGAATATGCCGATACACGACATAATATAGGTTTTATGGTTGCCGACGAGCTTGTTAAACAGGCTGGCGCCAGTTTCTCCTTGCTCAAGTTGGCCTACTATAGCGAATTTAAGCAAAGGGGCCACAATGTCACTGTGATTAAACCTACGACTTACATGAACTTAAGTGGCAAGGCCGTCAACTACTACATGCAACAATGCAAAGTTCCGATTCAGAATGTATTGGTAATTGTGGACGATCTGGCCATTCCATTTGGCTCGTTACGCATGAAACCCAAAGGAAGCAGCGCCGGTCATAACGGACTCAAATCCATTGAGCAGCTTTGCGGCAGACAGGTTTATCCGCGCTTACGTTTCGGTATTGGCGATAATTACCCGAAAGGTAGACAAGTCGATTATGTACTAGGCCCTTTTGACAAAGAGGAACAAGCTCAACTACCGGCTTTAATTGACCATTCCGTTAAAATGATCCAGAGTTTTGTCAATATCGGCATCGAGCTGACGATGACAAATCTGAATACAAAATAGTAAACGTTTCTGAAGCTCATTAATGTAATACCCTATATTGGTATTGATTTATAACAAAAAAAGACCGATTTAAATCGGTCTTTTTTATCTTTTACGAAGAGAGCCTTATATTAGTTACTACTTTCTGCGCGGGCCTTTTCTTTTCCAATCTCCATTTTAATGATGCCGCTTATCCTCTCTTTTAATTTTCCATTAGTATCCTCACTACCTTTAAACTCATTCGCCTTCTTGCGGGTCGTAACGATAATAACCCCATCTTTGCCGGCATTTCCATATAATGCAGTCGCACTGCTATTTTTCAGGATCTCCATGGATTCAATGTTCTTCGGGTCAAGTTTATCCATAACACCCTCAGCCTTTATCTCCCCATCAACCACAATTAATGGATTGACTTTTCCATTATAACCACGAATACGAACAGACGGAAAATCAGTACCAATAGACTCATTCGCTGAATTATTCCCCAACAATCCCAATACTGTGTTAGAACTTATCCTTTTTGATTTATCCGAAAAAACACCAAGTTTCGCGTCATCTGATTTCTCACTTTTCTTATAACCAACAACAGTAACAACCTTTTCATCCTGTCCTTCGTTTTTCTTATGTCCAACAACAGAGACTACTTTATCTCCCTTTTTATCTTCCTGCCCAATGAAACGAAACTTATTATTCACCTTATCCGGATTTTCACGGGCCCATTTTTTTGTCGTCATAACTAAAACACCATTCTTCGCATCCTCACCATATTTCTTAAGCGCTTCAGCACCATTCCAAACCGATAAAGTCGCTATGTCTTCCGGTGTCAACGCCAATTCCTTCATCATTTTTTGATCTGCTCTCTTGCCATCAATAACATATACCACATCAGTTGACTTTTCATTCGTTAGCTGATCATCAAGATACGTCACCCCTATCGTAAGACCTTTGAGTTTGGTCATATCTTTACCAATATGAGCTCCTTCCTTCAATTTCACTTCAAGGATACCATCTTTTCCCACATCTTCACCATACTTATCAATAGCAGCCTTACCCTGTAATACGGAGACTGACGCTATATCATTTGGATCGATATCATCCACAGTAAACGTTTTTTCCTGCACAATACCATTCATAACACAGCGCAATTTCTTTTGCGCTATATCCGAATGTTGTTGCATCTCGACAGTATTGGCCAAAATTGCTCCGCCAGCAATATCAATTGAAGACTTCGTCCGATACTTGATCAGATCACTATCATTCGAAAACCAGTACTTTGCCAGTTTTCCTTCAGGAATAGCCAAAAAATCTGCTTTAGAGACCAATTTATTATCCACAAAATACTTTTGATCTTTGGAGAAATCAATAGCGGATCTCTTGATTTCCTTAAAATCTCTTGTCTCCACTTGATTTGCTTTAGCCAAAGTATCCGTTAACGAAGTAGCCTTCATATTTGATTGGTCTGTCTGAGATTTTAAATCAACTGTTGGCAACGGAATAGGTAATACAGTTTCATTTGCCTTCTCAACTACACCCTCAATACTACCCTCCGCTTTACTTACTGTAAACGCTGCTCCTGTCAACAAAAATATGGGTAAAAGAAAGGCGTATTTACTAAGCTCTATTTTCGATGATCGCTTCTTGTTCATCATCATAATACGACGTTTTAAAAGTTTAAAATTAAATTGATTGCTCAATCCTACTGAAGTGCCCTTTTTGGACACATTCAATAGGCTGTATTGGTACGTCTGCTTGTCAATTCCTTTATCGAGAACCTGTTGATCAGTCAGGAACTCCAAATTTTGGCGAACGGCCCTGCGCATGAGCCAGACGAAAGGATTGTACCAACAACACACCAATATCGTTTCAAACAATAAAATATCCAAACTGTGAAGGCCTTTCACATGAATATCCTCATGCTTAAAAATATCTTTTAGCTCAGCATCCAGATGCTGGTCTTTGTTGACATAGATTTTATTCAAAAACGAAAACGGAACAATAGGAATCAGTACATTCCGAAATAGATACGTCCGCCATTGATCGGACCTCGAATTCAGATGAATTCGCAATAAACTCAATAATTGAAATACAAATTTTAATAACAATAAAACAGCACCGGCCATAAATACGATTTCCACCAACCTCCCTAATGTCAGCTGCTGTTGAACCTCCGGTTCCATCATATAAAGCGAAATTTGCTCGCCTACGACCCCCATATTCAATCCGCGCTGTACAAACAAAGACTTTAAATCCAAAAATGGATACAGGAAAGCAAATAGCCCCCCTACTAAGAAGTAGGCTCTATTTAAAAAATAGAACGTCAAGCCTTTCAACAGTCCGATATATCCCAGATAGATAATACCCAACAACAGGTTGACTTGTATAACATAGGTTAGTAGACTTTCCATGCCATTAAGATTTATTATGCTTAATCATGTCCATGATCTCCTTTAACTCATCGGCGGTCAGTTTTTCTTCCTGTACAAAAAAGGAAACCATTTCCTTATAGGAATTTTTGAAATAATCGCCCACAAAGGAATTCATAAACTTAGCCTTATAATCTTCCTCACTCACCATCGGCTCATAGCGTTTGGCATTGGCGTAGCGTACTGCCTTCACAAAATCCTTGCGCTCCAGATTTTTTACTGTCGAAGCCAAAGTCGTATAAGGCATCTTCTCTCCTTTTACATTATCCAAGATCTCTTTTATAAAACCTCCATTGAGGCTCCAAATCGATTGCATTGCCTGCTCTTCCTGTGCTGTTAATTTTTCCATGTCTTTATCTTCCTTTTTCTAATCTATCACTAATCTACGAATAATTCGTAAATACCAAAAATATTTTTTCCTCTCCTGTACGCATCTAACCCAAAATAGAGCCTTCCTCAACCCTCAAAAAAAAGAAGTGGCTCATTTCTTGCGTATTTAAACTCAAATCCGACGAATATAAGTTAGCTGGCAAAAAATTTGTTATACGTTTATTTTAATTCTAAATTCATTCATAAATCGCTTCATCAATTGAAAGAACGGGAATTTTCACTGTATAAAATTGATAGCAATCAGTCGCACCATTCACTCCAAAAGGAGATGGTTTAAACAAATACAAGAAAGATAAATGGCCAAAAATATCAAAGCGATCAAATGTCCGCATTGTGGTAGTATAAAAATCACCACACTACGCCCCGATTATTACAAATGCGATAGTTGTGGAACAGAATTTTTTCTGGATAGTGATGACATCAATATCAACCACAACTATAACTACCCACGCAACAACCAAGATCAATATAAAGCCATACGGATTGTATTATTTGCTGTTGTGGGCTTTATTGCGCTGATGTTTGTCATTGGAGCCCTAAGTGCTCTATTTTCCAAAAAGCCAGCGTCTAATTATTCAACTTACAGCACTTCCAATACAGCAGAGAAAAAAGAAGAAGCCCAACCGCTGGAATGGAATTACGCAAGTAACACGCTATTTTTGGATAAAGATAATACGCCACATATCGTCGTCGTCGGTAATGTCGGAACCTTCAGGGGTCGAATGGACGAAGGCAAGGACAATAAGGTTTATATTGGGCTCTTCGATCCAAAAACTGGTAAGAAAGAATGGGTTAAGACTTTGATGGAAACTCCCGTCGAACTGTCGAGCAGCGACGTCAAACTTCAGGTATTTGAAGATCAGCATCTTTATATCATCGTCAAATCCAAATATATTTATCAGCTGGACAGAAATACACTCACTTATAAAAGTGTCCTAGAGAACTATGTAAAAGATGCTCCATCTTTAAGCACAGGCATCGCTAAAGTTGAATTTAAATACGAAGACTATGGCTCTGCCTATCAGATTGTCAACAATGAAGGACAAAACCTAGCTTATTACCCCTTAATTAACAAATCTATTCCCGATAAACAACTGTACGATGAAAGAAGGAAAAAGCTGCCCAACCCAACAACAAAAACGGAATTCACCTTTTCAAGTAAATCAAGTTATTACCCAGAAGAAAAAATTCAGTTAATCCAGTACAGCTACCAATATCAATATGGATTTCCCAAAGATAGCCCACGCTTTTCCTGGGATAAGGATTACGGCGGATCAGGTATTTTTACCGACCGCGATCCATACAAAAAGGTCTTGATAAATCCATGGCAATTTAAAGGAGCCCGTCTGATCAGTTTCAAAGACTTTACACCGGGCAGACTTTACTTCCAGCCCGTAGTGGTTGCTCAAAATGACAAAACACTTCTCATTGCGTATAAGCCGACACCTGCTGAGGACGACCCCTTACAGATCCAGTTGCTGGATATAACAACGGGGGCCATACAAAAAACGATCAGCACAGACCTAAAGTCCATTTATGGAAATGGATGCCTGTTAAAGGATGGTTTTATTGTAAAAGACGGGAGCAACTATTATTATTTTGATAATAATGGCAAACAAATCAACAAGTTTGAAGGGTATAACCCCAAATTCGACACACTAAATTAAATACTATGGGACTATTTAATCTTTTTAACAACCAGCTTTCTGAGATCATTGAGTGGAAAAACCAGGATCCCCGAATATTATGGTATAAATTTCCATCTGAAAGGAATGAGATCAAAAATTCCAGTAAGCTGATCCTTGCTCCAGGGCAGGGCTGCATCCTCGTCTACGAAGGAAAAGGTGAAAACTTGCTGACCGAGGCAGGCACATACAATCTGAAAACGGACAACCATCCATTCTTTACTACTTTAGCACGTTTGCGGCAAAATTTTGAATCAGAACATAAGCTCTACATTTACTTTTTCCGTACAGCCGCTATTGTCAATCAATCTTGGGGAACGGGAACACCTATTAAATATATCGACCCCCATTACAATTTACCGATAGAAATCGGCTTGAATGGTACGTTCTCTTACCTCATCAAGGAACCTGTACATTTCTATAAAAACATTGTGGCGAATCAAAATACGGTTAACACAGCTGTTATTCAAGACATCATCAATAATCGGATCCCCCAACAAATTATCGCGCAGATTGCACAAAAGAAACTGGGTTACAATGAGATTGACAGTCAACTGGGATTACTTTCCAACGACATCAAGACCGCGGTTACACAAGACTTTAATGACCTTGGTCTCGACATTACGGATTTCAAAATCCTAGGAACTCAATTTGATGCCAATACACAACGAAGAATTGGAGAAATCGCCGATTTAAGCACACAAAATCAAGCAGCGCTACAGGCAGGTCTGAGCTATGTTGAATTAGAAAAATTACGGGCACTACGCGACGCAGCTAAAAATGAAGGCGGAATTGCTGGTGTAGGTGCACAACTGGGAGTCGGTATGGAACTCGGAAAGCAATTCGACCTTCAAAAAGAGGAGATCAAAGATCATATTCAGCAAGAGGGTGACTTTGTCGAGAAACTCCAAAAGCTACAGCTGCTGCTTCGTGAGAATATCATTACCCAAGAAGAATTCGACACATTAAAAAAACAGATTCTCAATAAAATCTAGTGTATTACGGGAGATTCAACCTTAAAAGTGATAGCTATCCCATGAGATATTTTAAAATGTAAATCGGTACGATTCAGCTCAATATACTGAGGTCAATCCATTCACAACCCATAAATTAATTCAGCTATGAAATATATATTCGGCATATTATTCACCCTGGTGATCCTTTTCGTTGCCACCTATTTCCTTTTGGGACTTTGGGGTATTAAGCTATTGGAGGCGGAAAACTTCAGCAAAATATTGTGGACTACAGGAATTCTGACACTAACGTCCATTATTCTGGTTTGTTTTGTCATACTACCTTTTTTCGGATCGGGCAAACACGACAACTACGAAGACAAAGGAAAGGTTGCGCAACGAAAAATAGATTGATATTTTTGCAGAATAAGATAATGTTAAATTTGAATAAATTATTTGCTTATTTAAGTAAATAATTCGTGAATATTATCCAAAATGACGCAGTCATGTCATTTTAATTCCAAAAGAACTTTCAATTTTAAATATCAAATAGTTAAATTTGTGAGATTAGCATAACAAATCAGATATAAGATAATATATAAACATGTCAGATAAAGCATCTATAAATTTAGACGGCACTTCGTATGACCTTCCGGTCATTGTCGGTACTGAAAATGAAAAAGCAGTTGATATTTCGAAATTAAGAGATCTAAGCGGATTTATTACGTTAGACCCAGGATACAAAAATACAGGTGCAACGAAAAGTGCGATTACTTTCCTTGACGGTGAAAAAGGCATATTGAGATATAGAGGATATCCAATTGAACAATTGGCAGAGAAATCGACTTTCTTGGAAGTTGCTTATTTGTTGATTTATGGAGAACTTCCCAAAAAAGAGGTATTGGAAAAATTCAGAGCTGACATCAAAAAGCAAATGATGATTCACGAAGACATGAAAAACTTCTTCGCTGGATTCCCATCCAAATCTCACCCAATGGGTCAGCTTTCGTGTTTAGTAGGCGCATTATCGGCATTTTACCCAGAATCTTTAAATCCTAACTTAACTGACGAAGAAGAGGATCAAACGATCATCAATCTTTTGGCAAAAATGCCAACGATCGTTTCCTGGATTCAAAAGAAATCATTGGGTCATCCTGTCGTTTATCCAAAAAACAACCTTGGTTACATTGACAACTTCCTAAACATGCTGTTTGGAGAAGTGAATGATGAAAAAACATTCGATCCTGTGGTGATTGACGCCATGCACAAATTGTTGATTTTACATGCTGATCATGAGCAAAACTGTTCAACATCTACTGTTCGCATCGTTGGTTCATCCAATGCAAACCTTTATGCATCTGTTGCATCGGGTATCAATGCATTATGGGGACCATTACATGGTGGTGCAAACCAAGCTGTAATCGAGATGTTGGAGGCCATTAAAAATGATGGTGGTGATGCTGAAAAATATCTTGCTAAAGCAAAAGACAAAAACGACCCTTTCCGTCTGATGGGATTCGGTCACCGCGTTTACAAAAACTTCGACCCTCGTGCTAAGATCATCAAAAAAGCATGTGATGACATCTTGGAAAAATTAGGCGTTCAAGATCCGGTATTGGATATCGCTAAAAGACTCGAAGAAGCAGCATTGAACGACCAATACTTCATCGACAGAAAACTTTATCCGAATGTTGACTTCTATTCAGGTATCATCTACCGCGCATTAGGTTTCAAAGCAGATATGTTTACCGTATTATTTGCTTTAGGCCGTCTACCAGGATGGATTGCACAATGGAAAGAAATGCGTGAAAACAAAGAGCCTATCGGTCGTCCTAGACAAGTATACGTTGGCCACACAGAACGCGACTACGTTGAATTTTCAAATCGCTAATCCGATTTCGATTTATATCCTTAAAAAGCATCCCTCGGGGATGCTTTTTTTATTTCTACCCCAACCAACATGGAGAACTTTACAGCTGTCCGAAACCACCCACTCGAACACTATAGGATGCACCGTCGTTACGTTATTGTCACGATAATCTACTTGTTAAGTATATTTTAATTTTTCCTTATCTAAATTCCCTGTTTTTCGTTAAGTTTGCGTATTCATTGGTCTCTTATTAAAAATCATTATAAATAAGACTTGTTAGAAACAATACTACATATCTTGGTTCCCATTGCTATTTTCACTTTTATAGCAGCCTTTACCTTATTTGCAGTATATGCCGAGCGTAAGATCGCGGGATTTGTACAAGATCGTCTAGGACCGATGGAAACAGGAAAGTATGGCAGTCTCCAAACGATTGCCGACATTCTCAAATTATTACAAAAAGAATTAATTACCCCCTCATCGGCCGATAAAATACTCTTTAGAGTTGCTCCTATCGTTATTTTCGTTGCTGTATTTACAGGTTTTGCCGTTATTCCCTGGGCCAAAGATTTTATCCCTGCGGATACACATACAGGCTTGTTCTTTATTATGGCCATCATCTCCATTGATGCTTTGGGCATTTTAATGGCAGGTTGGGGATCTAACAACAAATATTCTTTATTGGGTTCCATGCGTGCCATTGCACAGATGGTGTCCTATGAAATACCGGTAGCCCTTTCGCTGATTGCTGTAGTGATGCTAACCCAAACCCTAAATTTGAATGAAATCGCCATTGGACAAGGAATTCTAACTCATGGAAGCATTAAATTCTTTGGTTTTTGGGAAGTCAATGAGATCGGAGGCCTTTTCGCCTGGAACATCTTTCAGGCCCCACATTTGATTATTACCTACATCATATTCTTTATTGCTACCCTTGCCGAGTGTAATCGTGCACCCTTTGATATCCCGGAAGCCGAATCTGAATTAGTTGGTGGTTTCCATACAGAATATGGGGGCATACAATTTGCCTTTATCTTTTTGGCAGAGTATGCCATGATGTTTTTGGTATCGATGTTGGGAGTTGTTCTCTTCTTAGGCGCTTGGAATACACCATTACCAAACATAGGTGCAATACGCTTGGCCGATTGGACCACAGGTTTAGTGTGGGGAATATTTTGGACATTAGCCAAATCATTATTTATTGTTGGTATCCAAATGTGGATTCGATGGACATTACCACGGTTACGTGCAGACCAGCTGATGAGTTTATGTTGGAAAGTATTGACACCGCTGGCTTTTCTTTGTATGGCCATCTCTGCAATTTGGCGAATTTTAGTTATAGCATAGGATATGATATTTAAAACAGCTTCGCATGCATTTCGTACGGCAATCAAGGGTTTATCTTTGACTGTTAAGCACTTGTTTGGTGCCCGACGTTCGCGAACAGAATTGAATATCAAGAAAGACAATTACTTTGATCAACAAGAAGGTATTGTCACCGTACAATACCCGCGTGAAAAAATGCCAATCCCCGAAGTTGCCCGCTATCAATTGCAAGTCGATATCGAGGACTGTATTGTATGTGATCTATGCGCAAAGGCTTGTCCTGTCGACTGCATCGAAATCGAAGCTATCAAATCACCGGAAGCGATTGGAAAAACTTCCGATGGCAGCGTTAAAAGACTATATCCGGCCAAATTCAATATTGATATGGCCAAATGTATGTACTGTGGCCTTTGTACTGTGGTATGTCCGACGGAATGTATTACCATGACCAATGAATATGACCGCAGTTCTCAAAAACTGACCGATCTTATCTATGGTTTTTCAGATATGACCGATAGTGAGGTCGCACAGCGCAAAGCAGAGTGGACCAAGTTTCAAGCTGAAAAGGAGGCAGCAAAGCAAAAATAAAAGATGGAAAGTATTTTATTCTACGCCTTTGCTACCCTAGCAATCGGTTCAGCACTTTTACTGGTCAATCTTAAAAATATCGCGCGTGCATTGTTCCTGTTTTTTATTGTGTTATTTGCTATGGCAGGACTCTACTTATTTGCTTTAGCCGATTTTGTAGCTATCACGCAAATTATGGTGTATGTCGGAGGCGTGCTCATATTGATGTTATTTGCCTTTATGCTCTCCAACAAAGAACTCCTGAAAGACCTTCAGGATAGCAGCGGTACATTCTTAACCATGCCTAAGTGGCAGACGATTCCCATCGTGCTTGGCTTCCTATTGCTTATGCTATACGGTATTGTTGAATGGCAACAAGCACCATCTGCGTGGATTTTACAAGCTAGGGAAAATAACACCGAGATTGTCGCAACAGATAATAACATTCATCAGATTGGTTTACGTTTTATGACCTTTTACGTTTTACCATTTGAAATTATATCCGTGTTTTTGATGATGGCCTTGATCGGAGCCTCACATCTATCCAGAAAGGAGCGTACAATATGATTACGCTGACGCATTTCTTAGTTGTCAGTGCCTGCATCTTTTGCATTGGTCTTTATACTGTACTTTCCAAGAAAAATGCGATCATGATTCTGGTGGGTATTGAATTGATGATCAATGCCGCCATCCTGAACTTTGTTGCTTTTGGAAAATACGACAAGGTCAGTTATGGTGGGCAAATTTTCGCATTATTTGCCATTGTTCTCGCAGCGGCTGCAGTCGCTGTTGGATTGGCTATTGTATTAAATGTCTATCGGCATTACAAAACCATTAATCCGGATGAGATAAACCAATTAAAAGACAAATAAGCATTGGATCAATTTGTTCACATATCGCCCCTTCTGACCGCACTGTTTACCTTGGCAGCGCCATTTGTGGCATTCCTATATCAAGCAATAGCAGGCAAACGCGATCAGTCGGGCCTAGTTTCTCTCACGGCTATTATCCTCAGTTTTATCGCTGGTGGATTGACCTGGTTCTCTATATGGAATAATCCGGCAGTATCAATGCAAGTAAGCTGGTTCACTATTGGTGAAACATCATTTAAAGTTGGTATCCTGCTGAACAATTTGAGCACGTTGATGCTTTTTTTGGTACCGACGGTTGCCCTACCCGTACATATATACTCCAGAGCCTATATGCATGGCGATTCAGGTATTCACCGTTATTGGATGTATCTTAGCTTATTTTGTTTTGCGATGTTGGGATTGGTCATTATGGATAGCCTCCTATTGATGTATGTTTTTTGGGAATTAGTCGGTTTCGCATCGTATCTCCTCATCGGCTTCTGGTTCACACGTGAAACAGCTGTACAAGCCAATAAAAAAGCATTTTTGGTCAATCGCATCGGCGACCTCGGGTTTCTAATTGGGCTTGCGATCCTATTTACACAGTTCAAAACCCTCAATTTAATCGATCTCTTTGGGGACAATGGCTTGATTTATCAATCCACAATCGCCCAAGGATTATGGACATCTCCAGTCAATAGCTTACCTCAGATTTGGCTTACCATTGCAGGATTAGCCTTTTTCTTGGCAGCGATGGCTAAATCTGCACAATTCCCATTACATGTATGGCTTCCTGACGCCATGGAAGGTCCTACATCCGTATCCTCATTGATTCACGCCGCGACCATGGTTGCTGCAGGTGTATTCCTTTTGGCTACTGTATTTCCATTATTTAATGAATCTGCCTTATTATTTATTGCCATCATCGGTACAATAACCGCTGCTTTGGCCGCATACTTCGCGCTTGGCCAATACGACATCAAACGTATTCTTGCTTTTTCGACCATATCGCAGCTCGGTTATATGATGGTTGGAATAGGTATTGGAACCTGGGACGCTGCTTTATTTCATCTGACTACACATGCCTTCTTTAAGTGTCTATTATTTCTTTCTGCAGGAGCTGTCATTCATGAAATGGCCCATCTCAAAGCCCATAGTCAATTGGACTTTAACCCGCAGGATTTACGGAATATGGGTGGACTACGTCACTATATGCCAAAGACCTTCGTGCTGATGTGTATAGCATCGCTAGCACTTGCAGGCTTCCCTTTGACTTCAGGTTATCTATCCAAAGACAGTATCGTCATCTCTTCCTTTGAATGGGCTCTTTCAAAAGGTAACTTATACCTTATCATCCCCGCGATTTTAATTCTAGTAAGTATTTTAACGGCTTTCTACATCGGTCGTCTGCTCTTTAAAGCCTTTTTTGGAGAGTTCAGACTGTTGAAACAGCTTCAGGGCAAACTACTGGATCATCCACTACATGAAGCCCCAAAGACCATGTTGATCCCCATGTTTGTTTTGGGACTATTCTGCTTATTTCCACTGTTTTCTTTCAATCCGTTTTCGTATCACGATTCCTGGTTGATGGACGGCCTTTTATTGGATGAATATGCTTTTGCACCAAGCCATAGTGCACACCTTATTATCCCTGCAATACTGCTCCTTGGTTCGGTTATTGGCTGGATCATCGGCTGGAAATGGTATGTACAAAATAAATACCCTTTGAACTCAGCTAGCCAGGCATTAAAAGCCGCTTTCAACCAGGGGTATATCAATGAATTTTACCAAGCAGTCTTTGTGAATGGCACATTAAAATTAGCGCAGTTCTGTTATTGGTTTGATCGTCACATCGTTGACGCTTTCGTTTCTTTGATTCAGTTTATCGTCTTATCCCTCTCACAGCTAAGTGTGTGGATAGATAAATATATTGTAGATGGTTTTGTTAATACGGTTGCTACTGTAGCCTATTGGACAGGCAATCAAGTTCGCCTGGTCCAAAACGGAAAGATACAGACAGCATTGTATTCCGTCTTTTTATTAGTTTTACTTGGTTTAATTTATCTTATATTCTTTTAGGAAATGCCTATTCTATCCTTATTGATATTTTTACCGCTATTGGCTACGGCGCTCATTCTCGCCTTACCAACACGCTATAAATCGAGTTACAAATATATTGCTTTAGCATTCACAGCAATACAATTTGTACTGGCCGGAATATGTTATGCACAATTTGATGCAAGCAAAACAGGAGTCCAAGATCTAGCGGGCTATCAATTTGTTGAACAGCTTTCCTGGATCCGATTAGATTTAGGATCAATAGGAAAACTAGAGATTGATTATCTTATTGGTATTGACGGGATCTCCATGCCCTTGTTATTGCTGAGTGCATTCGTTATGCTGATGGCTATAGGTGCCTCCTGGAATATTCAGAAAAGTCCGAAGGGATATTTTGCCTTGCTCATGGTACTTAATATGGCCGTTATGGGGATTTTCTGCGCATTGGATTTCTTCCTATTCTATTTGTTTTATGAAGTCATGTTACTGCCACTCTACTTCTTGATCGGTATCTGGGGTGGCGCAAGACGCGAATATGCAGCTATAAAATTCTTTTTATATACCCTATTCGGGTCTGTATTTATGTTGTTGATTATCGTCGGATTGTATTTTTCAGTAATCAACCCCTTTACTGGAGCACATACCTTCAACATGATCTATATGATGAATCCACAGAATTATCTTGAGGGTTCTATTTTCGGCTGGGAAGGTTATCAGGAGATTTTGGGCATTTCCGCTCGTCTGGTCGGTTTCATTGTGCTCTTTTTTGCCTTTGCTATTAAAGTACCCATTGTTCCGCTACATACTTGGCTACCGGATGCGCACGTTGAAGCGCCAACACCAGTATCTATTATTCTTGCCGGTATTCTCCTCAAAATTGGTGGTTACGGTATCATCCGTATCTGTTACAGCATCTTTCCCGATATGGCAGCCTTATCCAATTGGTGGCTTGGGTTAATCGGTGTTGTTTCCATTATTTATGGTGCTTTGAATGCCCTATCGCAAAAAGACTTGAAACGAATGATTGCTTATTCATCGGTTTCACATATGGGTTTTGTGCTGCTTGGTGTTGCATCGCTGACTGCAGAAGGTATTTCTGGCGCCATGTTTCAGATGATTTCGCATGGTTTTTTATCGGCGGCACTCTTTTTCCTTGTCGGCGTGGTCTATGACCGTGTACACGACAGAAATATCTATAGTTTCCGTGGCCTAGCTCAAATTATGCCCAAATACACAGGTTATGTCGCTGTGGCATTTTTTGCGTCCCTAGGCCTGCCCGGCTTTTCAGCTTTTATTGGCGAAGCCTTTGTCATTATCGGTTCCTTCAATGCCGCGAGTATAGGAACTGGATTACCGCGCTGGATGGCACTAGCGGGATCCATAGGTATCCTATTAAGTGCAGCCTATTTACTTTGGACACTGCAACGCATGTTCTTTGGACAAATTCGCTTAAAAGGCGGAGACTCCTGGAGTAATGCACTTACAGACGTCAATTTACGGGAACAAGTGATCTTATTTCCTACCCTAGCGCTTGCGCTATTACTTGGAATTATGCCGGCATTAGTATTTAACAACCTAAACGCCAGTATTCTGAATCTCGTGAGTTTTATCCAACAATTTATCTAATTCAGCATGCTCGCATTCAGTCCATATATCAGTTCTTTCATCGATCAGATTATCGTAAGCGTTCCTTATTTTAAGCCCGAACTGACATTGATCGTCACTTTTATTGGTACTATCCTCGCTAGTCTTTTTATTGACAGACACTGGAAGAATACCTCTTTTGTCATTACCCTCGTTGGCTTATTGCTCAGTGGTTGTTACCTTGTGGGCCAGGGACTCAGTAAGGTCGAGGTAACGGGCTTCTTTGATATGATCCATATTGATGCATTTGCTGTAGCTGCACGTTTGATTATGCTGTTGTCGACAATGCTCATCTGTATCTTCATCCAACAACGCCAGCAAGACCGTCCCTTAGGCGACCTATACGCCGTGCTATTGACCGCAACCCTTGGCCTGAACCTGCTGACGATGACGAGTAACTGGCTGATGATCTTTATCGCTGTGGAGACTGTTTCGATCAGCTCCTATATTATGGTTGGCTATTTTTCTTCCACAAAGGTTCAATCGGAAGCTGCTTTAAAATATGTCCTGTTCGGATCCATTTGTGCCGCCGTTATGCTCTATGGCTTGTCTTTACTATACGGTTTCACGGGAAACCTGAATTTTGATGCACCAAGCCACATTGCCGGCTTGATGGAAGCACCTCAGATCATGATCAGCATTGCTTTATTATTTTTGCTGACAGGTATTGGATTCAAACTCAGTTTTTTTCCCTTTCATGTCTGGAGCCCGGATGTTTATCAAGGTGCCCCAACAGTGATTACCACCTATCTTGCTACTGTACCCAAAATTGCGGTCGTTGTTCTTTTGTCCAAGATATTCTCCGCATGGCTCAATGTCTCCTTTTATTTCAGCGATTTTCTGACTTATGTGATTATTGCGATCGCCATCGCAACCATGCTGATTGGTAATTTAGCCGCTTTGCGTCAACAGGATGCCAAAAGGATGATGGCCTACTCTTCCATTGGGCATACGGGTATACTCCTTATGGCTGTATTGGTTTATCAAAATAAGGAATCAAATGTGCTCTTATTTTACCTTTCCATATACGCGCTGATGAATATTGCTGTATTTATCTTTATTGATGCCTTGGAAGCTAGTTTAGGAAATACCACGATTGAATCTTATCGTGGCTTAGGAAAGCAATTTCCCTTATTGTTTACTTCCTTTTCGATTGTTTTAATCGCTTTGGTCGGCCTACCTCCTACTGCGGGTTTTGTTGGGAAACTTTTGGTCTTTTCCAAAGTATTCGAGCAATACCAAAACTTCCAATCCTTTAGTTTGCTGGCATTACTCCTAGTGGGTGCATTGACATCTGTCATCTCCCTATTTTATTATTTTAAGATACCACTGAATGCGTTTCTAAGGGAAAATACGGGATCTCCAGCGGTTAAATTCAATGTGCTACTCTTGTGTATTGGAATCTTATGTACCGTGGCCGTGTTGATCTTAGGTATCTTTCCCGATTTATTACTTTCGGCATTCTAGAAAACAGGAAACTTCTTTCATTTTAATAAGTTTATCGTCCAATTCATTCCCTTAATGTCTGCGTTGAATAGTAAGAATAACTCCATAATATATTTTATATTTGTAACATGATTAGTGCAATAGCAAATCCAATTTTTCAGCGTGCTATCCAGGATTACCACGTATACGATCAGATTGATCATCCAATCCAAAATCCGTATGACAAACAATCTCTGGAACATCTCCTCTATTTAAAATGCTGGATTGATACCGTCCAATGGCATATGGAAGATGTTGTGCGTAATCCCGCTATTGAACCTCAAGAAGGCTTATATTGGAAAAGACGTATCGATGAATCCAATCAGTACCGCACAGATACCGTCGAGTACATTGATAGTTATTTTCTGCAAAAATTTCAAGATATACAGGCGAGTTCTACAGCGACAATCAATACTGAAAGTCCGGCATGGGCTATTGATAGACTTTCCATTCTGGCATTAAAAATCTACCACATGGAACAGGAAACATTACGCACAGATGCTTCCGAAGCACACATCATTTCCTGCCAGGAAAAACTAAACGTTTTATTGGAACAACGAAAAGATTTATCCCAAAGTATTGATGAATTGATGAGCGCCATCGCATCAGGTGATAAATACATGAAAGTCTATAAACAGATGAAAATGTATAACGATCCGGCATTGAACCCTGTCCTATATTCATCAGGAAAATAAAACATGTCCTTACCGCAACGGATCATAGTAACCCGATTTTCAGCTATGGGCGATGTTGCCATGGTCGCTTCAGTATTGAAAGAATTCAGCAACCAATACCCTGATGTAGAAATCATTATGGTCAGCCGGCAATTCTTTGCCCCATTTTTTGATGGAATAAAAGGTGTACGGTTTCACGCGATTGAGCCCAAAACAATTCATAAAGGTTTTTTTGGATTAGTCAAGCTAAAAAAAGAACTGGCTCAATACGGCGCAGATGCTGTAGCGGACTTACATTTCAATTTACGCTCCCGCGTAGTCGATCTTTTATTTTCCTTATCGGGTGTAAAAATAAAACAACTTGACAAAGGCAGGGCTGAAAAAAAAGCCTTAACCCGCGAAAACAACAAAATTAAGGTTCCTTTAAAGCTAACGGTCGAGCGCTATGCAGATGTATTTCGCGCATTAGGTTTCAAATTTGAACTCAGCAATAAATTGGTTCTTAATTTGCAGGATGTACCCAAAGCTGCATTTAGTATGTTCGCGAATTTCGATCGAAAGAAAATTGGCATTGCCCCATTTGCGCAACATCGTTATAAGATTTTTCCGCAAACCAAGATGGAAAATGTGATAGAGATATTGACACACAATGGCTATGATGTTTTGTTGTTTGGTGGTGGTGAACAGGAATTCCAGATTGCGCAAAACTGGACGGAGCGATTTCCCAACACCTATAATACCATAGGCAAGCTTTCGCTGCGGGAAGAACTGGATTTGATTTCAAATCTAGATCTCATGATCAGTATGGACTCTTCGGGACTTCATATGGCATCGTTGATGGGTGTAAGGTGTCTTTCTTTGTGGGGAGCAACGCATCCTTATGCTGGATTCACCGGTTACGGGCAGCAGCTAACAGATTGCATCCAAGTTGAACACCCCAATAGACCGAGTTCAGTGTACGGCAACAAGCCCTGTGATTGTGATGGGATAGAAGCAATTGATTTAATTACACCGGAAATGGTGATTGAAAAAATAAGAGCAATAGGATGAAGATAGGGTTAATAACCATTCGATACGGATTGGATATCACCGGTGGAGCCGAATTCCATTGTAGAATGCTAGCTGAACGATTATCAGCAAAGCATGACGTGACAGTATTAACCACCACTATTAAGTTTTTAAATAAACCAGCGGAAGATTTCACTCCGGGCCTAGAAATTATACAGGGAATACCTGTGACGAGGTTCGTGACCGATAAAAATTTGCGTTCCGAAAAGAAAAGTAAAATCGCCCGGAAGATACGCCGATTGATCTATCGCTGGGGATTAGCAAGGCCTATTTTCTCCTTATTTCCTGTTTGGAAATTCAAAGTTGATGATGAATCAACCTATTTGGAAGGACATCCATTTTATTCGTCTTCATTACTTAACTATATTAGGGAATTCCAACACGATTTCGACAAATTCATTTTCTTTACTTACGAAAACCCACTAACCATATTGGGATCACTCCTTGTACCAGAGAAGTCTATTCTGATTCCCACTGCACATATGGAGAGCATGTTATTTAGAAGTATCAACACACTTTTATTTTCAAAAGTCAATCATATTGCCTTTAATACAGAAAGTGAAAAAGAAATGTGTTTAGAAATTTTCAGAAATTCGCTGGCAAAAAATACAATTGTTGGCATAGGCGTCAATCAAATAGATGACTTAGCAGCTGCGACAACCATCAGTGCCAAATATCAGATCAAATCACCATACTTACTTTATTGTGGTCGCATTACACCAGTGAAAATCAACAATTTTATGGCCTATTTTCTGAAATTAAAATCGGAAAAACAGATCGACTTGCAGCTTGTACTTACAGGAGAAAATACCATGGATGTTCAGCAAGATCCTGATATCATCTATACTGGTTTTGTAAGCGAGGAAGAAAAAAAAGCGCTAATGCTACAAAGCTTTGCCATTATTAATCCCTCACTCGCTGAGAGTTTATCACTATTGACATTAGAAGCGCTCCATTTAGGGAAACCAGTCATTGGTAACAAAAAGTGTGATGTCATGGTCGAACATGAACGCAAAAGTGGAGCTGTATTCTGTTATGATTCCTTCAACTCCCTAAGTTCCATTATCACATATTTGCAAGATCCAAATACCGATAAGAACATCATTGCGGCAAAAGCTAAAGAATATGTTTCTAAATATTATAATTGGGATTTGGTATTAAGTAAATTTGAACACATTTTTAAAGAAAGCTAAACCGGGTCAAGCATGATAACAATTGGATTTGACGCTAAACGATATTTTCTCAATCGAACAGGCTTAGGCAATTATAGTCGGGACCTTGTCCGTATACTGGAACAATATTATCCGGACAATACTTATTTGAAGTATACACCAAGATTGGACGATAATGATCTTTCGAAGAAGGCGCTTATCGAAGAAAAAATTCGTCTCCCCAAAAGCACATTTAACCGCGCTTTTCCCGCACTTTGGCGAAGCTTTGGAATAGCATCTGACCTGCTTAATGACGGTGTAGAACTCTTTCACGGGCTTACAGGAGAAATACCAAGGGGCTTAAAAGCCCGTGGAATTAAATCTGTTGTCACGATACATGATTTAATCTTCTTACGCTATCCCGAACTCTATAAACCCATCGATCGTTGGATATACAACAAGAAATTCCAATTAGCGGTTAATCACGCGGATAAAATTATTGCAATTAGTGAACAGACTAAATCAGATATCATCGATTACTATGCAATTCCCGAACATAAGATCGAGGTTATCTATCAGGGTTGCCATCCGGCTTTCAAGGTTCCAAAAAGTGACGACGAGCAGGACAAATTAAGGTTAAAATATAATTTACCCAAAGACTTTCTGTTAAATGTGGGTTCAATTGAAAAACGAAAAAATGTTTTACAAATTGTAAAAGCTATTCAGGATATCGATATCCCATTATTAATAATTGGTAAGAAAACGCCCTATCTTGAGGAGATTAACAGATATATTATAGCCAACAAATTGGAAAGAAAAGTCATTATAAAACAAGGGTTTACTATTGAAGAACTATCGACTATTTATTCGATGGCATCAATTTTTATATACCCTTCTATCTTTGAAGGCTTTGGTATCCCTATCATCGAAGCCTTATATGCTGGTACTCCTGTCATTACAACCAATTCGGGCGTATTTCCAGAAGCTGGTGGACCATCGTCTTGTTATGTCGACCCTTCAAATGTAGACGAAATAAATCTAGCGATCAAACGTATTCTCGGCGACTCCCAAACCAGTGCAAGGATGATTTCACAAGGACGTCACTATGTGCAAAAATTTAATGATGAAAAAATTGCATCAGAACTCATAAACTGTTATCAGTCCTTATTGTAATTTAGGCTGAACGGTATGCGTAAAATATTTATCCAAGACTTTTAATGCGATTATATCCTCTATTTTTTTATTTTTAAACTGAGCAATATATTCGTGTGCATTTTTTACGATCCTCCTAGCCGCATGATCATCTGCCATAAAATACCGTAATTTTTCCTCCAAATCAGAATAATCATCTTTAATACAAATAAAATGAACATCTGGAATTAGGCGTCCTTCCATAAACCAAGTCTCATATTTCGGCATAGGCATGACCGCAATAGAATTAGAGGACATAATCCACTTCAAATTTGTCGCAACATCGTTTCCCTCAAGCGCCAAAATAAATTTATAATCAAGGTGCCCTGCGATGGATAAATAATCCTTATCGGAAGATCGATTAGCCTTTTTGATATTGCACAATGGATGATCATAATACAATTGGTAGAATCGACTTCGATGAATCTGTCCAAAACCGCTCCTTCCGACCAACATATCTATTTTTTTATCAAAAGACACGTCGTCCTGAAGAAAATTAAAATGTCTTGCTTTATCCAAATTTAAGACTATTGCATTGCTATTATTACCATGAATAGGTCGGCTCTTGAGTAAAGTCGGATGTGAGGGAATATGAATGATATCACCGGGCAAAATACTGAACCGCAATTTGGGGTTAAAATACCTTAAATATTCCTTACTGTCGAAATAATAAACGCGTATGCGTTCTGGTACGCGATATTTGCCTATTTCAATGGCGTCCTGATCTAAAATCTCAAGCCGTTCCAACTTATTGTAATAATTTACCCTATCATCAATATATGTGGCATTTTTGCGATAATAAGTGCTATCTAAACGCTTTGTCAGTTGGGCTTGAAAAAGACTATCAGGAACTAGCTCCCTAAGAATTGCTTTAATATAATAGTAAATCTTATTATTTTTATTTCGCAAAAAGATTCTTTTGAAATTCATCGATGTGCAATGCTTTTTCCTCAAAAATAAGTAAAAATAACTCTCCCTTAAAATAAATAAGCCTAAAAGTCTGTATCAGGTTTTACAACAGGAATACGCAGTTGTAGTTTCTTCCAATGGTTAGATTTGTCTTTATAAATCATGAGTTTACCTAATTTATACTTAAATTTCAGTAATCCTTTATAATCATCTTCAATGCAGCGATACGCTACATTCGGATTTTCTTTCAGAACTTCATTAATCGCTAATGTATAAACTGTTGGGCCTGTCATCGCATGTACATCATGTGGAAATCGATTCTGTTCAATATTATCCACAATCAGCTCCATCGTTCTTTTTAAAAAAGGATGTCCTTTATCAAAGATAAGTGCCCATTGTGCATACAGGCTCCTATTGTTCTCATGCGTTATTACCGCAACGTCATCGCTATTTAGATATTTATCGATGGAGACTAACAAATCACTATCTAAATCTATATAAATACCACCATATATATATAAAACAGCATAGCGAAAAAAATCTGCTTTGGCGGCCCCTATCTGAAGACGATGATAAGCTTTGTTAATGCGCTCATCAAAATGTTCAGCAAAGAAGTCACTCACCCGTTGATCATCATAGAACTCATACGAATAATCCTTATTCTTTTTTAAAAATGAGCGAATATAGAGCTTCGTAAGCCAAGGAATCTTATTATCCTTAAATGTTTGAAATATATTTTTTGGAATTCCCATGATAATGAATAACTATAGGAAACTAGAAAGTCCGTCAGCACAGGATGTCAGCTTTTCTAATTTTGTCTTTTCTAATAAATGATCGTTTTGTGGTAGTGCTTTTCTAGACGCCTCCTTATGATATAAGTGATACCCAATTGCAGCAAACTTGATTAGTTGCCCTTTGAGTCCATAATTGAATAAACGTTCAACAAATTCACTGTCTTCCCGGCCCCAGCCTTCAAAAAGATTATTAAAACCATTCACTGCACGAACATCGCGCATGTAGAAGGACATATTACAAGAGCGTACTTTGCTTCTTTTATGTGCTAGGTTTTTCGCAGTCCATCGTGCTAAAAGAAGATTACGAAAACTACTTATTCTCTTTTCAAACCGACCAGATTCGAATCCCGCCTGAAACATATTCGGATACCTTAGTTGATTCGACTCAGTTAACAATTTGGCTGTTAATGCTTGATTCAGTAAAACCCTTCCACCTTGGATAAAATGTCCGACTTTGGCAAGTTTTAGATGGTCTTCAATAAAATTTGGTGCCATAAGGATATCACCGTCGACAAGTATAACATAGGGTGATTTTACTTGGGCTAGCGCTTGATTTCTAATACGTGCAACGCGAAAACCACAATCGTCCTGCCAAACATGGCTGATTGGAATTTCAGAAACCTGCTCATAACGATGGACCAGCTGTCTTGTTCGATCATCAGAACCGTCATCTGCAACAATAACTTGACTCGGCAAAACTGTTTGATTTAATGCAGACAATAGCACCAATTCCAATGCATCGGGCCTATTATACGTTGTAATAATTATCGAAGTTTCCAAAAAATAGCTATAAAACCGTAAGTGCTAATCAGATGATTTCAGGTATTTATCAATACCGTTATCACAATAGGTCAAATTTAGCTTTTTTGTTTTTGCAAACAAACAATTGTTGTTGCCTAAATTCTCTTTTGCATTTATCGCATGCCAGATGTGAAACACAATGCCGCCGAATTTTAAGAATCGTTTTTTGATGTTGATATTTAGAAGTCTAGCGACAAATTCTTTATCTTCCGGCCCCCAGCCCTTAAAGTCTTCATTATAGCCATTCACACGAATGGCATCTTCTCTCCAATAGGCCATATTGGCACCATGAATCTCCCAACGCTCGTTGCCTTTGTTTTTATAATTAAATTCAAAATATTTCCATAACAACTGAAAACGAAAAGCACTGAATAAGTTCGAAACTCCTTTATCGAATCTATTTACCTTTGTATCACGCTTCGTCAATTTTTTCTCGGAAAATTCCCGATCAAGGTAAATACGGCTGGCGCGTACCACCGATCCTTTTCGCGCAAACTTTCGATGATCTCGAATAAAATAGGGATGCAAAATTAAATCACCATCAATTTGGACAATATAATCGGATGAGGCTTTAGCAATGGCTTTATTTCTGATTTTCGCCAACTGAAACCCCTCATCTTCATGCCATACATGAATAAAAGGAATATTAAACTTACTTTTATATTCTGCCACAACTCGCTCTGTCTCCTTTCCAGACCCGTCATCAGCGATAAGGATTTCATCAGGAAGAACCTTCTGAAGCAATACACTTTCCAAGCATAATGCCAACGCCTCCGGCCAGTTATAAGTAGATATTATTAGAGAGATTTTCATTTATTCATCTATTGTTAAAAACAGCGTCCAAGACTTCATACTCTTTCTTTACGGTATGATTATTTCTCATATATTCAATGGCCTGATTCGATTTTATCTTATAAAATTCATCCTCCTGGAGCAATTCAATAATATGAGAAGCAAAAGCCTGTTCATCTAACGATATAAGACATCCATTATCTGATTTATTAAACAATCCATCGACACCACGTTGATTGGTTACAACCGGAATGCCAAAAGATAATGCTTCCAAAACCTTTATTTTGATTCCTGTCCCTGAAAGCATTGGACAGATCGCAACTTTAGCTTGCTCATAATATGCTGCAAGATCATCCACCAATCCATGTTTTATAACATTTTTCACGGTTGGAATATGTGCACAAATCTTTCCAATCACATGCAGTTCAACATGTGCAAGTAGCGGAAATACTTGTTCTAAAAACCACTTTATACTCGATACATTGTGTGGATTATCACTCGCCACATAAATTAAGTCTATCTTCTTTTCGCGTTCTTGAATAACAGGAGATGGCATTGAAACCGGAATTAATCGTACAAATTTATCTGCAAACTGTTCAAAAATATATTTTTCCTCAATTGAAAATGTCCATATCTCATTAAAAGAGGTCATCATAGACAACTCAGCTCCAAACATTTTACCCAATTGACGCATTGAAAAGTTTTCCTTTTCCTTTGTCTTATTTTGCAGCGTCAGAAAATCATGCGAATCTAAAATTGTATAAGATCCTATCAAACTCTTTACCAAACTACCAAATTCAACATAACTAATAATAACGTAATCATACTTATGATCGCTTAAAATCTTTTCAAATCTTCTTTGAAATGATGGCGAAACACGATCAATCAAATTGGAGTGGAAGATATTTTTAATCTCTTTTTGTAATTTATCACGAAAGAAATAACTAATCCTATTTTTTTTGGAAGATTTAAAAGGTAAAATAATCAGGTTAATATTTGGAAATTCGGATTGAAAAATAGCTTCATCACCTGTTCTCCAATTAATTGAGGATACAAAATCGATCTCAAAATTTGCACTTATCGTATTAAAATAAGTTAACAATTGCTTACACCTAGTCAAATTGCCTGCTTTCGAACTGTTAGGATTTTCAGGCATAAAGTATAATATTCTCTTTCTCTTTATTGTTTGCATTTATTCTTATTGAATAGGTAAAAAGCAGCATTTGCTTTTATAATAAATAATACGAATTATTCTCGGAAAATGCCACATTCTATTTGAATTTTTCTTTGCCGGACTAACTAAATCTCGCCTTCGCCCCGAAAATGCTTTGTGACGGTCTCCACTAAATTTAACCACCCTTTAGCCATATTTTCAAAACTGTACACCTCCATTGCCAAGTTGCCCTGAACGCCAAATCTCGAACGTAGCGAAGAGTCCATGATCAATTGTTCGAGGTACAGGGCCATCTCACGGTCGTCCAATGCTAAAAAACCATTCTGATTATGTTTGATCAATTCATTTACCCCGGAACAAGTGGAAAAGCCAATACTTGGCAGGCCTATTGACATGGCTTCTGCTAAGGCTAATCCAAACCCCTCATATTTGCTGGGGAAAATAAAAATATCCGCATCCCGCATCCTTATCAGAGGATCCTCGGTGAATCCACGCAGAAAAACCCGTTCAGCCAATCCAAGATCACAAATTTGTGTATTCAATCGATCAAAGTCTGGACCTGTCCCCCAAAACTCCAAATCCCAATTGGGATATTTGTTTGCCAGGCCAGCAAAAATTGCAATGGCAACATGCTGCTGCTTACATTCTGTATCCAAACGCCCAACATGAATAATCTTATATCTTTCCTTGATACGGTCATGCCTAACTAAATCGCGGGAATCTACCTGCTGGATTGGATTGGCAATAACGTCGCATTGTCCCGAAAAATTAGACGGTAGAAAATCCCGATAGCTATCAAATAAGATCTGAACACCATTCAGATGATCGAAACTAGCCGTTAACAAATCAACCATATATGCTTTTCTCCCGCCTAGAACATTGGTATAATCGTAATCAGGTCTTCCATTCACCGAATCTATAATGGGGATTGACAGTGTATTTCCATAAGTAATCTCCAGAAGTGAGCCAATGGACATGGTAATAATCAAATCCGGCTTTAGTCCGTCGATATAATCTTTCCATAAAATCGCCCGCTTTCGCAAATTAAATTGAAATAATTTAGCTTCCCCCCCCATCCGTTGCTTCAATCGGCGGTTATACCACTTGCTGTATTTTTTGCGGGCCTTGTATTTCAACCATAAAAGTGGATTCGTCCCCTTATAGTTATAAATAGGAAGCTCGAGCTTTTGCTCCAAATTAGCGTCAAAGATATTCGTCACTTTCACCGACTTATGCAGCGGAAAAACTGGGGAGCCTTTTATGTTTTCATTGGTTGCAATCTCCACTACATATCCATTTGTACTCAGTATGTTCGCTAACGTAGAACATATCTTTTCCGTGCCTCCTATTCCATTTAAAAAATACAAATGTTGTATTAGTAAAATCTTCATACGTCGAGATACTTATTTCTGATCCTTTGACGGACTTTTCTTCTTAGGCCAGCAATTGGAATAAACCTCACCCAAAATAAGCCTCGCTTCAATTTTTCAGCTCTCCTTTTACAATAATCTACGTAAAACGTATCAAAATCCCTATGATCTCGAGCTTCTACAAAATAGCTAAAAGGCACCGTTAATATTTCTTTATCAGCTTTGGTAAGATGTGGGCTTACATATTCTTGCATAAAATTTTGCAATAACTTAAACAGCTCTTCCTTCTCAAGATCATTAAATGCCATTTTTAAATAGCGAAACTCAAAAGGTTCATGTTCGATAAATAGCGCTAGTTTTAAGGCTTTTGAAGCAAAAAGATCATGTTCCTTATAAAACTCCTTCAATAGTTCTAACCATATTGGGATCTGTTTCAATAAGCGATCCGTCTGCCGATTAATTTGCGTATGATTTTGATTCTCGTGCTGTCTATAAAAATATACTGCGCCCGGATTGAATCCGATCTTATCGGTCATCAAAAAGAGACGATGTGAAAACAAGCCATCCTCGCAGGGCTGAATTCCTTCAGGAAAACGGATATTGGGATAAGTGTCCAATAAGGTCTTTTTGGTCAGCAAACCGCATGTCGGTACAGCAGTCAAACGTGGCGCCCGGGAACAATAAGGCTCCCCCAAAATCAGCAAATCAAAATTTTGCTGTTTAGCAATCGCTAAAGAAGCTGACAAAAAGGTGCGTTCAATAGTATCATCAGAATCTAAAAAATAGACATATTCTCCGCTCGCATGAATGAGGCCGTTATTTCGAGCGACAGAAACGCCCGAATTTTCCTGGTCAAAAAAATAAATGCGAGCATCCAATGATGCATACTTCCGACAGATTTCAGCCGAAGAATCACTGCTACCATCATTAACGAGTATGATTTCGAAATCTTGTAATTCCTGATCAAGCACACTTTGGATCGTCTCGTCTAAATATTTTTCGACATTGTATACCGGTATAACTACCGAAACAGCAACCGGACGAGGACAATCCATACAACCATTTTTTACCATCATTAATCTTTAATATACAAAAATAGTAACAGAAATGATATATTAAATGCTGAAATCATTTTAATGATTTCTCGATCCTGTCTTTATTCAATGTAAATTCCCGGTATCTGAACTCACCAGATTTATTACCGATCATTGCTCCCATTTTAATTAAAGATTCGTTGCTGCCCATTGGAAAAATTGAACTTCTATAGGCATTATTTTTCAACAGCGGCTTCGGTAATACTTTGAAATTTAATCCATCTTTGGAATACCCAACGTACAATAGTTCCGCGGTATATCGTTTCACATCACCCACAGCAACACAGAGAAAATAATAACCATCGGCAAATGTGGCCTGAATATGCCATGGTGAATTCACTCGTCCCTCCTTTAACCAGGGTCTATTTAGAAAATTTATGATTTTGCTTTCTTTAAACCCTGTAAAATTAATGCCATCGGTAGATGTTCTACGAACAACATAAGAAGGGTCTTTACCTTTAAAATTTTTCGAATTAAAATTCAGCTCAATTTCATAACTCAAAAACTCCTTCCCGTCATGAATAAACGAAGGGGACAATAGATGATCATCTTTGGGCGTAAACGGAGGGTTGCTGGTAAAGGCGACATTCAAATTCGACCACTTTATACCATCTGTAGAGGTTTGTTGTACAATGGTGCGATGTGCATTTTGTTTCAATCGATCAAAATTGGTATTACTTAACACACATTTGCCTTTCAAAGCCTGCGCAGTGATAAAACTACCCCTATAGTAAAGATAAAACTGATTATTTAAGTAGATCCAATCCACATCTGACCAGAAACCCTGAATCGGATCAACCTTGTTTTCACCGAAACTTTCTGTCGGAAAGGGAGCATTGATAATTGGATTGCTCAATCCCGGAGGATTTACCCAATCAAGACCATCATTGGATACAACAACACTTGGATTTTCAAATTTCTTTGAGTTTTGATTCGTTCCAACTGCGCCAAAATAAGGCGTGAAAACCATCCAATACTTGTATCCATTCAGCTTATTTGGAAAATAGAGAACATCCGGATGACAATAGCTGGCATTTGCACCCGAGATATCTATAAAATCATTGGCATTTTTTAGGCCTTTAAAATTAGCGTCAGCAACAGTATGTATATTGACCAAACCTTCATCACTATCAAAAGTAACTGAATCAATGGGTTCAACAGTCCAAATAGGAGCTTCAACATCCTGCGCAAAAAAGTCCTCTGGACGGTGGCAAGCCACGAGAATAATACTTCCATATAGAAGTATCAAAAAATTACGAATCATAAGTAAATATCAAACGGTAGAAACAAAAAAATGCGACTTGGCTAATGATGTTTTTCAATAAATAAAATAAGCTGACGGCAAATAGCTGGATAAAACAAATTATTGTTTTTCGCTGCGAAATTAGCATAATTTTATCAAAGTAAAACAACGATTTTGTTTTTTAAATCACCAAGACAACAAAGACCCAAAATCAATCTAAAAAATTCGTTATCAAGACTTTCATTTTGCCGTTATAGGCACTAAAAAAACCACAATGCTTTAGCTTTGACACGATATTAAACGTATCACTTGAGGTAAAAAAACTATTCATAATGTAATATACTTTTCAAAACTTACTGTATTATTATTTGTATTCATACGCAAGCCTGCTCATTGCGCAAACACAATGAACCGGAACAACAAGCGTTATTATCTATATTGGTATTAAGAATCAAAAATTTTAATCATGGACAACAGTAAAAAACTTTATATCATCCGACATGCAAAAGCCGAAACTATTCCGGGCATAAACGACTTTGATCGTGCGCTTACATCCGACGGTATACAACAGGCCAAACAAGTTGCGGCTAAGTTATCCGCAAAATTGACCCTAGATGAAAACAGTATGGTGATCAGTTCGCCAGCCAATCGCGCACTCCAAACAACGCGTATTTTTCTAGACGTCATGGGCTCCTCTTCTTTTGATATTCAAATTGAAGAAACAATTTATGAATGTACGTACAAGCATATGCTGTCCATCATCAATGCCATCCCCGATCATGTCAATCATGTCCTGCTCTTTGGGCACAATCCCACGTTGACTGATCTGGTGGAATACCTGACCCGAAAAGCAGCCTACTTACGCACCTCATCTTGTGCAGAGATAAGACTTGACGGCGGCTTCACCTTTCATATGCTCAGTGGCAATTGTGCCGATCTTGTGCAAATAATTGATTAAAATTCTATTCAAAGAACAAACTTATTTCCAGCTAATATCTGCTGATCACTTACCCGCATTTGATTTCATTGCCTTATCAATCACCAAAGGCACTGAAATCAAATCCAAATCATGTGAATACACCACAAATTTCTCGACCCAGCAGGGATCAAATTTTTCCTTAAATTCTTTTAAGCCCTTTGGCTGACGGAAGTAAGGATTATTTTCATATAAAAAACTGATCAAACGTTCAACGAGCCCTTTCTTCTTGTCAAATCCTGAAAAAGGAGCCAGTCCCATATTGAGAAAAGAATAACCTTCCTCTTTGCAATATTCTAAAAAACGGATAATCAATACATCCATATTTCCGCCTGGTGCATCTTGCAATTTCCGGATAAGATCATACGTCGCCTCGTCCGGAGCATAATTAGGAATGATATTCAAAAAGGCCAAAATGCGCCCTTCGTTATCCTCCAAAGTAATTACATGGCTATTTTTAATCTTACCAACGTCAAACATGCCCTGAGAAAAAACACGTTCTGAACGCTTCATGTCTCTCAACCAATGGTCCGATACAACCTGTAATTTCTGAAGCAAACCATTGGATAACGGCGCCCGATATAAATTCGAAACAAAACCTTTCTTTTCAATGCTATTCACCGCATTCCGGAGTGATTTGCGTTTCTTTCCTTCCAGCGAAAAATTATCGACATTGACAATGGCCTCTTCTCCAATCAGAAAAGATTTTTTGCCCAACTGCTTAAAAACCCCCAAATGTCTACCGTCAACGCGGTAATAAGCTGTTTTTAAACTCGATTTGCGACAATAGTGTTCAAATGCATTTATCAGTTCTTTCATGGCATCTTCAGTATCTTCACAAACGGGACCTTCGAGCACCATCGCAAAACCATAACATTTTTTATACGCAATAAAGCCTGTCAGCTCCTTGTTAAAGAAAAGATCTTTATCGCCATAGGTCTTAAAGTAATCGACAGGTGATTTACCATAACGCTCCAAAATGCGCTGCGCGATTTCCATCTGTCCATCCACCTCTTCCTCCGCTAACTGACATGGGTTGACCATCCAGTAGAATAATGCGGAAAGACTGATCACACTAAAAAAATTGATAGAATATAAAAAGTATTGTCCAATGGCAGTCTGCGGCTCTGCGACATCACCATTGAGCAGTACAAAACCGTGTAATGTATTGCTCACTGCATTTACAATGGTGAAGTCCGTATTAAAATGCTTCGCATTCAAGAAATAAAAGCCCGTAATCCCATACAGAAGCACAACCCCAATAAGCCACAAAACCAAGCTGAGATTTAAAGAGCTTAGCCTTCTGTTACTTTGCACAAAGTAATGTTTCGATGAATAGAGTAACATCAGCAACACCAAAAAAGCAAACCAGGCTTCTTCAAAATCCAACCCTTTGGAAAGATTGGCAACAATAGAAAGTGAACATAACGCAACCGCAACATACCAAGCCATACGTAGTCCCTTCAACAAAAAGCCCGAACACATCACCAACAATATACCGAAGAAAAGTACCGCTGCATTTGAAAAATTTAATGCATCATAAGATATAAATTGCTTTAATGCCGTTATACGGCTATGGATAGCCGGCGTCAAGACCGAGATGATATTAATAAGGCCCATCACAAAAATAAAAACAGATGGAAGTATCCGAACAAAGATGTTGTTCTTATTCACAAAGAAACTAATTCCACCCAATGCCAATGGACCCCAAAACTCAAATAAACGATATAACAAGGATATCGAAATCGCCTGTTCTTCGCTGTAGCCAAACTTACACAGAATGACAACCATCGACACCTCGATAAGTCCAACCCCCTTCATCAACGGTGAAAAACAATAGACCAACGTTCCGACTGCATAGGTTACCGTACAAGCCAATAACGATGTTTCAAAGCCTAAAGCAAGCATAGCGATATAGATATGTAAAATCCCGACAAGCTCAATGGCTGTTGCCCAAAGGAGACTTTGCAATACAGCCCAAAAATCTACGCCTTTTTTATGGAGTTCATCCCAGGTACCTGCAACGGAAGGGAAATGACGTACTGTAAAATTGTATGCTCGGCCACCACGGTAAAATGATCTGCAGTACCAGCCAAATCCCAGCAGTAGGACGCTAAAAACAAGCATAATCCCGATGATCTGCATATCAAGACCTGCGATTCCAACAAACAGAAAAACAAAAAGACAGAGGATAAATAAGGACACCAAACTAATGACGGCGTAGATAACAGAAGAAAGGTTGGCGTTTGCATCATCAATTCCCTCCTGATTGACCTCTTTCTTAAAGAAAGCCAGGGAGGTAAATCCACCTACCGGAAGAAAGACACTGATAAAGTTTCTTTTTAGAAATAGGCGGGTAGCCCCACCCAGTGATAGTTTTTGTTGCAAAGACTTAAAACTATAGACATAGACCAGACCTTGCATGGCGATATAAGCCAAAGAAACCACGATCCCGATTGCCACCCAAAATAACGAACTTGACTGGATAAGCCCTACCGACGATGCCAGCTCCTGTCTTTGATTTGCAAAAAAATATACAGCACCCAAAATGACCAATAGGCCCAACAAGGATTTCCAGATCAACATCTTGTTTTTCATCAGCATAATTACCTCTCGAATTGACAAACCCAATTATTTCGTTTTTCTAAACCACTTTTACTAATGACATCATTTCCTCAAAATAGTCCCAATCCAATTTGTCTTTTTTCAAACATCAAAAATCAATACCGATCTTTGCCCGCACACCCCATGGAGATACCCCCGAATTATCCAGGTACGTAAAACGGCGAACCAGATCGACCCGTAAAATTTTAAAGATATTACTCAGCCCAACACTACCTTCTATATAGGCCCCATTATTAAGCGAGAACAGCTGCGGTTCGCGCGGATCCTTGGGCAATTCATCAAAATTTTTTGTGTATCTGTTGGAGGCATCAACAGCGCCATACAACATCTTTACAGAGGCAATCTCCCGGAGATCCAGTTTTTTTAAAAGCGGAACTTTATTCAGAAAAAAACCATTAAATGAATATTGAAGCAATAGTGATGTATATTTATCGCTCATAAATTCCATCGAATTCATCAAATTGTAGGAGTTGAGCTGATACGAATACGTTTGATTTGCCCGATGAATAATCATCAGCGGATAAGGAACCTTTCCAAATTGGATACCCGATTCAAATACGATATCGGCAAAACCAAATTGGGACGCAAAAAATCGCTTATTGGCATTTAATATGAAACGTTGGTAGTTATAATCTCCACCCAATAAACCTTTCACACCAACCTGTGCGGCTAAGGTAAAAATTGGTTGGCCCGTATTGATGATACGTCGATAACGTTTTCCCTGGTATAATTTCTCATGTGGAGCCCAGCGAATCTCTCCGGTGAAAGCAGAAGTCCACAGCTCATTGCCGTTACTTCTTCTAAAAGCGCGACGGTCAAATGTTAAGATACCACCCGGACTAAGGATTTGATTGAAGAACCCCACTTTAAAGGATAAATGGTTTTCAAACTCCTGCCAATATTCGATCTGCCTCCGCTGTAGATAAAACATTTTGTCATTTTCCCCTCTTCTGAATGAAAGCAAAAAATTGTCATTGTCAATAAAATTGAGATCCTGGCCCGGCACCTGCACCTCTTTACTAACCTTAGCGGAGACTAACTTTACCGGAAATTTGTATACCGATTCACCGTTAAGGGAGTAAGTAGCCCCCATATTATATTTCCATTGCCTATCTTTCGTACCATAGGCACCATAACCATCCAGGACCAATGTCTTGCTAAAAATATCCGTCGTGTTGCCCCCAAATTTAAATCGGCTTCCTTCGACAGGGTTAAAACTATAGAATGAAGGTACTGGCCCTATTTCGATAACACCGCGGCCATAATACCCCGACATGATAAAGGAGCCCAATGCCATCAGATTTTTGAAAGATTTTGATTGTTTTAAACTATCGATATTCGTAAAGGCCTGCGCCTCCAGCTTACTCAGTTTCTCAGGTCTCGCAAGATTCCAGTCAATTCCATTCGGATTCTGTGGTCCTGTTCGTGTCAATGCTTTACCATTAACAGCGAGCTGTGTTTCACTGGAAGGTGACCTGCTGGTCACTTTCTCCCCAAACAAACCCATACCATCCTTAAAGATTCCCATGTCTATCGTCAGGACTCCCCTACTCAGAAAAAAACGATGTGCTTGATTTTCCGAATAATTCAAAACAATATTTAACCCCTTCACCCAATTGATATTGGTCGCTTCGTTGATGGTCAGCTCCGCTTGATCTAAGGCATAACTCCCATCTAGGCGGATATAGATGAAGCCTGAAAAAAGTGCATCCTCCCTATTGCGTGGCTCTACGCGTATTTTGGCATGCCAAGGTTTACTATCCTTCAAAGTGTCAACCAGGTAATATTTATAAAACGAAGGTGCCAACGTCGCTATGGGGCTCAAAAACCGTCTATTCCCAATAGAGACATCCGTATCATAGATATTTGTTTCGCCATAGATTTTATCCAGATACTCATCAATACCGTCTTCATCCAGGTACTGATCTACGCGCGACTGATTCTCCCCCAATAAAACAAAGTTATTACCTTTAGCGGCATCCAATTTTCGCTGACCGATTTTTTCATCCATGAATATGGGTACCAGCGATCTCCCCGGATACTTTAGCGTATCCATCCCCTGTTTCAAGAATCCGAAACGTTTGAGTAAGCGGGATTTATCCACCTTTTGATTTTGGATAGACAGGGACATCGATAGCTTCTCATATTCCTGATAGCTACCCGCTGCCCCATTTAGGGCATTATTTTCGTCTCTTTTTTCAATTACTTTACGGATTAAATCGACTGTTGGATTATGTTTATTCGTGTATTTCCTCTTTTTAGGCGCATTCACGACAACTTCATCGAGGCTCTGTTGTTCATCTTCCAAACGGATAATAAGAACCTTCTTGCCCTGTGCGACACTCATCGGGAACAACTGCTTTTTATAGCCAACGGCACTAAATAATAATTCCCAGTTGTCAGGCACGGATGATAGTTGAAAATGCCCCTCTTTATTTGTTGCTACAGATCTGGCCGTGTGGGAAAGCGTTACAGTAACACCTTGAATGGGTTTTGCTGATGAGGTATCGAGGACAATTCCTGTTAATGAAGCTCCTTGTCCAAATAGTCGAGAAGTAAAGAACAGTAAAACCAATAAGAAACGATATTGCATAAAAAAACCTTGCATCTAAATTCAGTAGGATGACAAGGTTTTTATAAAAAAGTCCTAGTGCGATTGCTATCTTAATCGCACAGTATTATAAATCGTCTTAAAATCACGATTATAATTATGCGGTCCAGCCAATACATCGACCTTTAATCCCGCATTACGAAACATTTTCACGAGATCTTCTTCGCCCTCTTTACAAAAAACATAAGTCGAAGGGATTTGCTTTAGCTTCAACACTTCAGCAAGTACCTCATAGCCATTGGCTTTCTGTTTCCAGTTGAGCATTGTCGATACGGTCACCTCAAAGCTCGCGTACTGATCGGGTGATAAATAGGTAACATGCCGGATAGCTTTTTTCAATGGATCCGAAAAATTATTCAGGACAAAGGGCAACACTCCCGCAGAAAATGAATGTCCTATCAAATAAATCTGGTCACAATCCCATTCTTTTCTGAAATGGTCAATATATCGTTCGAATTCCCTGCCCGCTTCTTGTGGTGTTTTCTTTTTCCAGAAATATTTTTTTGCATCGATGACCAAACGAGGATATCCATCGAGCGAAAAGTAAGCTAACAGGCTTTTACTAAAATCATTATAACCGCCATCACCCGTAATAAATACAAGCATTGTTTTTTGTTTGTTATTGGCATCTTTAAGTGGAATAACGTAACTTGGTAGTACTTCTGCGTGTACTGGTTTTAGGGCAAGACTTAGCCAAAAAAATAGCAATAGCAATAATCTATCTGCTTTATAATGTGCAGTGTTCATGTGTATATAATATGTGTAAATATTTGCTTTGAATAATAACAATGCCTGTGACCACCTGGGATGATTCATTAATAAATACGCCGTGAAATCCTTTCCTCTGACACTATTTACCGGTTCTAATGTCCTTTATTGGAATAGATTTACGCACACCGTCCATCACATAAAAAAAACCAAGGGCATTATTCGAAATATTACCCTCGACATTAGCAGGTACTGCAGACAATAAACCTTTCCATTCCGTCTCCTGAAATAGATTATAAATAAAACGGGAGTAACGTGGCGATTCAGAAAACTTAGAGACGATTAAACTATCCTTCAACGATACTTCATAGTTGTAGGTCTTCCCAAGTAAGTTGTTCAGTACGTTGGGCGCGCCCAAACGATAACTATAACTAAAAGGAGATCGAAAAGAAGAGATATCGTCTTCGGAAAAATCCTTCTGCGGCATAATAAGCCATTTATTAGAAGTTCGCATCCCGAACAGATGTTTACTGACTTTTACCCCCCATTTGCCATTCAAGTTATTTTTTTCTACCGGCAGAAAGGCATTTTCAATCGGTATCACGGGTATCAATTGATCCTGTGCTTCATATGATTTCCCATTCAAAGTAATCGTAAGCTGAAATACATTTCCTACGGTGTCCTTGAGGTTGAACAGCTCCCCATAGTAAAGCCCTTCACCCAAATCATTGAATTCAATCGTATTGGGACCATTGGTTACCCGGACGGTGGCTCCGCTAATCCCAATAGTCCCTGAATTAGACTTTAGCCCATCCAATTTCTTTAATTGGATATACTGCTCTTTGTACATGGTATTAATCCCGCCTTCAACAATCATATCGTACGATTGCCCCTCGTCTACAGCTGACTTCTGACAGGAAACCACTAAAAAACAAGCAACTATAATCAATAAGAATCTCATATCAATCAAAATCTCATGGTGTAACTAATTGAGGGAACCCGCCCGGAAAAGGATGTTTTCTGAATTGCCAAATTCCCATTGCTATCTTCGGAGAAACTATAATAAAGTGGATTGCGCTGATCAAATATATTATATAATCCAAAATTCAAGGTGTGTCTTCTCCCTCGCTCTCGCTGCCTTATCGTTTCCAAATCTACCGAGCAATTTAGATCAAAACGACTAAACGTAGGCATGCGATGGGAATTACGGCTTGAATACACTGGAACATATATCCCCTCATATTCCATAAATCCTATTGGATAGGTTAAAGGTCTCCCTGTATGAATCGTATAAAAAGCACTGAGATGCACCGACCTCCCCAAATCGTAGGACAAGTTGCTCTTAAGCACATGTGGAATATCGAAATTGGCGGCATACTCTTTTCCTTTATTGATGCCGTTGATCTTCCGAAAAGATCTGGACCAACTATAGAAAATACTGCCCGAAAACTCACCGATACGCTGATTGACGGATAATTCCAGTCCATAGGCGCGCCCCTTTCCTTGGCGCAGCTGTGTTTCGATAAATGGGTTGAGTATTAGCTGCGCATGATCGATCAATTCGACCTGATTGCCCATTCTCTTCCAATACCCTTCCAGTCCAATATTTCCACGATACAATAATCTGTTGATACGAAAAGAAATCGCGTCAACATATTGTGGTTTAATATTTAATCCCGCCGGTACCCATGCTTCCAACGAGGAAAAAGCAAGTTCATCGTTCTGTAACAACTGCAAATACTGATAGCTCCGATTATAAGCCAGTCTGAAAGCGTAATCATTGCCCATTTTATATTGCAAAGACAGGCGTGGCTCTAAACCATAATACGATTTTTTCTTGTCGGCATCGTTCGACAACGGCTTATACGAGCTGCCATCCAATAAATAATAGCGTCCAAAGGAAGCATTAAAAAAGGCATTCGCCCGCATTCCCGCAACAATCCGGAAGGCGGAATCAATCTTCCAGTTAAACGAAACATAACCCGTATAATCATAGGCCTGGGCCCTAAAGATATTATCCTCCGTATTTGAATTTACCGGTGATATCTCCCCGGGATTAAAACGATGTAAGGTTCCCTGGAGACCAAAATCCAAGGTGCGATCCAATCCCATAAAATACGTAAAATCGGATTTCAAACTAAAGTCACGTATCCGTGTCAACCAGATCTGATTGTCACTCGATTCGGGTTTACTGACATCCAATTTATTATGATAATCACTGAATATGGCCGAAAGGTTCATAAATAATCGGTCACTATGCACATGGTTCCACCGCAAAGTAGAAGTCCAATTACCCCAACGATTGGTATTCTTATTCGGTGAAATAACTTTATCTTGCCCATAATAACCCGAAAGATAAACCCGATTTTTCTCGTCAAATGTATAGTTGAACTTCACGTTATAGTCACTGTATTTACCTTTGACATTAAACAACCGATAATCTGTATTAAAAGCATTTAATATACTTCCCCGTGCAGTGGCAATGAAAGCACCTTTTCCTTTTTTTATAAATGGCCCCTCAGCACCAACCCGAGCAATCAAAAGACTTGATCCACCAAAAACATGAAAAGCATTGGCATCGCCGTCTCTGGTACTCATATCCATAATGGAAGAAAGACGTCCCCCTAGATTTGCAGGGATAGCATCCTTATAAAACTGTGTATTCTTCAAGATATCCGAATTAAACACCGAGGTTAAACCGAATAGATGCGATGGATTATAAACAACAGCTTCATCGAGCAAAATAAGATTCTGATCTTTACCGCTTCCCCTTACAAAAAGATTACTGCCACCTTCTGTTAATCCGTTAATCCCATTTTGCATCTGTAATACCTTCATGATATCAGCCTCGCCTTTATAAAAAGCATTTCTTCGTGTTTGGGTCCAATTGATCTTATCGGTGAAACTTCCCATGTGCTGCGCTGTCAAGGAAGAATCAACATTAACCACCACCTCACTCAAGTTGAAATCTACCGGAGCAAGCTTAATGACCAGGTAATTATTTTCTAACGCAGCATTTAAAGAGACCACCCTTGTTTTATAGCCCAGATAACTCACATAACAACTGTATTCGCCCCGTGGTAATGTCAGTGAGTAAAACCCATATTTATTACTTAAACTACTTTTGTTTTTCTCCGCGATCAACAAAGTGGCACCAATCAGGTTTTCACCGCTCAGACTGTCCACCACACGTCCTTTTATGGTAAAAGTTTTATCTTCCTCATAGAAGATCAGCGCTCTATTGATAATTGTAAATCCAACATTGGAATCTTTCAGCAAATAATTAAGGACTTCTTCCAAACTGGACTTGTCGAACGAACGACTATAGATGATGTCCTTGTTAAAAATCTGCTCATCATAGGACATGGATATATCGTATGTTTTATGAATTTCGGTAAGTATCTGAATGATCTGTTTGTTGTGCGTGTCAATTGAGATCCGTAATTCAGCAGGGGAGCTCTGTCCCATGGCTTTCGAACATACAACCATAACTAACCCGCAGAAAAAGAGCAGACGATACAGGATCCTATCTTTCATATCAGCAACGCGAAGAGTCTATTCGTAGATACTATATCCCTTTTTACCAGTTTTCCATTTCACGTTTAAGGTTTTGGAAAGAATCTGAACGATCTCATTGAGCGTCTGCCCATCAAAATACATGCTGAGCTTCCGTGCTTTTAAACTATCTCCAACGACAGTTATATTCGCCCGAAAGTGCTTTTCCAAATCTGAGCAGATACTATCCAACCGAACATTTGAGTAGCTCAGCTTTTGCGCTACGTCAGTATCATTGTCTACCGACAGATCAATTTTAGATAAAGACGCTGTTTGTCTTTTATAAAGGCCCTTTTGATTTTTCTGTAAAACAAGTTCTTCCGCATGGTCTCCTTTTCCACTGCTTAAAGCCACTATCCCCTCCTTAACAAGTACTTCGACATCATCTTTTAGTAGGTTGACTTCAAAGGTAGTGCCGATATCACGTACATAATTATGTTCAAGATCAACCACAAAGGAGCTTCCTGTTTGATGTTTGACATCGAATAGCGCTTTTCCCTTTTTGAGCTCGACAGTTCTTTGCTGTGGAAATGTCCTTTTGTTGAACATCGCTTCAGCTCCGGCCTGTAGTGTGATGATCGAACCATCGGGAAGTAGGGTAGGCTGCTGAGCTACTGATCCATATAATCGGATTTCATTGCCCATCCAACGGTCAAAGTTCAGGTAAGCGGCAAAACCGACCACGAACAATACGGCTGCAGCCACAAATTTCATCCAGGGTTTCCAGATTGTTCGTACCGCTTTCGCGATCTCCGGTTTTTGATGATCCCCTGTTTTATCCAACTGATTTTTAAATTTTTCCCATTGGCTACCAGTATCTACTTTTTTATAGCGTTCCAGTACTATAAGGTCGTCAGCTATACTTCTAACGTCGTGGTATAGCTCGTGGTTCTCTACATCCTCCGAAATCCAACGCCCAAGCAACACTCCTTCCCTTTCGGAAATAGTCCCATCCAGCTCTTTCTGAATCAAGTCATAAGGAATAAATCTTGAAGTATTGTTTTCTTCCATAACTATAAGATAATAAACTGGACAAAAAGTCCCAATGAAAAAAATAAAAAGCCAATGAGAAGCAACAGAAAAGTTTTTTGCTTGGCCAAAGCGACCCGAATTTTATCGTAAGCAATGGTCAGATGATTTTTAACCGTTTTTATGGAGATTCCCAATTGATCTGCGATTTCCTGTTGTTTCATCTTATCGTACTTACTCATAAGAACGATTTTTCGACACTGCGGCGGCAGTCCTTCCAGTATACTTTCGATCATCAACAACTTGGATTCGTAAAGTGCGGCACGATCAGTTTCATCTTCATCATCGGTCAGATCCAATTCCTTGCTATAATCGTTATTCCGTTCCAATAAACGTTGATTCTTTTTGAGGTAGGTAAGCGAAAGGTTAATAACGCTGCGAGATAGGTAAGCTCCCAGTGATTGACTAATAGCCAACTTGCCTGCATTTTCCCATAACATCATAAATACGTCGTTGGTGAGCTCTTCAGCGATGGCCTCCTCGCGCACGTACCGAAAAGACAAGCTATACAATTTACGGAAATGGCTCTTATAAATAGCTTCAAAAGCATCGCGATCTTTTTGGACTATCTTCTTAAGCAGGTCAACGTCATTTGACATAGGACTTCGGTAAAGCTAATAATAAACGTATGTAAAAATAATCAAATTCCATGGAGATTTTATGCATCTAGTTAATTTACAACTTAATGAGTCACCAAAACTGTTTAACGTAGAAACAAACAATAACGCGACTCAATTAAGTGAATTTTAAATAAATTTTCTATTTTTACAAAAAATCACAAAAACATGTTAAAAAACCACTTTTTTATAAGTTTAATTTTATTTATTTTCATTTCATGTGCCAAAGAAAAAATAAATCCGCACAATTAACACCAGAAAAAGAAAAAGAATATTTACTGGAAGCGGCAAGTAAAACCTATAGTAGCCCTTCGCTCTCTGCAGGGAATAATGGGCAAGCTGAACTAGATAATAAGTATAATTTACTTTTCAAAAATAAGTTTAACGCCACTACAGTAGCAATCTGGGAAAACCGATCTACCGCTGTCGCCCTGATAGGTTATCCAAAAGATAATATTGAACATTATAGGATTATCGGAGAACCTAAATATTAAAACATGTTTTTAATATTAGAGAAACAAAAGCATGTTTACACGCTAATTTTAACAGCTATTTTTATAGTTTACATAAAAACATCAAATTTAATTTTACAATCATGAGATCATTTTTTTTATTCACTGTAATCGGTCTTTTCTTTATTTCTTGCAAAAAAGATCAACCTGAAGTTAATCCTGATGACAATACAAAAGCAAAACTCATGTTGAGCGACAGTATTTCGTATACAATTGACGGCGTAAAATATGCTTCTAATGATCTATATACTAATGGCTACAGTAATAAGCAAATTAACATCAAACCCTATAATCAGGAATTGCCGAATAGACATTTTGCCTATAACACAGGTAATACCTGGTGGTATGGCGAAAAAGATTCTTTGCTCGTTGAATATAATTATGCATTTCTTGGCGAAGCAAATGTGACAATTGGTTTTACTAAAAAATACAATATCGCGAAATTGCAAGAAGGAGCAACAGTGTATCAACCTATCAATGGATTTCAATTAGCAACAGGACCACAACAATTTATCACAGACTATGCCCGTGAAAATAAAACTTCAGGTGTATTTTTAAGTATCTCTCCCCAAACGGAAGAAGCTATGTTTTCGTACATTCCCAATAGATCCATGACAAAACCTGTCCAATTGAATAATAATATCCAGGATGACGCTACGTTTACGATTTTGAAGTTTGAAAAGCTCGATAGGGGATTTTATTTACTGGAAGCCGAGTTTGAACTCAACGGATATACGGAAAAGAATAAAAAATATCGTATCAAAGATGGTTATGTACGATTAGTTAGCCAATTTAAACACTTTTAATGTAGAAGAATCTGCATCAACTAGCATTGTTTTACAAGGCAATGCTAGTTGATGCAGATTTTCACTACCTTCGTCTTATGGCGAATCAATTGCAATTTGAAAATTCACCCTACCTTAAACAGCACGCACACAATCCCATAGATTGGATGCCCTGGGGACCGGAAGCTTTAAAAAAAGCAAAGGACGAAAATAAACTCATCATTGTAAGCATTGGCTACTCGGCCTGCCACTGGTGTCATGTGATGGAGCGTGAAAGTTTTGAAAACTCAGCCATCGCCCAAACCATGAATACGTTTTTTGTATCCATCAAAATCGACCGTGAAGAACGCCCCGATATCGATCAAGTTTATATGCTTGCGGTGCAGCTGATGACCAATGCCGGCGGCTGGCCCTTGAATTGTATCTGCCTACCCGATGGAAGACCAATTTATGGTGGCACCTATTTCAAACCGCACGACTGGCAGAATATCTTATTGCAAATTGCACAAATGTGGACGGAGAAACCCGAAGTCGCGTTTGACTATGCCGAAAAGCTGAACAACGGCATCCAACGTGCCGAGAAGCTCCCTATCAATCCCATCCCTGATCAATACACGATCGACGACTTAAATGAAATTGTGGCCCCTTGGACCGAGATGTTCGATAAAAAAGACGGTGGTTATCAAAAAGCACCCAAATTTCCGCTACCTAACAATTGGTTGTTCTTGCTTAAATATGCGGTGCTTGCCGACAATCAGGAAGTCCTGGATCATGTTCATTTGACGTTGAAAAAAATTGGATCAGGAGGTATCTACGACCAGATCGGTGGTGGCTTTGCCCGTTATTCGGTTGACCATTATTGGCATATTCCCCACTTCGAAAAAATGCTCTACGACAACGGGCAATTACTATCCCTTTATGCCGAAGCTTATCAACAAAGTCAAGATCCATTCTATAAGCGGATTATCGAGGAAACGATTGACTGGGCCGAGCGTGAAATGCTTGCGCCGAACCATGGTTTCTATAGCGCTTTAGATGCAGATAGCGAAGGTATTGAAGGAAAATACTATTCCTTCTCAAAAGCTGAATTTGACGAGGTATTGGGCGATGATGCTGCCCTCCTTGGCCAATATTTTAACATCACCGAAGCAGGGAACTGGACGGAAGAGAAAACTAACATCCCAATTTGCGCCATTAATGCAGACCAGTTAGCCGTAAAGGTCAATATGTCAGCTGACGAATGGGCAGATTTTCTAAAAATTTCAAAGAAAAAATTATACAACTATCGTGAACAACGGATCCGTCCGGGACTCGACCATAAGCAGCTGACCACCTGGAATGCTTTATTTCTAAAAGGACTAATAGATGCTTATCACAGTCTTGGGAACAGCCATTTTCTCGAACTCGCTTTAAACAATGCCCAGTTTATCTGTACACACCTTATTCAAGACGACCTCCAGTTATTGCACCAACCAAAAGATAACAACAGAGCGATCGCAGGCTTCCTGGATGACTATGCATTCACTATTGAAGCCTTTATAGCCTTATATGAAGCGACATTTGACCTCAATTGGCTCACAAAAGCAAGACAGCTTGCCGATGAGGCCATTGCATTGTTTTACGATGGATCACAAAAAACATTCTACTATACGTCGACAGCGGCGGAGGAACTTATCGCACGGAAAAGCGAAATTATGGATAACGTAATCCCGTCCTCTTCCTCGACAATGGTTCGCCAATTGAAACGATTAGGTTTACTTTTTGACGATGAAAATTACATCGCCATTACAGACCAATTGCTAGCGAATGTATTCCCCCAAATCAAGACTTATGGTTCGGCCTATTCAAATTGGGCAATATTATTGCTAGAAGAAATATATGGAATCAATGAAATTGCATTGACGGGGGATAAAGCGATGGCTTTAAAAAAAGAACTCGACCAATATTATATTCCTAATAAAATTGTTCTTGGCGGTACGGAAGAAAATCTTCCATTGCTAGAACATAGAGTCGGAAAGGAGACAAAAGCATATCTTTGTAAAAACAAGACCTGCAGTCTACCACAGGATTCAATACAAGCGTTAATAAATTATATTTAATAAACGGTAGCCTCGGCTTCCAAAAATCAAAATCAGATGGCTATAAAAGCAAACGACGTCGTAGCATTGACGTACAGACTTCACACAGTAGAAAACGGTGAAAAAGTTTTCGTTGAAGAAACAACTGCAGAACAACCTTTAGATTTCTTATATGGTGTAGGTATGATGTTACCTAAATTTGAAGAAAACATCGCAGACTTAAACGTTGGTGATAAGATTTCATTTGAATTGGCACCGGATGATGCTTACGGTCAAAAAGACGACAGAGCATTCGCACAATTGCCAGTAGATATGTTCAAAGAAACAGGTTTACCTCCAGTAGGAGAAGTATTGCCTTTACAAGACAATCAAGGAAACCAATTCCGCGCTGTAGTAGCTGAGGTTACTCCAGAAGTAGTTGTTGCTGACTTAAACCACCCAATGGCTGGTAAAACATTAAATTTCGATATTGAAATCTTAACTGTACGTCCTGCTACTGAAGAAGAGTTGTCTCACGGACACTCGCATGGTGTAGACGGTACGCAAGGTCACTAATCCTGACTCAAGATACTAAAAAACAAAGCCGGATGTCAGATGACACCCGGCTTTGTTTTTTGCTTATTTAAAAACCGTATCTTGTTTTTAAACACACGAACGATGCTAACATTTGCGGAAAAAGTAGTTTTATTCAATAAACATCTTCATTATCAGGGAAGTCTTCCCCCAGCATTCAATGTAATTAACCCCTACCTTGACAACCCCGAAACATTGGTCGTGATGGAACAGTTCTACCACAAATATTACAATGATAACCTAACAAGAAAATTCATTATTGGTATTAATCCGAGCAGACACGGGGCAGGTGTAACGGGAGTTCCTTTTACGGATACCAAAAGACTAGCTAGCGCATGTGGCATACAAATGCATTCTGCATATACCCATGAAATATCTTCGGTGTTCATGTACGATATGATCGAAGCCTATGGTGGCCCCGATATTTTCTACAAACAATTTTATATCAATTCACCCTTTCCCCTGGCGATTGTCCGAGAAACGAAACCCAACAATTGGATCAATGCAAACTACTATGATGATAAAACACTTTTCGACATGGTCAGCCCTTTTATGCTTGATTCATTGAAACAACACATCGCTATGGGCTTAGCGACGGAGGAGGTCTTTGTGCTCGGAAAGAAATATGCAACCTTTCTCGCTAAGATCAACAAAGAAGAAAAGTTGTTTGGAAAAATGACCGTCCTAGACCACCCACGCTATATACAACAATATAAATCCAAAGACAAACTGCACTACATCGATAATTACATCAGCGTGCTGAGCATAGACTAGGTTATCACACATGTAAACTCTAAACAAAAATTTAGAAAAGCATAAAATAATTTGTATCTATATTCCGAACAAATTAAATATTATAATATACATTTTGAAAATTAAAAGATATAAATGCATATATTAACAGAACGAAGTCCGAGTTAACCAACCGATTTGACAATCCGTTTGAGTCGCTTCGAATCAATTTCCGCCCTTATTCGTATCAGGAAGCAGATAGATGCATGCCCCGACCATACTGTTACCTCCTCATTTCCGGGTTTGACTCGGACTCACCACGGACTCATGCTGCTTGCAGTATGCTAGCAATCCGACGCTATGACGAATGTTTTCCAAAGAAGATTGGAATAAATTTCAAATCAAACATATCATTCCGTAGCGAATGAAATACGTTTTCATTATGAGTTTAATAATTGGCATTTGACAACGATTGCCATATTTAAAATCAGAGGCAAAGCCCAATTTTAAATCTATTAAAAACAAACAACTATTTGTTTTTCAGCAATTTAAATACATATATTTACGATATGGCAACGATAGAAAATGGAAATCTGAAAGGCTTAGTTGGGAACGTGGTCTTTCGACAATCGAATGAAAAAACAATTGTCCAGACGAAAGTAGGACGGAAACCAAAACAAACCAAAGGGACAAAAGCCGCCTCCGTAAGCTTTGGAGTGAGCAGTGCGATTGGCGCTTACATACGACGGACGATGGCAGAAGTACACATGGGTTTTTATGATAGCAATATGCACAATCGCTTAGTAACTCAGTTGCAGCGAGTGAACGGCCCTAGCGGACATATATCCAAAGAAAAATCTATACGCAGCAATAAGATAAACCGTTTGGTCAATTTTCAATTCAATGAAAAATGCCATATGCAGGACTTTATGCATTTCGATCCACAGATCCAATTATTGGACAATAAGCAACTTACAATCCAGTTTCCAAAATTTGATAAACAAAAGGACATACGGCAGCCAAAAAATTGCGACCTGCTCATCTTTAACCTCTTTATTGTCATGCTCAACTTTGAGCAGCAACAATATATTCATGTCCATAGCCCCCAGATCCCCATCAACCTGCATACGGGACCCAAAATGGTTGAATTAGAACAGCTATCATTTGATGTAAACTATAAAGATGCAACAACCGTACTTGTTGGTATGAACATCGAATATTATGGATTTCATCGCCATAAACATCTGTTATTAAATAACAAAAGCTTTCATCCAGCTGCAATAGTCGGTGCGTTTATTAATTAAGATGTGCAACTCTCAAAAGCTGATGTTATCACAATGCCTAATAAAATCGATTGGATACTAAAACTATATTACCCATTGAATAGCAGACGCTATACAAGCCACAGCCGTAGCAATCTTAGCATTATTGGTTTCTACAAGCTTTCTAAAGCGTGGACCTGTATAGAGCAAGTTATACTCTATTTCAATTTCTTTCGTCATGTATGTTGACCCGTAAGATTAACTCTTTCCGATGCTATTATATAAGACAACCGCTACAACTTTGTGGCACGCAGCATTTCCCGCTTGCCTGGTGCTCCGGGAGCCTTTTCTATCGAAAATCCCAATGTTTTCATACTGCGTTTGAGGTTCCCGGTAATCGCATAAGTCACAAAAACACCACCCGGTTTAACAAACTGTGCAATATGCCCCAAGGCAGCATCATTCCACATCTCAGGCTGATGCACAGCAGCAAAGGCATCAAAATAAACGACGTTAAATAAGCGGTCCGATTGAAAATTCATCAACAGGGTATGATCAATATGAAGTTTTAATTGTTCGTTAATCTGCACGTTTCCCGTCAAAGCCAGCTCGTATGCATTCAAATAACTTGTCCAAACAGTTGGGTGTACCGTCGCATCATAGCCCGTTGCAGCAATAGTAGACAAAGGCAGGGGAAATCCTTCAATTCCGACGTATTCCACCTGAAAAGATTTATCCCTAAGAAAGTTGGCTGTTTGTAGAAAATTCAAACCGGTACCAAAGCCAACCTCCAAGATACCAACGTCGGCGGCTCCTGTCGTTTGTACGTAGTGGTCAAGCCCTGTCTTTATAAAAACATGCCTACTTTCCTGTACCGCACCGTGTTTCGAATGATAACATTCTCCTATTTCAGCATTAAACAAAGTTTTCGAACCATCTCCTGTCGTTACAAATTCCATTTTTATACAAATACGTTAAGTTCTAATTTTTACACATGGAGTCCAAACAAAGAAACGATGCCAAAACGAATGGCCTACTCCCTGCCCATGATGCATATCTTGCTACTGTCCAAAGATAAAAAAGCCAATGCCCGTATCAAAATCCTCACGGTTTTAGCAAGCCCGACCATCTATCAGCGTAGACTAAAGGTGATGTCAACCAATTGACCAGTACATCGACTTCCAAATGAAAAAGCATATCAATACCGAGCGTATAGTAGGCATGGGTACCGCTATAAAGAAATGCTTTCAATAAAAAAAGTCCAGTCGACAAAAAGCGGATTTTTTCAGTAAGAAAAAACAAAAATGAACAAACACGCATAAATTCAGCTCGTTTTAATAGACCTATTCGAGAAAAACAGTATTTTAGCAATCTAAATAAGAAACATTCACAAAACCTAATGGAATATCCAAACCTAACAAGCGCAAGCAATACAACAGCATTGGATATTCTCCATATGACCAAATTACAAAAACAATATAAGCAGTTCTTCCATGCGAATGAACTCCTTCTAAATAACTAATCATACACCTATGAAATACGCTACAAAAACTTTTGTGCAGAACTACGGCAGTATCTTACTTCTACTCCTAGGAATCAGTATTGGAAGTTTGATCGGCATCTTTTTTCCTCCTATCGTCAACAATCTTAAACCGATCGGCGACATTTTTCTAAACCTCCTCTTTGTCAGCGTCATACCCTTGGTATTCTTTGCCATATCCTCATCTGTTGCCAATATCGATGGCGACAGTGTGCTGGGAAGGATCATCGGCATGATGTCATTCGTATTTGTATTGGGTATTGTTGTCGCCGGAGTATCAAGCATCTGCTTCCTTTACCTCTTTCCAGTCGATGCTCCCCTGCCTATCGAACAAGCAACTCAGATCGTGGAAACGGTTGCCCATGATTCTTGGGGTGAAAAAATGGTCCGCTTTTTAACCGTTAGCGAATTTTCGAGTTTATTATCACGTCAAAATATGCTGGCCTTTGTCATCTTTTCGTTCCTCGTTGGCATTGCTACGCGCAAGTCTGGAACATCTGCAGAGACCTTCCGTAAATTTATAAACTCGGGCAATGTAGTGATGGGAAATCTGCTCGTGATGGTCATGAACCTCGCTCCCATTGGTTTGGGAGCATATTTTGCCTATCAGGTTGGAACATTAGGCCCTCAGCTCTTCGGTTTTTATGCCAAACCTATCGGGCTATATTACTTTTTCGGAATCTTCTATTTTTTCACGGTTTTCAGTTTATTCGCTTTTTTAGCATTCGGGCTTAAGGGGGTCAAACGCTATTGGCAAAACAACATATTACCTTCCTTAACTGCATTGAGCAGCTGCAGCAGCCTTGCCACCATGCCAGCAAACTTACTTGCGGCCAAACAAATTGGAATCCCCGACAGCGTCGCTAGTGTCGTCATTCCCCTAGGCACGACATTGCACAAGCATGGTTCTGCAATCGCCTGTATCTTTAAAATTTATGTTGCGCTTTTATTAAGTGGAAAGGAATTTTTTGATCCGTCGAATCTAATTATGGCGGTAGGAATTACTTTATTGGTCAGTATTGTGGCCGGCGGCATTCCTAATGGTGGCTATATTGGAGAAATGCTGATTATATCGGTTTATCAGATGCCAACCGAGGTGATCCCGTCCATTATGATTATCGCAACCCTGGTCGATCCCCTCGCAACAATGCTCAATGCTACTGGAGACACCGTAGCCGCTATGCTCACCAGCAGATTGATCGGGCAAAAACTGGCCGATCCTATTCCCGAAAATCCAGGCTAAACAGGCTACAAACGGCAAGCATTTCAAGGATAGCGGATCAACGGAGACTCTACCAATGCGCAGCGGATCAATATGGGTCATATCTATGGCTGGCAGATCAAAAACGGTAGGCAAAAAACAGCTCGCCATATTGATGCCGATGAAACACCGATTTGAGCTCTTTCGAATTGAATATATAATTGATACCGTAATTGATCTTGTGATTCGACCAGTTGAAACCTATGCGGTGACTAAGCATCCAAGGCTGAATAGTGTATAGCTTGCCTATGGGATCATTTTGACCTCTCCCTCCTTCTACGGTTGCGCTGTAAAAAATACGGGACATACTTGGTTGATAGATAAAATACCATTCTTTATCATTATCTGCTCTACCTTGTGTCAAATGCCCATGTGTAAGGGTCGATGCCTGATAGGATTTCAGCTTCCCCAACCGAAACGGGGCCGCAATCCCCAGATTGGTATTATTTAGTCCAATAGTCCCTTCACCGATAATTCCCACATCAAATTGCTGGTTTTGACTGCGATATAGTCCTTTTTTATAGGTTGCACTTAAATCAATACCGAAGGAATTTCCAAGCTGCGTATCCCAACCTGTTGCCTCATACATACCAAATAGATGATGGATAAACTTCTGGGCTTCTTCACCGTAGGATTTAGGACCGATCTGCGCCAATTCGGTCTTGAACTCAATGACCTGATCCTGCGGTAAAAATCGCGTTACCCCAGCACTAAAATAAAGGTAACCTGCAAACGGTCTATCGTATTTTTTTTCCTGCCGTCTATAGTCAATAATACTGATACCGTTATAAATACGCTGGCCTATTTCAAAATCCAATACCGTATTTGAAGACTGTTTATCCAGTTTCCCCGGCAACGCAATCCTATAGTTTATATTGATACCGTTTGTATAATAGCGGTCTTGACCGGTCAGGAGATATACGTCATTGTCATTTTGAACAGCAATTTCCTGATTACGGAATTTCACCTGTCCAAAAACAAAAAAACAGGGAACTATAACAGCCCAAAAGAGGCCTAAAAATCGCAAAGCAACACTCATATTAACAGGAAATTGTAAAATTCATGCGATATCATTAGAACCAAAACAGCAAATTTCACTTCAAATTATTCAAAAGCATTCGAATCTAGCTTATTTTTCCAATTAATTCAAACTATTTAGAATAGATATAAATAATATGGAAAAGTTGCATTATTCCTTTCTTAGCGAATCTATTTGTAATTTTGCATTCGATTAGGTGTCAAATGTAAACAATTTGGGATTTTAGCGCGCATAACGTTGTCAGGTTTGGGTAATAATCTTTCGAAAAAAACAGAAAGATATCGGACAGATCGGAACAGCCATTAACTGGTAAAAAAACAAACCGAGTGAAACGAGCTCATTGATACGACGAGTTCAGACACTTATAAATAAGTAAATACAAATGAAAAAAAGTTCAATTATTCTAATCGCTATCATTGCTGTCGCAATTGCCATGATACTTGTTATCTATACCGATTCAAGTACGTATTCGACATTTACCGAAGCTAAAGAAAAGAAAACCGAACTATATGTGGTAGGTCAATTGAATAAAGACAAAGCACTTCACTATGATCCCAAAACTGACGCCAACAAATTTTCGTTTTTCATGCGTGACAACGATGGTACAGAATGTGAAGTGATTTTTAGAGGTGCCAAACCTCAAGATATTGAACGTTCAGAGCAGATTGTATTGACAGGAAAAATGGACGGGAATGTGTTTAGGGCAAGTAAGATATTGATGAAATGTCCGTCGAAATATAACGATAAATCGGTCGTCACCGAGATCAATGCTACTGCTTTCAATAATTAATTCGTAAAATCAATTTTCAATGGACGTTAATTACGTTGGTGAGCACCTGCTGCCAGGGCAGATCGGACAATTTTTCATTGTACTTTCTTTTGGTGCTGCACTTCTATCTTGTATCAGTTACTTTTTTGCAACAAAATACCCTGAAGAGCATTCATGGAAAAAAATTGCACGTATTGCCTTCTGGGTTAATGCAGCCTCCGTCGTAGCGATTGGTGCAACTTTATTTTATATTATATACAATCACCTTTTTGAATATAATTATGCCTGGGCGCACTCGTCCAAGACACTCCCTACCTACTACATCATTTCCAGTTTTTGGGAAGGTCAGGAGGGTAGTTTTTGGCTTTGGATGTTCTGGCAAACGGTATTAGGCGCTGTTTTGCTCTTTAAAGCAAAAAGCTGGGAATCGTCTGTTATGACTTTCGTCATGTTATGTCAAGCATTTTTAGCATCCATGATTATTGGTGTGGAAATCTTCGGTCTGCGGATCGGTAGCTCTCCTTTTATCTTATTGCGTGAAGCAATGGATATTCCAATCTTTAGAGAAGCAAATTATCTTTCACTAATCACCGACGGTAATGGTTTGAACCCTTTACTTCAAAATTACTGGATGGTGATTCACCCACCGACACTTTTCCTTGGCTTTGCGTCGATGATTGTTCCTTTTGCTTATGCAACAGGTGCTCTTTGGACCAAACGTTACAAAGAATGGATCAATGCAGCACTTCCTTGGGCTTTATTTGCCGTGATGATTTTAGGCGCAGGTATTATCATGGGCTCATTCTGGGCTTACGAAGCACTTAACTTCGGTGGATTCTGGGCATGGGATCCGGTAGAAAATGCATCTATTATTCCTTGGTTTACCTTGATTGCCGCTGTTCACGTCATGATTGCTTACAAGAATTCAGGCCACTCCTACTTCACCGCTACTTTTTTGGCGATGATCAGCTTTGTGCTTGTGATCTACGCATCTTACCTGACACGTAGTGGCGTCCTCGGAGAGACTTCGGTACACTCCTTTACCGACCTGGGCATGAGCGGACAATTGATCTTATTCAATGTTGTCTTTTTGGTTATCATGGTGGTCTTTCTTACCGTCAAAAAGAAAGAGATGCCCATCACAGAAAAGGATGAGGATATCTATTCAAGAGAATTCTGGATGTTTATTGGCGCCTTGGTATTGACTGTTGCCTGTGCACAGATCATTGCTTCAACATCAATTCCAGTGTTCAACAAGATCTTTGGCACCAAGGTAGCTCCGCCTTTGGATCCGATCCAACATTATAACAAATGGCAATCGGGTTTTGCCGTCATCGTGATGATTTTAACCGGATTTACGCAATTCTTAAAATACAAACGTACCGATAGCCGCAAGTTTTTGGCTTCCACTGTAGCATCCTTGGTTGTGTCTTTAATCCTAACGGCTGCTGTAGTCTATTTTACGAAGACGTATACCAACTTGATCTACATTTTGATCACCTTCGCAAGTATTTTCTGTATTCTGGCAAATATCCGCGTATTGGGTGACGCTGTCAAAGGTAAATGGAAACTGGCTGGTTCTTCGGTAGCCCATATCGGTTTTGGTTTATTACTTATCGGTGCCATGGTGGCCGCGGCAACCAACGAAGTCATCTCTGTCAACAACACGGGTTACATCGCTGTATCGGGATTCGACAAAGTAGAAAAGCCTGGCGACAACTTATTCCTGACCGAGGGTGAACCTGTACAAATGGGTGAATACAAAATTACCTATATCGGCGATAGCATTGTTGCTCCAAATACGTTCTATAAAATCAAATACGAGCGGATCGACGAAGAAACAGGCAAAGTGAAGGAGCATTTTGTGCTGCAACCTTTTGCACAAAACAACGCGAAAATGGGGGGGTTGATTGGTACTCCAGCCACCAAACATTATGTTACGCATGACGTATATACACTGATTACAGCGGCCGCAGCTGAAAGTCAAGCAACACACGCCAAAGTTCCTGCTGAAGATAAAACTGGTTTTGAGGACTACGAGGAGCCGGCAACATATCAGGTAAATATTGGCGATACCTTACGCTACCGCAATGGATATTACGTCATTGAAGGCTTAAACAAAGAGGCCCACCTAGAGAAAATTCCAAAGGGACCCAGTGATGTCATGGTTGGATTGAAAATAAAAGTATTTTCGGCCGACAACAAACAGTATGAGGTACAACCGATTTACTTAATTAAAGACGGTGGTGTTTACGACTTCAACAAGGATGTTACCGAGCAAGGACTTAAATTCAGATTTACGGGAATTAAACCTGACAAGGATAAACTGGAAATCATGGTTTATCAAAAGCCACTTCCAGAAAAGAAATGGGTGGTATTTAAAGCCATTAAATTCCCATACATCAACTTTTTCTGGTGTGGAACAATTGTCATGACCATCGGTTTTATCATGTCCATTGTGAGAAGAAATAAAGAAGAGAAACGAAAAGCACTTAAATAATGAATATTGTGATCTTAGGAAGCGGTAATGCCGCGACCCATTTTGGACAACAGTTTCAAAAAACAGGACAGCATATCGTTCAGATCTACAGTAAAACAAAAGCCAATGCAGACGCATTGGCTTTTGCGCTTCATTGCACAGCAACTGACCTACTGTCTGAACTCGACCTCCATGCCGATCTCTACCTTATTGCTGTTTCGGATCAAGCTATTTTACCGCTGGTAGAAGCGCTACCGAAGGATTTAACAGGCATTGTTGTCCACTGTTCAGGAGCAACCGATCTTGCTGCCCTGGCTGGATTTAAAAACACGGGCGTCATCTATCCACCACAATCGTTATCCAAAAATAAAGCAGTGGATTTCTCGACGGTTCCACTTTGCATTGAAGGTAACACAGATGAAAATAGTGCCGCGCTACTTCAGCTTGCACAGACATTTGCACCGCAGAGTATCTATTGTAACTCACCGCAACGCTTAGCCATTCACCTAGCCTCGGTCATGGTCAATAATTTCTCCAATATCCTCTATCAGATGGCTTATGAGTTACTGGAAGAAAACAACTTATCCTTTGATTTAATCAAACCAATTATCCTGGAGACGGCAGAAAAAGTGCAAAATAATATTCCGATAACAGTTCAGACAGGACCAGCGATCCGACAGGATGTATCGACAATGCAAAAACATTTGCAATTTATTAGCAATAAACCAGATTTACAGCAAATCTATCAACTTTTGTCGCAGGAGATTACTAAAAGAAAATAGTTTGTTAGAAACGGTTATAAACTTATCAAAACTTACTTCCAGGGGGTAAATATATCCATTTACTTCAGGAACTTTAGTACATTTGCTTCGTCCAAAAGCGCATTTTGGAATGCTAATTGAGTAATAAAATAGTCAGTTGGGCTAAACATTAAAATAGCGAATTAAAACTAAACAATCGTATTTTCTATGGAAGTTAGAAAACTCATTCTTTCAATAATGATTGTGATTAATTTAATCATTGTATCATTTGGATTTATATTTACATCAAGCTGGTTTTGGCTGCTTATTATCCCATTTCCGTTGCTATTGATCGCGTTATATCATAGTTTCCAGACCAAACATGCCATTCTGCGCAACTATCCTTTAGTTGGATATTTTCGTTATATCTTCGAATCTATTCGTCCCGAGTTGAGACAATATTTTTGGGAATCGGATATGGATGGACGTCCTTTCAACAGAAGACAACGTTCGATCGTATACCAACGTGCAAAAAATCAACGGGAAACTGTTGCATTTGGTATGCAGACAGATCCACAGGCTGTCGGGAACGAATGGGCTGCGCACTCTGTTTTCCCTTGCCATATCGAAAACCACGATCTGCGTACCACGGTAGGAAATGCAGCCTGTAAGAAACCTTATAGCTTAAGTGTGTTCAACATCTCGGCTATGAGTTATGGTGCGTTGAGTAAAACAGCGATAACGGCACTAAATAAAGGTGCTGCCCTTCAAAACTTTGCACACAATACCGGCGAAGGGGGGATCAGCGATTACCACAACAATGGAGGTGATTTAATCTGGCAGGTCGGTACAGGTTATTTTGGCTGCCGCAATAAGGAGGGAAAATTTGATCCCGAACTTTTCAGAGAAAAATCCAACCGTGAAAACGTGAAGATGGTCGAATTGAAGCTTTCGCAAGGCGCTAAACCTGGTCATGGCGGTATACTTCCGGCGGCAAAAAACACCCCTGAAGTCGCTGCTATCCGTCACGTCATTCCTGGAACAGACGTGATGTCGCCACCAGCACATAGTGCTTTCTCTTCACCGACTGAAATGATGCACTTCATACAACAGCTGCGCGAGCTATCCGGTGGAAAGCCTATTGGCTTCAAAATTTGTATCGGCGATAAACATGAGTTTATCGACATCTGTCATGCCATGCAAAACACGCAAATCTTCCCGGATTTTATCTCCGTAGATGGATCAGAAGGTGGTACGGGAGCTGCTCCACTTGAGTTTACAGATAACTTGGGGATGCCACTATACGATGCATTGGCATTTGTAACGAAAACCTTGATTGCTTTTGGTTTAAAAAAACACATTAAAGTTATTGTATCAAGCCGTATCGTAACAGGTTTCGATATCTTGAAAGTCATTGCCTTAGGCGCAGATGCATGTTATAGTGCTCGCGGTATGATGTTCGCTTTAGGTTGTATTCAGGCACTTAAATGTAATGAAGACGTCTGTCCGGTTGGGGTTGCCACACAACAGCCGCATTTATACAAAGGACTCGACGTAAATGATAAATATGTACGCGTCGCCCAGTTCCACCGCAACACATTACGTGCGACAGTTGAAATTATGGAAGCTTGTGGTTTCAAAACACTTTCGGATGTATCGGCAGATAAATTCTATCGTAAGGTGGATGCAATCCGGACGCTCAGTTTTCAGGAAATCTATTTCGGTACTGAAGGTAAATTAGTCAATAGCCACACCGATTTCGAAAGCAAACTTTTCGAAGATTAATTGCTAGCAATTCATAAAAAGAAGGTCCCCCATGTATTCATAGGGGACCTTTTTTTTATACCTTGATAGTTCCCTTACAGGATAAAACCCGCTAATTATCTTTATTTCAAATTAAACAATACGCGGTGCAGAATCGTATTTGATAAAGTAATTTGATCGTCGGCCAATCCCCCTAAGGCCTGTTCAATTGTATTTTTTGCCTGCTTCATTCCTTCATCCTTCATCTTCCGCCCGATTTTTGTTAAATAGATCAGATTGGACCGTCTGTCGTTTTTATCATTAACACGAATAACCAGATTTACCCGTTCCAGGTTATTAATTAATCGAGTGACACTTGGTTTATCTCGAAATGTGCGCACAGCAAGCTCCTGCTGGGTAAGCCCCTCTTCTACCCACAGGTTATACATGATACTCCATTGTTCAGAAGTAATGTTTAACCCGGCCTCCTTGAGATTACGCTGTAATCTCCGCATAACTGCAATTGAGTATTTCCCTGTTAAGAAATTATAAAAATACTCTTGTGATACTAAATCTTGGTCTAACATATGAATAATGGTTATGGTTGTTTACGCAACTTATTTTAATAATAAAACGTCGTCTTTCAATCAATTTGAGAAAAAGCTAAACGTATTTTGGCTAATAGTTAGCCTAAATTACGCTTTAATATAGCTGTCTCAAACAAAATTTTATCAACATGTCATAAGTAGATGTTGATAAATCATAACAATTTGATTTATACTAGACTGAATTTAATAAATAAAAAGGATACAAACAAAACCTTCATAACTTTGCAAACACCAACAGCAATTAAATCAAACTGAAGGTTCTTTCTGACTAATAAGATCAGGCACTCTCAGAAAAAATAAATGCTTGCAATTGTACCTAATTTAGAGGATGTTATCCGATTGTAAAAGAATCGGAATCTTTTAAGAAAGGAAATTTCTCACGTGCTTCCAACAGGTCGTTCGGATTTAAGGTAAAGGTATACAAGTCCTCATCTTCCGGTTTATAATACACCACGTCACCAAGAGGGGATATACACATAGAGCCACCAGAATAGTAAATATCATTACCGTCGTGCCCAACACGGTTTACCCCAACAACATAAGCTTGGTTTTCTATTGCACGTGCCGGAATAAGAGCTCTCCAATGTGCTGAGCGCTTGTCTGGCCAGCTGGCGGTATACACTAAAATATCATATGCTCCGTTTTGATTTTTAGACCAGACTGGGAATCTCAGGTCATAACAGATCATCGGGCAGATTTTCCATCCTTTGATATCGACCAGGATACGTTCATTTCCTGGCTCAAAGTACTCGCTTTCTTTGGATAATCCGAAAAGATGACGTTTATCATATTTTACATATTTACCGTCTGGAAACATCCATACAAAGCGATTATAGTATTTCCCACCTTCTTCGATAATCAAAGAACCGGCAACAACACAGTTAAGTGAGCTTGCCATTTCAAATAGCCATCTTGTCGTAGGTCCATTTGCAGGTTCTGCACATTTCTCGACATTATTCGTGAAGCCTGTATTAAACATTTCGGGGAGAATAATAACATCCGTTTTCTCACGCAATGAGGAAAGTCTCAAGGCTAGATTATTTAGATTCTTCTCAATATTTTCCCAGAATAAATATGCTTGAAATACGGTGATTTTTAAAGGCTCCATGAACGTAATCTAAAAATTTATTTAATTATTTTCTTACAAAAAGACATTTAATGGCAAGATACGAATTTTAATAGAATTTATACTTATTGCTGTCTTACCAAAAGGTTATTTGCTAACACTAATAACGCTTCTTTGCGATCATTTGGTACATTCAATGCTTCCATTTTTTCAAATGCCCGTTGCGTATAGCTATCTTTCAACTCGTCGGCCGCAGTTTTAACCGCATACTTGTCGTATAAGGCAAGCATATCCGCTACTTTTGATGGAGCAGTCTCTATAGTGGCATTTAATAGGGCTTGTAAAACCGTCTTATCATCCTCCGAAATTACCGCCATCAACTTCACCAATAAAAAAGTTTTTTTATTGATCATGATATCACCACCAACAATCTTTCCAAAGGTATCTGGATCTCCATATGCATCCAAGATATCGTCCTGTAATTGAAATGCTAAGCCTACGTTCTCTCCAAAATCGTAGATCAGCTGCTGTTGCTGTTCATCTGCTCCCGACAGAATAGCCCCCAACTGTAATGCTCCACCCAATAACACCGAAGTTTTAAGACGGATCATCTCAAGATACTCAGGCATTGTCAGCGAATCCCGGCTCTCATAATCCATATCTAATTGCTGGCCTTCACATACCTCCATAGCCACTTTACTCAAAATTTTCAAAGTTGCAGGCAAGTAAATAGGATTACATTTTGAAATTTCCTCATACGCTTTGACCAACAAGCCGTCTCCAGACAATATGGCAATATTAGCATCCCACTTTTCGTGAACTGTCGTTTTACCTCTTCTTAAAGGAGCCTTATCCATCAGATCATCGTGGATCAGTGAAAAGTTATGAAAAAACTCCACTGCTTTGGCAGCAGGGATAATTTCCTCCATCTCTTGCATGCCGAATAATTCGGCGGCCATCAATGTCAGCACAGGTCGAACCCTCTTTCCGCCCAAAGTCAATATATACCGTATCGGATCATATAAATTTGATGGTGTTTCAGGAAATTGACTTGTCTCTATCGCCTCTATCACGAGTTGTTGTAAATGTTGCATATATCTTTACGATCGAATCTTGCGAATATAGCAATAATCATATAGAAATGGCAATTTTGTCCCTTTAAAGGAAGTCACCTCAAAATTGTACATTTGTATAAGTCTTTTATTATGCGCATACTGATTATCCATACATTTTATCAAGATCCTGGTGGTGAAGACACTGTATTTCAGCAGGAATCTTCCCTCCTCGCGCAAGGACATGAGGTCCAAACGCTAACCTTTCAAAATAAAAAGGGGTTGCAGGGTGCACTACAGACAATAGGATCTTTTTGGAATATTTGCGCTGCTCAACGTGTCAAAAAAATAATTCGGGCGTTTAAACCAGACATCGTTCACGTTCACAACACGCATTATGCAGCCGGCCCGATTATCGTGCGTACCATTGCCAAACTCGGCGTCCCCCAGGTCATGACCCTGCACAATTTTCGTTTACTATGCCCTTCGGCGACACTGTACCATCACAACCGTCTCTTTCTGGACTCACTCCAAGAGGAGTTTCCGTGGACAGCCGTCCGACAAAAAGCATTTAACAACTCGATAGTAAAAACATTTCTTCTCGCACTGAATTACTGGTTTCACCGCAAAATTGGAACCTGGGCAAAAGTAAATCGCTACATCAATTTAAGCTCCTTTGCAAAGAACATATTCGTTGAATCGACATTGCACCTTCCGCCTACTAAATTCGCGATCAAACCGAATTTTGTCTTTCCTACGACAATAGCACCAGAGGGTCCGCAGGCTCACTTTGTATATGTCGGTCGTCTTTCAGATGAAAAGGGGATATTACAGCTGATCGATGCTTTCATCGGCACAGATTTTCAACTAGCAATTATCGGCGGCGGTCCGCTCGAAAATGAGGTTTTGAGAAGCATTAAACACCAGGCGAATATTTCCTACCTCGGTTTTAAAAAAAGATCAGAAATACTTCCCTTGATAGCCAAAGCACAGGCTTTACTTGTACCATCGATTTGTTTTGAAGGGATGCCGATTACGATTCTTGAGGCTTATTCAGTCGGAACAGCTGTGCTTTGCTCCAATTTAGGCCCGCTCCCCGAACTGATTATCCCCGGCAAAACAGGGCAAACGTTCGATCCCCACAACAAAAACGATATTATCCAATGTTTGAGGGAGTGGAGCACAAAAACAACAAATGAAAAAGATGAGATAAGAAAGACTTGTATTGCTTACTATTTTAGTAATTTTACGCCTGAAATAAATGAAGCTAAATTATTAGCGATCTATCAGGACGCTATTCACGATAAAAAACGGAATAAATGAGTATCATTGTATTAGATAAACTGGGTCTGGCGCCACAAATCCAAGCTGTACTGGAAACAATTTATGATCCTGAACTGAAACCCGCAAATATTGTGGATTTGGGGCTTGTATATGAAATCATTACGAAGGAAGAGGGTATTGCAAAGATTGTAATGACGCTGACTGCTCCTGGCTGTCCCGTGGCAGGCGAAATCATGAATGAAGTTCAAGAAAAAGTTGCTGCTGTAGCAGGTGTCAAAGAAGCATTGGTCGAATTGACATTTGATCCACCATGGACAAAAGACATGATGTCGGAAGAAGCAAAACTGGAGCTGGGTTTTTTGTAAAATTCACCGACTAATCAAACAAAACAGGGCTATCCAAGAATATTGGAAAGCCCTGTTTTGTTTGTATATGCTATATGCCTCTCCTAAAACATCGTTTGAGCTGTACCCTATCCGCAGGTCTATCTGCCCTGATTGTTTTCCAAATCACTCAACTTTTTCAAAGGCTTGGCGCTATTGGCATCCGCACCGAAAAGTAATTTCCAAAGCTTACGTGACTCTTTGGTCAATAGTGGGGATACAATGGAAAGAATGAGCACATATACGACCACAAAGGATTGAATAACGGGTAATAAAGCCCCTGCTTTACCAATATTTGCCATGATAATGGAAAACTCCCCCCGCGCAGACAAGGTAAAGCCAATATCAAAGGACGTTTTAGGTTTCATACCCGAAAATTTAGCTGCAAAATAGCCCGAAGCAAGATTCCCCATCACCGTCACCAGCGCTGCAATCGAAGCCCAAAAGACAGCTCCTCCAAGGGACATAATGTCAATAGACAATCCGAAACTAAAGAAAAACATGGCCCCAAAAAAGTCCTTATAGGGCAGCACCATCGATTCAATCTTTTTGATGTATTGCGAATCCGCCAACACTAAGCCGGCCATCAATGCCCCGATAGCCTCCGCAACATGGATGGTTTCGGAGAAACCTGCCACAATAAAAAGTAAGGCAAAGATGATCAATATAAATAATTCAGAAGTTTTCTCCTTCAATAAGCGATCGATCGCAGGCACCAGTTTTCTGCCCAAAATCAAAAAGGCCAATATAAATCCCAAGGCCAGTAAGGAAGTTCCAGCTACCGTCCAAAACGAACTGCTTCCTGTCAGTATCAGGCCCGAAAGGAAAGAAATATGCATCGCTATAAACAGGTCATCGAACATAATCATTCCCATGATCACCTCCGTCTCCGGGTTGGCTGTACGTTTGAGATCTGTCAGCACCTTTGCAACAATCGCCGTGGATGAACTCGTCATGATACCACATAACACCATCATCTCCTTAAATGGCATATCCATTAGCCATCCGATCAACAAACCTGAAGTAAAGTTCAATAAGACGTAAATTGTCCCACCGGTGACAATTGCTTTACCGGACTTAATCAGCCGATTGACCGAAAACTCAAGACCAAGGTAGAACAACAGGAACAACACGCCCAACCGTCCCATGAAATCGATAAAAGGTTTACTCTCTGTAAATGTTAAATCCACCAGACCAACCTGCGGAGCGTGCTGTCCCAAAACCATTCCTATAATAATGAAAAATGGAATAACAGAAAACTTAAGCTTATTGGCGATGAGGCCAACAATGGCAACAAGTCCTACAGCGATTCCAATTTCCAGAATTAAGGTATGTGATAGCATAAATTACAGTAAAATTTCCTTTAAAAGTTTAATATTATTCTTCTTTCCAGCAATGACAAGTGTGGTACCTGGGCTAATCAAATAAGACGGTCCTGGATTGATAACCGTATCATCATCTCGTATCCCAGCAATAATCGATGCACCTGTACGTTGACGAACTTCCAGCTCTCCAATTGTCTTACCAGCACCCTCATTTTTGCCTTCCACTTTGTACCATTCAATGCGTAAATCGTCCAAAGCGACTTCAATTGTCTCCAATGCTTTAGGCTTATAGGACAAGCCACCGATAATACCCGCAATCTGCCGAGATTCATCGTCATTGAGTGTCATGACGCAACGTGACTCATGCTCCTCGTCATCATAGCGATAAAGTTCCCGTCTGCCATCGTCATGGATAACAACAACCATATTGTCTCCCGCATCGGTTTCAATTTGAAATTTTTTTCCAATTCCAATCAGATCGGACTCTCTTACAATAGACATAATTTTCTATTTAAATAAATACTAATAATATAAGCTTCATAACGTGGTATACCACAATTACAAAAGCAAGCTGAAGGTTCTTTCTCGCAAAAAAACAAAGACTTTGAGGAAAAACAGCATCAGCCCTTAGCTACTAAAACACAAATTTACCCAAAAAATCAATCTTAAACGAATCCGCAGGTAGCTAACGGGATGGGCTACAAAGAGCAAATTACCCCAAAATACTAAAAAAAGAGCAGAAAAACGACTCTTTTAACCAATTTCATCCCTTTTTTCGACGTATGGCTTCGTGATGACATAACTGAACAACACTAAAAGCGCTCGAGGTACACATGCTATTAACGATCCGAGTTCCTAACAGAACAAATCAGCTTTTATTAGCTCCAATTTTCATTACAAATACCCATTTCTATAACGTTTTCGTAGTTCATGCAATCGTTTGTTCCAAGAAGCAATAGAATTGCCAAAGGTTTATTTCTTTATAATTGCCGCATTAAACACTTACTGAATCTAAATTACACACCTATGGTCAAAAAGAGTCATCTCATCCTTCTGACACCATTATCAATCTTGTCATTAGCGGCACCTATTTACGGGGTAGCGAACCCACGTAATTTAGTTGCAATAACCAGTCTTTCACCCTTTCAGCAGGTCGTCTCCGGAAAGGTCATTGATGAAACCGGGAAACCAATAAGCGGGGTTACCGTTTCTGAAAAAGGTAAAGCGGCAGCAACGACAACCAATCAAGACGGAATCTTCTCACTGAACGTCAGTTCAAAAAGTGCCATCCTAACATTTAACTCGATCGGATTTACCGCGAAAGAAGTCTCCGCGGCACAAGCAGCACAAATAACCTTGACAAAATCCGAGGATGTTTTGGATGAAGTTGTGGTCGTAGGTTATGGTAAACAGAAAAAGAGCGATTTGACAGGAAGTATCGCTACAGTGGAAGCAAAATCCCTGGAACGAATAAATTCACCGAATGTTGTCGATAAACTTCAGGGTAAGATTTCTGGTTTAGCGATCAATTCCGGTTCGGCCAAACCTGGCGAAACAGCTTCTATCAATATCCGCGGTGAGAACTCGATCTCGGCGTCCAATGCACCCCTAATTATCCTGGATGGAATTCCTTTTAGTGGTTCCCTGGGCGATATCTCTTCCAATACAATTGCCAGTATCTCGGTACTGAAAGATGCCTCATCCACTGCAATCTATGGTTCAAGAGCTGCAAATGGCGTTATCCTCATCACCTCAAAAAAGGGTGCGGCAGGAAAAGCACGCATCAATTATAACGGTTATTTTGGGGTACAAAGTGTAGAACGTCGTCTTAAATTGATGAACGGCCCACAATACATCCAATTTATGCGTGATTACCAGGCTTCGAAAGGAAAAACCGGCGATCAGCTTAACCCAGAGAATTATCTTTTTGCCAACGTATTGGAACAATACAAAAAAGGGGAAGAAGTCAATTGGCAGGATGAAGTATTCAATAGCGGCGCTCCTGTTCAGGAACATCAACTCAGTTTTTCGGGCGGAACGGATAAATCCGATTATTATGCATCTGTGAGCTACCTAAATCAAGATGGCGTTGTAAAAAATACGCCATACGAAAGATACAATGTCAACCTGAACCTCAATCAAAGTTTAAGCTCTTGGTTAAAGCTAGGAATGACCATGCAGGCTTCTCAAGGGAACCGCGACGGCGTACAGCCCAACCTCGAGAGTGTTGTAAAACTTTCCCCTTACAGTAAAAACCGCGATGCCGATGGTACTGCTATAACGTACCCGATGTATGCACAAACACTATGGGCACATCCTTTTGCAGACGAAAAAGGCCAATGGGATCAGACCAGAAGAACAGTCTATGCGAATACTTGGCTTGATGTGAAACTCCCTATTGAAGGATTAAGTTTCAAAACCACATTCGGAACCAACTACCGAAATATTAATGAAAACTCCTATTACGGTTCCAATACAGTTACAGGACGTGGCGTGAATGGTACCGGATCAATTTACAATGAGCATTTCTGGGACTGGACCTGGGAAAATCTCTTGACCTATGACCGTACCTTTGGTGACCACAAGATTAATGTCGTGGGTCTCTATTCCTCGCAGAAAACAAATTTGAAAACTTCAAGAATGAATGGAGACGATTTTGTATCAGATGCCGGATATAACAACATGGCCTCTGCCTCTAAAAATCTTAAGATCGAATCTAATCTGCAAAATACAGCGATGATTTCCTACATGGGAAGAATCAACTATGCTTTTAAGGATCGTTACCTATTAACTTTAACCGGTCGTTCGGACGGTTATAGTGCATTCTCGATCAACAACCGATATGCATTTTTCCCATCCGTTGCAGGAGCCTGGGTGGTTTCTAAAGAAGGAAATGTGCAGGATTATTTCGATTTATTAAAACTTCGTGTTTCTTATGGTAAAAATGGAAACCAGGCCGTATCGCCATATCAAACTTACGACCGTCTGACTAACGTCGATTATATCTATGGTCTTGACCCCGTCAAAGGACTTGTGATGAATTTCAATGGCCGTGGAAGTAATCTAACGTGGGAAACAACAGCTTCATTAAACCTTGGTTTGGATTTTGGTATTCTCAAAAATAGACTTTCAGGAACGATCGACTACTACTCCTCTAAGACATCGGATCTCTTATTAAGTGAACAGGTTCCTGTCATGAACGGTTACAACACCATTTTGACCAATATCGGTGAAACCTCAAACAAAGGGATCGAAGTTACCTTGAATGCCATACCGGTCAAAAATGACAATTTCCAATGGAACGTCAATACGACCTTTGCCTATAACAACAATAAAATCACCAAACTGCGCGCGGATGGAAAAGATGATTTGACCAATGCCTGGTTAATCGGAAAGCCTATCCGTATTTTCTACGATTATAAAGTCATTGGTGTATGGCAAGAGGGCGACGACATCGCAAACTCCTATCAGCCTAAAGCGAAACCTGGCGATGCCAAGTTAGCAGATCTCAACAATGACGGTAAAATCGACGCCAATGACCGTACCATGATGGGGAACAAGATATCACCTTATACACTCGGTATTGGCAATGATTTCACGTACAAGAATTTCTCCCTGTCGTTCTTTATGAATGGAGCATTTGGTGGAACGAAAATAGATGATTTCAAAAACATCGAACGTTTCTTACCTAACAACGGCGCCAATTATCTTGCTGACATGCCTTACTGGACACCGGAGCGTACAAACACAGACATCCCATCCCCTGGATACACCCCAGTAAACAACCATACGTATTATATCAATTCATCCTATTGGCGAATTAGAGACTTTAGCTTGGGCTATACCTTTGACGGCGATTTTCTAAAAAGATTGAATCTCTCTTCCATTAAAGCATTTATCAACGCCCGTAACCTCTATACATTCTCCAAAATCAAAGGTTACAACGTAGAGGCATTGAGCGTGAGTTCGACCACAGGTAATCCAACAACGACAAATATTGCCAGTCCTTATCCTGTTGCAAGAACATTCTCATTGGGAGTAAATGTCCAATTCTAAACACATCAAAATCATGAAGAAAAGAAATACAACTTTATATACAATGCTAGCTGGCCTAAGCCTACTTTTCACAGGCTGCAGCAAGAACTTCTTAAATGAAGACACCAGTAGCTTTCAGTCACCTGATAATACCTATATTAACACGAAAGGCTTCGAAACTGGACTAAATGGTTTATACTCTTATGCCCGCATGGAATTCCTGACCTGGAACGGTAGTATCTTTTCCCAAGGAGCAACCCCGCAGGAAGCGCTACAAGTCGGAACGGATATCGTTGCCATCAAAACTACAGGTACAGACGCTACATTGGCTCCATTCAGCAATTATACGCTAAATCCGGCTTCGTCTTATGTACGCAATTATTGGAAATATGCCTACGGATTTATCGGTAATACCAATACCATCCTCGAGGCTTTAAAAAAGGATGGCATCAGCTGGACGGACAAGGATAACGATCCAAAACGTGTAGAAGCAACGGCCCGTTTCTTCCGCGCCTATAGCTATCGCTACTTAGTCAACTTATACGGCGATGTGCCTTGGGTGGACAAGGTCTCCGAAACACCCCGTCGTGATTTCACCCGTACACCGAAAGCTGAAATCTTGACGCACATGATTGAAGACCTGAAGTATGCAAGTGAAAACCTACCCGACAATCCAGGCACAATTCAGGAAGGTAAATTGACGAAATGGGCTGCTTTACATTACCTGGCAGAAGCATATATCGAAGCTGGACAGCCAGATTTAGCTGTAGAGGCTGCCAACAAAGTGGTTCAAAGTGGCTACTTTAAATTGAACGATCAACGTTTTGGTGCCGAAAAAGATAAACCCGGGGATTATTTCCACGATATGTTTATTGAAAACAATCAAAATCGCGGTTCCGGCAATCAAGAAACCATCTGGGCCATCCAATTGGAATACAATACACAAGGAGGTGGCGACCGCTACACCGATTGGAGCAAACGCGCGTGGGTTCCTTTCTATTCACAACAAAAAGGATTTGCCTTGGCCGACTCACTTGGAGGAAGAGGTCTTGGGCAAGTACGCCCTTACCAATGGTGGCTGGATAGTTATGAAAAACAGGATGTCAGAAATTCTTCTTTCAATATCAAACGCGATTGGTATTATAACGATCCTTCCGTACCTGAACTTTATGGTAAGAAGATCGTACTTACTGACGCGATCAAAGAATCAGGCAACGTGTTCCCGACAACAACCAAATTTTTCTACGGAAAGACAGCTGTTGACCCTGCATTTGAAGGAAATATGAAGGACCGTGTGAAAGTACGTTTGGCCGAAACTTACCTGCTATTGGCTGAAGCATACTGGCGTGCCAATAAACCAGCACAAGCTAAGGATGCCATCAATGCTGTCCGTGCCCGTGCGAAAGCGTCATTAATCGATGCCGCAGCGATCAATGCGGATCTGATTCTCGACGAACGTGCCCGCGAGCTTATTGGTGAGGAAATGCGTCGCATGACCCTTGCCCGTTTCGGTGAGGATGTCTTTTTACGCCGCGTGCAAACGTTAAACACACAATCGAAAAATGTGGTGAAAAAAGAATTTATTCTTTGGCCTATTCCACAAGAAGTTATCGACAGTAACACTGGTGCAGCCTTCCCACAAAATCCGGGATACTAAACCTTCCAAAAACCTTCATGAGCCCAAAGGCCATGGAGGTTTTTTCTTTTACGACTTTGCTTCAATCAGTTTATAGGTGCCATCTTCCCGGATCTGACTACGACCAATGGTGATATTTTTTGAATGGTAAAACAAAAAAATCCAGCCCGCTGGTGCACCTTCTGCCCAGTACTCCTGACGCAACGCTTTGGAGCGCCGACCATCAAAATCATATTTGGCAACATAGTTATGGAAAATTTCTTCAGGCTCAGGTAATACATCTCCGCCAAAGAAATAGTGCTGGTCGCCCGTTTGAATATGAAATGCCTGATGATGTGCTGTATGTCCACCATTGAGCGCATAGCTGATTTCTGTATTTATTCTACCTTCACCTTCCACCAGAACCAAATTTCCACTGCGCTGAATCACATCAAAAATCTCGGTTCTATATGAACTGGAGATGCCTGAATAAGCATCTTCCCATTCGCCACGTTGAACAATATATTCGGCTTCAGGAAATGCGATGCGTCCGGTTCCGTTTTCAAATGTGACCATCCCCCCAGCATGATCCTTATGAAGATGAGACATCAGTACATATTTTACATCTTCTGGTCTGAAACCCAACTTACGGATATTATGATGCAGTTGTAGCACGCCACTGTCATCGGTATAGCCAAGACCGGTATCACAGAGTACAAGTCCCGCATCAGTTTCGATCAAAAAGGGGTGAACTTGAATAAATAGGGAGCCTGGCCGGTCCTGGGGCTTGTCTATTAACGGATCAAAGGGTATAAATTTTCTGCTTTTGTCGACTGAAAAAGAACCTTCATATAAAGAATAAGCCTGCACCATATTTAAAACATTGGGAATATGCACGTTAAGCAACAGCGGATCAATACCGGGTTTAGGAATTAGGTAAGTCCAGCCTTAAAACGTATATTTACACTTAAAATATTGTGCAAAGATATGCAAAAAAGGTGGGTACTAAAATCTAAAACTGATGTCAAAATAACCAACAAACTGCGCGAGGAATTAAACATCAACACTGTCTTGGCAGAGTTGCTCGTGAGTAGAGGAGTGGAGACTTTTGACGAATCAAAGCAGTTTTTTAGGCCTCAATTATCGGATTTGCACGATCCATTTTTGATGCGGGACATGGAAAAAGCCATCACCCGGATCATCCAAGCCATTGGCAACAAAGAAAAAATACTCATCTATGGAGACTATGACGTAGACGGTACAACAGCTGTTGCCGTTGTTTATAGTTTTTTCAGGGAATTTCATAGCCAGCTGGAGTTTTATATTCCAGACCGCTATGCCGAAGGTTATGGAATCTCCACACAGGGTATTGACTATGCCGCAGCAAATGGTTTCAGCTTAATTATTGCATTGGACTGCGGTATCAAGGCAATCGATAAAATAGATTACGCAAATAGCAAAGGAATTGATTTTATCATTGGCGATCACCACCTTCCCGGTGAGGAACTTCCCAAAGCCTACGCCGTGTTAGATCCCAAGCGTGCAGACTGTGAATACCCCTACAAAGAACTTTCAGGTTGTGGAATAGGCTTTAAGATTATTCAGGCTTTTATACTCACCAATGGCATGGATATCAATGCCTGTTATCAGTTTTTGGATCTTGTGGCCGTGAGTATTGCTTCGGACATTGTTCCTATTACCGGCGAAAATAGAATACTAAGCCACTTTGGTCTCATTAAACTCAATACGAATCCCTGCGTCGGACTAAAGGCACTGATTGATTTATCCAATAATCGAACGAAGATCTTTACAGTGAATGACATCGTGTTCCAGATCGGGCCCCGCATCAATGCAGCGGGCAGAATAGACCATGCTAAGGACGCCGTCAAACTTTTGATCTCCAAATCGCTGCAAGAAGCCAAAGACTTCAGCTCTAGCATAGACGATCAAAACAATGTACGGAAAGACTTTGATCTCAAAATAACAGAAGAAGCGCTTGCACTGATTGAGGATAATGTTCTTCTTAAAAGCCGCAAATCCACGGTATTGTATAAAGCCGACTGGCACAAAGGTGTCATTGGTATTGTCGCTTCCCGACTGACCGAAAAATATTACCGTCCGACGATTATATTGACCGAAACAAATGGTCATATTGCAGGTTCCTGCCGTTCGGTACTGGGTTTTGACTTGTATGAAGCCTTAAGCGAATGCGCTGACTTGTTGGAGCAATTTGGTGGTCATAAATATGCTGCCGGACTAACGATGTCCTTAGATAATGTCACGCTATTCCAGGATCGTTTTGAGGAAGTGGTATCGCGACGTATCAGTCCTGAAATGCTGACCCAAGAAATTTTGATCGATGCAAAGTTGGCATTGAAAGATATCGATGCTAAGTTCTTCCGTATTCTCCAGCAGTTTGAACCTTTCGGGCCCCAAAATGAATCCCCTATTTTCCTCAGTAAAAAGGTAAATGCAGTAGGACAAGCTTTTATTGTGGGCACCAATCACCTCAAGATGACGGTTATTCAAGAAGACTCTCCTTCATTTGACTGTATCGGTTTTGGACTGGCAGAACATATCACACACATCAATTCTGGGCAAAGTTTCGACATCTGCTACAGCATTGAAGAGAATGTGTGGCGCAACAAAAGAAACTTACAGCTCAACATCAAAGGGATTAAGTATTAGTATTGCATTAGTAAGAAGATATTAAATATATTTACACAAGATTTGGTCGGGCATCCCCCCATACTGGATTAGATACCAGGCATGAAAGAATGGTGAGGGTTTTAATTAGTCCTATTGAACAGATACATACAACACAAGACATTCCACGAAGATGATTTTAAAGGCAGAACATCTCATAAAAAAATATAAGCAGCGTACCGTTGTCAACAATGTTTCCTTCCATGTGGAACAAGGCGAGATTGTCGGGTTATTGGGCCCTAATGGGGCAGGAAAAACGACCTCATTCTATATGATTGTTGGTCTTATCAAGCCCAATGAAGGGAAAGTATTTCTCGACGATCAGGAGATTACGCAGGATGCGATGTATCAACGCGCACAACGTGGGATAGGTTATCTCGCTCAGGAAGCATCGGTTTTTCGGAAGCTCTCCGTAGAAAACAACATCCTGGCAGTATTAGAAATCCATTATCCGAATAAAGAAGAACGTTTGGCAAAATTGGAAGAACTACTCACAGAATTCAGCTTACACCGTGTCCGTAAAAACAGAGGTGATTTGTTGTCCGGTGGTGAGCGTCGACGTACCGAAATTGCGCGAGCATTAGCTGCTAATCCATCCTTTATTCTTCTGGATGAACCTTTTGCAGGGGTTGACCCGATCGCCGTAGAAGAAATTCAGACGATCGTAGCCAAGCTCAAAACCCGTAACATCGGCATCTTAATTACCGACCACAACGTACAGGAAACGCTATCTATTACTGACAGGGCCTATCTCCTGACCGAAGGAAAGATTATGCTGACGGGTACACCTGAAGAAATTGCAGATAATGAGCTTGCCCGTAAATTTTATCTCGGTCGACATTTTGAATTAAGAAGGAAAAAATTTTAAAGATTAAAGAATCCCTCCCCATATGGCCTTATTAAACTCCATTTTTACTTGGTTCATGAAAAAAAGAATTCACCAGATTGAACTTTTCATGAAATACCCACACGATGTACAAGAAGAATGGTTTCAGAGTTTAATTGCCACTGCTGAAGCGACGGAATGGGGAAAAAAATACGATTATACAAGTATATTAACCCCAGAGATCTTCAAAGAACGCGTCCCGATACAGGACTATGATGATATCAAGGGCTACGTTGATCGCATGATAAAAGGAGAACAGAATATCCTGTGGCCTTCTGATATCAAATGGTTTGCCAAGTCCTCAGGTACCACATCTGATCGCAGCAAATTTATTCCCGTTAGTGAAGAAGCACTCGAAGAATGTCACTTCCAGGGCGGTAAAGATATGCTGACAATATACTGCCATAATAGACCTGAAAATCGCGTATTTACGGGAAAATCAGTTGTTATTGGTGGTTCTTCACAGATCAACAATTTCAGTCCGGACTCCTACTACGGCGATCTTTCATCAATCCTCATCCGTAACCTTCCTTTCTGGGCCGAATTTAAGCGAACGCCCAATATGGAGGTTACTTTAAACCCAAACTTTGAAGAGAAAATTGAGCAGATTGCCCAAATTACACTCAAAGAAAATGTAACGAGCTTAGCTGGCGTACCGACATGGAATATTGTTATGGCCAAGCGTATTCTTGAGATTACAGGCAAAGACAACTTGCTTGAGGTATGGCCAAATCTAGAATTTTATGGACATGGCGGAGTGAGCTTCAAACCTTACCGCGAGCAATTCCAAAAATTGATCCCTTCGGACAACATGTATTATCTCGAGAATTATAATGCCTCAGAAGGATATTTTGGCTTACAGGATCAATCTGATTCGGAAGATCTTCTGCTCATGCTAGATTATGGTATTTATTACGAATTCTTACCTACTGAACGAATGCACGAAGAAAATCCGTCAACCTTACGTTTGGATCAGGTGGAGCTCGGAAAAAACTATGCATTGATCATTTCAACCAATGCGGGTTTGTGGCGTTATAAAATTGGAGATACCATCAGGTTTACGTCATTGTCTCCCTATCGCTTTCAGATCTCCGGACGAACCAAACAATATATTAACACCTTTGGCGAAGAGGTTATTGTTGACAACGCAGAACAAGCCTTGGCCGAAGCGAGCAAATTGACACAGGCACGAATCAGAGATTATACCGCTGGACCGGTCTATTTTAAAGATGCCGAGGCCGGAGCACACGAATGGGTGATCGAATTTGAGCAACAACCCAATGATTTTAAGCGTTTTTGTGAAATATTGGATGCTAAACTCCGTGAAATCAATTCGGATTATGACGCCAAACGTTTTAAGAATATGGCACTTCGACCACCTATTGTACACAATGCGCCCGAAGATACATTCTATAAATGGATGAAATCAAGAGGTAAGCTAGGTGGACAAAATAAGGTTCCAAGATTGAGTAACAGCCGCGAATATCTCGAGCCGCTCCTGAAAATACTCGCCGAATAATACGGCATATCAACTTAAAAATACGGCACAGCGACCGAATAATAGCACGGTCTCCGGCTGGAGATTAGCCAAAATTTTTGGAAACCTTATTTTGGCTAATCTCGTATTGCTGAATTTTGTTGTTTTAAAGAACTGCTGTGAGTTCGTCTAATTGATAAGCTCAAGAAAGCTTAGACTATAATGGAGGTTTGTTAAGGTTTAATTGCCGTTTTATATAAAAAAACAAAAAAACCAAGAATAAAATTCATAGAAATACCTTTCTTCTGAACTTCAACATCACCCTGTAACAAGGAGCGATTATCGCCTGCTGCTACTTCGTTACTTTTGTTTAGACTGTGCGTCAATTCCATACTAAGTTTATTTTTATGATAAGTGATTTTATAGCGTTACTGCGGACCAGAATGCCCATCTAAAGGACCGCATTCTTTACAGCCAAACTTTATGCCATAATATGAAAAGAGTGTATTAATTAATAAAAAATTAACACATTTAATTATTAATACAGGATAACTGAGAGATATGAAGTGAAATTCTTCCATTTCAAAAAAAAGTGTAGTAAAATAGGGAACAACTGTCCGAAATAAAAGGCATAGCCAGGCTGGTAAATTATACAGGTATATGTGCAACTTATATTTCATTTTTTTCCTAACTTAGCCTAAGTAATTAAATAATAAGATGAACGCGACAGAGAACTATTCAATTCGCGTAGAGCCAACTCAAAATTCAAGACTCTCGCAAGTAGATTTCGACAATCTAAAATTCGGAAAGATTTTATCCGACCACATGCTGGTCGCAAACTATGATGACGGTGAATGGAAAGATGTCAGCATCGTCCCTTATGGAGATATCAGTATTAGTCCTTCGATGTCCGCTTTACATTATGGTCAAGCGATCTTTGAAGGAATCAAAGCTTATAAATTTGCAGATGGAACAGTGAGTATCTTCCGTCCGGACAGAAACTGGGAAAGATTCAATAAATCTGCCGCACGTCTTCAAATGCCGGAGGTGCCTGAGGAGATTTTTATGGATGGTCTAAGCAAACTATTGGACATCGACCGTAACTGGATCCCGGCAAAAGAAGGTTCATCATTGTACATCCGTCCTTTTATGTTCGCAACAGAAGCGGCATTAGGTGTACACCCTTCTAAGTCATACAAATTTATCATTATCACTGGCCCTGTAGGCGCATATTATAGCAAAGCAATCAGCTTAAAAGTGGAGACCTACTATACACGTGCAGCAGAGGGTGGTGTTGGTTTTTCTAAAAATGCAGGTAACTACGCCTTATCGCTTTACCCAACACAATTGGCCAATGACGAAGGTTATGACCAAATTATGTGGACAGATGCTTCTGAACATAAATACATTGAAGAAGCAGGTACGGCAAACCTTATTTTCCGCATTGGCGATACGATTATCACACCACATGGTGATACAATCTTACACGGTGTGACACGCCGTACAATTATGGAATTGGCGGAGAAATGGGGTTATAAAGCCGAGCAGAGAAAGGTATCTATTCAAGAACTAATCGACGGTATTAAAGCCGGTACAGTAACGGAAGCTTTCGCAGCTGGTACTGCAGCCACAATTACGGATATCAGCCGTATCGGTTTTGAAGGACAAGATTATCACTTGCCACCAGTAGAGGGCCGCGAGTTTTCAAATCGTGTTTTGAATTACCTCAACGACTTGCGTTATGGTAAAGTAGAAGATCCATTCGGATGGAACTATTTAGTGAAGTAATTTCTAAGAAGAAATAAAAAAAGCCTTTGTTATGAATAACAAAGGCTTTTTTTATTTCTTCTATTTAAATTGCCGGTGTACGATAGGTATGCTTTGAAACACAGGCCATATGCTTGGTTTGGATCTGCGATGCTTCATTTGAATCTGCGCGGATAACCCCAAGTTCTCTCCTATCAGATCCTTAGGAATGTTCTCCCCTCAGCTCCTTTTGAATAAAATCAATGATAGCGGCAGTTTCTTGGGGTTGGAACCAGTGTGTATTACCGTATTTTTTAAACCATGTAATCTGTCGCTTGGCATAACGTCGCGAATTTTGTTTGATTTTTTCGGTCGCTTCCGCCAAAGACTGCTTGCCATCAAGATAATCAAACAACTCGGCATAGCCAACAGTGAGCAATGCAGGCTTCGTTCTGAAAGGAAGTAAAGCTTTCACTTCGTCCAGCAAGCCATTTTTTATCATCAGATCGACACGTAAATTGATCCGTTCATACAACTTTGCCCGATCCATATTCAAGCCAATGGTAAGAATATCAAAAGGTCTTTTTTCGACATCTTTCTTATGGTAAAATGACATCGGTTTACCAGTCGCCTCAAAAACTTCAAGCGCCCGTACGACACGTTGCGGATTATCGATGTCCGCCGTTTCAAAATATGCAGGGTCAATACTTTTCAATCGATCTTTTAAGGCCTCCAATCCTAATACTGCAAGTTCATGATTAAGTCGCTCGCGCACTTCATCTCCGGCCTTGGGTAGATCATCCAATCCTTCGCATAGGGCCCGTACAAACAAGCCTGATCCACCTACCATAATGACGACGTCATGCAATTGAAATAACTCTTCTAGTTTCAGTAAAGCCTCCCGTTCAAAATCTCCTGAAGAATAATCCTGCGTGATGGAGTGTGAATCAATGAAATAATGGGGAGCAGCAGCAAGTTCCACTGGATCTGGTTTAGCCGTACCAATAGACATTTCCCGATAGAACTGACGGGAATCAGCCGAAATGATCGCTGTTTTAAAATATTGTGCCAATGAAATAGCCATTGTAGTCTTACCAACAGCAGTTGGCCCCACAATGGCTATCAATGTTTTCTTATTTGCCATAATATAGCACTTCACAGGCCGAAAGAACCTGTAAAGTCTTCTTAATTAATATTCGTCTTCGTAGCCGCTGGATTCTTCACGCTCTTCACCTTCTTCGCCCTCTTCCTCATCGTCACCATCACTGTCGAAGCCATCCAGTTCGTCTTCATCATCGACCCCATATTGCGTATCGTCTTCCTCCACATAATCGTCCTCTTCAACAGCATCTGAGACCGGAAAATTAGCAGCAGTCATTGTTTTGGGAACCTGACCAATAGATTTAAACAACGCCGGATAGTCCTTTCCATCCTCTTCCTTCAAGATCTTGATCAATTCAACCTGGAAATCATAAGGGCGATCAAAATTGTAAACGTAGTAAAATTTCTGATGTGGATCATCGATAAACTTACTTAAACGGATATTCTCCATCAACAATACCTCAGCATCTTTTTTACGTTGTGTAGGCTTGAATGCAATCTCTGTTCCCTTTTTCCACTGATCATTGCTCACATAGAACGAGGAAGATGCATCTGCAGCATAACCTGTTGATTTATGGATTTCCTCATGTAGGTCTATAAATGTGCTTTTAGAAGGCATGTCGATCTCACGATATACATCTTCATAATCCTCAAAAGTAACTCTAAATCTATAAATTGCCATCTCTGCTATTTTCTTCTTTTAACCCTCTAAAATTAATACTATATTTTAAGAATTGGAAATTTCCAATGGGATTTCTTCTTTGATCGTCAGGTTCATTTCCCCTGCTTTTTTCACCAAAAATTGGTATGCTTCTACTCTGGAATTTGGAATCTCGCCCTCTAAAATAGCCTCGCGAATCAAATTTTTCAGCAACCCTACAGTACGCCCTGGTGCCAAGCCAAATAGGATCATGATATCCTCGCCACTGATCGGCGGCTGCCAGTTCCGAACCTTGTCCCGCTCTTCGACATCCTTCAATTTTTGTTTGACAAGTTCAAAATTCTGACGATATTTCTTCTTTTTAAACTCATTTTTTGTGGTCACATCCGCATGACATAACATCATCAGGGCTTCAATATCATCGCCAGCCTCAAACAACAGACGACGTACAGCAGAATCTGTTACGATATCCTGCGCCAAGACAATTGGCCGAAGATGCAATTGTACCAGCTTTTGCACAAATTTCATTTTCTCATGGAGCGGCAACTTTAGTTCGGCAAAAAGCTTTGGTACCATACGGGCACCACGATCTTCGTGCCCATGAAAGGTCCAGCCGAGCTTTTTATCGAAACGTTTTGTTGCCGGTTTGGCAATATCATGCATAATCGCGGCCCAACGTAACCAGAGGTCATCAGACAATTCACATACATTATCCAGCACTTCCAAGGTGTGGTAGAAATTATCTTTATGGCCTTTGCCATCAATGACATCAACCCCGTGCAAATTATACATGGCCGGAAATATCAATTCCAGGAGACCGGTATCAAAAAGATATTTAAAACCTACTGACGGTTTAGGTGAGAGAATAATCTTATTGATTTCATCGATAATACGTTCTTTCGAGATAATCTTTATTCGCTCTTTGGTATCGCTAATCGCTTTGATTGCATCAATCGTGATTTTAAAATTTAGCTGTGTCGCAAAACGGATAGCCCGCATCATACGCAGTGGATCATCAGAAAACGTTTCTATCGGATCTAGAGGCGTTCGAATAATACGTTGTTCAAGATCTTGCACGCCGTCAAACGGATCCACCAAAGCACCATAATCTGCTTTATTCAATGAAAACGCCATCGCGTTGATCGTAAAATCACGTCGATTTTGATCATCGGATAAGGTACCGTCTTCCACAATAGGCTTACGCGAGTTGGCACGATAGGATTCCCTTCGGGCACCGACGAACTCCACATTGAGTCCTTCATAAACCAGCATGGCTGTACCAAAATTCTTGTAGACAGCAACTTTAGTATGTAGCCTATCACCCAGTAAAGTCGCAAATTCAATGCCGCTGCCGACGACAACAATATCCACATCATTCTTAAAAGGCCGCTTCATAATATAGTCGCGAACATACCCCCCGATGACATAACATTCTGTATTTGTTGTCTCGGCGAGTTCCTTAATGATTGAAAATATTGGATGTTGTAAATTATCGTACATAGTTAGAACAGCAGGTAAAAAACCAAACAGTTTGCAAAAGTAACAATTTTTTTTGTATTGGAATTAGAGACAATTGAACAAGGATCAAAGACGCTGACACTATAAGCGGCGAGCTTACAGATTAAATCAACCCTCTTTATCCTTGTCCCTAAAAAAGTAAGACGGAATATTTAGTCTCTATCTTTGGATAACTTACGGAAAGCAAGTGGATTTTTAAGTAATTCGGCTTGTTCACGGCGGCGTTTTACAATATGTAAAGCCGAGAAAATTGCCTCTACAAAAGAGCTTTCAGAAGCTAAGTTTTTTCCAGCAATATCATAGCCTGTACCGTGATCTGGCGAAGTACGTACAATAGGTAAACCAGCTGTAAAGTTTACACCGGCACCTTTGGCAATATGCTTAAAAGGGATTAAACCCTGGTCATGGTACATCGCGAGTACCGCATCGAATTTCTCATAAGCACCTTTTGCGAAGAATCCATCGGCAGGATATGGACCAAAGCAGAAGATCCCCTGTTCGTTTGCTTTTTCTACGGTAGGTCTAATGATCTGATCATCTTCGGTACCAATAATCCCATGATCGCCAGCATGTGGATTTAGTCCCAAAACTGCGATCTTAGGCTTTTCAATCCAAAAATCTTTCTTCAATGAGTCATTCATGAGGGCTAGCTTTTTAAGAATAGCCTCTTCGGTAATATTCGCCGCAACCTCATGCAGTGGAATATGACCTGTTACCACGCCAATACGCAATTCATCACAAACCATAAACATCAATACATCATCAGCCTCTACTTTGGCCTGCAAGTATTCGGTATGGCCGGGAAATTGAAATCCTTCCTGTTGAATATTATGCTTATTAATTGGGGCAGTCACTAAAGCATCAATCTTGCCGGCTTTCAGGTCTTCAACAGCTTTCTCCAACGAAAGGAAAGCATATTTACCGCCGATCTCGTTTTCTTCACCCAACGAAATCTTGACGTCTTCCTGCCAGCAATTGATCATATTTGCTCTTTTGGAATGCGCCTGCTCAGCATCATTGATCACGTTAAAACTAAAATCATTTACACCGATCGCTTTACGGTGAAAAGAAGCCACCTTTGTATTTCCGTAAACCACTGGCGTAAAGAAATCGCACATACGCTGATCTACCAAAGATTTAATGATGACTTCAAGTCCAATGCCGTTAATATCGCCTACGGTAATTCCGATTTTTAATTTATCGCTCATTCTGTTTAAATGCTTTGATTCAAAAATAGGGATTTTTTTCTTAGAATGACTTTTCACTTATTTATTTTTTACTTTTGCACTATGAGCACAGTAAGAGCAAAAAAACATTTAGGACAGCATTTCTTGAACGATAAAAATGCTGCACAAAAGATTGTGGAAGCATTGGATCCTAAATTGGGTTTTAGCCAGGTGCTTGAAGTTGGCCCGGGAATGGGGGTACTTTCAGATTTTCTCTTGCAGAAGGAAGATTATGAAACTTATTTGATCGATGTGGATGATGAATCCATTGCTTATTTGGACGATAAATATCCCCAATTGGGTAAGCGATTGATCCACGGTGATTTCCTGAACCTTGACTTTTCACAGTATTTTGGCGAGAAAATGGCCGTTATTGGCAATTTTCCGTACAACATCTCCTCTCAGATTCTCTTTAAAATTTTGGATGAGCGGCATCGTGTTGTTCAAATGGCGGGGATGTTCCAGAAAGAGGTCGCTGAACGCTGTACTGCCAAAGCAGGAAGTAAAGAATATGGCATCTTGAGTGTCTTTTTACAGGCGTATTATAAAGTAGAATACCTGTTTACTGTAAAGGCGGGAGCATTCAATCCGCCGCCAAAAGTATTGTCGGGCGTGATTCGCATGACACGCAACGACAGGGAACAATTGAATTGTGATGAGAAATTATTTTGGCGCGTTGTTAAAGCAGGTTTCAATCAACGTCGTAAGACCCTCCGAAACTCACTTTCGGGTGTTGTTCCGAAAGATAAAATGTCTGACAACCCACTGTACGAACTACGCGCAGAACGACTAACAGTAGATGATTTTGTCGGCTTAACAAACGAAATAGCAAACAGTCTCTAATATGCATCCGACCGGCAGCACATTTATGATTATTGGCGGTGGTATCGCTGGATTATGTGCCGCAATAGGGCTTGCAAAAGTAGGTATTGAAGCACATGTCTATGAAAGCGCCATTGAACTCAAAGGCATAGGTGCTGGATTCGGGCTCGCGGCCAACGCCATGCAAGCTTTGGAACATCTCGGATTGAAGGATGAAATCGTCCCGATAGGGCACTACCTTGCATCCTACAACGTCTTGGATCAAAAAGGAAATATTCTTGTTGAACCAGACACTAGGTCAATCAGCCAGAAATATCAACAGGACAACTTCGCTATCCATCGGGCTGATCTGCATCAGTTTCTCCTATCCAAAATCCCCACTGAACAAATTCATCTCGGCAAACGCGCCATTTCCTTTGAGCGAGAGGGGGAAGATATTCAAGTTTATTTCGCAGACGGAAGTCATGTACGCGGCCAGGCTCTTTCGATTGCTGATGGCGTACACTCAGCATTACGACAACAGCTCATACCAGGCTCGGCCCCTCGTTATTCAGGCTATACCTGTTGGCGGGCAACCATTGACAATAGCAGCATACAGCTCAGTAAAGGAACGGAGACCTGGGGCAGCAAAGGACGCTTCGGAATGACCCCACTTGTCAATAACCGCATCTATTGGTACGCCTGCATCAATACAGAAGCACAGAATCCGGTCTTAAAAAACTGGAAAACAAAGGAGCTCCTCGAAAATTTTAAAGATTATCATGCCCCTATTCCAACGATCCTGTCGGAGACAAAAGATAGCGAACTAATCGCAAATGACATTATTGACATCACACCACTTCAACAACTCGCTTTTGGCAATATCTTGTTATTGGGTGACGCTGGACATGCGACGACGCCCAACTTGGGCCAGGGAGCCTGTCAGGCTATTGAAGATGTTGCTGTTCTCGTGGATGAGCTCCAAACCTCAGCTTCCGTTAATTTGGCTTTCCAACGATTCGAAAAAAGACGATTGGATAGGGTAAATTATATCTGTAATACTTCCTGGAGGATAGGAAAAATAGCGCAATGGGAAAATCCTTTCCTGATAGGAATGCGAAATTTTGGCATGAAAATAATGCCCAATCGCATGAAACAACAACAGTTAAATAAATTACTGTCTGTAGATTTTATGCAGATCAACCATAATCATGACGCTGGGATCTAAATCATCGTACTACACAGCAACGGTATTCACTGATCAGTGCCACATAAAAAAAATTGAATGAAAACTACTATTTTGATCGTCGACGACATTCATGAAATCATGCTTGAGAAATTCGAACAGGCGGGGATCGCCTACAATTATCAACCTGATATCAGCCGAGAAGAAACTGAAAAAATCATCGCTAATTACTCGGGTATGGTTATCCGTTCCAAATTTCAGGTAGATAAAGCTTTTTTTGACTTGGCACCAAACCTCCGCTTTATCGCTCGTGCTGGTGCTGGGATGGACAATATCGACGATACAATTGCTGCGCAAAGAGACGTGCTGTTAATTCCGGCCAATGAAGGCAATCGGGATGCTGTAGGTGAACATATGATCGGTATGTTGCTTAGTCTAATGAACAATTTGAATCGTGGTGACCAACAAATACGATCTGGGCAGTGGCTGCGTGAGGCCAATCGTGGATATGAACTTAAGGGGCGTACTGTAGGTTTGATCGGCTATGGACACAATGGTGTGGCCATGGCAAAAAAATTATCCGGCTTTGATGTACAGGTACTTGCCTATGATAAATATCGAATCGACTATACGGATCAATATGCATCGGCAGCAGACATGGAAAAGATCTGCAAAGAAGCCGATGTGATAAGTTTCCATATCCCCTTAACGGATGAAACAAGAGGTATGATTGATGTGGATTATCTGGCAAAATTTGAGAAACCCATTTTCTTCTTACTTGGTGCCCGAGGCGGTATTGTACAAGTTCCAGCAGTGCTTAACGGCCTTGATTCCGGTTCCATTATCGGAGCAGCATTTGATGTGTTGCCCGTAGAAAAGTTCCCAAAACTCGCCGAACAGAGCTGGTATGCAGATCTTATCCGTAGAGACAATGTAATCTTGTCGCCGCACGTTGCCGGATGGACCTTTGAAAGTTATTATAAATTGTCGGAAGTCGCCGCAGATAAGATCATCGCCTTTTTGGCGTCTTAATTTTGGCAAAGAGTTATTTGCCAAAATCTTCAATCAATCAATCAATCAATCAATCAATCAATCAATCAATCAATCAATCAATCAATCATGCGAGCAAGCGAGCAAGTAATCAATTAAGCATCCCCTATTCATACAGGTACAGGAGAGTAAAGTAAGCCATTGCTCTTGAAAGGTCTAAAAAATCAGGTTCCGGGGCTAAAGATACCGACAACAACAACAATCAGAAACTGAAGCACCAAGCTACAGTCCAGTAGATAAGCGTAGTGGTAATGGTCTCTTGTTTTGAAAACAGCCAACTTAAGCAAGGCAAATATAAGTACGTTGGTCAGAATCAATCCGATTTTAATAGGTGCTGTATAAGGCACGGTCAAGATCAAAACACAATGCAGGCCTAATAGTCCATAGGTTAGATTTTTAGCTTTTTGTTCGCCCAGCATATTAGGTAAAGTGCGTAGATGATAATAGGAATCCTGTTGGATATCCCGAATATCGAAAGGCAATGTACAGATAACCAAAAATATAAACTTCAATCCGCAGAGCGCAATAAAAACCCACTGATCTATTGTGACACCGATGTTGGCTAGTTCCACATAAGGGAGCACCACACTGCTGCAGACCCAGACCAGGGCAATGTGAAAAATCTTGGCCCCGGGTATCTGTCGAAGCCCCACTTTGCGGTCACGGAAAGTAAATAGAGGCATTCCGTATAGTAGACTCAGGATTCCAATAAATCCCAAAAACAAAAAGGAATACACATGAATAAACCACAAGCAATAACCAAGCACAAGCAAAGCGATACCATTGTTTAACCACATGACCCATTCATGATTAAAGATCCAGCGTGTCCGGGGGAATTTTGATTCTTTTGGGTGCTTCGGTTTGGACCACCACAGGCTAAAATTATAGAGTAGCAAGGTCGCCGTTCCTTCTACTAAAACGATATACCAATTGATAGACCGTTCAAATATGATATAAGTCAATGCGCATTGTGCCATGGCCGCCATGGCGATCAGAAGATTTGTATAGATTGTAATATAGAATAGCTTTCTTAGAAAAGACATCTTGAAAAATCTTGATGCAAGATAACAATCTTATAGATAAAAGTAGTTTAACATTATATTAAACATCAATTTTTTGATAAAATGGGCAAAAACCGCTAAATTGTACACCGAAATCGAAATATCAAAAACAATTTCGCAACGATAACAATATAAATTAAAATAATTCATAATAATCCTAATAACGATGAGCCTACAAATAAAATCATTTGAAGAATATCAAAGTGAATATAAGCGAAGTGTAGAACAACCTGAGGAGTTTTGGGCGAGCATTGCAGATCATTTTTTCTGGAAAAGAAAGTGGAATAAGGTGCTGAACTGGAACTTTGAGGAACCCAATGTCAAATGGTTTGAGGGTGCTAAATTAAATATTACAGAAAACTGTCTAGATCGCCATATTTATGCTAATGGTGATAAACCAGCCATCATCTGGGAACCTAATGATCCCAATGAAGCGCACCGCATTCTTTCCTATAAGCAATTACTACAAAAGGTAGAGCAATTTGCCAACGTACTTAAAAATAATAACATCAAAAAAGGAGACCGGGTATGTATTTACTTGCCAATGGTTCCTGAATTGGTTATTGCTGTATTAGCCTGTGCTCGTATCGGCGCTATCCACTCGGTGGTGTTTGGAGGTTTTTCAGCACGATCTATCGCGGATCGTATCGTCGATGCGGAATGCAAACTGATCGTCACTTCAGATGGTAGTTACCGCGGCAATAAAACCATTGGTTTAAAAAACATTGTGGACGATGCTTTAATGCAATGTGACACTGTTGAAAAAGTAATTGTTTTAACACGTACGCGTACACCGGTATCGATGATCAAAGGACGTGATGTATGGTGGGAAGATGAGATCAAAAAAGTAGAAACACAGGGAAATCCAGCATGTCCAGCAGAAGAGATGGATGCTGAGGACAATTTATTCATCCTTTATACATCGGGATCCACAGGTAAACCTAAGGGTGTAGTACACACTTGTGGTGGTTATATGGTGTATACAGGCTATACCTTTATGAATACCTTCCAATATAAGCCAAACGATGTCTTTTTCTGTACAGCGGATATCGGCTGGATTACAGGACACAGTTACATCGTTTACGGACCGTTATCACAAGGAGCTACTTCTTTAATGTTTGAGGGTATTCCAACATTCCCGGATGCGAGCCGTTATTGGGATATCGTTGATAAATTCAAAGTCAATATTATCTATACATCCCCTACTGCTTTGCGTTCATTGATGGCTTTTGGGGACGAATTTGTCGACAAAAACGACCTTTCATCTTTACGTGTTTTGGGATCTGTAGGCGAACCAATCAACGAAGAAGCCTGGAACTGGTTTAACGAAAAAGTTGGTAAAAAGAATTGCCCTATTGTTGACACCTATTGGCAGACAGAGAATGGAGGCCATTTGATCACTTCATTGGCCGGAGTAACACCAGAAAAAGCAAGTTATGCGATGTTCCCGATGCCGGGCATTCAACCCGCTTTGATGGATGAGAATGGAAAAGAAATCGAAGGCAATGATGTAACTGGCAATCTGTGTATTAAATTCCCATGGCCAGGTATGTTACGCACGACATGGGGCGATCATGACCGCTGTCGTCAAACCTATTTCTCGACGTATAAAGATATGTATTTTACGGGCGATGGATGTTTCCGTAGTCCAGAGGGCTATTACAAAATCACAGGCCGTGTAGATGATGTATTAAATGTTTCGGGTCACCGCATTGGTACAGCAGAAGTGGAAAATGCCATTAATATGCACGCTGACGTGGTTGAATCTGCCATTGTTGGGTATCCGCACCCCGTAAAAGGACAGGGTATCTATGCTTATGTCATTGCGAATCACCATACCGATGCAGAAGCCACCAAAAAGGATATCATGGAAACCGTTTCACGCATTATTGGCCCAATTGCTAAACCAGACATCATCCAATTTGTTGATGATTTACCAAAAACACGTTCAGGAAAGATCATGCGTCGTATTTTACGTAAGATTGCCGAAGACGATATCGCCAATGTAGGTGATACTTCGACACTTCAGGATCCTGCCGTTGTAGAAGGAATCATCAAAGGCGCTGCAGCTTTGAGAAAATAGCATATAAAGTATCTAAAAAAATAACAGCCGTCCAAATGGAAGGCTGTTATTTTTTTAGATACTTTTGATTATATCCCACTCAAATTTAACCTTATAGGCAATGTATAGCCAACCCGCACAGGTTCACCACGGAGGATACCGGGTTTCCAGTCTCTAAGCTTTTTTACGACCTGTATACCAGCCGCCCCTGTACCGAAACCCAAATCGTTCTTTACTTTCAAATCTTCTATTCGGCCGTGTTGATTTATAATGAACGCTATTTCTACAGTACCACTTACACCGTTCATCATGGCTTGTTTTGGATATTCATAATTTCTTGCCACAAAATACAACATTTCCTTGGTGCCTCCAGGATATTCGGGTTGCGTTTTATAGGTCGTAGAATCATATGGAATGACGACACCATTTTCTTTTGTTTTGGTGCCTGACAGTAATTTATCTGCATTATAATACTCTACAAAGGAATCACGACCGCTCTTTCCTCGCCACTCCCCTTCACGCATATTATTGACCAGCTGACCTTCTTCAGTTTCTTCCTTTTCATCTATACTAAAACGAATAATACCATTTCCATTTTCTAACTTTTTATTGTTTAAAGAGTCATAATACACCACATAGATCGGCTTCTTCACCAGCACTTTTTTCTTCTTAAGTTCGCTTGGATAAAATACGACCATTTTCAACCTATTGTTGGGGTATAGATAAAATGCCGAATCGATCAATTTACTCTCATCGTTAAAGTTCTCAAGACTTTTGAGTGTGCCATTTTCATAGAATTCATATTTTTTACCTAGAAAATTGAAAGGTGCGTTCCCGCTCTTACTTATCGCATTTAACTTTAGCGAGTCATTGCGTAGATAATACTCCGCTATTCGATACACTTTATCCTTTCCCGCCGCATCGATCTGAATTGCTCTTAAAAAATAAGCCGAGTCTTGCTTCTTCGTCTCCTCCCCATTTTTCTTATGATAAGTGGTAAAAGTAACTTGTGCCGAAAGGCTCAATCCGCACAGGTTCAATAGAAAAAAACAAATAAGTTTCGTCGAAAAGTCTAAATAATACTTCATAATATTTGTTAATGCAACGGTAATAATAAGAAATATCGAGATTAATTAAAAAATTAATAGGTTAAATAATGTTTAATTTTATCGCAAGGGGATTGCAAAATACTTCTTTTATGTTATCCACATTATGTTAATAACATTGTGGATAACATAAAAAGCTACGGTCATCATCATCAACGCGCAAGATTTAGCCGTATGGGCAAGGTATAACCCACTCTTACGGGCTCACCTCTCCGAATACCCGGTTTCCATTTTTTAAGCATTTTTACAACTCGGATACCAGCTTCACCAGTATTAAATCCTAAATCACTCTTTACTTTTATATCTTCGATGTGACCATCCCTATCGACCACAAAATCTATTTCTACTAAACCATTTACCCCATTTTTGACGGCTTCTTTGGGATATTCGTAATTTTTGGCAATAAAAGTCAATAACTTATATATACCTCCAGGGTATTCTGGTTGCACAAAATAAGTTTTCGCATCATAGTTTATGAGCTCCCCATTTTCTTTGATTTTACTACCCTTTAATAATTTTCCTTTTTTATATGTTTCGACAAAAGTTTCATTATCTGCCCGTCCTTTCCACTCTCCATCACGCAAATTATTGACCATCCTCCCTTCTTCAACATCATCGTCACCGCCTTCGCGTAAACGAATTAAACCATTTCCATCCGACAAGGTTTTATTCTCTAAAGAGTCAAAATAAGCCACATAAATAGGATCTTCGGCCATCCGATCGCCTCTTTTATTTAATGAGCTTGGGTAAAACACCGTCAATTCAGGCTTACCGCTTGGGTACCAATAGTATGCAGAATCTATCAGTTCACTCTTTTCACTGAAATTTTCCATGCTCCTTAACACTCCATTTTCGTAAAACTGTGATTTCTGACCTTGAAAGCTAAACTGAGATTTCTGACCCTGAAATCTAAATGGAAAACCAGCGTCTTTGCTGGTTCCTTTTAACTTAATCGTGTTGCTATTGATATAGTACTCTTCGACTACATAATATTTTTTGTTTTGTTCGCTTACAGGACGAATGATACGTTTAAAATAAGCGGGGTCTTTCGCTGTTATCTCTTCCCCATCTTTTTTATGAAATGTTGTGTCGATATCTTGGGCTACAGTAGTCTGCAGGCAAGAAATCATTAGTACAATGAGGCAAGCGAATTTTGACAATTGATTTAAATAATATTTCATAAAATGCGCAGTATAATAAATGTAGGAGGCAATTTACACAATTCATTTGATGGTCTTTTCAACACTGACCCATAAACAGTTTTCCACACAATGTTAATAACGATGTTGATAAGTTTTAAAGCACATTAAGATTAACCAGCATAAAAAAGCATTAAACACAAAAAAGCCACATCATCCCGACGTGGCTAAAATAAACATATGAATTTAATTAAACAGTTTCTATTTATAGGAGTTTACGGAGCTTGTAACCTTCCAGGTTCCCGATTCATTGATTAATGTCACTAGATCTGTTTTCGTGAAATCGTCAAACTTCATGGTGATACGCGCTACCATATAGTTTTCAGATTCCTCAAGTACCTCAGTACTTGTACTGCAGTTCAATTTTTCACCTTTTTGCTTTTTCAGGAAGGAAATGACTTCCGAACGGCTATTGGTACGTGCAGCTTTCCCCTGGACTTTTTGATTGAATTCGGATGCAAACAATTTTTCTACGCCCTGAGATGCACCTTCTGTCATTACTGACACGTAGCTATCGATAGCCAAATCGGCTGTGGAAAGGTTCAATGCTTTACCAGGGTCAGCTGCTGCCATTGCGAAAGTTGATAGTGTAATCAATGCTGCTGCTGCGAATGTCTTTACTAAAGTTTTCATAATTGCTATACTTTATATTGTTAGTTTTTTATCTCTTTTCTTATTGTCGCAAGGATATTGATTTTGTTGCATCATTTCCTTTAAGATTCTGATTCAAAAGTAAGACAATGCAGCATCCCATTTTATTACATTTAGATCAACAGAATAAAAAAGTCGGTAAATGGAGGTAAAGGAGCGGTAAATGATGGCCCACTCCGATAAGAGAAACAAAGTTATAGGCAGGAATTTGTCATAAATCGATATGACGTTTGTATCGAAAAAGTATAGCTATATACGTCTTGCACCTTTATTGGAGTTTGCGGATAAAGTAATCACGATGCTGCTTGATATAAAACCTACAAATATGGAATCTCGAACGGAAGATTTGTCATCCAAAAAAAAGTAAACCGACGCTGCAATTAAAAAACATACGACAAAGGCCAATATTAAAACAAGTACAGATCTGATTTTCATTTTTAAGGTCTTAATCCAGTATAGTTAAAAATACAAAAATTATATAAACCCTGAAAGTCACTCCACTTTAATTTTCTAGCTCAATGAGGTTTGACTACAAATTGCGATATTATGGATAGAGCAAAACGTTTTCCACATCGTTATTAACATCTTGTGGAAAACTTAAATATTCACAAAAACATAACTATTACCTAATTTACGTGGTATGATAATGGTTCTATCGTCCAATACCCCAAGCTAATTGTATATAGAAATGTCCCAGTCTGTCCTTCGGAACATTTGAAACGGCAGCATTCACTACTTTCCAATCATTATGTGTAATCGAAGATTTATAACCGATTCTACATTCTGGGCGAAAGCTAGTTCGTTCGGAATTGGATGTTTTCAACGTAACACTTAGATCGACAATAGCAGCATCATGTTTCATTTTTGTTTGGTTGGACTGTGTTGTCAAAAAATCTCCAAATTCCCCATTCAGATTTTTCTTTTGAATGGTAAAGGTAGTAGACTGCGTACCGACTCCCAGCTGCGGGCTAAAGATCAATCCGCCTGTACGTATCGCATTGGTAGATACATATAGCGTAAAATCGCCTGTATTCATTGTATTGTCGTTTTTACTGCTTGTCGACAAGCTAAAATTCACGCCAATAAGGGTTTGTTTGATCCTGTATGCAAGTCCAGCCCCAGCATTCCACCCAAATCCAGGCACCTTTCCGGAATCATAATCTTTCAGAATCCTATTCAGATTGCTAGCGTTATTAAATTGAACACCAGCGAAATAGATCGTCTCAAATGGCAGATGTTTAGTTTGATTGTTTTTTTGTTGCGCGAATAACGGAAATGCAAAAACAAATAAAAGGGCACTAAAAAAATACTTCATAAAATTTACACTTTGGTTTATTTCAATTAAACTAATTAAGGTAAGGCCTATATCCTTTAATTATGACAACTGAATCAACAGATTTATTACATCAGAAAAGAGATTTACAAAAACCTTCACCCAAAGCAACGAGAAACCAATTCGTATTGACGAAACTTTATTGAGGAAACATACTATTTTGCTTCGATAACATTGATGCTAGGTGCAATTTGTTTTAATTTATCAATAAACTCAGTCGGATTTTCTGGATCAACGAATATATCATCAATCACATTATAATGCAGGATCATTCCCCTTCTGTAGGGCCTTAAAACTGTGAACCTCATCGATCCAAACCAAAATACCTTATCCGTCTCTACTTTACGAATGGAGTTGACATCAACAGATTCTGTTCCGCAAATACTTTTTATAAACAGTTTGTTATCTTCAATCCAATAACGTTTATAGAAGAAAGTGAAATACCAGGTTAATGCAAATACAGCGAATAATAAAAGTGCCCCTGTGTAAAGTCCTTGCTCCAAGTCACCATATGATACCATGGCAATAAATATAATCATCCCAGTCCCCCAAATATAACTACCGAAGGGTATGTGGGTATTAAAAAATTCTTTCATAATCAATAGTTTGATAGGTCAGTTACTTTTATTCCAAACGGTAAAATTTTGCTTAACTGAAAGCGGGAACAAATTATAGACTTCACGATATTGTTCGAAATCTTCTTTCGTATTAACCTGAATATGATAGATATGGGAAATGACCTCGCTATCTATATTATCTTTCATAAAATTTATTTCTTCACGTAACAGTGCTGTTTTAATATTTGGCAACCAATCTTTTGCTAAGAGTGCGCTTAATCGCTCTGAGCCCTCGAATAATTTAAGATCATTGTAATGCATTGCTACTTGCTGAAGGCTGTCATTTAGATGTCGATTTTCGGTCCTATATTGATCCACTAAGGCTAAGTATTCATTGTAGACCTTATTGTTTTTTCCATCGGATACGACCGCCATTTTTATTGATTCGCCTCTATTCTTCGCTAACAAAAGTTCTTCTAGTTCTGCTTGTTGATAGGTACTGTCCAGTAACAGTTTATAATTATCAGACTCATTGGCATCCAGCCAAAATGTGGTTGACATATAATATTTTGGTGTACCGAGTTCAGGTTGACGGGCAAATCGTTCGATTTCTTGGGCTTTCAAAATATCTCTATCCCATGAAACAGTGAGTTGATAAATGCCCTTTGGTAATATGCCTACCTCATAATTGATATTGTTAGAACAAATTGTATCAGACATAACCTTAATTCCCGTACGCATATTGTATACATCGATATAAAAAGGATTTTTTATCGGAATATTCCCACGTAGATGAATTTGATCTGGTGTACCGCAGCCAACTAAAAGAAATAAAATAACACTAAATAACAGTTTTATTTTATTGTTCTCTAAAACGCGTGCATTTTCTGCTGCAAATAAATATATTTCACTATTATAATAGACCATAATACAATTAAGACGGCTTCTTTCTTAAGACATAAAAGAAAAGTAATATCACAATAGCAAGAAACGTCCGAACAATTTAATATAATACCCCACGATACCTTTTTTGGATATCGTAGGGCATATTTATTAAAAAATCAACATCTTACTTTAGTAAGCGAAAGAGAAATAATAATTTGGATCCTCTACACTTGTAAACTGTATTCCCGACCCAAAATCTTTATCTGTTATGAATGAAAGTTTAAAATCATGATTTATCATTTTCTTAAAGAATGTAGCATTCATGTAAGGCACCATAATCCCCCCATTATTAGTTGTATTCTTGATGGAAAGAAAACGTATCGTGCCTTTTTCAAGATCAATGGAGTAATTCATTAAATACCCTCCAATAAACCTTGTATTCCCCTGATAAATATAACCATCCATGGTAATGACTTTCTTTGCATCATTAAAATTGTAGAAAGAATCTCCTACGGTGAGATTATATCCACTTGTTTTCGATAACCGCACATACTCATTCCAATCCACCACATAACTTGCAGACCAAGTTTTTAAAGGTAGATAGCTCGCATAGCTGTAAACACCTGGCTGGAACATATCCGTAATTGCTGTTCCCAATTTATACTGTGGCGGTAATAAATAGTCGTTCGATTTTTTGATAGCAAACGTTTTTCCCGATAAGGCATGCAGTGTATAAACACCATTCTTTTCTGTAATCTTTGAAAATTTCTCGCCATCAAAGGTTGAATCGCTGAGCAGAGTCATATTTTTATCCAAATTGTAAAAATATGGAATCTGTACACTCTCCACTTTACCATCGATCATTGCCATTAGATTAACTTGTTTTGCTGATGTATTCAGTGTAAATTCACAGTTAGCTTTATTCAGCATGACAATGTTTATTCCATTTTCAAAATAAGCGTCTACATCATTTATACTAGCCAAAAGTTTTTTGCTTAAATAGGCCGTCTGTTCTTCCGCCGTCGCCTTGACCAATACAAGCGGTTTTATAAATTTCCGTCCTTGGAAAAACAAAGTATCACCATGTGTTTTAACATAATCGTACTCGTTGTCGCTCCCATGTCCCCTTCCCGGAAGACCTCCATAAACACTGGGGTCTGGATCCTGTAACATAGTAATGTAGTTATAGGTGTCAAATGACAAGGTAGCATACATAATCTGGCGTATCCGATAAGTAGATTCTTTTGCTTCGGAAGCAGTCGTTTTGTTTAGATCTGCAATCATCCTCAACCGATCATTTTTATCAAACTGCATATAAAAGCCATATCCACCTTTAGATATTTCCGTCGTTGTATAAGCTTTCCAGCCGTATGGAGCATCTACTAATGTCTTCCTGACGTATAACAACGTATCGGATATCCTTTCGTCGGGATTACCGAATATGGGATCCATTTCTTTTGGTTTACTACAACTGAAAGCCAATAGGACCAAAAACATTAAATAAAATATCTTTTTCATAATCTAATACTTCCTCAAATTTACTTTGCCTATGAATGTTGCATTCGGATCTTTTGTATCCTTAAAAATCAAAAATTGCAGATAATCACTTGGATTAACCGTTAAATCAACCTGTTTCCATCCACTGGAGAAACTGGTACTACCTAGATAATCGATTAACGGCTTAGTATCCTTTAATACCCAATCTATATTTCCGTTACCATAATTATTACCTGTCCCTTGGGTAGCCGACTTAGCAATTTTAAATGTATTGTCTGCATTTTTTGTGATATCAAAGTCATAGGATGCCGTGTAGGTTACATTATTATCGCCAAACCCAATGTTTAATGTTGCCTTTGTAGCGGAGACAAACTGGAATGTCATTGATTTGGTGGTCCATCCGCCAAGCTCATCCAAAATAGCCATAAATAAAGACCTTTGCTTGTTAGAAATCGTGTTCTCTAATCCCCAGGTGTTCCTTATATCCCAGTCTAAAGAACCAAAATAATTGCTACTAAGTGCGGTTGCAGCAGAATAACGAGTTGAATTATACTTTTCGGTCATGACGCGTTGAAATTCAATTTGTAACTGCGTTACATCAATATTAAAATTTTGCATCATGTAATCTCGTACAATCGATTCCTTCTGTTTAAACTTGGGATAGGCCTCTCTTCCGCTATCGTAAGCAAAATCATCATAATATAATTGACCTGCGACGATTAAATGTGATAAGACTTCCGCAAAATCTTCACCGATAGACTTTCTTGAATAAGGAGTGATAAACCCCAATGATCTAGCTTTTGCCTGATCATTCTCTTGGGCGGTCCAATTCGAGTAATAATCGCCTGCACAAACTTTTCCGAACTCAGCGGGAATAAATCTCATCTGATTAAGGATATGCGTAAATTCGTGATGGATGACTTGAAGATTTCCACTTATGGAATTCGGATTTACCGCATCGAAATTATTAATTCCATACAAGGTAATGCGTCGACCTCCATCCGCAGTTCCTCCTTTCACAGAGCCATCTACATCGTAGTCTCCTGATCCAAATAAAGCAAACTGTTTGGGTGTATATGTTTTTATAAAGGGCACTCCGCCGATTTTTTTATAGACATCCAAAAATCCATTAATTACCACATCCATTTGGGGAATGACTTTGGACTCATCTGCTGGAGCTATGTTTTTATTGATATCATGCATATTGCGTTGATACCTATATACGACTTCAATATTATAGGGGTCAGTCAGATTCTTTGTAATCCATTCGTCAATAGCTCCTGGAACAAAGGTGTCATAATTTTCAATTTTTGTATTGAGCTTTTCCTCTTTTACGCAAGAATATAAACTGACGATCAGACCGACTATTATGTATGTTTTTGTTATTGTTTTCATAAAATTACCTTGGATTTTGTTCAACACCTGACAATTTTGCTTCTTGTGGGATCTGAAAAACACGTCGCGGATCCTCAGGTTTTAATTCGATATAAGACTCGCTTTCATCATTGGCAATGACAAGATGTTTCACTGTTATCCCTTTACGAATAATATCGAACCAACGTAATCCCATCGACATAAAACCAACCTGCTTAAATTGCAGCACGGTTTGAATAAGCGCTTCCTTATCATCTTGAACCCCAAAAAACAACCGGGACTTTGCAGCCGTTACAGCATGGTTCGTCGGGTTATAATTTTCAATTCGGTTGCTTGCCATCAAATTCATATCGGCAATACCAGCTGCATTATTTCCCAATTCCAAATAAGCCTCGGCTCGATTCATCAGCGCCTCATCTGTGATTAATACAGGAACCATAAGCATAGGAAACCCTGTGTTTGCCGTTGCGTTTGTTACATACCAAAATTCCTTCCAGATATAAGTAGTATAGTGTGGAGCACCATAGGAAACCCCAAAATTATAAAACTTGGCTCCAGCAGCAGTCGTACCATTATAAATATTCTGGAACACATTGATCCCCATAGCGTAACGATTATCCCACCAGCGTTGATAACCACTGTAAGTCTCGTTGATCAAAAGGCTATAAGGCTGATCCGCTTTGGAAAAAACTGAATGTACCTCCTCAAAAGTCATTTTTTTAAAGGTGGAATTATAGGGTATCAATTTCCCCGCAAAATTTCCTCCTGCAAAAATTTTGTTGGCATTGTCAACTACTTTTTGCCATTCGCCTGTAAACAAATAGAATCGAGTCGCAAAGGCATGCGCAGCTGCGGGTGTAAAATGGTATTTAGGCACATTCCATTCAGCAGGGTTTCCATCCAATAGGGCTAAGCCCTCTTCCAAATCCTTCCGAATATTGTCATAGACAGACTTTACGGTTCCACGATCATATTGTTTGATCACCACAGTCTCTGGTTCAATCACATAAGGGATTCCAGGAGAAGTATTGTTCTCTGGTTTTTTATAATCATAGACTTTCGCAAAGAAATTGACGAGCATAAAATGTGCATATGCCCTTGCAACCAAAGCTTCACCTTTAAATGCAGCAATTTCTTTCCCAAAGTTATTAGCTTCAATTGCTGCCAAAGCATGGTTGGCTGCAGCGATCGCTTCGTAACAATTATTCCAGTAACTATTCGGACTATCCGTATCACTATTGTTGATATCTTGCCAACGATATAGAGAAGGAACCGGCTGGTATAGTCCACCCACGCCTTTGTCTTCCACATTATCCGAGTACGTTTCGGCCATAGCAAGATAATTACCAAAAGGATAGGCTGATGTGATCAGTCGTTTGACTTTATCAACCGTATTGATTTCAGCTCTCATATCCGGTTGCTGATCCAGGTATTTGTTACAACTGCTGAGTAGCAGTGCGGAAGAAATGAATAGATATTTAAGATTTGTAAGTTTCATAATTTAATCGTTTAGAATCCCAATTTTACAGACAGAGTGACTTGCTTAGGAACAGGTAAGGCTACCCCCCCATTATTATAGAACTCCGGATCTACTCCATTTAGTTTTTTATCAGCGTAAATCAACCAAAGGTTATTGCCGACTAAATTTACTTGGGCAGTCCTAAATTTAATTTTGCTGACTACGGATTTGGGAATATTATAGCCGACGGAAATTTGCGATAAACGGAGATAATCACCTTTGGCAACTCGTTCAGATGAATAATTATAAGCGTTATAGGAATAAACAGATGCCGTGCGATCCCCAGCAGCGTTCTTAATGTCAAATTCTGCTGTTAGTCCATCGAGCGTAGATGGAACTACTGTTAAATATTCATCTCCTTTATAAATAAAGCGATTGATCAGTTCCCTGGATACATTATACATATCGAGGTAAATCGGTGAATAATTAGGCTGTAAACGGACCATATTTCCCAAACCAAATTTCAGCAAAAAGGAAAAGCTAAAATTTTTGTATTCTAGGCGGTTGTAGTAACCTCCGGCAAGTGTAGGATCCACTGGCCCCTCATACTTTAAGAATTCCGTTTGATTATCTTGGAACCAAAAATAGGTTTCACCCGGAGTACCATCCGTTCCTATATAGGTTGGATAACCTCCATTGGCGGCCAACTTATCAAAATCCAACGAATATAACCCCCTATGCGGCCTGCCGATCATTGCTCCACCTTCACCTGAAATGAGATCCCAAATATTGCGGGTTACATTTAGCTTGGTGATTTTTGTTTTGTTAAAACCTAGTGTAAGCTGCGTACGCCAGGTAAAGCCATTCGGATCTTTAAATGGATATCCACCAAGCTGAATATCAACACCGTGTCCTTTCATATCAGCATAATTGGCTAATTTTTCAAATTGTCCTCCAATCCCTGACGTCCGAATTGGTCCTATTAAATCAAATATATTACGTCTATAATAGTCAAAATTTAAATCAATGCGATCGTTTAAGAAGCCTAAATCTGTACCAATATTAAGCTCGTACATTTTCTCCCAGGTCAACTCTGAATTTTCCAGACCATTGATACTGATCTTACCTTCTTTTTCTCCATCATAAGGTCGATAGGTAATCGCATTATAGAAGACAGCCGAGGAATTCGATGCATTTCCCATATTCGCAACTAAGCCATAAGTCCCCCGTAATCTAGCGCGTGACAAGATCTTATTTTCTCTATTAAAGAAGTTTTCCTGATCGATATCCCAGGCAGCGGAAACATTCCAGGTAGGTAGCCACCTAGCAACATTAGTACGCCCCATTTTATTGGATCCGTCATAACGGGTCGTAAAGTTAAATGAGTACTTATCCTTATAATTATAAGCACCGCGCAAAGCATAAGCTAGTTTACGGTCGTAGGTATAATTCATCGCAAATGGTGCATCGCCAGATTCAAGTTGTTTCTTATAATACCGATACACAGGCAGGACTAGATTACCATTACCATATTCTATTCCTGGCCCATTAAAATCGTGACTCTGTTTATCCGCATATTGAAGTTCATAGGTCCCAAACAAATTCATGGTATGATCATTCCACTTTTTGTTGAATTCCAGATTGTGCCGCATATAATAACTGATCATATTGTTATTGGCGACATTGAAGAATCCTCCGTTGGGAAGAATGACATATTTATCCGTGTTTGGAAAATCCGGATCAGCATAAAGGAAGCGATTGCCGCTATTTACCGTCTGATCTTGATTTGCACGATAAGCCTTAGAAAGATTAGCATTCTCCGTGATCATATGCTGCCTTTCGGAATTATAATAACGATACATTCCGGTCGCAGAATAGGTCAAAGAAGGTAAAATTTTATACGTTATACCCGCTTGCACCTTAATATCCATTAATTTAAGTTTGATATAATTATTATCAAGTTCATTGAAGATATTAAATGGAGCGTAATCTCGCGTAAAATATTCGCGGTCACCATTTTCATCATATGGTGTAATAATACGACTGGTATTTAATGCGTAGGAATATGGATTAATATCAAAATCCCGCGAATAGCTACCATATACCGCATCAGAATTTCGATTTAAAGTACCTGGTGTACGCTGATCGCGAATATTTCCCTGAAAAATAAATTCCGTACTAAGTTTGTCATTGATTTTATAGTTATTACGAATGTTAGCCGTAAACCGCTTTGCCTGGTTACCGAGTGTATAACCTGGGTCATTCATAAAACTCGTTGAAGCATAGGTCTGCGCCTTAGCCGTTCCAGTACTCATACTTAACGAATGATCATGCACAAAACTGTTCCTGAACAACAAATCAAACCAATCTGTATTGACGTTCGCATAACGTTGCAAGAAGTTATAACGAGAGGGAGCATCATTTCTGAGTTTGAAAGAATCGGTGTTTGGGTCATATTCGTACATGAGATTGTACATTTTGGTGAATACTCCCCCCGTTCCGGCTCTCGAAACCTGGGAATGATTTAAGTACCCTTTGTTTTCCATATCAATAACCAATTGCATCTGCTCAGCAGAGTTCATGATATCGAATTGATTATAATTGGGTTTTATATAGGTTGTAAAGTTTCCGGAATAGTTGAAGTGTACTTGTCCTTCTGTATTTTTACCTCTTTTTGTATTTACAACGACCACACCATTCATCGCAGCCGCACCATACATGGCGGTAGCTGCGGCATCCTTTAACACAGTAATTGACTCAATGTCGTCTGGATTTAACCCCGCTACAGAGGATCCTAATAAGGTGTTAGCATCCCCAGTTGATAGTGCTTCATTGGAGATATTGACCGCCTCATCCAAGATCACACCATCAATTACCCAAAGTGGTTTATTATCTCCAGTTAATGAGGTTGCGCCCCGGACCCGAATTTTAGGTGCAGCACCAAAAGTACCCGACACATTTTGAACAGAGACACCAGCGGCCTGCCCTTCCAGCATGCGTGATACATCAGGCACCCCTGCGCGTTCAGCCTCCTTAGCATCAATTTTTGTAGATGCTCCAGTGAAAAACTTACGATCCAGATTCTGATACCCGGTTGCAACCACATTGACCTCCTCCAATTTCAAGTCATTTGCCGTAAGCACAACATTTATGGTCGACTTACCAGCCATGGAAATTTCTCTAGTTCCAAACCCGACATACCGAACGACCAAAACGGAAGATGAAGAGGCATTAATCCTAAAGTGGCCTGAATCATCTGTTTGGGTCGAAATAGAAGTTCCCTTTACAGTTACAGTAGCGCCGCTTAGTCCCTTTCCGTTTTTATCAGTAACCGTACCTGAAACAGATTGCTGTATAGCCAATGGGACTGTCATGCTGATATTCTTTGCATTACTGTTGACCGAAATAGTATTAGCAATAATTTTATATTCAATATTATTGCTTTTCAAGACAGCATTCAATGCTTCCTCGACAGACGCATCTTTAACGTTCACTGAAATCCGGGCCTTAGTATTCAAGTTTTCACTATATAATACACGTAGATGGGACTGCTTGGAAATGGCAGACAGTGCTTCTTCAATACGTGCATTTTTCATATTCAACGTGACTTTTTGTGCCGTGCTCTTAGCGTGCACACCCGTCACAAATGCGAATAGAAGACATGTACTAATTTTCATAATACGTAATGGTTTGCAAAATCGTGGGTCTTGAGGGATCAAGGACCACCTTTTGCTAAGTGGTAAGTTATTCATACATTTACACTTTGTGGTTAATTGGGATTTAATTGTTCATTTTTAGATTTAGGACCTGATGATCGCATCTTTTTCTGAACAGGGATGCTGCAACATTCCTGTTCTCTTTTTTTAGGTCATTGCTTTTGATGTATTATTTTACCATAGGCGTGCTATTTACTGCTTTATAAATTGTTAATCCTTAACTTTTGGTAGCAATAATCAATTTATTGCCTTCAACTTCAAATTTTAGGTTACTGACATAGGATAACATCTCCAATACCTGTGACAATTTTACATCACGTTCGATACTTCCGGTATACTCTTTATCCAGCTGCACATCTCCTCGGAAGGTAACATCGAGATCATACCAGCGCGATAACTGATGTGCTATGTTCGTTATCGTTTCCTTTTTGAAATAAAATTCATTATTGTGCCAAGCAAGATCATGGGCTAGATCTGCCCGCCCTTTGACCAAATTATCCTTAAAAGAAGAAGCGAATTCACCTGGTAATAATTCGACAAACTGATTATTCTGCCGCACCTCGACCCTCCCTTCAGCTAAAGTTGTACGAATCTGATCGGAGTAGGCGTTAATATTAAAATGTGTTCCCAACACCTTGATTTCATTCCCTCTGGATTCTACAATAAATGGTTGCGCTGCATTAGGGGCAACTTCAAAATAGGCTTCTCCCTCCAAAAAAACTCTACGCTCCTTAGCTGAAAACTGCGCCGGAAATTTCAATTGAGATAACGCATTTACCCATACTTTAGTCCCATCCGCCAAAGTCATCTTATAGAAACTTGCTTTTGGAACAATCAAAGAGTTATATTGTAATGGGATCGCTTGATCTGTTTGCTTAACGATCAGTTCATTGCTGTTCCCAATCAGATTATTGTTTTTAGTCAGGGTTTTCGTAGAATCACCATTTAAAGAAACTTTGGTACCATCAGCTAGCACTAATACCGCACCACTTGTTGCAGGAGCAATATCTTGCTTTTTTGCAACTACTACACTTTTATCGCCCGAAAAGAATGAGGCAAAATCACCTTTCCATAATAGAAAACCTCCTAACAAAAATACAATAGATGCTGCAATGCTTAAGGGCCATTTCCAGAAAAATCTCCTACTGTTAGCTTCTTTATTTTTCAACCGGCCCCATGCTTGATTCGCATCTAATTGCCGAATAATAGCTAAATCTTCTGCTATATTTTCCGCATTTCGGAAGGATTCTAAAAGTTGTTTATTTTGTGAACTGGCCTTGAGCCATTCATCAAGTTGTACTTGTTCCTCAGCTGTCAATTGTCCAAAAAGGAATTTCTGTATTAAATCAGCGATATGTCTTGTGTTTTCTTTCATTAACTACCATAAAGAAACCTAAGACGAAGAAAAGGGTGACAAAAATTTAAATATTTTTTAACAAAAATATAATAAGGGGAATAAACTCGGGATTCAAACGCTTGAGCAACATTTTCATACCACGTTGCTTCTGTGTTTTTACGGTATTGATACTAATTTGTAGCTCGCGTGTAATTTCAAGATTGGATAACCCCTCGAGATAACCCAGCCGAAAAACTTGTTGACAGGCAAAAGGCATTTCCTCAATAATTTTATATATTTCCTGAATGACCTCACTGTGAATCATATTCAATTCAAGCGCCGTATTATCTTCTTCGGTAAAACCTACGACATTCCAATACTTTTGCCGCACTTTTTCATGACGGATATGATTATAACAGCCAAAACGGACAGAACTGTATAAGTAATTCTTAATAGCAATATCATTATCGCTGACTTGATCGGTATTTTTGAAATACGCAATAAAAGAGTCTTGTACCAGATCCTCCGCAACAGAAAGGTCACCAACAATCTTCCATGCAAAATGGCAAAGTCCATTATAGTGCGTCTTAAACAATACTTCTTCTTTCTGCATAGTTAGGTCGCTTCCACACTCAGCTTATATTATTGTATAGATGAGGTTATTTAGGATAAAAAACACATCCGAATACGAATGTTTAATAATTGTATCGTAAAAATGCTCTTTTTTTTTGTTAATCACAAATAATAATTTTAAACCAGCATGTATCGCTCTCTAAATTGCTAAACCAGTTTAGTTTTTTTTCAGACAAACAAAACAAAATCCCCTCTTTCATCCTTTACATAGCGGGAAAATGATCAAAAACTAGCATTTTTTCGCTTTTTTTTATTATATTGTAAACTTTCAAAAAACCTTCATCGCCATATAAGCATTGGCAACGATGAAATAGTGAAGGTTAAAAATTAAAACAAAGACTAAATGCTATTTACTGTTCTGTCAGGATTAATAACATCGAGCCTTATTGTTCCATTTGGTCGGTTCCTAAAAACCAGATGGGGTATTATTCTCGCATTCTTACCGGTACTTCTATTTCTATACTTTGCGCAATATATCGTACCTATTGGTCAAAGCTCCTATTTCGTGCAATCAACACCCTGGGTGCCCTCCTTAGGCATCAATCTGGATTTTAAATTAGATGGACTATCCCTACTTTTCGCCTTATTGATTACTGGGATCGGAGCGTGCATCTTTTTCTACGCGAATGCCTATCTCAAAGGTCATCGGTATATCGACCGGTTCTTTGGCTACCTCTGCCTTTTTATGTCGGCTATGCTGGGGCTAGTCCTGTCGGACAATATGCTGTTGCTCTTCATCTTTTGGGAACTAACCTCGATCAGCTCATTTTTTCTCATTGGATTTAACAATGACAAAAATGATTCGCGCAAAAGCGCATTAACTGCACTTTCCATTACTGGTTTGGGTGGTTTTTTTCTACTGGCAGGTTTTATTTTGCTGGGTAATATTGCGGGTACTTACCATATTACAGCACTCATCGACAAAGTATCCCTCATTCAGCAACATCCACTATTTCCCCTGGTCTTTGCCCTCATAACACTTGGAGCAATTACGAAATCAGCACAATTCCCTTTCCATTTTTGGTTACCCGGTGCCATGAAGGCGCCAACGCCAGTGTCGGCCTACTTACACTCGGCAACGATGGTTAAGGCAGGAATCTATCTTTTGGCCCGTTTTTCACCAATTCTTGGGGGCAACCCGATCTGGACGTATTCCCTCATGGCCATTGGTGGTTTCACGATGCTTTATGCTGCATTCCATTCGCTTTTTAGAACAGACCTCAAGGGAGTACTCGCCTATTCGACCATATCCGCCCTCGGTATTTTAGTATTCTTGTTGGGACTAGGCACCAAGGATGCCGTTATCGCAGCAAGTGTCTTTATACTCGTACATGCCTTGTATAAAGCTGCCTTATTCTTGATTACGGGGATTATAGACCATGAAACGGGAACGCGGGATCTTACCATCTTACGAGGGCTACGTAAGGTATTAATGCCTATCGCTATAGCAGGTTTCCTAGCGGCACTTTCCAGTGCCGGTATTCCACTTACATTTGGGTTTATTGGAAAGGATCTGATTTATGAGGCAACACTACATGCCACACCTGATTTATTTCTCTATTTGACCGTCGCTGCAGTAGCAACCAATATACTCCTGGTCTCTGCTGGATTTATGGCCGGCATCAAACCTTTTATGGGTAAGTTGCCCGAGCAATTTCATAAAATCCACCTACCCTATAAAGCCATGTGGATCCCGCCTTTACTTTTAGCCGTCCTCGGTGTTGCTTTTGGCTGTATCCCCGGACTTATCGGCGACTGGATTGCAGGGCCAACCGCGGTAAGCATACTTGCAAAACCGGAAACTTTTCAACTGAAAATCTGGCATGGCTTTAATTTAGTCCTGCTATTAAGCGCTATTACAATTGCCGCGGGTACCTTACTTTATTTCGCAAACAGACCCAGTGCTAAAAAATTGGCTTGGATTGCAAATTTCAATAAGATTTCGCCTGAATATATCATTCGATTATGTGCTCAGGAAATTGTTTTATTCTCTACTTTTTTCACCAACAAAATGCACAACGGCTATTTGCGTTCGTATCTGTTGAAAATTATCTTATTTGCCGAATTACTCATCGCTTACCAACTATACCTAGGCGGCCCACTCCATATCAAATGGGAAACCCTATCTCCGGTGAGTTTCTACGAAGTCACCACAGTCTGCATTTTGATCGGCGCCATTGTACTCACCATCCGCACCTCATCCCGTTTAACAGCTGTAGTAGCCACCAGTGTTGTAGGTTATGCTATATGTCTTATTTTCGTGTTTTACAGTGCTCCAGATCTAGCGATGACACAGTTTACCATCGATACACTCACGGTGGTACTCTTCGTATTGGTACTCTTTAAACTACCTTCTTTCCTGAACCTGGCCAACCGGCGCACCATCATTCGTGACGCCATTGTCGCTATCGTTTTTGGAATTTTGCTTTCCATGGTCGCACTTCGAGTTCTGCACGAACCAACAACCACAAATATCAGTGATTTCTATGGCGATTACGCCTATGTGCTTGCTAAAGGAAAAAATGTCGTCAATGTATTGCTTGTCGATTTCAGAGGTTTTGACACCATGTTTGAAATTGTGGTATTGAGTATCGCTGCACTGGGGGTATATAGCTTATTAAAATTACGTTTAAAGTCCTCTGACAAAGAATAATGATAGATAAAGGTGATTCACAAATGAGCGGACAACTCATTGCTAAATAATAACAAATGAACAGTACAATATTACAGACCGCTACGCGGTATTTATTACCAATACTTTTACTTTTCTCGGTGTTCCTTCTACTCCGGGGGCATTATTACCCAGGCGGAGGTTTCGTGGGCGGCCTGGTTGCTTCGATTGCTTTTGTCCTGCATAGTTTTGCCTTTGGCCCTCAAAATACCATGAAATTGATTCAATACAAACCCCTGTCACTCATCCCCATCGGACTGGGAATTTCGACCATCAGTATGTTCCTACCTGCATTTTTTGGTTATCCCGTCATGACCGGGCTTTGGCTGGAAGAGAAAATTCCCGTCATCGGGATGATAGGAACCGCCTTATTTTTTGACCTTGGTGTGTACTTTGTTGTCATTGGCGTTGTCCTGACGATTTTATTTACAATTGCTTTAACGACAGAAGAAGAAGAATAATGGAACTGATACTCGTACTCTTGATCGGCATCCTTTATGCTGCCGGAATATACCTCATCCTGCGTCGAAGCATGGTGAAATTGTTGCTGGGTATTATGTTACTGGGCAATGGTACCAATATATTGATCTTCTTATTGGGAAACATTATTAAGGGTAAACCACCCATCATAGGCCCCGATTTGAAGGTATTCACCGATATTTATGCGGACCCGATTCCGCAAGCCCTTATTTTAACGGCCATCGTGATCAGCTTTGGCCTGACCTCCTTTGCCATCGTTTTACTCAAGCGTGTATATGCATTGCTGGGTACCGATGATCTGGATGATTTGAACACGCCTGAGGAAGAAGATATATGATAGACAACCACATTATTGCCACGATTATCGTGCATTTATTTATTGCTATTGTCCAACTGATGTTGTGGCGCAAATCCACTGCACAACGTTTTCTGAGCGTTGGTGGAAGTTTGCTCGCACTTATTCTTGCCTTTAAACTATTCTTCAAGGTTTATGACGGTGGTATTTTGACCATGAATGCGGCCAATTGGAAAGCTCCTTTTGGGATTGTCTTTGTTGCCGACCTATTCAGCAGTACCCTTGTTCTCCTGACTTCAATAGCAGGTTTGGCGGTCTCCATCTTTTCCTGTGTCGGTGTGGGACGCCAGCGCATCCTCTATGGCTATTTCCCGATCTTCCACTTTTTGATGATGGGACTAAACGGCGCGTTTCTGACAGGTGACATCTTCAACCTGTACGTATGGTTTGAAGTCATTATTATTTCCTCTTTTGTACTGATGACCTTAGGGGGTAGAAAATCTCAATTGGAGGGAGCTGTAAAATATATGGCCATGAATATCCTGGCCTCCACATTTTTCCTAACCGGAATAGGCATACTTTATGGCATTTCAGGTTCCTTAAACATGGCCGACTTAGCCCTGCGTATCCCCAAAATACAAAATCAGGCATTAGTAGAAATTACAGCAACATTTTTCCTGATCGGTTTTGGCATTAAATCCGCCGTTTTTCCACTCTATTTCTGGTTACCCTCTTCTTACCATACGCCGCCTTCGGCCGTAGCAGCGACATTTGGGGGCTTATTGACCAAAGTTGGGATTTACGCCTTGTTCAGGGTCTTTTCCCTATTATTTATTCCCAATCATTTTACCAAAGAACTCCTTATCGTACTGGCTATATTGACTATTCTGACGGGCGCTTTTGGTGCATTGATCAAATCCAATATCCGGAGGTTATTTTCCTATTTGATCGTTTGCCATATTGGTTTTATGATTGGCGGTTTGGGCTTGTATAGCAAATGGGCCTTATTGGGGGCCGTATTCTATCTGATCCATGATATTATGGTCAAAACGAATTTATTCCTCATCGCCGGTGTTATACGACAACTCCGTGGTACCATGGATATGAATAAACTGGGCGGACTTTATGCGCAATACCCAAAGATCTCATTGCTTTTTGCCATTGTTCTTTTTTCACTGGTGGGCATCCCGCCGCTCTCGGGCTTTTGGCCTAAAATCTATCTATTCAAAGATGCCTTCCACTTAGAGAAGTATGCTTTCGCGGGAGCCCTGATCATTGGCAGTTTTATCACCTTGTTTGTCATCGCCAAAATGTGGGCACAGGTATTCTGGAAAGATGCCCCCGATCCGGAAATCATTGAGGATAAATTTGCGGGCATGATCGGCTATAAAAGAACAATGCTCATACTTCCTGTCGTTATTTTGGCATCAGCGTCCCTGTATATCGGACTCAACGCCGAATCAATTATCCATGTCGCAGATCAGATCGCTACACAATTATTGGACACATCACCTTACATAAACGCTGTATTAGGAGGGCAGAAATGATATGATTAAACAGTTTTTAATGAACCTCATGTTATCCTTTATCTGGGTCGCACTGACGGGATCGATGTACTATACCAACTTCTTATTCGGCTTTATGTTGGGATTTGGAATTCTCTGGTTGATGAACAGGAATGAGGTGGATCAACGCTACTTTTATCGGGTACCCAAAACATTGAGTTTTATTCTTTTTTTCCTGTGGGAAATGATTGTCGCCAATGTGCAGGTTGCCTACGACGTGATAACACCCAAGTTTTTTATCAAACCGGCGATTGTTAAATACCCCATGGATGCAAAAACCGATTTGGAAATAAACCTGCTTTCAACCTTTATTTCGTTGACACCCGGCACACTTATCCTCGACGTAAGTGAAGATAAAAAAACGCTCTTTATTCACGTCATGTACATGAAAAGCAAAGAACAGTTTGTTTCTACCCTTAAAAATAATGTTGAACGAAGACTTTTAGAACTCTTAAGATGACTTTAAATAGCTACTTTGATTATGTGATCCTTCCGATCCTGACTATTTCAGTCATACTGGCATTTATCCGGCTGTATAAAGGTCCCCAGATATTTGATCGTGTGATTGCTCTCGATCTCATTATCACCATCGGGATCGGCATTATTACCGTGTATAGTATACGAACGTCGCAGGAAGTGTTTTTAGACATTGCCATGATCTTGGCACTGATCGCATTTCTTGGCACGATCGCGTTTTCATTTTATTTAGAAAAACAAAGCAAAGATGATTGATATTACTTTAGCCATACTCAGTACCATCGGGGCATTGGCCATACTATTTGCGTCTATTGGCATCTTGCGGATGCCCGATTTTTATTTACGTCTTTCGGTTACGGTAAAAGCGGCAACGCTGGGTGTAGGACTTTTGCTCATCTGTGCAGCCATGACCTTTCCGGATGTATCCGTAACGACCAAGGCTATAGCCATTGGATTTTTTCTGATCCTAACAGCCCCGGTTGCCGCACACATGATTGGCAGAGCAGCTTATATACAGCGTGTGAAAACATGGAAGGGTACCACCTTAAATGATCTCGAAAAGGAAGGTAAATTAGATTGTCGAAAGGAAGATTTTTAAGAAAAGCCTATACAGTTATTCCTAAAAATCTTCTTCTTATTAGAACGTCCTTTCTGGATTAAAATATAATACAAACAGGAGCTGGTACAGCGATTTCTTTTCCAGTATCTGTCAACAAACCCGTTTTGGCATCCCGGCTAAACAAAACAATGTTATTGGTATATTGATTTGCGACCAAAAGATATTTCCCGTCCGGAGAAAGGTTGAAATTGCGTGGTCCTTTGCCTTTCACTGAAAGATTAGAAATTTTCTTCAATTCGCCGTCCTTCTCTACCGAAAAAGTAGCTATTGTATTGGCATCGCCGCGGTTGGTCGCATACAGAAATTTTCCATCAGCGGAGATCTTAATATCAGCTCCACCGTTACTTCCTTTAAAACCTTCGGGGTTGATATCAAAAGTACTTTGATACATCCATGCATCTCCATCTTTCTTATACGATGCAATTTGACCGGTCATTTCCAGGACGACATATAGGAATTTCTCTTTCTTATCAAACACGATATGACGTGGTCCTCCTCCAGCTGGAGTAAAGACATCTTCCGATTCATCAGCAAGACTATAGACATTTCCCGCTTTATTCAACGGATAAATAGAAATCTCATCCAAACCAAGATCTTGGACGTACAACTTATCCCCTTTATTGGAGAAAAAAGTAGAATGTACATGTGGCTTTTCTTGGCGTACGGGATCCACCCCCTTACCCTCGTGTTGTATTAAACGCGCTCTTTTGCTTAACACACCATTACTTTCTAAATCAAACAAAGCTGCAGAGCCGCCTGTATAATTTGCCACAGCGAGCAAGCTACCCTTCGGATGTACTTCAACAAAACAAGGCGACTCCCCTCCAGAAGGAAGTGAGTTTAGAAAAGTTAAATGACCGTCCTTAAAAGAATAGGCAGAAACAGTCCCCTCTTGATTTGGAACCTCATTAACGACATAAATAAAGTTATTATTTCGCGCCAAAAAGGATGGATCTTTACTTTCTTGTGTGCTCGACAAGGTTGTTTCACCAGTTTTAACATCAAAATTATAAATATAGATGCCCTTGCTCGCGGTTTTACTCGTATATGTTCCCACAAACATGGGAATCTGTTGCGCAAAACTAGCCAGAGGTAAAATTGTCATCAAATAAACAAATGCTTTTTTCATTGAAATTATTTTATAAATGTAGCTACTCATTTGTTGAATGAGCCGTTACATCAAGTTTGTTTCTAAATTATACGAGATCCCACTCAAATTTCCCCATTAATTCCGCAGTGTGAGGATCTAAAATCACGCCATTTTACGGGCGTAAATATCGTCAATAGACTTGTTAAATTTGGTTAAAACCGTCCTTTCTAATAGGCAAATGCGTATTTTAGCACATCAATTTTAACAATTCTAAAATCACCCATTTAAAATATTGGGAATACAAAAATATTGTTAAATAAAAGTACGAATAATTCATATAATCTGATAATTTTGTGCTGTTGTTCAAAAAAGTATATATTGAACACAAATACTACGCATACCGCCGAAGGCAACGCGAATGCTTGTGACAAAAAATAAATGATGAACAAATAACCGAGTGAAACGAGTTCATTTATATAAATGAAGATCACTCATAAATATCATAAATAATTTATACGGATGAAAAAAAACATTTATATATTGTTTTTATTGCTGTTTGCATCAATTCAGGCCAGTCTTGCGCAACGTCAAGTTATTGATCGCGTTGTAGCAACGGTTGGATCGGGCATTATCTTACAGTCCGACGTGGATATGCAATATTCTCAATGGTTGGCGCAAGGGAATAAACCAGATGAAAACTATAAAGATGGTATATTGGAACAGTTAATTGTCCAAAAATTATTATCACAACAAGCCGTAATTGACTCCATCGATGTAACCGAGACCGAAGTGGATGACAACCTCAATGCGCGTCTGCGCCACATGTCACAACAGGCAGGAGGGCAAGAACGCCTTGAAAAATTCCTCAACCGTTCCTTATTACAATACAAAGAAGAGATGCGTCCTAGTGTTTTCGAGCAATTAAAAGCACAGAAAATGAGACAAAACATCGTTTCCAAAATAGATGTAACTCCATTGGAAGTAAAGCGTTATTTTGAGGGCTTGAATAAAGACAGTCTCCCTTACTTCAATACCGAGGTAGAAATCGGTGAAATTGTCATGATGCCCAAATTGACCGATGCAGAGAAAAAGGAACAGCGCGAGAAGATTGAAGGTATCCGCAAACAGATTGTAGATGGCTCCGACTTTGGTACAATGGCTCGTATATACTCTCAAGATCCCGGATCTGCCCCCTATGGCGGTGATTTAGGCTTTGGTACACGTGATAATTATGTCAAAGAATTCTCTGCCATGGCTTTTAAATTAAAACCGGGAGAAATATCACCTATTGTCGAATCCAAATATGGCTTTCATATTATTCAGGTGCTGGAAAGACGTGGCGAAGAGGTACACACACGCCATATCCTGATGAAGATCAATCCTGGCCCTGCAGCATTAGAACGGACAAAAAATAAATTGGACAGTATCTATAAATTGGTCGTTGACAAAAAAATGGATTTCTATCATGCCGCTACAAATTATTCTGATGCGGAGGAGAGTAAATTCAATGGTGGTATGATCCTAAATCAAGAGGGTTCAAGCCGCACAACCGTAATTCCTATGGATGGCTTGGAGAAATCAGTATTTACAGCAATCGATCCGCTAAAACCGGGAGAATACTCCAAACCAGAGCAATTTACAGACAAAATGGGCGATGTTGGTTACCGTTTCAATTACCTGAAAACACGCATACCACCGCACAAAGCGAACTTGGACGAGGATTTCACAAAGATCAAAGAAGCCGCCGTTCAGGATAAAACCAATCGTAATCTGAGCAAATGGTTCGATGATAAATTGAAGACCACCTACATCAATATCAGTGATGATTTCGGTCAGAGTGAAGGATTGAAAAAATGGAAAAAACAATAAGTGTACAATACACTTATCCTATAAAAAAAGGGCTTGAATAGTATATATTCAAGCCCTTTTTTTATGTTGCAATCGTCCTATTATTTCTCAAACATCATCTCGATCAGAATATTCCAGTTCGCTTTCTTCACATCATCCTTCGCTAATTCACTCAATTGCCAGATACGAATATAATTATACTTCACCACCTTATCCTTTTGTCGCACCGTTGCAGTTCCCTTGGTATAGGCAAAATCGCCACTATATGAACGTTTTACTTCTTCGGGGACTGTCTCTATCGTCATGCGTTGTTTTTTGAGATAGGCCATCATTTTAGCCTTTCCTTCCATCGGATTGGTCCAAGGGAACAAAAACCGGACATCCTCACTTAAAAACTCCTTATATGCGGTTGGATTGTCGGCTTTCAAAACGGTTGACATCAATTTGTCTGTCTCCAGGACAATATCTTCACGCTGGTTTAAGCGTACTTTAGAACGATGCTTCAGATACCACGAGTCGGTAGGTTCGATATATTCAAGATCAAACTCCCCGTCGTTCCCGTTGTTTTCAACTTCGGCACGAATATCGACCAGCCACTTACCTTTTTTGTTGCGTTTCCAGACAGTCAAGTATTCTCCATGACGCAATCTTGCGCCTACTTTCTGAAAGTCCATAGACCCCGAAGTCACACCAAACTCCTGACTTTTAGCAATCAACGCAAAGGTAGGCTGCCAATTTAAAACATCGGGAATATTTGGTCTATTATTCAGATAGTTATAGGCATTTACTGCCGATGGGACATAAAACGTAGATTCCTTATCAATGATCGAAAGAAACGCCTGGTGTGGCGTAGACGCTTTCGCCAAGGCAGCAGCATCCTTATCGGCCTGCAATAGGCTTCCAACTTTCTCAGGTATCTGCGCATTGATGAGTGTTGTACCAGCAACACTCATCAATGCGACGACGGATAGCCTATTCCAAAAATTCATATGCAAAATGATCTTTCTTTTAAAGGTGATATGGAATATCCATTGGTTTCCACAGATAACGTGTTTTCCCAATAAGAATATTCCATTGCATTCCTCTTGTATAAATTCGATTTCTTATCTATCAAATCTTATTCCAAAGTGTTCCTTCCTTACTATCTTTCAATTGAATTCCAATAGAATTAAGCTCATCACGAATACGATCTGAGGTGACGAAGTCTTTATTTGCTTTTGCTTCATTACGTAGCTTGATGACCAGATTCATGAGGTCATCGATATCATCGGATGCTGAAGTCTGATCGTTTCGAAGGCCTAGAATATCCTCTACAAATTCTTTCATGAATAGTTTAAGGCCCTCCAATCCTTCTGCCGTTACTTTCGCTTTACCATCATAAATCGAGTTGATGATACGTACAATTTCAAATAATTCAGCAATGAGTACAGGGCTATTAAAGTCGTCATCCATAGCCGCGTAACATTTACGGCGAATTTCAGCCAAATTGAATGAATCAGCACCTTTCGACACCTTCAATTTGTCTAATAGACTGATTGCAGTCATCAGCCTTTTATACCCCTTGTCGGCCGCATCCAGCGCCTCATTGGAGAAATCCAACGTACTTCTATAATGGGCCTGTAACATAAAGAAACGTACAGCCATCGGCGAATAGCCTCTATTCAATAAGGGATGATTTCCAGTAAATAGCTCTCCCGGCAAAAATCCATTCCCTGCAGATTTGGACATACGCGCACCGTTGACAGTCAACATATTCGTGTGCATCCAATATTTGGCAGGGCTCGTATGGTTACATGCTTCGGACTGTGCAATTTCATTGGTATGATGGGTTGCTGCCAAATCCATTCCACCGCCATGAATATCAAATTGATCACCTAGGTACTTTCTGCTCATGGCCGAACATTCGATATGCCAACCCGGAAAGCCAACACTCCAAGGTGCGGGCCAACGCATAATCGTTTCAGGCTTTGCTTTGATCCACAAGGCAAAGTCCAAACGCCCCTTTTTCTCATCCTGACCACTCAATTCACGGGTATTATTGAGCATATCCTCCAATTTACGATTGGTCAATATCGTATAATCGTATGTTTCAACGTATTTTTCAACATCAAAATAGACTGTACCATTCCGCTCATAGGCATAACCATTCTCGATAATCTGTTCGATCATTTCGATCTGCTCGGAGATATGTCCTGTCGCAGTAGGCTCAATACTCGGTGGCAACGTATTGAAAAGACGCAATACGTCATGAAAACCTATCGTATACTTTTGAACGATTTCCATCGGCTCCAATTGTTCCAATTTTGCTTTTTTTGCAAATTTGTCATCCCCTTCATCACGATCGCCTTCCAAATGCCCCGCATCTGTAATATTGCGCACATAACGCACTTTATAACCAAGATGACGCAAGTATCTAAAAATCAAATCAAAAGATACAAACGTCCGACAGTTACCCAAATGCACATCACTGTATACGGTGGGTCCACATACGTACATACCAACGAGGTTGGGATGAATAGGTTCGAATTTTTCTTTTGTTCGCGAAAGCGTATTGTATAAATAGAGATTATGGTCCATGTTTAATCGCTGCTTGGAAATCTATTTTTGTCTGAAATATATTTGAATTGGCACACCTGTAAAGTCAAAGTGCTCACGCAATTTGTTTTCAATAAAACGTTTGTATGGATCTTTGATGTATTGTGGCAGATTACAGAAGAATGCAAACATCGGTGTCCGTCCAGGCAACTGTGTTGCATATTTAATTTTGATATATTTACCTTTTAAGGATGGGGGTGGATAATTCTCGATAATATCCAACATCACTTCATTCAACTTGGAAGTAGGGATCTTTTTGGTCTTGTTGGCGTATACCTTATCCGCAACTTCCAACACCTTAAGAACACGTTGTTTTTCGGTTACGGAAGTAAAGATAATAGGCACATCTGTAAATGGTGCTATTTTCTCTTTGATACGATCTTCGAAAGCCTTCATTGTCTTATTGTCTTTTTCGATCAAATCCCACTTATTGACAACAATGACAATACCTTTGCGGTTCTTCTCCGCCAAGTTGAAAATATTAACGTCCTGCGCTTCTAATCCATCCTGTGCGTCAAGCATTAAAATTGTCACATCAGAATCTTCCAAAGCTTTGATGGTACGCATCACTGAATAAAACTCAATATCTTCATTTACTTTGGACTTACGACGAAGACCAGCAGTATCGATCAATAAAAAGTTATGTCCATATTGATTGTAATGTATACGGATTGAATCACGTGTTGTCCCGGCCATTGGCGTTACAATATTGCGATCTTTGCCGATCAAGGCATTTGTCAAGGAGGATTTACCCACATTCGGGCGCCCCACGATGGTATATTTCGGTAAAGATTCTTCTTCTTCCTCTTCCACTTCAAAATGAGAAACAACAGCATCCAACAATTCACCTGTACCGGATCCTGTAGCCGACGAGATATTAAAAACCTCACCTAAACCAAAAGCATAAAACTCTGCCGATTCATGGTGCAATTTAGCGTGATCGACTTTATTAGCCACGACATACACGGGCTTAGAACTTCTTCTCAGAATATCAGCGATTTCGTCATCCAAGTCGGTAATGCCAGTGGTGACATCCACCATGAATATAACGACCGAAGCTTCTTCAATAGCGATATAGACCTGATCACGAATAGCCTCTTCAAAGACATCATCCGAACCATGTACAAAACCACCTGTATCAATTACTGTAAATTTCTTTCCGATCCACTCGGCTGTTTCATAATGACGGTCGCGCGTCACCCCGCTAAAGTCATCAACAATCGCTTTTCTACTTTCTGTAAGACGATTGAATAAGGTAGATTTACCAACATTTGGACGACCAACAATTGCAACAATATTTGCCATATTTATTTTATTTGATCCACCCACTATCACAGCAGGTGGCACTTTTATGCTAAAAATATACTTAAGGGAACAAAGATACGGATTCGAAAGGGATTATCGCGACACAAAAACAAAAATGGCTTTACCGTGAAGTAAAGCCATTTATAGGGTTTAAATTATCAATATTCGCCTAATTAGACGTTGGATTCTGAGTCAATTTCCCTGGATATGAATTGATCGCATCCTGTGGAATAAAATAAGTCACTCTAAAATCTGTCGGCACAATATCCTCAAATTGTTTTTGTGGCCCAGGATAAGTTCTATTTAACGGCAAGCCATTACGAAACACATCATAACTGCGTTCAGCCTGGTAAGCCAATTCCAACTGACGCTCTTTGTCGATCAGTTTACTTGCATTGGTAGCATCAATTGAAGTATATCCCCCATTGACAATAGAACGATTTCTGATGGTATTTAAATCATTTAGCGCAGCACCATAATTACCTAATTTTGCATTAGCCTCTGCGCGATTTAAATAAATTTCACCCAAGCGGCTGATTACAGGTGAGTGCAATTGCGACTCCTCGCCTTCACGTGAGCATTTCACAATATAGAATTGTGGATAAGCACGGTTTAAGGAAATATAGTAATCGATCATACCGGAGTAGGTATTGCCATCTTCATAAGTAATTGAATAGGTCTGTTGATTAGCATTAATTGCCGTCAATGTATATTCTTTAACAACCTCATTATCACCTATCTTTTTGACTTCTCGTGCAACAACAGTATTTCCGTTAATTACAACTGGAATTTGCAGATAGCTCATTGTTTTAGGATCACCGGCTTTCGCAGGTATATCTTGTTTGATAAATCGAAACACAGTTGAGTATTTGCCGGCCTTATCTTTGGAATAAGTAGGTTCAATAAAGGCCGCACGTGCATCGACAATCGTATAATGATCAGGTCTCCAGTCATTGCGACCTGTTTCATTTAATAAATCAATGTACTTGGCACTGGAATACATCTCGCCCCAGCCCATACCACCGATATTGGAGTACATACCACCAATACCATAATAGTGATCATCACCTGAAAATTCAGAAGCGACACGTTTCACCGCAAAGATCGTCTCTTTGTTATCTTCTGGTCTAAAGGTATTGTATTTCATGAATTGCTCACGAGCCAATAGAACATATTTACCTGAATTAATCACCTTGTCTGCGTATTCTACAGAAAGACGTGCATATTCTGCATTTGGATTTTTATACGTGCCGCTCATATACAGGTATATACGGGAAAGCATTGCTTGTGCCGCCCCCTTTGAAGCATACACTGCCCCTTTATCGATCTTCAATAAAGCTTCTGCTTTCTTCAGATCACTGATTGCTTGCGCATAGGTATCTTTTACAGACGCACGGTCTGGCAAGTTCAAATCATTGAATACATCTTCAGGTGTACCGTTGACAATTGGAACACCCAAGTTTGTCTCGGGACTTTGGTAATAAGGCTTCCCGAACGCACGGCAAAGGTAAAAATACATCATTCCACGGATGTAATAACATTCACCCAATTTATTATCCATCTCTTCACTTTGACCTTCGGCAAACATCTTAATGACGTTCGAAGATTGCGCGATAGCTTTATAACCGCTATCCCAGAAGTTCTGCAAACGGTAATTATTAGGTGTTCTCGCATAGGAGATAAATTCGTAAAATGCGTCTGTCGATGACCCGCGGATCATCATATTATCACCAGCGTATTCACCAAGACGGTGCATTGGGTCGGACCAAGCTTTTAACTGCGCATAAGTACCTGTTACCATGGCATCAGGATTACTCACAATATTCTCTTCGTCCATCGAAGTATAAGGAAGACGATCGATATCGCAGGAGGATACTGCCGATGCGATCAAAAGTCCGATTAATATCTTTTTCATTATTGATTTTCTAAACGTTAAAATTAAAATGTCACACTTGCGCCGAACATGTATTTACGAACCATTGGATATACAGAGACGCCTGTAGATCTGATCATTTGACCCCCCCCGCCTTTACCATCTGGTTCAGTCAATGGAAGCTCCGGATCAACACCCGAGTAGTTTGTAATCGTAAACAAATTCTCTCCAGCTAAGAATACACGTAAATTTTTGATGTTATACTTTTTCAGATCGAAGTTGTAACCCAAAGTCAAGGATCTCATTTTTAAGAAATTGTTACTTTCCAAGAAGCGTGTTGACGGTGAATTACCTTTATCTTGGTTATCGTATCTTGCTATCGGATGAGTAGCAACATCACCGGGTTTTTCCCAGCGGCTCCAACCATCCTGTAACTTCATCTGATTACGATCGGTATAAGTTCCATCCGAGTCAAATTCTTGGCGCGAATAATTATACAACTTACCGCCCAAAGAGAACCCGAACACGGCATTTAGATCAAACTGCTTATAACTTAAGGCTGTACTGAAACCGCCAAAGAGATCTGCATTTCCTTTTCCTGCATTACGGAAAGTTGCATTGGAATAGTTCGACGTTGTAGTCCTCGTTTCATTGCCATTGGCATCTGTCTCGTATCTGTACCACATCGGCAAACCATTATCAACATTGACACCAGCCCATTCTTTTAGATAATAGGTATCTACCGGATAACCAGGTTGAAGCAAACGTTGCGCCGATCCAGCTATCCCTGATCCGTCCCCTGCGATAATTGGTTTCGAAACAAGATTACCATTGGCATCTTTTGTCGCAAATAGCTCCGTCAATTTATTCACATTGTGACTTAAATTAACATCCAAACTCCAATGTACATTATCATTGCGAACGATATCGCCACCGATGGTCAATTCAATACCCCGGTTTTGCATCTTACCAATATTTTTCCAGATAGAAGTGACACCTGTCAGACCACTGATCGGCACTTGATAAAGCACATTATCAGTCTTCTTATCGTAATAATCAACATTAAGTCTTAGCCTATTCTTAAATAAGGCTGCATCCACACCAAATCCTGTTGTGTATGTTTTTTCCCAAGTCAGATCTTTATTACCGATTTGGCTAATTAATGCCCCTGGTATTCCATTATAGCTTGATGATGCCGATACCGAATAAAGGCTATATTGTGGATATAATGAGCTCGGTCTATTACCTACTGATCCGTAAGCCGCCCGCAGTTTTAAGTTATCTACCCAATCAGCCTTGAACCACTCTTCTTTATTGATATTCCAACCACCGCTGATTGAAAAGAAATTTCCGTATTTCGCATTGGTACCAAAATTGGATGCCCCATCTCGACGAAACGACACCTGTGCCAGATATTTATTATCGTATGCATAGTTTGCATTCGACAAGAATGACTGTACTGCCCATTCGGAAATTCCACCTTTCGTACGTTCTGGTTTTGCAACAACATCCAATACCTCGAAACCATTGACAATACCCGTTCCGTAAGCATCTAAGGTTTTGGTCCAGTAGTCGTTAAATTCGTATGCAGCCAATCCATTCAGGCTATGTTTATCCCAAGTCTTGTTGAAACGCAAGATTTGGTTGGTATAACGACGTGCAAACTCCATGCGGTAATCCGTCACACGACCAATTACACTTTCACCGCTGTTTGATCGCGGATCTTGATAACCACTGTCAGAATACGTATTGTAGCGATAATTGTTGACAGAAGAGAAGGTCAACCAATCCGTTAATTTGACATCGAAATCTAAGTTACCCATAAATTCATAATTGGTATTGGCACTATGATTCCATTGCAAGTCATACAAGTAATTCGTGCTTGCATTATTGACCCAGCCACTATAACGGTGTGGCACTAAATTTCCATTTGCATCGTATGGACTATCCCAAGGTAGGTTTCCATACATGGCATTGACATCATATTGACGATCATCTACCGCACGTCTCGAACCGGCAATAGATGGCTTGATGGTCAACCAGTCAAAAGGCTTATAGTTGGTACGTAATCTAAAGTTATAACGATCGTAATCATACCCTTTTACAGCACCGGCTTCGTTGTAGTACCCTAAAGACAAATAAGACTGTAGTTTATCATTTCCTCCCTGAATGGATAAATTGTGGTTTTGGACAAATCCGGTCTTCGTTGCCAGCTTCCACCAATCAAAATTGCTATTGCGCAAGTCCGAATTCCAACGTGGGAATTTGATATCAGCGGGATTCGAAAATGAAGCAAAGTAGTCATAAAGTTCAGCCCCGTCCATCATTTCCATGTGTCCATTGGAAAGTTGGTTGATACCCATTTTTGTAGAAAAACTAATGCTTGTTTTGGAAGCCGAAGGATTTTTTGTTGTAACGACAACAACACCATTTGCACCCTGAGAACCATAAATAGATGTTGAGGCAGCGTCTTTTAGGATAGTCAATGATTCAATGTCATCTGGATTGATATCACCTGGGCTTGAGCCAACGATAACACCATCAATAACCCACAACGGACTCGTCGTACCGCTTAGGGTTGCCTGACCACGAATCACAACACCACCATTTGACCCCGGTTTACCAGCCCCTGGTGCAACATATACACCGGCAGCCTTACCATTCAGCATATTCTCAACCGACGGCGTAGTGACATCACGTAATTTGTTTCCCTTAACAGCCTGAAGGGCACCAGTTAAACTTTCTTTTTTCTGTTGTGTTCCATACCCAACGACAACAACTTCCTGAAGTGCTTCACTATTAGACTCCAGATTGATGTTAACAACCGGTCCTGTCACCGTCACTTCCTGTGTTTTATAACCAACACTTGTAACGACCAGTACATCACCATTTTTAGCATCTATGGTAAACCGTCCATCTACTCCTGCCGATGTCGATTTAGCGCTCCCCTTAACACTAATGGTTGCACCAGCCAATGGGCCGTCTGTTGACTGCACTTTTCCATTCACTTTTTGTTGATAAACCGCGTCATTCAACAAAATATTGTTGTTTGGAAACGTAAGACCATTAGCATTAGCCGAGTTGTGTGTACTTGTAATGAGTAAAGCTAATGATAACAGACTCAACTTGTGATTGTCGAGAATCTTTGAAATCATAATATTTAATAGTTAGTTTAAAAATTGATTAGCGTGCTAATCAAAATTTAGGTACATGAATGCTAAAACTAAAGGATGATGACAGTATATCAAAATTTAGCAGCAACGAAATCGATTGCGCCAATTAAACAAACGATTGCATAAACACACATTTTACAGTACAATCCACTATCAAAAAATTAGAGCGATTAACTAACAGCAAAAGACAGTTTTTTAACAACCTCAGGACAGTCGACAATGAGAAATTTAGACGAGCAGGAAAAAGATAATCCTGAAAGACAGGTGGTATTATAGCGTGATTTAGGACACAAAAAAAAGCCAAGATATTTACCTCGGCTTTTTTCTTTTAGTAGCGGGGACCAGACTCGAACTAGTGACCTTCGGGTTATGAGCCCGACGAGCTACCAACTGCTCCACCCCGCAATGTATTTTAAATTTCTTAAAAAGAACCGATCATTGCAATCGGCTCTTTCTTTTAGTAGCGGGGACCAGACTCGAACTAGTGACCTTCGGGTTATGAGCCCGACGAGCTACCAACTGCTCCACCCCGCAATGTATTTTAAATGTCTTGAAAAGAACCGATCATTGCAATCGGCTCTTTCTTTAGTAGCGGGGACCAGACTCGAACTAGTGACCTTCGGGTTATGAGCCCGACGAGCTACCAACTGCTCCACCCCGCAATATATTTTTGAACAAAATTGCTTTTTTCTTTTGAAAAAACAAGATTATGATCCTTCCGAATTGGAGTACAAAGATATATTTTGTTTCTTTGTAATCCTAATAAAATTTAGAAAAATGTCACACAAAGCAGGATTCGTAAGTATCATCGGAAAGCCAAATGCTGGTAAGTCCACCCTAATGAACGCTTTAGTGGGTGAAAAAATGTCTATCATTACACCCAAAGCGCAAACGACAAGACACCGCATTATCGGTATTGTAAACGATGAAGACCACCAAATTGTGTTTTCGGACACCCCTGGTGTTATCAAACCAAACTATTCTTTGCAAGAATCAATGATGAATTTTGTCCAAGGATCGTTGATCGATGCAGACATTATTTTATTTGTGACAGATATCCACGAAAAATACGATGAGAACGATGTCCTGGAGAAATTGCGTAAAACAAATTCCCCTGTTGCCGTGCTTATCAACAAAATTGATAAATCTTCGGAAGAAGAGGTCAAGGCTAAGATTGAATTTTGGCAGGAAAAATTAAATCCAGATACCGTTTTTGCGATTTCAGCAAAATTAAATCATAATGTCGCCGCCGTGATGCACTACATCAAGGACAAGTTACCGATTCACGAAGCCTATTATGAGAAAGATGAGCTAACGGATAAATCCATGCGTTTCTTCGTCTCTGAGATGATCCGTGAAAAAGTATTCAAACTATACGATAAGGAAATCCCCTACAGTACAGAGGTAATCGTCACATCATACAAAGAAGAAGCAAATATCACACGTATTGCTGCCGAAATTATTGTAGAGCGCGACTCTCAAAAAAATATTATCATCGGAAAAGCAGGTGCCATGATCAAAAAAGTCGGTACCTATGCCCGCCAGGATATTGAAGAGTTTATCGATGGAAAAGTATTCCTCGAACTTTTTGTTAAGGTGATTCCTGACTGGAGAAGTAAAAAGAACTACCTTAAACGTTTTGGTTACGATGATTAATTCGCTTTGAAAAGTTCGTACGGAGACCTTTTTTACAGACCTCTACTGCACGAACTATTCTTCTTTTAAATTTTTACGTTGCAAAATATTCACGAAGTGCTTTAATCTGTTTCAGATTAAGCACTTTTTTTAGCTCTTCATCGGAGGCTTCCTTCACTTTTTTTACCGATTTAAACTCAGTTAACACTTTCTCAACCGTTGTTTTTCCAATACCCGGAACATTTTCCAGCTCTGAAACGAAGGTTTTGCGGCTCCGTTGATTTCTGTGGAAGGTGATTCCGAAACGGTGTGCTTCATCCCGGAGATGTTGAATGACCTTGAGGGTTTCAGACTTCTTATCCAGATAAAGTGGATATTGATCACCCGGATAGAATAGCTCCTCCAGTCTTTTGGCAATGCCGATGACCGTGACTTTCCGTTCTATCCCCAACAAGCGCAGACTCTTTAAGGCTGCGCCCAGCTGCCCCTTTCCCCCATCGATAATGATCAATTGCGGCAAAGGCTGATCTTCATCCAATAATCGCCTATAGCGTCTAAAAACAGCCTCCTCCATCGTGGCAAAATCATTGGGACCCTCCACGGTTTTCACATTAAAGTGGCGGTAATCTTTCTTCGAAGGTTTTGCATCCTTAAAGACAACAATAGCCGATACGGGATAATTCCCCTGAATATTCGAGTTATCGAAACATTCAATATGTTGCGGGAGCACATTCATGCGCAGATCTTTTTGCATCTGCTTTAAGATGCGCTCCGTCCGAATATCCGGATTAAGCTTTTCATATTGCAACAGACGCTCTTTTCTAAAAAATGCCACGTTCTTTTGGGAAAGTTCCAGCAATTTTTTCTTTTCGCCCAACTTCGGAATCGTAAATCGAATCCGTTCGTTCTCTTCAATATCCAATTCAAAAGGTACGATAATTTCCCGCGAGAGGCTTTTGAAGCGCTCCCGAATCTCCGGTATCGCCAAGGCCAAAAGCTCCTGTTCACTCTCGTCCAAACGCCTTTTCATTTCGAGGGTCTGTGTCTGAATAATAACACCATTCATGACTTTCAGGTAATTGACAAAAGCGTAACCCTCGTCTGAAGCAATACTAAATACATCCACATTGGTAATGGATGAGTTGACCACCGTCGACTTGCTCTGGTAGTTGTCCAGCTTATCCAACTTGGCCTTCATTAACTGTGCCCTTTCAAAATCCAAAGCCGCTGCTGCTGTACCAATACTTTCCTTTAAACGATTGGTCACCACAGCAATCTTTCCGTTCAGAATATCCTTGATATCACTCAGGTTCTGATCGTAGTCGTCTTCGGACTGATACCCTTCGCAGGGCCCCTTACAATTTCCAATTTGATATTCAAGACAGATCTTAAACTTGCCTTTCCGTATGTTTTCCTGTGTGAGAGCCAAATTGCAGGTACGGAGGGGAAATAGTTCACGGATCAGATCCAATACAATATGCATCATCCCCACCGAAGGATAGGGGCCATAATAACGAGACCCATCCTTGATATATTGTCTGGTCCAAAAAACCCGCGGAAAAGGTTCGTTCTTGATGACAATCCATGGATAGGTTTTATCATCCTTCAACAGAACATTATACTTGGGCTTGTGTTTCTTGATTAATGAATTCTCAAGCAACCAAGCATCAATCTCTGTATCAACTATAGTAAAAGATATACGGTTGATCTTGCGAACCAAAACACGGGTTTTGCCATTCAGCTGATTTTCATTCACGAAATACGAACCGACCCGATTACGCAGATCCTTCGCTTTACCGATATAGATCAGCTCACTATTTTTATCAAAATACTGATAGACTCCCGGTCGATGTGGTATCTTTTTTAATTCTTCTCTATAATCAAATACGTCCATTACGTTCCAATATCAAACATGTTCAGCAAAAAGGCCAGACAACAAATCTCGAAAAAATTTATTATCTGGCCCAATGGTAATCGTTAAAATAACTTAGAAACCTAAGCGATCATCTTTTAGTTTAGTCGCATCTTTACCGCTTGAATCCGTAGATCCATCTTCGACATCTGAGCCACCACCGCCCCAATACTGATTACAGTCAATGACACGGGTAAGCCCACCCTGCGGTTGCTCAAAATCGCCCTTGGTATACTTCAGATTTGAATCTTTATATACTTTCTGCATATAGTACGCAAATACAGGCATCGCTGCTGCGGCCCCCTGTCCGTACTCCATCCTGTCGAAACTAATACCTCGATCTTCTGCACCGGTCCAAACCCCTGTAACCAGTTCCGGTGTGATACCAATAAACCAGGCATCTGAGTTATCGTTGGTTGTACCTGTTTTACCACCAATTGGATTGGTGAGCTTATACATCCATTGAATACGTCTCGCCGTACCTTGGGATACCACTTTTTTCAACATATCAACAATAATATAAGCAGATTCACTATTTAAGGCTTTTACGACCTTTGGTGCTTTATCGTAGATCGGTGTACCATTTTTATCTTCAATACGTAAGATCGCAGTTGGCTCAATCCAGGTTCCTTGATTCACAAATGCCGAATAAGCACCCACCATATCAAAGACCGACGCTTCATAAGCACCTAATGAGATCGAAGGATAATTAGGCACATCACTTGTTATACCCATCCGTTTAGTCAATGCGGCCACTTCTGCAGCACCAACTTCGTGTACCAAATAGGCCGTCGCATAGTTTTGCGAATAAGCCAATGCCTTCGCTAAAGTAATCGGGTTCCCACCTTGTGCATTTCCTCTTGGCGTCCACCCATTATAGGTTTGTTGGTAATTGGGAATACTGTAACATGGTGAATAACCGTTGTCAATCGCCACCGCGTACGTAAATGGTTTCGCCGTCGATCCGACCTGACGTGTACCCATTTTTACCTGATCATATTTGAAGTGGTCAAAATCAATACCCCCAACCCAAGCTTTAATATGTCCGGTCTTCGGCTCCATAGACATCATCGCATTGCGCAACATGAGTTTATTGTACTTAATAGAATCCATTGGCGTCATCATCGTATCAACACTTCCCTTCCACGTAAAAATATTCATCGGAACCTTTACATTGAAAGCCTTTTTGATTGCGTCTTCATTCAAGCCCTCTTCTTTCAAAATACGGTAACGGTCAGAGCGCTTCATTCCACTCATGAGCAGTTTGGCTTTGTCGCCTTTAAAAGGATCCCTATTTTTCCATTGTGCGGAAAATTTAGACTGCAATTGCTTCATCCATTCTTTTTGCGAATCCTCTGCATATTGCTGCATCGACATATTGATCGTCGTATAGATTTTCAATCCATCACGATCGAGGTCATACGGCGTACCATCTGGTTTGGTGATGGACAATTTTGCAAATTCTTTTTTGATTTCATCCTTTAATACCGCTCTAAAATAGGGTGCCAAACCTTCACCGTAATTTGCAATCTTCAGTTCTAAACCAAGTGGTTTCTCCTTCGCTTTGGTAGCCTCCTCTGCCGAAATAAAATTAGCGGCAACCATATTGTTCAATACTGTATTACGGCGCGTACGTGATTTTTCGGGGTACCGCACAGGAGAATATGCTCCCGGGCCTTTAAGCATTCCTACCAAAAGGGCTGCTTGTTCCGCCGTCAGTTTATCCGGAGTCGTATTGAAATAAGTCCGCGCGGCAGATTTGATTCCGTAGGTATTATAAGCACCAAAGTCTACCGTATTAAAATACATGGTAATAATCTCATCTTTGGTATAATTTCTTTCCAAACGAACAGCGGTAATCCATTCCTGAAATTTTTGGATGACACGCTTTAGAAAATTCTTTTGCCGTCCATCCGAAAATAGATTCAGAGCCAGCTGCTGTGTAATGGTACTTCCCCCCTGTTTGTTACCGGTCAAGGTGTGAAAGATAACTGTAAATGTCCGTGAGTAGTCTATCCCGGAGTGATCATAAAAGCGTTTATCCTCTGTAGAAACCAATGCTTTGACCAAATAAGGTGACAATTCACTATACTTTACATTGGAACGGTTTTGGACATAATACGTTCCCAATACCTTATGATCTTCCGTGATAACTTCAGACGCTAAATTACTTTTGGGGTTTTCCAAATCACTGAAGGAGGGTAATTTTCCAAATAGGCCAAGACGTATACTCAATATAAAGAGAAAACCTATCGCGACAATCCCGACGATAATTTTCCAAAAATTGAACGTATACCGCTTGACATCAGCCTCAGTAAGTTGATTTTTTTTTGATACTCGTTTCATCTATTTACTAAATTTCAAACGTAAATATTATTCATTGTAAAGACCGCAATGCAGAGACCATTTTTCCAACCGCAGTTGCATTTTGCAAACTTGGATAGGGCATCATTTTGATCTTTAAAGACTTCAATTAAGACATTAATGCACACTCTATCAGATAGTGTGCCAAGAATCCCTACTTTGGCAAAGGTATTACTAATTGGGCCAAAAGCAAGAATTTAAACGTGAAAATATTGTGGCGAACTACGCGCGTTCAATCAAGCAAACCGCATAGGCAACCACCCCTTCCTGACGACCGATAAATCCCATTGTTTCATTTGTTGTTGCTTTAATAGAGATGTCATCGATATCCAAACCCGTTGCTTCAGCCAGTTTAACCTTCATTTGTGGAATGTAGGGTTTTATCTTAGGAGCTTCCAGGCACAGCATCGCATCAATATTGCCAAGCGTATATCCCTTCGCAGCAATCAGCGCCATACATTCTTTTAATAACAATAAACTGCTAATGCCTTTCCAGCGCATATCTGTATTTGGGAAGTGGTAGCCAATATCTTCCAAATTGGCGGCGCCTAAAATGGCATCACATATCGCATGAACCAACACATCGGCATCAGAATGCCCGAAGGCTCCAGCATGATGCTCCAGTTGCACTCCACCAACAATAAACGGATGACCATCTTTCATCTGATGGACATCAAATCCAAATCCTACCTTAATTTTCATTACACGAATTATAGCTATGCTGTCTGTTCACATCCTTAAGATATGCCCAAACACGCGGTTTATATACACTAAATCGGCCAATGCATGCTATTTGACAAGCTAGCATAGGTATAGATCAAAACCGATTCATCTTCGCTGAGATTCCCTGGTATGAACATCTAAAATCATTGACAGATTACTGCGAAGATAGCAATTCGCAGCTATATTTATTGCGACAAAAGGTTTCTGGCAGGTAGCGCAACGAAAATCATTGAAATAACGGTTCGACCAGATGAAAAAGAGTCGCATAAAAAAAAGGCTATCCTTGAGAATAGCCTTTTTCTATATTATTGTCTGTTTGTTTTTCGAAACGCTTCCAAAGGTAAAGCTTAAGCTTCTACTTCTTCTGGCGCAAACTGATCATATACTTCTCCAAAAGCATCGTAGTCCTGATCGCCATTAGGCTCAAAAACCTGAATATCTTTTGATCGAGCAAAATCAACTATTTCCGTGTTGACATTTTCGTCAGCGACAACCACCATATCGGTAAAATGCAAAGCACCTTTGTAGATCGCCTCATAACTACCATCGCCGTACACCTGCGCATCCGCAGCCTTAAAGGAGCCCTCGGGCGCCATTTCAGCATACTTTGTACCTAATGTACCTTTAAATTCTTCATTGAACAAAGAGTACATCACTTTTGCATCCTTGAATGTAGGATCGTCTTTATACGTTGTCTTCACGTAAGCCGGTACCAAAGCAGAGAACCATCCATGACAGTGTACTACATCAGGGGACCAACCTAATTTCTTCACAGTTTCCAATGCTCCTTTACAGAAGAACACCGAACGCTCATTATTGTCTGCAAAGAATTCGCCATGCTCATCACTAAAAACTTTTTTACGCTGAAAGTAGTCTTCATTATCCAAGAAATATACCTGCATACGGGCCGCAGGTAATGAAGCAACTTTAATAATTAGCGGATTATCATTATTATCCACAACAATGTTCAAGCCTGAAAGACGAATAACCTCATGTAATCTATTTCGACGCTCATTGATATTCCCAAAACGCGGCATTAAGATCCGGATCTCAAAACCCTTTTCTTGCATCGCTTGCGGAAGTTGACGTGTAATTTCAGAAATTTTAGTTAATTCGAGGAAAGGCGACATCTCGTGAGTAATAAACAATATCTTCGTTTTTGCCATCTCCAGTTATTTTTATTTATTATTTTCGAACAGTAAAATCGGTCTACAAAGGTACGAAAAAAATACTTACTATGCAATTTACTATTAATCATCGTTTTATATTCCCAAAATATTATGCAACTTTGCCAACAAAAACTAAATAGCAAAGTGGAAATTTTCAAAACGAAAGCATCTCTCCAAGCATACCTGCAACAAGCCCGATCAACAGGTCAAAAAATCGCTCTAATTCCTACGATGGGCGCTTTACATGAAGGACATTTATCCCTATTAAATTATGCAAAACCAATCAGCGATATTCGTGTTTGCAGCATTTTTGTTAACCCCACACAATTTAACGATCCGAAAGATCTCGAAAAATATCCACGGCCCATTGAAAACGACATTAGATTACTGGAATCCGTCGATTGCGACATTCTCTTTTTACCAAGTGTCGATGAAATGTATCCCGATAAAAATGAAGCCTGGCATCTTGACCTTGGCGAACTGGATCAGATTTGGGAAGGTGAAAAACGCCCCGGGCATTTCCAAGGTGTCACCCAGGTGGTCTATAAATTATTTACCTTAGTACAACCGGATATTGCTTGTTTCGGGCAAAAAGATTTTCAACAGGTCATGGTCATCAAACGCATGATAGCCATGAAGGATCTCGCGATTCAATTGGCGATATGTCCTATCATTCGAGATCAAGACGGCCTAGCACTGAGCTCTAGAAACGCGCGCTTAAGCGACGCTGGAAAAAGAACAGCTTTGGCGCTCTCCCGCTCCCTGCAATATGTAAAAGATCATATACATGACGCTATCCCGCTAGCGGAAATAAAGGACAAAGCCTTGCAGATTTTAACAGACACCGAAGGACTAACCGTTGAATATTTTGCCCTATGTGAGAGTTCGACCTTAAAAGAAGTCAATCACATCGATTTCAGTAAGCAGCATGTCGCACTTGTCGCTGCCTGGGTTGAAGGTGTTCGTTTGATTGATAATATGATTCTGAATAATTTGTCAAATTAATTGACAAATCTTTCAAATTCAGTAGAAAGCCCTACCTTTGCGCCATGGTAATAGAAGTAATGAAATCCAAGATTCACCGCGTTAAAGTCACACAAGCGGAATTGAATTATGTGGGTAGTATCACGATAGATGAAGATTTGATGGATGCCGCAAATATCATCGCTAACGAGAAAGTTCAAATCGTAAACAACAATAATGGAGCCCGTCTTGAAACATACGTCATCCCAGGGCAACGTGGATCAGGCATTATCTGTTTGAATGGTGCTGCGGCTCGCCTGGTTCAGGTCGGCGACATCGTCATCATCATTTCCTACGCAAACATGGATTTTGAGGAAGCTAAGAAGTTTAAACCTTCCGTTGTATTTCCAGACGACAACAATCATCTGATTAAATAGTCAGGAAGCAAGTTAAGCTTAGCACATAGAAACTTTATAATTTTTTAATGAGTGGATCACGAATACTCACAAAATAAAATCGTATTTTTGAAGCGTTACCCTAAAAAGTAACGCTTTTTTATGTACCGAAAAACAACGAAATCCCCACGTCAGCTTATCGCATTTTGCCAATTGGTATTAATGTCGCTGATTATTATTTCGGGTGTTGTTTTTATGCACAAAGAGGTAAAATCAACCGGTGAGATTGTCATGCACACCCACCCTTATGATTTTACCAAGAAACAAAAGCCGCAAGAAACAGATGACCAAATCGAATACCTCAATGTCATCTATCACAATACCTACGTACAAACTGAATTTACCGTCCTTGAGCTTCCTATTCCGCGTGAAGTAAAAGAGGAACGCTATCATTTATTTTGTCCGGAAGCATTCACCACAACCGTCGATCATTACCACTTACGTGGTCCCCCCAGCTTAGCATAAATCAAAAATCAAAGATTTCGAAGGTCTGCAGTCCAGGGTGGCCAAACTCGTGTTGTGCAAAAAACAATATGTTAGCCATGCGCTCAATTGATTGGTCCAGTTGCTATGGAATGTAGTACCTATCGATAAGTATCTTTTGATACCATCTTTTCGTTGCCTCCTTTTCGAGCATTGTCTTTTCACAATGGCGAAAACGTTTGCTGAATAACCTTGGCGGGAGTTCAGTACGTTGCCTGGTATAAAGCACCTTACTAAAAAACGAGCCATTCGCCTGTTTTCGAGAAGTTTGCAATACCTCGAGCGCCATTTATGCAATAGGAATAGACCTCGCTATACGAGGCTTAAATGTTTTAAATTTTTATCAAATTACGATGCTAAAGCAATACACATTATTGGCCACATTACTGGCTGGTACATCCACTATATACGCCCAGTCAAAACTTGAAGGCTACTTGTTCAATAAAAATCATGAAGCGGTTCCTTCCGGTACCCTGACCTTAAAAAACAGCAAGCTCGCGACAACATCCGATGCCGATGGCTACTTTAAGCTGTCTGCAATATCAACGCAAAAAGTAACCTTGAATATATCTGCAGTGGGCTATCGTTCCTTCAGCAAAGTCATCTCTTTAGACACGTTGAAGGCACCATTGCAAATCCAACTGGAGGAAGACAACCTCAATTTGGATGAGGTTGTGGTTTCAGCTACACGCTATGGCGTAAAACGTAAGGACGCTCCTGTGGTGGTCAATGTCATTGGTCCCAAATTATTTAATGCGACACAATCTGTCGCTATGTCGGAAACATTGAATTATCAACCGGGGGTACGGGTCGAAAACAATTGCCAGAATTGCGGTTTTTCACAAGTCCGGCTTAATGGTCTCGAGGGCCCCTATTCACAAATATTGATCAATAGTAGGGCGGTATTTTCCGCACTAAATAGCGTATACGGTTTGGATCAGATTCCAACCAGTATGATCGACCGTATTGAGGTTGTGCGCAGCGGCGGTTCGGCTTTATTTGGTGCCAATGCCATTGCAGGGACCATCAATATTATTACAAAAGATCCGGTAGAGAACGACTGGCAGGTCAAATCCACCAACTCACTTATTGGTGGCAAAAGCTGGGATAATACCGTTGATTTTAATACCTCAACCGTTTCGGAAGACCTCAAAAGAGGAGCCACATTCTACGGCATGCACCGTAATCGGGAAGCTTACGATGCGAATGGTGATGGTTTTTCGGAAATAACCAAACTTCGTAACACCACTTTCGGCACAAAATTATTTTACAAGCCGAGTGACCTGGATAAGATAACGGTTGACTTTAGCACCGTGAACGAGTTCCGCCGCGGTGGTGATCAACTCGATAAAGTACCCCATCTGACGCAAATCACCGAGCAATTGGAAACCAGTTCGCTTGTTGGCGGAATCACCTACGATCATTATTCCACCGATTATAAGCAAAAAATGTCCCTGTATGGCTCTGTGCAGAAAACTGTTCGCGACAGCTACTATGGCGGTCTTGGAGGCGGAACAACACTTGCCGACAGCACATTAGCCGCAAATGCCTATGGAAAAACAAATGATATCGCGCTGGTTGCCGGGGGACAATATACCTACAACTTTGAAAGAGATGTATTTACTGCCGGAGTGGAGTTTTCATACAATGATACCCAGGATGAAATACCGGGGTATAAACGAACCATCGATCAGCAGAATAAAGGACTAGGCAGTTATGCCCAATACGAATGGAAACCTTTAAGTAATTTTAAAACGTTAATTGGAGCGCGATATGATTATACCTATGTAGACGGTAAATATAGTCTTGCAGGTATAAATAGGAACTCAGATCAGCGCTTCGGCACCTTTAGTCCACGGTTGACCATCTTATACGATATCACAAAAAACCTCCAATTTAGAGGGGGTTATGCACGTGGCTTCCGTGCGCCACAGGCATTTAATGAGGACATGCATGTCACTTCCATTGGCGGAAACCAAGTCTTTGTATTGATCGGTGAAAATCTGAAAACAGAATACTCCAATGCGTATACAGGTTCTTTTAGCTACAATAAAAATTTCGGAAATGTACAAACCAGTTTGCTCGTGGAGGGATTTTACACGGATCTAAATAATCAGTTTGTCAACGTCATGGCGTCTGAAAAAGACGGATTGATTATCCAGGAAATGCAAAATGGTGAAGGGGCCCGGGTGTATGGTTCTAATATTGAAATCAATATCGCGCCATCCTCCTGGTTTTCTATCCAAACCGGCGGGACGATCCAGCGCTCACGTTACAAGAAAGACCAAATCATCTATACAGGAAAAGAAGATGGGCAGGATATCCTCACCAAAAAATATGTCCGTACGCCCAACATTTATGGTTATTTGAATAGCAACCTGAAAGCAACCAAACAATTTGCGATCGATCTGACTGGAGTATATACGGGAAAAATGATTGTTCCACACATTCAAAATGATGTGATGACCCTCAAAAATGCCCGGGACTTTGTGGAATTAAATCTCCGTTTAGGCTACACCTTTCCAATACATAAGGATTTCAGCATCGAAATTTTTGGTGGAGTACAAAACATGTTCAATGCTTTTCAGAAGGACTTCGACAAGGGAGCGCTACGTGATTCAGACTATATCTATGGTCCAACACGCCCCCGTACTTACACGTTTGGACTTCGTGTTGGTCATTTTCATTAACATAAATTTGGGATATGAAGCATTTCCAAAAAATATATGTGCTCTTAATCCTATTCTTTTATCCGCTCTGCCACTATGGACAGGAGCGGATAAATTGGATTGATTTTGCGCAATTGGATTCACTCCTGGCCGTTTCACCACGCGAAACACTGCTCTTTATTCATACAGATTGGTGCAGCTACTGCCGAAAAATGGAACAGGAAATCTTTACAAAAAAAGAGATTGTCCAATTAATCAACAAGCGCTACTATGCGGTGAAGCTCGACGCAGAATCTATCGATGAGATTGCTTTTGATCGAAGCATATGGAAGCCCTTAAGCAAAAGAAAAAAAACAGGACAATTCCATCCTTTAGCTTTGCAATTGCTACAAGGGAGAAAAATGATTTTCCCAACTCTCCTACATTTTGACAGCGAATTTCGACTAAAAAGTATACAGCAAAAATACCTGAACTCAAAGGAGTTAGCCGTTTTTTTAGAATAATTTAACATTTACGTGTAGCGAACTCCATTATTCCTGCGTTTTGGATTTTATAATTAATACACACTTTAAGAAATTATGAAAAATATCACGAAATTATTAATGGCGTTTTTGTGTCTGGGGGTTCTTTTTACGGCTTGTAATAAAGATAATATCGATTATGATGCATTGAATAGACAACAAATAGAAGCTGCTAGAAAAGAAAAAGCACGCAGGGATTCCCTATTAAGAATACAAGCACCTCTTTTAGAGCAATACGCCAAAACCAAATGGAAAGAAAATGCACGGTTTTCCGACTCTACAGGAATCTGGTACAAAGTAGAGCTTGCAACAGATAACTCAACACCATATAGTTATACAGGAAGTATCGGCTATTATGGTCCACAAGCAAACGCGTGGTCTGCAACCTTAAACTTCAAAGGCGAACTGATGGATGGAACTGTGTTCGACAAAAATACAGATGGTGTTCCTAAAGTTTATGACGACATTCGCGTTGCCATAAAAACTTATGGCCAAGCATGGGTGCAAGCATTTATTCCTACCATTATTAATATCCAAGGTCAAGATGTAAGATTTGAAGGTTTATTACAAAAAGGATTGCAAAAAGGAGACAAAATAAGCTTTATTGCTCCTTCTTACTATTCTTTTGATCAAGTAGAATATACAACAGGAAGCGAAAAGGTAACTGTTCCTAAAAATACACCAGTAGTATACACCATCGACCTAAAAGCTGTTGGTGCTGTTAAATAAAAAATAAAAACAATGCATTCATCGAAGCCGTTCTCCTCGTGAGAATGGCTTTTTTGTAAGTACACGTTCAGAAGTGTAAATTAATGTATCAAAATGTTAATTGTTATAGCGAAAACCTTTAACGAAGAAAAAATAATATACATTTGCAAAGCTACTTTCATAAAGAAAATAGCTTTTCCTTGAAAAACCAATAAAAAATATAATGAAAAAACTGTTATCACCACTATTCATGGGAATTGCAGCAATCGCTTTCCTTATTATCAGCTGTAACAAAAGCGACGATGCGCCGGTTTATGATGCGAATGCACAATTTAAAACGGATTCTGTAACACTTAAAAATTACGTTAGCCAAAATTACCCCAATGCACAATACAACAGCGAAACGGGAATTTGGTATGAAATTCTTGCCGAAGGAACAGGGAACTATGAATATAAAGTGGTTGACACATTAAATGGCAAATACTTAAAATTTAAACCGACTGTAAAATACGTTGGAAAATTATTGAGTGGAAGTGTATTTGATCAAACTGATACTGCAAAAGAATTTGAAATCATCACAAACACGGGGTATCAATATCCATTTTACAGCACTATTATTCCTGCTTGGACCTTCGCATTTGCTCCGCAAAAAATCGGCGACATGAAATTAGGCGGCTTAACCGAAAAAGGTCTACAAAAAGGCAGTAAAATTCACATCATGGCACCTTCCCTTTATGGATACCAAAACCAGGCTGTCGGAACTATTCCGGCAAACTCACCATTGGATTTTGTCATTGAAGTTACAGATATCAAATAATTATCGCCCCTTCTGAAGTAATAAAGCATAAAAGCTCCTAAAATGATCTCATTTTAGGAGCTTTTTAGTTCAAAGAGGTTTTCAACATAAACCTTCACAGCATCATTGCCTCATATCGACCCCTCTCTACAGGGAAATATGCTCCCACAATCTCTTCAAACTAAGAAATAAGGATTGATCTGTTTATCGGACGATAGTTTTAGTGTTTCCAAAATTATCCAAAAACTCAAAAGTAAGATCGATATTAATACTGATATATCTTGATACCTACTTATACCTAATAATAATTTTTAATCAATTTTTAAACAGTGATCAGTCACTAGCAATTCAGTGCTCACTGAACAAGCACTGAACTATCACTGAACAAGCACTGTCTAAAGAGTTAATTTCGTCACTATCTAATTCTAATTTTTCTGTAGAAAAAATGAAAGAGAAAAAAGAAAGGCGCTATACTTAAGTAACAAAAGGATCGCTGCTGTGCGGTAATGGTATGATCCGAAAACAACACTTTAAATTAATTAAACCAAGGAGGAAATTGAAACACCACTCGAAACAGGATTTTAGAAAAAATAAAAGCTCGAAGTGGGGAACTCCGAGCTTTACCTAACCAATTATTAACCTAAATTATGAAAAGTTCTTTATATATTATTTTTAATATCTTTCGTTTCTTTTGATATATCAAAGGTACTACAGATCTGCTTTCATGTCAAGAAATTTAACAGCATTTAACGTTGTTAAAATTATGTTAAAACAATTTAGCACTCCTTGTGTCTTAAAAGGGAGTCTACTAACCTTTCGACTTTCAATAACAAAATCTTCAGCCAAAGAGCTATATAACCAATCGGTGCTCATTTGCAATTTCCCATACTGCTCCTTGTAAATAGCATATAAAAAAGTTATTCCTAACGTCGATTTGCTCCCAACTTGTAAAAAGCGTGCATCTACAATGACAGCAGTTTAAAAGGTGGACCCAACGTGGACTCACTGTGCACGCACTCCGCTTGCGAGCCGAAAGAGGCAATAAAATCTTAGCACTTTTATTCGCATAAGGGCGGGCAGAGTATCAAAAAAAAGAAATAAATTTGTGAGAAGATCCAACATCAATTGGTATCCTATTTAGTTAGACGATTAATAGCATATGAAAATAGCTTTAGCACAATTGAATTACCATATCGGTAATTTTGAAGCAAATACTAAAAAAATAATTAACGCGATCCAACAGGCCAAAGAAGCAACGGCCGATCTTATTATTTTTGCCGAACTCGCAATTGGTGGTTACCCTGCCAAGGATCTTTTGCGAAGTAAGGCCTTTAAACGTCAATGCGATGAAGCTATTCATCAAATCGCAGCCCATTGTCAGGATATCGCCTGTATCATTGGGGCACCAGTCAAAAACAGTGATCCTGAGGGCAAAGAGCTTTATAATACTGCTGTATTTATTGAGCATGGGGCAGTCCGAAACATTGTTAAAAAAGGCCTTTTGCCCGATTATGATGTATTTGATGAATATCGTTATTTTGAGCCCAGCAGACGTTTTGATTGTATCGAGTTGAACGGCGTAAAAATCGCCTTAACCATTTGCGAAGATTTGTGGGATGATGACGACGGGGGCAATTCTTACGTTGGTGATCCCATGGCGGAATTGAGAAATGAAAATCCAGACCTCCTCATCAACATTGCGGCCTCCCCTTTTTCCTATACCCATTTTGATGAACGGATCAAGGTCCTCAGCCAACAGGTAGCAAAGGCTGGTAGACCGCTCATTTATGTCAATCAAATTGGCGCTCACATGGATATTATCTTTGATGGACGCTCAATCGCCCTGAATAATGAAGGAACAAAAATTGCAGAACTAAAAAGCTTTGAAGAAGACCTTCAATTTGTCACCTACCATCAACAAAATATAACGTCCACCACGGCTTCTTCAAAGGAGTCTATAGCTGAGATGGCTCTTATACATGATGCACTGATCCTTGGCCTTCGTGATTATTTTCAAAAATCTGGTTTCAAAAAGGCGGTTTTAGGTCTGTCCGGGGGGCTCGATTCGGCCTTAGTCGCCGCCTTGGCCTGTGAGGCTTTGGGCGCCGATAATGTGTTAGCCATACTGATGCCATCGGTCTACTCTTCCGACCATTCGATAAAAGATGCGATGGATCTCGTCAACAATACCGGCTGTAAACATTATATCGTTCCGATAAAAGATATTGCCAATGCCTTCGAACATAGTTTAGCTCCTCTTTTTGAAGGGCTACAGCCAGATACGACTGAAGAGAATATTCAAGCACGTGCGCGTGCGGTAATTCTGATGGCCGCTTCCAATAAATTCGGCAATATTTTACTCAATACATCCAACAAAAGTGAGGCTGCTGTCGGATATGGCACACTCTATGGTGATATGGCAGGTTCCATCTCCGTGATCGGTGATGTTTACAAATCCAAAGCCTATGATTTAGCACGCTATATCAATCGAGAACGGGAGATCATTCCAGTCAATACCATTGAAAAGGCACCTTCTGCGGAACTTCGACCAGATCAAAAAGATTCGGACTCCTTACCGGAATACGACTTATTGGATCAAATCCTTTTTGAGCTTATCGAAAATGAGAAAGCAGGATCTGAAGTTGTAGCAATGGGCTTTGAAAAATCGTTAGTAGAAAGGGTATGTAAATTGGTTAATAATGCGGAATTCAAACGTTTTCAAGCTCCTCCTATACTGCGTGTTAGTCCAAAAGCTTTTGGTCCAGGAAGACAGATTCCGTTGGTGGCAAAATATCCTTATTAATTTTACAATTCGGATTAAACCATATTTATAGTTTTTTGTCTAAAGTAATAGATTGTAAAACCTAAAAGGATGGTAGCATCCCGGACGGTAAAAAAACAATTGCCATAAAGACCGTCAACTGTACTATTTTTACAATTGAAAGGTATGCGGATAAAGGATAAAAACAAATTAGTTAAATAAATATAAGTTCCATATAGGCCATGAACCATCATGAGTGTGGTTGTCCAATACGGCGACAAAATACTCATGGTAGATTCATCACAGTTGATAAATAAATTACTACGATGAAAAAGATTCTATTATTTTTGGTGCTTTGCGTTGCACTCGCATCATGTTCGTCTTATCAATACAATACCACTCGGGTAGAAAAGATGGATTTTACTCCTTTCAAGACCTATGCTTGGTTACCTCCGGTAGACTCGCTTTCGAAGTCTTATTTTGACAACGATATCGCCAAAGCCAATATCTTGGATGCCGCGAATACTGCGCTGGAGGCAAAGGGCCTGCAATATTCTAAAGATAATCCTGATCTACTATTTCGGTATATTACTATTGTCAACAATAAAAGCCGTTTAATTTATGGTGGCGGCGGTTATTACGGCTGGGGTGGTCCCTGGGGCTGGTACCGTCCATGGTTTTCACCTTACTACTATGGCGGCGGCTATTACCCCGTTGCAAAAGAACGCTATCGATATGGTCATTTGATTATTGAAGCCATCGATCGCAAAACAAACGCAGTAATCTGGCAGGCACGTGGTTCTGGCGATGTTGATAATCCTGAAAAGGCAATTAATAACATCAGCAAGGTTGCAAAAGGTGTTATTGACCTATTTCCTGTAAAAACTATAAAGAAATAAGAGATATTCTCATTTTAAAAAAGGCTGGTTTACAAAATAAATCAGCCTTTTTAGTGTAACTAAAATTATTAGATAGCATCAGTGCCCTCCCTGCGCTCCCACAGCAAAAATATAAGCTGATTTACCATCTTTCCTCGGCAAATTTTGACTATTTTTAATTATTAATTACCGACAATTCATTGAAAAAATATTTGCTATTCTTAGATACGGAAACATCTGGTTTACCGAAAAAATGGAACAAGAGTTATATGGACAGTGACAATTGGCCCCATATTTTACAATTGGCCTGGATCATCTATGACGAAGACCAACAGGAAGTTAAACGAACCAATAAATATATTTACGAGCCGTTAATACCAATTAGCCCTGCATCCGAACAGATTCATGGATTGACACCACCTTTTCTAATGAAATATGGTGAGAAGAAAAAAGACGTATTACGGAAATTCAGTCATGACATCAAAAAATATAAGCCGCAGTTAATCGGCCATTTTCTATCATTCGACCTGCAGGTATTAGCAGCCGAATTCTATCGATCCAACTTGGCTATTCCATTTCATAACTTAGCATATTTTTGCACCTTGTTGCATAGCAAAAAATACGTTCGGAATCCGAATATGGTACATCTTCCACTTTCATCGCTACATGAAACGCTATTTTCGAGTCCAGCGACCGAAATGCATAATGCAGAAAAAGATGCCGAGATTACCGCTAAATGTTATTTTGAAATGATTCGAAAAGATGAATTATCCGAGCAGGACATACAAAATCAGCAAGCTGAATTCGAAAACATCTGTTAATGTAACTTCCATGAAAAACCCCGACGCTATACCACGCCTACTGAAATCGACTCAGCCATTTCAAATTCTGCCCGAAACCCTACAATTGAGTATCGTCGACAGATTCAATGAACATCGTTTTTCCAAAGATACCTTAGTTTATCGGCAGAACATTACGGATATGGATGGTGTTGATTTAATCCTCGAAGGTGAATATGAAACGTTCTTTCTGGATGTTTCCGATAATAAACGATTGGTCGAAATACACCATAAGCCGTATTGTTTTGGTGGAATATCAGTCTTATTAAACCGAACAAAAGCACTCAAGTCTGTTATTGCGAAAAAAGGTACAATTATTTATCGTTTACCCCGAAAAGACTTTATTGAGTTGTGTAATGCGAATGAAGAGTTTTTCCATTTTTTCACCAATTCCTTTGGAAAAAGAATGTTAGATGAGGAGTTTTCTCATTTTGTGAAGTCGCCAGCTTCCTTTGAGGAAAGCTACTTTGCGGCAGACCAACTCTATTCGCGCAAAATTGAGCATATTACCTATAAAGATATCGTATCCTGTACACCCGATACCCCCATCTTTGAGGCTGCACAGACCATGGCGAAACACAAGGTAAGCTGCATATTTATTAAAAAGGAGGAGCAGATTCTCGGCTATGCAACCGATATTACCTTAAGAGACAATGTCGTGGCCCAGCAGATTCCGGCAACACAATTTATCGCTCAGGTTATGGATAACCCCATTGTCAGTATTTCCGATCAGGCCTATCTTTACGAGGCGGTACTGATGATGTTCCGCACGAAATCGAGGTATCTCCTTGTCGAGAAGGCGGGCAATTATATCGGTTTCCTTAGTCGAAATCGGCTATTGAGTGAACAGGGGCAGTCTCCGCTCGTATTCATTCAATCGGTTAAACTCGCCGAAACGCTGGATGAGTTGCGTGAAAAATGGAATAATGTTCCCGAGATTATCCACCAATTGCTCGGTAGGGGTGTAAATGCCGAGATTGCGAACCAAGTCATCACGACCGTTGCCGACAGTATTGCCCTTAAAGTAATTGAAAAAGTGATCGGGGAAATGGGCGAGCCACCCGCCAAATTTGTGTTTATGGTAACGGGCAGCGAAGGAAGGAAAGAACAAACGCTAATGACCGACCAAGATAACGCCATTATTTATGAAGATAAAGCAAACGAACAACGGGAGCTCGTACGCGCGTATTTCCTCAATTTTGCCAGTCGCGTGTCGGATCATCTCAATACCATCGGTTTTAGCTACTGTACCGGTGGATATATGGCCAGTAATCCCGAATGGACACATTCGCTGTCGCATTGGAAGAAAAATTACAAGAAATGGATTGAAGAGAGCATCCCCGAGAATGCGATTAAATTTTCGACCTTCTTCGACTGTAGGCGATTATATGGTGACCAGGGCATTATTGATCAACTCAAAGAATTTCTCAATATTGAGCTACAAAAACCCAACGAGCGTTTTTTTACGTTCATTGCAAAGAATGCGCTGCAATATGAACCGCCGCTCACATTTTTCAAGGCAATAAAAACGCAAACAATAGGTTCTTCTGAAGTCTTCAATATCAAGAAAGCGATGACACCCATTGTTGACTTAGTCCGGGTTTACGCACTGCAAAACAGAATTTATGAAGAAAATACCGGTGGTAGGTTAAAACAGCTCCTTGAATTGGGCATCTTCACACAAGAACAGTACGAGGAATTAAATCAATCCTATTATTACCTGATGTCGATCCGTTTAAAAAATCAGGCCAACCAGATCCGTATCGCTAAACTGGCGCCCAACAATTACGTACCTATCGATAGCTTAACCAATATCGAAAAGGCGACAATTAAAGAGATCTTCAAAACAATCCATAATTTTCAACTCGGTATTAAGCTGAAATTCACTAGCAATTTATTTGGTTAAGTACCTTATTGCCATACAAAGGCAATAAGGTACGAAGATCAGCGCTAACGCGCTTCTATTTTTTTGGCAAAGACAAATCAAACTGCCAATGCTTTGCTAATCGCTGCAACTCTTGCTTTGTTATTGGGATGACAGCACCATGTTTGGGCGAAGTGAAATTAGTAGATTTCATTTTACCTGCATTAAAGTGCCCCAGATCAACAAAATTTTTAAAATCTGTGGTTTCACTGAAGCCAAAATTATGTGGTGATATCCCATAGATATCATACATTAACACCCATTTTTCTTCCCCTATCCTTTTCCACACATTCGGAGCTTCACAGGCTTCTGGCTCAGGGTCATAGAAACGATCATCATACTGATAGGGTCCATTCGGGTGGTCCGAAACAGCTTGCTTAATGCCTGGAACACCATCATGGGCAACATAAAAAAGATGGTATTTATTACCTACTTTCGTCATGTCGCCATCGATGTAATTTTTATTTGATTTGGGGTATTGAAACAAGAGCTGTGGTTCTGATTCAAATGCTGTGAACTCCTTATTTAAGTAGGCATAGTAGAGCTGATTCAGTCCATTGCCAAACCGCATCGTAAAATAGATCATCATCTTACCAGTACGATCATCATAGATGAGTTCGGGAGCCCAAAAGGCGCCAACATTTTCCCAGCCTTTAAAGGCTTTCTCCAAGTAGAGCTCCGTATGGGTCCACTGAATTAAATCAGCCGATTTCATTAAGACAATACCGCGGTTGTTACCCCATCCAAATGCGACTCCGTCGCGCTCCCATTCCGTATTTCTATACCCTTGCTTTTGTCCGTAGATATGTAGATCCGTCATGACCATATAAAAATACCCATCTTTTCCACGCATGATATAGGGATCGCGAATACCTTTCTGCTGTGCAATGCTATCGCCAGCAATGATCGGTTTTCCTTGATTGATATCGGTGAAAGAATAGCCATCCTGACTGACAGCAACATACAGACCATGGCTTTCATCCTTAAAATAAACCATGAGGTAAGCAGCCAGATCCGATTCCTTCACCTGTGCAAACAAGTTATGCACAAATAGCATCAGGGTTGTAAAAATGAGTATGCGGATATTCATCTTATTTTACAGTCAATTTTATCAAGGTCAAGGAGTAAGGTTCAAATGTTTCAACAATTGTCTTCCCCTTATAAGTTATTGTATTTTGCTTTGGACGGATATTCAATGGTTCCTCGATACTGTTACTCTGGTTTAAGTTGGCGTTGGCCAAGGTGATTTTCTCTGCTGTCGCAGCAGGCTTTTTCTTCGAATTTATGGCAAGGTTCACTTTCATCGGCTTACTATTGTAATTGACGACTTTCACGATAAGCTGTTGCGCAACGGCATCAAATACTGCCGAAGCATATAGGCTATCTTTGCCCGCTACGAATTCACCGTCCCGTTTGATCGGAACAATGCTTGTCCCTTTATTGGTCGCATATAATTTTTGCACTTGGTAGCTCGGTGTTCCATATACCTGCAAGTTATCCACCCAAATTAAATCAGGTGACCACTGCCAGCCATCGACATGACCGAATAATGGCGCGTAAGATGCCATTTCCACTACGTCGCCATTTCGTTCCAGGCCCGTCATGAAAGCGGCTTCCGAGAGGGCCGCCTCCCAGGTACTTTTGCCAGGACCGTTTGGTCGTGTGGTATGCGAAGCGTATTCCCCTGCGAAGATTTTCACCCCATTTCTAGGGTAATTATCATAACGATTGGCGCTCGACAGAAACCAGGATGGTGGGCGGTAATAATGTTCATCAATGATATCGATATTCATCGCCCGCAGTTTATCATCTAAGAAGTCAAAACGATCTCCTTCGGGATCGGTACCCGAACTGGCGATAATTTTGATCTCCGGATGTTTCTCGTTTAACGCTTTCTTGAAGACGGTTAACCGCTCGATATATTGCGGGCCCCAATTTTCATTTCCAACGCCCAACATGCTGAGGTGGAAAGGCTCAGGATGCCCCATATCCGCTCGTAATTTTCCCCATTTTGTAGCTGTTGTGCCGTTAGCAAATTCAATCAGATCCAAAGCGTCTTGAACATATGTATCTAACTCATCTAAGGGTACCACTTCACCGGTATTAAATTGGCAGGCCATACCGCAATTGAGAATTGGCACCGGAGATGCGCCAATATCTTCCGCCAGCAAAAAGTATTCATAAAATCCTAAACCGAAGGTCTGAAAATAATCAGGTGTCAGACGATGGCTAAACTCGGTATTCCAGCGGTTGATAATCAATTCCCTTTCCGTTATTGGTCCAACCGTTTTTTTCCATTGAAACCGATTGGCCAAATCTCTCCCTTCAACAATACAGCCGCCAGGAAAACGGATAAAGCCAGGTTTCATATCGGCAAGCATCTGAACCATATCTTTACGTAAACCCTTCGGTCTACCTTTCCAGGTGTCTACTGGAAATAACGAAAGCATATCGACGTCTAACGTACCTGTCCCTGTAAACCACACATTTAATTTGGCTTTATCTGTCGTTTGGTTGGCAGGAAATTTGACCGCAGCTTCAGACCATGATCCGACGGATTCAAGCGGAAGTTCAGCTGCGCCAATAACCTTATTCTGTTGATCGAGCAGCTCAACATGGATTTTCATTCCTTTAGCTGCACTTTGGTATTGTACTGAGAACTCATATGCTGCACCCGCTTTCACTCCCATTCCTCTAAAGCCTTCATTTTGTAGACCTAATTTCAGGTTAGCTGCATTATGTATCCTTAAATAACGTTTGTTCCCTTTACGTTTGCCATCGTTTAGTAGCAGGTAGCTTCCCTCAGGACCATTTTCGAGCTTTTTCCAGCCCATCCAAGGCTGATCAAACTCAAATGATCTATTCTTTACCAATTCTGCATAGATCCCCCCATCGGCACCAAGATTGATATCTTCAAAAAAGACGCCCCACATATGCGGCGATATGTTGCCTGTAGGTTTATCCAACGCAACATTTAATGTTATCGGTGACTGCGCCAATGCTGAAGAGCCCAAGCTCGCTAACAGTAACAGTGTTGACAGTACTCTTTTCATCCCTATATTTATTTTTTCAACAATAATTTATTATTTCAGGTTTTACACCAGCTTTAACAGCACAAATAGGGTAACACGACATGACAACCCTATCAAAATTAGCTGTTATATTAATTCCAATACAATAACTGAAAATGCAGGAATGTCCACTTCAATGGTACCATTTACAGCCTTTGCCTTATTGTACACAACAGGTGCAATTGTTGCGGGTTTCTTAAAGGAATTATAATCGCGTAGGTTGTCCGCCGTAAGAATTCGACCTGTTACTTTTCCAGCTTTCACCGAACCCAAATCTACCTTTACCTTATTATTCTTTTTCGGATCAATATTTACTAAGGAGATATGTGTACGACCTTGCTGATCTTGAGAGGCTGAAACCGACACGGCCGGAATTTTTTCTTGGTTAAATTCAAAATCCGTTGATTGAAGGGAAATAGGAATTAACTTGGCATCCTGATGTACCTTATACATTTCCATCACATGATAAGTCGGCGTCAAAATCATATTCTTTCCTTCTGTCAGGATAACAGCTTGCAATACATTCACGGCTTGGGCAAGATTGGCCATCTTCACCCGGCGAGCATGATTGTTAAAGATATTGAGTGTCATTCCTGCAATCATGGCATCACGCATGGTATTTTGTTGGTAGAGAAAGCCCGGATTCGTACCAGGTTCTACCGCATACCAGCCGCCCCATTCGTCTACGATCAGATCCACCAGTCCTTTCGGATCATATTTGTCCATGATGGCGATATTCTTTTCCACGAGCTCATTCATAAGCCAAGCTGATTTCATGGTTTTAAAATACTCCTCCTCCGAATATTGCGTTGCAGAGCCTTTGTCGTCCCAGTTGATCACGGCATAGTGATGAAGTCCCATGCCTTTCATCAAACCACTTGGAATTTTCTTCATCAAAGTCTCCGTCCAATTATAATCGGCACTATTGGCTCCCGAGGCGATTCGATACAAACCGCTTCCATTGGTCCAGTCCGACATAAACGTGGCGTATTTGCGGTAGATGTCTGTATAGTAATCGGCAGTCATATTTCCGCCACAGCCCCAGGCTTCATTTCCTACGCCCCAGAATTTCACCTTCCAAGGCTCTTGCCGACCATTTTTTCGTCGCCAATCCGACATGGGGCTCTCGCCTTTAAAATTCACATATTGAACCCAGTCGGCAAGTTCCTGCACCTCACCGCTCCCCACATTTCCCGCCAGATAAGGCTCTGCACCCAACAATTCACACATATTGAGAAAATCGTGTGTACCAAAAGAGTTATCCTCTGTCACGCCGCCCCACCAATTGTTTACGATAGCAGGACGCTGGGCTTTGGGACCAACGCCATCCTTCCAATGATACGTATCGGCAAAACATCCTCCTGGCCAACGCAAATTGGGAATATTCAACTTCTTAAGAGCTTCGATGATATCTTTCCGGACGCCGTCAGCATGGGGAATCGAATCATTTTTCTCACCGACATAAAATCCATCATAAATACAGCGTCCCAAATGTTCGGCAAAATGTCCATAGATATGTCGACTTATAATCTGCTCCTGCTGTGGTGTTTCCAATCTTACACTACTCTGTCCATACAGTAATCCAGTGGCCAGCGTAAAAACAACGCCTAATTTTAATCTTAGCTTCATCATATCGATTTTATTATTTCACACTAAATTGATAGGTTGTCTTTGAACTATATTTTTCGCCAGGTTTTAACACCGTTGACGCAAAACTGGGGTGATTTGGTGCATCTGGAAAATGTTGTGTCTCCAAGCAGAAGGCAGAACGGAATGGATACACTTTTCCCTCTTTCCCTTTAGGATCCGAATCCTTCATAAAATTACCGCTGTAAAACTGCAAGCCTGGTTCGGTTGTGTAGATGTCCATTTCAATACCTGTCTTGGTAGCATACACCTGTGCGACCTTCTGGAAACCATCCTTCTTGTTGAGTTCAAAATTATGGTCATAGCCCTTTCCAATCTTCAGTTGAGCATTTTGATCTTCAATACGAGCGCCAATGCGTGTCGGTTTGGTAAAATCGAATGCGGTGCCCGCGACAGGCAAGCTCTTTCCTGTTGGGATCAAGGTATTATCAACTTCGGTAATTGCCTTTGCATCAATCTGAAGTTCATGATCCAAAATAGAAGAATCTCCGGCTCCATTGAGGTTAAAATACGCATGGTTGGTCAGATTTAAGACCGTCTCTTTATCTGTTGTCGCCTGATAGGCTATGGCCAAAGCACCATTGTCCTCCAGGGTGTAGGTAACCTCCATCTTGACCGTTCCTGGATACCCCGCTTCTTTATCAGGTGAGGTATAGGCTAATGTGATTGATGTATTAGTGCTACTAACGACATCCCACACCTTATTGTAAACGCCATTGGTACCGCCATGAAGTGAGTTCTCGCCATCATTCTTTTCCAACGTATACACCTCACCATTCAGTTTAAATGATGCTTTCCCGATCCGGTTACCATAACGCCCTACAATGGCGCCGTAAAAATTATTATAGTTATCCTTGTATTCTTTGGCCGAATCATAGCCCAAAATCACATCAGTCGCTTTACCGTTCTTATCCGGGACTTTTAAACTCACCAGACGTGCACCATAATTTGTCAACGTAATGGCGAGTTTGTCGTTCTTGAGCTGGAACAGTTTAACTTCTTTACCATCAATCTGACTGTCGAAAGCAGGGCTGGAAGTAGAATCAGCCATCGTTGCTGCTTGCTTATTTTGAGTTGATGAAGATTGGCAGCCATAGGCCAATGAAGCACAAGTCAACAAACCAATAATAATTTTCTTATTCATCTGTAATTAAGTTTTACCCCATCGGTCTGATGGAGGCTTCCTAATTTTCATTAGGAATGGTTCATAATTTTTTAATTATTCAAATGGCAACATTCTACCAAAAACGCACGTAGATAGCGGTCACCAACAATAAAGTCACAACAATTAATGCCAATACGGATGGTTCTACTTTAAACATCGACCGATCCAATACAAAAGCTTTTGGATTAACCTTTGGTCCAAATAAGCTCACAGCAATCATAGCAATCATTGTAAATACAAATGCGAGTCCCATACATATCTGGAATGGTATTTCATAAACGCCCGCTTTGTTGAGATATGCCGTATAGATCCATGTCTCTGGTCCGAAAACCTTTGTTGCAAACTCATTGAAAAATATAGACAACGCAAATCCCGTAACAAGGCCTGTAATGGCGGCTGCACCTGTCGTCCTTTTCCAAAACATCCCTAGCAAAAACATCGCAAAAACACCGGGGCTGATGAAGCCTGTATATTTTTGGATAAAAGTAAATCCGCCGGCACCACCGATGCCCAGCGCATCATTCCAGGTAAACAAAACAGAAAGTAGAATAGAGATCACGATGGTTATCTTTCCAACCCACACCATTTTTGCTTCGCTCGCATCTTTATTGATGTATTTTTTAAAGATATCCAATGTAAAAATCGTTGCGATACTATTGGCCTTTCCGGCCAATCCGGCCACAATAGCCGCTGTAAGCGCCGCCAGCGCAAGCCCTTTCATTCCATTGGGCAGATAGCCCAATATCGCTGAATATGCATTATCGGCATGAAACACTCCTCCAGGAGCCATTTCGTGTTGTAACGCACCATTTTTGTATAGCACATAAGCGGCTATCCCTGGAAGCATAACGATAATTGGCATAAACAATTTTAGAAATCCCGCAAAAAGAATCCCTGTGCGTGCAGTCTTTAGATCGGCTCCCAAAGCGCGTTGTGTGATGTATTGATTACAACCCCAGTAATTTAGGTTGACAATCCAGATTCCGGCAAGGTACATTCCTATTCCAGGCAGCATCAGATACTTATTGATATCTTCCTGACTAGCTCCTGGCCCTGGTTTATCGACAAATAGGTTAAAATGCTCCGGCGAATCTTCCATCAATTTATTGAATCCAGCCAAGGCGTCTTGTCCCAAACCAAAATGTTCACTGACCAAGGTCAATGCCACATACGTCGTCGCTATACCGCCAATAATTAATACAACAACCTGAATAACATCTGTAAAACCAATAACACGCATTCCCCCCAGCGTAATGATGACGGCAAATACGGCTAAAGCAACTGTAATGGTGTGGAAGCTGTCGCCACCTCCGGCCATACTCGAAATGGCAATTGCCCCGAGATACAGGATAGATGTCAGATTGACAAAAACATACAAAAACAACCAGAAGATTGCCATGATGAGACTCGTCGTTTCATTGTATCGGTTGTTCAAAAACTGAGGCATCGTGAAAATCTTGTTTTTCAGATAGACCGGAATAAACCAAACCGCAACAATAATTAACGCTACCGCAGCAATGAGCTCGTAAGCAGCTACAGCAATACCAACCTCAAATCCATTGCCGCTCATGCCAATAAACTGTTCAGCAGAAATATTCGATGCGATCAATGAAGAGCCTATGGCCCACCAGGTCAGTGATCCTTCCGCCAGAAAGTAGTCCTTGCTGCTGCTTAAACTATTCGTCTTTTTACGATAAATCCAATAGCCATAGCCGGCTACAATAAAGAAGTAAATTACGAAGATGATGTAATCTACCGTTGCAAATTTTTCCATATTTCCCAAATTGGTTATTATCAATAAGCCATTTATACCGCGAAGAACAGGTATAAATGGCTTAGGTTATTATTTACCCAGTAAATAATAGAGTTCATTCCATTTCAATTGGTCTTCGAGTCTTGCTACCGTAGTGTCCTCGTCGATCAATACATATTCTAAACCCGCCATACGTGCAAAATCTTCCAGGTATTCGGGTGTTAAGCTCAAACTGTAGGCAGTATGGTGCGCACCCCCAGCCACAATCCAGGCACTGCAACCTGTTTTCATATCGGGCAGCGGTTTCCATAACACCCGTGCGACAGGAAGCTTAGGGAGTTCTTCTTCTACAGCAACACCTTGTACTTTGTTCACGATCAAACGGAAACGCGTTCCCATATCGACCAAAGAAGCATTCAATGCATCACCACTTTGGCCATTGAAAACCAAGCGAGCAGGATCTGCCTTGCCGCCAATGCCTAGTGGATGCACTTCTATTCGTGGTTTTCCAATTGCCAATGCGGGGTCCACTTCCAACATGTGTGAGCCAAGTACCATGGGATTCTGCGGATCAAAATGATAGGTGTAGTCTTCCATAAATGCCGTCGTACCCGGTAATCCTGCTCCCATTACTTTGCAAGCACGCACCAAAGCCGGCGTCTTCCAATCCCCTTCACCGGCAAAACCATAACCCTCAGCCATTAAACGCTGTACCGCCAGGCCCGGAAGTTGTACCATGCCATGCAGATCCTCAAAAGTATCCGTAAAACCTTTAAAGTCTCCTTGTTCCAAAAACTTCCGTAGGCCAATTTCTATCTTAGCAGCTTCGATGAGGTTAGCACGATATTCACCGCCAGCTTTCACATTTTCGGCTAGCTCATAAGTTGCTTCGTACTCTACTAATAATGCCGCGATTTCCGCTTCAGTACTCGCATTAATCACCTCCACTAGATCACCAATGGCATAGGTGTTTACAGCGAAACCAAATTGCGACTCTGCCTCTACTTTATCGCCATCTGTAACAGCCACATAACGCATATTGTCACCAAAGCGTGCAAATTTGGCTCCTTGCCAGTCATGCCAGCCTGCGGCTGCACGCGCCCAAACATTAATCCGTTCCAATACTTCCGCATCTTGCCAATGGCCAGTGACGACTTTACGCGCTATTTTTAAGCGGCTAACGATATGTCCAAATTCACGATCCCCATGTGCACTTTGGTTAAGGTTCATAAAATCCATATCGATACTATGCCACGGGATATCCTGGTTGTACTGCGTATGCAGATGCAACAATGGCTTTTGCAACGCTTTTAATCCTCGGATCCACATCTTTGCCGGTGAAAAGGTATGCATCCAGGTAATGACCCCAATACAATTTTTTTCACTGTTGGCGGCTGCCAATGTTGCATAAATCTCGTCTGTATTTTTTACGATCGGTTTATATTTTACCGTTACCGGAATCACAGGCTGTACATTTAAATAGGCTGCAATTTCTTCCGCATGTACGGCTACTTGTTTTAAGGTTTCTTCTCCATATAGATCTTGGCTTCCAACGATAAACCAGACCTCAAGTTCTTTTAAATTGATATTCATGTTAATTGTAGTTTTTGCTCTATTTTTTATTATTCAGCATTATTGACCATAATAGGCATTGTTTCCATGCTTCCGTTCGTAATGCTTTTTGATCAATGCAGGCTTTAATCGAGGTGCATTCGGGTTGATCTGTTCTGTCAACCAAGCCATTTTCGCCACCTGTTCCAACACCGCACTGTTATAGACAGACTTTATTCCGGTTTTACCCCAAGCAAACGGCGCGTGGTTGCCAACCAGAATCATTTCCACTTCTTTATAGTCCAGCTTATTTTCGACAAAGTGATTGATAATTTGAAACCCCGTTTCATGTTCGTAGTTTCCGGCGATCATCTCATCGTGCATTGGTGGGGCACAAGGAATATCGACGGTCAAATGATCGGCATGTGTTGTTCCAAAAATGGGAATATCCCGCTGTGCCTGTGCCCATGCTGTCGCATAGGTGGAGTGTGTATGTGTTATACCGCCAATCTCTTTCCACTGTTTATACAATAGGGCATGGGTTTTCGTATCTGATGATGGCCGAAGATTACCCTCAACCACATGACCATCAAAATCTACAATCACCATATGTTCCGGTGTAAGCTCCTCATAAGGGACCCCACTGGGTTTAATGGCAAAAACTTCATGGTGACGGTCAACAACACTCACATTTCCAAATGTAAAAAGCACCAATCCAAGCTGGGGCAATTGCATATTGCAATGGTAGGCTTCTTCTTTAATTGAATTATACATGATTAAAATTTGAATGGTTAAACAGTAATGGCGAGCGATTCCTTTCCTTCGACAAAAGCTCCCAGCGCTTTGTAATGTTCATAACGCTCGGCATAAATGGACACCCATTTTTCCTCAGGGATATAAGTTCGTTCAAAACCTTGCCCCATTGCCTTCATGGCATCCTCGACCCGGTTATATAAACCAGCTGCTGTTGCGGCAAACATGGCTGCGCCAATGGCACAAGTCTGTTCACTTTTATGAATACGAATAGGCATATTCATCACATTGGCCATCATTTGCATAATAAAAGGTGATTTTTTTGCAACTCCGCCTAAACCGATCAAGCCTTTTACAGGAATACCCTGCTCCACGAAACGGTCAACAATAGCCTTTGCACCGAAACAGGTCGCTTCGACAATCGCTCTGAAGATCCGCGGCGCATCTGTTCCGAGATGTAAGCCTGTGATCGCCCCTTTCAAGGATTGATCCGCATCCGGAGTTCGGCGGCCATTGAGCCAATCTAAAGCTAATTCAGATGTTTCTGTTACGGGAAGTAACGCAGCCTGCTCACTTAGACTGACCAATAGTTTCTCTTCCAACGCAGCGATCAATTGTTCGCGCGTTCGTTCATCGATCTCTTCAACATCTTGTATCAAGTTTTTCGTTGGCCATAGCAACACCTGTTTCAGCCAGGCGTAAGCATCTCCAAATGCCGACTGACCAGCTTCCATACCTATCATTCCCGGTATAATGGAACCGTCTACCTGACCACAGATTCCCCTGACCAACGTATGCTGTACCTCTTCTTTTGGAGCAACTAACATATCACAGGTTGATGTCCCCATCACCTTACTCAGATAGTAGGGCTCAATTTGTCCTCCAACTGCACCCATGTGGCAGTCAAATGCACCTACACCAACAACAACTGATGTTGTAAGACCTAATCGTTGCGCCCATTCTTCCGAAAGCTGACCTGCAGATTGATCAGCAGTGTATGTTTCTGAAAACAGGCGATCAACCAAACCATCCAACAATGGGTCAAGTGTCGAAAAGAAAGAATTTGGAGGTAGGCCGTCAAATTCTTCAGCCCAAAGTGATTTATGACCCGCTGAACAAACCCCACGCTTCATAGCAGATACCTGTGTTCCTCCAGTCAATAGAAAAGGAATATAATCACAATGCTCCACCCAGCTATAGGTGGCGGCACGGACCTTTTCATCAGCCCGAAATACATGGAGTAATTTGGCCCAGAACCATTCCGAAGAGTATACACCGCCTACATACTTCAGATAATCCACCGAACTATTTTGATTGTGCAGGTTAATTTCTTTGGCCTCTCTAACGGCTGTATGATCTTTCCATAAGACAAACATGGCATTGGGGTTGTCTTTAAACTCGTCCAACAGCGCCAATGGAACGCCGGCTGCGTTGACAGCAACTGGAGTAGATCCTGTTGTATCCACGGAAATTGCTTTTACAGCTTTGCCAATATTGTCGACTCCCGATTTGAGCAAGCAATCTTTAATTGTCGCTTCCAAGCCTTCGATATAATCCAACGGGTGCTGCCTAAACTGACTTAAAGCAGCATCACAATACGCCCCTCTTTTCCATCGCGGGTAGTAAAATACAGAAGAAGCTATCTCCTCGCCATTGTTAGCATCAACCAATACTGAACGGACCGAATCACTTCCATAGTCCACCCCAATGACATACGATTTATTCATTTTTGCTGAATTTGGTTTATAACTTATAATTGTCTCTAATGCCTTACTTTCCACTATCCCCCTTTCGAAGTTAGCCATGGAAAATAATTAGTGTCAAATAAACATTTATTTTTTTAAATATGAAAGAAAATTTTCATATTTAAAAAATAGAGCTAACTTCATAGCAGCAAATTATGGTTAACCCGAATTCCTGATATAGGGGTATAAATGCCTTTTAAAGGGATGTATCAGACAATTATTATACTTATTTTTAGCTATTTACTTTTTTACATAGTTTTGCTCGTGGAATAAATGGGGTGGTGTCAGATAAAAAGATAAAACGATAGACGATGGAATATTATAAAAAAGATTCAGGGATCCTTTTGGCAGTAGACTGCATCATATTTGGATTTAACGGCGAATCCCTTGAAGTACTTTTAATTAAACGTGATTTCGAACCAGAAAGAAATAAATGGAGTCTGATGGGTGGTTTCGTTCAATCCGACGAAAGTCCGGAAGAGGCCGCGAGCCGAGTACTCAAACAGCTAACAGGACTTGAAAATGTATACATGGAGCAATGTAGTGTATTCGGCGAACCTAATCGGGAACCTAGCGACCGGGTTGTCAGTATCTGTTATTTTGCATTGATTGACACACAGCAATATAAACATATCCTAAGCGACGATTACGAAGCCCAATGGTTTCCATTGCGGGAGCACCCAACACTGATCTTCGATCATGATCAAATGATCGCTTCGGCACAACACCGTCTACGCATGAAAGCGGCTTTGTATCCGATATTATTTGAACTGCTGCCCGAGAAATTCACGATTCCCCAAATTGCAGCACTTTATGAGGGTGTTTACAATATTGAGTTGGACAAGCGGAATTTCAGCCGAAAACTGCTTTCCTCAGACCTCATCATCAAACTGGAGGAAAAGGATAAGGAAAATTCAAAAAAAGGAGCCTACTATTTCAAACTAAACACGGCGATCTATAAGGAAAAGATCATGTCCTTTTTACGGTATTTGCCAAGTTGGTCGATCGAATCATAATAAAGTGACGGAAAATCAGGTATGTATTGGAATATATTTCACTTAACATTTTCGTTTTTTCAATAATTCCTTATATTTATCACAGGTATATCCTGGTTTTGCAATTTGGATAGGCTGGATTAACGCATTTTATAAAATAAACAACATGAGCAAATTGAGATTAGCATTTATATTCTTTACAATTTTATTTATTTCATCACATACATTACTGGAGGCACAAACTCCTACTGCGGCTCCCGCCACTACAGCAGCACAACAGGATAATGCTTTCAAGTACAGTCCGGATGGATTAAAAAAAGGAAGTTTGGCAAATCAATTTGACCACCTGAATTATATTTCGAAAAACAACTATGATTTCAAGATGGTGCGAAAAACCAATCTGGATATTGTGAAACGAAATGTCATAGATACCGTAGCAAAACTCCACAAGGAAATCAGCTCTTTAAAATCATCTTCAAGCAACTATACATCCAATACCAAAACTTTGCAAGATTCTATTCAGGTTTTAAAAGATCAGCTGGCGCAGGAGAAGGAAAAAACAGAAAGTTTTTCTTTCTTGGGCATCAATACCTCTAAAACTTTTTACAATACAGTTGTTTGGACGATCATTGCGGTATTGGCCGTAGCAGCATTTATCTTTTTATTTTCTTATCGGAAAGCGAAAGTAGACACGGTGGAATTCCAAAAGACAGCGGAGCAATCGCAAGAAGAATTCGCTACGTTCCGTAAAAAATCCATGGAAAAGGAACAGCTGCTCAAGCGCCAGTTGCAGGACGAACTAAATAAAAAAATATAGTCCTGCTTCTCATAAAATAGCATATTTATTTTGATCGACCTGTAACGACTCCTTGAGGTACTCCGTTACAGGTCGATTTTATTTCATCAGGTACCATTCCTCAAAACAAACAAAAGATTCAACGAAGTAATGCAGTAAACTTCAAAAATACCTAGCCGAATAAAATAGAAAAACTATATTTGCGGGTATAGAAATCGAAACATACAGAATTACAATAGATAACATTTTGACCTACATTAATAAAATTGTAATTTAATTGCAAATTCTATTTGTTTTTAAAAACGAATAACCTTATTTTTGCTGACCAAAAAAGAGGCCTTTTATGTCTCTTATATAAAATTGATTAATAAATATTTAGTCCCTATAATATGCCCAAGATTGGTAAAATAGCGCAGATTATCGGCCCAGTTGTTGACGTCAACTTCGCCGACAGTGAAAATCTACCTAAAATTTACGATGCATTGTACATTCAAAAAGAAAATGGACAACGTGTTGTATTAGAAGTTCAACAACACTTAGGTCAGGATCGTGTACGTACAATTGCCATGGACGCAACTGAAGGTTTAGTTCGCGGAATGGAAGTTGTCGATACTGGTGCTCCTATCAAAATGCCTGTTGGTGAAGAAATCAAAGGTCGTGTATTCAATGTAGTTGGTGATGCCATAGACGGGATCCAAAATTTGAATAAAGAGAATGGTCGTCCTATCCACAACGTACCTCCTAAATTCGAAGATTTGTCAACTGAATCCGAAGTACTTTTTACTGGTATCAAAGTTATTGACCTTTTAGAGCCATATGCTAAAGGTGGTAAAATTGGTTTATTCGGTGGTGCCGGTGTAGGTAAAACTGTATTAATCCAAGAATTAATCAACAATATCGCAAAAGGTCACGGTGGTCTTTCTGTATTCGCCGGTGTAGGTGAACGTACACGTGAGGGTAATGACTTATTGCGCGAGATGTTGGAGTCTGGTATCATCAAATATGGTGAGCACTTTATGGAAGGCATGGAAAAAGGCGAATGGCCTTTGGAAACTGTTGACCACGAACTGATGAAAGATTCAAAATGTACTTTCGTATTCGGTCAAATGAACGAGCCTCCTGGGGCACGTGCACGTGTTGCTTTATCAGGTTTGACAGTAGCGGAATACTTCCGTGACGGAGATGGCGAAGGTCAAGGCCGTGACGTATTATTCTTCATTGATAACATCTTCCGTTTTACACAAGCAGGTTCTGAAGTATCTGCCCTATTGGGTCGTATGCCTTCAGCCGTAGGTTACCAACCAACATTGGCAACTGAGATGGGTTTAATGCAAGAGCGCATCACTTCAACTAAAAACGGTTCAATCACTTCGGTTCAAGCCGTATATGTACCTGCCGATGACTTAACTGACCCTGCTCCAGCGACAACTTTCGCTCACTTGGATGCAACGACAGTATTGTCTCGTAAAATTGCTGAGTTAGGTATCTACCCTGCTGTGGATCCTTTGGATTCTACATCACGTATCCTTTCTCCTGCCGTTTTAGGTAACGAACACTATAATACTGCACAACGTGTAAAAGAAATTCTTCAACGTTATAAAGAATTACAAGATATCATCGCCATTTTAGGTATGGACGAATTATCGGAAGAAGATAAATTAACAGTACACCGCGCACGTCGTGTACAACGTTTCTTATCTCAACCTTTCCACGTTGCAGAACAATTTACAGGTTTAAAAGGTGTATTGGTAGACATCAAAGATACCATCAAAGGTTTCAATATGATCATTGACGGTGAAGTAGATGAGTACCCTGAAGCTGCCTTCAACTTAGTCGGTAACATTGATGATGCTATCGAAAAAGGTAAAAAATTATTAGCAGAAGCAGTTTAATCTAGATTATATCTAAGAATAATGAAGTTAACAATTATCACTCCAGACAAATTAGCATTCGAAGGCGAAGTAACTTCAGTTACTGTACCGGGCTCTGCGGGTTCTTTTCAAATTTTAAAAGATCACGCTGCCATTGTTTCTACTTTGGAAGATGGAAAAGTAATTATTCAACAAGGTAAAGGTGAACAGGAAGTGTTCATTAAAGGTGGTGTTGTGGAAGCAAAAAACAATGTCATTACCGTGCTTGCTGAAGGAATTATCGGAGATTAAATCAAATCGATTTTATAAAATCTAAAAAGCTTCCGATAGAAATATCGGAAGCTTTTTTTTTAAAGTTTTTTTGACATTTTCTTCATTTTAGGAAGAAAATCAACCATTGTAACAAAAAATAATTTTTCAACAGTGTAGACCAATTTTAAATATGGTATGCGACTAACAAAATATAAAACCGAATAAAAGGCATTATTAAAAAATAAAATTTCATAAAAACACACTTAATGAAATTTTATTCTAAATACAAAATTAGCACTTTACCTATTGCCAATTATTGTAATTCCTGCTACCTTGAGGAAATGAAAATCGAAAGTTTTTATAGAAGCTCGAGATAGCATGATTTACCACCATTATTACAACAAAGGGAACTACTATCATCAGGTAAATTTTGGGTTATGAAATATTACGATAAAAACACATTGATCTATTTAGATGGAGCTTTTGTAAAAGCTTCCGAGGCTGCATTGGATCCCTTTGCACAGTCATTGCATTATGGGTATGCGGTGTTCGATGGTTTACGTGCGTATAACACCCACAATGGACCACGTATCTTTAAAGCTGACAAGCATTTCGATCGCTTAAAGAGATCATGTGAAGCCGTTAATATCCCCTATCGCTGGAGCAACCGAGAGCTGATCGACATCTGTTATGAGCTCTTGGCCAACAACAACCTAAGAGAAGCTTATATACGTCCTTTGGTATTGACTGGTTCAAATATGCATCTCACCTCATCAACCGAAGCAACCCTCATGATGGCAGCATGGGAATGGGGTCCATATCTTGGTCAAAACCTATTAAAGGTATGTATCTCTGATATCAAAAGACCCAATCCAAAATCCTTTAAAATTGACTCGAAGATCTCTGGGCAGTATGTTAACTCCATCCTTGCGACAACAGAAGCCATCAGGAAAGGCTACGACGAAGCTTTGATGCTCGACCACGAAGGCTACGTTGCCCAAGCATCCAGTGAAAATATTTTCATCGAAAAGGATTTCAAAATCTATACGCCGCCAGCGAAGAATATCTTCCCGGGCATTACGCGCCAGACGGTAAAAAACATTTGTAAAAAATTAAACTTCGAAGTCATTGAAAAGCAATTGACGGTAGAGGATATTTACACTGCTGACAGCGCTTTCTTATGTGGAACTGCGGCAGAAATTATCGGAATCAAACAAGTCGATGATGTCATCTACAAAGAAGCCTGGGAACACAGCATAGGTGCATCAATCCAAAGAAGATATAAAAATTTAGTATTAGAGAACGAAAATTATGAAGTCATCATCTAACGGCGAAAACACAATGAACAAATACAGCCGTACATTTACACAAGACGAAACGCAACCTGCTGCAAAAGCAATGCTTTATGGTATCGGTCTTACAGATGCCGACATGGACAAAGCACAGGTCGGTATTGCCAGCATGGGATATGATGGTAATACGTGTAATATGCACTTAAATGATTTGGCACAAATCGTCAAGAAGGGCGTTTGGAACAATGAGTTAGTGGGTTTGACCTTTGGAACTATTGGCGTCAGTGACGGTATGAGCAATGGTACCGATGGAATGCGTTATTCGTTGGTAAGCCGTGATGTGATCGCTGATAGTATCGAAACGATCTGTGGCGGACAATATTATGATGGCTTGATCTCTATTCCTGGCTGTGACAAAAACATGCCTGGTGCTATTATGGCCATGGCCCGTTTGGACCGTCCTTCTCTAATGGTATATGGCGGTACCATCGCTCCAGGACACTATAAAGGTGAAGAATTAAACATTGTGTCTGCATTTGAAGCATTGGGACAACGCATCTGCGGAAATCTTTCCGATGAAGACTATGAAGGCATTATCAAACATACCTGCCCTGGTGCTGGTGCTTGTGGCGGAATGTATACCGCAAATACCATGGCTTCGGCAATTGAAGCCTTGGGAATGAGTTTACCCTACTCATCTTCCAATCCGGCGATCTCGGAAGAAAAGAAAAATGAATGTTTAGAAGCAGGTCGACATATCCGCACGCTACTTGAGAAAGATATCAAACCCTCTGATATCATGACACGTAAAGCATTTGAGAACGCGCTACGTACCATCGTTATCTTGGGTGGTAGTACCAATGCTGTACTTCACTTTATTGCAATAGGCAAAGCCGTAGGCGTAGACATCACGCAAGACGACTTCCAACGCATGAGTGATGAAACCCCGGTATTAGCTGACTTTAAACCGTCTGGTAAATACTTGATGCAAGATCTTCAGCAATTTGGAGGAACACCTGCTGTCATGAAATATCTTTTAAATGAAGGTTTATTGCATGGTGACTGTATCACGGTAACAGGAAAAACGGTCGCTGAGAACTTGGCGGATGTTAAATCAATCATGGAATATGATCAACCGATTATCAAACCCTTGAGCGATCCAATCAAAGCTACAGGACACTTACAAATTCTTTACGGGAACTTAGCAGAGAAAGGTTCTGTTGCTAAGATCTCCGGCAAAGAAGGTGAAAAATTCACTGGTCCTGCACGCGTATTCGATGGAGAGCATGATTTAGTAGCGGGCATCGCATCTGGTAGAATCAAACCAGGAGATGTAGTGGTGATCAAAAATGAAGGTCCTGTTGGAGCGCCAGGCATGCCTGAAATGCTTAAACCAACCTCCTTGATCATTGGTGCTGGCCTTGGTAAATCTGTTGCTTTAATCACCGATGGCCGTTTCTCGGGTGGTACACATGGTTTTGTCGTCGGACATATCACACCAGAATCTTACAAAGGCGGATTGATCGGTCTTGTAAATGATGATGACATTATCGAGATCGATGCGGTAAATAACAGCATCAATGTGCTGCTTTCCGATGAAGAGATTGCGCAACGCCGTGCCGCTTGGGTACAACCAGCGTTAAAAGTTAGCAAAGGAGTTTTATACAAATACGCTAAAACTGTTGCCGATGCATCAGAAGGCTGTGTAACGGATCAGTAGAAAATAAAAAACAGAGACATTAAGCAAATACAGACCTAAACAATCGACGCTTAATGTCTCAGATCTAATATCTAAATACTAAAAGACTGAATAATCAACAATAAAAAAATCAACGTAATGAGTACACTGGAAATAACAGAAAATAAGGCCGCTACAGCGCAGCAAACTCCGACACAAATTTCGGGATCGAAAGCTGTATTGGAGGCCTTATTGAGCGAAGGAGTTGATACCGTATTTGGTTATCCTGGAGGCGCAATTATGCCGATCTATGATGCCCTTTATGATTATACGGATCGTCTGAAGCATATTTTAGTGCGCCATGAACAAGGTGGAATCCACGCGGCGCAAGGTTATGCAAGAACTTCAGGTCGTACAGGCGTCGTCTTTGCGACAAGTGGCCCTGGAGCAACAAACCTAGTTACTGGACTGGCTGATGCCATGATCGATAGTAACCCTATCGTCTGTGTCACAGGCCAGGTCTTTGCTTCACTTTTGGGAACGGATGCTTTTCAGGAAACAGATGTCATCAATATCACGGCACCTGTCACCAAATGGAACTACCAAGTCACCGACGCAACTGAAATTCCAGCCGCACTCGCAAAAGCATTTTATATTGCAAGTACAGGTCGTCCAGGACCGGTATTGATCGATATTACCAAAAATGCACAGCTACAATTGTTCGATTACTTCGGTTACGAAAAATGCAGCCACGTACGCAGTTACAGACCTGCACCGCAAGTTCGTAAAGAATATGTTGAACAAGCTGCAGCGTTAATCAACGATGCAAAAAAACCATTTGTTCTTTTTGGACAAGGCATCATTCTTGGAAAAGCAGAGGAAGAATTTAAAGCTTTTATCGAGAAAACTGGCATTCCTTCGGCATCGACTGTCATGGGGTTAAGTGCACTTCCAACGGATCATAAACTTCACGTCGGGATGCTGGGTATGCATGGCAACTATGCGCCAAATGTCATGACCAATGAATGTGATGTTTTAATAGCCATCGGCATGCGTTTCGATGACCGTGTGACAGGTCGTTTGGACAAATATGCCAAACAGGCAAAAGTAATCCATTTGGATATAGATCCCGCAGAGATTGACAAAAACGTACAAACAACCGTACCTGTATGGGGCGATTGTAAGGAATCACTTCCCATGCTGACGGAATTGGTAAATGCTGCAGATCACTCCGCTTGGTTGGAACAATTCCGTGAACTTGAAAAAGAAGAAATCAAGGAAGTCATCCAAAACGAACTTCACCCACAAACCGATATTATGACCATGGGTGAGGTCATCCATGTGTTGAATGAATTGACAGGCGGTGATGCGATCATTACAACGGACGTCGGTCAACATCAAATGGTCACTTGTCGCTATGCTAAATTCAACAACAGCAAATCGAATGTAACCTCCGGGGGTTTAGGAACGATGGGCTTTGGTCTTCCGGCAGCAATCGGTGCCTGGTATGGCGCGCCAGAGAAAACTGTCGTAGCAATCATCGGTGATGGTGGTATACAAATGACGATCCAGGAGCTGGGAACAATTATGCAATTTGGTGCAAAAGTCAAAATCATGATCCTCAACAATGAGTTCTTGGGCATGGTACGCCAATGGCAGCAATTGTTTCATGACAAACGTTATTCGTTCGTGAATATCACGAGTCCTGACTTTGTTGCTGTTGCGAAAGGCTATTACATCGACGGTCAGAAGATTTCGGAACGTAAAGACTTACGTAATGCACTGAAAACCATGATTGATCACGACGGAGCATATCTATTGGAAGTGATGGTAGGTAAGGAAAACAATGTATTTCCAATGGTTGCACAAGGAACATCGGTATCTGAGATACGTTTAAAGTAGAATTTGACATGGAAAAACAAGAATATACCATCACCCTATATACAGAGAATTCAATCGGTCTTATCGGTCGAATCTCAACCATTTTTTCAAGAAGAAAAATCAATATTGAAAGCTTGAATACTTCCCCTTCTGAAGTAGAAGGGATACATCGTTTTACCATCGTCATCACGGAGGCTGAAGATGTTCTGCGTAAGCTTTGTCGTCAACTGGAAAAACAGATTGATATCCTCAAGGCCTATTACAATACCAATGATGAAGTGATCTGGCAAGAACAGGCGCTCTATAAAGTGCCTGCGGATGTTGTGAATGAAAAGGTATACGTAGAACGTTTATTGCGTCAATATGGTGCCAATGTTGTTGTGATCCGCAACGACTATATCGTCTTTGAAACTGCAGGTCACCGTGAGGAGATCGATAAGTTGACAGAGGAATTGACCAAATATGGTTTGATCGAATTTGTCCGTGGCGCACGTATCGCCATCATTAAAGATAGCGCAGGTTTCCACTCCAAATTGGTTCAGTTTGAAGCCAAGGAACCATCGATAGAAATTGTAGAGAACGAGTATCTCGACAAAAGAGATGATGTATTTACAATGTAAGCTTTAAAAGTATTATGCAAGAGACATTTAAATTTATCTTAAAGTCACGTCAAAAATTCATTGAATTACTTGACGGTCTTTCCATTGAACAGCTTAACAAAATTCCCACGGGATTTAACAATAATATCATCTGGAATTTTGCCCACATTGTCGTCAGTACACAGACCTTAGTCTATGTCCGTACAGGTATTAAAGCCGACACGACCTGGGTAAAATATAATGAAGATTATAAAAAAGACACCAAGCCAACCCGCTTTGTTGAACAAGCAGAGGTTGATGAATTGAAAGAAATCGCAATCCGCAGTATTGAGCAAATTGCTGCTGACTATGAACACGGTGTTTTCGGAGAAATCACCTCCTTTTCAACAGCAACCTATGGCTATCCAATGGATACCATCGAAGAAGTTATTGCCCTGACATCAGGTCACGATAACGTTCATTTCGGTTACGCCATGGCGCAACGCAGATTAGTACAATAATTAAAATAAATAATCAACAACCCATAACAGAAAGAAAGTAAAACAATGGCAAATTATTTCAACACCTTACCGCTTAGAGAGCAGTTAGAACAATTAAGTCACGCTGAATTCATGGACAACACTGAATTCACAGATGGTGTAAATGCTTTAAAAGGTAAAAAAATCGTAATCGTAGGATGTGGTGCGCAAGGCTTGAACCAAGGTTTAAACCTAAGAGATAGCGGACTGGACGTTTCTTATGCTTTGCGTAAAGAAGCTATTGAACAAAAAAGAGATTCTTGGAAAAACGCTACGGACAATAACTTTAACGTAGGCACTTACGAAGAATTGATCCCATCTGCGGATTTAGTTATCAACTTGACTCCAGATAAACAACATACGTCAGTAATCAACGCTGTCATGCCGTTGATGAAAGAAGGCGCTACATTATCGTATTCACACGGTTTCAACATCGTTGAAGAAGGTATGCAAATCCGTAAAGATATTACTGTCATCATGGTTGCTCCAAAATGTCCAGGTTCTGAGGTTCGTGCAGAATATCTTCGTGGTTTTGGTGTACCTACCTTAATCGCTGTTCACCCAGAGAATGATCCGCAAGGAAAAGGCTGGGCTGAAGCAAAAGCATACTGCGTAGGAACAGGTGGACATAAAGCCGGTGTATTGAAATCTTCATTTGTAGCCGAGGTAAAATCAGATTTAATGGGTGAGCAAACGATTCTTTGTGGATTGTTGCAAACAGGTTCGATCTTATCTTTCGACAAAATGATCGAGAAAGGTATCGAAGCTGGTTACGCATCAAAATTGGTACAGTACGGTGTAGAAGTAATCACGGAAGCCTTGAAACATGGTGGTGTGAGCGGAATGATGGACCGTTTGAGCAATCCAGCAAAAGTAAAAGCCTTTGAGATCTCTGAAGAATTGAAGGATATTATGCGTCCTTTATTCCAAAAACACCAAGATGATATCATGTCAGGTCACTTTAGCAAGACCATGATGGAAGACTGGGCAAATGGTGATGCGAATTTATTGAAATGGAGAGCTGAAACAGGTGAAACTGCGTTCGAAAAAACACCTGCTGGTGATGTTAAAATCAACGAACAAGAATACTTCGACAACTATACACTGATGGTTGCTTTCATCCGTGCAGGTGTTGAATTGGCATTCGAAACAATGGTTGAAGCAGGTATCAAACCAGAATCAGCCTATTACGAATCATTGCACGAAACACCATTGATCGCTAACACAATCGCTCGCAAGAAATTGTTCGAAATGAACCGTGTTATCTCTGATACAGCAGAATACGGTTGTTACCTATTCGACCAAGCTTGTAAACCTTTGTTGGCCGACTTCATGAAAACTGTTGATACTGATCTCGTAGGTAAAAACTTCAATGAAGGTAGAGATGCTGCAGTTGATAACGCACAATTAGTTGTCATCAATGAAATTCTACGCGATCACCCTGTAGAAATCGTCGGTCGCAAATTGCGCAAAGCGATGACTGCAATGAAAGCAATCAAAACTGTTTAAAAGTCCATACGAAATTATACATGCTCCAAAAATCATGAATATTTCGTAATTTAGTATATCGAAATCAAGGTGATATTGAGACATTTGCAATATCACCTTGGTTCATATAAAAATAACATAAGAGAGATTAAAAAATGTCAAAAACATTAGTAGAAAAGATTTGGGATGCGCACGTCGTCAAGCGTGAAGAAGGGTTTCCGGATATTATATATATCGACACCCACTTGATTCATGAAGTTACTTCACCTCAAGCTTTCGATGGCTTGCGTAAAAGAGGAATCCCAGTTTTTCGTCCAAAGCAAACGGTAGCTACTGCCGACCACAACGTACCGACACTCAATCAACATTTACCGATCAAAGAAGAGCTATCCCGTTATCAAGTTGATATGCTCACCAAAAATTGTGCTGAATTTGGTATTGAATTATATGGTTTAGGACATCCATACCAAGGGATTGTACACGTTATTGGTCCGGAGCTGGGTATCACCCTACCAGGTAAAACGATGGTCTGTGGCGATAGCCATACCTCAACACATGGTGCTTTTGGAGCTATTGCTTTTGGTATTGGAACCTCTCAGGTTGAACAGGTCTTCGCAACGCAATGTTTGTTGCAGTCGAAGCCAAAAACAATGAAAATTGAAGTCAACGGTACCCTTCAAAAAGGTGTTGGAGCAAAAGATATCATCCTATATATCATCTCTAAAATCTCTGCTGCGGGCGGTACAGGTTACTTTATTGAATATGCTGGTTCAGCAATCCGTTCTTTAAGCATGGAAGCACGTATGACCATTTGTAATATGAGTATAGAAATGGGTGCACGTGGAGGCTTAATTGCTCCGGATCAGATCACTTTCGACTACGTAGAAGGCCGTGAATTCGCACCGAAAGGTGAGGAATGGGATCAAGCCCTAGCATACTGGAAAACATTATATTCTGACGAAGATGCCATCTTTGATAAAGTGTTGACTTTTGATGCTGCAGATATTGCACCAATGATTACTTATGGCACCAACCCAGGCATGGGTATGGGTATCGCGGAACATATTCCAGCAACTAACGCACAACCGGAATCAGAAAGACCATCATACCAAAAAGCATTGGATTACATGGGCTTTAAAGATGATTCAACAGTCTTAGGCAACCGTGTTGATTATGTATTCATCGGAAGTTGTACCAATTCCCGTATTGAAGATTTACGTGAAGTAGCTTCATTCGTTAAAGGCAAGCAAAAAGCACAAGACGTTGAAGTATGGATTGTACCGGGCTCAAAACAGGTAGAAAAACAAGCGAAAGAAGAAGGCTTGGATAAAATATTTGAAGCGGCAGGATTCCAGCTACGTGAACCAGGATGTTCGGCATGTTTAGGGATGAACGAAGATAAAATCCCTGCTGGTAAATATTGTGTTTCGACTTCAAATAGAAACTTCGAAGGCCGTCAAGGACCGAATGCCCGCACCATGCTGGTATCTCCTTTGACAGCAGCAGCTGCGGCAGTAACAGGTAAAGTAACAGATGTAAGAGAGTTGATCTAAGTAGAAAAAAATGAAAAAATTTGAAACTTTAACGTCCCAGGTAGTCCCGCTACCGATCGAAAATATTGATACAGATCAAATTATTCCCGCACGCTTTCTAAAAGCAACCACGCGTGAAGGTTTTGGTGATAATTTATTCCGCGACTGGCGTTTTGACACAAACAATCAGCCGAAAACTGATTTTGTGTTGAACAACCCGACCTATACGGGAAAAATATTGGTTGCCGGTAAAAACTTTGGTTGTGGTTCAAGCCGCGAGCATGCCGCTTGGGCTATTCAAGACTATGGTTTTGATGTGGTCATCAGCTCATTCTTTGCCGATATATTCAAAGGAAATGCCCTTAACAACGGTGTATTACCGATTCAGGTACCCGAAGAGTTTTTGGCGAAAATTTTCGAATTGGTGCACCAAAATCCGGCAACGGCGATTATCGTTGATCTTGAAAAACAAACAGTCATGTTGACAGAGACGGGTGATCAATTTGAGTTTGAAATCAATCCATACAAAAAATCATGTTTGATCAATGGCTATGATGACATTGATTTTATCCTTAACCAGAAAGATTCAATCGAAGCATTTGAAGCAAACAGACAATGGTAGATCCTGTCGTCCATATTGCCAATTTAACCATTCAGTACGGTAAAGATACCGTACTGCAAGACTTAAATTGGCAAATTTTTCCTGGCGAGCAATGGATCTTAGGCGGTCCGAGCGGTACAGGAAAAACCACGCTGGCAAAAGCGATTGCCGGGCAATTGAAGTATGAAGGCCAGATTACATTCCATCTTGACCCAGCGAGCCTATTGCCGGCAAAAATTCATTACGTTTCCAATTGGTTTCAGTTTACCAATCTTGAAGGCGATCGCAATTTCTATTACCAACAGCGCTACAACAAATTTGCAAAAAACGATACATTAACGGTTTTTGCCGAGTTGAAACATTTTGCAAAAGAAGAACAGCTTTCTTTTGAAAACGTACGTTCTTACCTGAACATTTTTGGATTCGAGAATTTCAAAGATCAGCAGTTGATTGAACTTTCGAGTGGCGAACACAAAAGACTGCAATTGATCAAGGCCTTGTGGCTTCAACCTCAGGTGCTCATTATCGACCAGCCTTATACAGGACTGGATGCACAGTCCAGAAAAGATCTCAATCAGATTTTCGATCAGCTTGCGGATAAAGGGGTCACCTTGTTGTTGATCAGTAATGATGACGAACAACCGGATTGTATCAATCGTTTTGCGGAAATTCAGGAAGGTAAAATCAGGATTCGCCAACGGAGTGAAGAGCTATCCAAAGGCTTGCCCCGAACAAGAAAGGCGCTGCCTTATTTTCTACAACAGGCACCTCAGGTATCTGCCCAGGTCATGGTAAAAATGAACAAAATCAGTATTTCATACGGCGAAAAACAAGTCTTAAAGAATATTGACTGGGAAGTAAAAGCCGGTGAAAAATGGTTGCTACAAGGGCATAATGGTTCAGGAAAATCAACTTTGCTTAGTCTCATCAACGGCGATCATCCACAGGCTTACGCCAATGACATCCATCTTTTTGGCAAAAAAAGAGGATCTGGAGAAAGTATTTGGGATATCAAAGAACATTTGGGTATTATATCTCCAGAATTACATTGGTACTATGATATGAATGCCAACGTTGGGCAGACGATTGCTTCTGGATTTTTTGACTCCATGAGCCTATACCAACGCTTAGGATTTGAACAACAGCAAAAGCTCGAGCAAATTCTCCATTTTTTTGACCTCAAAGAGGTTAAACACAAAACATTGGGATCATTGCCTTTAGGTCAACAACGTTTGGTCCTATTGGCCCGCACGATCGTGAAACATCCAGAATTGCTGATTTTGGACGAACCTTGTCAGGGTTTAGACCAAGAGCAGACCCAGTATTTCAACGACGTCATCGATGACCTCAGTAAAAGTGGCCAGACGCTCATTTATGTAGGTCACTTCCAAACCCAGCTACCAACGTGCATTGACAATAAAATCGTGTTGGAAAAGGGAGAAGTAAAGGCTATATCCGAAGTTATCCACAAAAAAGAAACTTTATCAACATAAAAATTGTGGAAAACTTCAATTAATTCGAAAATAAGAACAAAAAAATAAAAAGAGAATCAAGATATCGGAAAACACTGGAAATCAAAAGTCAAAAATAAAGATAACTCAATAGGTTTTAAGCCTATTTTCCAAAGTTTCATTAGACCTATCTCTGATAGCTCAATATTAAAAATACAATGAAGAAAAATATTTTAATCATACCTGGAGATGGCATCGGCCAAGAAGTAACAACTTGGGGTAAAAAAGTTTTAGAAAAAATAGGTGAAAATTATGGTCATGAGTTCAGCTTTGATGAAGCTATCATGGGCCATACTGCAATTGAAGCGACAGGCAACCCGCTTCCTGATGAGACATTAGCTAAAGCAAAAGCTTCTGATGCGATCCTTTTCGGCGCCATTGGCCATATTAAGTATGATAATGATCCTTCTGCTAAGGTAAGACCTGAACAAGGCTTGTTGAAAATCCGTAAAGAACTAGGTCTTTACGCAAATCTTCGTCCAATCCTTTTATTCGATGAGTTATTGGATGCTTCGAGTTTAAAGCCCGAAATTCTTCAAGGTACAGATATTCTTTTCTTCCGTGAACTGACAGGTGATGTCTATTTTGGTGAGAAAAATCGCAATGAGGATAATACCTTTGCTTCAGACTTGATGAATTATCACCGTTACGAGGTTGAGCGTATCGCACGTAAAGCTTATGATGCAGCACGCACGCGTAACAAAAGACTATGCTCTGTTGATAAAGCCAATGTATTGGAAACATCCCGCCTGTGGAGAGAAGTTGTCCAGGAAATCGCAAAAGAATATCCGGATGTTGAAACCGAGCACATGTTTATCGATAATGCGGCCATGCAATTGGTGAAAAATCCAAAGAAATTCGATGTGGTATTGACAGCCAATCTTTTTGGTGATATCCTGACAGACGAAGCGTCACAGATCGCAGGCTCGATGGGTATGTTGGCTTCTGCTTCCGTAGGTGATGGCACAGGCTTCTTCGAACCTATCCACGGCTCTGCACACGATATCGCTGGTCAAAATAAAGCAAATCCATTGGCTTCAATTTTATCTGCTGCCTTGATGCTTGATATTAGCTTTGGTCTACAGGAGGAAGCTAAAGCGGTTAACAATGCTGTTGCAGAAACATTAAAAGCTGGTTGGAGAACCGGTGATATTGCCAACAGCAGCACAGAAGCTTCAAAAATCTTAGGTACTCAGGAAATGGGTGAAAAAGTATTGGAGTTTATTAAATAGTATACCCTTTTTAATTTGTAAATCTTTTGAATTAAGAAATTATGTTACACGATCCTAATCATCTTTACATTTTCGACACCACTTTACGTGATGGCGAACAGGTACCAGGCTGCCAATTAACTACTCCAGAGAAAATTGAGATTGCTAAAGACCTGGAAAAACTAGGGGTGGATATTATCGAAGCCGGTTTCCCAGTGTCTAGCCCTGGTGATTTTCAATCGGTCGTCGAATTATCTAAAGCGGTAAACGATGTCATTATATGTGCATTGACCCGTGCCAATCAAAACGATATTGACGTAGCTGCCGAGGCATTAAAATATGCCAAACGCCCACGTATCCATACGGGTATTGGTTCTTCGGACATGCATATCAAATATAAATTCAACAGCACAAGAGAAGAAATTTTAGAACGTGCCGTTGCGGCTGTAAAACATGCCAAATCCTATGTGGAAGATGTCGAGTTTTATGCAGAAGATGCGGGTCGCGCAGACTTGGCATTTCTAGCTAAAATGGTTGAATCGGTGATTGCTGCCGGTGCTACGGTAGTCAATATCCCCGATACAAACGGTTATTGTCTGCCAGACCAATATGGCTCAAAAATCAATTACCTCAAGGAGAATGTACGCAATATCGATCAGGCCATTATTTCGGCACATTGTCACAATGACTTGGGACTTGCAACAGCAAATTCTATCGCTGCGATTCAAAATGGAGCCCGTCAGGTGGAATGTACCATCAACGGTATCGGTGAGCGTGCCGGAAACACGTCACTTGAAGAAGTAGCCATGATCCTTAAAGTGCACAACCAGTCGTTTGGAAGCTTGACATCAAACATCGATAGCCGCATGTTTACGTACTTATCGCGCAAGGTAAGCGAAATGATGAACATGCCTGTACAACCGAATAAAGCGATCGTTGGTCGCAACGCCTTCGCACACAGCTCGGGGATTCACCAAGATGGTTTCCTAAAACACCGTGAGAACTATGAGATCATCAGACCAGAAGATGTTGGTTTGGTTGAAGCTGATATTATCTTAACTGCACGTTCAGGAAGACATGCCCTTAAGCACCATTTGGAGCGTTTAGGCTTCCATCTTGAAAAAGATGATTTAGCTGATTGCTATCAACGTTTCTTGGTTTTGGCCGACGAAAAGAAAAATATTTGTGATGATGACCTAAAAAGCCTCATCCAAGAAAAAATATAAAAAAAGGAAGGCTGCAGATGCAGCCTTTTTTTATCATAAATACATTTTTTTAAAAGGATCCAAATGATACGTTGCTAATTATTATTTTATCATACGTACAAACGATCTTCCATTTAAAATCAACTAAATTTAAATACTGTATAGGTAGAATCTCTCATATAACAGCGAATATCTGCGTTTTATTTGCTACCTTAACTAGGCAATCATCTAACAATGAATCTATCAACCTTAAACATCAATTCAGAAGCTACGCTTGACCGCATCAAGTCTGTGGTCAACAGAACACCGCTTCAATATAATCGGCATCTATCCGAAAAATATGGCGCTGAAGTCTATCTCAAACGGGAAGATTTACAAGTCGTACGTTCCTATAAATTACGCGGTGCCTACAATAAAATTATTTCCTTAACAGCGGAAGAGCTACAACGTGGCGTTGTATGTGCCAGCGCAGGCAACCACGCTCAGGGCGTTGCTTTCTCCTGCAATAAACTCGACATCAAAGGCGTGATATTTATGCCGGGTCCGACACCACGCCAAAAGATTTCACAAACGGAAATGTGGGGTAACGGCAATGTAGAAATTATCTTGACCGGAGACACTTTTGATGACTGCCAAAAAGCAGCACTGGCTTATACAGCAGAGCATGGCATGACTTTCATTCCGCCATTTGATGATCTCAAAGTTGTGGAAGGACAGGGTACTGTAGCCGTTGAAGCTTTACAAGATCTTCCCGATATGGACGCCATATTTATCCCAATTGGTGGCGGTGGACTTGCCGCGGGAGCGAGCTATTACCTAAAAAGTAAAAACAACGCAATCAAATGCTATGGTGTTGAACCCGAAGGAGCCCCCTCCATGCAAGCGGCCTTGACTCACGGCGCACCGATCGAGCTCGAGCATATCAACAAATTTGTTGATGGGGCAGCTGTTAAAAAAATCGGTGCAACGACATTTGAAATTGCCAAACAATTGTTGGATGATACACGCTCTATTCCCGAAGGAAAGATCTGTACCTGTATCCTAGAGCTGTACAATAAGGATGCAATTGTCGTTGAGCCTGCAGGCGCTCTATCCGTGGCCGCTCTTGAATTTCACAAAGATGAAATTAAAGGTAAGAAAGTCGTCTGCATCATATCCGGTGGAAACAACGATATCGACCGCATGAGTGAAATCAAAGAATTGTCTCTACTTTACGAAGGGTACAAGCATTATTTTATCGTTCGTTTCCCACAACGTCCAGGCGCCTTAAAACTCTTCGTTTCCGAAGTATTGGGGCCTAAGGATGATATTACCCGTTTTGAGTTTATCAAAAAAACAGAACGCGAAAGAGGTCCAGCGCTAGTCGGCATTGAGCTCAACAAGCCTGAGGATTACGAAACACTGATTGAACGCATGAAAGAATATAAGTTTGATGTCATTGAAATCAATAAAGACCAGACACTATTTGAATATCTTGTATAAATAATAGGTATAAAACGAGAAAAGCCAGGATATGAATCACTGGCTTTTCTCGTTTATATAACCAAAATATCCCACTCAAAGCCTTCAAAAAAACGAACAATTCCATAACCTAAAAAATCGTATATTTCCGTTATTAAAAGATATTCAATAGCTTAGGAGAGAGCGATAAATTATTTTTATTTGACCAAAGGCATATTGCATATAAAAAGTAATTTATCTAAGTTTAATTGTTTAATCAATACTATACGAAAAATGAGAGTACTAATTTTAACGATTCTGACCTTAATAGGTCAACTTACTTTTGCTCAGACCGACAAAAGTAAACGCCCAAGTCCTCCAGACAACACTAAGGTAACCACCACCGATGGTGTCACGATTGACATTAATTATAGCCGTCCTTCATTGAAAGGTCGTCAGCTTGGTGTTGATATCGCCCCTATCGGTATTGTATGGCGTACTGGAGCAAATGAAGCGACCACCATCGAATTTAATAAAGATGTATTGGTTGAAGGCAAGAAATTAGCTGCTGGTAAATATGGCCTTTACAGCATCCCTGGAGAACACGAAACAACAATTATGTTCAATAAAGTGTGGAATCAGTGGGGAACAAAATATGATGCCAACGAAGATGCTTTACGTGTTTCAGTCAACAATGCCACAGCAAGCAATTCGCAGGAACAGTTTAAGATCAATGCAACGCCGCAAGGAACCGTTTCATTGGAGTGGGGACAGTATGTCGTTCCTTTTACGGTAAAAGCGAGCAACTAAACGCAAAACACATTATCACGGTAATCGGTACGGTACGATCGGTTTTTTAATCAAACAACAGGCCGTTCGATTACCTGATTCTTCTCTTCTCTCAGCCCCATTTTAAAAACTTATTTGTTTATCGATCCGCTTTATTCATTCTATATTTTGTCATAAAAGCGTCGTATTCAGCCTCATCGCGACACATCTTGTCGTACCAGTTCTTTTTAAGAATCAGTGTTGTAATCCCTAAGATCAATATACTAGTCAGTAAGCCCTGTCCCTGTTGAATAACGATATACATCGGGATCAATGTCAAACAACATTGCCATATAATTCCCACGCCAACATTAAATAAATCGCGCTTAAAGTGATTGTTTCTTTTAAGATCAGGGTATTTCTGCAACGCTTTCTGGTGAATTGGTCCCCAAAAGCCCCATGGACGAACACGGACATAAAAATCGACAAGCACATCCTCTTCAGTAGGTTTGGACAGCCAGGTCCCCATCAGACAGCCTAGCAGCGATAGGACAAACAAAAATGGGAAATAATATAGCGGCAAAGTATGCGGGAAAAACTGGGGCAGAATAATCGCCCCGAATATACCGGTCAACATCCCCCAGAAAAATCCAGCCCCGTTAAATCGCCACCAATGTCATTTGAGCACATTCGCGGCAATATACCCGCCATAGAGTGCTGAAACGATCCACTGCAGCACCGAATTGATGTTTTGAACATACAATCCGATGATCGTGCTGCAGACAACCACAGAAACAGAAACAATATAGCTCAACCGAATCTGTTTTTTTGGCGAAGCCGAACGATAAAAATATTTCAGCAAGACATCATTGACCAAGTATGCTTGCGCCGCATTTATCGTTGAAGCAAAAGAAGACATAAAAGCAGCCAGAAGTCCCGCCAACAATAAACCTGTCAATCCAACCTTCCCAAACCGACTAATTGCCTTGGGCAAGATGATCTCAAAATCCATATGGCTTCCCATTGCTGTAAACTCGTCCCGAAAGAATACAAGAGCCAATACCGTAAAGCCCATGATCATCAGATAACGTGGGATAAGCAAGATAACAGATACCGATCCGCTCATTAATGCGGCCTCTTTTGGAGATCTACAAGCCAGAATCTTTTGCATGTCATAGTTGGCCGCGGGCCCAGCCATGCTCATGAAAATACCTTTGAAAAGCATCATCATCACAAATACGGTAAACAGGTTGTATTGATCATCGGCTATTCGGTCCATAATAGAAGGGAGTAAATTGCTCCAATCCATATCCAGGTGCCAGCCAAAGAAGGGAGAGTCCCAACCCTCAGGTGTATTGGCGGCCAACAATTCGGGACTTACCTGCTGCATGGCAATCACGGCAATTGCAATACCAGATACAATCATGATTCCGAACTTCACCATATCGGCCCACACAATACTATGCATGCCGCCAAGCATCACATAAAAAGTCGTGATTGCCGTGAAAAATATGCCATAGAGCTGGGGAACATGCATCGGGTCAATGGTCAATGGAATAAAGCGCGACAGCTGTTCCCAGGGGAAGAATACCTCCATAAATTTACCGATTCCGATAAATCCATAACATAGAAAACCCAATACCGCTACAATGGCGTATAAAATGACGATGGTGTAAGCTCCATCTGCACCCTTACCATGTCCAAAACGGGTTCGGATCCATTCAGCTCCCGTCAAGACATTTGAACGCCGCAGCCATACCGAAAGGTAAACCATCAAAAAAATCTGATTGAAGACAGGCCATAACCAAGGAATCCACATGCTCTTGAGGCCATAAACAAAGGCAAGATAAACCATCCACATCGTGCCCGAAATATCGAACATCCCCGAAGCATCAGAAATACCAAGCATATAGTAAGGAAGTGACTTCCCTCCCAAGAAATAAGAGTCGAGATCCTTAGAAGCTCGCTTTTTAAGAATCAGGCCAATGACAATCATCGTCAGCAAATAACAGACAATGATAACTATATCTATTACGGAAAGTTCCATGAATATTCTTCTCGTGGTCAACCGCAATCTACAATTATATTTCTACTTCTCCAATTGGCCAATCACGACCGAAACTGGATAATGATCTGATATTCCTTCGAGATCAGGACCATTGTGCACTTCGACCTGCTGAACCAAAGGCGACAATCGCTCCGACAATAAGATATAATCAAGTCTCTCCGACACTTCAGCTAATCGGCTGTCGACCCAATTCCAGCCATAAAGCGTGGCTGTTGGAAAACTGACTCGCTTATTTTCCGGAAATACGGTACGTCCGATACAATCATCAAAACCTGCAGCAATAAAAGTCGACAGCACACTATAGTCAAAATGCTGGCCACGCATATTGCCATACTCGGGATGCGCTTGATCCCAATTCGATAAATTCTTTCTCAATGGTGCTTTGTGTTCCAGCCAAATTGCATCCAATGGAGAATACGCATTGAGATCTCCCATGATCATACAGTTATTCAAGGAATTACTTTTGATATAATCCACAATCTGTTGCGCTTCTTTTAATCGATACTTCCAGGAAAAAGGGCTGAGATGTGTGACTATAATATCAATATCTTTAATTTTAACATGCAGCATGCCATGCCAGAACTCATCCACCTGGGCTTTGATTAGCGTAATCGGATAGCGAGACGTGATTCCTACCGGATAGCCCTTCTCTTTGAGTAAAATGCTATAATGATGTCCATAGGATTTGGCAAGCTGTTGAAGATCGGCCTGTTTAAAATCGACCAGTTCTTCTAAAGCAACAATATCCGGTTGTTGTCGTTCCATCCAATGGACAAATTTATCCGATCTTGCTTTCGTACGCTCAAACCCATTCCAGATATTATAAGATATTATCTTTAGCGGTTGATCGGCCTGAGATTTCACTGTCAAACACAGAGAAAGTAAAGCGATCACCCCATAAAACTTGATCAGATTTTTCATTTGTATACTCCTAAATATCGATTTTAAAACGAACAGTAAGCCTTATATAACGAACAACAAGCCGGGCTATGCGATTTAAAATAGGAGACCGGCTTTCAATTTTCACCTCCTACTGTCAGGCTCTTTTCACATCATTAGGTAAACAAATTCCAGATTCCGTGGCATATAGCGCATTGCGGATAATAAGCTGGAGGATATTGTCTACCGAGGTTGACGAGCGAAGGCCGTCGGGTGCTGTATTTAGACAGTAATCCAAAAGTCGGTCGACTGGAGATACAGCAACATGCATTCGTGTGTCACTCGATGCGTAATAGATATAAACCATACCGTTGGCATTCATGATCCAACCGTTGGAAAACAACACATTGGAAACATCACCGATCCGTTCTTCTCCCTCTGGCGCCATCAGATAACCTGCCGGCTCGGCGATCAATTGACTTGGATCATCCAGACTGGTCAGATAAATATAGAGCACATAACGTAAGCCAGCAGCAGTGCCACGCACGCCATGAGCGAGGTGTAGCCAACCTTTCGCTGTTTTTAAGGGCGCAGGTCCCTCACCATTTTTCAGTTCTTTAATGGTATGATAAAAACGTTTGTTGATAATTTGTTCTTCAACAACAACAGCATTTTTAATATCATCAATCAATGACCATCCAATTCCGCCACCACGTTTTGCCAGGATAAAATCATCCTGTGGCCGTGTATACAAAGCATATTTCCCCTGAACGAATTCGGGGTGCAATACGACATTCCGCTGTTGACTACTCGCTTTCAAATTGGGTAATCGCTCCCAGTGCTTCAAATCTTTTGATCGAATGATGCCTGCTGCGGCAACGGCACTGGAGAGATCTTCAGGAGCAGCAGCTGCATCGCGTTTTTCACTGCAAAAAATACCATATACCCAACCGTCTTCATGCGCAGTTAGACGGATATCATATACATTTGTTTCCTCCTCATCTAATTCCGGGAGAGCCAATGGCTGATCCCAAAAGCGGAAATTATCCACCCCATTTTCACTTTCCGCTATCGCAAAAAAAGATTTCCGGTCAGCCCCTTCAACACGAACGAACAACAGATACTTTCCTTGCCAGTAGAGTGCCCCTGCATTCATTGTTGAATTGAAGGTGATTCGCTCTAGAAAAAGAGGGTTTGTTAATGGATTAAAATCATAACGCCAAGTCAAGGGGATATGTTCTTTGGTAACAACAGGATATAAATAACGCTTAACAATTTTTCCTGGATTAGACAGTTCAACATTGGCTCTTTCCAATAATAAGCGTTGTGATTCGATAATATAAGCTTGCTGACATTCAAATGATTCGGCCATAAATTTAGTTCAGTTCAAAAAAATAGTTACTTTACATGTTTTCCGGATAAAGCGGCATACGCGTCACACGATGGAATGCAGTGCCGCTACCCGTAGCGACCTCAAGGTCGAATATCACTTCCTTTGTTTTGGGATCAATCTCCACAACACGTCCGCCCGAACCAATAGAGGTTGCTACACCCATCCCTGGACAAAATAAGACATGTCCCGTTTGCCCCAAGTATTGCACGCCCGATATGGCTTGTGAAAAGCCTTGCGTTCCGCGATCTTTTCCATAAGACCAAACTTGCTGCACCGTTCTATTGGCCATGTCAATTTTATATTCCACTACCCTGCTATAGCTGTTCACCCCGGGAGCAAAATTTGATTTCCATTGCCGATTATACCCATTGTCAAAAACCAAAATCCGATCCTTGCTCAAGGCGACAGGTGTATGTGGACCCCAGGGCCAATCAAAGCCTGCCAGCGCAGCATCTCCATTGATCACTGCTGGGTCCGTAATTGCTGTACCATCTTCGGCAATTGGCTTTAACAACAAGGGCTGATATTTGGCTCCCCAATTTTTATGGGGCGATATAATCCATTGTGTTATTCCCGAATGGTTGAAGCTAAAAATCCCCTGATAACGTGCTGTAGCCAATAAATCTTCGCCAATTTCTGTAATGGAATTGTTGTGAGCCCAGTTATTTGGGCTTTGCGAAAAGGCGGGCGGTGTTACGCCATCAGGCTTGATATAACGCGTTGTATCGAGTTGCTTGGCAAGATCCCACTCATTAGCCAAAACGCCCGTCTGCGGATTCAATTCGATGATAAAGTCGTTAATACGCGGTTGGCCATTGTTTAAACGGGCCGCAGCTTTGGTTACATTGATCAAGAAATTACCATTGGCAGCCTCGGTAATTTCATGATGAAATCCGTACCCCAGTTTGGCGAGATCCCATTGATTGATCAGATTCCCAAATAGATCAATTTCAACGACACGTTGCTGCGATTGATCACCAGAAATAAAAGTTCCTTTTTTTGTTCGTTTAAGACCTATAGATCCGGAAAACCTCTGTAAATCAGGCGATTTCTTCAATAGCAACAACCAACGCAATTCACCCTCGTTATCAATCATATAAGGTAGAGAAGTATCTATCTCACTCTGACCGGGATAACTCACCAAATTAACTCCAGGTTCCATTTTGTCGGTTTGTCCTTTGACGATCTTCCATTGGGGAAAGTCTTGCACTGTTAGAGCTTGTGTGATAATATGTATCGTTGTGCTACCGCGCTCGTTGCCTTCCCGGTCAGTAAAAGCAAGATCGACCATATTATCATAATCGGCATATAAGCCTAATATCGATACGTTTTGACGCGGTGTATCATCGTTACATAAATGCGTAATAGTACCCAGTTTGCCATGCTTTCCGCGTACGGTCACCCGCACACGACCGTATGTCGGTAATCTTACATTTACCATGGCCGACAGCGGATTATAACCCGAAGGATCCAGTTTAATATTTTCAACAATAAAATCGAGCGAAGTACCTTTGGTAGGTACCTCCACCTCCGACCCGTCGCTAAGGGAGAGTTTTGTACGCCAATGTGCCAGATCAGAAGTTATCTTGAGAATATCTTTTACAGGGACGTTTACGGCTCCCTTCTCAAAGTTGAAAACATACTCTAGTGTATGCTGATTGATATCAAGCAACAATTCTCCAGCATCGATTTTGGATGTCAATGCCAGCTTGGAAGACAACTCATTCGTTGTTTCCCGATCTTTCTTGCAGGAAAATAACAACAGAATAAAGCATATAAGTGGCAAAATCAACGTAGTGAAAAATCTACCGATCTGTTGTACTGCAATCATACATATTATTGTTTAAAAGAAATTTTAAAAAGTATTCCGGCAGAGGCATCTACTCCCCTACCGGAAAAAACTAACACTCAACTGTGGAATCGAGAATAATTTTTATTTATGGATTAACCTGTCTAAATCAATGTAATTACCTATCGCCACAACGGATGCTGCTGAATCTTGGTGTTGGTATTAATTTCACCTTCTGGCAAAGGCAGATAATAATGCTTTGGTTGAAACTCGGCGGCACCTTGCTTTTTATTATCTACAAAAATCTGTTTCATTTGAGCATAAGGGTACCAGCGTTTTAAATCGAAGAAACGATGACCTTCAAAGAAAAACTCAAGTTCGTTCTGGTGAATAATCTCTTTCATCAAATCATCCGCGTTGGTCCAAGTTTTATTGGCTAATCCTGCACGATCGCGAACGCGTTTTAAACTAGAAGCTGCCCCGGCAGTGTTACCATTCTTAGCACATGCCTCTGCATGTAAAAGTAGTACTTCTGCAAAACGTAGCAAACGGAAGTTATTGTTTGTATTTGCGGCGTCGTACATACTGTTTGCACCGCTTACATTTCTAAAGAAGTTGGTGTATTTCTTGATCAAGAATCGTCCAGGCTTATTATCTATCGTCGGATACACAAGACCTGGATTTGCTGAAATTTTAGCCATAGACTCTGACCACAACTTATCAAAAGAAAGATTGCCGAACCAAGCGCCGTCTGTAAGACCAGTTTCATAGTCCGAATATTTCCAGTAGAAGCTGGTATACATCCGTTTGTCAAAACGGCTATCTGATCCACTTGGGCGCTCCTCTGCGATAAAATCGCGAACAACGGAAATACCTGGCACCAACTTAAACCAAGCCCCTGTACCTGCCGGTCCCGCAAAATTGGGAATGATAAATCCTTGACGACTATTGGGATTCTCTGCCCCCCAAATGCCATCTGAGCCATATTTACCGTCATATACCAATTCCCAAACGGATTCTTTATTTAACTTTGTATTGTCTTTAAAATTATCTTCGAAATTTTCGACAAGATCATAGTTATAAGGGGCAGTTAACAGTGCCTTCAATTCTATTTCGGCTTCCCCGTATTGTTTAGTATACACCAATGACTTTCCTAAAAAAGCAATCGCTGCTCCCTTAGTCACTCGGCCTGCTTCTGCTGCTGGACGTGTAACAGGTAAATTTTCTTTTGCAGCCTTGAAGTCCGCGATCACTTGTTTCCAGATATCAGCTTCAGCTGTCGATGGTTTGTTTTCGGGATCAACATCTGCGGGAACCAACAATAACGGTACATCGCCATAATTGGAAGCCAACAAAAAATAATATACGCCCCGTAAAAAAGTAGCCTCGGAAATCAGCTCCTTTCTCTTTGCTTCGTCCATGGAAACTTTCCCAATATTATAGAGAAGCACATTGGCTCGATTAATACCATTATATAAACTTCCAAAATCACTTCCTCCAGTTCCCGGAGTATTGAGAAAGGTTGCATATTCCCATGTAAATCTTTCTTCACCTGCAAGGAACCAAACATCATCAGCACGATTCATCGTCTGCCATCCCGTATAGGCGCCATAATACCCTTCCATTTGCCCACGGATAGGTGAATAAACGGTTGCCATTGCCGCCTGTACTTCCGCTTCATTCGACCAGAAAATCTCCGACACCGGTTTGTTTGGGTTCGTACGATTGAGAAAATCTTTGCTGCAGCTTCCCATCAAAAGAAGAACGGCGGCTGCTGCTGTATATTTTTTAATTGAAATCTTCATCCTTTTCATTTTAAATTTAATTGTAAACTTCCTGTAATCCACTAGAAATTAGCCTGTATACCAAACATAATAGTTCGCGCCAGCGGATACCGACCATGATCTGTACCAGCCGTCATTACTCCTGTCTGGCCGACCCCATTATCGTTATTGCTTGGACCTAAATCAGGGCTATAACCTTTATATTTTGTTACGGTAAACAGGTTGTCAGCAGCCAAATAAATACGTGCATTTTTCAAGGTTACTTTATTCAACCAAGTATTAGGTAGTGTATAACCCAATTCTATTGTTTTTAAACGGAAGAACGCACCGCTTTCCAACCAGCGGTCACTGACACGACGTACGTTACCATTGGGATCCTCACGCGTATAACGCGGGATATCGGTATTGGTATTACTTGCTGTCCACGAATTCAAAAGACTAGTAGAATAATTATGCACCTCACTTGTGCTCTCTATTCTAGCACGCGTATAATTGTATATTTTGTTACCGTACATACCATCAAAGAAGAACGCAAAATCAACGCCTTTATAATCCAGTCCACCACGGATACCGTAGGCTAATGAAGGATAAGGGCTGCCCATGTATTGACGATCGTTGTTATCGATCTTTCCATCGCCATTGTAGTCAACGAACTTAATGTCCCCAGCTTTGGCAGTAGGTTGGATTACAGTACCATTCCCCGATTTATAGGCTTGTACTTCAGCATCTGACTGGAACAATCCATCCGTTTGGATCAGCCAAAAACCGCCAATGGGATAACCAACTTTAGCCCAACTAATTACACCTTCACCCTGTGGATTATACCCCTCAAACTCCTGCTTATTTCCTACGGTAATCGCTTTCATTTTATTTTTAACGGCCGAAGCATTGACACCGATATTGTAATTTACCTCACCAATTGCATCGCGATAGCTCGCTAAAAACTCGAAACCCTTATTACTGATAGTACCCGCATTCATTACTGGTGAACCCGATTTTCCTGCAGAAGGTGGTTGGTTGATTGACAACAAGATATCTTTCGTATTTCGTACGTAATAATCTGCACTGATTCTTAGCTTACTTTGTAAAAAAGCCAGGTCAACACCGAAGTTACTCGTCTCGGTCTCTTCCCAAGTTAGATTAGATGGCGAAACCCAGCTCGTTCCAGGGATTGCTCCTTGCCACCACGCTCCACCTTGGATATAGTTAATACCGTATCTCGTAACATTTTGTGTCGTATAATTGGCAATCTCCTGATTACCCAAGCGACCATAAGTTGCCCGGATTTTGAATTCATTGACTGAATTTTTCGCCTTTTCAAAAAAGCTTTCGTTCATGATATTCCAGCCCAGAGCCACCGATGGGAAAACCCCATAGCGATGTCCATTATCAAACCTCGAAGATCCGTCTCGACGAACCGTTGCCGTAAATAGATAACGGTTATCATACGTATACATCACACGACCAAATTGCGATATCATGGATGCTTCCTGCAGACTTCCTGAAGTTGATTGCTCTGCTGGTGATGCTGCATCAATTGCATCCGTGCCTGCTGGAATATCAAGTCTCTTGGCACCAAATCCCCTATTCGAGTTTTCCTGAGAGGAGTAACCGGCCAATAAGGAAATCGTATGCTTATCAAAAGTATTGTCATAATGTAAGGTATTTTCAATCAGCCACTGATTATTGAAGAAAGCGCTTTCATTCAGCGAAGATTGCAAAACGGCAGTACCATCGGGACGTCGATCCGATTTGTTATAATTTCTTCCTGTGGTTCTATTAATCCCTACATTCAATCTATATTTTAATCCTTTTACAAAAAGATCTGCCTCCGCATATCCATTGAGCATGATATCTGTCTGATAGACATGATTGGTATTGAGATTTAAATTACCAACGGGATTATCCAAATTTTTCATCCATGGTGCATAGGTTGAATATCCACCGACAACATTGGCATCATAAACCGGTAATAACGGATTTTGACGCAGGATATCTGTGATTACCAAGTTGGCATATTGGCGATCACCCGATTTAATCAAGAAGGTATTTCCAACACGGAGATGATCATTGAAAAAGTTAAAGGTATTTTTGCTGCGTACATTGAAAGATTCATAACCCGTTGTTTTCAAAATACCTTTTTGATTCAGATACCCCCCGGAAACACTATAGGTCGATCGATCGCCGCCACCAGCAACATCCAGATTGATCTTATTCACGGGTGCTGTTTGAAATACTTCATCTTGCCAATCTGTACTCGCATTGAAGTCTTTGGCTTGTACTGGTAGATATCCCTTTTCGTCCACAAATTTTTTCCATTGCGGTCCATCCATCAAGCTCATTTTTTTTGGTAGACTTTGCACCCCAGTATAAGCATTTAAACTCAACGTGGCTGGACTTGCCCTTTTACCACCCTTCGTTGTAATAATCACTACCCCATTAGCCGCACGAGAGCCATAAATAGCTGCTGCTGATGCATCTTTTAACACTTCCAATGAAGCGATATCATTTGGATCTACCGTATTGATATCGCCAAATACACCATCAATCACATATAAAGGATTCGTGCTGCCCATCGAACCTATACCACGAATATTGATATTCATTCCTGCTCCTGGCGATCCACCAGCATTTGACACACTCACCCCTGCAACGCGCCCCTGTAAAGCGCCGGCAGCACTTTTAGCTAAATTAGATTGTAGATCCTTGCCCGTCACGGATGCCACTGCACCGGTCAAATCACTTTTTTTCACCGTACCATAGCCGATCACCACAACTTCATCTAATTCCGTACCCGACTGAAGTATAATACTATAGGTTGAGGCATCATTGACAAGCACCTCCTGCTCCTTCATTCCGACGTAGGTAATTTTTAAGGTTTTCCCCTTCGCAACATCAAGTGTAAAAGAACCATCGGCATCTGTTTTCGTTCCGCTGGCGCTCCCCTTGATATTGACCGTAGCTCCTGCCACTGGCTTATTATCCGCGTCGAGGACTTTGCCCCTCACCTTTTGGGATTGCTGTGCAAAGGCTAAGCTCCCATAAGTGGAAAGTAAGAGTAGTAAAGCTGTTTTTCTCATATTGTGTGTATTTAAGGTTTACAATAAATAGATGGTTTGTATAATATATCTATACTTAATTGGTATTCTTCTATTGGTTTGTTTGACGAAATTAGAGAAAAGGAGATGCCGTAAATAGCAAGATCAACTCATTTGTATTGTACTTTTCATTCATATTTCTCCTGGGAAAAACACAAAAATGTCAACACAAACGATTGCGCAAAATAGAAATAACAATAAAATAGGAAAAAAAATGAGGCAGCAGAACAATACCGTAAACAGCTCAAAAACAATATGTTAAAAATTAATAAAGATCATTTTATTGAACTTTAAACTCACTTGTATTGAATTATCTAGCAAGAGGAATAGGGGTAATCAAAAACTAAATAGCGTTTAAACGCCACCATATTCACGGAATGGTTGACTTTGTTTAGATAGACGTATGTAGATCTTTCGTCTATCTAAAAAAGCGAAATGAGAAAGGAAAAAAGAAAAAAATTAGATGATCATCTGTTGCTTGCGAAGGCTATTTCTATACTCGACAGGAGTGAGGTCTTTTTTCTTTTTAAATACTCGGTAGAAATACGAAACGCTGTTAAAGCCACATTGTTCGACAATATCAGCAATCAAGGTTTCTTCTTTCAGTAATCGCACCGCCATATTGATCCGAAAATCAAGCAGATAATCGGTAAAATTCATCCCTGTAGTCGATTTCAGAAAACGGGAAAATGTTGATTTGCTCATATTCATTACTGCCGCAACCATCGGAAGGCTCAATTCTCTATTTACATGGGTAACGATATATTCCTGCAATCGTCCCATCATCAATTCACTATTGCTCAGCACTGTATTGGTCGCCGTAGATAGTACACGGATATCTTCACCCTTGGACAATTCATACAGCAACACCAAAAGTTTCATAACCGAATAGAATCCATCCCTTTCCAAAGTCAGTATACGTAATAGCGGTAATACCCGATCTACTGTGTCTTTCCCAAAAACTACACCACGTGAAGCTTTGGATAATAATTGCTGTATACTTGCAAACTGCTTTTTATCCAGATATTGTTCAATCAAGGAAGGATGAAATTGAATGGTGATCTCATGGATATCATTCGATTGGCAATCGCCATCTTTCCAGGCGTGTTCAAGCTCGGGGCTTGCAATGAGTACCAGATCCCGCTCTCCAATAGACTCTATCGAATTGCCAATAATACGTTGTGCCCCCACTGCCCCCTCAACATAATTGAGCTCATATTCAGGGTGAATATGTACAGGAAACGTAAAGGAAGACTTTCTCCGATCGAAGACCACAAAGCAGTCATCGGAAGATAATGGCGATTTCTCTCTAAATATATCAGGTCTCATAATTGGATTTTCCCCTCCAGTAAATTACCCAAACTTAAAAAATAATATGTATAATCCATTGGTGCTTCAGCACATTTGCGCGCGGTCAAGCAGAAGCTTTCCAGAGGTGACCCCTTACTTCATGGTTCCCGCATCAAGTTAATGCAAATCCAATGGGGGCTGTTGCCCATCAAAAACGAATGAGCCCGATAAAATATCGAGCTCATCACCTGAACAATTAATTTCTAACTTTGTCCAACTTTTTGTTATTCTTTTCGATGTTCACCTTAATTTTTGAGGTATTTCTCCAAAAATTGATCCTGTTCCCAAAGTAAGTGGAAGATATTTTCTTTGGCGACATATCCATGCGCTTCACGTGGTAAAATGACCATACGCACAGGAGCTCCCAAGTTTTTCAGGGCCTGGAAATAGCGTTCTGTCTGCAGGGTGAATGTTCCGGGATTATTATCGGCTCCGCCATGAACCAACAAAAGTGGGCTTTTCATCCGATCAGCACTCACAAATGGAGACATGGTCATATACAAGGCTGGATCATCCCAGAAATTACGTTGCTCACTCTGAAAACCAAATGGTGTTAAGGTCCGATTGTATGCTCCAGAACGCGCTATTCCTGCGGCAAACAATTTTGAATTGGACAACAGATGTGCTGTCATAAACGCACCATAGGAATGCCCACCCACAGCAACTTTTTTTCGATCGATATAACCCAAATGATCTACTGCATCAATTGCGGCTTCGGCATTGGACACAAGTTGTTCAATAAAGTTATCATTCGGTTCTTTTGTTCCCTCTCCAACAATAGGGAAGGCCGCATTATCCAATACAGCATAGCCTTTCGATACCCAGTAGATAAAAGAGCCATAACTTGGGAAGGTAAACTCCTTCGGGTTGGCCGTGCTTTGTCCGGCTGTATTCTTGTCCTTATATTCCCGTGGATAAGCCCACATTAGTAGAGGCAACTTCTCTTTCTTCGTAAAATCATAACCGGCAGGTAAATATAATGTTCCAGAAAGTTCGACTCCATCCTTGCGCTTGTATTTTAAAATCTCTTTATGGACTTTTTCCAACGATTTAAACGGGTTTTCCAACGTGGTGAGCGTCACCTGTTTCCCCGATTTCATATTTTTCATGAAATAATTCGGATAAATCGATGCTGACTGAAGCGAAATCAACAAATCCCCAGTTTTAGGGTTCACTAGTTGGGTGATACGTTCCTGTAATTCAGATGCTGGAGCAGTGTAGATGCGTTTTTTCTTCAGTGAATGCAAATCAAGCTCATCCACAAAAGGAAACTCACCATTTTTAGTAAAGCCCTTACCTACAAACAGTACTTTATCCTTATCTATATACATCGAATAAGTGCCTAAACTATTTTTTTCCATATACACATCTCCCGGATCATTATAGACATCCTGACTGTTCCGGTCATGCAATAGTTTAGATTCTCCCGAGGAAGGATTCACCACAAAAGTTTTTGCATTTCTCGTATCATACCATTGCGAATTGATCAATGCATATTTATCATTCCCCCATATTACACCAGCGTAACGGTCTTTGATTTTAAAAATAAGCTTTCCCGAACCATCGTAAGGGTACGATAAAGTATATAAGGCATCACGAAACTCAGCAGGTTTATTCGCATCCCCGCCATCCAAGGCTTCTACATAAGCCAACGTAGCTGGCTGATCACTCCGCCAATGCCAGGCACGTTTTCCCGATCGTGTCGACGAAAAACCTTTGGGCATTACCTCTGTCAAGGCTGTCTCATTCACCAGCGCTATTTCTTTGCCCGATCGATCATAAATACGAACCTGCTGTGGAAAAGACGAGACGGGAACTACGTAGGAATAAGGTTTTGTGATCGTCGTGATCATCACATACTCACCATCCGGCGAGAAACTGATCCCCGTATAAATGGCTTTATCGTTAAAGGAAGAAATCTTGCCGTCCAGATCTACAAGTTCAAGGTTGGATTGCACCAATGTTTCAAAATTCACTTCATCCTGCGGATTTTTAAGCAGATCTTGGTATGTCCTCAATTGAGACACCTTCCCATCACTTGTTGAGACAATAGGTCCCGTCGGCAAATCTTTTGAGGGATCCAACAGGGCAGCCCTATCCTTTGGTAGGCTTGTTATTATTAAACCGGAAGAATTTCTCAGCCACTGAAATGGTGCTGTCAATGTTCCGTTCAAATTGTAAGCTGTCAACTGTTTGACATTTCGCGTTGCAAGATCAATGACAAATAAGGCCGTTCCACTTTCATTTGTATTGCTAAATGCCAAACGCTTATTGTCTGGAGAGAACACAAAATTGGCCATCGCCGCTTTTTCGGGTATCCCCGTGAAGTCGGAAAATTCCATATTTTGTCCTATTTTTTTCAAGGCAATCTTATCGAAAAAGATTGTCGAGCTTTCCATGTTCGTCTTCGGATTAATCCGCAATCCAGCCAGTTTCATTTCTTCCTGGCCTAAGTCTGCCAGGTTTTTATATGTAGGCCGGAACGTAAATAACATCCAATTTCTATCGCTTGAAATCTTTATCTGAGGGGGGCGCACATAATCGGCTAAGGCCAAAATTTCAGTAGAGGGTTTTTGAAAGGTAATGTTTTCCTGCGCTTGCGTCTGCAGCGACGCTAGAAGCAAGAGACCATAGAATAGTTTCTTCATAAATTTATTTTTCAAATTAGGGCAAAATAAGGTAATAAAATTTTCATAAAAAAGCAAGCTTTGTAGCTTTTTTATGACAGTAAAATTAAACTTAAATCATTTGTAAAATAGTGGTAAAATTTACTGATTTAAAGTTATCCACATTTACAAAATTAAGATAATCAATAACTTACAAACACTAATCTGCAGCAAACGCATTCTCTGACAAACTTTTGCCCAAAATGTGGAAAAGTCAAACTACCGCATCGAAAGAAAATATAAGATATTTGTTAAGCTAATGAAAGAATTGGCAACTCAACGAAGTTTTTAAGTATCGAAACACAGACTTTTCTTTTTGATGAATTGTCTATTTTAAATGGCCAGATGCACCTTAAATCTGGTCTCCCCGATTAAAATTGATACCATTAACTCCGTACCGAGTTTTTCTATAAAGATTGGAATAAAAAAATAAACAAGTAAACATGGCAAGAATTATCAAATTTGAGAAAAACGATTGTGCTCCTTGTGCACAAGTATCGGCTTATTTGGATCAAAAAGGTATCCAATATGAAACGGTTAATCCTTTTGATGAACCAGACTTGGCCGCAAGATTCAAAATCCGCACTGTTCCTACGGTAATTGTGTTGGAAAATGAAGAGATTCAACACCGTATCATTGGCTTTAAACCAGAAGAATTGGCTGCCATTGCACTTTAATAAATTCAGCGTATCATTAAAATGAAACAGTGACATGATACACATTTATTATGATTCCAGAACGGGGAACGTACAACGTTTTATGGATAAAGTAGCTCAGATAACGGGTTGGCAAATCCATAAAATCACCGCCGATTTAACGGTAAAAGATCCCGGTCATTTGGTCACTTTCACCACAAATTTTGGTCAGGTGCCCGAAAACACAAAAGAATTCATGAAACGCGAAGCTAAAAATATTTATTCTGTTACTTCCAGTGGCAACCGCAACTGGGGGCCGAATTTTGGTCTAGCAGCTGATCGCATTTCACAGGATTTCGACATTCCACTGGCGTTCAAATTTGAACTGTCCGGAACAATGGAAGATATTAATCAATTTATTGACATCTTAAAGAACTTTTGCGATGGTAGCAAACGAAGTAGCAAAAAACTGGATATTGCTTAATAATGAAATCATGATTAAGCATGATGACGAATTCAGCTTACATAAAGATAAGGAAGCGGTTCGTGCATATTTCTTGGAATATGTAAATAAGAACACAGTGTTCTTTTATACATTAAAAGAAAAAATAGACTATTTGGTAGAAAACAACTATTATATTGACTTTTACCAATGGTTTACATTTGAAGAAATGGAAACGGTATTCAACTATGTGTATGCGAAGAAATTCCGTTTCGAATCTTTTATGGCGGCATTCAAATTCTTCCAGAGCTACGCTTTACGTGACGATTCTGGCGAGAAGTTTTTAGAGCGTTATGAAGACCGTGTAGTTGCTGTTTCCTTGTTCTTAGCAAGAGAAGAGGGTGTTCAAAAAGCAATTGAATATGCAGAAATCATGATCAATCAAGAATATCAGCCAGCGACCCCTACGTTCTTGAATGCAGGAAAGAAACGCTCGGGTGAATTAGTATCATGTTTCTTGGATGAAATCGGCGACAACTTAAATGGTATCGGTTATGCTGTTGATTCCGCAATGAAGTTGTCTTCTATCGGTGGTGGTGTATCGTTCAATATCTCTAAAATCCGTGCTCGTGGAGAAGCTATCAAAGGTGTTGAAGGCCGTGCCGGCGGTGTACTTCCAATCATGAAGATTATGGAAGATACATTTTCATATGCGAACCAGTTGGGACAACGTCCGGGTGCTGGTGCAGTATACCTCAATATTTTCCACTCCGACATCGAAGAATTTTTAGATTGTAAAAAAATCAACGTTGACGAGAAAGTACGTATCAAATCATTGTCTATCGGTATCATCGTTCCTGATAAATTCATGGAATTGGCAGAAAAAGATGAACCATGCTATTTGATCTACCCACATACGGTAATGCAAGAGTATGGACAATTCTTGGATGAGATGGATATGGACAAGATGTACGACGAATTGATCACGAATCCAAACGTGAAAAAGAAAAAAATCAATGCTCGTCACCTTTTAGTTAAAATTGCACAGACACAAAAAGAATCGGGATATCCTTATATTTTCTTCAAAGAGAACACCAACCGTGTCCATGCATTGAATGAAATCGGTCAGGTGAAATTCTCAAACTTGTGTACTGAAATTATGCAAGTATCCCAAGTATCCGATATTGAGATCTATGGCAAACAGGATACGATCCGTTATGGTATCTCCTGTAACTTAGGCTCCTTAAATATTGCGACTGTAATGGACAACAAACGTATCAAAGAGACCGTAAAAACGGCTATGCGTGCTTTGACTGTCGTTACAGACGTGACCAATATTGACATGGTTCCTTCTATTGCAAAAGCAAACCGTGAGTTACATTCTGTAGGACTAGGTGCAATGAACCTCCATGGTTACCTTGCAAAAAGCTTCATTATGTATGAATCTAACGAAGCGTTGGATTTTGCCAATACCTTCTTTATGATGATGAACTATTATTCATTGGAAGCATCGATGGAAATTGCCAAAGAACGTGGTAAAACATTTGTTGGATTTGAAAAATCAGCCTATGCCGATGGTACGTATTTCAACAATTACATAAACCGCGATTACATGCCTAAAACAGCTAAGGTAACGGAGTTATTTGAAGGAATACATATTCCAACAGTAGAAGATTGGTTGGAACTAAAAGCAAAAATCAAAGAACATGGTATTTACCATGCTTACCGTTTGGCTATCGCTCCAAATCAATCGACCTCGTATATTATGAATGCAACCGCATCAGTTATGCCAATTGTAGATATCATTGAGGTGCGTGAGTATGGAGATAGTACAACTTACTATCCAATGCCATACTTGACAAACGATAATTATTTCTATTTCAAATCAGCTTATGATATGGATCAATTCAAGGTCTTAAAATTGATCTCGGTTATCCAACGCCATATTGATCAGGGTGTATCTACAATTTTGCATACAAACTCAAAGGATTCGACGAGAGATTTGTCCAGATATTATATCTATGCACATAAATTGGGATTGAAATCCCTTTATTATACACGGACAAGAAAATCGACCATCGACGAATGTGTCTCTTGTTCAGCTTAATTCTGAGATTTTAGTATTTGGATATATAATGGGAGAAAGTCAAAAGTTGCCTACGCCATTGGCGGCTTTTGGCTTATCTAAAATCAACAATCCAAATGCGTGATAATAAATGCCTAATACTTTAAACTAAAAATGAGTAAAACATATAAAGCTGTCAACTGGAATACCCCTGAGAACGATTATGTATTGATGTTCTGGGAACAAAATATCCGTCAATTCTGGATCGATACGGAATACATTCCTTCAAAAGATATCGATAGCTGGAAACGTATCAGCCCAGAAATGAAAGATGCGTATAAAAAAGCTTTAGGAGGATTAACCTTGTTGGATACCCTTCAAAGCCATACTGGTATGCCTAAAATCATCGATCATATCGATACATTACAGAATAAAGCTGTATTGTCGTATATGTGTATGATGGAAGCTATCCACGCAAAATCGTATTCCACTATTTTCACGACAGTTTCTACAACCGCGGAAATAAACGACATTTTCGAATGGGTTCAACAAAATAAATACCTTCAATACAAAGCAGAAACAATTGATGGCTACTACCGTGCAATCGATAAAGAGGAGGCTTCGGACGAAGAGATTTATATGGCGATGGCTGCATCCGTATTATTGGAATCATTCTTATTCTATTCTGGATTCTTCTTGCCATTATGGTTATGTGGACAAGGTGAAATGGTTGCTTCTGCCGATATCATCAAGAAAATTATCGCAGACGAATCCATTCACGGTGTATTCGTTGGATTAATAGCCCAAGATCAATTCAAAAAATTAAAAAATCAAGATCAGGTAAAAGCTCGTTTCCTGGCCCTGCTTTACAATTTGTATGAAAATGAGTTGAAATATACGGAAGAGATCTATACTGAAGTTGGTTTAACTGCAGAGGTAAAAGAATATGTTCGTTACAATGCCAACAAAGCATTGATGAATTTGGGCTTTGATCCGATCTTCGAAGTAAAACAAGTCAACCCAATCGTATTGAATGGCTTGAATACTGAAACGACACAACATGACTTCTTCTCCAAGAAATCAACTAACTACGAAAAAGCAACGGAAATTGTCCATCTAAAAGATGACGACTTCAAAATGGATGTGGTCGTAGATATATAATATTGACGATTTGTCAAACAAAAAGCCCCAAAGAAAATTCTTTGGGGCTTTTTGTTTGACTGACGAGCAACAACTATTGTTGGAATGCTTTGATGGCCTGTCCGCGCCAAGCCGCATCAAGCGGTGCACCAAGCAACCAAGTTAACGTAGGCGCGATATCATAAATCATCAAAGTTTCCTTAATTTCTTTTCCTTTTGGCACACCAGGGCCGGTCATTACCCAGGGAATCTCCACCTCGGCCAACGATTTACCACCGTGTCCTTTACCTGTACCGCCGTGATCCGCAGCGATAACAAAAATTGTTTCGTCTGCAATTCCTGCATCTTTTACAGCTTGCTGTAAGGTACCAATACGTCTGTCGACCTGTTTTAGTTCAGCATAGTATTCCGGTGTATTGTGCCCGATATTATGGCCTACACCATCAGGTTGGTCGAAATGCACAAAAGTAATCGTCGGTTTCTCCTTTTTTATGATATCCACGGTGGTATTCAAAGCCGCTTCATCATCATCCTTGGTGTTAATGACCTTTTGCACGACTTTGTTGTCGATCAAATAGCCTATACCCGGCCAGCTATGCACCACAGCAAACTGTGCCTTGGGATTTTTGCTGGCAACAGCATTAAATAAGGAAGGAAACATTCCGTTTGCTGTTTTGGTTGTAGAAGGGATCTCGGGTGTCTTGCTATCCCATTCTGTATATCCATGCGCGGTAGGACCAGCGCCCATAATCATGGAAGCCCAGTTTACAGCACTAGAGGAAGGTAATACGGTACGTACATGTGTACTATATGTCCCCTCCTGCATCATCTTTTTAAGATTTGGCATTTCCGCTTTTGGTAAAGCATACGCTCCAAAACCGTCAAAACCAACTAAAACAACGTGTTTGATCTTTTTGCTCTGTGCCGACACAGCACTTGTGGATAGCCCCAGTACGATCAATGGTAATAATAGACTTTTAATTTTCATCTGTATAAATTTATTTTTCAATTGCAATGAAGCTATCAGATTTATTCATTCCCTAATGTGATTGAATAAATCATGATGGTTTCGTAATAAAATAACTTGGTATTCAATGATTACGCAACCTCCTCAAGCTTTCTTGTATCCAGAATAGATAACCTGATGCCCCGCCTATCCAATGAATCGTTCATATGCTAGATCAAGGTTTATCGATCATATTTTACAAGTCACGCTGGTAATAAGTTGACCTACCTCAAAAATAGAAATTTTACAGCATATATTATGTTAAGTAAACATTATTTAATCCCTCTAACCAACATGTTACAGAACTAAAAAAACGCTGAAAAATTATCTTCAGCGTCTTCACCTTATACCGTTTTACATCGATTTTAATACCCAGCTTTTGCCAACCGTGCATACATTTCGACAAAAGCACATTGATCGAGCAGCCATTTCGATTTATGCTGATCTTTCAGGGTCCAGTCTGCACTAAATAATCCTTCTTTATCGCGCATATGCTGCCAGGCAAATTCAAGGTTCTTCGCAAAAACTGCCAGGTACTTTTGATCACCGTTCACTAAAGCGAGCTCTATGTAACCACGCATCATTACCGCATGAAACCACAAATTGCTATTCTTCAATTTTGGAAAATCCAATTTCTCCTTCGTTTCGAAAAAATAGCCGAAACATGCCTCAGCCAGCTGTTTTGCATCCTCGAGGTAACGGTTATTTTTCGTTAACTTATAAAGCAATGCAGCTGCCTGCAACATTTGTCCGGCGTTGTACGAAAACTTAGCTTTTCCAATCTTTCCATTGAGCTGCATGTTGTCCCAATATAACTTATCTTCGGGATCCTGAAGATTTCTTTTTGTCCATTCATAAAGACGCTCCCCTTCTTGTAGGTAGTACCTATCATTGGTTGCCATAAATAACTTAAGTGCAAATACAGTTGCTGGTGCATTCGAACACGTATTTTTAGATTCTTTTTTCTGTTCACACCAATATACGCCACCACCTAATTTATCATCCTCCCCACTCTTTACAAAATTCCAGATCTCTTTGGCCGAAGTCAGGTAGTTTATTTTTTTTGTATGGATATAGCTATCTGTAAAATCGATACCCAACCAGATATTATCGTCATAAAAACGATCCGAGGGAGGAGCTGTATTTAAATAAGAAGCATAGCCAATAGGCGACCTACTTTCATCCCTATATTCCTGTAACCCCATCAGGACTTTTTTGTCAAGTATGAACTGAAATGCCTTTTTTGTTTTTGGCAATTCCATCAAGGCATTTACAGCCGAAAAACTACCCGAGAAAGGCCATAGGTAAGCATATTTCTTTTGCTGCGCTGCCTGTTGATTATTATCCAGATAATCGGCTTTGAAGTTTTCATCAAAGGGATATTTTTCAGCCAAGAGCTGATTCTTGGTATTTCCAAACTTGCTATAGATGCTATCTAAAGTTTGGATAGCATAGTTTTGAAAATTATTTTTTTGTGCAAATAAGGTTACACCAATAAAGTTCAAAAGAAACAACGTAAAATATCTTTTCATGTGTTTTAGGTAATAGAATAGTAGATACCTATGCGGCATCTACTATTCCTGAACATTAATAACCAGGGTTTTGTTTTAGATTGGGATTCATTGATATCTGCTGCTGAGGTATTGGATACATTGTTTTGTTCTCAGAAGAAGGCTTATGATCCCACCAGGTTGCTGTATGAAATTTACCGAAGCGGATTAGATCCTCCCTTCTAAATCCTTCAAAAATGAATTCGCGTCCTCGCTCTGCCAAAAGCTCATCAAGCGTTAATGTGCTTGTGGTATACTTTGCTTCACTCCAGTCTACATCAGAAAAGGCTCTCTTTTTACAACTATTGATCAAATCCACAGCTTCTTGTGAAGCGCGTCCTCCATTTTTTCGCATCAATGCCTCGGCTTTTGCAAAATAAATCCAGCTTAAACGGTAGACGTTCCAGTCCGTATTGTTGTAATTTGCATTCGCAGGTATTTTAACGCCGTTGACAGTACCTTCTATAGAGTTACCAAGCTTATATTTATTAAATCGGATCCCACTATTCTCTTCACCATCGCTCATTGTAGAAGATGTACCTCCGCTCTTAGCCCGCCGAATATAATCAACAAAAACAAGCTGTTCACCTTTATATTCTTCCGAGCCTTGTACAATTTTACCATCCACAAACCTAACCATCGGCCCGCTTAAAAACCATTCTTTTTTTCGTAGGTCTTTTTCGTTATACTGGCTGAAAACACCAGGGATCAATACGATACCATTATTGCCAGTTCGTCCGCCCCCATAGATCTCGCTTTGTACGAAATGATAAAATTCCCCTGGAAATCCGGGTTCAAAGTCTGCTGTCTGATAATCGTAAGCAATTGAAAAAATAGTTTCCTTAGACATGTCATTCGTCGGCACATAGGAATCTGTTAAATTTGGATCCAATGCCATGGCACCATTCAAACCTCCTCCAGCACCCGATATCAATTTATCCGCCGCTGCAATACAATCATCCCACCGCGGTTGACCAGACCATTTTTCAGCATTTAAATACAACTCCACCAGCATAGCATAACCTGCCGCCTGCGAAACCCGACCTAACATGGCTCTCGATAATTTGGGCGCTAGATCAATATTAGCTAAAATTTCCTTTTCAATAAATTCAAAAACCTCTTTTGTAGAAGAGGGCTGAGGTAAAGGCTCCTCTGCTGAACTTGGCGCTTTGGTAGTTATTGGAATATTGCCGAATAAATCCATTAGCTTTAGATAATGTAATGCTCGTAAAAGCTTTAGTTCAGCAATAAACTCATTCTTTTCAGCATCTGTTATCCCCATGCGAGCCACGTCAGATTTTTCGAGAATATCGATGGGGCTATTACACAAACCTACTCCCCAATACATCAATACCCATGCATTGTTTAACCCACCTTCATCTACTGTCCAAGTATGATAATGCAGCCTTTTCCATTTGCCTCCATCTTCTCCATGCCGCCCTTTGGTCGGCCAGGCCAATTGATCTGCGGATAATTCCGCTGGCCGCCACCATCCATCCTGTCCTGATGGTGATATCCACGCATTTGCATGCGTATACGGTCGCAATACAGCAGAAATTACTTCATTTTTATTTTTATAAAAATCGTCCGCTACAATGATATCATAAGCGTTTTCATCCAAATTTGTACAACTTGATGCATTAATTACACAAGCTAAAAATAAAATCTTAACAATATTTTTCATATATTATCTGTTAAAAACCAAAATTTACACCAAACAAAAACGATCGGGTATTGGGATAAGGTCCTCTACTATCAATACCTAAACGTTGTCCATTTACTTCATTACCCAAACCTGTATCCAATACAAAATCAGGATCATTTCCTGAATACCCCGTTATTGTTGCCAGATTTTGAGCAGTTAAATATATACGCACATTATTTACCCAAGTGTTACTTTTCAATTTAAATCGATACCCCAGTGTAACTTCATCAATTTTTAAGTGGCTACCACTTTCCAAATAGTAATCAGAATACATATAGGTATCATTAATATCTTTATATTTGGTGAAAGCGTCTCTCAAAAGATTCTCTGACCAGACCTTATTGCCATAAGAAAGTGCCGTTGTATTTAAGATATCATAATCGAATTTACCCCGCATAAAAATTCTCAGATCAAAATTCTTATAGGAAAAGTTATTCGTCCAGGAAATATAATATTTGGGGACAGCGTTTCCGATTACCGCTAAATCAGAAGAATTCAAATCATCTCTGGAATTATTGATCGCATCATTGTGTACAGCTTCACCATTTCGGTTATAAAAAAGCCATTTTCCTTGATCATCAAATCCGGCAAATCGCTTACCAAAAAATTCACCGATCTTGTGCCCTTCGTACGTTGTGAATGCATCGCCCAATGCTCCTGCGCCACCTATTGCACCAAATGTTTTATATTTTACTTTAAATATATCATTCGAATAACTATCTAAAACATTTTTTAATGTACTGGCTGTGAAATCCATGTTCCACTTAAAACTCTCACGATCTATAGCACGATAGCTAAGCGCTAGCTCAATACCCTTTGAAGAAAGTGTACCTACATTGGAATAGATATTATTTCTTATATAAGGAGGCTGTGGGGTAGTATACGTGTCCAAAAGATCAACAGTTTTTCGTTGAAAGACATCAATTGAACCCGAAAGCTTATTGCTCAACATCGTGAAATCAACACCGATATTTGTTTCCTTCTTAGTCTCCCACCGCAAGTTTGGATTCGGATTACGGTCGGGTCCGTAGGTTTCTCGGTAGGTCTCATCAGGAAACAGATATTTTCCTCCCCCCCCCAAAGTTAATCGCGAGGCATTATTAGCAAAGCCCGTGTTTCCCGTTTCGCCATAACCAGCACGCAGTTTTAAATTATTGATAAAACCGATATCTTTCATAAAATCTTCATTGCTGATGTTCCAACCTACGGATACTGCCGGAAAACTACCCCATTTGTTATTTGCACCAAATTTAGATGAGCCTTCACGCCTTAGAATAAACTGAGCCATGTACTTATCCGCGTAAGTATAATTTACCCGGCCAAAAAAGGCGATCAAAGTATTGTCATTCTTATAGCTATCCATATTAGCACGTCCATCCCGAAGCGCTTGTCCTTCCGACAAATTATCTTCATGGAAATTATTATTTATAAATCCCCTATTGTCTGCACTTTGTCCCTCGTCTTTCTCATAACGATAACTATATCCTGCTAATGCTGTGATTGCATGTTTTTCGGCAACGGTAGTGTTATATTGAAGTGTCGGTTCAAATGCATATTTTTCATTCAACAGATTGGACTTGGAAGCATATCCCCCACCAGGATAGTCTTGATCTTCTAAAGATGCTTCACTATTGAGCGCTCTATAAGCACCATCTGTATAGGAATTACGTTGTACTGACCCAAAAACACTGGCCTTTAACCCCTCAATTATATTTAAATCTGCTTTTCCGTCTAAAGAAGATGTCTGTTGTTTCCGATAGCTTGTTTCAGTAAACAATCGAGCAAATTCATTTGTACTCGTTCGGTCATAACGAAAAGATCCATCATCGTTATAATTTGAGAGGGTCGGATTTTTCGTAGCTTCACTTTCCCAGCCACCACCGCCTAACAAGTTCGCATTGTTCGTATTGGTAGCGATATTGAGGAGAAAATTCAAACGATCGTTAAAGCCCTTCTGGTTTATACTCGTTCTCACTGTATATTCCTTTCTTGAATTTTCCTTTGCAATACCTTCCAAATTTCGAAAATTGACACTTCCACGATAGGTAGTTGATTCATTACCTCCAGACAGTGAAAGGTTATGATTCTGTGAAAAATTATCTTTATTAATCAATTCATCAAAAAAATCAGTAGAATGGCCAAAATCAGTTTGTTTTAGCTCACCAGATGCAATCTTATCCCTAAACTCTTGTGGAGTTAAAAAATCAGGTCTATTGTAGACAAAATCTTTGCGAAAATAACTGGAATAGTTGAATACCGATTTACCCGGTTTTCCCCTTTTTGTCGTAATCAGAATGACACCGGCATTGGCGCTTGTTCCATAAATCGCAGCACCAGATCCATCTTTCAGCACATCTATAGACTCAATATCATCTTGTTGTAATAGATCCGGATTACCTCCGGGTATCCCATCAATAACAAACAATGGACTGGCGCTCCCAGTAACAGAAATCGCGCCCCGCAATTGAGTCGCTACACCTGAATTAGGATTCGACCCACTTCTAGACACCTGCAATCCCGCGACCTTTCCTTGAATGAGATCCAACGGGTTTCTCGCGCCGCTTTGACGAAATTGGTCTGCACTTACATGGGCTACTGAAGAAGTAACTTCCCTTATTTTTTGCGTACCATAACCAACAACTACAACCTCTTCCAACTGACTTTGGTCTTCTTCCAATTGAACAGAAATGGTATCGCCAGAAACAGTAACTTCTTTCCCTTTGTAACCAATAGAAGAGACAACCAACACGTCTCCCTGTTTAGCATCCAAAGAAAAATTACCTGACACATCTGACTGTGTCCCCTTCGATGTTCCTTTAATAGTGATGTTTACACTTGAAATTGGCTTTCCATCAGCATTCAAGACTTTTCCCTTAATTTGTTGTTGGGGCTTTTTCGATTCCGTTAGAAAAGAGTTGTTTAACATCCTTTGAGAAGAGGCAGTAGCCTGCGCATGCTGCATTGCTCCAGCGATAAAAATCAAAGATAAGAATAGCTTAGATTCTCCTTTTAATCGCACAACTGTTTTTAAATCAATTTTGCTCATATTTTTATTATGGTGATTTAGTATATAAAACGATTTAGCTTATTGGTAAAGGCATTTTTATTTATTATTATTTATAATAGTTGCCGAAAACAGTGATTATTGTGTTATTCAATACACATCATTATATCGGAAACATTTAGTATTAAATATTAATTGAGTATCGGCACGTGATTCAAAATCGCCATCCTATATCAGCAAAATCGGTTTTGCTAAGAAAGTAAAAAAAATGGAAGCTATTTTAGAAATATACGTTGTTGATTTCCTTCTTTGGTTTATTATTTAGTTCAAGTGTATGATTCGATCGTTAAGATAGGTATTTTTAATTTTAAATCAAAAATAATTTAAAATTATTGTTTTTATGGAATTCAGTTAAAAAGCAACTTATACCCCATAAAAAGAGCTCATGAATATTCACAAGCCCTATTTTTATACATTGATAAGATAAAGGGTAGATTGAATACCCTTTATCTTATATAAGGTATGCCTATTGATATCCTGGATTCTGAGTCAATTTATTATTTCGCTGAATTTCATCCGGAGAAATCGGCCATAATAAGTCTGTTTCTTTGAATGTTGCACCAGATCCGTTCTTAGCTCCAATCAATGGTACGAAATCGACTTTACCAGCCTCAGTCGTTGAAATTACAGGGAACATTTTAGTTCTAACAATATCGTCCCACATTTTAAATTCCAATGGGAATTCACGTAGCCGCTCTTTCCAGCATTCTTTCACAAAATTGTCTGCTGATAATGTTAGTAATTCGGCCGTATAAGCAGCAACTGATTTCCCTTCGGTATTTGCCCGTGCTTTTACCTGTGCTAAATAACCTGCAGCCTCGGCACTTACGCCAGATGTTTTAGCAATTCCTTCTGCAGCTATAAGCAAGGCCTCAGGGTAACGGTAGAAGTTCCAGTCCTTGGTTCCTCGGCCAGTAACTGTAGCTGCCTGCTCATCAAAATAATACCATATTCCAGCATCTGTGGACTCCCAAGTCTTATTATTCACTGGATTTGTATACTTCCAATGAAAGAATTGATTTGGCTGAATCCGCAAATCTTTTGTATCATAGACATTGAGAAATTGTTTGGTAGGACCAAAAACACGCTCAAAAATAGAATACTTATCGAAAACGGTAGTTGCTGAAGAATTAAATGCATACGTTGTCCACCAATTGCTGGTATTAATCGTTGCGTCATATTCCTGTGCATAAATCACTTCACTTAAATCATCCGTTGTACGCAATTTATTATAAGCGCTACTCATTTTAAGATCGACATTTTCAGTCATTTTATGAGCAGAATTGACAACAATTTTTGCCATCTCTGCAGCTTCACTATACTTGCCTTCTTGTAAATAAACATTAGCCAATGTCATTGCCGCTACATATTTTGTAATTCGATGTCCATTATCAGCAAACGTTTTAGCAGGTAAATCTTGTACAGCTTCTTTAAGATCAGTCTCGATTAACTGATACACTTTAGCAACCTCTGTTCTTTCTAAATAGAGATTATCTTCCAGTGTTTCAACAGGGGTTGTGCTGAGTGGAATGGCGCCAAACGTCTTTACCAGATAAAAGTAATTAAAGGCTCTAAAAAACTTCGCTTCTGCTAATAAGGATTTTTGCTGATCTTGAGAAACAAATGATATGGTAGGAATATACTTCACTCCGGCATTTGCAATATTAATAGCCTTGTAGCTTTCATCCCAGATTGTATTCATCTGTCCGGTGATCAAATTGGTATTCTGTTGTCTCGTTAATTGCCTAGCGAATAAACAAACACGTTCCTGCCCCTCATAACTATTTGTAAAATATCCTGTCAACATGGTATTGACCGAAGCAGCTGGCCCGACATACGCACTTCCCGCTAGCGAATAGCGTTGTGGAGCTCCCCTTCTATATAATGAATTCACCGTAGCCTGTGCTTGAGCAGAATTTTGATAATATCCGTCCAGAGACAAATTAGACTTCGGATCTTCTTCCAAAAATTTGTTACATGATGTCGTTAAACCTAATCCAAGAATTAACAACATAAAAAATTTATTTTTCATTTCCTTATTTTCTAATTTTTAAAATGTTACATTCAGACCCAACGAAAAAGTCTTCGCTCTTGGATAAGAGAAAAACGTTATGTTTTGTCCAAACTTACTCTCACCTTGTGAAGTACTTTCAGGATCATATCCTAAAAATTCTTTTGAAGTGAATAAAAACGGATTATTTGCATTTGCGTAGATTCTAACACGTTTTAGACCGATACCCTTTAAGGCTTCTGGGTTGAACGTATATCCCAACTGAATTAAGTTAACCCGTAAATACGAACCATCAGCTACCCAAGCATCATCCACATTGGTATCTTGTCCAGCATGCCCACCATTTGTCAAATAAATAGCCTGTTGCATGGTATTCGGATTTGATCCATTATACGCGTCGGTTAAGATATTTTTCAAACCATTGGTGATACCGAAACGGTCATAAGTCGAATGGAAAAATTGTTGCATCACATCGACACCTTTAACAAATTGCAGATCCAAGGTAAAATCGAAGTTCTTATATTTCAAATTGTTGATAAAACTACCTGTCCAGTCGGGCAATCCTTTACCAATAATCTCTTTCTCAGTCGTTCTTTTTGCACGTCCGATTTGACTTACCGTCGCATTTCCGGCATCCACATCAGCTTGAGTATATACCCCTAATCTTCTGTAACCATAAAAACTATTTAAGTTCTCACCAACGCGGATAACACTATTAGCACCGCCTACCCAGCTATTCATTTGGATATCGGCATTGTTCTCGCCTAATTTTAACACCTTATTTTTATTATAATTGGCATTAAGTGAGGCATTCCAGCTAAAGTCTTCTTTATTGATAATGGTTCCCTTAACCATAATGTCCAAACCTTGATTTTGCACGGATCCGATATTTTTCATCACAGTACTAAATCCTGAGGCAGTTGGAATTGGCGCATCTAGGAGCAAGTCTGTCGTTTTCTTATGATAGAAAGACACATCAAAATTTAAACGATTTTGAAATAAGCCCAATTCAACTCCAGCATCAACCTGAGCGGTTTTTTCCCATTTTAAATTTGGATTCGAAATAGAATTCACAAAGGAATATGGAGCTCTTGAATTGTTAAGCAATATCGTTCCTGCATCTACGATTGCCAAGGACCTGTATGGATCAATCTCCGAGTTACCTGTTAATCCGTAACTAGTATGCACCTTTAAATTGCTAACTGTGGCATTATCTTTCAAAAAGTCCTCATTCGACACATTCCAAGCAAAACCTGCTGATGGGAAGAAAGCATATTTATTATTCTTACCGAATTTGGATGATCCATCATAACGTCCTGTAATTGTCGCCGAGTAACGATCATTATAGGAGTAAGCTGCCCTTAAGAAATAGGAATTCATGGCCCATTTGTTCCAGCTAGATCCTGGTGTCGATGGTGTAATTCCAATTCCCATATTATTGTACTCATAAGCGTCGTCGAAAAAGCCTTCGGTTCTAGAACTATTGAAGTCGTAAGTTCTTTCTTGCCATGATAAACCTGCCATAGCATTAATGCGGTGTTTATCAAATTGCTTATTATAGGTCAGATAAGTCTCCTCTTGCCAATACAGGGTATTGGTATTGTTCATTTCAGCCCAGCCATTTGGTCTAGAAATATTATTCAAGGTAATGGAAGAATATCCTTTATACGCTTTTTTATGATTATCTATACCCAATTGTGTCTTAAGATCCAAACCATCGGCCAAATGGAATGTTAAGGCCGCATTACCGAATATCTGTGTATTATAACGCATCCTCTTTTGTAAATCCAATATAGACACAGGATTTGCCATTCCTTCAAACCCTAATTTGTCCGAAACAGTCGAAGATGATGAAAATGTATATTGTCCATTTTTATCGTACACAGGATACCAAGGAAGCATTTCAATCATGGTACGACGTGCTTCCTGTCCGCCACCATCTTCTGGTGTATAACGTCCCCAAGTATGATTAACAGTTAAGTTAATTGCTGTAGAAAGCCATGATGTTGGTTTTGCGTCATAGGCCATTTTTGCATTTACCCGTTTATTCCAGGTATTATTAACGACACCTTGCTGATCGGTATAATTTAAGAAAGCCCCAACAGATGATTTGTCATCGCCTTGTTGCACACTTAACTGATGATTATGCGAAATAGCTGTACGTGTTGCTTCACGCTGCCAATCTGTATTATACAAAGGGTTACCACTGGCATCAAAATAGTTGGGGTCATTAAACCAGGTCTTTTTATCCAAGGACCAAGATTTTCCCTGGTATTTATTTTCGTTTTCCAAGCCGATCATAAAGGCATCTACCCATTCCTGCCCATTCAATAGATCCATATAACGTTGAACGGAGCTTACACCGGCTGAACCTTGGTAGTTAATTGTTCTGGATCCATCTTTATTTCCGCGTTTTGTCGTTACTAAGATAACCCCGTTTGCACCACGTGCACCGTAGATCGCTGCCGAAGATGCGTCTTTCAATACCTCAATATTCTCGATATCATTCGGATTCAACAACTGAAAGTCTTCCATCACAACCCCGTCCACAACATAGAGTGGATTGGATGATGAATTGATCGTAGCCACACCACGAATGACCACACGGTTCGCATAAGCACCAGGTTGGCTCGAGTTAGAAAAGATATTAACCCCCGAAGCCTTACCTCTTAAGTTATCCAGCGGACTAAAGTTCTGATCTTTGATCATATCTGCCCCTTTAACCATGGCAATAGAACCTGTTACATCCGATTTACGCATGGTACCGTAACCAACAACGACAACTTCGTCCAATTGGCTTTGATCATCGTCCAATTGTACAGAAACAGTTGCACCGGAAACAGTGACTTCTTTGGTTTTGTAACCAATGGAAGAAACCACCAATACATCCCCCGATTTAGCATCCAAAGTAAAATTACCCAAGGCATCAGATTGTGTGCCCTTCGAAGTTCCTTTTACAGCGATGTTAACTCCTGAAATTGGTTTTCCAGCAGCATCCAATACTTTTCCTTTAACTTGCTGCTGCATATGGTTTACTTCTTTTACAAAGGATTTACCTTGGTAATTGACTGAAGTTCCGACAGCGGCATTGACTTGTTGGAAAGTACCAGCAATGACAGCCAATGAGAAAAATAACTTTGATTTTTTCCCAAGCTGCGCAAATGATTTTACGTCAACTTTGCTCATATTAATAGTGATTTGGTTTATAAAAACGTTTTAGCAAAAGATGCTTAAAACGTCTAGTTTAATTTAGTTTCCCTTAATTGATGTTTTTAAAATCGATCCGCTCTCTTAAAAATTTGTACATCCAATTCCTTTTTTGTTTTCATTCTTTCATTTAACATAAAAGAGAAAACAGTAGGTTTAGACTACCTCCGGGCTCATTAACCCAAAGGGTTCATAATAAATTGAGCTAAATCGCTTTTGCTTTTTTTGTAAAATTTTTTGGTTTCCCTATTTTGGTTTTTTAATTGTTTATTACTTTTTATCTTTCCTTTTTGGTTATTATTTCTTGGTTTTAAAGTGCTATTCTTTGGAAAGATAGCACTTTAATTTTACTGGGGAAAGATTTATTTTCAAAACCTTTCCCCGGTAAAATTAAATATTTCCTTTCTTCATCTCGCTAACCGCATAATCGACAGATCGAGCCGAAAATGCCATATAGGTCAATGAAGGATTTTGTGTTGATGTGGAGGTCATACTTGCACCATCTGTGACAAAAACGTTTTTCACAGCATGCATCTGATTCCATTTATTCAATACCGAAGTTTTCGGATCGTGGCCCATACGTGCTCCGCCCATTTCATGGATATCCAAACCTGGAGCCTGCCAGTGTGTATCCGGGCGAATGTTTGTGAAACCAGCATCCGTAAACATCTCCGTCATGACGGCAATGTAATCCTTTTTCATTTTTTCATCGTTCTCATCATAATCGACAGCAATTTTTAACAACGGAATACCCCAGTCATCTTTCTTACTGCTATCCAATGAAACCATTCCCGATTCTTTTGGTATTGTTTCACCCATCATGTGAGATCCAACCTGCCAAACACCTAATTTAGGATTCAACAAATTGTTCTTCAGATCTAACCCTAAACCCGAACGATCAGATTCTTTACTACGTGAAGCACCGAAACCGGCGGCATAACCTCTTAAAAAGTCCGTTTCCTGTTTGTGCAAGTTTCTGAAGCGTGGAATATACCCTCCACCTGCGGGATTCCGCCCTTCGGCCGTAAAATCCAGCAATCCTTCATACTCCGCGTAAATGCGTGCACTATAGTTGTGAAAGGCAACATATTTTCCTAACACACCACTATCATTGCCCAAACCATTTGGAAAACGGTTGGATTTAGAATTCAATAAGATTAAATTCGTATTGATTGCCGCCGCATTGACAAAAATCAACTTGGCATAAAAATCAATTTCCTCTTTTGTGTTGGTATCAATAACACGTACACCCACTGCCTTTCCTTTTTGTTCATCATAGAGGATTGAATGAACAACCGAAAATGGACGTAAGGTCATATTCCCGGTCTTCGCAGCCCAAGGGATTGTCGTTGCATTGGAACTGAAATATCCACCAAAAGGACATCCTCGTTGACACAGTACGCGATTCTGACACTGTACACGCCCTTGTTCGATGTGAATCTGATTTGGTTTGGATAAGTGTGCACAACGTGCTGAAATAACTTTGCGCTCCGGAAATTTCTTTTGGACGCTTTCTTTAAAATACTTCTCGACAATATTTAATGGGTAGCCTGGCAAGAACTCGCCGTCCGGCAATTCAGGAAGTCCATCGTGATTTCCTGCAATACCGGCAAATTTTTCGACATAAGCGTACCAAGGGGCTAAATCAGCATAACGGATCGGCCAATCTACTGCAAAACCATCTCTAGCCGGCCCTTCGAAATCAAAGTCAGACCAACGTTGCGTTTGTCTCGCCCATAATAACGACTTGCCGCCAACCTGATAGCCTCTGATCCAGTCAAAAGGTTTCTCCTGAATATAAGGGTGTTCCTTGTCTTTTACAAAAAAATGGGCCGCATCCTCATGGAATGCATAACATTTGCTGACAATCGGATTCTCTTCTTTTACTTTGAAAGGCATTTCGTTCCGATGTTCAAACTCCCAAGGCATCATATTGGTGGTTGGGTAATCCTTGATATGTTGTACATCACGTCCACGTTCCAAAACCAATGTTTTCAATCCCTTCTCGCACAACTCTTTTGCGGACCAACCGCCACTAATTCCCGAACCGATCACGATTGCATCGTAGGTTCTGTTTTTTTCACTGTCAATATTTAGATTTGCCATCTGCTATTTATGCCTTAACTTTTACCGCACCATTGTACGGACCCGGAATAAGTTTATAGATCACCTTATTCTTCATCACGTATTCTGAGTTCATATACCCCTGAATTGCACGCGATTTGAAGGTCTCAAAAAAAGCCTTCTCGTCGGTTTTGTCTTTTAACCCCGCCAAAGTGGTCTCCGTCTCTTTGCTATTTTTTAAATTCAACTGTTTTCTCAATTTATTGAAACCAGCGACAAATTTAGCCTGATTTTCTGGCGACTCACAGTCATCGACCATTTTGATGACGAAAAGATGTAAGTTCAGATCCTTCCCTCCTGGTGTATCCGATTTCGGAATCAGGATGTCAGCCAGATCGCCCAAAAATTGCTCATCTTCTGCCGAAATCTTCAGCTTATTCAATACAATTGATGCACCTCCATCATTCAGACAGGACGACAAAATTGTCAGTCCGCCAGCTATAATGAAAAATTGCTTTATTGCGGTTCTACGGTTCATAATCAGAGTTCCCTTTACAATTCGGTAATATTACATATATCCGAATAAAAATACAAATGCTAAAACGATTAAATTATTTTACAACCCTTAAATCCATTGCGCCAACAGGGCTTTTGCCCCAGATAAGTTTTCCACAATGTTATCAACAGCTGTTAGTCTAGCACGTTCCACCTCCTGTTTCGTAACTGCAATCAACTGCGTCCCTGCTCCCAACGCCGATGTACTTCCTGTCGATGTATCCTCAATAGCCACACAGCAGTCAGCTGGTAGATCCAGATTTGTCAATGCCAAACGATAAGGTTCCGGATTGGGTTTTGGCAACTCCACACACTCTCGCGTGACAAAAAACTCAAAATAATCCAAGAGCTCGTGCTTGCCCAAAACAGTATCGACTGTGCTTCTATAACTCGAAGTCACAAGCCCAATACGGATATCTTCTGCTTTCAAAAAAGCTAAAATTTCTCGCGCTCCAGGCATTAATTCAATATCGCTCATGTTAGAATCGGCATAAGCCGCACGTGTACGCTTCCACATATGTTCTTCCGTCACGTCGTAGCCATAGTCCTCGGTAAGACGCTTAACATTATGTGCTAAAGTATGTCCAGCAAAATCGCGAATCCAATCTTCATAGTTGATCAGAAGGTTAAATTCCTGTTTTAATATAGGTGCCCAATTTTTGAAATAGAAATATTCCGAATCAATTAACGTACCATCCAGATCGAACAATACCGCCTGTATTTTATTCATAGTGTTAAAGATACACAAGTAGAGTGAATTATCCTATTAAATGACACCGCAATAGGTCGAATTTGAGAATGCACCATGATAGGTATCCCAAAAACCGATGTATACGTGATAATCAGCTTTCCGATTTAATTCAACTGGTATATCTACAACACATTGACCATCTCTAGCAGATGCAACGGCAAATTTTAACGAGCACAAATCGTTCAAGCTAACGAATGCCAGATTTAATTTATAAAGTTCATCATCATACGCTGGGTTTGGTATCCATTCCAAAAATATACGACCTTCATGCAGACTTACCTTAGTACCCTCAGGCGGTATTAGATCACCTACGAAGGCTTTCAAATTCTCAAAATTCACAACGGGATTATAATCAGCATCAAAAGACAACACATCATTGAAAACATGTTTCTGCGCAAGCTGAAATGCACCATATTTAGCTCCTTTCTCTTTTTTTAGCCCATAGCCAAAATCAAAAACAACTTTGTTTTCTGCACAAAATTCTCCGACAGCTTTCATTTTCTGGCGATGTAACCGCTGCGCTTCAGTCGGAGGTTTACTACTTTTCCTCCTTGCACCCCGAATAATCCATTGCCCCATACGATTGTATCCATATATCGAGCCAACTTTACCCCGGAAACCACCATTTGGACCATCTTCTAATATAGCCATATTTTAAGTTTTTTGTCTAATTGCAATCTTAACATCTACCGCTAAACAAATGATCAGTACTAAAGTTTTAATTAAGTTAGATATAAATTAGAGTTAAGTTAGGTATAGTATAGGTTTTAGTTAGCTATAACCTATACTATACCTAACTAAAACCTAAACAAAACCTAACTAAAACCTCTATAAATATATACTTCGATCTAAATTATGCTTGTAGTTGTTTTCCTTCATTTTTGGATAAGCTTTGGACATTTGTTAAGTTTGTTGTGGTAAACGAAAATTAAGTTGTACCGAGTATGGATGCGCGACAAGCTTTCAGAAGATAGCCATATCGTTCCTCACATGACGTTCGTTAGCATAGCGCATTCCGGCCTAGTGTAGGTCCCTCACGAATAGCATATAGTACTTTCGAATACCACCTCAAACGTACACGCAATGAAAACCGAGCTCATGAATTCGCAGGAAATCTAAAAGCTTCATTGCCTTAAAAATTTATATCATGAAAATAATTGCTATCGGTCGCAATTACATCGACCACGCTAAAGAACTCAATAATCCAGTCCCAGAAAATCCCATTATATTTTTAAAACCTGATACTGCGGTGTTAAAGGACAACAAAGATTTCTATTATCCTGAATTTTCAAAAAATATCCAGTTTGAAACCGAAGTCGTCCTTCGGATATGTAAGGAAGGAAAACATGTGACACCAAAATTTGCATCAACTTATTTCGATGCTGTCGGCCTGGGGATTGACTTTACAGCCAGGGATGTACAGCAAGAATTGAAAGCAAAAAGCCTTCCCTGGGAATTGGCAAAAGCATTTGACCATTCTGCAGTCATCAGCAACTTGATTCCTAAAGAGGAGCTTGCAGACGTGAATTCGATTGATTTCTCCCTGCAGCAAAATGGGCAAACAGTTCAGCAGGGAAATACCAAGGACATGATTTTCTCCTACGAAGATCTGATTGTGTATACCTCCAAATTTATTACCCTCCGCAAAGGGGATCTTATTTACACGGGCACGCCTGTTGGTGTTGGCTCTGTAGCCATCGGCGATTTATTGGAAGGTTTCATCGGCGACCAGAAAATGTTTAGCTGTAAAATTAAATAGTAGGGGAAATAGCATGATAAAAAAAACGACAGCATTGCTCTCTCTGCTAACCTGCATAACAGGTCTAAGCCAGGGACAAGATATTATCAAAAGCCGCAGTTATCCACAAAACTATTTTGTACGTCCGATGGACATTGCTCCACAGGCTTCGGGATCATTCGGCGAATTGCGGGCAACACATTTCCATGGTGGGGACGATTATCGGACACAACAACGCATCAATATTCCGGTGCATGCAGCCGCGGAAGGTTTTGTATCCCGCGTCAGGGTACAGATAGGTGGGGGTGGTAATTATGTTTATATTGATCACCCCAATGGTTACACCTCGGTATACATGCACCTAGAAAGTTTCAATTCGGATCTTGCTAAAATCATCAAAGATGAGCAGTACAAGCAGAAGCGTTTTGATGTAGATGTATTCCTCAAACCAAATCAGGTTCCTGTAAAAAAAGGTGAGTTTATTGCAAATTCGGGCAATACAGGCGGGTCTGCAGGTCCGCATCTTCATTTTGAAATCCGTGATACAAAAGCGCAGCTGCCACTCAATCCACAATTGTTCGGACTACTCTTTCCTGATGGCGTAAAACCGATCATCCGCGGCATGACGGTCTATGATTTAGGCTCCGAACTATTTGATGAAAATACGCCCCGAAGACATCAAACCATCAAATCGGCAGGCGGTGGTAATTATAGTCTGGCAACGAATACGCCCATCTCGGTGAATGGTACCTTTGGGCTAGGCATTAACACGGTTGATAAACGCAGTGGTATCTCATTTACGTATGGTGTCTACTCGATCGAACTTTTTTTGGACAACAAAAACATCAGTACGGTGCTGTTTGAATCAATCCCTTTTGATCAGACCCGTGCGATCCAGTCTTACGTAGACTACCCCTACTTAAAAAAATCCGGTGTACGGGTTCAGAAAAGTTTTAAAGATCCAAACAATCCGATCAACATCTATAAACACCTGGACAACCTGGGGAAAATCGAATTGAAAGACAATGAGGTCCATGAGGTAAAATATGTCGTCAAGGATGTTCAAGGGAATACGAGCGAATTGAATTTTAAGGTGCAAAATAACCCTTCGCTTTCGATCAGTCGCGCCAATGCTGCCGGCTTAAAAATGTTCCACTACGCAGACGAGAACAAATACGAAGCAGAGAATGCGCGTGTGTATATGGGTAAAAATGTATTGTACGACGATCTTTACTTCAATTATTCACAAGGAGCAAAACCTGCAAAAGGCTACTCGGCAATGCACTATATCCACAATGCTTATACACCGGTCTTCGGATACTACAAGCTCATGATCAAACCAGACTACAGCTTATCTGAAAATCTTTATGACAAAGCTTTGATTGTTTCTTCCGATGGTGGAGCACAGGGCGGTAAATATGAGAACGGTTGGGTGGTGGCCAATGTACGCGAATTTGGCGGTTTTTATGTTGCTGTTGACACCATTGCACCGAATATTGTAGCACGTAACCTGACCGACGGAAAGAATGTGAGCGGACAGCAATCCATTGACTTTACAATCAGCGACAATCTCTCTGGAATAGATACTTTTAATGCTTACATTGATGGGAAATGGGCTTTGATGAAATATGACCCGAAAACAAGACATATTTGGCATGACTTCGAACCCGACTTAAGCAGTGGCCGACATGAGTTTAAACTCGAAGTGAAAGACAACAAAGGAAATTTAAAGACATACGAAGCTTCTTTTACAAGGTAAACACCTGATTTTGGGCAATAAATCAGCGGTTTCAAGAGATTAATCGTATCTTAATCGACTAAATACAAGATAATATGGCAACACTAGAAATAGGACAGAAAGCACCGGATTTCAGTGCAAAAAATCAACATGGTGAAACAGTCCATCTTTCAGATTTTAAAGGGAAAAAAGTTATTTTATATTTTTATCCAAAAGACAATACACCAGGCTGCACCACGGAGGCCTGCAATTTCAGGGACAACTATCAGTCTTTGAAAAAAGATGGTTTTGAAATCATCGGTGTAAGTATAGATGGGGAGGCGTCGCATCAAAAATTCATCAGTAAGCATGAGCTACCTTTTCAATTGCTTGTAGATGAAGACAAGAGCCTTGTCGAGGCCTATGGCGTATGGGTTGAGAAAAACATGTATGGCAAAAAGTATATGGGCACAGCACGCACCACTTTTGTGATTGATGCAGATGGCATTATCCAACATATCATCAAAAAAGTAGATAACAAAAATGCGTCCCAGCAGATCCGTGATTTAGGCATTTAAAGAATACCTCTTATCAAGAATCTTATATCTAAAATCTAAATACTAATATCTATATTTGCCACTTATGAGCAAACAGACAGACGACTTTTTCAAAAGTGTAGTATCACACGCGAAGGAATACGGTTTTGTATTTCAATCGAGCGAAATATATGACGGATTAAGTGCCGTCTACGATTACGGTCAATTAGGTTCGGAATTAAAAAACAACCTAAAGACTTATTGGTGGAAATCCATGGTGCAATTGCACGAAAACATTGTTGGTATTGATGCAGCAATTTTCATGCACCCGACAACATGGAAAGCATCGGGTCACGTTGATGGTTTTAACGATCCAATGATCGACAATAAGGATTCAAAAAAACGTTACCGTGCCGATCAATTGATCGAAGACAAGATTGCACGTTATGAAGCAGACGGTAAGACAGCAGAAGCTGCTGCCCTATTAGACGCTTTGAATACCGCATTGAATGCCGACGATTTAGCTGGACTAAAAACCATCATTGAAGAACATAATATCGTATGTCCGGTTTCAGGTACCAAAAATTGGACTGAAGTACGTCAATTTAATTTGATGTTTGCCACTCAGATGGGCGCTATGGCAGATGGAGCAGATCAGGTTTACCTTCGTCCTGAAACGGCACAAGGTATTTTCGTCAACTTTCTGAATGTTCAAAAGACAGGACGCATGAAAATACCTTTTGGTATAGCCCAAATTGGTAAAGCTTTCCGTAACGAAGTAATTGCCCGTCAGTTTATCATGCGTATGCGCGAATTCGAGCAAATGGAAATGCAATTTTTCTGCCGCCCGGGTACTGAATTGGAATGGTATAACAAATGGAAAGAGACACGCTTGAAATGGCATTTGGCATTGGGTTTCGATCCTTCAAACTACCGTTACCACGACCACGATAAATTAGCACATTACGCAAATGCTGCAGTTGATATTGAATTCAACTTTCCATTCGGATTCAAAGAAGTTGAAGGTATCCACTCGCGTACAGATTTTGACTTGAAACAACATCAGGAATTTTCTAAAAAGAAAATGCAATATTTTGATCCTGAAATCAATCAAAACTATATTCCGTATGTCATTGAAACTTCAATTGGATTGGACCGACTTTTCCTGACTGTATTATGTAACGCTCTGGTAACGGAAGATCTTTCTACAGCAGAAAAACAAGATTCTCGTGTTGTATTGAAATTTCCACCAGCATTGGCACCGGTAAAAGCGGTAATTTTACCATTGACCAAAAAAGATGGTTTACCAGAAAAGGCTCGCGAGATCCTAAATACGCTAAAATTGGATTACAACGTCCAATATGACGAAAAAGATGCCATTGGAAAACGTTACCGTCGTCAGGATGCAATCGGAACACCAATCTGTATCACAGTCGATTACGATTCGCTAGAAGACAACACCGTTACCATCCGTCACCGTGATACGATGGCACAGGAACGTGTTGCCATTGCCGATCTTGAAAAAATATTGAATGACTTGGCTGGTTGGAACACCCTACTTAAAAAATTAATATAGTCGAATCGCTATAACAGAAAAGGTGTCCATTGCTGGACACCTTTTTGTTTTTAATAGATGTAGGGCGGCTAGATGCTAAGTACAACAACTGTGCTAGTATTCTATCACAATATTGTCGTCCCACTGTTCGTTCTTCACGACCTGAAATCCCAGATTCCCATTGGCGGTCTCCAGCAATTTGCCCTTAAACTGTATTTGAACATTATTTCGGATTTCGCTTCCCAGTTCAAATGTACGCAACAGTTGGCCGTCTTTGAAAACTCGGAACTGATATCGAATAACCTTGTTATCGCGATAATAGCCCATAAATTGGTTGAACGAAAAACTTTGATCAGCTACCGTAAAGTGTGGGACAACCGTCAACACACTTTTATCGAACTGATCGCTACTTCGCGTCATAAAAGGATAATAATGAAATACAGGATGAAGTTGCTCTACCTGAATACTATCAATTGCGCTCAGATCTTCGCTGTCTGTAAAAGTCAACTTGACCTCGCTGTAGATCCGGTTTAAGTTTAGGACCCGTTCTAGTGCGCCCTTAACTTCAAAGGTATCCCGACCTGCAAACAATTCCGCAGATTGTTCAGAAAAAGCATTCGTAGCATAAAAGTGTTCAAAATCCACAGCCTCTGCCATAATCAGCGGCAATGTTGAATTTTTAGCAATCAGACTCAGGTAATAGGTTCCAATCGGCAATTCAATAGCGAAAGTTTCCTGCGAATTAAGCACTCCCGATTTGATCATGGCCTTCGTTTTCGCATCAAACACATGGTAGTAAAACTTGCTGGGTAAAGCCTCTGGCTTTACTTGCCCATAAATCATCAAGTTATCCATCTTAAACGTACCTGTCGTTGGACTGTATCCCGCTCCTCCATCCCTACTACCTGCAAATAATGAGATTTTCAACCAAAGCTCTTTACTGTTGCCAAGCGAGATATCAGCCAAAGATGCACTCACAGAAACTTTAGATGAAAGAGACAGATTCGAAGGATACTTGATGGTATCTGATAGTATTGAAAAATTATTCCCCTTATCAAGCGAATAACTTAATAGCAAGGCTCTTGGCCCGGTACTTGAGCTATTTCCATCAAAAGACCAGTGAGCTAAAGAGTGAATACTTGTAGTAGGAATCTTGACTAATATCTCTTTACTACCTTTGAAACTAACGGCTTTTCCCGTTGCGGGCCAACCGGCCAAGAAATCATAGTCTGTCTTTTCATTGTTGTAATCGATCAAAACAGCAGCATCGAGTGCCACATCAGGAATAGTGTTGCTGTTATCAAATGTCCAGTGGTACAGCAATTCGTTTTCGGAAGCAGCTCCGCTTAGCGCAGCCCGTTTTGCTTTGGTTGATTGTTTTTTTAGCGGAGTAACAATCGCTTCAAAATCCTTGACTTTGAATTTTACAGCATGAACTGTTTCATCGTTTTCATCGGGAAGTTTTGCATGCTTTTTGCACGAAGGCATCGCGGCTAAAACCAAGATGAATACACATGAAAGAATTCCCCAAGTTGACTTGGATTTTCGTTTCATAAATATAAATGATTTATAAGTTAATTAACCGGCAGATTAAAATTAACTTATAAATCATTTCATTCCAAGAATACAACTAAAAAGTTACAATTGTTTTCTCGCTTTTACACGTTGTCTCTTTATCTATTTTTTGAACATATATCTTTCCAGAGGAGGTTGGTAATTTCATTGTGAGCACATTATTTACCCCCGTTGGGCGTACATACTCCCCATTAAATTCATCCCATTCATAGATCGGACTGCCATCTTCATTCGACCAGATGTAGTTATAACGCCCATCGACTTTATCCTTTACCGTCAACTGTACTGTATTCTTCTTCTTATCGATTTTTACCTCAATACGCTTTGGTTTATCGATTTTACCCAGTGTATGGATATGAATTTTTGTCGTTTCGGAGGTGCGGTCATCCCAACTACCACGAACGAAGTATACTTTTGATTCCACAATATTTTGTAACACAATATTATTGCCTGTCTCTTCCCAAAATCCTGTAGCGGCATCATACCAACGATATTCAAGTCCTGCAACAGGATGCTTTACCGTGAGCACCTGAGCACCACCATAACAGGTTTCCAATGTATCGCCCCATGTGGTCGATGGTTTCGCTAAATCAATCAATTTTACCTGATTAAAGGTCCACACAACCGAGTCCCGGTGGTTGACATAGGATGGATTACGCACTAGATTTGTCGTATCTTGAATCATGACCTTCAACGTATTTGCTCCAACGCTTAGCATTCCTGGATCAAGGTAAATCGAATCAATGTCGGTCGCAATTGTTTGATCATTCAACAACCAGGACATTTTAAAGGTGTTCGGAGAAGGTTTTGCCAAACGTAGCGAAAACTTCTGAACACTATCTAAAGTAATCGGCTTATCGAGTGCAGGTTTTACCTGAATAAATGGACTTGACTTTTTCTTGATGGAAGCAACAAATTGCTCTTGACAAACGGGACAAAATGGAGCTACTAGATATTGCATTTTACAATATTCATGTGGTCTAAACCAGTTAGAGGGCGAACCTTTACCACCATAAGAGTAAATACCAACTCCGTCTTTTCCAAGCCAGTATTTCCAGGGGACCTGCTTTGCATCTGCCGATTGTGAGCGGTTTACAGATTCAATGGCATATTGATTTCCAGCCCAATATTCATCAGCAAGCTGGGCAAAAGAATGTCCAATTTCGTGTACCGCGATATCATTGCTCTTAAAATTAACCGTAGAAGTTGCCCATTTTCCTCCTGAACCACCATAAAACGGGGAATTCACCAATACAACGACCTGTGTATAATTTGGGGTATGCATTTTCAATACCTCTTCAATACGATCATTTTTTTGCGGTACAACCAAACGATGTAAACCACCATTGTCAAAGCTGCTTCCAAAAATCGTGTTTGGATGGGCAACCGGAACAGCATGATCTCGTGTAAACTTGTTGTAACGTGGTGGATATTTACTTAAATCGGTCTCACCATGCACACAATCACCCGCTTTGCAATCGTGCGCTGCACCAGAATCCTCGGAAATCGTACGGACTGCAAACACATTAAAAAAACTGCTGTACTGTTTGAAGGGTTCGATCGAGAAAAAATAGTTGGTAAACTGCCTGGCATCGGCAGCGTAATCATCCAGTTGCGCTTTCGTATAACCGTCCCCCAAAATCACCAGATTGACAATATGCTTATCCGTCCCTTGGTATTGCAGTGTATCGATCTTAAAAAGAGAATTTTGGGCCCGCAGCTGCAGCACAGATATACATAAAACTATAAGTGCAATAAATAGATTTTTATTCATCGGAATGGTTATCGTTAGAACTCAAAAATAACATTTTAGCACCTGCTATCTTTAAATTTTATTGACGAGTCTTTCTCCGATATTGTCAATAAAACCCTTCTTCAGATCTCCGCAGGGAGCCTACCAAAAATCAATGGGATAAGGTTCCCGCATCGTAACATCCGCCAAACAGCCTAGTCGCGCATACGATGTTCCTGTACATATTCACTCGGCGAAAGCTTGGTTATTTTTTTGAACACGCGATTGAAATTGACAACATTGTTAAACCCTGTTTTAAAAGCGATATTAGAAACACTTTCTGAAGATTCGTCAATCAACATTTTACAGGCGCGTTCAATCCGGATTTCATTGAGGAAGGTCACATAGGTTTTACGTGTATGCTTCTTAAAATACTTGCAAAACGCGTGTGGGGTCATGTGTGCCACCGCTGCTATATCTTCTAAAGAAATCTTGTCTCCAAAATGCTGGAAAGTATATTGGAATATTTCATTGATTCGCAATCCTTCGGCATCGGAGAACTTCTTTTGTGGAATACCTGTATACAGCGAAGTCCATTGATCTACTTTTTTACTTAAAAAATTAATCAGCTTCACAAACGAGAGGAGGCGATCTATGCCCGCACTCACGTTAATCTGTACAAACTTCTCTTTCAACGCAACGGAGTGCTCCGCATCCAATTTTTTACTGACGTTGATGTGTTCCAGGAAATACTTGACATCATCGAATTCAGGAAAATCCAGAAAGGGTTTAAAATGTTCGTAGTCGAAAAAAATATGGATGGCATGAATGCCATCCTTTATATCTTCCCCCGTTTTAAACATATGCGGTTCATCCGCATCAACGATATAGATCTCGTCCTCTTCAAAACTATGTGTAAAGTTGCCGATCATAAAGGTTCCCCGCCCTTTCAGGATGTAGGTCAGCTGGATTTCCTTGTGTCGGTGATAGTTGCTGTAGAATGAAGGCAGAATGTCTTCCTGCACACAAATAGATCCTTGGTAAACAACCGGAACTGTAAATTGAACGACTTTCATTACGTATTGAAATAACAAATATTAAACAGTTAATTCAAATGTAAGATTTTTTAAGACAATAATCGTTAATTTTTAGCAAGAAATTCCTTTACCTTCCCTAAAAACTGTGGCATTGCTGGATCCTCACCACTCAAGGATAAAATTTGGAAGGTCTGCGGATTTATCCATAGATAACTTGGCGTACGATCTATACCAAAATCATTTTCCATCGTTGCCTGGTCATTATAGTTCAAAAAGTAACTCTGCTTTCCTAGGGCCAGCTCCTTACTTGATTTGATCCATTTATCCAGATCCTTATCCAGCGAAAAATAGATAACCCTTACCCCCATAGCGTTCAACTGAGATTCTTTTTTCCGTAACATCTCCATATCGGCTTTGCTATTTGTATTGGAAGTTCTCCAAAACGCGGCAATCAGCATTTTAGCTTTTGAAATATCCTTTAAATTCAAACTATCCCGTTCTACATTCATCGGGCTAATAGCAGGAAATACAGGCATATTTTCGTAGAAGTCCTTAACCCTATCGACCTTTTCACGGGCAAACTTAAAATAAGGATGCTTCTGCAAATCCGTATTAAAACTCAGCAATGCGGCATCGAATTTTTTATAGTTCGTCTGATCCAAGGAGATGTATTTAAAAAAATAAGGCAATACCAAGGATGAACGATGGGTACTATCGAGAATAAAATCGGCGTATAGTGTGCGTGGATTAAATGCTGTATTGCCACTTAAGCGCTGTATTTCATCCACTGTTTTTTCATAGGAACCGTCATTTCTTGCAGCCATCGAAGGTAGCTGGCTCTCCAGCTGCCTTATCTGTTGGCTTTTATTTGCCGTTTTATTTTTTTCCTCCTGCTCCCGCTGTTGATAGTTCGTATTGAACTGTATGAAATCCTTGGCATTCTGCGAAGAGGTTGTCAAGGTAAACTTTCCCTGATTTTCACTCAAATCATAGTCGCTCCCGCCTTCGACAAATAATGTATAGGCCTCCATACCCTTTATCTGAATATCATAAAATCCGGCCATGGCTAGTTCGCCTTCCAAAACAAATTGCCCATTAGCAACCTGCGTTTTTACAAATTGCTGCAGTTTATTATCGTGATCGACTAGACTCACCTGAGTCCCGTCCCTGGCAGTGGTTTTTCCTGTTATCTTATAGCTAAAGCTATTCAACAAGGCGGCTGTCTTCGCCGATTCGGACTTTTGTGTACAGGCTATCATCCCCAAGGCCAGCACAGAAATCAAGCAAAAATAGTTAACGAACTTCATAATCTTTATAGTTTCCGTTTTCAAATAGACGAAGCTTTCCTTTTTTACCTTTAATCTGGAGGTCGGAAACCTTTCCATTCTCCCATTTCATATCCACAGTGTAGTTTCCTCTGGTTTTGAGACCGCTAACTTCGCCTTTAGACCAGGCTTTTGGTAACGCAGGCAACAGGTGAATATAACCATTGTGACTCTGTATCAACATCTCGGCAATCCCGGCTGCACCGCCAAAGTTTCCGTCAATCTGAAAAGGTGGATGTGCGCAGAACAAATTGGGGTAAGTGCCAGCTCCGACTCCCTGATAGGTTGTTTCATTGGTAAAAGCGGGTTTAAGCAACTGCCTTAGAATTTCGAGTGCATGATCACCATCCTGTAATCTCGCCCAAAACAATATTTTCCATGCTCTAGACCAGCCGGTTCCTTCATCGCCACGTACAGCTAAAGTCTTACGTGCAGCCTCAGCCCATTCGGGTGTTGTCTGTGGCGAGATAAATGCCGCAGGATACAGACCATATAAATGCGATACATGTCGGTGTTTAGGTTCAACTTCCTGATAGTCTTCGAGCCATTCCATGACACGCCCGGCTGGGCTAACGACTACAGGCGGAGGGATATCCTTCAGCTTTGTTTTCAAGGTACCGGCAAAACTATCGTTCATCGCCAGGATAGAATCTGCTTGAATTACTGCCTGATACAACTCCCGTACGATCTGATTGTCAATGGTAGGTCCCATCACAACCGCAGCAACTTTTCCATTGGCCATTCGGAAAGCATTTTCCGGCGACACCGATGGTGAAGTGACCCACCATCCGGTTTTAGGATCCTGAACAAGTGTGTGATCATAAAATACGGCTGCTCCTTTTAATATCGGGTAAATCTCTTTGAGGTAATTTTTATCGCCGGTGAACAGATAATGTTCCCAGAGATGATTACATAGCCAGCCCGATGCCGTACTGGCTCCCCAGGAAGCCTGCTCACCCGGAGCGGAATAGCCCCAGATATTCGTCATCATATAGACCACCCACCCCGGTGCATTATAGTATGCCTTTGCAGTCTGCTCACCTGTCTTTGCAATCCGCTTTATCATTTCGATGAAAGGCTTATGATACTCGCTCAGATTATTAACCTCCACGCCCCAATGATTCATCTGTGCATTGATGTTGAGATGATAATCACCATTCCAAGGCGTATTGATCTGATTAGCCCATAGGCCCTGTAGGTTTGGCGGGAGCGCTTTTGTATTTTTCGGGGCAGAACTTGAAATATTCAAATACCTTCCATATTGATAATAAACCGTTGCCAAATCGGGATCCTGAACCGGATTTTTATAAAAATTAGCAATGCGTTCATTGGTCGGAATAGCGTTATTCGCTGTATTTCCATACAGATTAAGACTTACCCGATCGAAGACCTTTTGATACGCAGCGAGATGATTCCGATATACCTTTTGTTCGTCAGCAGTTTTTGCTGCTGCAACCGCTGCTTTGACAACAGGTAAGGGGTCTTTTCCATAATAGGAAGTACTTGCTGAGAAATAGATCGTAAGACCACCATTTGCCGACACCTCTAAGGTTTTTTCCTTTTTGTTGATCTGCAGATTTTTACCTTTAACCTGAATTAATCCGACGAATTTCAGATTTTTACCACCTTTTCCATCAGGCAAAGATCCCTCAACCAGAATCCCATCGTCCAACAAGGTATAACGGTCAATATTTTCCTGGCGCTGGAATGATATGCCTAACTGCTGTACCACATCTTTATGTTGGCTTAATTGGATAACACCGACATTGTTGTCAAAAGAAGTATAATAACGGCGTTGGACTTGCTGTCCATTGATCTTGAATGAAGTTTGTGCAGAGGCAGTCGCTAAGTCCAGGGAACGCTTGTAACCTTCGATCGTTCCAGCAGGAAATTTATAATCGAGTATAAGGTCGCCGAACAGCTGATAACAGCCGTAGGGAACCGTTGCCCCATTACCAAAACCAGACCCCTTGCCTTTGGTCACAAAAGTTTCATTGACCAATTTTTCGGCTTCATCATTTTTACCGGCCTTAAGCAGCGCCTGAATAGCTTCAACATTTTTATAGGCTTCATAATTATTGGGATCCTCTGGACTGCCCGACCACATACTAATCTCGTTGAGTACGATCTTTTCATGACTAGGATTTCCATCTGGCATCATGCCGATGAGTCCGTTTCCTAATGGCAAGGTCTCTTCCCAAACCTTCGCGGGCTTATTATACCAAAGTACGAGTGGATTTTGTTGAGCAAAAAGCATCGTGGTATGACATATACATACCACGATAAGCATTAAAAATCTATTTACCATACAATTCAAATTCCGCTATGGCTAATTCATTGCCATCAATAAATTGTTTTGGTTCAAATTTGATAAACTTGGTTGCGCTGTTCGTATCGAAAAACACCTGTTGCAAAATCGGATTCGCCTTAATATTGGAAAACTCACCCTCTTTAACAAGGGTCCATGTTTTCCCGTCAGTACTAGTTGATATTTTGTAATGTGTTGGTGTCCCTACGTTCTTTCCATCCTGACGAGGAAGGAAGCCGATACCAGAAACAGGTTTGTCTGTAGCGACAACGATTACACCTTGATCGGCAACAGTCGCAAAAGTACTTGGTTTTCCGTCAGATAAATAAGCATTATTATTGGATCTACCTGTCGAAATCTTAAACCCTGTCAGCTTTTTCACCTCTTTGGTATTAAATGCAAAGGGTTCGTTGTACTCCTTGAACAGTCCAAAATCACTGAGCGTGATTGCTACCGGAGCATAAACATGAAGACGTAGTTTACTTGCAGTTTGAGGTTGCTCGAGTTTGATGAGGCGGTTTGCGCCGATACTTGTTGCTTTGGCCAAAGGTTTCCAGCTGTTATTTTCCCAACGTTCAATGGAGACACTATCTATACGTTGTCCCAACTTAATATTCTCCCGCAACTGAATGAGGTCGAACTTAGCAGGGGATTTTAATTTTATTTCCAATGTAGCCGATGTTTTGGAATCGTCTGTTGCCCAATAGCTATAGCGGTCGTTATCTGTAATAAAGGAAGTACCATAGGATTTCGAATCACTATTACGAGTATTGGATGCCGTGATGGTCGCTCCTTTGGCTAAATTGGTACGGAAAGTTTCCTTCACTTTTTTTCCAAAAGCCTGCAGCGACTTCACATCATTCTCATGTAATGTACCAGAAGGCATCGGTGCTAAGCCAAGATTCATACATGCTCCCCTTCCCACTGATTTTAAATAGATCTCAAAAAGCTGATTGGGTGTTTTTACACGGCTATCTTGTTCTTCATGATAAAACCATCCCGGACGTTGTGGTACGTCACATTCAGCAGGTATCCAATATTTACCATTACGGTCGCCCGTTTCGGCATTGTGTGATTCTGTCGCTCCAGGTACAGCGACCTTTCCATTTAAGCCAATCGGCGTAAATGTTGCCCATGATGTTTCAGCAGCAAATCCTTTTTCATTGCCCACCCAACGCATATCCGGACCGATATCTGAGAAAATAACGGCTTCAGGCTGTAATTTTCTTACAATAGGCCATGTTTTCTCATGCCACTCATAGTATGTTGTTCGATCGATGATACGCTTCCCTTCATGTCCACCATAAAAGCCATCACCGCCATTTGCTCCGTCGTGCCATGACGTAAACAATGGGCCATAATTGCTCATCAGTTCGGTCAGCTGTTGTCTGTAGGCATCGGCATAGGCCGGTGTGCCGTAACGCTCATCGTGACGGTCCCAAGCAGAAAGATATACACCAAATTTCATCCCATTTCGATGGGTCGCTTGCATAAAATCTTTGACCATATCACCTTTCCCGTTTTCCCACGGTGAAGAAGCGATACTATAGGATGTTGTCTTGGTTGGCCACAAACAGAATCCGTCATGGTGCTTTGCTACACTAATTAAGCCCCTGAAACCACCTGCTGCAGCTGCCTTAGCAATTTGATTTGCATCAAAAGCCGAAGGGTTAAACAATGAGGGTTGTGCATCACCATAGCCCCACTCCTTATTTTGGAAAGTTGTCGGCGTATAATGAATCAAACAATACGTTTCCATCTCCTGCCACTTTAATTGACGCTCGGTTGGCAAGGCCCCGTAAGCTTTTAAAGTATCTGATTTGGCTACAGGCCCGCTGGAAAGTAAAATGGAGGATAACAAGATTGTCAACATAGTCTATATTTATGTGCTAGAAAATTAGGTTGTAAAGCCCTAAGATAAGAAGTTTTGCAAAATGCTGTATGTAACATTTGCGTACAAAACCGACCGATGCTCAGCTCCAATAGGATGTATCCCGGGGTCAAATCGTATTTTTTGATCAAATCAATCGATTGATTAAAATAAGTATTCCAATTTATCCATGCTGCTATTTACAGCCAATCATTTAACTTTTCATCCTTTTTTCACGCTAATTCCCTGAAAAATCAGCTTCTTTCGCTTGTTGATCAAACAAAAATCATCCATCCGTTATTAATAGAGGATAAAGTAGTTAGCAGCGTTTGTCTAGATGCTCGCTTAGGCTATCCTTGAGATTGGCATGATAATTATAAGCATAGGGCAGAAAAAGGAATGTTTCTCTGAATGTATCTGTCGTATCAATGAGCTCGCTACGCTAGCGTATTGACCAGAAAGAAGTTTCAGGTAGTTTTCAAGGATATAGATACTGACGAAATAACAAAAGTTTTATATTATTAAAAATGATTATGAGAGGAAATTTAATGATTTTAGCGGTTGCATTGGCGTTTTCAACAATCGCATGTAACACAACTGGAAAAAAAGCTGAGGCAACAGGTTCCGGCGACACGGCTACTACCGTCCAAAAACCGAGCACAGTGGACAATGCATCTTTGGAAGGCACCTGGGAACTTAAATCCTTGACCACAGCAGAGACAGCAGGAAAACAACTTAAGGATTTATTTAAGGACAAAATTCCAACATTGACTTTCAATACGAAAGACCACAAAGTAGATGGTAACAATGGTTGTAATGGTATTGGTGGAACCTACGAAAGTGAAAAAGGCAATTCGATCAAAATTGGTGATAAATTGGTTTCAACTATGATGCACTGTGAGAATGCAGCTTACAACGAATTTATGAATGGTTTGAAGTCTACGACAAACTTCGATGTACGGGATAATGAATTAACATTTATTTCTGGCGACATCGTCGTCATGCAGTTTGTTAAAAAATAGGTTAGTTTAAGGTAAAAGAGGAGGCCGGTACATGTACCGGCCTTTTTTGTTCAAGAGCCTGTTATCTTCTTCACCTCCTCTTCGCATCGTGTCTACGTCCTTTGAATAGGAAAAATAAGGCAAAAGGAATATAATAGAGGGCGATAGTCTTTTTTTTTATAAAAAGGGGTTATTTCATTGCTAATTATATGAATATAAAATTTTCATCTCGTACCTTTACACATCATGAAACAAGATCAATCTAAAATCATACGTGAACAGGTCGATCGTTCAGCACTTCGCGAACATTCGACTCCTTTATACCTTACATCAAGTTTTATCTTCGACAGCGCTGAACAAGGTCGGGCGGTCTTTGCTGGCGAAGAGGATGCAATGATTTATTCCCGCTATGCCAATCCAAATACTTCAGAATTCATCAACAAAGTTTGTATTCTTGAAGGCGCAGAGGCAGGGTTGTCTTTTGCATCAGGTATGGCAGCAGTATTTGCCTCCTTTGCGGGCATTATCGAAAGTGGAGACCATATCGTTTCTTCACGCGCGATATTCGGTTCTACGCATCAGTTATTTACGGAACTCTTCCCACGTTGGGGTGTTACCACAACTTACGTAGACGCTGCTAATCCTGAAGAATGGGAAAAAGCGATTCAACCCAATACGAAAATCATCTTTTTGGAATCGCCATCCAATCCTGGTTTGGAACTGGTTGATTTGGAATGGTTGGGTAAATTCAAGGAGAAATATCCCCATATCATTCTGTCGATCGACAACTGCTTTGCTACGCCTTATCTTCAGAAACCGATTCAATATGGATTTGACCTGGTTATCCATTCGGCCACCAAATATATGGATGGGCAAGGTCGTGTATTAGGTGGAATTGTGGTTGGAAAACAAGAGCTAATCGACAAATTGATGTTCTTCATTCGTCATACAGGTCCAGCACTCTCCCCATTCAATGCATGGATCATATCAAAAAGTTTAGACACGCTGGGCATTCGTATGGACCGCCATTGTTCCAACGCATTGGCTTTGGCCGAAGCCTTAGAAAATCATGCGGAAATTGAGGATGTAAAATATCCATTTTTACCAAGCCATCCACAATATGAGCTGGCAAAAAAACAAATGAAAGCTGGTGGCGGTATTGTAACCTTTGTTGTCAAAGGTGGTTTTGAGCGAGCAAAAGCCTTTGTGGATCATTTGGAAATGATTTTATACACCTCTAATCTAGGAGATTCAAGATCAATCGCGACGCATCCAGCCTCCACCACACACTCAAAATTGTCAGAAGATGAACGCTTGAACTTAGGCATCAAACCGGGCAGCATCCGCCTGTCTGTGGGGCTAGAAGACCAACAAGATATCATCAACGACATCTTGCAAGCATTAGAAAAAACAAGATAAACATTCGCTTAGTTATAGTTAGCGAATATACATCAACTAAAAAAGCCTTTGCATAAGCAAAGGCTTTTTAGATTATTCCAAAGTTATTCTTAATTCAAAGATGCGATCGCTGCCGCATAGTTTGGCTCGTCAGCAATTTCTGAAACTTGCTCTTCATACAACACTTTTCCAGTTTCATCCAATGTAATGACAACACGGCTCAACAAACCTGCCAACGGTCCGTCCGCAATAGCTAGTTGATAAGCATCTGAAAAGTTTGAATCTTTATACTCCGATAATGTCACCACATTATTTAGACCTTCTGCTGCACAAAAACGACCTTGTGCAAAAGGTAGATCTTTCGATATACATAACACAACAGTATTATCTAATTGCGATGCTTCTTTATTAAATGCACGTACGGAAGCGGCACAAGTTCCGGTGTCTACACTAGGGAAAATATTTAATACAATTTTTTTTCCTTTGAAATCCGCTAGAGATTTATCGGAAAGATCGCCTGCAGTTAATTTAAAATCAGGAGCTTGCTCGCCAACTTGTGGTAAACTGCCTTTTGTGTTTACTGGATTGCCTTTAAAAGTGATTGTAGCCATATAATATGATCGTTTAATTTTTAGTATCCTTGCACTTAAAGGTACGAGCAAAAAAAATATTACACAACATTTATTAATTTTAGTCAAACATTTATTATGTTAGCATTGTATTTGATAGAGGAATGTTAACCAAACAATAAACACTAGTATGAAGAAACTACTATTCTCAATACTTTGTGCAAGTCCGTCACTCCTGTTTGCACAAGGATCACAAGTGAATCTACAAAGTCCCAAGGCAGTGGGAATGGGGGGAGCAGGCTCTGCTTACTTTTTAGATGAATCTTCCATTTTCTATAGTCCGGGCGCCTTAGCAAAAATGGACCACAATGCCATTTCGATTGCTGGTAATGCTGTCATGTATAAATCTGCATTTCAAGAGGTTGGGAGTACAGTTGTTTATCATACTAGAAATCAGATTTCAACTCCTTTTTCATTATTTGCCGCATTCGGTCCTAAAAACTCCTGGTGGAAAGCGGGTATTGGCGTCTACACACCTTATGGTGGAGCCGTCGATTGGGGAAAAGATTGGGTAGGTAAATTCAGTTTGGTTAGCCTTTCGCTTCGTGCAATCTATATTCAGCCTACATTAAGTTTCAAACTGACTGAAAATTTTAGTGTCGGTGGCGGTTTTGTATACAACATTGGTACGGTAGACCTCGAGAATTCTGTTCCAGTATTTTACCCAGATGGTCACGCCGGATTGGCGACCCTAAAAGGAACCGGAACTGGCACAGGTTATAACGTTGGTATCCATTATAACCTAGAAGACGAATTTGCAATATCGGTAAGTTACCGTTCTAAAGTTGTCACTAAACTTAAAAATGGTGATGCAACTTTTGACGTGCCTGAATCGGTGGCTAGCAATTTTCCTGCAGGTAACAAATTCAGTGCTGAGCTACCGCTTCCTTCGACATTTGCCGCAGGCATCGCCTTCCCTATTTCGGAGAAATTGAAGATGGCTCTTGATGCAACGCTCATTAACTACGACATATATAAAGCCCTAGATTTCGATTACAAAGAAAACACACCTGTATTGCAAGATACCCATTCACCAAAAAAATACGACAAAGCAGGATCTATTAAAGCAGGATTGGAGTACATTGCTTCTGACTGCCTGCAATTGCGTATAGGTGGCGGTGTGATAGCGACACCGGTACAACAGAGCGCCTATGTCTATCCTGAGACACCCGATAACACGAGATATTTGATATCTGGAGGTTTTACGGTAAAACCATCACCAAAAATTGACGTCACAGGTTCGTTTGCTTACCAACGCATTGTGGCTCGTCCGTCAACTAATGTGGAGAGCCATCTTTCAGGTACATATGTGACAAATATTTTTGCTCCCGGTATTGGTGTAAGCTATAAATGGTAATTAACAGCCAAATTTGACTAAGATGAAAAAAAACAAACTTTATATAGCTGCGGCGTTAGCACTTTTTGCGATCTCCTCATGTAAACCTACATTGGACGAATATACGCCTTCGGCAGGATCGCTCAATTTTTCAAAATATGTTGCCATCGGAAATTCATTGACTGCTGGGTATGCGGATGGTGGACTGTATCTGGAAGGTCAAAAGGTAGCCTATCCAAATTTAATTGCCGAACAGTTAAAGCAAGTCGGTGGTGGTGAATTCAAATCGCCGTTTTTCAGTGAAGATCAAGCCAATGGTTCTGGTTATATTACACTTACAGCGCTCGTCAATGGCCAGCCGGTAACGGCACAGGTAACGGATAAATTGGCCTACCGCTCAGCTTCACCAAAATTATTGACAAAATATACCGATCCGATCAACAACCTTGGTGTACCGGGCATGCGTATGGATATGGCTTTTGTAGCTGGAATAGGATCACAGGCTGGAAATATGTATTTCGAACGCTTGCTGCCTGATGCTGATGCAATGAAAACGTATTTTGCTTATTCCACAGCGCAAAATCACACATTTTTTAGTTTCGCCCTAGGTAACAACGATGCATTAGGCTGGGCTACAAATGGTGGCGTAGAAGATGGACCTACATCAACATTAACCTCCACTGCGCTATTCACATCATTATTGGGCAACTATGTGACGACATTAACCGCTGGCGGACAAAAAGGAGTACTAGCAACAATTCCAGATGTAACAGCAACACCCTATTTTACAACGGTAACCCGTGCTGCGTTATTGGCAGCTGTCAATGCAACAAATCCGCCGACACCGGTAACAAATATCTACATAGCAACCAAGTCAGGCCCCCGTGCAGCTACCGATCAAGATTATTTTGTCCTTCCTTTCTCCTCAACAGGATTATTGGGAAAACCAAATGCTGCACAAATTCCATACGGCTTACACCCGCTGAATCCCGTCGAAGACAAATACGTACTTGATGTAAGCGAAACAGCAACGGTCGTACAACGTATCAACGAGTATAATGCTGCTATCAAAGCTGCTGCAAATTCAAAAGGTCTAGCTTTAGCTGATGTGCATGAATTCTTGAATAATGTAAAAGGAGGTGTTCGTATCAACGGACTAGCGGTGAGTGCAAAATACATTACCGGAAATGCATTCTCTTTAGATGGTATTCACTTAACACCAATTGGAAACGCCCTAATGGCGAACATCTTTATCAGCGCCATCAATTCTAAATATGGCTCAAAGATTCCACAGGTTGATGTAGCGAAATATCGCGGTGTCAAACTACCCGATACCGTCACAAAATAAAGAGTGATCTACATACTGACAAAAGGCAGACGAATAATCGTCTGCCTTTTTTGTATATTTCCTCTATAAATAAGTTCCTCAATAGGCAGAGGAGAGATCGATAAATTACTTTTATATACTACGCAATTATATTGCATATAAAAGGTAATTTATCTAAGTTTGTTTAGTATAGATTGAACAACAAAACCCTCGTATGGATTGAAAAAGGAGTCTAAACGAGTAAAAAAGAATAAAATAAGATGAAAATCAAATTAAACCGTGTCAACCAAGCTGTGCATTTCGAAGCCAGCAGTGAATTATCTCCTGTCAAAGTCAACATCGATGGCTCGGAAGCTATCGGCGGCGAAGGAAAAGGTGTTCGTCCAATGGAATTGGTTTTAATGGCACTGGGTTCTTGTAGCGTCTTTGACCTCCATAGCATACTGGTAAAACAACGCCAGCAAATTGACGATATCCAGGTCGAAGTGGAAGGGAAACGACGCGAAGAAATCCCGCAGGTATTTACAGATATCCACATCAATTTTTTCCTAAAAGGCGAAATTGATGAGCTAAAAGCAGCTAAAGCGGCTGAACTGGCCGTTAAAAAATATTGCTCAGTACATGATATGCTCGCCGCTGGCGGTATCAATATCACGTATTCACTAAAAATAAACTAAGGAAATACTTTCCTGGCATCTGATAATCCTCCACATTCGATGTGGAGGATTATTGTTTTTGATCCATGCGGTATTTATTCTCTTTACCGGCGCATGGAGATATACCAAGTAAATAGCGTCTGCAGCAGGATTTGACTTCGTCAAAATTAACCGATTTACAAGCGATTCTGCTCTTCTGTTCTTGTTGGCTGATTGCTGCTCTTGACCTTCTGGTTTCCAAAATGATACCGCAGCGTCAGATTCACCTTTCTAGTATCGCGGTAATCTTTATAAAAGTTGTTTTGGTCGCCATACTTGGATGATATCGTCATTTTTTCCGTTTTGAAAATGTCCATAAATGATAGATTCACTTCAAATTTCTTCTTAAAGAATTTTCGATTTGTCGTCACATAGGTACTTGAATATCCTGTTATTTTAAATGGGCCTTGTATCGTCGGGGATGTAAATGTGTTACCCAGCTCAAGGTTCCAGCCAGCATCTTTATGCAGTACATAGTTGGTACTTACGTTTCCGTTGCCGATATACACATCATTCTTGTGCAATACGTCATCAGTCCCTATAAAGTAATTCTCGTTATACATTCCTTCCAACTGGAGGTTCAATCCCCAGCGTCCTGTCAGCTGAAAACTCTTACCCAGGTCTATACCCGCCCCTTGTCCTTTCTTGATATTGGTATATTGGAAAATCAACTGGTGATTGTTGTTATCTTGACGGGAAATTTCCATATTCGGCCACTTCTCAAATCGGTAAAATAGATCGATATTCCAGTTGTTTTTGGTCCAGGTCAGATTGAGGTTATGGACGATCGTCGCCCTTAAACGTGGATCTCCCTGAAAATAGGAAAAGCGATTATAGTAGGACTTAGCCGGATTAAGCCAAGAGTATGCTGGGCGACTAATACGCTTTCCATAAGAAAAGCCGAACTGCTGATCGTCAGCCAAGGCATATTGCATGTAAAATGTCGGGAAGAGCACAAAATAATCACGCTTATTAATATCAGCTGGTTCGGACACAATACCTTCCAAATTGGTATATTCACCCCTTAAACCAGCTTTCCAGCTCCATTTCTTCCAAGCATAATCGAATGAGGTATATACAGCTATATTCCGTTCTTTGTAATCAAACACACTGCTCTTGTCGGGCCGGTGCTGAAGAGTACCGGATTCATCATCGGAAAAAGCAAGGGTGCTTGTTGTTTTCACATCACTAAATTTCCCACCAAACTCCAGCCCCAGTTTCTTTATTTTCCCGGTGAAATCTATCTGTGAAGAAAAAAGCCGGTTTTTATTTTCATTATTACTGATAAATCGAGTGTCTGTAGGTCCCTCCCCCTTAAATCGCAGTACCGTCAAAACATCCTGATCGTTGGTAGAATGGTTATCTGTAAAATAGGACGACCAGTTTATGCTCCATTTGGGATTAATTTTCTTAGTTACCTGAAGATAGAGGTTATTCGTTTTTGCCGATCGTTGATGATCATTAGTTGTGAGATAAGAGGATTCCTGCACATGATTTTTATCGTATATGATCGTGGGTACCTCATAGATACCATAGGTTTTCGGTCCGTAATATCCATTTAGTCCGGCGTTGACTGTCCAGGTTGTATCGGGTGTATAATCTATCGAAAACACATAGCTGTTCTGACTGTTGTTGGTATCAAATCTATCCATTACACCTTCCCATGAGGTTTGCTCGTTCGGATAATACACATAATTCGTTTCATAGCGGGCGTAAGTCCCTCTTCCGAAATTATAGGTACCACGAAGATTGATTTTTTCATTTTTATAATACTGGGTCAGTCCAAGCAGTTGCTTCCAAGTACTGCTTTTTTCGGCCAATGCAACCGCTGAGCCTCTGTAGCCATATAGGTTCGATTTAGAAAGTTTAATATTGATAATCGTACTTCCCTCAGCTTCATATTTTGCTGGTGGATTGGTAATAACCTCTATCGATTGCACGTCGCTACCTGCTGTATTCTCCAGATAGGTTTTCAGTTCATCCCCCGTGAGCATCACTTTTCGCTCATTAATGAGGACAACAATATTTTTGCTTCCACGAACCATTAAATCCGCACCATTCACCATCACCAATGGCGTACGCTTCAAAATGTCCCAGCTGTTGAGCGCTGAAAGATTTGAATTCTGAACGTTAAATTCCAAGCGGTCCAACTTGCGGATCAATCTAGGAGCGCGACCGACGACTTGTGCTTCTTCGAGTACCTTTGCTTCGGGAAGAAGTTCAAGCAAGAAAGGGCGTGAAATGGTATCGCTGTGAAAAAAAAGTTCCTGAGACTTGAAGTTTAGATAGGTTGTTCGTAGATAGTAGCCACTAGGATGATCCAGCAGAAGTATAAATTTTCCAAAATGGTCTGTCTTTACTTCCCGGATCTCCTGATAGTTGCTATCCAATAGCATAACGGTCGCTCCCGCCAGCACAATTTTGTTTGCATCCTGTACTTGCCCCCCGATTTGTTTGGTCTGTGCCGAAAGCAACAAGGGGAAAGCCAGAAAAAATAGGATCAATTTCATGTACAAATAATTAGTCTTTTAATTCTAGTATAGCTTATCCGCATTATTCTATTTGTTAGAATTTATGTTTTGTAACACATAAGCCAGTTTGTGGTCATCCGTATTTGACAACCGCGGCCATTTAATACGCTGATATTCTATGCTTCAAAAGTGCCTATAGTTGAAGCAAATGATAGTTAACAAAGGGTTAATGCTGGGTTAAGGTATATTATCTTAGCCGTCAGCAGTTATATTTGTGTATGGAATTGAAGCCCAAAAGTTATATCGTCCTCTTTACGCTGTTTTTTGCTGTACTTATCGGCATACAGGGGTATCAATTGTATAATACCTATCAGCTCAAACAGCGTGATATTTTTGCCACTGTGAAGAGTAAGCTTGGCAAGCTTCATGACAATGACAAGCTTTTTGACGATGATTTAATGAGTAAGGACATTGCCAGAGACTATTATATCAAATTGGTTAAAAATGAGATTACGGCTGAAAAACTGAAAGGACTTTACAGTGCAAATGCACATAAAACATCCCAGAGGCTAACGCAATATGTCGACAGTCTATTTCAGCCACTTGGAATGGATGTCATCCTGAAAAAAGAAATTTTGGGCATCTATTTCAAGAGCTTAGAAAAACAGATCGCAGCGGGTCCCATTACCATCTACACAACGTCTGGAGCTTTTCGGCAGCCCGTTGAACTTTCCTCAAGCGAGTGGATAACAGAAAAAACAGAAACACAGAAAATCGAAAACAGCATCCAGAGCAAAGAAGTCTTATATACCTTTCTTGTACATAGGAAGACATCGTTTGAGGTGACGAATCTCAACTGGATATTATTCAAAGAACTTACTTCGCTTCTGTTGAGCACCCTTTTTATTCTTGTCGCCTTCCTTTGGCTTTTTTATAGAACCATTCAGAATCTCAGAAAACAGCAGAAACAGATCAGCGTGCTACACGATGTCGTTGACAATATTTCTCATGAGCTCAAAACGCCAATCGCAACCTTGAAGATTGCAGCTAAAACACTACGGAAATCAACAGACGACAATATCATAACGGTCATTGAACGTCAGGCAAACCGTCTCGAACAAACCCTCAACCCACTGAGCGAGAACCTTCAGACAAGGGATCAGCGCCCTATTACCAACAGAGAACTACACGCTATTTTCGAAGACTTTCAATTGACCAATCCGGCTATCGCATTCCAATTAAGCCCCTTGCCTGACGGTAAATTATGCCTGAGCCTAAATGATGCGACAACACTATTTCAAAACCTGATGAACAATGCCGTAAAATATGGTGCAACTTGGATTAATATCTCTTTTGAGGATCAGAAAGGTAAACTCTCGATTTATATACAGGATAATGGTTACGGCATGGCGGAGTCCGAGTTACCTTATATTTTCGACAAGTTTTACCGCATCCAGAAAGACAATATTCACGACAGCAAAGGTTTGGGAATCGGTCTTTTTCTTGTTAAGACAATCGTGGATCGTTATCACGGACAGCTTACCGTAACCAGCAAGCCCGATGTAGGCACTACGTTTAAAATTCAGCTGCCCCTCGTTGCTATTAAATCACAGACATCATAATCAGCAGCAGGGATGATCAGCGAAAAAAAAATAGGGAATAGACAATCAATACATTAACGACTGAAAATAGCATATGAACAAAATACTACTCGTGGAAGATGACCCAGATTTTGGTTTTATGCTCAAGCAATACCTTGAGCTATCCACATTTAACATAGACTGGATAGCGCAGCCCAATGATCTTACGGAAAATTTCCAGCAGCTAGCCGATTATGATCTGGTTATACTGGATGTTATGCTGCCTCAAATTAGTGGTTTTAGCCTTGCCAAAGAAATCAACGCCCTATACCCCACGTTGCCATTTATCTTTTTAACAGCCAAGGAGCAAAAAATAGATAAGCTCACGGGACTAAAAATCGGTGCCGATGATTATATCACCAAACCTTGTGATCCTGAAGAACTGTTACTTCGCATACAGAATATATTAAAGCGAAATCAGAAAAATAGTACCCCAAAATCGATTGCCATAGGTACGTATATTTTCTATCCCGAACAGTTATTATTAAGCCATGCTTCGAAACAATATAAGCTTACTGAACGTGAATCGCAACTTCTCCTATTTCTGTCGCAACACAATGGTCAACTTGTCACACGCGAAGAAATTCTTGAAAAGGTCTGGGGAAACGCAGATTTCTTTACCGGAAGGAGTATGGATGTGTTTATTACCCGAATCCGAAAATACTTAAGCCTGGATCCCAAGCTTAGTATCAGTTCACATAGAGCAGTCGGATTTACGATTCAATTTTAAGGATTATCCGGCAATCTCTTCTTTCCGCTTGTTCCATAATTTCTCTGCCCAACGACCGACAAACCAAAAGGACACCGCTAAAATTAAAAAGAATACGGCTCTATTGATATTATCCCAGAGATACTCCACATATCGGGTATAGATATTAAGTACTAAAAATACAAATCCCACTTCCCTGCTTACATTATCTTTAGCCTTTAAGCCGTAGACAACCAAGAATGCCGACACGGCAGTGGATAAAATACCCCAATAGAACATATGGTATTGACGTACTGTCGTCCATTCATAGAAATCAGCATAATTCCCAAAAATAGATAGGGTCCACAAGGAGACCATCAGGTAGATCAACCCTACAATATAACTGATAGGCTGAAAGATTTGCAGGCGTTCGAACCGCGGTTGAACCCAAACGGCCAAAGCGGTGAGCAGCGCTCCGAAGATGGTAAAACGAAGTGGGTAATTCATTCCCCAAAACTTAAAGCCCCAATTGCTATGGTAGGCCGTCTCGGTCGCAAACCATACCCCCAAAGCCAAAAGCATAAAGGTCCAAATCAGTTTACTGTCTAGCTTAACAGCAAGAAAGCCATAAATTGCAACAGAGAGTAAAAATAACAAGGAATAATGCATCGTATCTTTATCCAATACTTTACCCATAAATCCGATGCAGGCTGCTGTTCCAAAAACCCCAATCAGCATCATCGTTTCAGTGGATAGATTTTTATAAGGATATCGTTTCTTATACCGAAAACCCAGCGTATAGAATAATACGGCCACAGCAGCAAAAAAGAAGCAAAATAGGATATTAGGCGCTTCGTAAAGTGTATCGACAAAGGCCAAGAATGATGCATCTGTAAACAACGAAAAAACAGCAAAGACCAAAGAAGCCAAGGCAATCCAAAAAGCATATCTCGCCAGTTGTCCCCAGTCAAAACTTTTTACGTCCAAACTATCCATCAGCTCGTTCGCTTTTTGTTCATCCAACAGGTTTTCTTTCTTCCAAAATTGGACAATATCGTCGATCGATTGTTTCTCTTGTTTGCTGACGTCGTATTTTCGCATAAATTTAGATTTACTGTGCAAGGTACATTATTTTTTTAAATCACTTGTATATCACATTTTATTCCAAAAGTCAGATTGGCTCGCATAATTCCTTTAAAATCTGTAATTTTGCATGTTTTGCATTTTATCCCTCAACAGGGACTTTAAGGAGTTTTCATGGCAGTAAAAAGAAGCCCAGATTTGGGCGAACAAAGTGAAGTTCAGGTATTTGGAGCGCGTGCGCATAATCTAAAAAATATAGATGTTTCTTTTCCGAGAAATGTATTGGTTGTTATTACAGGTTTAAGTGGCAGCGGAAAGTCTTCTTTGGCTTTTGACACCATTTATGCTGAAGGACAACGTCGGTATATGGAGACATTCAGTGCCTACAGCCGTCAATTTTTGGGCGGCATGGAACGTCCGGATGTGGACAAGATCTCGGGCTTAAGTCCAGTGATCTCCATTGAGCAGAAAACCACCAGCAAAAACCCCAGGTCCACTGTTGGAACCATTACCGAGGTGTATGATTTTATGCGTCTACTATTTGCCCGAGCGGGGGAAGCTTTCTCCTATGTGACCGGTAAGAAAATGGAGCGTATGTCGGACGATCAGGTTATCGAACGTATTTTGACTGAATTTGAAGGGCAGGCTTTAAATATCTTGGCTCCAGTGGTTAAAGGCCGTAAAGGTCACTACCGGGAATTGTTTGAGCAAATCCGTAAACAAGGTTATGTGAAGGTGCGCGTGGATGGAGAGATCTTGGACCTTGTTCCTAAAATGCAGGTAGACCGCTATAAAATTCACGATATTGAGATCGTCGTGGATCGTTTGAAAGTAGAGCGTGAAGATAAAAAGCGTCTACAGACTTCGGTTATGCAGGCGATGAAAACTGCCAAAGGTATTATCAAGGTCTCCACCAAGGATAATCAGGAGCAATTCTACAGCCGCTATCTCATGGATGCTGAATCGGGTATCTCTTATGATGAACCGCAGCCCAACACTTTCTCATTCAACTCGCCTTATGGTGCCTGTCCGACATGTGATGGATTAGGCTATATTTTTGAAATTGATAAAAATGCGGTTATTCCAGACAAAAAACTCAGTATTCAAAAAGGGGGTTTAGCCCCTTTGGGACCTACCCGGGAGAACTGGACTTCAGAAGTCTTGAAGGCTGTCGCAAAAAAATTGGATTTTACCATTTCAACGCCGCTTGAAAAGCTCAACGAAGAACAGATTGACCAGCTTTTATTTGGCAATAAGGAAGAGCCTATCGTTGTAACAGTATCTTATGGCAGTTATGGCACACGAGAATATCGTGTTGAATTTGAAGGAATCTTTAAGATGCTGGAAGAGTTTTCCGGAAAATCTTCGGATGAAGCCCCTTCTTTAGATGATTTCAGGACGAAAGTCACCTGCCCAACCTGTGCGGGAGCGCGTTTGAAAAAAGAGTCTTTACATTTTAAAATAGCGGATAAAAACATCCATGAGCTCTCCACGATGGATATTACATCGATCAAGGAGTGGTTTGATCAGGTAGAAAGCAAACTTGATGAACGCCAGCTTATTATTGCAACAGAGATTTTAAAGGAAATCCGCGCACGCTTAGGCTTCTTGCTGGACGTAGGCTTAAATTACCTCACCTTGGATCGTACTGCTAAAACACTTTCCGGAGGGGAGGCACAACGGATCCGTCTGGCAACACAGATTGGTTCCCAACTGGTGAATGTACTTTATATTCTGGATGAGCCGAGTATCGGACTTCATCAGCGAGACAATGAACGGTTGATCAATGCCCTCAAAAACCTACGCGATATTGGCAATTCGGTCCTTGTTGTCGAACATGATAAAGACATGATCCTACATGCGGACCATGTTATTGACATGGGTCCTGCAGCAGGGGTTCACGGCGGTACAGTAGTTGCCGAAGGTACCCCAGCAGAAATCCTAAAATCAGACTCTCTGACAGCGGCATACCTCAACGGGACAAAAGAGGTTAAGATTCCGGAGAAACGTCGTGAGGGCAATGGAAAAACATTGTCATTACATGGCGCAACAGGACATAACTTAAAAAATCTGTCTGTCTCTTTTCCATTAGGTAAACTCATTGTTGTTTCGGGGGTTTCGGGTTCGGGCAAATCCAGCTTAATCACGGGAACATTATATCCGATTCTGAATAAACATTTTTTCAGAGCCAAAGCCACTCCGCTTCCTTTCAAAAAAATTGAAGGATTAGAACATATTGATAAAGTCATCGAGATCGACCAAAGTCCTATCGGCCGTACACCACGATCCAATCCGTCCACCTATACAGGCGTATTTTCGGATATCAGAACCTTGTTTGTTCAATTGCCAGAAGCTAAGATCAGGGGCTATAAACCAGGACGCTTTTCCTTCAATGTCAAAGGCGGCCGTTGTGAAACCTGTCAAGGGGCCGGATTGAAAGTCATTGAGATGAATTTCCTTCCCGATGTACAGGTTCCTTGTGAAACATGCCACGGAAAACGCTATAACCGAGAAACTTTAGAAGTACGGTATAAAGGAAAATCCATCTCCGATGTACTTGATATGAGTATCAACGATGCTGTGGATTTCTTTGAGAACGTCCCGAGTATCTATCGAAAGATCAAAACACTGCAGGATGTAGGTTTGGGATACATCACCTTAGGTCAATCCTCCACAACCTTATCGGGAGGTGAGGCTCAACGGGTAAAATTAGCTACGGAACTTTCTAAAAAAGATACTGGAAATACATTTTATATCCTTGACGAACCGACTACAGGACTACACTTTGAAGATGTCAATGTCCTTATGGACGTTATCAATCGCTTGGTCGGACGTGGAAATACCGTTTTGATCATCGAGCACAATCTTGATGTTGTTAAATCGGCAGATTGGGTCATTGATATCGGTCCCGAAGGTGGTAAAGAGGGTGGTCAGGTCCTATTTGAAGGAACACCTGAAAACTTAATTAAAAATAACAAAAGCGAAACGGCACGTTTCTTAAAACTGGAAATGTAATATCAACAAAACAGCAGCTGCGAATTATGCGGTTTCTGTTCGTAGGGTGGCTCGGTTATTGCGAAGGGAATATTTTTCCAGCTCGATATCAGCTGTGTTTTACACAGGTGTTAGACAACGCACACTGACTTTGACGTCAACTGGGAAGCGTCATATTTAATGACTAAATACGTTTACAGGTTCTTTGCGGCTGTAAACAGTTGGTCGTTGCTATTCCATTTTCATTTGTATAAATGAACGCATTACACGCTTTTGTTTTTAAAGAACATGTGGAATGTCCGATTGATTTTCGTCAGTGTTTATACGCTGCAAACATGGATATTTCTTAACTTTGTATTATATGTCGGATATTATTCAATTACTTCCAGATAATGTTGCTAATCAGATTGCGGCGGGAGAAGTGGTGCAGCGACCAGCGTCTGCAATTAAAGAATTGATTGAGAATGCTATTGATGCTGGAGCTGACAAAATAAAACTTATTGTTAAAGATGCAGGCAAGTCGTTGATTCAAGTCATTGACAATGGTTGTGGTATGAGCGTAACTGATGCTCGCCTTTGTTTTGAGCGCCACGCAACATCAAAAATCCGTAAAGCTGAAGACTTATTTGCTATTCGTACAATGGGTTTCCGTGGTGAGGCGATGGCATCCATTGCCGCAATTGCACAGGTCGAACTCAAAACACGCCGTATTGAAGATGAGCTAGGTACAGTCGTTGAAATAGAGGGATCAAAAGTTGTCAACCAATACCCCGAAGCTGTTGCTGCCGGGACAAATATTTTAGTTAAAAATCTTTTTTACAATATTCCTGCACGGAGAAACTTCCTAAAGAGCAACTCGGTAGAAATGCGTCATATCATTGATGAATTTCAACGTATTGCTTTATCGAACCCACAGATTTTCCTAACCTTACATAGCGACGGAAATGAAATCTACCATTTGCCGGCAGAGACACTAAAACAACGTATTGTCCATATTTTCGGAAACAATTACAATCAGCGCCTTGTCCCTGTGGAAGAAGATACATCCATCATCAAGGTAGAGGGCTTTGTGGGGAAACCTGAGTTTGCGAAAAAAACTCGTGGTGAACAGTTTTTCTTTGTCAACAAACGCTTTGTGCGTGATCCATACCTGCACCACGCTGTCATGAACGCCTATGAAGATATTCTGCAGGCAGAAACATTTCCTTTCTATGTCTTATTTATCGACATAGATCCTGCACGCATTGATATCAACGTGCATCCGACCAAGACTGAAATTAAGTATGAGGACGATAAAGCCATTTATGCAATTATCCGTTCAGCCGTAAAAAGATCATTGGGACGGTACAACATCATGCCATCCTTGGATTTTGAACAGGAGACTAGCTTCACCAATCTCATTACAAAAAAGGCACTGGATGAAATTATCGTTCCAACAGTTACCTTTAATCCGGACTTCAACCCCTTTGATACAGACAAATCGAAATCCAATTCGAGCTACAGCCGTTCAGAAAGTTACGCTGAAGGACTTAACAAGAAAACAGGTGGCATACCCAGCAATTGGGATTCTTTGTATCAAATCGTCGAAAAGGAGGAATCTGTTCAGTTACCATTACATGCCGAGCCGGAATTACGTACCGATGGCCCGCAGATCATCCAGGTTGAAGATAAATCATCCTCGAAGCTCTTTTTCCAGTTACATAATAAATATATTGTTTCGCAGATTCACTCCGGATTTATCCTGATCGATCAGCAAGCGGCACATGAACGCATTCTCTTTGAGCAATTTCTCTCACAGCTGGACCAACATAAAGGTCTAAGTCAGCAAAGTTTGTTTCCCCAGACTTTGGATCTGAATGCTGCGGATAATGAGTTAATGAAGGACCTCCTGGAGGACATCAACGGCTTAGGCTTTCAAATTCGTGAATTTGGAAAAAATTCCTATATTATTGACGGAATTCCTGCAGATTTAGGGACGGGATTCGACGAAATAAAGATGATTGAGAAAATATTGGAGGATTACAAAAACAATCAATCTGAGTATAAGCTCGCTAAGCGCGAAAACCTCGCAAAAAGCCTGGCCCGTAATGCGGCCATTAAACCTGGTACCGCATTGGACAATACAGCAATGGCAGAGCTTGTGGACAGACTTTTTGCTTGTCACTCACCCAATATCTCCATCTATGGAAATCCTGTAATTGTAACATTTACATTGCAAGAATTAGCGGAAAAATTTGGTAAAAATTAGAAGATAAGAATATATGTTTCCACAACTGACACCTGTTATCAAGAATTTATTGATCATCAATATCATATTTTATATTGGATCTCAACTTGTACCTGTAGCATATGATTATCTTGCAGTCTATTACCCGGACTCGCCATATTTTAAAATCTGGCAAGTGATCACGCATATGTTTATGCATGACAAAAACAATATTACCCATATCTTCTTCAATATGTTTTCCCTGGTCATGTTCGGTCCTATGATTGAGCAGGTGCTCGGGTCAAAACGTTTTTTAAATTTCTACCTGGTCTCAGGAATTGGCGCTTGGTTCCTTTATACAGCTGTGAATGGCATACAACTTTATAATGCGACGGGTTCTTTCGCTCCGCTACATGGCATGAGCGGGAACGAACTTATTTCCATGGCCAATACCGGGAACAACGAAGCATTAACCTACCTCATTCCAATGTTGGGTGCTTCGGGAGCTATTTATGGCGTACTATTGGCATTTGCCTACCTTTTTCCAAACATACCGCTTCAATTTTTGTTTATTCCTGTACCAGTCAAAGCGAAGTATATGATCGGTGGATTTATCCTCATCGAAATATACATGAGCTTATCTAGACCAGGAGATTCTGTGGCTCACCTGGCTCACGTCGGTGGTGCACTATTTGGCTATCTACTGCTTAAACTGTGGAAGATTAGAAAAGGAATTTATTAATATCGTGCGCAATGAATAACATCGGTTTAAAAGATTTTTGGAGACAAACCTATAAAACTGGCTCGCCCGTACCTTTGGTGATCAGTATCCAGGTTTGTCTATTTGTCCTCATTTATTTTTTAGACCTACTCTTCGAATTAAAAATTGTACCACAAAGCTTTTTGGAACCTACGGTGCGTCTATTAAGTTTACCGAGTAATTTCTCAAGTTTCATTGCACAACCCTGGTCATTGGTTACATCGAATTTCGTTTACGTCAAACTTTGGACCATACTTTTTGATAGTCTCTGGCTTTATTGGGTCGGTCAGATCTTTTTTACCTTCTTAAACACGCGGCAATTTCTGTTTGTCTATATTGCCTCATGGCTGCTCGGCAGCGTGCTCTATATGGGCTTTGGGTCACTTATTCCCATGCCAAGTAACTTACAGCTTATGGGAGGCTCTCTCCCCTTGGCAGCGGTATTAGCCGCGATTGTGACTTTGGTCCCCAAGTATGAGCTACGGCTTCTGCTTCTGGGTAACATCAAGCTAAAATTAGTGGCCATTGTCTATTTTGGATTAGAATTTCTTGCCCTTACGATGACGAATCGACCTGCTGCCATTTCGTATTTTGCTGTTGTCCTTTTTGGAATGGGCTTCACTTATGCGCTAAAATCGGGGATGGACTGGTCTACAATTTTTCAGAAAAAACAACAGAAGCCTGCAAAAATGAAAGTCGTTGTGGGTAACAATATACCGACAAATCGGAAACATCGTTATGACTTACCCAATCAGGATGAAATCGATGCTATCTTAGATAAAATTTCTATTTCTGGCTACGACAGTCTAACGAACCATGAAAAAGAAACGCTCTTTAGGGCAAGCAATAGTGGTGATAAGGTTGATGGATAGAAGGACATTTTTAAGGAGAAAACTGGGCTTTATCAGTAAAACAATGTTCCTGGCAAATATGCTTGCGATCGTTGCTTTACTTATGAGTTATTCGGCGACCTTCATTAATCCCAAATCCTTTTGGCCGATTGCATTTATGGGCTTAGGCTACCTTCCGATCCTCCTTATTAATATTGGATTTATCTTTTATTGGCTACTCCGCAAACGGAAAATTGCGCTTTATTCGCTCATAACGATCCTCATTGGGTGGCCTTTTTTAACTAAGCATTGGAATATTCGCAAAGAGAATGCCCCTGTATCATCGGAGGTACGTACGCTTCGCATCATGACTTTCAATGCTCATCTGTTCAAGAAGGTAAACGATGAGAAAAAGAACTTTAAAGCCGACGTTGTCCGCATTATTGACAGCATCTCTCCTGATGTGATCTGCTTTCAGGAATATATTAGCAAGATTAAGGGAAAACATGTTTTCTCTGAGGAATTCAAAGATAAATTGGGATATGACTATTTTTTCTTTGAACCGAGCTCTAAAAACGATTATGAGGCGTATGGAATGGCTGTTCTTTCGCGTTTCCCGATCTATGATTCAGGAACCATCAGAGACAACGATTACGGAATCAACCGGATTAGTTATGTTGATATCAAAAAACAGGACACCCTGATCCGCATCTACAATATACATCTACGTTCTTTTGCGCTGCAAAATGAAGACAAGGAATTTATCCAAAACCTGTCCAATAATAATGAATCGGATAATTCGAGGACCCGTAAATTGAGCCGCAAACTTAAGAATGCCTTCGAGCTACGCAGCGAACAGGCGCATTCGTTAAAGAAGCACATGAATGAATGTCAATATCCTTATATTGCCGTAGGTGATTTCAACGATACGCCAATGAGCTACTCGGTCAATTTAATCGGAGATGGTTTGTACAATGCGTTTAAGGAGAAAGGTAACGGCTGGGGAGTGACCCATCATGCCCTACTACCGATCTTTCAGATCGACTATATTTTTGCTAGCCAGAAATTTCAGGTAATGAATTATCAGATTGTCAAACAGAAATTATCGGATCATTACCCCGTATGGTCTGATCTTAGGCTTAAACCTTAGGCATCTGATAACCCAATGTTTTAAGTCCTATTTCAATAAATTTATCCCTTCGATTTTTGATTTTATAATAGGCCTCACGACCAAAATAATATCGACCGACCAAGGCTTCGATATCGGATTGAATCAAATCATGTAAGTTTTTTGCTTCTTTGGCGGTGACCGAAATCCGCTTCTGACTGTTGAGATATGAAATAAATAGATCAAATTCTGTTGTCGGTAAGTGGTAACCGCTAATAAAATTCTCTATAGAATATGCGGGCAAATGTTTCGTGAAGCGATCATAAACAAATTCTTCGATCGCATTGGAATGAAATATCTCGCGGTATTTGGCACTGGTTTCGTTGGTGTCAATCGGAATAGTAACATCCGGAAGAATACCACCACCACCAAAAACAAGTTTCCCTTTGCTGGTGGTAAACATTTCTTTTTGGCTGAATTCAGTGTCCATCGTCCATAGATCGAAGCCTGTCATGTATTTCGCAGCATCAAAATTGGCGCGTGTGTATTTTCGCTGAATGCATCTTCCAAGAGGGGTATAGTAGCGAGCTACAGTCAGATTGATTGCAGAGCCATCCGAAAAGTCAAATTGTTCTTGTACTAAACCTTTACCATAGGACCTGCGGCCGACAATCGTTGCCCGATCCAGATCCTGAAGAGCACCACTCAGGATTTCGCTTGCTGATGCCGTACTTTCATTGATTAGCACAATGACCCTGCCGTCACCAAAATCACCAGCTTTCTCCGAATAGAAATCCTGGCGTAGTTCATTGGCACCCTCGGTATACATCAACAATCTTTTTTCTTTAAAAAATTGCCCCGCCAGATCAATCGCCGTATGGACAAATCCACCACCATTGTTACGCAGATCCAAAATAAGATCCTGCGCCCCACTTTTCCGTAAATCTATGAGCGACTGTCTGAATTCGTCTGCTGTCTTATGCCCAAATCTCCGAATTTTCACATAAGCTGTTTTCGGAGCGATCATATAGGATGCATCTAAGCTGGAAACATTTACCTGATCGCGAATGACTTTTATTGGATTGGCCATTACCACTCCATTGCGCTGAATAGCAATCAATACAGCTGTTCCTTTCTTTCCACGGATCAGCCTTTCAATTTCGGACTCGGCTACCTTTCTTCCGACAAGATCCTTATTCCCGATCTTTAAAATGCGGTCGCCGATACGCATACCTGCTTTTTCAGCGGGACCAGCAGCAACCATTCCAACAACAAGTAGCGTATCTTTCAGGCGGAAATACTCCACACCGATACCATCAAATGTTCCTTCAAGCGTTTCCTGCTTTGCAAGCACTTGATTCGGTCTTAAAAAGGTGGAGAAAGGATCTAAACGGGATACGACATGTTCAATGGCTTCGTCTTGAACGGTATCTATACTGACATTATCAACGTAATTCTCAGCAATTAATTGAATGAGATATTGTAATTTATCCGAGTTGCCATTCGAGCGTAGACTCGAAAAGGTTGTTTTTTGGTTGCTTCCCTGCTCCTCGGCATAATTTTGTCCCAACAGCAAGCCAAGAAGCAATACTGCAGCATATGTAGCGGCTACAAAAATATTTCGTTTAATACTTTTCTGCATGGGAAATCTTCATGAATTATCGAAGATGAGACAAACTATTCAACAATTAATTACTTCATCAAAAATAGCAAGTTTATTCGGTTAAACGAGCACCTGAACCCATATTTTTACATTAAAAATAAAAAGTTCCCTTCCTTGTTTTCAGGCGGAAACAGCGTCTTCCCCGATTAGAAGTCCTTATAAAAAATGCAAAAATAACAACAGAACAATCGATAAGGGCACCGAACATTTAATTTCAACAGATGAAGATGATGTCTATAATTTAACTTGCAAATGCGCGTAAATTTATCTTAGTTTGAATTGAAAAAGATTCCACTTTATGCACGAAATCGAACCTTATTACAACTGGCGGGACTATTACATTGCCGCTGAAGATGAACAATCCCCATTTTATGGTACAGTCTACAGCGAATTCGATTTTGACAAGCAGATCTATAATTTTCTTTTGCACCCACAATGGGATGAATTCGGTTCGCTTACCTTATATCTAAAAATACTATTTGTGGACTATGAAAAACAATACTGTATTATCGAGCTGATTGGTGAATGGAATGATGCGATCTACAATGATATTATGTTGCTCAAGCGAGAAATTATCGATGTATTGATCAGTCAAGGCATCAAGTATTTTATTTTAATCGGGGAGAATGTACTGAATTTTCATGCTTCGGACGACTCTTACTATGAGGAATGGTTTCAGGATATCGAAGATGGCTGGATTGCTGGCGTCGGTTTCCGTGAACATGTGATCGAAGAGTTCCAGCAGCAGAATATAGATTATTACATTAATTTCGGAGGCGCTTTGAATGAGCTACCTTGGCGGGCATTAAAACCGAAACAGGTTTTCCACCATGTGAATGATTCCTTAACAAAACGTCTTGGTTTTTAGATCTGCTTATTGGGTTTTATTCTCAATCCTTATTCTTTAATCCTTGCTCTTTACTGTATTATCCTGTAACTTTGTAGTTGATGTATTAGGTGCTTCGCACATATACTTATAATTTTTACGTTTTACTTATACTTACATACTATGTCATTCAGAATTGAAAAAGACACGATGGGTGAAGTTCAAGTCCCTGCAGACAAATACTGGGGTGCACAGACAGAGCGTTCACGCAACAACTTTAAAATCGGACCGGCAGCTTCGATGCCACACGAAATCGTCGCAGGCTTTGCTTATTTGAAAAAAGCAGCTGCTTATGCTAACCACGAGTTGGGGGTATTACCTGTAGAGAAACGTGATGCAATCGCTACCGTATGTGATGAGATCTTAGCGGGCAAATTGGATGACCAATTCCCATTGGTTATCTGGCAAACGGGTTCAGGTACACAATCCAATATGAATGTAAATGAGGTTGTCGCAAACCGTGCACAAGTATTGGCTGGACATAAGATCGGTGAAGGCGAGCCCGTGTTAAAAGCAAATGATGATGTAAATAAATCGCAATCATCTAACGATACTTTCCCTACAGGAATGCATATCGCGGCGTATAAAGCTGTTGCAGAAGTTACAATTCCAGGTGTAGAAAAATTGCGTGACACATTAGCTAAAAAAGCTGAAGAGTTTAAAAATGTCGTAAAAATTGGCCGTACACACTTAATGGATGCTACTCCGTTGACTTTAGGTCAAGAGATTTCAGGTTATGTCGCACAATTGAACCATGGTCTGAAAGCTTTAAGAAATACACTTTCGCATTTATCAGAACTTGCATTGGGAGGTACTGCAGTAGGGACAGGATTAAATACTCCAAAGGGGTATGACGTTGTCGTTGCTAAATATATCGCCGAATTTACAGGCCTACCTTTCGTAACCGCTGAAAACAAATTTGAGGCATTGGCAGCTCATGACGCAATCGTTGAAACACACGGTGCATTAAAGCAATTGGCTGTAGCATTAAATAAAATTGCAAACGATATCCGTATGTTGGCTTCTGGCCCACGTTCAGGTATCGGTGAAATCCTGATCCCGGAGAACGAACCAGGATCATCGATTATGCCAGGTAAAGTTAATCCAACACAATGTGAAGCATTGACAATGGTCGCGGCACAAGTGATGGGTAATGATGTGGCTATTACGATTGGTGGAACGCAAGGTCACTATGAACTAAACGTGTTCAAACCATTAATGGCGGCAAACTTCTTGCAGTCTGCTCGCCTATTAGGTGATGCTTGTGTTTCATTTGAAGAGCACTGTGCAGCTGGTATTGAGCCGAACTACAAACGCATCAAAGAATTGGTTGACAACTCATTGATGCTGGTAACCGCTCTAAACACAAAAATTGGTTATTATAAATCGGCAGAAATCGCGCAGACAGCGCATAAAAATGGCACTACGCTTAAAGAAGAAGCAGTGCGTTTAGGTTATGTGACTCCTGAAGATTTCGATGCTTGGGTAAAACCAGAAGATATGGTTGGAAGTTTAAAATAAGCTGTGACTTTTATTTCAATAAAAAATATACGAACAAAAACATACCTATTGGCGCTTGCCATAGGTATGTTTTTCTTTTTTACAGCCTGCAAATTCAATTCGGATATGCAGAGCGAAGGTGCCCCCTTTTTACAGGGAGAATGGGTCCAAGACAGCATTCCTGGACAGCAGCAGATGATGCAATACACCTTGACCGACTTCAAGTTTACCTGTGACTCTGTTTACGCGACCATGCACGTCAACAATAAAGTACAAACCATACCAGATAGTTGTTACAAAAATGGCTCCTGGACAGAACATGCAAAAGGTATTTATGTTTTGCGCGGAGACTCCATCATTGTCGATGGTATCTATACCAAGGAGAATGGCAAACAGAAGATTTCAGGTTGCTATCTTTCCGGTCAGTATATCCCCCGCTTTAAAGTCGTTTATCATGCTGCAGATTCGGTAGTACTGGAAAGCAGGTTAGATCAACGTCAGATCATCTTAAGAAAGACTAAAAATATTACTTGTGTCCCTCAAAAAAGGTATCAATAATTTTAGTACAATCTATTTACTATCTTCGTACCATTATCGTACAACCTCAACCTTAAAATACAATGAACAAAGGAATTATCGCTTTGGCATTTGGCGGACTTGCCATCGGAATGACCGAATTCACGATGATGGGCATCCTGCCTGACATTGCCAAAGATCTTCATATCGAAATCCCTACCGCTGCCCACCTGATTGCACTCTACGCACTGGGTGTCGTTGTAGGTGCCCCAACATTAGTGCTATTTACAGGAAAATATCCTCCGAAGAAGGTATTACTCTTTTTAATGCTGCTCTTTTTTATCTTCAATGGCCTTTTCAGTATTGCACCGGGACAGTTTTTGATTAGTCTCTCCCGTTTTATGGCCGGACTTCCCCATGGAGCATTTTTTGGTGTTGGGTCTGTCGTGGCAGCAAGACTGGCTCCGAAAGGAAAAGAAGCACAGGCTATATCCATTATGTTTACCGGAATGACTATTGCCAATTTGGCTGGAGTACCACTCGGCACCTATTTAGGCCATCATTATTCATGGCGTTTAACGTATGGTATTATCAGTATATTGGGATTAATCACTTTTGCAGCAATTTATGCATGGATGCCAAAAATTGAGGCCGCCAAAGGAAATAATATCTTTAGTCAGTTAAACTTCTTCAACAAAAAAATTGCCTGGTTATTAATGGCTATTATTGCCATAGGTACCGGTGGACTTTTCGCCTGGATCAGCTACATCGCGCCTTTGGTGACCAATGTGTCGGGCATCGCTGCTGATCGTGTCCCCTTGATTATGATCCTGATCGGTGTTGGTATGTTTTTCGGAAATCTTATCGGCGGAAAACTGGCTGATACAATCTCCCCAACCAAAGCGGCAATCGCGAGTTTCTCCGCTATGGCGATATGCCTTGTGATGGTTTACTTTATATCACCACTGGGCTGGACAGCCTATCCTTTAGCCTTTATTACAGGACTGGTGTCCTTCACTATTGGTTCGCCGACACAACTGATGTTGATCCGCGCCTCAAAAGAAGCAGCAACATTGGCCGCAGCAGGTGGTCAGGCAGCCTTTAACCTCGGGAATACCTTAGGTGCATTTTTAGGTGGAATCCCAATAACCTGGGGTTTAGCTTATAATACACCTTCCCTCGTTGGTGTGGGCATGGCGAGCATTGGAGCACTCCTGACTTTGCTATATTTGAAAGTCTACGACAATAAAACTCAATAAAAACAGCATAATCAAATGGCGCGAACAAGTTATATCAGTATACTACGTATTGTTGCGATATTCCTCGTTATCTTGATTCATTCCTCTTCGGGCTACTTAAACAGCAATGAATTTGAATCATTCGACTGGAGTTATGCCAATTGGCTCAATAGCTTCTCGCGCTTTGCGGTACCCCTGTTTGTCGTTATTTCAGGTGCCCTCCTGTTACAGAAAGACGAAAGTACGGGACAATTTTATCGGAAACGTTTATTGAAAATTGTCCCGCCTTTTCTTTTTTGGAGCATCGTCTATCTTTTCTATTATTTTGTCCGTTATATCGATTTTGACTATATCGGTTTTCCACAAGTTATCAACATTGTGTTAATTCGCTTAAAGTCAGGAACGAATGCGCACCTTTGGTACCTATATATGATACTTGGGCTCTACCTTGCAGTTCCTTTCATACGCAAAATTGTGGGCAACTGCAGTAAGAGAGAGCTTGAGATCTTTTTGGGATTGTGGTTTGCAGCGTTATTTTTTACGAATAAATGGTTCAATAGTTACCTACCTAATTTTGACCTGACCTTTTTCTCGGGTTATGCAGGCTATTTGGTCTTGGGCCATTACTTACGTAATTACCCTATCCCAATGGTAAAATTGTCAAGTTTTACATTTTTTCTGATCTGCTGTTTAATTACAGCATCGGGGACATATTATCTAAGTAGCTCCCGAGGTGAATTTGATCCGACACTTTACAACTATCTTTCCCCCAACATCGCATTGAGTGCAGGCTTTTTATTCGTCTTCGTGCAAGGCCTTAAACTCCCAGAACAACTCAACGCCTTCTGGGAATTTATCGACATCCACAGCTTTGGCATTTACCTTTGCCATATTTTGCTGCTCAATTATATTCATCCTTTGCTTCCTTTATCCACTTTGTGGAAAATCCCGGCAGCAACGGTGCTCACGTTGTTGGCTAGCGCCCTACTGACCTATTTATTACGAAAAGTTCCATACGGTAAATACATCAGTGGTTAATTCCGTTATCGGAGCTTAGTTTTACAATTTCTCGCCTTCGACCTTATTATATACATAAAGATGCGCATTGGGGCCTTCAATCGCATGGCCTTCCTGATCTAGCCCAATCAGCTTGTTTTCACCCACCTTCAGTTTCATATTTGTTTCCTTCCCTGTGAGGTTAACAACGGATCCGTTGTCGTGCCACATGACTTTACCACTATCTTCGACCTTGGTATTTTTATTAATATATTCACTGACGATGGCAAAGGTATTGTCATTTTTTAAGGTGATATTTGTTTTGATGCCTTCACAATCAGCACAGGGAATAGTAGCTTCATAGGTACCGGCCCAATCCAACGAATTCTGAGATGCATGGGCAGTATCTACCGCCACAGTCTCATGTGCAGTGGAATCTGCGGTTGTATGCTGACTATCTTTTGAGGTTTGATTACATGCACTTAGCGAAATCATTGCTAAGCAAGAGAACAATACGGTTAATTTCATATCTGTTGTTTTTGATGTACGATACCATATAGCAAGCAATTTCAGCGCCAAGAAAAATCAGGCACGCCTACTGGATTCCAAAGAAAAAAGGCTTCTTGAGGAAGCCTTTCTATCGTAAATAACTGTATTGCGAACAGTTTAAATAATCTATTTGCTACCGCGTGGCGATAGGCTACACAATCCTATTCAGATTAAAATGGTAGATCGTCATCATCTGATGAACCCGCCAAATCTACAGGGGCAGGCATATCTGCGTAACCTGGAGAAGATGGAGCTGGAGCAGCATTACCTAATTTTGTAACACGCCATGCTACTAATGAATTGAAATAAGTTGTTACGCCATCTTTATTAGTCCAAGGACGACCACGAAGATTAAAAGATACTTCTACCTCTTCACCAATTGCAAGGTTATCAAAAATTGACGTTCTGTCTTGTGTTGCCTCAAAACGGATATACTCAACAAATTGTGGGTTTTCGGCATAAGCTACAATCATATCGCGTTTTTTGAATGATTCTGTCACTTGTTGTGTCGCTCCTATCTCGTGTACTTTTCCTCTAATTTCCATAATCAAAAAAATAAATATTAAAGCGTAAAATTAAGCAATTTTTGAGGAAGAGTTTAATTAACTTTGTACAAAATATGATGGAAGTTTTCAACACCCCCAATAAAGTTATTATAACGTGCAATAAGCGCTTATCACCTTATTTGCAACAGGAAGTTAAAGAGTTAGGTTTTGACATTGTCAGGGCATTCCCTACAGGCGTAGAATTAAAGGTCAGTATAAACGATACGATCAAGCTTAATCTGAACCTACGCACAGCCTCTCAGATTTTGTATTCGTTAAAGGAGTTTACAGCCAATAATCCGACGGAGCTCTATGAAGAATTGAGTAAAATTGCCTGGGAAGAACTTATTCAATTTGACGGATATTTCTCTGTCAGCTCTAATGTTGATAATGAGACAATCAGCACGCCTTTATTTGCAAACGTAAAGGTTAAGGATGCAATTGTGGACCGTATAAAGGAAAAAAAAGGTCTGCGCCCTAATTCAGGTCCGGACAATAATAAAGCGGTTGTCCACTTGTACTGGAAAGATGACCGTGCTGAAATTTTTCTCGATACCTCAGGCGAGACACTGGCAAAACATGGTTACCGTAAGATCCCTGGAAAAGCGCCAATGCTGGAAGCTCTTGCAGCCTCAACAATTATTGCTTCCAAATGGGACGGTAATTCACCTTTTGTAAATCCGATGTGTGGATCCGGAACTTTAGCCATTGAGGCGGCACTGATAGCAACAAACAGAAAACCAGGGTTGCTGCGCATGAACTATTCATTTATGCATTTCATAGGTTATGATGAAACAGTTTTCTTCCAGGAGCGCCGACTACTCAAAGATCAGATCAATAAAAAAGCGGCTCCACAAATTATTGCAAGCGATATTTCGGAGGAGGCAATCAACGTCTCAAAGATGAATGCAAGAACTGCTGGTGTGGAGCAATTAATTTCGTTTGAAGTATGCGATTTTGCCGAAACACACGTTCCTAAAGAAGGTGGTGTCATTTTATTCAATCCTGAATACGGTGAACGTCTGGGCACGCACAGCAAGTTAGAGATTACCTATAAGCGTATGGGGGATTTCATGAAACAGGAGTGCAAAGGTTATAGAGGCTATATATTTACCGGAAATCCAGATCTGGCAAAGAAAATCGGGCTACGTGCGTCCCGACGCATAGAATTTTATAATGGTAAATTAGATTGTAGATTATTAGAATACGAATTATACGAGGGTACTCGCGAAAAAACAAAAGTATTGTATGAATAACATTATTGAGCGCACAGTAGCATTTGTGCAAGATCGATTGAAATTTGCAGAAGCAGGCCACGATTGGTCGCATATTCAACGCGTATGGAACAATACGAAGTTAATTTTAGAAGATGAAGAAGCGGATGTTATGGTCTGCGAATTGGCGGCACTATTACATGACATCGCTGACAGTAAATTCCACGATGGCGATGAAACAATAGGCCCTCGTGTTGCCGGAGAGTTTTTGGCAAGTCTAGAAATTTCGCCTGAAATCATTGACCATGTGAAGAAAATCATCTTCAATATGTCTTTCAAAGCAAGTTTGGGGGAAGTGTCATTCCATTCAAAAGAGATGGAAATCGTGCAAGATGCAGATCGTTTGGATGCTATCGGTGCAATAGGCATTGCCCGTGCGTTTAGCTTTGGTGGCAATAAAGGCCGTGAGATGTATAATCCGAACATTCCTGTTCAAGAATATAAGGATAAGGAAGCGTACAAACATTCGGAAGCTCCTACAATCAATCACTTCTACGAAAAGCTATTATTGTTAAAGAATAAGATGAATACAGAGGCTGCAAAAAAAATAGCAGCACATCGTCATGACTATATGCTCAACTTTCTGGATGAGTTTATGGCTGAATGGAATGGTAAAAAATAAATTACACTTAACAATTCCTAAATATAAAAGTGGTACTTTAGATCTTGTACATCGAGATAAAAAGTACCACTTTTTTTGTTCCATGTAAAATCAGCTTTTAAACAAATTTGTAAGAAACGATCCTGTCACCAAGGTCGATTTTTACTGCTAGTATCGTAATCGGTATTATAAATACATAGAATAGGAATAAATCACCGAGTGAAACGTGCACATTATGCCGTTGAAAACAAACACTCATACATAATTATAGCATGAAAAAACATATTTTTAGCTGTCTGACACTGGCTATGGTAATCTCATCCTCCGCATTATTCGCACAAACGAAAGCCATTGCACATCGTGGCGTATGGAAAAACAGCCATCTTCCGCAAAATTCCATTGCTTCCTTAACAGCGGCCCACGAACTCAAGCTCTTCGGATCCGAGTTTGATGTACATTTGACCAAAGACAATATTCTTGTGGTCAACCATGACAATGATTTCTATGGCATTGATATCGCAACGGCAACCTACAAAGAGCTCTTAGAAAAGAAACATCCTAACGGTGAATCCATTCCCACGTTGGAAGAATATATTAATGCTGGAAAAAAATTAAAGGGTTTACGCCTTATCCTTGAGTTGAAAATCAATAAACTTGGGGTCGAGCGTACGCTTGAAGCGACCACAAAAACGGTTGAAATGGTCAAAAGCTTAAAAGCTGAGAAAATTACGGATTACATTTCCTTCAGCTTTGAAGCTTGTCAAAAGATCCACGAATTGGCTCCTAAGGCTAATATCCAATATCTTACAGGAGATAAATCTCCTTCAGATGTAAAATCTGCTGGGATTAATGGGGTGGATTATCACTTTTCCGTCTTTAAAAAGAATGCGACATGGCTGAAAGATGCGCATCAACTTGGTATGAAAGTGAATGCATGGACCGTAAACACAGAAGAAGAAATGACAAATCTAATCAATCAGAAAATTGATTTTATTACCACTGATGAACCTGAGTTGTTGCTCCGCATATTAAAGAAATAAGGACAAACCGAGTGAACAAAGGACATTTATAGCGATGAAACTAAACACTCGTGTCGTCCGAGGCAGCATGATTGCCTTTATATAAAGAATAAATGATGAACAAATAACCGAGTGAAACGAGTTCATTTAAACACATGAAGATCACTCATAAATAGCATAAATAATTCAAATAAATGAAAAAAAGTCTTTTTCTCGTTATAGCGCTGTGTTTATCCCTCCTATCGTATGGGCAGGAATTTATTGCAGGCAGTTATAATATCCGCCAAAGAAATACCGTCGATGTCGATAACATGTGGAACGACCGGAAAGTCCCGCTTACCAATCTGATCAAATACCATGGTTTTGATATCTTTGGTATCCAAGAAGGTTTTTTTGATCAGGTTCAAGATCTCAAAAAGCTCCTTCCTGGATTTGATTACGTGGGTGTAGGTCGCGACGATGGTGCACAAGAGGGCGAGCACTCGGCGATTTATTACAATACAAATCGCTTTAAAGCGATAAAGAGTGGAACTTTCTGGCTTTCAGCCACAGATACCGAACACCCGAATAAAGGCTGGGATGCAGCACTACCGCGAATCTGTACCTGGGGTATCTTTGAAGACAAGGCCAACAAAAAACGCTTTATCTTTATGAATACACATTTTGACCATATCGGTCGTACTGCACGTACCGAAAGTGCAAAATTGATTCTGACAAAAGCAAAAGAGTTTGCCAAAGACCTACCATTAATTTTAACAGGCGACTTCAACGTCGATGAAAAAGATGATGCTTACTTCACCTTGGCCAATAGCAAAGTGGTCACTGATGTACATGAATTGGCAACATTTAAATATGAGCCCAATTCTTCTTTCAATGGTTGGGGCAAAAGCATTAGACCAACAGGCCGCATAGACCATATTTTTATCACCAAACCTTTCCAAGTAAAAAAATATGGTATCCTGACCGATACATACATGAATAAATTTCCATCGGATCACTTTCCAGTAGCAACGACACTCTCCTGGAAATAATATCTTGTTAATAACAACAACCCTATAACACAAACAGCAGGTTCGCTTAGGATCTGCTGTTTTATTTTGTGGGACAGCTTTTATTTACACCGCATCAGGAATAGGGACTCAGCACGCTGTAGCGTATCTGCTACGATTCCCGACAATAGCTATGTTTCCTGGCAATTGGTTTAAACTTTCACATAAATTAACAGTCGATATGTTTAATTTTGACAGCAAAATAAAAACATGATGAAATTTCCACTATTATATTGTACACTATTTGTCTCCGGATTACTTTATTCCAATGCAAGCGAAGCACAGATTTTTAAGAAAATCAGTGAGACATTGGCAAAAGCAAATCAGGGCCAGACCGACAGTACTAAAACGACGTCGACATCAAAGACGACGACATCAAATACGACTGCAATAGCATCAAAATCGAATACCTTGGCATCTTTGTCCAATAAGGATGCATCGTTGGGGATCAAACAGGCTTTAAGCAACGGCTTAAATCTGAGTATCGAATCTCTAGCCAAGAAGGATGGTTTTTTGGGTGATGCCGCAGTAAAGATTTTGATGCCTGCCGAAGCACAGAAAGTAGAAAAAACACTTCGTGCTGTTGGGATGGGGAAATTGTGCGATCAGTTTATACAGAGCATGAACAGAGCTGCGGAGGGAGCCGTTAAAGAGGCTGCCCCAGTATTTGTAAACGCACTTTCGAAGATGACGATAACCGATGCAACCAATATTCTTTTAGGTAGTAAAGAAGACGCCGCCACAACGTTTTTTAAAACAAATACATCGACCGAATTAACAAACAAGTTTAGTCCTGTTATCAAATCTGCCATGGGTACAAACAATGTGGACCAGTACTGGACCCAATTGACAACAGCTTACAACAACCTTCCTTTAGGCAATAAAGTGGAGACAAATCTTACGGCATACGTTACGCAGAAAGCAATAGATGGTCTATTTATCAAAGTTGCCGACCAGGAGTCAAAAATTAGACACAACATAGGCGGCAGTAGAAATACCAATATCCTGCAGAAGGTATTTGGTTACGCTGATCAAAAGAAATAGAACACGATTTACATGTAAAAAAAGGACCTGTCAACAATTTGATAGGTCCTTTTTTTTATCTGAAATTGTCTGGTCTTATTGGCCAGGAAGAACCTTCAGTTTGCTTTCATTGCTGTTGGTGTCTGCGAAGTCATGAAGGTTTTAATTGATGCAGGACCATCATGATTTCTTTTTTCCTATCCATGGATAAACCAAACAGCTCAAAAGATCTCCAGCACAATTATATCTAGCGACACCTTTTCTTTAGCGGTACATTCTCTTTAGCGAAAATTAGGATTCTATCCGCTCCGATCCCTTTCTGTTATTGCCCATTTGTTACAATAGCGTCAAACGCATGTATGAAGGGTAAATTGTTTGTAAATGCAACCAAATTAAATTGCAAATAAAAAGCAATTTATCTAAGTTTGACCACCCTTATCACATTAGGGCTATTAAAAAATGAGCACATTTGAGATCAACAACATAAGTGATTTTTCGGTATCCGAAAGATTTCAACGCTATGTACAGATTGACACACAATCTGATGCAAATTCACCAACATGTCCTTCTACAGAAGAGCAAAAGAACCTAGGAAAGTTACTTGTAACGGAGTTGCTGGCATTGGGTATTTCAGACGCGGCAATGGATGAAAATGGATATATTTACGCAACTATTCCATCCAATACCACAAAGCAAGTTCCCGTTATCTGTTTCTGTTCTCATATGGATACATCTCCCGACTCTTCTGGAAAAGATGTAAAACCACTGGTTCATGCTAACTATCAGGGCCAAGATCTTGTGCTTCCTGACGACAATAGTATTATCATCAAATATGCCGAACATCCCGATCTAGCCAATCAAATTGGCCATGATATCATTACAGCGAGTGGCACTACTTTACTCGGTGCAGATGACAAAGCAGGTGTAGCCGAAATCATGGATGCTGCCCGTTTATTAATGAAACATCCTGAAATCAAACATGGTGACATCAAAATTCTTTTCACACCGGATGAAGAGATTGGTAGAGGTGTTGATAAAGCAGATTTAAAACGTTTAGCAGCAGATTTCGCTTATACCATGGATGGTGAAAGAGCCGGAACCATCGAAGATGAGACATTTTCAGCAGATGGAGCTACATTAACTATTCATGGCGTATCGGTGCATCCAGGTTTTGCTAAAGGGAAGATGCAAAGCGCCATCAAAATCGCCAGTGCAATAATTGAGGCGCTACCGAAAGATAGGCTTTCACCTGAAAGTACGAATAAAAAAGATGGTTTTGTACATCCTGTTCATATCAGTGGATCTGTGGAAAAAGCAGAAATTCAATTTATTGTACGTGATCACGTTACGGCCAATCTCAAGAAACATGAAGATGAACTGGAAGGTATAGCAAAATCAATCGTGGAGCAATATCCAAACTGTACTTATACTTTTGTTGTAAAAGAACAATACCGTAATATGAAAGAAGTGCTGGATCAGCATCCTGAAATTATGGAAATCGGGATGGAAGCCATCAACCGAGCAGGAATGGTAGCCGAAAGAAGAAGTATCCGTGGTGGAACAGATGGCTCCCGTCTTTCGTTTATGGGGCTACCTTGTCCAAATATTTTTGCCGGAGGGCATGCTTTCCATGGAAAACAAGAGTGGGTAGCTGTACAAGATATGGAAAAAGCCGTCAAAACAATTTTGCATGTTGTATCTTTATGGGAAGAAAAAGCATAAAGGAAAAATAAATTATAATGAAAAACGACGTATTAAAGGCAATACACTACAGAAGATCAGTATTTCAAGCTTCCTTCACTGAAGAAGAAGTCAGTAAAGAAGATATCTTGAGTATCTTGGAAGCGGCCAATGCTGCTCCAACACATAAAAGGACACAACCTTGGCGTTTTGTCATCTTCCGCAAAGAGGGATTGGAACGTTTGGGCACGGAGTTATCACGTATTTACAAATCGGTAACACCAGCAGAGAAGTACACTGAAGCAACAGAAATAACAATGGGCAAAAAAGCAACACAGTCAAACGTTGCGATCGCTATTGTTGTCAATTATACAGGTGAAGTTCCCGAATGGGAAGAATTGGCCTGTACAGCTGCAGCAGTTGAAAACATGTGGTTAGCTGCACACTCGCTAAACATTGGTGGATACTGGGCGACTCCCGGTTTAATCAATCATTTGGGTGGTTTCTTAAATCTCGAAGAAAATCAAAAATGTATTGGTCTATTCTACTTAGGACACCATCAATCTGAGGCACGCGAACCTATCCGCACACCAATTGCAGATAAAATTCGTTGGGAAGAATAAATCTTCTCAACTTTATAATAAACAGCGAGCGGCTTAGAGGTATCTGAGCCGCTCGCTGTTTATAGGTTAATTAATTATGCATGACGGACCATCAAAACCCATTTTTATTAAATATTTCATAATGAGATCTTAACCATTTAACAATCTTGCAGAGATAATTTCGCAACATACTTGTGACAGACGCTAATCAACTAAAAAGTGAAATTATTATGCAAAGAAACATCGTTTGGTTAATGGTATTAACCATTATTACATTTTTCCAAATTCCAACCAACAGTTGGGCTCAGGGTACCGAAGCGACGATTACAGGTCGGATCATAGACAACAATGGGCCTGTAAAAGGAACATCTGTATCGGTAAGGAATGAATCAACAGGATTTAAACAAACGACACTGACCAACCAAAATGGTGTCTATACCTTTCAGCAATTACCTTTGGGTTCGCCATACAGCATCACAATCAACCACGTTGGCTATGCAGAACAAAAAAAGACTGACTATAAATTGAGCTATGGTGACGAACTCAATGTGGATTTCACCTTATCATCAGCTGAAAATAAATTGGATGAAGTTATCGTTCAAGGCACTGCGGCTGACCTAAAAAACAAGATCAAGACATTGGGTGCATCTACCGCCATTACGGCCAATGACCTCAAAAAAATGCCTGTAAATGGACGTAATTTTTCCTCTCTGATTGATTTATCGCCTGTCAGCAGTGGTACAAATCTAGCTGGACAGCGCGCTTCATCGACCAATTTTACGGTAGACGGAATGAATTCACGCAGTACAGTGGCCGGTGGAAATAGCGGCGGAGCTTATTCAATCTCTATGGAAGCCATTCGAGAGTTCAAAGTAGTGACCAATGACTACGATGTCACATTCGGTCGCAGCGGAGGGGGCAGCATTACCACCGTAACCAAATCCGGTACAAATACGTTAACTGGAAGTGCATTTACTTTTGCCCGGGCAGGTTGGCTTTCGAGTAAGTACAACCTCAATGGAACAGCCCGAAAACAAAAATTCTCCACCTATCAATATGGATTCTCACTTGGAGGTCCAATCATAAAAGACAAAGCTCACTTCTTTGTAACTTGGGACCGTCAGATGGACACCCGTCCTCTTCAGATCGCAGACATTCAAACAACGGAGGACATTGCACGTTACAAAGTAACCCAGGCTACATTAGATGAGTTTACCCGCATTGCTGTAGGTAAATATGGTGCAAGTGCCGATCGCCTGTTTGGTTCCTTTGACAAGAAGAAAAAGACCGACGCGGCCTTCGCCCGCATTGATTGGCAATTGAACGATAAAAACTTATTGACTATTCGGAACAACTTTGTCTACGACATGGACAATCAACAAGAGGGAGACAATACAGGCATCAATGCTTTTGAATCCTACACCAACAGAAGGTATATTAACAACAGCCTCATGGCCTCCTTGCGCACGTCGATCAGTTCCAAATTGACCAACGATTTGAAGGTGCAACATTTTTATGAGCGTTCTGAAGCACAGCACAATGTAGCTGGATTTGATCAGTCACACAGTATTCCACGTGCGATCGTTGAATCTGTTCAATCGGTGGACGGCACAAATAAATATACCAATTCAATACAGCTTGGTGGTCAGCGTTATGCACCAGAATGGTTCAACGGAAATATGTTACAACTGGTCAACAACCTCTATTATAACACAGATAAAATCAAATATACCTTCGGTGCAGATGTCATGTATACGAACATGGATTTCCGCTACGGCAGCGAAATGAATGGTCGTTTCTATTTTACTGGTCTACAAAATTTCGATAACCTGACTCCTTATCGCTATGCCCGTGATGTATATATGACTGACAAAGAAAACACCTTTGTCAACAATCTAGCTGTAGGTCTCTATGGACAGATGGAAGCTAAAATCGCTAGGGGTCTTGATGTTGTCGGCGGCCTACGTCTGGACAATACGAAATACCTAAAGAAGGCTACATTCAACCAAACAGTCTATGACGAACTGGGCCTTTCAACCGATAATGGTATCAACACTTTTCAGATACAACCCCGCGTGCAGTTCAACTGGGATATCAATGAAGAAAAGAAAAATATAATCCGTTTTGGCGCTGGTATATTCGGTTCGGCCCTCAACCCCTATTCTATGTTAAACAATATGTTGTTTGATGGCTCACGCATTGCCGGTGTAGATATTACTGACCCTACTTTAATTCCCAAACCAAATTTTGCAGGATATCGCCAAGACCCCGATACAGCTCCAGGGCGCGAACTGCTGGACAACCCGAAGATCGAAAAACTTGTCACCATCAATACCAATAGCAAGGATGTAAAAGTGCCAACTGTATATAAAGCGAATATTTCCATCAATCACTTTTTCACACCTTCGCTACGCATCGGTTTAAGCGCTTACGGAACCTGGGGGCGCAACAATTATATGTATGTAGATCGCAATATGGTGGAGGATCCTTACTTTAGGCTGACCGCCGAAGGTAACCGTGGGGTGTATGTTCCGGCATCAAGCATCAATACGACAAACGGTGCCGCCAACTGGACCAATAGCCGTAAAACAAAACAAATAGGCCGCGTACTGGAAATGAACAGTGAAGGAAAAAACAATTCTTATACGGTTGTGCTGGACGGAACTTATCGTTATTATAAAGACGGGCAGATAACCGTATCTTACACCTGGAACGACACAAAAGACAATACCTCCTACAACGGCAACGTCGCAAATTCCGCTACCCTTTCGCTGATGGTGAAAGATGATCCACGCGACTTGAGTACGATGACGTATTCGGACAATCAATTCCGCCATAAAGTTGTTTTTTATGGTACTATGCCATCGCTATGGGGTGTATCTATGGGTTTACGTTTTAGCGGAATTGCAGGAACGCGCTATTCCCTAGCGGTCAATGGGAATGTCAACGGTGATTTTGTAAATTCCAACGATCTAGCCTTCGTATACGATCCAAATAACAAAAACACCCCCGATTACATCAAAACCGGCATTCAAGCTATTTTAGACGATCCAAAGGCAGAACAGAGCATTAAAAAATACATCAATGGTAACCTCGACCGCATCGCCGAAAGAAACGGCGGCATCAACGGTTTTTACGGCGTATTTGACTTACATTTGGCTAAAAATCTAAAAGTTTACAAGAAACATGGCATTGAAGCTTCGATAGACATTTTCAATGTAGCCAACCTATTGAAAAAAACTTGGGGTGTAGGACACAATCTGGGTAAGCAAAATCTATATGCCATCAAAAGCTTTGATGCAACCAGTCAACAATATATTTATAATATGAGTTCTGGTGTGGGGGTATCCAATTTAAATGGTAATCCTTATCAAGTACAATTAGGCCTGAGATATGCATTTTAAGTAATTCAGACTATATAAAAAAGCAGCGAGCCATTTCCTATTAAAGAAATGGCTCGCTGCTTTTTATCAGATCACTATTATTTTTTTTCGATTCCAAAACAATGCGGCGGTTTAATTACAGTTACTTTTGCCGAGTTCCGTTCCTCTTTGACGGGGAACACAATTTTCAGACGCCCTTTTGTTCCCTGCCATTTTGGCCCAAACTGCAGAAGTCGAACCGCTTCATCAACGAGAGCCTGATCTGGTTGTCCTTCAGCACTGATATGAGTAGGCACTCCATTTTTGTCGATTGTAAAATTGACAATAATTTCGCCTCCTCTTACAGATGTAACGGACTTCTGATTGAGGTACTGTTCAAAAATTTTCCATCCTTCACGCGGCGTTGCATCACCTCCATCCAACAATGGTTCAACAGACACCTTATTTTCAGGCTCGCTCAACTCTACATCCGTTGTACGCTCCGCTTTACCGCTAAAATGTTTAAAATAGAGCAAGGCCAATAAAGTCACAAAAAGTACCCCTGCGGTAGCGCCTATCGCCAAACGCTGCCAAGTGAAATATTGGGCATGTCTTGTCGCAACGGTATCTTCTACACGACGATTGAGACGTTGCTGCAATAGACTCAATTGTCGGGCATCCACACCATTTTGTAATCGATAACCATCGATAGCATCTTGTAAAAAGGGATCTTCCAATGCTTCTCGTTCCAGTTGAAACATGTCCTCCTTAGTCATCAAACCATGGATGTAATTATGAATCCGTGATAATTGATAATTATTTTCCATTTTCTTTCCTTTCCATACAGATTTTTAGATTGCGCTTTCCATTTTGAATAGCACTCTTGACCTTATTCAAGTCATATCCGGTCAAATCTGCAATATCTTTATAACATTTTTGCTCGAGATAGAATAAACGTACACATTCTTGTTGTTCGTGGTTTAAAGTCTGCATACATCCCTCCAGTTTCTCAAAGTCTTTTTCTTCCCATTTGACTTCACTGGTATCATTTAACTTTTGTTCACTTTCGAACAAATTGTCTTCAATATCAACCTGTGTTGTCCGCTTATCTTTACGTAACTGCATCAGGCAATAATTTTTGCTGTAAACGTGTAACCAGCTCTTAAAATTATCGACTTCATATTGCCGAAGCTTCGTGATAAGTTCTTCAAATATCTGCATCACAGCATCCTGACTACGGTCGGGGTCTTGTAAGTATTTAAAGCACACACCATAAAGCAAGGACATATAGGGCGAATATAGTTTCCCCAGCGTAGACAAGTCACCGCTTGTTTTATAGTGTTGTAAAAGCTCTTTTTCGTTCATGCGCAAATCATTCACCTTAATGATGATTTAAGATACAAATTTCCATATATAAAAAAAGGAGCTATTGAAAATTAGCGCAAAACAAAAACCGTCCCCATAACGAAATGGAGACGGTCGATAAAAATATAATATGAATTACGGATTTAATTTCCTTGTTTCCAATTGTATCGCAGTGTAACACCGTAAGTCCGCGGATCGGCAACTACCCCAGCGTACTGTCCATAGCTTCCAGGTGCTGCCAGCAATTGTTCGTAGTAATCTTTATTGGTTAGATTTCTACTCCAAACAAACACCGAAATACCATTCGATCCCCTGAATCCTAGCCGAGCGTTCAATACCGAATAGGCATCAATGTTTAGGTACTGTGATGGTGAGGAACTGGATGAGAATTTAGACCGGTGAAATAGGTCTGCGCCCAAAAAGTAAGATCCATTAATTCCGATCAGCTTCCCACTTTTATTCGCTTCGCCGCCCAAAGACCAGGACCATTTGGAAACACCAGGAAGGACACCACCAGAGACGTCTTTAAAAGCTTGCGCTCCGCCAACCTCTTCTAAGGGAACAGGTGCGTTGGTAAATTTAACATATTTGGCATCAGTATAGGCCAATGCTCCATTCAATCGGAGAAAGTGTCCGATGTTGATATTTCCATCCAATTCAACACCCTTTACACGTACCTTTTCCGCATTGGCCAGATAACCACGGTTTACCCCAGGCTCGGGTGTCTGCACTTGCGTCTGATAGTCTTTGATATCCGTTTGGTAGACGGTCAGATTGAGGAGTGTATTGCGTGTCGGATTCGTCTTCACACCAATTTCCTTATGACGGACAGCCTCCGGTTTTACTTCGGCGAGATCCAGCAGCACTGCTCCATTTGCTGTCGGCAATCCACCGACATTGATACCGACTGGCTTATAGCTAATGGAATAAGTTGCATAAGCATTTATCTTCGGATTGAAGCGATATCTTGCCGAGAGCTGGCCTGAAAAATTATCGGCATCAGCATTGACATCAAAAGTCTGGTTTGTATACACACCATTCTTTAAGGCAAGCAATGCGGGGTCTGATGTCTGCAAGCCGCCATAGGTCTGTCTATCGTAGTTTGCAACCTTTTTATCATAGTTGTAACGCAAACCAGGTAAGATGTGTAATTTTGGCGTAACAGCCCAATCGATCTGCGTATAAGCAGCTAAACTCGTACTCTTGATGCCATAAACAGTCTTGATTCCAAAATTATCGAATAAGCCCGGAGTTTGCCACAAAGCACTGGTAGAGCTTTTTTGAAAACGCCAAAAGGCAGATCCTGTTTCTTCGGTATGTACAGGGTCTGTGCCCAGATCCTGCCAAAGGCCAAATAACCCAACAACCCCGCTGACCTTTTCACTGATTTTCCCAGAGTATCTGAACTCCTGTGACCACTGGTTATGGACGGAATTACCTGCTGAAACGGTGTATACCGGAAGTCCTAAGTAATCACGGTCATTGAGCGGAACCCACGTCCATGTTCGCCAAGCAGAAGTAGAGGTCAGTGTCCCTTCTCCAATCTTGATATCGGCATTCAATGCGACCCCACCCAATTTATTATCGGCTTTGGATTGCGTATCCAGATCTATCTTACGTTCGAAAGCACTTTTATAGGGCAACTCGTAGCCAAGATCTTTAATAATTGCATCAAACTGTCTATAGTCTGCACGCTGTGTTTTTACAACTCCGGCAGCCGCCCAGCCATAACCGTCCGGTTTTTGTGATGACACGTCCCCAGAAAGTACGAGTTTGATATTTTCGGTTGGGGTAAACAGCAATTGCCCTCTAAAGCCCAGGTTGTTGATATCATTGATCTTCCTATTGGTATGTACATTAAACAAGTTTCCATCCCGCTGTGTACCAGAGAAAGAAGCTCTCGCAGCCAAGTTTTTGGCCAATGGTCCTGAGATTGAAGCCTTCGCCTGAATAAACCCCTGGTTTCCATAGCTGACTTCCACATTGGCCTCGGGTGTAAATTGAGGCAGACGTGAGGTGATATTGAAAGCTCCCGCGGTTGTATTTTTTCCAAAGAGGGTACCCTGTGGTCCCCGTAGTACTTCAATCTGATCAATATCAATGAAGTCTAGCCAAGTTGCGGCAGGACGAGCAATATATACGCCATCAAGATAAAACCCAACACCAGGATCAATCCCATCATTGGTGAGGCCATAGGTGGAACCAAGTCCGCGTATGTTAAGTGTTGTATTACGTGCGTTCGATGCATACAACTGAACAGTTGGCACCAGTTCTTTCAACCGGTTAACATTAAAAGCACCTGCATCTTCTAATGCTGCTCCACGAATAATTGATACGGGAATAGGCACGTCCTGCAATTGCTCTTTACGGCGACGTGCGGTGACGACCACTTGATCCAAAGCTTCCAATCGTGGTGTAAGTTCAATCACGGCAGGAGAATGATCTACCACGATGTGACGAGTTTGATAACCGACGATGGATACGATCAATGAAAATGGTAATTTTTGTCCAGTTACAAACTGAAAAACTCCTTTACTGTCTGTTTTTACTTGGTGCGTAACAGCTTCCAGCTGAACCGTTACCCCCTGTAATGGTTCTTTTGTTACGGCGTCAATTACGGTACCTGTTAATGAGGCATTTATAATAGGTTTAGGATTTTCTACTTGCGCATAGCTGTGGTAAGAACCCGTTAAAAGCAAGCTAAAAACGACGCTAATTCGAAAAATAGCATTTTTTTTCATAAATTTATTCAGTTTAATGGTGAATCTAAACAAGTGCCAACGCCAATCGATACTTGCTTCATTGTTAAAACTTTGTGAAAGGGAAGCCTCGGCTTCCCTTTTCTAATATAAGAGAGTGTAAGAGAGAAATTTTAACAACACATTCGTTTTTGGCAACTTTCTAGGCCAACAACAGATCCTTCTACCGAAGCAACCAATAAACTTGTTTTTGAAGAGTAATTTTGTTTCATTCTTTTTATCTTGTTATTTTCTTTTATTTCATGCTGCATAAAGCAAATCCATATATGCACTTATAGTGTGGCAATTTCAAATAACTTTAAATACATGTCTTTCTACAAAATCAATTTCATGGTTAGTTCGATTCATAGTCAAGTCAGTCCTTTTTGCCCACCTTTCTATTTACCTGAAAATCAGATAACGATACAAATATATAAATATTTTTTAAAAGACTACTAATTTGATAGATTTAATAATATTTTTTTTTTAAAACACCATTAACCATTAATTTTAAGGCACTTAAAGAGAATAAAAAGGCTAATCGCATTTCATCCGGTGTGAAAAATCATGAAAGCTACAGTCGTCTTCAAGATGATCTACTGCATGCGGCTGGCTTTGGACTTATGAAGTGAGCTGTAAAAAGCGGTGAATCCGAGAGTGTATGAGGAGCACGGAACAAAAAAGGCCGTCCTTGTTGGACAGCCATTTTTACAATCATATTTAACGATCCGCCCTCAGATCATAACACTTACCTTCTTAGCGGAATAACACCAGCGCAATCAATAAAGTAATAATAACATTAAAAGTCTGGGCAATCAGAAAGGCATATAGCGGTTTCTTGTTGTCTTGGACAAAAAGATCCTTAAAGTTCGTTTCCAAACCTATTGATGTAAATGCTAAGGTAAACCAGAGACCCTGCAGGTTTTTCAAACTTCCTTTGACGGCGTCGATCTTCTCAGGGGAGATAACGAATGAAAATAGCAACGATGCAAACACAAATCCCAGCACAAACTTCGGGAAACGCTCCCATATAATTTTCAATGTCGGTTTATCGCGCTTGGTTTCATCATCAACAGATTTAGCGTAGGTCCAATAAATGCTAATGGCAAAAGCAGCCAGCCCCAACAATACATTTTGGGAAAATTTCACAATGGTACTGATCTTCAACGCTTCTTCACCGACCAAGGAGCCAGAAGCTACTACAGCTCCGGTTGTATCAATACTTCCTCCAAGCCAAGCTCCGGTAACTTCTTGCGACAAGCCCATCCACTCCGCCATATAGGGCATGAAAATCATCATTGGAATTGCTGTAATCAGGACCAACGAAATCACATAGGAAAGTTTTTTGCTATCGCCTTTGATGGCTCCAGATGTTGCTATTGCGGCGGAGACGCCACAAATAGAAACCGCACTCGACAGCATCAGGGACATTTCCTTGTCAATCTTTAGCTTTTTACAGATCCAAAACGCGAAGTACCAAACAGACAGCACAACGGCCAGTGCTTGAATAAGCCCCAAAGATCCCGCTTTGAGAATATCTCCGAAAATCACTGTCGTTCCGAGCAAAATTAAGCCTATCTTGACATACAGTTCCGTACTGAGTGCCTCTTTAAACCAATTGGGCAGTTTAAAGCAATTGCTGATAATTAAACCGATAATCAAACTAAAAATCACAGCTTCGAGATTATATTCTTTCACCGTTGCGTTACCTGCCAAAATCAGGGCAAATACCGTAAGGATAAATACAGTCGGAAATACAACTAATAAATATTTTACAGATTTTCCCAAAAGAAACGCGCCTAATATCGCCGTAACGAATACAAAAATAAACTGCTCAAAAAGCTTCAGTAAATTGGTCGGTTCGAATATCGTTGAGACGAGTTCGGCAGAATTACTCCACGAAAAACTAGGTACCGGCGCAACAATTCCTGAGAGAGCAAGAAATATGGTAGCAATCCCCAAAATGACGACTACCCAGTCTTCTGTAAATGCAAATGATTTTGAAGATGTCATAGAATGGTTAGGGTTTAAAGGTTAAATTTAACATAATTACCGTTACTTTCTAGTATTGTAACACAAAAATGGCCGAAGATTTCTCTCCGGCCATCAACCAAAACCAATAATCTATTATCAATCAAAAACAATATTTATTCTCATCGATCAATTTTTTTGCGATTCGCTGACGTGCATCTTTCACATTAAATGGCTGTGCTTTTGTGAATCTGCGCAAACCAACTAACATCATATTCAGTTCGTCGCCTTCGCCAAAAGAATATAATGCTTCTTTGCCAGCAGCGCTAACTTTATCAATAGCACCATACAGGTAAATTTTAGCCATATCTTTCGCATAGTCTGCTTTAGCTGATCCTGTATGTAGCAATTTTTCCGCACGCAACAAGACTGACTCAGTGATATAAACATACCCGATAATATCTGCAATGTTCATGAGGATTTCCTCCTCTTTGGAAAGAGACATCATCAATTTTTGCACAGCTGCTCCGGCAATCAATAGGCCTGCTTTTTTAAGGTTTGCCACAATTTTCTTTTCTGCAGCAAAAGGTGCGTCGTCCTCTTCACCAAAATCTGGAATAGCTAGAAGCTCTCCGGCTACAGCTTGCGCTGGTCCCATCAGATCCAATTCACCTTTCATGGCCCGTTTTAACAACATGTCAACCACAAGTAATCGATTCACTTCATTGGTACCTTCAAAAATCCTGTTGATCCGTGAGTCCCGATAAGCGCGTTCCATCGGCGCATCTGCAGAATAGCCCATTCCACCATAGATTTGCACGCCCTCATCAACCACATAATCCAACATCTCCGAACACCATACCTTGATGATAGCACACTCAATTGCGAACTGCTCCACAGACTTCAATTTTGCTTTCGCTTCATCCATACCACCAGCAATCAGTGCATCATAGGCATCATCGATATTTTGACCCGCGCGATATGACGCAGATTCCACAGCAAACAAACGTGTTGCCATTTCAGCGAGCTTATAACGAATGGCACCAAATTTAGAAATCGGCAGATTAAACTGCACACGTTCATTAGCATACTGCACCGCATGATTAATCACCATACGTGCCGAACCAATTGTGGCAGCGCCTAGTTTTATACGTCCAATATTCAGGATATTTACAGCAATCTTAAATCCGTTTTCACGATCAGAAAGCATATTTTCTATGGGCACAGCACAGTCATTAAAAAAGATTTGACGTGTTGACGACCCTTTGATGCCTAATTTATGTTCTTCTGGATTCATCGTGATACCACCAAAATCCTTTTCGACAATAAATGCCGTCAGATTTTTATCATCATCGATTTTTGCAAATACGATAAAGATATCTGCAAAACCACCATTTGTAATCCACATTTTTTGACCATTGATCAAATAATGTGTTCCTTCAGCATTTAATTTTGCCGAGGTACGTCCAGAATTTGCATCCGATCCGGCATTGGGCTCTGTCAAACAATATGAAGCTTTCCATTCACCGGTAGCAAGCTTTGGAATATATTTCGCCTTTTGGGCATCATTACCATAATACAAAATAGGCAGTGTTCCGATTCCCGTATGAGCAGACAATGCGACAGCAAAAGAAAACCCACCACCTACCGCATCTGCAACAAGCATAGACGTGTTAAAATTTTTGCCGAAACCACCATATTCTTCGGGAATAGAAACTCCCAGCATCCCGAGTTCACCGGCCTTATCCATCAAACTAGGCATAAGCCCCTCCTCTTGTGCATCTATACGATCAAGTTTGTTCAATACCTCCGTATCCAAGAAATCCAAGCAAGTTTGACGAATCATTTTGGCTTCTTCATCAAATTCTTCCGGAATAAAAACTGCTGTATAGGGCGTCTCCCTAATCACGAACTCTCCGCCTTTAATTGCTTTATTTTCGCTCATTGTCTTTTTAGATTTGTATGGGCAGCAAAATCTTACTATGCGACGAATGCTGTCCACAATGTTGTTAAATACTTCTATTCGCTATGAGATCAGAGATCCATATTTTAATTATATCGCTGTTTTTAAAGACCTATTTAGTCCAATAACTCAAAAATACCAGCTGCTCCTTGGCCAGTTCCAACACACATCGTCACCATGCCGTATTTTTTGCCTCTACGCTTTAACTCATTTAGGACCTGGACTGTCAATTTCGCGCCTGTACAACCAAGTGGATGCCCTAATGCTATAGCACCACCATTGACATTCACTTTCTCTTCGTCTAATCCGAGTTCGCGAATAACGGCTAACGATTGAGACGCGAAAGCTTCATTCAGTTCAAATAGATCAATATCTTCTTTTTTAAGCCCAGCTTTCGCCAAGGCCTTTGGAATAGCGTAGATAGGCCCTATGCCCATAATGCGCGGTGGAACACCTGCCACAGCAAAACTAACAAGCTTTGCAATTGGTTTAACACCAAGTTCTTTCACTTTTGCTTCAGACATCACCAAGACAAATGCTGCTCCATCAGAAGTTTGTGAGGAATTCCCCGCCGTTACTGAACCATTCGCTGCAAAGACTGGTTTTAGTTTCCCTAAAGCCTCCAGGGAAGTATCAGCCCGAGGACCTTCATCTGTATCAACAACATATTCGCGCGTTGCAATCTTACCGTCTTTCAGATAATTTTCTTTTACAGTAATAGGCACAATCCCATCTTTCAAATGACCGTTTTGAATGGCTGCAACTGCCTTTTGATTTGATTTAAGTGCAAAAGCATCCTGATCTTCGCGTGAAACATTGTAATCTTTGGCTACGGCTTCGGCAGTCAATCCCATTCCCCAATACCAGTCAGGATGCTCTTTTGCCACAACAGGATTAGGCACAATCTTCCAACCTCCAAAAGGCATTCCGGACATCACCTCTACACCACCGGCAATGATAACATCTGCCATCCCAGTCTTAATCTTTGCTACCGCGGTTGCAATGGTTTCTAGGCCTGATGCGCAGTACCGGTTAACGGTTACACCCGGGACCTTATCCGTGTCCAATCCCATCAGTGAAATGAAACGGGCCATATTGAGTCCCTGCTCCGCTTCCGGCATGGCATTCCCAACAATGACATCATCTATATCTTCTTTATTTAAATTCGGCACAGTGGATACAAGATGTTTAATAACATCCGTGGCTAAATCATCGGCCCGCATAAAGCGAAATACTCCCCGGGGCGCTTTGCCTACTGCTGTACGAAATCCTGCTACTATATATGCTTCCATTATTTTTAATTTTTTCGTGAGTAGTGAGTTCTAGTTCCGTAAAGGCTTACCCTTGGTCAACATAAATTGAATTCTTTCAAGCGTTTTGCGTTCAGCACAAAGCTCAAGGAATGTTTTACGTTCAAGATCCAGTAAATACTGTTCAGACACTTCCGTCGGTGACGATAAATTTCCACCACACATTACCCAGCCTAGTTTCTCTGAGATCTTACGATCATAATCAGAGATGTAATTGCCTTCACGCATTGATGAAGCGCCCACATAAACGATTCCTAATCCTTGATTTCCCAAAACTTTGATATCATTGCGTGGAGCAGGCTGAACATAACCCTCATCTGCCAATTCTAATGCCTTTGCCTTGGCATCCGCCAGAAGACGGGCACGATTCATGGTGATTGCAAATTTATCTTTCTGCAAATAGCCGAGCTCATAGGCTTCATAGGCAGAAGTCGAAACTTTTGCCTGACCAATAGTCAGGAATTTATCTTTTAACGTATTTTGGACAATTTGATCATCTTTAAATTCCTCCGAGGCACGTAGCGTAAATTCTTTAGTTCCGCCACCACCAGGAATAACACCAACCCCCAGTTCAACCAAGCCCATATAGGTTTCGGCGTGAGCCTGAACAAAATCGGCATGCATGGAGAATTCACAGCCCCCACCAAGCGTCATTTGAAATGGCGCAACGACTACAGGTATTGACGAATAGCGTAAGCGCATGGATGTATTTTGAAATGCACGAACGGCCATATTCAATTCATCAAAATCCTGTTCTACAGCCATCATGAAAATCATTCCGATATTGGCTCCAGCAGAAAAGTTTTTTCCATCATTGGACACCACTAAACCGCGATACTCTTTTTCAGCAAGGTCAATGGCTTTATTCAATCCCTGGATAACATCCCCACCAATGGTATTCATCTTGGTATGAAATTCACAATTAATGATACCATCGCCCAGATCAATAATAGAAACACCCGTATTTTTCCAGATTGTCTTACTTTCTCGGATGTGATCCAATACGATCAGATCTTCGGTACCGGGAATAGCTTTATACGATTTGGTCGCAATATCATAATAGTGACGTACACCATTTTCTATTTTATAGAATGATTCACATCCGGCTTCCAACATCTCGTGTACCCAGGAAGCAACCTCCCCGTCCTGACCCGGAAGTCGTTTTTCTTCGGCCTTAATTTTAGCTAAGGTCTCGCGAACACCTAGCGCATCCCATACTTCAAATGGTCCTAACTCCCAACCAAATCCAGCACGCATGGCATCATCGATCCGGAAGAAGTCATCTGTAATTTCGGGAACACGGCGGGATACATATTCAAACAATGGATAATGCATGGCACGGAAGAGTTCCGCCGCTTTATCGGTTCCTTGTTCATATACTTTCATCCGCTTGCGGATATCCTCCACAGGCTTGGTAGCTTCCAAAGTAGTGGATTTCACTTTTTGCTGTGAACCAAATTCCAGTGTTTTTAGATTTAAAGATAAAATCTCCGAATTACCATCGGCAGCTTTTACTTTTTCATAAAACCCTTTCTTGGTTTTCTCACCCAACCATTTATTCTCGACCATCTTGCTGATGAATGCAGGAAGCTGGAAAACGCCTTTGGCTTCATCTTCTGGGGCATTCTGCGCCAGTCCATTGGCAACATTCACCAAAGTATCAAGTCCTACCACATCGGCTGTACGAAAAGTCGCCGATTTGGGATGCCCCATTGCAGGACCAGTATATTTGTCGACCTCCTCAACGGTCAATCCAAGAGGTTCCACTAAATGAGTAACCGCCAACATCGAATAAACACCGATACGATTACCAATAAACGCCGGAGTGTCTTTACATAACACAACCGATTTACCCAGCATTTTGTCACCAAAGTGAAGTATAAAGTCAACAACCTCTGGCTTGGTATGCGGTGTTGGAATAACTTCCAATAAAGGGAGATAGCGCGGCGGATTGAAGAAGTGTGTGCCGCAGAAATGATCTTTAAAATCTTCACTTCGCCCTTCTGTCATTAAATGAATAGGGATACCAGAAGTATTGGAAGTAATCAATGTCCCAGGTTTTCGAAATTGCTCAACACGCTCAAAAACAGATTTTTTAACATCGAGCCGCTCAACAACAACCTCGATAATCCAATCCACAGAAGCAATGTCTTTTAGATTATCGTCAAAATTCCCTGTTTTGATACGTCTTACAAATGACTTGCTATAAATTGGCGAAGGGTTTGTTTTTAAAGCCGTTTCTAAGGAGCTGTTGACAATTCGGTCCCGAACGATCTTACTCTCCAAAGTTAAGCCTTTGGCTTGTTCTGCCGGAAGCAGTTCGCGCGGAACAATATCCAACAGTAAAACTTCAACACCAATGTTAGCAAAATGACAAGCAATTCGCGAGCCCATAACACCCGATCCGAGAACTGCCACTTTTCTAATATTTCTGTTCATCATAACATATTTATCATGCACTTCTGTACATTTGGTTTAATTCCTAGATGATTACTTCTTCTTTGTAACTTGTTGCGAGCTCATTGAGTTTCGCTAAAGAAGCAATCAATTGATCCCGTTCATTTTCTGAAAAATTGTCCGCTAAATATTGATTGAAATTACGAACAACATCTTTAGCAATCCGTCTTTTCTCTCGCCCCAATTCGGTTAAATACACTTTTACGGACCTCTTGTCGGTCTCACTCGTTTCGCGGTATATAAATCCCAATGACTCCAAATTATTCAACACCCGAGACAAACTAGTTGTTTTAACTCCTGTCAAATTTGCAATCTGAGAAACAGGTGTACCCTCTTTATGGATGTTAATCAAAATATATCCCGCAGCCTGGGTAAAACCGTACTGCGAAGCAATTTGATTATATTTATTGGCTATTGTCTGCCAGCCTGTTTTTAAAAAATAATCGATTGTCTGATTTTGGTTCATAAGCGTACTCACAAGCTATTTATTATGCTTGCATAACAAATATACCAGTTAGCAATTAGAATAACAAGTTCGAAATTATAAATTTTGTCATATGTTCGTCAGCATAATTCGGCATACATACCTAACGATACTTGTCGTCAATTGTGAAATGTGGAAAACTTTTAAACACTGACATACAGCAAAATAAACAGAAACACAAAACTTTTATTAACAGCCCCTGTTTAATAATCAAAATTAATTCCGTTAACTTTGTCCTGAACAAACATCAACACTGTATGGCTTTAGTAAACATACCTCGCTTGGACTTGCTACATTATACACAAGGAACCCAAGAACAACGAAATCAATTTATCCAAGATATTGGCAAAGCTTTCAATGAAACAGGCTTTGTAACGATTGCAAATCATGGCTTATCAAAAGAGCTGATTGAGGAATTATATCAGGTGGTTCCTGAATTTTTTGCTTTGCCTACTGAGATCAAGGAAAAATATGAATTTCCAGAACTTGCAGGTCAACGTGGCTATACCGCAAAAGGAAGAGAAAAAGCCAAAGACGCGAAAACACCTGACTTAAAAGAATTCTGGCAACGCGGTCAAACGATTGTTGGTGAAGAATATTCCAAAGCTGATTTTCCGGACAATCCTGAAGTAGCTGAAATTCCTCGCTTTAATGGCGTAACCGCTGAGGTTTATAAAAAACTAGAAGATACAGGCCGCGACTTATTGAAAGCGATCGCGACCTACCTCGATCTGGAAGAAAATTACTTTGAACAATATGTCATCAACGGTAATTCTATTCTACGTGCTATCCATTACTTCCCAATAAACGATCCTGACGCCTTAGCCCCTGACGCAGTACGCGCAGGCGCCCACGAAGATATTAACCTCATCACCTTATTGATTGGAGCTAGTGCGGATGGTCTTGAAGTGATGACAAAAGACGGGGAATGGTTTCCTATCAAAGCCAAGGGTGAAGATATCGTCATCAATGTAGGTGATATGTTGCAACGGTTAACAAACAATAAGTTGAAATCTACTACGCATCGCGTAGTAAACCCACCACGTGAGAAGATGGGTACTTCCCGTTTTTCTATTCCTTTCTTTTTACATCCAAAATCCGCCATGAGTTTGGCTTCATTGGATTCCTGCATCGATGCGGAACACCCGAAGGCCTACGAAGATTATACCGCCGGTCAGTACCTGGATGAACGCTTAAGAGAAATCGGATTAAAAATGTAAAACTCCGCATCATTTAAATGAGCATAACAGTATAAAAAAAGAAATGGCCGATCCTAGGATCGGCCATTTCTTTTTTATGGATATTAAAGCTATTTCAATTTATAACCTATACCAACATTCATAAAGATATTATGTAACCCGAAGCTAATACTTTCAAATCCGGTTTTCATAATATTATTGAAGCCATAATCCAACTGTGCCAACGCAAAGAATCTTTTGTCGATAGCATAATGTGCGCCCAAACTCATACCAACATCAATACTTCTAACACTCTCCGAGAAATCATAATCAGCATTATCTACAACAATCTTATTTCCGGTAGGCTCTTCATGCCTAAGATAGCCATTGTAGGCCTCGCCATAGAATTCCTTTTTCACCGCAAAAGAAATATAAGGACCTGCCTGTACATTCCAACGATTTGAAAGCTGATAGGTAGCTTGAATCGGAACAGACAGATACAGGTTATGTACTTTTGTTGTGATATCGCCCGTATAATAACCTCTCAGCTCCTCTTTTGCATCATTCACCGCATTGAATGTCGTCTTGTATCCTTTAACACTCGCCTCTGTATCCATTCCCTTTCCTTCGAAGACGATTCCCAAAGATACTCCCCATTGGGAATCAATATGATAGTTTGCCCTTGCTCCGACAAAAAAGGGAACATTCGGATTATAGCTTTTAATCTTTCGAATTTCACGTGGCAATGAAAGCGGTGCTGCGCCGCCGATCTTACCGCCTACCATCACATCGAAACCCAATTTACCCTCATCCGCTGTATTTTCCTGCGCATTGGCAATAGATCCTATCAAAACCATCGCAGCCAGTGCGATTGTATATTTTATTATTTTCATTACTTCTTCGTTACAATTTTGAGATCGTCCACCGTCAACTTGCTACCGACAGCACCTATAAAATTATCACCATATTTACTCGAAGACATTACAATTGCAATGCTATAATCCAAATTGGCAACATCAGCTTCGTTTACTTTCGCCGTGTACTTAAATGGCAATGTAAACTTGACAAAATCACCAGCCTTGGTTGCGCCCCCATTTTCCAACCTGGCAATAGCCACAATACTTGGATCTTTTAAAATATTATGTCCCGTCAAATAGGAAACTTTCTTGTTGGGATCAGATTGCGAGTCCATAAGCTGCTTGCGATTATAGAAAACCGCATAGATATCACAGGAATCCTTGGTGTTAACAGGTTTCATGTTTTCATCCGTCACCGTTGCGCCAGGACTATACTTATAGTAACCTTCCAAGGCCAGCGGTATCTGATTGAAAGGAAGGCCAAACTGCGTTGCCGATAACGGGTCTGTTAATACAGGTCCTGTATCAAACGCTCCTATAAAAAGATTTCCGGCAGCAATAGGTTTCTTGAACATCGCCCCAAAAGCACCGGTCAACTTCGTTTCCAATAAAGCCGCTTTCGTTCCTGAATGTGCATCCGAACTCGTTTTAGTGGGATATGATTCGGGGTCCTTGGTACCTCCTCCTAAGCTCAATGTCAAGGAGAAACTTGGATTTCCGGAAGCCCAATTATAGAAATCCTGGCCATCAATTTTATTGTAAAATATGGTGTATTTATCATCCTTATCAATCGCCGTATCTTCAAAACCATATGCTGTTGGAACAAATCCACCATCTGTTTTCACAATTTTAATCAGGTAGTTTTTTGTAAACTGATGATCTTCGGACGTAACTTTATAATATACGCCGTTTTTTAGCAATTCATCAACAATTACTTTATTCACATCCTGAGTTCCGGCAGGCATTTTCAAAGAATCCTTCAAAAGCTCAATGGAGGCACCAGGAGTCAGGTCAAAAGTCATATTCAATTTGGTAAGATCATGAATATTGGGCTGAAGGTAAAGTGTAACTTGCGTATTTGAGATGACCGGGTTCAGCAAAAAGATATCTTCATCGGCATGAACAGCGATAATATCCGCTTCCATATTGAGCGCTTCTTCCTTTATACAACTTCCCAAACTGAAAAGAAGCATAAAACAGATTATCCACGAGTAACTTCGTGTTCGTTTCATAAAAATAATATTTAGTGTAAATTTATCGACCAATGCTTTGAGCAATGCATTGATTTTAGCAAAGCTACCAATCCTAGCCTCAAAAAAAGTCATTTAAACACCTTTTTCTGAATAGACAACTAATTCTTTACACACAAAGTCCGGTTATAGCCCTTTGACTTCCGATCTGATTTTACTGGGCAGACTTTCAACAATAAGCTGATAGCTGTGTAAAATCAATTCCTCTAGCTTTCTATCATCAATCTCTTGGTTGGCAACCACGGTATTCCAGTGCTTTTTATTCATGTGATAGCCCGGCAGTACGGTATGCTCATAGCGTTCCCGCAATTCAATGGCCCTTTCGGGGTTACACTTAACATTAAATCGTAATCCATCAACCTGATCCAGGCCTACCAACAAAAAAATCTTACCGCCTACCTTAAATACCAATGTATCTGGCCCAAAGGGAGTCTCCTCCATCACCGGCCCAATCGATAAACAATAATCTCTTAGATCCTCAATATTCATATTTTTTTAGTTTTAGTTGTCGCTCAAGCAAACTGAAAAAGCCACCATAAAAATGGTCCATAATTCATATAAAGCTAACAAAAACACTGGATCGTTTTACTTAAATTTTTTGATCTTTCGCAAAGGTGACATTAGGGTTATTTGCCCTAAAGAAATTACGTTACGCCGAAAATAGGTCCAAAATAAACTGGAACTAGACAATAGCAAGAGTCAGATAACTTCAGCCTTTACAGGGATTAGCGACGGACATAAAACGTAGCTTCAGCGGTACTTCTTCGCTTGCAACCGAAGAAGTACCGAACAAGTACCGAGGAAACACCGAACAAGCTCCGACTAATCTCCGAATATCGTATACTTATCTTACCCGGAAATAGGTTTAAATAGCTCCGGGTTTAACAGCAGTTTTTCAAACCATGCTCAGGAAAGACCAGGTCTATTCCTGAGATGATGATCCGGTTAAACTTAAAAATTGCCAGTCTATTATAAGGATGTAATTTTCTTATTTTTCGAGCAGTGCCTGGATTTCCTTTTGGATTTCGGTTCCTTTATCGGCATTGTACCACTTTTGAATCTCCTCTTTGATTTCGGAGAAATCTGCCCCTTGCGCTTTCATATGCAAAAACAGCTCCTGGCAGGCTTGAGGTCTTGGGCCCCAGACAGCCAAATCCTGCCCCTGTTCGTTACGTATCACCAGAATTGGAATAGATTTACCTCCGTTTGTTAGATAAGAATCGATCAGAAACGGAGCACTATCACGCAGTTGGATATCCACCGTAATATTGGGATTTTTTGAGGCCATCTTCGCCAACATAGGCACCGAATGCGCCGCATCCCCGCACCAAGGTTCAGTAATAATGATCCATTGTTGCTTTTCAGTAATTGACTCAACAAATTGTTCAAAAGTAGATGTTGGTTCGAAGCGTTTTAACCAACGGCCCATTCTTGTCCAGTTCATTTTCGTGTACTGATAATATTCATCATCTTGATAGGTCGGGTGATTCTCAGGATGATTTAAGATATCTTCGAATTGTTGTAAGTAATTTTCAAACGTCATAATACCAATTTTGTGCAAAGGTAAATTTTACTTCCAACTTTCTCAAACAACCTTCCGCCAACAATCTGTATTGAATGCAATAAAAAATAGGATGCTCAAAAAGTACATGTACAGCAAGAAAAATGTGATTTCCTCTACCTTATATACCAAAGATTTTACATTCAGAAGAGATGTTTTACATTTATTAACGATTAAGTAAATTATATTTGAAAGATACAACCCGTACATGAAAAGATTAGTTCAATTAATACTTTTACTATTTGTCATCTTCAATAGTGCCTACGCCCAAATAAACATCAAGGGGAGGATTCTGGACAAGGCGGATGACAAACCTCTGACCAATGCCTCAATTATTTTATTGAACCGCGACTCAGTCCTTCGTTATTTTAACAGAGCCAATGAAGAGGGAAAGTTTCAGGTAAAAAATATCAAGCCCGGAAGCTATATTATTTTAGCCACATACCCCAAGTTTGAACTCTACAGTGATACGATCCAAATTGCAGATAAAGATCTCGACTTGCATGATATCAAAATAAATTCCCAAAGAAATGTTTTGCAGGAGGTGATTGTTACACGTCGTCTTCCAATTACACTGAAAGGCGACACCATCGAATATGATGCGGCGAGTTTTGCCACGGAAAAGAATGCGAAGTTAGAGGATTTACTACGTCGTCTCCCCGGTTTTACGGTTACGGGAGACGGAAGTATCACTGCCCAAGGGAAATCTGTACAGAAGGTGTTTATCGATGGGGAGGAGTTTTTTGGTTATGACCCCAAAATAGCCATTCGAAATGTACGTGCAGATGCTGTCGATAAGGTCCAGCTCTATGAAAAGAAATCCGAGGAAGCCGAGTTATCAGGTATCGATGATGGCGTAAGGATCCAAACCGTTAACGTAGTACTTAAGGAGAAAGCAAGAAAGGGTGTCTTTGGAAACATGGAGGCGTTGGCGGGATCCAAAGGATTGTATGCTGGAAATCTGTTCGCGGCCAAATTTAATAAGACCGAGCGAATTGGGATTACGGGCAGTCACAATAACATGGGTAGTTCAAGTGGCCGTGAAGGTTCTTTACGGATGAACAACCAGATTACGGGCGAACCACTGAATACAAATCTTGGAGCAAACTATGAAAATCAGTTCTTCAAAAAGGCCTCGAAAGTAAACGCCAACTATGGGTATGACAACAACAGCAACAAAAACCACTCGGAGACTTACAATAAAAATGTGCTGCCTGATCAATCCATTCAGGAAAAAAACAGTAAAAACGATAGCGAGAGACATAGCCGAAGTAATGGTTTCAGATCAAACCTTAACATGCGACTGGATTCCACGCAAAATATGGAACTCCAATCCAATGCCAATTGGGCTACCAACGCTAATCTAACTTATACAGACAGCAAAACGGGCGATGGATCGGGCAACCCAATCAGTGACTTTAGGGAGAACAATCAATCGAACTCCTCAAGTTCCAACAATAATTTTCGCCTAAATTATAGAAAACGATTAAAAGCGGGGCGTTCTTTAAATGTGATGGTCGGCAATAATCACAAAGAGTCCGATTCAGAGAGTAAAGTCAATTCACGGACTTATTTTTACAAAACCGGGGATAGTACAATTATCAACCAAACGCGACATGGCCGGAATAAAGGCAATGACTTCAACTCTTCGATCAATTTCAACAACCGTATCAGTGACTATATCAATCTGGCTTTAGGCTACAGCTTCAATCATTCGAAGAGTACAAATACCCAAAATTCAATAAACAATATTACACAAAAGTTTGATTCACTATATTCTCAAAACCAGATCGACAATAATACCAATCAAGGTGTGAATGTACACTTTTCCTATCGCAAAGAAAAGTTGGAGATCAATTTTTCCAACCGTACGTTCTACAAGAATCAACAGTTAAATGATAGTTATAGATCAATTGATCTTGCCCGGAATTTCTGGGATAACAATTTAAATGTTGATGCCAATTATCGCCTTTCAAATAGCAAAAATATACGTTTAGCTTATCAAAGTTCGAATATCATTCCATCGTTTGATCAGTTACAACCACTGCAACCTCAGACCAATCCGTTGTTTCAACAAGTCGGTAATCCCGACCTAAAACGCGCGGTGAACAATAACATTTCGGCCAATTATAACGCGTTCAGTTTATTGAAAGGAACGAATATCAATATCAACGGGAACTTGTCATTTGTTAATAATCCTATTGTCAACAAAACAACCATACTAGACAACTCGGCTCAAATCAGTTCTTATGAAAACCTATCGGGTAAATCCAACTGGAATGGCGGCTTGAACATCAATCATATGCAGCCATTGGCCAATCGTCGCATCAATTTTAACAAGAGTGCAAACGTCAGGTTTAACAACAGCTACAGCTATACCAAATTTGAAGGCGGACAGTCCGGCGGCGAGTTTCTACTGAATAATGCAAAGAATACCAACTTTAGTTTAGGTTCAAGCTTAAATGAGCAGGACTCAGAAGGATTCGACTTTGATCTTTCGGCGAATGCTGGTTTTAATGTACAGCAAAACTCGATCAACACCCAATACAACGCAACAAGTTTTCAAGGCGGGACTTCGGCGTACATCAAATACTTTTTACCGAAGAAGTTTAATGTCATGGCAAACATTTACTATAGCTATACAGGACCTACGAAACTTTATAAAAAATCAATCAATCAATTTTATACCAATATTGAATTAGAGAAAAAAGTACTGAAAGATGAGAGTATGACACTCAGCTTAAAGGCCTTTGACCTGTTCAATACATTTAACAACACACGTCGTAATGCGAGTGACACCAACTATTCAGAGTCCGTTCAACAGGTATTGACACAATATTTTTTGGTCGGTGTAAAATGGGATTTCAACAAATATCTAGGGAAAGGAAATGATTAAAAAAATATATTTGACCGTTATCATCTGCTGCCTGTGTGGTTTATCGCTTCAGGCACAATATGCCTATTTTGGAAGTAGGGGTACGATCAGTTTTGACAAAGTCACGTACACAAAAGCACGCATGCGGCAGCTATCCAACGACATGAGCTCGAAAGGAATGGACAGAGGGATGGGCATGATGGAATATCTCGACAAGATGCCGGATTCACATACGGAAAAATTAAACTTCTACTTTGATGAGAATTCTACCGTGTTGATGCCTGAGGAAAGCGTAGTTAACGAAAAACAACGTGGTGAAGTCAAAATGGCCGCACCTACGATAACTTCGGGCACAGGCAGAGGGGGCAGATCTCAGGGTGCGGTCCGAATCGGAGGAAACCAAAGAGGGCAATTTAGGGGTGGCGCCAACAAGAACGGCAAAGTCCTCTACCAGGATCTGAAAACCGGCACAGCAGACATTCAGCTTGACATCGACGAAAAATACATTCTTTCGGAAACTTTGGACAGCATTACTTGGCGTTTCACGGAGGAATTCCGAAATATCGCCGGAGTAAACTGCCGCAGAGTCAATGGTGCTACCAAAGACTCACTCTATCTGATCGCTTACTATTCGGAAGAGATTCCAGTATCGGCAGGACCAGCATTAAGCCATGGTCTCCCGGGCATGATATTGGGCCTTGTCATCCCTGAAATGCATATTCAATATTGGGCTACAAATATCGCCTATACCAATAAACTTGTTCCTTCTGATTGGCGGGATAAAAAATCAAAAAAAATGAAACTTGCTGAATTTTCGGAAATCTTTGGCAGATATATGCCACGCAATCGCCAAAACGAGTCAGCTAAAAAAAGGATATTAGAGCAACTGGTGTATTGAAAATGTCAGTTTGGCAGTACCTAAGGACAAATTGATGACAAATAGTGTTTTTTTTACAAAACTTTTGGATTGGCATAAGGGTTGATAATAGACTGATAGAATTTATTTAAGTAAAAAATTAAAACACAAGATATGTCTAAAATTATAGGAATTGACTTAGGTACTACAAACTCATGTGTTGCCGTAATGGAAGGTAACGAGCCTGTAGTAATTACGAACAACGAAGGTAAACGTACAACTCCTTCGATCGTAGCTTTCGTAGAAGGTGGCGAGCGCAAAGTTGGGGACCCAGCAAAGCGTCAAGCAATTACTAACCCACATAAAACTATTTATTCCATCAAACGTTTTATGGGACTTTCATACGATGAAGCTGTAAAAGAAGCTGAACACGTACCTTATAAAATCGTTAAAGGTGACAACAATACACCGCGTGTAGAAATTGACGACCGCAAATATACACCACAAGAGATCTCTGCTATGATTCTTCAAAAAATGAAGAAAACCGCTGAGGATTTCTTAGGTCAAGAAATAACTGAAGCTGTCATTACAGTTCCTGCATATTTCAACGACGCACAACGTCAAGCAACAAAAGAAGCTGGTGAAATCGCTGGTTTATCTGTAAAACGTATCATTAACGAACCTACAGCAGCAGCTTTAGCTTACGGTTTGGACAAAGCACACAAAGACATGAAAATTGTTGTGTTTGACTGTGGTGGTGGTACACATGACGTTTCGGTATTGGAATTAGGTGACGGTGTATTTGAAGTTAAATCTACTGACGGTGACACACACTTAGGTGGTGATGACTTTGATAACGTAATCATCAACTGGTTGAATGAAGAATTCAAAAGTGAAAACAATGGCTTTGACTTGAAAAAAGATCCAATGGCATTGCAACGCTTAAAAGAAGCTGCTGAGAAAGCGAAAATCGAATTATCAAGCGCAACTTCTACAGAAATCAACTTGCCGTATATCACTGCAGATGCAACTGGTCCAAAACACTTAGTCCGTTCATTATCACGTGCTAAATTTGAGGCTTTGGCAGCTGACTTGATCAAGAGAACAATTGCTCCTTGTGAGTCTGCATTGAAAAATGCTGGTTTCAGCAAATCTGATATTGACGAAATTATCTTAGTAGGTGGTTCTACGCGTATCCCTGCAATCGTTGATGCTGTAAAAGCATTCTTCGGAAAAGAGCCTTCTAAAGGTGTAAACCCGGATGAAGTTGTAGCTCTAGGTGCTGCTATCCAAGGTGGTGTATTGACAGGTGAAGTAAAAGACGTTTTATTATTGGATGTTACTCCACTTTCATTGGGTATTGAAACAATGGGTGGTGTGATGACTAAATTGATCGAAGCAAATACAACAATTCCAACTAAAAAATCGGAAACGTTCTCTACTGCTTCAGACAATCAGCCATCTGTAGAAATTCACATCTTACAAGGCGAGCGTCCTATGGCAAATCAAAACCGCACTATCGGCCGTTTCCATTTGAACGATATTCCACCAGCTCCTCGTGGCGTTCCTCAAATCGAAGTTACTTTTGATATTGATGCCAATGGTATCATCAAAGTATCTGCAAAAGATAAAGCTACTGGAAAAGAACAAAATATCCGCATTGAAGCATCTTCAGGTTTGTCTGACGACGAAATCAAACGCATGAAAGAAGAAGCTGAAGCAAATGCTGATGCTGACAAAAAAATAAAAGAAGAAGCTGACAAAGTAAATGCAGCTGACGCTTTAATCTTCTCAACTGAAAAACAATTGAAAGAATATGGCGATAAAATTTCAGCAGATAAAAAAGCGCCAATTGAAGCTGGCTTAACAAAATTAAAAGCTGCTTACGAAGCGAAAAACTTTGCTGATATCGATGCTGCTTCTGAAGAATTGCAAAATGCTTGGAATGCTGCTTCTGAAGAAATGTACGCTGCTTCGCAAGGTGGTGCACAACAACCTCAAGGTGATGCAGGTCAAGCTCAAGGTGGAAACCAAGGTGGTGATGATGTAACTGACGTAGATTACGAAGAAGTGAAATAATCACTCCTCCTCATAAAAAAAGCTCCAGGATTATTCCCGGAGCTTTTTTTATGTCTATTACTTTCACTATCTCGTTTAACCTTCACCGCAATACACTTATGCATTTCCAGCTACTTCTTATCCTTATAGTGACTTAAGATTCCTTTGTCCAAAGTAGCCCAAATACCTGCTGGCATCGCCGCTCTCTTTAAGGCATTATTGGTCCAGGTATTGCACGAATAAAACATGCTATAGGCTCCTTTTGCTTCGTAAAAGGCGTCTGAGTCGCCATACTGCGCATCTGTTTTCACCAAAATAGCTTCCGCTTGATTTCGATCCAACGAATCTTCTATATATTTTATCAGATCACGGTATTGGGATTTACTGATCTGATAAGCAAAACATAATTCATCTTGCTGAACCGAATTGTAGTAGGTCACATGAATGGCAGACTCCCCTAATCCAAAGGCAGCCACAAAGGCTGTCGATGCTTTAAGATCCTTCCATTCTGGTGTATCCAAATAGAATCCTTTATCCCCCCAACCGATACCGACATACCGATATCCGCTATGTTTCCCCACCGTATTCCCATAAGGAAATAGTTGCGACCAATCCATCTCTTCGTTAACGACAGGCAATACGATATCGGTATGAACACCATTGGACTGAACAAAAACCTGAATCGTCTTCTCTTCGTCTGTATTTTTCCTTGGAGCCGAAATTCTTGACAAACTGTATTCAGCAACAATATAGAGCACACAAAAAGACAACAATCCTAAAATAAGATAACCAAACACTTTAAGAATTTTTTTCATCAAAGATTTATTTCCGCTCAATTAATCTAGCGCACAGGTCAAAAAAAAACCTGTATTGCTTGACAATACAGGTGAAAGATAAGCTATTTCTTTTAGCTCTTAAAATAACTTTTCTGGATATACTCCATCAGCCACCAATTTTGAAATTGATTCTTGTACGATAGGTTTATCTTCTTTATAAGTTACGCCAAACCATTTCGAAGAAGTTGGGATTACCTTAAAATCAGCCAATTTATGCTTCACCATATAATCTGGTACAGAAGGAATGAAAAATTCTGCTTTTAAATTTTCCTTATTTTCCTCAACAAATGCAGGGAACATCGCCTGAGCTACTTCGAAAATCTTTGGTGTAAAACCCCAGAAGTTCATCGAAACACGGGTTTTAGGATCTAGATCTGTCTCCACCCCATTTTCCTCATAAACGATTTTGCGATCGTCGCCTTCGCCTTTGTAGTATATATTTGTACGTTCAGTTACACTTTCCATATGTCCAGAAGGGGTAACCTCACATACTCCGCGTGAAACGTAGCCATAATCGGACATGGTATTTCCAACCTGGAAGCCCATCAACGACATTTGTTGATCAGAAACCTCGGTTGTTAAGAACTCGGCCATTTTCTGAAAAGAATCCGATCCGTAGAAATCGTCTGCATTGATTACACAAAATGGTTCATGCACTTTATCTTTAGCACTCATCACCGCATGGGCAGTACCCCAAGGTTTTGTTCTTTCGATAACGTGATTAACACCGAATTTTGTTAGGTCAAAATCTTGAAAAGCGTAATCTACTTCTATTTTACCTTTCAATTTTTCATCAAATACTGTTTTCATCTTTTCCAGAAATTCTTCCCGGATAATGAATACAACTTTTCCAAATCCTGCGCGAATAGCATCGTAAATTGAATAGTCAATAATTGTCTCGCCGTGTGGGCCAAAACCATCTACTTGTTTTAAAGAACCATACCGGCTAGCCATTCCTGCTGCCAAAATCAAAAGGGTTGGTTTACTCATATTTAATTGCGTTAATAGAATTTTCTTTTCGTCCGCAAACTTAGCTAAAATTGCCCTCAAAAGCAAATTTAGCTAAGTTCGGCTCCGCCTTCAAAGGTATAGTATTGAAACGAAAAGAATCCAAAAATTAGTATTATTTCTTTTTTAAGAATGCGTTTAATAAACCCGTCGCTAGTTTGCCCAAAAACTTAACTCCCTCTCTTGCTAAGGTCGTTGTTGCCGTTCGTTGGGCAGCTTCTAGAGGTGTCTGTCTTCTGGAGCTTGGCCGACTTGTTTTTTCCGCTTCTTTTTCCTGGGCCGCGCGTTGTTCTTCCTGTGCTGCAGCCTGCATTCTTTCGTCTATGATTTCAGCCGCAGAGCGATTTTCTTGTCGCTCCTGATATTTTGCCCGCAAATCAGACTGATTGATAATTTGGCTAACCGTTGCATCATCTGCAGGTCCCATAACTGCACGCGCCGGCACCAAATGTGTAGCGACAACCTCTGTAGGAATACCTTTATCATTCAATACTGTGATTAATGCCTGTCCAGTACCCAAAGAAGTCAGGACCTGATCAATTTCATAAAAATCGGATTTTGGATAGGTTTTTACAGTCTTCTTTAAATTTTCAGCATCGTTGGGTGTAAAGGCACGCAATGCATGTTGCACACGGTTACCCAGCTGGGCCAATACAGATTCAGGTACATCGGTTGGAGACTGTGTACAAAAGAAAACGCCGATCCCCTTCGAACGGATAAGGCGAATGATTTGATCCACTTGAGTCAAAAAGGCTTTAGGAGCCCCATTGAACAGCAGGTGGGCTTCATCAAAGAAGAAGACCAACTTGGGTTTGTCCAAGTCACCCACCTCAGGCATATTTTTAAATAGCTGGGCCAATAAGCTCAATAAGAATGTAGAATAAAGCACCGGCTGATCTTGCACATCGGAAATATTCAATAGGCTAATCACACCCCTACCATCTACCTTCTGAAATAGATCGTTAATATCAAATTCTTTCTCACCAAAGATATGCGCTAGCCCCTGCTGTTCCAATGCGACGATCTTACGCAGGATGGTTCCCGAGCTTGCCGAACTAATCTTACCATAATCACCTTTGATTTCTTCGCTGCCGGGTCCTTCAGAAAGGTAAGTAAGCAGTTTCTTCGTATCTGAGAAATCAATCAACGGCATTTGGTGATCCTGTGCATATTTGAACATCGCAGCCAATACGCCGGTCTGTGTTTCATTAAGTTCGAGTATCCGGCCCAACAAGACGGGCCCAAAATCTTCTACAGTAATCCGCATCGGAATCCCCTTATTGCCGGACAGTGAATACAGTTCTACCGGAAACGACGATGGCTCAAACGGCACCCCCACAGCATTTCCCCGATCAATAAGGGCTTGGTTGGTCACCCCTGGCACTGCTAGGCCCGATAGGTCACCTTTAACATCCAGCATAAATACTGGTACAGAGGCATCCGACAATTGTTCAGCGATCAATTGTAGCGTACGTGTTTTACCGGTTCCGGTAGCCCCTGCAATAAGTCCGTGACGGTTCATCATTTTCAAGGCTAAATTCACTTTTGCCTCTGCCAGAATTTCGCCATTAAGCATTCCCGCTCCCAGATAGATAAACGCTCCTTTGGGATTATAGGAAGCTTGAACCTTCTCTATAAATTGTTCTTTATTTGCCATACAAAAGGCTTAATATTTATAAATCAATAAAAATTGAAAACTTTTCAAAAAATAATCTCTTCGTCACAATTTCGTGCCAAATTTTATTTTTAGTGCACTATTAATTTGAATTTAACATAGAATTACTATTTTTACGATGTAAACAGTAAGATTAAAGGTAATAAAAAATGTTAAATAAGCAGTTTAGATTTGTGGCAGCATTCCTTTGTGCTATCATCTTTTTCACAAAGATGGCCATCTCTATTTCGCCTATTTTTTCAAACAGCTTAGATCAAAGTACCATCTTACAGGTCGTTTTACAACTGGAAATCGAAAACAATAACGGCGCAAGTAATGATACACTTGAAACTGCCTCAAAATTTTTCAATACAAAAACAGAAGAACCTATTGTATTTGAAACCATTCTCGTTGAGAACCAAGGAAAACAGAAGAATTATCTTAAAAATGAGAAAAGCATTTTAGCTTTCCATCCTACGGTTCCAACACCGCCTCCTAACTATTCATAAAGGCATCCCTAGGGATGTATCCCGTCAACCCGCATGCTAAAGGTAAAGTATGTGCGGTAATCTTTGATTTTTCTGAAGTAATCGGCTTTGGCTCTGTTGATGTTATCGTTGATTTGGCTCGGCACTAACGCTTTGTTATGCTGTTGAACGCCAAACGGTATACATGATACAACGCCAGTTAAAGGTCGCCTGATGAAAATTTTTTACAGATAAACACAAATTTTATGTTTGGAACTCGTACGTCGGCTTTTCTGAAACTATCGAAAAGAGACTTAAAATATGACTTCCCTGCTAGTGTTGTGGTGTTTTTGGTGGCACTTCCATTATGTTTGGGAATTGCAATGGCCTCTGGTGCGCCATTGTTTGCAGGATTATTGACTGGTGTAATTGGTGGAATCGTTGTCGCTTCAATCAGTAAATCACCACTCAGTGTAAGTGGGCCAGCTGCTGGTCTTACAGTTATTGTCTTAGGTGCTATTCAGAGCCTAGGGGCATATGAAACCTTTCTACTTGCCGTCGTGATTGCCGGTGTAGTACAAGTTATTCTCGGTATATTAAAAGCAGGGATGATCGGAAACTATTTCCCTTCAGCAGTCATTGTCGGTATGCTTGCTGCGATCGGTATCACAATTATCATGAAGCAGATTCCTTTGGCATTGGGCTTAGTGGAAACACATGCCTTCGAAATGGACAATGGTCATGGTATCGGTGCCTATTTTGACACGATAGCCTCTGCGATCAACTTTGGCGCATTGATCATTTGCGCCTTGTCATTGGCGATCCTAATCTTTTGGCCATCTATTCCAAAGCTCAACAAGGTGCCAGCCCCATTGGTTGTCGTGATGCTAGGCGTAAGTTTAGCTTATCTTTTCAACGGCTCAGCATTCCAGTTGCATGACAAGCAATTTGTATTAGTCCCTATTGTCGGTTCTTTTGCTGAATTCACAGGATTATTTACCCTCCCGGACTTTACACAGATTGTCAACAAAGATGTGTGGATAGCTGCATTTACGATTGCAATTATTGCAAGTTTAGAGACTTTATTGAGCATCGAGGCCGTTGATAAAATAGATCCCTACAAAAGAAATACGCCAACCAACCGCGAACTTGTTGCACAAGGCATCGGAAATATGACCAGTGGACTTCTGGGAGGTCTGCCGTTGACCTCCGTAATTGTACGCTCATCAGCAAACGTCAATGCAGGCGGAAAAACAAGGCAATCTGCCATCATGCATGGTATATGGCTATTGGTCGCTATGCTCGCTATCCCAACAATGCTGAACATGATTCCTTTGGCCTGTCTGGCGGCCATCCTTCTCCATACAGGATATAAATTGGCTAAACCAAGTCTATTCACCTCAATGTACAAAAAAGGCTTAGATCAATTTATCCCATTTTTTGTCACCATTGTAGCGATTGTGTTTACCGATCTCCTTATGGGGGTAGGGATAGGTATTGTCGTGGCGACATTCTATATCTTAAGAGCCAATATGAAAAATGCTTTTAAATATAATATTGAAAAAGACAATGAAGAAGATAAGGCTGTCATTACATTAGCGGAGGAAGTATCATTTTTGAACAAGGTTCCTATCCAACAAAAATTGTACAGCTTACCAAAATCGATCAGTAAGATCCGAATCGATGGGACATTCAGTAAATTTATAGACAAGGATGTCATCGAAGTCATCAAAGATTTTGAACAGAATGCCAGAAGTAAAGGCAAAGACATCGAACTTTTGCAGGTGGTCTATAAGAAACCTTCATAGGATACGGACCTTTGACGTATCTCGTAGGCCATTCCCTTCCATTGGTCGGCTAGCAAGCTGGATTGAAATGGGGGGGAGACGGTTATTGAATAGCAAGAACAGCTATTCAATAAAAATAAGTTGTTTGAAGTAAACAATGAATTTAGACATTTGTATTATTATAATAAAATTGAAACGATGCCTTCGGGCAAGAGTGAAATAAGAAGAATATGGAAAATAAAGATTTAAAAATAGGATTTGACAATATCATTAAGGGAAATAAAGAGTGGATGGAGTTTGTAAAGAATGATGCTACAGGGCGGTTCCAACAGCTTTCTAAAGGTCAAAATCCAGAAATTCTTTGGATCGGTTGTGCCGATAGCCGAGTACCTGCAAATGAATTGACAGGTACAAAGCCTGGAGAGGTATTCGTTCATCGTAATATTGCCAACATGGTCATTCACTCCGATATGAGTATGCTTTCCGTCTTAGACTATGCGGTCAATGTTTTGAAAGTAAAACATGTCATTATCGCAGGTCACTATGGCTGTGGTGGTGTAGCAGCCTCTTTAAGCCGCAAGCAGTACGGTATTATTGACAACTGGTTGGGTCATATCAAAGATGTATATCGCTTACACAGTGCAGAGATTGATGCGATCCAAGAGCATGATAAAAAAGTAGATCGTTTAATCGAGCTCAATGTACAAGAGCAAGTTTTCAATCTGTGCGCGACGTCAATCATTCAAAATGCATGGAAAGAGCGTGATGATCTTGCCGTACACGGCATGATTATCAATATCGGCACTGGAGAATTGATCGATCAACACTGTACGTTTACCAATAATGACGAGCTAGGTGAAGTCTTCGCTTATAAATAGCGTAGTAATAAAAATCGGTAAAAAGGGGCGAAATTTCGTCCCTTTTTTATTGTGGGTCCAAACCTTATTACGTCTTCCCATTCTTACCGATACAGCCAGCACATTCAATCACTCATACTAAGGCGAATATCTACGATCTCCTAGCTAATATCTCGCTACGAATAATTAACTTTGTATTATGAGTGAAGAAAAATCATTAAATTTTATCGAGGAAATTGTCGAAGAGGATCTTCGAACAGGAAAGCATGGCGGACGTGTATTGACACGTTTTCCTCCTGAGCCAAATGGTTACCTCCACATTGGTCACGCCAAATCCATCTGCTTGAATTTTGGATTAGCACAGCAGTATAATGGCAAGACTAATCTACGTTTTGATGACACTAACCCTGTCACTGAGGATACCGAGTATGTTGAAAGCATCAAGAAAGATATTCAATGGCTTGGATTCCAGTGGGCAGAGGAATTATATACTTCAGATTATTTTGAGACACTATATCGTTATGCCGTTGAGCTAATAAAAAAAGGTCTAGCTTATGTGGACGACAGCACTGCTGAAGAAATTGCAGCAGCAAAAGGTACCCCAACAGAACCCGGTGTTCCGACACCATATCGCGACAGGTCTATTGATGAAAATTTGACCTTATTCGCAAATATGCGCGCCGGTAAATACCAAGATGGCGAAAAAGTACTTCGGGCAAGGATTGATTTGGCTAGCCCAAATATGCACTTGCGCGACCCTTTATTATACCGCATCAAGCACGCGCATCACCACAGAACGGGGAATCAATGGTGTATCTATCCGATGTATGATTTTGCACATGGCCAATCAGACGCCATTGAGAAAATTACACACTCCATCTGTACATTGGAATTTATTCCACATCGCCCACTTTATGATTGGTGTATAGATAAATTGGAGATTTTCCCTTCCAAACAATACGAATTTGCACGTTTGAATATGACCTATACTGTCATGAGTAAACGTAAATTACTGCAACTGGTCAATGATAAGTTTGTTGAAAGCTGGGACGACCCGCGCATGCCTACGATCTCAGGATTGCGCAGAAGGGGGTATACACCGGCGAGTATCCGCAACTTCTGTGAAAAAATCGGTGTTCAAAAACGTGAAAACATGATCGATGTCAGTCTTTTGGAATTCTGTATCCGTGAGGATCTCAACAAAACGGCATGGCGCAGAATGGCTGTACTTGATCCAATCAAATTGGTGATCACAAACTATCCTGATGGTCAGGTAGAGGATCTTATTGGTGAGAATAACCCTGAAGTCGAAGGCGGTGAAGGTTCACGCTCCATTCCATTTTCAAAAGAGCTCTGGATAGAGCGCGATGATTTTATGGAAGATGCACCAAAAAAATTCTTCCGCTTGGGCCCTGGGCTTTCCGTACGTTTGAAACATGCTTACATCGTTACCTGTCATGATTTTGTGAAAGATGAAAACGGAAACGTGACGGAAGTTCATTGTACCTATGTTCCAAACTCAAAATCAGGAGAAGATACTTCAGGATTAAAAGTTAAAGGAACAATCCATTGGATCTCGGTTCCACATGCGAAAGAAGCCGAAGTAAGGTTGTACGACAGATTGTTCAATGATGAAAATCCTGCCGCTGCAGAAGATTTTAAAGCATCGATCAACCCTGAAAGTTTACATATTATCCAACGTGCTTACATTGAACCGGATCTGGCTAACGCTACGCCTGGAAAGGGATATCAATTTATACGATTGGGTTATTTTACATTAGACACACAGTCAACGCCAGACCATCTAGTCTTTAACCGTACGGTTACATTAAAAGACTCTTGGGGTAAGGAAGTGAAGAAAAACGCGTAAAACCGTAACTCCTAAAATAGAACAGGTCGGATTCATTCCGACCTGTTCTATTTTAGGAGCGTTCCTATTCCATTCAATATGCATTGACATACCGGATTTGTATCCCCATTAGCCCCGCTAAACGAAACTCCAGTCCTCCCTCTTGCCCTCAACGCTCATAGGAGGTATTTCGTACACAATCCGCAGTTGCGCGAATGACATACTTTCATAACGTTTGCTCGTGCTCAGGCGAGACAAATGCGTGTAATAGGCCTATTATCCCAATTTGGCTTGAAAAACTATTACAGCGGATTTACACCTACCCATACTTTCCCATTTTTTACAACAGTAATTTATAAAGGTACATCATCTGCAATAGGAAAAACATCGTATCATTCATTTTTCAACCTGATTATCGTCACTCTTTTGCCCTGATTTTAGCAATAGTTTTACAGCAAACAAAATACCCTTAATGATATGAAAAAGCTACTTTTAATTGCACTAACACTTACCCTAGGCGCACTAAGTTTACAGGCACAAACAATCCCTAATCAACGCTGGCAAATGAGACTCAGAGGTGTGACAGTCATGCCAAACGAATCGGCCAAGATTAATACCATAGGCGGAGACGTCGACATCAATACGAAATTTATCCCTGAACTTGACTTCACCTATTTCTTCACAAAAAACATTGCGGCGGAATTGATCCTTGGGACTACAAAACATAAAGTTAATACAACAGGTTCGAATTTAACTGCCATTGGTGGCAGTCCATCCAGCAATGTGGATCTTGGGAGTGTATGGCTCCTCCCTCCCACACTGACAGCGCAATATCACTTCCTCCCCGACGGTGCCATTAAACCCTATGTAGGAGCGGGAATAAATTACACCATATTCTATAGCGTCAATGCGGGGCAAACGGTTAAAAATGTAAAATATGATAATGCTTTCGGCTTTGCGACTCAACTGGGAATTGATTTTAAGCTATCTGAAAAATATTTCGTGAATTTAGATGCTAAGTATATTCTTTTAAAGACCGATGTCAATGTGGATGCATCAAACCTCGCCCCCAACCTATCCATACCGGCAAAAGTTGACATCAACCCATTCCTGCTCGGCTTTGGAGTCGGCATGAAATTTTAATAACTCGGCTCATTCCCTATCCTATATGTATCGAGGCCTCTTCCAATATTTTAGAAGAGGCCTCATCTGGTTTCTTATCTCAAATACGTTAATCCAATGCCCCATTAGGCGTGCCTGGTAATTTGGTTCAGTTCATCATCAAAATTATTCTACGCCGTACCAATTTTGATATTGCTGTCTCAACTGCTCAACACGTGCCAATCGTTTGGTATCCTTTGCTTCAAATAAAATAGCCTTATACCGGTCTACAGAGTCCAAGCCGGTCTGAATATCATTCCACTCAAAGCTCAGGTTTTTCTTATCCATTACCAATTGATGTAGGTATTCCATATTTTCAGCGACATAATCAAGGTTCCGGTCCATCATCCTGTTGGCCAGCTGAGGTTGCCCCGAGCGATACAGACTATCGATAATATCGGCATAATTGATGGCGTCCGACATCGCATATACGCGATCGGGCAATTGATCGTATGCTTTTTTTGCCACCTCCCCAGCTTGTTTGACCTGGCCATTGGCTAAAAGCATTCGGGCAGCTTTTCCAAATATATCACGGGCGTACATGCTTGCAAAGCGGAACGAATCTGTATCCAAGTATTGTGCATTTTTAACATTACCCCAATGATACGTATGCATAATATTGCTATATAACGCCTCCATATTAACTAGCCCACCCTGCTCACTTCGTTTTCCTGTCGACTGATCTGTAGCAGTGACAGGCATCAATCGAGAAGTAAAGCCCTCATTGACCAGGTATTTATCCAGTCCCAACTTAATATCACTTGGCAGCATATTCGAAAAATATATCGGTCTGTCCCAATGATTATTTTCAAGCACGGATAACAGGGTTAAATCCGACCTGGTCAGATGATCATTCGGAATTTCCCATTCCATTGCAGAAACTATAGCTCCCTGAAAATACGCCGGAACCGCATTTTTCTTAACCACCTCGTCTTTATCAATGCGCAATTGGACTTTCTTGGAAGGGAAATAGTTTTCCATATCACCGGAATTCAGCTGAACTTTATACTCCGGATCATCCGATGTGACAAACTGCAATAACTGCTGTATATCTACCGCATTGTCAAGTTGTCTATCTACGAAAGGGATATAATCACGAACGCCTTTTTTCGTCTTTTCAGCGGGAATCGTCACGGGGAGCCCTGCCGCTTGATACGTGGGTTGTTTGGCCTGTTGCATATACCAATCGCCTGTGAGATAGCTTAACACGACAACCCGAACATCCGGACGTACGCCCTCTACTTCTTGCAAATACCATACAGGAAATGTATCATGATCGCCATAGGTAAATAGAATAGCATTTGGAGCACAGGATTCCAAATAATTGCGTGCCATATCCCTTGCCAACGATTTCTCGGACCGATTATGATCATCCCAGTTTTGATGAGCCAAAATAATAGGGCCTCCCAACAGCGCAAAAGAAATACCTGTCGCTAAAGCGTAACGTGTTTGTACAAAACGGTTGAAAAACCGAACAAATGCTATTACTCCCAGCCCAATCCAGATCGCAAAAGCATAGAAAGACCCCACGTAAGCATAATCTCGTTCCCGGGGTTGCATAGGAGTTTGGTTGAGATAAACTACGATCGCTACCCCCGTAAACACAAACAGCAAGGTCAGTACCAAGGTATAAGGTTTATTGTTTCGGTACAGCCAGATCGCACCAGCTATTCCGAGTAGCAATGGAAGAAAAAAATAAGTGTTCCGGCTCGGGTCATGCTCCTGCGATCGAGATATTTTATCTTGCCCCCCTAAACGCCAATTATCCAATGGTCTGATCCCCGACAACCAGTTGCCGTCACTATAGGTCCCATATCCTTGCCTGTCATTCTGTCTACCCACAAAATTCCATAAGAAATATCGGGTATACATATCTCCCAGTTGAAAATTAAAAAAGAACTTAAAATTATCGGAAAACGTTGGCTGTTGCCCTTCTTTCAAATTGAGGTAACTTCTGTAATAAGCTTGATGGCTTCCATCTTGGCTATAGATACGCGGGAAAAAGGTTTCCTTATCAAATTGATATTTGTCTACCTGTGTGAAGGGAACATACTCCGACTTATCTTTCCGATAGCTCGTCTTACTATCGACGCCAACCACTTGCGAGTCATAATAAGGTCCTTTGAGTAACGGTTCCCGTATATATTGTTCACGGCTCAAATATCCTAAAAAAGAAAATACATTATCCGGCGCATTATTGTTCAAGGATGGATTTGCTTTCCCACGGATCATGACCATGGTGTAGGAACTGTATCCAAATAAAACAAAACAAAGAACCAGCAAGGCTGTATTGAGTGTATATTTCTGCTTTTTATAGGAATAATATAGACCGTAAATTATCAATCCCCCCAATAATAGGCACGAGAAAAAAATTCCGGTACCAAATCCCATTCCCAATGAGTTCACAAATACGAGATCCACTTTAGCCGCTAGACCGACTAACCATTGAATAATTCCCCACAAAACGGCCCCCAAGATCAGCACTCCGACGAGGAAAGCTTTTATTGTCCCTTTCGCATTAACCTGTCGCGCTCTTCGGAAATAAACAACCATCGCGATAGCCGGGATTGCTAAAAGATTTAATAGATGCACTCCGATCGAAAGCCCCATAACAAAAGCAATAAAAACCAGCCAACGATCGCTACCGTCTTCATCTGCACGGACTTCCCACTTTAAAATTGCCCAAAATACAACTGCTGTACATAAGGAAGACATTGCATAAACTTCAGATTCTACTGCCGAATACCAAAATGAATCGCTGAAACTAAATGCCATTGCACCGACAACTCCTGCGCCGAAGATCTGCAGGTAGGTTGACAAAGAAGCTTGTTTGTCTTTGTTGAGTAGCTTTTTAGCAATGGCGGTTATTGTCCAAAATAAAAAGGTAACAGTAATTCCACTGCAAACTGCAGAACCTATATTCATCCAATAGGCGATCTGCCCCTTATTCCCTAAAGCGAGATTAGAAAATATATTCTGAATAAGAAGAAACAATGGTGCTCCCGGTTGATGTGCCACCTCCAATTTATAGGCACAGGCTATAAATTCACCGCAATCCCACCAGCTTACCGTCTTTTCAACTGTAGCGATATATACACAGGTGGCAATTAGTCCGCAAGCAAAACCGAGTAGAGAATTTAATCTATTGTACGTCATAAGGTCAATTGGTCTATTGTTAAAATCCTTTTTAGCACTTTAAGTTAAAAAGTTATCCTGACTCCGACACACGAATTAACACTATTTAACACCAGTACCTGACTGTAAACAGGCTATTCAACACTGAATATAGAGATCGACCTAAACCACGCTGCCGAGACTTTCAACCTATTTCAGGCTTTCACAATGAATTATCATAAAAAAGGGAGCTTATCTGCTCCCTTTTTTATCATTTTATGAGTTAGGCTAGTTTTTCAACAATCTTCTTTGTTGGACCAGGATTACTCATCGTATAAAAATGTAATACCGGAGCGCCAAATTTAATCAGCTCCTGACACTGTTGTACCAACCACTCTTCACCTACCTGTCTGACGTCGGCATTCGTTTTACATGCCGCGACAGCGTCACTCAGTTCCTCTGGAATATCTAAATGAAAAATTCTTGGCAAGGTCACCAATTGCTTTTTTGTTGTCAGTGGTTTTAATCCCGGAATAATGGGCACATGGATTCCATTGTCCCTACATTTTGTTACAAATTCCTTGTATTTTTCAACATTAAAGAACATCTGAGTCACAATAAACTCTGCTCCCATATCGACTTTTTGTTTCAGATATTTAAAGTCAGTATTGAAATTTGGAGATTCAAAATGCTTTTCGGGATACCCGGCTACTCCGATGCAAAAATCAGTCTTTTCCGACGTGATAATGTCTTCATGCAGATACTTTCCTTTATTCATATCGGTTACCTGTTCCAATAGGTCTGTTGCAAAAGCATGTCCACCATCGGTTGGTATAAAATCGGCATCGCCCTTACGTGCATCACCCCGCAACACCAAAACGTTATCTATCCCCAGGAAGTTCAAATCGATCAATGCATTTTCAGTTTCCTCTTTTGTAAAACCCCCACATATCAAATGTGGCACCGCATCCACTTTATATTTATTCATGATGGCCGCACATATCGCCACTGTCCCAGGACGTTTACGATAGGAAACACGTTCCAGTAATCCACTCGCATGCTCTTTATAGATATAATCTTCCCGATGGTAGGTGACGTCGATAAAAGGAGGTTTAAACTCCATCAGTTCATCCATGGTTTTAAAAATACTTTGGATGCCCTGCCCTTTCGCCGGTGGCAATAGCTCAAAAGAAAACAATGTTTTTCCTTTGGCATTCTGGATATGATCGATAATCTTCATTAAAAAACTGTTTTTAGTTTGGTTGGCTTACATCGAAACGCACACGTCGAGGAATCGTTTATCTACATGTAACTTATCTTTCCCACATGGAGTAGGGTAGAATTTAGCACCTTGAACAATACAGGTTGCTAAGGCTTCAACGGGTCTAGTCCCTCGGCCTTTCTCTATAAGCGTTGCTAATATCGTTTTAAAAAATCAAAAGACAAAAATTATTTTTCGAAAAGGCAAAAATAGCAGCAAAAAGACTTCAATAAACGATGTTTCAACGTCACTTTAGCTTTGTATCCATGCAACGACAGGATTCTTCACCATACCAATAGTTAAAGACCTAGAAAAACCAGTAGAATTAACGATCGAGGATCATAGACAGCGAAGAGATTGACTATGCCACAAGAACATTGGCTAAAGATTAGCTGCCAAAGAATTTCGTAAATTTTTGAGATAAAATGTGACCAATAAGAGTCCTTTAACATGGTACTCCTCTTTCGATCCATATTTAAATCCGTCAAATAAATAGTGATAGGCGACTAATGCCTCTTTTTCGTTGTAAAATAATTCCTTCCAAGAATCAGGAACATCTGCCCATGCCTTGAGCACAATGCCATTCTCGGCATAAATAATTGGTGATTCGACACCATCCATTCGATAATCGTGATGGGTGCCAGAGCTTGATATGTGTTGGAAATAAGCGATAGAATAATCTACGAAATTCAAGGCCCTCGCTTTTATCTCCTTTTCACTTTCTGATTTTACCGGAGCATTTCGCCATAAATTCACTTGGCTATCAAATTTACTGGGCGTTTCCCGGATAAGGGTTTTATCTAACACAAAGTTGATATAAAGTCTTTCACTAGTGGGTATACGTGCTGAGCTAAACTGTGAAAAATCACCTCTCAGCTGAACAAAATCTTTTTTTATTTTAACAATATCCAAAGCGACACTACCTTTTTTCTCATCCGTCAATTCTAATCTATCACCGTCAAATTTGTACTTACCAAAGAGTAAGATATCATCAATCGCCATGACAAACTGGTCCTTATCATGAAGCGAAAGAAAGGATCGGTATAGAATAGGATCATTACCATAGGTATCTGCCTCCACATTTTGGGGAGATTCTCTTTTTAATTTATGATACTCATCATTTGGATAGCCCAATATCATTTGGTAGTTACCTTCAGGAAACTCCTTTTTCTTCCCAAAGAAAGTACACGAAGACAATGAGAGTGTGAATAACAGCAGTAATAACGGTTTCAAAATCAATTAATAATTATGGCCAATAGTAATATTAATATATAAGGACCAAGATAAGAAATTACTGCAATAGTAAGTATAGGATATTCAATTGAATAAGCTTGGGGATATGTCTATTCCTTATACAGATCGACCAATCCCTCAGGCAATTCAACTTCAATGATCTCCTCTTCGCCATCAATTCCTAAGATCAAATCGTCGGACAGCGGAAACATCAGTTCTTTGCCATCCATATCTACTGTGGCGACAAATTGTTGTGGGAATTCCTGAACATCTGTTATTTGCCCCAGTTCGCCATGGTTTTCATCGATCACTAAAAATCCGATTAAATCAGTATATCTAAAATCATCCGGGTCTCGCTCGGGCATTTTATCATTGGAAAGATATAGCTTTTTACGAACGAGTACCTGAGCCTTATCGATATGATCCACATCCTCAAATGTTACATAAGCAGTGCTATTTTTTTGAAATTTAATGGCATCAACAAAATAAGGAACAAGCTTTTTGTCCACTTCTACAAAGACAACATCGATATCCAAACTCTCGTATTCTTCGAATTCAAAAAACAGTTGTACTTCTCCTTTAAGACCTCTTGTTTTACTGATGTAACCGATGTAAAAGCATTGATCAATAGTCATATTTTTCTTATTTGGCGATTAGCTGTGAGACATGATTTGGCAAACGATTAGCCTATTGGCTGTTTCAAAAAAAGCCGGCTCAAGATTGAGTCGGCTTTCTCGAATACTTTATGAAAGAATTAACCTTCAGTTTCTTCTGATGCAGGAGCTTCAGTCTCTTCAGCAGCAGTTTCTTCTGCTACAGGAGCATTTTTAGCAGCTACAGCAGCAGCTTTTTCTTCTTTTTTCTTAGCTTCAGCCACTAAAGCAGCTTTTTTAGCTTCAGCTTTAGTTTGTGCTAAACCATCTTTTTTACCAGAGATTCTAGCTTCTTGAGCGTCAGTCCAAGCTGTAAATTTAGCTTCAGCAGCAGCTTCATCAAAAGCACCTTTTTTCACACCACCTTGCAAGTGTTTTTTGTAAAGAACACCTTTGTAAGAAAGGATAGCGCGAGCAGTGTCAGTTGGTTGAGCACCTTTATTCATCCAATCCAAAGCTTTTTCAAAATCCAAAACGATAGTTGCTGGATTTGTGTTTGGGTTGTAAGAACCAATACGTTCGATGAATTTACCGTCACGTGGAGCGCGAGAATCCGCTACGACTACGTGGTAAAAAGGACGTCCTTTTTTACCGTGTCTTTGCAATCTGATTTTAGTTGCCATTTTTTAATTTTATTTTATGTATTCAACATATCCCCCGAGCTTCATACTAGAGGGGATGCAAAGATAGTTATTTTTTTTTAATCAGCGTTATAATTTAATAAAACTTCACTGAAAACGACAGGGTTAGCTTCTTTCAGTAACCACTTTCAGGTTAAACACGTCCTACGCACGTTAAGATTTTGCTCTTACCATACTGTAGGTGAAACAAGTCTTTCAAAAAATCAGTGTACAAAATAGCCCTTTTCTTCAAAACTTTCATGACTTCGCAGATACCAACAGCAATGATAGCAAACTGAAGGTTCTTTCTGGCCAATAAAATAAGACACTTTCAAAAAAAAGCTATTTTACCAAATGTAAAAGGATGAATTGTTTGCGTCCTATGTCTTCGAAATAGTCACTGACATTTTTGCCAATTCACTTTTTACTTTCTACCTTCATTCTATGAAATCTGTTGCGCCATTAAAAATACTCAAAGCTTCGGCCGGTTCAGGAAAAACCTTTAGCTTAACTTTACACTATCTCACACTCCTACTATCCAACGAGAATAGCTATAAGGAGATTTTGGCGGTCACATTTACCAATAAGGCAACCGCTGAGATGAAGGAACGTATCCTTTCGGTACTCCATGGCTTGGCAACAGGCGATCGTAGCCCTAAAATTGAAGATTTCAGAAAGCTTCTTCTCGAGCAACAGCCAGATTGGAACCCGCATCTAATACAAGAGAAAGCTTACCGTGTCTACCGTCGTATCCTACATGACTATAGTCATTTTACCATAAGTACAATTGATGGTTTTTCCCAAAAAGTCATTCGTGCATTTACTTATGAACTCAATCTTGATGCAGCTTATAAGATTGAAATGAATGTCAATAAAGTGAAAAATGACTTAACAGTCATGCTTAATCAATTGCTGGATGAACGCCCCGACTTACTTGACTGGATTATAGCGTATGCGGAAAAGAAAATAGCAAAAAATGAAAATTGGAACTACCGCCAACAATTAATGAGTTTGGCAAGCCTTATTTTCTCTGAAAACTTCCAGGAATTTGACGGCTATATCAACTCTGCTAATCCCAAGGAGGTTTTTAATCTCCTGAATCAGGAGGTTGAACAGAAGATAAACTCCTTTACCGAAGCGCTCTCCATGACGATTGAAGCGTTTAGTGAAACGTTCAAAAATTTTAACATCTCCGAAAATGACCTGAAAGGCAAATCGCGCAACAAAATAATCTCCGCTAGCAAAACCAACAAAAAAACGGAAAAACTGAGCGCTTCTGAAATCGCCAAAGTATTGGAAAAATACCTCCAATTGATCGATAATGAGGATGCTTTTACAGATAGTGACAAAAATATACGTTATGATCTTATCGCCGCACTAAGCCCCATCCTGGCATCTTTCCAGAAGCTACATGATAATCTATCCGCTTACATTGCGTATCAAGCGGTACAAAATAATCTCTATTACCTACGCCTGCTCAAGGAAATGAGCGACTTACTGACGCAATGGCGACGGGACAATGGCGCTCAATTAATTTCCGATTCACAAATTCTATTAAACAAACTCGGATTGAATGAAAATAGCGATCCAACATTTATCTGGGAGAAGATTGGCAATCGTTTTAACTACTTTTTGTTTGACGAATTTCAGGACACTTCGCGTATCCAATGGAAAAACTATAGTCCGCTTTTGATTAATGCGTTGGCCGATGCCAAAGGCACAGTGAGCGAACACCTGATCGTTGGTGATGTCAAACAAAGTATCTATCGCTGGCGAAATGGTGATTGGCGAATTTTACTCCAACAGGTAGAACAACAGATTGGTCATACCTTTCACCTGGACGAGGATAGCAAAACAACCTTTATCGAAAACGGGAGCCTCGAAACCAACTTTAGAAGTCTTCCAAATATCATCCATTTAAACAACTACCTCTTTAGTAGTATTCCCCAACATCTACAGCAGGTACTGAATGAAAAAGTATCCGAAAACCTCGATGAAGAAGGTAAACAGTGGTGGATTTCTGCCGGCAATGACAACATGTTGGTCAAAGCTTATGAAAACAGTCAACAAGAGGTCCCTGAGCATAAAAAAGGAAAACTTGACCAGTTAGGATCTATTGAAATCTCCTACATTCCTGTCACTGATGGACGCTATCGAAGAAATCAGGTTGTTGAAGAATCGCTCCTGCAGCTATGTCAAAAAATAGGCGACTGGATCGGCAGCGGTCGTTATCAGGCTCAACAGATCGGTATCCTGGTACGGAGTAATGCGCAGGCTAAATTGGTGATCCAAAAGCTCATGGATTTCAAAAAAGAGCAACAGCTTACATTTGAAGTGATATCAGGCGATGCATTATCCCTAGCGAGCAATGATGCTGTAGGATTATTGATCGAAACGTTGAAGGCTTTAGTCTATAATTCGGACAAACATACCATCCATAAAGCAAAGATGGTCTATCTCTACCAGCATATTCAAAATAAGACAATCGATCAAAATGCATGGTTAAAATTTGCTAGCAATGACATCCGTACCCTGAAAGATTATCTCCCTGAGGCGCTGATTGACTCCTGGGAAATGGCACAGAAGCAGCCTTTAGTCCATTTAATTGAGAAACTTATTGAAATCTACGGTTTTACAACCAAAGACAATATCCACCTCCCCTACCTCCTAGCTTTCAAGGATATGATCTCAGCTTTCTCCACCAATGGCGAACGTGGCATTATACAGTTCCTGGAATTTTGGGAAGAGGATGGCAATCGGGCTGTGCTCCCTTCCAACGGAGAAATTGATGCGATCGAGGTAACGACAATCCACAAATCAAAGGGCCTGGCTTATGATGTTGTGATGATTCCATTCTGTTCGTGGGATCTTGACGGCATGATTAATGGCGATTTTTGGATCGAGACATCAGATACCCCTTTTGCCCAATTGGGAAAAATTCCAATAAAATATACTTCCACGGTCGGCAAATCAGTATTTTTCAAGCAATATTTTGAAGAGATGCTGTTCAACTACATGGATGCCCTCAATACATTGTATGTAGCAACAACACGTGCTGTTGAACACCTCTATATTACGGCACCTTCCTTCAAAGAATCTGTTGACAAGAAGACGGGCGAAATTACTGGTTATGATATCAAAGATGAATATATCAGCGATGTACTCTATCAGGTCTTAGAGACTTCAACATCCCCGTTTACACTGGAAGAAAGAGGCATATATATCGATCAGATAATCGAACGAAAAAAAAGTCAGGCTCAAAAAAACAATATTATTTCCCTTCGCCATTATCCCATTTCCAAAGAATTGGAAATGGCCTTAGAAAAATCCAGTACGCGCAACATCAACGATATTATGATGCTGGAGAAAGCCGCGCAGTACGGCATATTGGCCCACGATATTATGGCCCAAATTTCAAAGGAAGAAGATATCCACAAACTGGTACGCCAGCTGATTCAGGAAGGCATCCTCTCCAAGGAAGAAGAGCCTTTTCTCATGCAGGAAATCAATCAGATCTGGCAGCACCCCATGATCAATAAATGGCTCACAGGAAACTATAAAATCTGGAACGAAGCGAGCATCATTACCGCCAAAGGAGAGACCATTCGTCCTGATAAAGTCTTCACTTCCAAAGAGGAAACAATTGTACTGGATTTTAAATTCACACAGACAGATTATATCGGACACAAATATCAAGTCGACAATTATAAAAAGAATTTGGAGAACCTGGGCTACAGCAACGTTAAAGCCTATCTCTACTATGCGAAATCAAATCAATTAACTGAAGTAAAATAACAGCACGATGCAAACAGCCTTTCTAAAATTAGTAGCAGCAGACATTCAAAAGCGTTTTGGAAACGACCTGAGTGAAATAGCCATCGTGTTTAATAATAAACGGCCAATTACCTATCTCAAAAAACATCTTTCTGAAGTGTACGGACAGGCCATTTGGTCCCCACAGTTCTTTACGATCCAAGAGTTTCTTAGGCTTTCGACCGATGATACCGAAGCCAGTCCTTTAACCCAATTTTTCCACCTGTTTAATATTCATAATGAGTTATTGGTCGCTGAAGGCAAACTGCCAGAAACGTTGGAAGAATTTTATCCGATTGCCGAAATTATATTGAGCGACTTCGGCCAACTGGATTACGACCTCGTCCCCATCGAGCAGATTTATTTAGAACTTTATGACAATACCAAAATCGACATCGCTTTCCAACATCTCACACAAGAGCAGCAAGGATTTATCCGTCAATTTTGGCAGTCTTTTTCTATTGCGGGGCATAGTGGAGTACAAGAGCGTTTTCTTCAACTTTGGAAAAGACTGCCCGTATTATATGATCGATTCAAAGAAAAGCTTAAAACAGAGGGCCAAACAAACTATCCGACAGTCTACCGTGATCTGGTTGAAGGTAAGGCTACGCATCAGCAGTTTGCATCTTCCTTCCAGCACATCCTTTTTGTCGGTTTCAATGCACTGAACAAGGCCGAAACAAAATTATTTAAACAATGGCAGGATGAAGGCCGTGCATTATTCTACTTTGATGCCGATGCCTATTACCTCGAAGACACGATGCAAGAGGCCGGCCTTTTTATTCGACGTAATATTTTTCAAACAGGTTTGGTCAACGCTTTAGGCGATAGCCCGAATATTATTGGCAATAGGACCTCAACCGTAAATCTATATGCCAGCACCGGAAAGATCAGCCAAACAAAATTGCTGTATGACATTCTCGAACGCAATAATAAAATGGAACAAACATCCGCCATTCTCCTAGCGGATGAAAACCTACTTGTCCCTTTGCTGCAAAGTCTACCCGAGGTCAAACCCAATATCACAACAGGATATCCCTTGACACAGTCTCCTATTTACGGAATACTAGACCTATGGCTGGAAGTCCATTTGGAGATATCCCAGCTCAAGAAACGGAAGATTCCTTATCAGATAATAGAAACCTTCATCAACCATCCGCTCAGTATGGTTTCTTTAGCCGACAAACTTCAGATTCAGAAGGAGATTGCCGATAAACAGCTCTTTGAGATCGCATTGGAGGAACTTCATATCAAAAGCTCTTTGCCTCAATTTTTTGTACCGATTGACAATTCAGCCTATTTGATACCCTCGCTCATCCTGCTCGTTGATGATCTGTTGCACAGTATTTCTTCTCAGGAGCGTATCCGCCAAATTGACAACAACCTCCTGATTGAAACAAAGAAAACATTGAATCAGCTGCTATTGGGCTTTGAAACTGTTGCTCCATTAAGTATCAGCTTCCAAATCGGCTTGATTAAAAAAGCCATCGCCCCAATAAATTCGGCCATAGAAGGTGATCCCCTAGAAGGTATTCAGATAATGGGGCTCTTGGAAAGTCGTTGTTTAAATTTTGACAACGTCTATATTCTAGGAGCAAATGAAGGCATTCTACCCAAAACGTCAAATTCACCTACTTTTATTCCTAACAGCCTAAGAAGTGCTTATGGGCTTCCCATATTAGAAAATCAGGATGCCTTGTCGGCCTATTTATTTTATCGCCATTTTCAATACAGTGAAGGAATACATATTTTCTACAATGGCTTGGTTGACGAAAGCTCTACTGGCGAAGAAAGTCGCTTTATCAAACAGCTGGAGTTTGAAAGTAAATTTAGATTTGACCGAAAAATTCAGCAACAGACCATTCAATTTGCGGATAAAGCCCAAGAAATTGTTATTGAGAAGCGTGGCGAGGTTTGGGAAAAGATGTACCAGGACTTTATCGTCAACCAGAAACGGATATCTGCAACGGCACTGACGACTTATCTGCAGTCCCCGTTGCAATTTTTTCTAAAACATATTGCCGGCATTAAAGAGCCCCCTTCCATCTCTCAGGAATTTGAGATGAATAAACTGGGAACTGTCATCCACAATGTGATGGAGAAGATATTCCTACCGTTCAAAGGACAACAGGACTTTACGCCCACAAGTGTCTTGCAGAAGCAGTTCGACAAGGTAGAGGCACAGGTGATCCGTGAAATAGGCCTGCAATATCAGATCGAATTAAAGGCAACAAATGATTTAAACAGCTTGCAGCGGATCATGCTGAAAATTGCCTGCGAGTATGTCAAGATGTATCTCGAATACGACATCAACAACTACAAAGCATTTCGGATTATTGAACTCGAGAATGACAACGATTATGTACTGCCCTTTCCTATTCAGATCAATGGAGAAGAACAACAGGTCACACTTTACGGTATTATTGACCGGGTAGACGAGGTCGTAACACACGACGATCGTATTATCAGTAGAATTGTCGATTACAAAACAGGTGGAGATTCGATCATGTTTAAAGGAATTGATCAGGTATTTGCGCCAAACACCGAAAATAAGGCGATGGTCCAAACCCTATTTTATGCCTATGTATTCGAACAGAAGACAGGAAGAAAACAACTTGAACCCCATCTCTATGTTGCGCGTAAAATGCGGGAAGAGGGCACATTATTCAGTGGTAAAGAAGGGGTATTGACCGATGAATTCCTTGCTTTCCAGAAAGAGAATTTTGTCGAATTCTTGCGGGATACTCTTCAGGAAATCTTTAATCCGGCTATTCCATTTCGACATAATCCGGACACGGTAGTTTATCCAAGCGACCCTTATACACTATTCTACCGGGAAGCGAGTAAATGGGCTGATGCAGAAGAATAAGTACAACAAAGGCTTTTTAATTAGGAGAGATAAAACTAAATGCGGTACATCAGTGGTACATAAATTGTATTTAAAAACAAAAGGGGAATTTACATTCCCCTTTCTATTTTAACGTTTGTTTCTTTTGATTGCATTATTGGCTCGGCGTTTCGCCGTTTTGATTTTGTAGTGGAACCAATGGTCTTTGAAGATCTTTCGCATGGTATTGTCAAAATGTCTCGTGATAAACAGATTACGCGCCCCCTTCAACTTTTCACTGATCGAATTTGCTAATGCCCTAACAGAAATCGAATAGCCCTCTGTCTCATATTGAATGTAATGCCACCAGCCTGCTGGCATATATAAGGTTTCGCCAGGATGAATGACCGCTTCATAACCTTCTAGGTACTTAATCCCGGGATATTCCTCTTCACTACTATATTTTGGGTTGGCAATACTATGAAAATTGTAGGGCAATTTGTACATCAAATCAGATTGATCATTCGGAAAAAGCCAAATACGTTTTAATCCTTGAAATTGAGAGATAAATACGTGTGACATATCAATATCGAAATGATTACGGGTACTTGACCCCTCTCCACCAAAGAACATAAATGGCAACCATTGCAAGACCTTACCTCCTGTGACATCATTATAAATAACATCGTTTTTCAGTTCAGGACGTATTTTGAGCAGATTGAACAAAAACAACCGTAACTCAGTAGGTTCTTTTGTGATCAGATCCAAATACTCTGCAAATGTCATATGGCCAACAGGAGCACTGGCAGCACGGTCCATTGATTCCTCCTCTTTTCCATAGACATCTATTTTTATATCTCCTGCGATTTCCTTAAAGTAATCATAACTCCATTTCTTCCATGCTGGACTTTCTGCACTGATAAAATCTGATATAATTACAGGAAAACCTGGTTTCAGATAATTCTTTAAGAAGTCCTCTGATTGAATGCCCGAAATTTTATCAACTTGCTTTAACTTCACGACTGACTAATTTTGCTTAATTACAAACATAAAAAAAATATTTCTATCAAATTTTAAAAATATTGCCTATGCTTTATTTTTAATTGGAACAAATTACTCCTAGCAATTTAATAGAAATATATTTAAAATCTCCATGACCTTCGTCACTTTTATTACATTTTAACATCATCGATTCGACTCGCAACCATTTCTACCCCCTTAAGATAAACATACTATTCATCTATCTTTTACAAGAGGAACATACCACAGCTATTGATCATCTGCCGATACGTAAAATTGTCGTCGTACCGACATCGATTCGGAATGATAAAACGCCCTTCCCCATAGAAGTCTTTAGCGATCTTGTGGTCCTTAAAATTGCATAAATAACAAAAAAAGGGTCTTAAGAACCCTTTTTTTGTTATTTACCTTATGTTAGGCTACTACTTATTTACCTTTTTGATATATTCTTCGACAGCCATCGTCATACTTGGCGCTTTTGGTGTTGGAGCAGGGATATCTAAAATTAATCCGTGATCTAAAAGAGCCTGTTGCGTAGAAGCGCCAAATGCTGCAATCCTTGTATTATTCTGCTTAAAATCAGGGAAGTTATCATATAAGGACTGTACACTTGAAGGACTAAAGAACACGATAACATCGTAGAAAACATCTTTCAAATCCGTCAAATCGCTTACCACAGTTCTAAAAAGCACAGCTGGTGTAAATTTATAGCCGTTTTGTAGTAACCAATTACTTGTTTCCTCATTAGCAACATCCGAACAAGGGAACAAAAAATTCTCCCCTTTGTGTTTTTTCAATACCTCTTCAAGGTCTTTCGCGGTCTGTTTACCAAAGAAAATCTTCCGTTTTCTATATTGAATATACTTTTGAAGATAAAGGGCAATCGTCTCTGAAATACAGAAATATTTCATTTCTGCAGACACTTCAAACCGCATCTCTTCGCAAATTCTAAAATAATGATCTACAGCATTTCTACTCGTAAATATTACGGCAGAATAATCTGCTAGATTAACCTTATCCCTACGCACATCTTTGGCAGGAACTCCTTCTACGTGTATAAAACCTCGAAAATCTAATTTTAACCCGTATTTCTTTGCTAAATCATAATAAGGGGACTTATCGTTTTCAGGTTTTGGTAAAGTCACCAGTACACTTTTTACCTTCTTTGCTCTTTCTACGTCTGAAGTTTGCATATTAACCAGTTTTAGCTCAATAATCTTAACAGTATTAATATTGGTGCTATTTCTAGGCAACAAAGGTACAAAATTAAATAGGAAATTGAAAATTTATACATGGACATAATATGAGTCGCTGTCTTAAGAAATCGATAGAAAAAGAGTAAGGCCGCTCCAACGATGGCCAAATGCAGCACCACACCCACCGATGTCAACGGCACAAGACTCAAAATTAATAATACAGGAAGCATTAAAAAAAGTGTATTGAAATAAATCAGATACAGCACGGTCACATATTCTTTTACCAACTTTCTGATTTGAAACACAAAGGATAAGAACCGAATAAACCCTATTTTTAGTGCAAACAAAGCGCCAACCATTCCCACAGTCTTCATATAATTGGGAAAAGTAATAAAATCAAATCTATTTAATTCATACGCATAAAATAGACTTACAAATAAGCCTATTGCCCCAGAGAATAATATAAACAGAAAAATAAATGGCCAAGATGTCAGGATCGTATCCTCCTTACTTACTGATAGTAAGACCCGATCGTCCCAATAGCCCTGAAAAACCAATTTGATATCTGACGGGAAGAATACCCGAATCATCCCAACACCAAAAATTAATGCGAGAACTGTAAATAAAATCCAATTTTCACGATGAGCCTTGAGCGTGCCATATTGCCGATCCAAATTGCTACTTCTTAATTCACCCTGAAAATATTGCTGTACATCAAAATTATAAATGTTATGAACCTTCAGCCCTTCCCCGTTTACGGTTACGATCCGATATTGATTCTGTAACGCAGGGTTCAAAGATGCCAAGACTTTCTGGTTTGGCGATTCAACAGAATCTTTTGCTACATTTAGACTATCAGCCTTAACTGTGCTGCTGTTTTGTACAACCGCCCGAAAAGTTCGCCGCTGCGCATTCAATCCCGTAATTGAAAATAGCAGAAGCACTACAAATAGAAGATGATATTTGAAGATAGTTACGCTCATTAAAATGAATTCTCTTAACGGCAATGAAATACTCATGAACCGTCTCTATTCGAAACTCTTTAATTTTGGTCGTAAAGTTAGGATAAAAAGTTATATTGCATTCAAAAAATCTTCAGAGAACATGTACAAAGAAATCATACGTTGTCAATGGTGCGGTTCTGATCCGCAATATGTAGACTATCACGATAAAGAATGGGGGCGACAAGTCCGCGATGACAAAACTTTATTTGAATTTTTGATCCTGGAGTCTGCACAAGCTGGCTTAAGCTGGATCACAATTCTTCGTCGAAGAGCAGCATACCAAGAAGCTTTTGCCAACTTTGATGTTGATCAAGTCGCGGCCTATACCAACGAACATGTTGCGAGGCTTTTGAGCGATTCGGGAATCATCAAACACAGGAATAAAATTGAATCCACCATTACCAATGCGCAACATTTCAAGAAAATCCAAGCAGAATATGGTAGCTTCTATGACTACTTATACAGCTTTTTGCCCGAAAAACAACCGATTGTAAACCACTGGAGCAGTTTGCAACAGGTACCTGCAACGACAGTTATTTCTGATAAGATAGCAAAAGACATGAAGAAAAGGGGGTTCAAATTTTTCGGCTCTACCATTTGTTATGCGTATATGCAGGCCGTTGGAATGGTGAACGACCATATCGAAACCTGTTCGTTTAAATAGGCTAGCCAGTAAAATGCGCATCGATTTCGCAAATCAATTTGAAAGAATCAAAACAAGTGCTCTACCCCATAAAAAACGAACCTTTAAGAACAGAAATGCCAGCTATGAATCAAATCGACCTAACACAAAACCAATTGGTATTAAAAGAAAAAAAGGGACCGCTAGTTGCCAGAATATTCATCTATTTACTGACCATAATGACGATAATTCTCCCATTAGGCGGCTTCATTGCCAATGTTCTCAATGACGGGGTAACACTTATGAGTGTTATCTTCTATGGTATATTCGGATTAATAGCATGGTATATGATCCGGGTTTCACTATGGAATACCTATGGCACTGAAGTTATTCATTTTCAAAAAAACAAATTTAATTACGCAGCTAACTACCAATGGTTTAAAGGAAGTCTAAAAGAATTTGATTTTGAAAATATAGACTTTACAATACAAAAAGCGGGCTATGAAGAAGATCATAAAGGTGTATTGGTCATTAAATTTGATGAAAAGGAAATGTTTGAAACTGTCTCTAAATTCCCCTTGTCTGATCTGGAAATTTTGCTCATCAATCTGAAAGCATTATACAGCGATCAAACGCTTGAATAGAGCGAAATTCTACCATTAAAATCTAACGATCACTTGATAGCACATTAGATTGCTACGTTTTTATAAATATCGGGGAGATTCCGACAAAGACCATTAAAGTCCATACCGTACCCAACTACAAATTCCTTACTTATTTCAAAGCCAACATAAGTTAATTCCTCGAAATGATACTGCAGTGCCTCAGGTTTCACCAGAAGTGCACAGGCAATCACACTGGCTGGATTTAATTTTTTTACTGCATCCAAGGTGTATTTGAGTGAATGCCCGGAGTCGACAATATCTTCTACAATAATCACATCACGGCCTTCAAGGTCGATACCAAGGCCTAAAAGCTCGTTTAATTCAGATTGTCCCGTTCCAATATAAGATGCCAACTTAATAAAGGACATCTCACAAGGAACATCAATTTGCTTAAGCAAATCTGCCATAAACATAAAACATCCATTCAAGACGCCTATAAAAACAGGCAGTTTGTGTTCATAACGCCGGCTTATATCAATCCCCATTAGGCGCACTCGCTTCTGAATTTGTTCTTCTTCAAATAAAGGTTCGAAAAGCAATCCGTCAATTTCTATCTTTTTCATGTTAATGTCCTTCTTTCGCCACAAACACTATTTGTGTGCGTCGTTTTGTTTTTCTTCTTTTTTACGTCCCAATATCTTGTCAAATAGCGATCGTTTTGGTTTCTCTGGTTCAGTCGCCTCCTCATCTTTCTTTTCCGTTAGATCCATTTGTTTTAGCTTCTTTGGAACAGATACACTTTCAATATTATCGGCAGGAGAGCTACTTTCGAGACGATCGAACAACAATGGATCATCTCCCATATCAAATACATCAACCGAATCTACCACAGCTGGTCGAGCTGCCCGCAGATGCGGTTGCAGAACAACTTCATAAAAACCATAATTTGAACTTGTTGAATCCACACTAATCTGCCCTGTTTTGGTCATAATATGACCATAGGTATTAAAATAGCGCAACATATTCCCTTTCAGGTGCCCTGTCCAATCAAAAAAGTTGAGTCCTTTTTTAGGTCGTGGAACGATACTGGACAAAAATATACTCTCTCCAAGCCCCAACTGTGCCGGTGTTTTTCCAAAATAATAACGCGCAGCTTCGGTGATACCATATACATTATTCCCCCATTCGATGACATTCAGGTAAACCTCGTACATGCGTTGTTTGCTGACTTGCTGTGAACGCTCCATCAGCCATACCAGCAAAATTTCTTCCAGCTTCCGCACAACGGTCTTATTCCGATTTAGAAAAACATTTTTTACCAGTTGCATAGATATCGTACTCGCCCCGCGCTTAAACCCTTTTTCCTTGATATTTGTAGCAATGGAGAGCTTAAAAGCCTTCTCCTCAAAGCCCTTGTGTTTAAAGAAAAAGGGGTCTTCTGTATTGATCAAACTAATCTGCATATAACGGGATATTTGATCTAGCGGTGTAAAATTAGGGTTTTGAGGCCCCACCACAATCTCCCGCATCGGCTTACCATCTTCGTAAGCTGTATACGTGAAAGGCGTATTTAGCATCGCAATATCAGCCTCTCCCCATTTAACGACTTTTAAATCCCTATCATCCATTTTGGAAGAGAAAAGAAGCTTTTCGGGCTTTTTTATTTCGAGCGCAAAGTTTAGATCGTATTGAATATGCCCCTCCACCTGAATACCGTCTAAACCTGGAAATAGTCCAACTGGCATGGCATCAAAAAAGTGCTGAGCCTCGATCTTATCTGTGTGAATAGCGAAGAAGAGCTCTTTCTCCGGCTTGTGCACATACTTGACATAAGGGGAAAACACAAAATCTTTGACCTGTACGGTACTTTCTTTACTCACTTCAATCGATGATGCTCCAATATTCAATGCCCCCTGCATGATGGCTTCAGGAAAGATGACATCTTTACTAGAAATACGCCAGTGATTTACTTTCAAATTTTTAAAGCCCCATTGCCCATGCAATTCCAGCAATTCCTTATTCCTCCTGTGCGCCTTGTCCAGTCGGAAGGATATTTCATCAAAACTTACTGCAAGACCAAATTTGCGTTGCAACAAGGGAAGATTGACCTCCTTTTTATCAGAAAAAAGGCGAAGGTCACATTCTTGATTATCCGAATCTATTGTTCCAGTCAGATTCCAGGCCGCTTCATGGTCGTTTAGCAGGAACTTCGTTTCCATATCTCCACCGTCGATCACCGCAGAGGGAATGACAATGCGCTGTGAAGTGCTGTCATCGCGATAGGAAAGCTCAAGGTTCTTGAGATCAAGATCATTTGGAACCTTAAAAAACACATTTTTCAACAATCGATCTGCTAAAGCTGCCAGATTCTGTTTTGGATTATCATTTTCTACGGTATCTTTTTTCTGTTTCTTGAATAAGAAATCGTAGTTACTGACCGAGTCTTTTTTAACAAGAGAAACGGTCCCATTATCCAAAATAACCTGCCCCAATTTTACGTCTCCGAATAGCAAAGGCCACAATTTTACAGATACCGTAAGATCATTGATTTGTGCCAATTGATCGCGATGTCTGGGCAACAATTGTATATTCTTAAACTGTACTGCACTAATTCCCTGGAAGGCATAATATTGGATCTTCAATTCCATATCATACTTTTCAAGCAACTTTGCTTTCGCTTTGTTGATTGCTCCCATGAGCATGGCATCTCTTTTCTGATAAGCATAGGTACCAACTGCAATAGCCAAAACCAGCATAGCAGCTAGCGCAATATAAAGCCATCGCCACTTGCGGGACTTAAAAGATGTTATAAATCGATTGGACATAATTATTACTTAATGCAAATTCGTGCATATCAACAGTCAAACTTAGATAAATTAGCTTTTATATGCAATTTAATTGCGTGGCATATATACGTAATTTATCGATCTCTCCTCTGCCTATTGAGGAATTTATTTATTGAGGAAATATACATGAAGTTTTTCTAAGCACACATAGACGGATAAAAATGATAAAAGCCATTCCGACCAATGGCATGACAACTTTCCAATAAGCTTATTTTCTAGCAGGAATTTACAACTTATTTTATAGGGATTTAAAACGGGTTTTATAGGGGTTCATCCGAATGAAGTCCGAATGAGGTCCCTATCAGGTCCCTATTAGGTCCCTATTAGGTTCGTTTAAAGAATAGGAATACTCACTTCATGTTTTGAACCTGAACTATGGAAGATTAATGTCCCATCCCTTTTAGTGTAATACAGCTTTCTAAATCCCATTAAAAACAAAGAAATGACATGAAATTGATCTGCAATGAGTAGTTTTGTAATCCGTGATTACAAATGAATAACAGATGGTTACCAAAGAACAAGTATTAAATGCATTATCCTATGTTGAAGAGCCTGATTTGAAAAAGGATCTTGTAACATTGAATATGATTCAAAATATCGAAATCGAAGGCCAAAAAATTTCTTTCGATGTCATTTTAACTACGCCAGCTTGCCCGCTTAAAGACCATATTGAGCATGCTTGTCGAAACGCTATAGCCCATTTCATCGACAAGAATCTCGAAGTTCAGATCAATATGACTTCCAATGTGATTGGGAAGCAAGGCGCACAAGTGTCGGGTATTAAAAATATCATTTTGGTATCTTCAGGCAAAGGTGGAGTTGGTAAATCTACGGTTGCCGCCAATCTAGCTCTTGCTCTCCATGCTAAAGGTGCTAAAACAGGACTTTTAGATGCCGATATCTATGGACCATCGCTTCCGATTATGTTTGGATTGGAAGGCGCTAAGCCAGGTTCGGTAGAAATGCCAGACGGACAGGTTAAAATTGAACCGCTTGAAAAATTTGGGCTGAAATTACTTTCAATAGGATTTTTCACCGATCCAAACCAGCCTATTCCATGGCGTGGTCCAATGACCACTTCAGCAATCAAGCAGCTTTTTAACGATGCGCATTGGGGCGAACTGGATTACTTGGTCGTTGATATGCCTCCAGGCACTGGTGACATCCATATCACCGTATCGCAGACATTCCCTATTGCCGGAGCTGTGATTGTCACTACGCCGCAGCACGTTGCCCTGGCCGACGCCGTCAAAGGAATTGGAATGTTCTTAATGGATAGCATCAATATTCCATTATTGGGCGTCGTAGAAAATATGGCCTATTTTACCCCGGCTGAGCTGCCAGAGAATAAATACTATATTTTTGGTAAAGACGGTGGAAAACGTTTAGCAGAAGAATATAAAGTTCCTTTCCTTGGTGAAATCCCTTTATTAAAAGGCATTTCTGATGCTGGAGACAATGGTTTCCCAGTTGCCATAGATACCGAAGATCCTGTAACGAAATCATTTTTAACGATTGCAGAGAAAGTTGCCCAGCAACTTTCCATTATCCATAGCCAGGGGAAATAATTAGTTAATAATGTCCCTCGTGCTTCACAAAAAAAGGCTTTCATGCATATGAAAGCCTTTTTTTGTGAGATGCCATCTAATTAGACGGCAAGCTCCAACAATACCGGGCAATGATCGGAATGGACAGCATCTGGCATTATGCTGGACGATTTGATTTTCTCTGCCAGAGGTTTTGAAACCATATTATAATCAATACGCCAACCTAGGTTTTTCGCACGTGCTCCAGCACGGTAACTCCACCAACTGTAATGGTGCGGATCCGGATTTAAATGGCGAAAAGAGTCGATATAGCCCGAATTAATAAAATTCTCCATCCATTCGCGCTCCTCTGGAAGAAATCCCGAAGAATTTGCATTTGATTTTGGATTGTGAATATCAATAGCACGGTGACAAATATTATAATCACCACAAACGACCAAATTCGGTTTTTCGACCAAAAGCTTATCGCTATATAACTGAAAATCCGCCAGAAAACGGTATTTAAAATCCTGTCGCACGTCTCCTGTCGTACCTGATGGAAAATAAGTACTCATCACGGAAACCTGATCAAAATCAGCACGGATAATACGTCCTTCAAAATCATAATCTTCATGGCCGCAACCATACTCAATATGCTTAGGTGTGATACGCGTAAACAAGGCGACTCCGCTATAGCCTTTTTTTTGAGCGGGATACCAGTAATGCTCATAGCCCATCTGTTCCAACAAAGCAATTTCAGGAATTTGATCCGGTGTAGCTTTAATCTCCTGAAGACAGATGACATCTGCATTTACAGTTTTCAACCAGCCTAACCAATCTTTCTTCAAGGCTGCACGTAAACCATTCACATTATAGGTTACTATTTTCATTTTTTGAATATTGAGATGCTAAATAATAAGGGAAAAAGCTCTTCAACCCCTGATTTGCGAATCATAACGACATTAATAATCCTTGGAAGAGAACAGATCACCAATTTTAGAAAAGATACCCGTCTGAGGTTTTAGACCTTTTAGTTCTCGCTCCAGGTTTAACGCTTCTCGTCTTGTGAGCACGTGCATGCTCATTTTTTGGTCGACTTCTGGCCTATCGTGCTTATCGGTTTTCACAGCTGCAATCTGATCGATGACATCAACGCCTTTGACCAGCTCACCAAATACGGTATAATTCCAATCCAAATGCGGAGCTCCACCAATAGTCGTATACGCCTGACGTTGCACTTCCGAAAATTTCTTACCATTCATTCGTGTTTGCTCCAAACGATCGAGGTCTTCAGGGGTGAATACCTTTCCCTGAACGAGATAAAATTGAGAACCCGAAGAAGCCTTTGCGGGATTATTATCTCGAGCCGCTCCGATAGTACCTTTTTTATGGAATAAACCATCCTGAATCTCTGCAGGAATTGTATACCCTGGTCCTCCATTACCCAATTGAGCGCCGCCAACGGCATTTCTTGAATCAGGATCACCACCCTGAATCATAAAATTCTGGATGACACGATGGAACAAAGTCCCGTCGTAATATTTACTTTTTGCCAATTTGACAAAGTTATCCCGATGTTTAGGTGTCTCATTATACAACCGCAGCACACAGGTCCCCTTGTCAGTAACGATCTGTACATATTTAAACTCGGGTTTAGCCGCAAATGCCAAAACCTGCAAAAAGCAGAATACTGCTATTAAACTAGCCTTTAAAAATTTCATCTGTTAATAATTATATGCTCCCAATTAGAACTTCCAATTTTTTCAATTGTGCTATCTTCTAGATAACGTTTAATTCCTCAAAATAATTTATGATCAAGGACTTCATAATCAGTTCTTGTTCCAAAAGCGTATAGTTAGGAATAGGTTTTACCAATTCCCAATGTGGCCACCCCTCTTCATCAAGACCTTTCAGATTATAAAATCCCATTGCACTGAAAAGACGACAGGTCGCAATGTGCATCAATTCTTCTTTTTCCCGTTTTGAGAACTTTTGAGCACCTTTACCCAATTCCTGAACACCAATGAGGAATAAACAGACTTTGATGTCCGGCTTTTCCATATCGAATAGTGAAGCAATTTCATCCTGTAGAATGCTCCACTTCTTATTTACTTCTGCTGCCTTCATTTTTTTGTTTTAAACAAACTAAGATAAATAAATACACTTATGCCGTTAGATTCCCTCCTTTTGCAATAACCTCTGCACAGCGCTGATCAATCATCTGAAAAACTGGATCGAACAAATTATCGTCAAAATACGGATCGGGAACAACATCATCTCCTAAAAACAATTTCACTTTGTTCAGGTCTTCCTTATCAATCACCTGAGCGCATACATCTTCATAATTTTGTCTATCCATCACAAATATTAGATCATATTCGGCAAAAAAATGCGGCTTGAAATGTCGGGCCCGCTGACCGGAAATATCGACACCATACTTCTTTGCAATGGCTATCGCCCTACGGTCGGGTGCTTCACCAATGTGCCAGTCACCTGTACCCGCCGATTCAACGACCCAATTTAATTGATTATCCGCAACTTTTTGTTTTAATATACCATGTGCAAGGGGCGAACGACAGATATTGCCCAAACAAACCATTAAAATCTTCATCTCTATAATTTTAAAAAACTATCAAGCAATCGCGATACCGTTGACTGATCCAACTAAAGGACGCAAAGAACGCCTTTAGCCCATATAATCAGGCTCTCATTCTTGTCGATAGCAAAATATATAATAAATCATCAGGCCAGAAAAACGCAGCTTAACAAGTACTGGCGCTGTTCGGCACTTCATTCCGCAAAATAGCTAAACTAAAATTATTAAGGAAACAACCAGCTTAAAATTGACCTACATGTTACCAAGTGACATAGCATTTCCACCAAATTTTCCTGATTTCGCATACAAAAACAGCGGAAAAACCCGCCTAAAAATCATTCTGACCAATAACTGAGTTCATTAAAGCCAATGAAATTAAACAATGCTTAGTAAACCAAGCATAGCGAGTTCATTACTCCCTTAATGAAAAAACGTGATCATAATACAAAGGATAAAACCTTCATGACTTCGCAGCCACCAATAGCAATGAAAGCAAACTGAAGGTTTTTTCTGGCCAATAAGATCAGACACTTTCAGAAAAAAAAGGTGGCCTAACCTTACGGCTAGAACCACCTAAACTATATTAATCAACCAATTCTTAATTCAACGCTTAATATTCTACTGGGAAGCTCAATTGAACAGCACCACCTTGAGGAGATACCCCTTTCAATCGCACAATATTACGTTGTGTTGCGCCAAGCGCAGTTTCAACATCGTCTACTGTATTTACAGCTTTTCCATTAACCTCAGTAATGACCAATCCACGCTCTACACCGAAGTAATCAAAGATGCCACCACGATTCACTTGGGTCACAACAACTCCAGAGTTGACACCCAGCTCTTTTTTCTTCTGAGCTGAAGCAGGTATAAAGCTTGCACCCAATTTATTGTAAATCTCCGTTGCACTTTTAGAAGCTTTACCGCCGGTATTTGCGGTCTTCAAGGATTCTTCCCCTTTCAATGTCATGGTTACTTGTTTTTCCTTACCATCACGTTTGTAGGTGACATTGACCTTATCTCCAGGACGCGCACGACCTATAGTTTCACTTAAGACAGGTGAACCTGTGATCACTTTTCCATTAATCTTGGTCAGGATATCTCCTTTTTTAACACCTGCAGCCTCTGCGGCACCACCAGCTACAACGTCTTGAACATACAAGCCATCAACATCTGTAAAACCTTTCTCTTTAGCAAGTTCAGGTGTTATTTCGGTATAGGTAACACCGATATAACCGCGTTTTACATTACCGTATTCGACAAAGTCATCGACAATCTTTTTCACCAAATTGACCGGAATCGCAAAACCATAACCCGCATATGTTCCTGTCGGAGAAGCGATAGCAGAGTTAATACCAATCAATTCTCCCGAAGCATTCGTCAACGCACCACCACTATTTCCTTTATTGATAACAGCATCTGTTTGAATAAAGGATTCTATCGCTGAACTCACCGGGATTTGATCCTGTCCACCACCAAATGGATTACCACGTTGTTGCTGACCTTCACTCAGAATACCGATCTGACGACCCTTTGCACTAATGATACCTGCGGTAACTGTAGATTGAAGCCCTAGCGGGTATCCAAAAGCCAACACCCATTCACCGACATTGACATTATCTGAGTTACCTAACTTGACCACAGGAAGCCCCTTGCCTGACACTTTCAACAAGGCTAAATCTGTATTCGGATCACGTCCGATCAATTTGGCTTCAAACGTACGTTTGTCTGTTAATACGACTTCAATTTTATCTGCATCTTCTACGACGTGGTTATTCGTTACAATATAACCATCATCCGAGATAATTACACCTGATCCGGATGCCTGCACAGGTTGCGCCTGCATTTGACGACGTCCACCACCTTGTGGCATGCCAAAAAACTCTTCAAACATATCGAACGGAGAACCTTGCGATTGCTGTGATCCTTTACGGCTATAGGTTGTCTTAATATGCACTACACCTGGCGACACTATTGCGGCAGCCTGGGTGAAATCAGGATTGCCTGTTGAAGACATAACTCCTGTAGGATTGTTTGCAAAATAAACTTTTTGTTTGTCTTCGAAAGACATACCATCCAACTTCTTATTCTCAATAAGCTTGTAACCACCTAATGCTACCGCTCCACCGAAAACAGCCGTTAATAGCGTTAAACCGACCTTATTCATAAACTTATTTCTATTTTAAAATGTCCTAATATATGCTGATAACTTTTGCTCCTAAAATTACCGATTTTATTCGGATATGTTCAAATGTAATACCATTTCAAGGCCTTCGGAAAATCCGACACGTTAAAAAATGTTAATTGCTAGACAAATGCAATCATTTTAACAAATCTTAACTTTTACCCGGTTTTTTGTAACAAAAAAACGTATTTTTGTTACTACAAATCAACGTAATGGTATCAAAAGTAAGATTTTCAAAATATCAGGGCGCAGGAAATGACTTCATTTTAGTAGACAACCGCGACAGTGCATTTGACCGCGCAGATGAAGCATTGGTAGAAAAACTCTGTAACCGTCGATTTGGCATTGGTGCCGATGGCTTAATGCTGCTTCAAAACAAGGAAAATTACGATTTTGAGATGATTTATTATAATGCCGACGGCAGAGAAGGCAGCATGTGTGGTAACGGGGGCCGTTGTATCGTCGCTTTTGCACGCGACTTAGGCATCATTACTGACAAAACTGTCTTTTTGGCAGTAGACGGCATACACCATGCCTCGCTAGCAGCAGACCTTGTCAACCTGCAAATGATCGATGTACAAGATTATACACGTGATGGTGAAGCTTATGTATTACAAACGGGGTCTCCACATTATGTTGAGTTTGTAAAAAATCTGCAGGATAAAAATGTCTTCCAAGATGGCTACGCAATTCGCAACAATGCTACTTATGAAAAAGAAGGCATCAATGTAAATTTCATTGAAGCGGAAGGAGATGGTTATTTCCTCCGTACTTTTGAGCGCGGTGTTGAAGATGAAACCTATGCCTGCGGCACTGGAGCAACTGCAGCAGCGATGGCTGTTGCCCTGCAGCAAAATTTAGAAGGTGATATCACTATTCCTATCCGCGTATTAGGAGGGCAGCTTTATATTTCATTCCATAAGAAGGGCTCCCATTTCTCAGAGGTATTCTTAAAAGGTCCAGCACAATTTGTCTTTGAAGGAAACTATTAGATTTTTACTCCTATAGCGAGTCAAGCTAATTACAACTCAAATTTTCAACTCAGGTAAATCAAGCCGTGAAGGACGACCTGTTATCTTTGGCATTTAACGATACCTGTGAACAACTTCATAATGAAGGTTAGTACAGGATCTTAACGAGGCTATCCCTTGGAATCGATTTTTAAAATTTCAACGTGCAAATTGCAATTAATGGTATATTTTATTGTATATTAGAAACCTTTATTTATAAGGTCCGCTATTTTTAATGCAACAGTCAAAGTCATTTCCAGTATATAAAATCGTTTATTCTATATGTGAGCATCCCTATCTTGGCTATCTTATTGAGCCACACATGGTCAAACTCAATCCCAACGGGACTTACTCACTACGTTATCAGCGTATATTTAGCAATACTGTCGATGCTTACGCCGCGGAATTGGATGAAGTAGATTACAAACTGATTCGATTGCTCGATGAAATCGAACAAACGAATCTCATCAAAAAATACTATAAAAAAGCAATTAGACCTGTCGATTTCTTTTCCAAAGTTTTCGATAAAAAGTTGTATGAACTTCTTCGGCCTAAAATAGATGAAAAAATGATCCAATTTTTTGAAGCTATTGGAGACAAACCACTTTTCATGATGAGCAAAGATGGTTATCCAGCAGATCAAGAAATTAAATTGGCAACCTCTGCGGCATCGATTCTATTTCATTTTCGACGAAACGAAGAAGAAACACGTTATTTCCCGACAATCAAATACGAAAATCAGCGTCTGGAGTTTATGTTCAAAAATGCCATTGTCTTGACCAATGTACAAGCATGGTTACTTTTAAACAATACCCTGTATTATTTCGATCAGGCCCTTGAGGGCAAGAAGCTCAGCCCTTTCCTGAATAAACGTTACATTTCTGTCGGTAGAAGCACTGAAAAAAAATATTTCGAAACCTTTGTATGTGGACTGATTGAACGTTATCATGTCTATGCCGAAGGATTTGAAATTCAGACCCACCAGCACCAAGCAATTCCACTCCTCCATTTGATTTATGTCGAGGATGGAGCCTCGCAATTACAACTGCAATTCAAGTACGGACCGCATACCTTTACCGCGGGAGCCGAGAATAAGGTTACTGTTCGTATGGAATATAATGCGCAAGATGATCAATATATATTCCACCGTGTCAAACGATCGTTGCAATGGGAAGAACAACAACATGAAAGCTTAAAAAAATTGGGACTACAGGATGTTGATCTCCAACTCGGCTTATTAACGCCAGCAAACCAAACTGGAAAACGGCTTTCAGTATTTGACTGGATGAACAACCATCAAGAACAACTGGAGGCTCTTGGATTCCACATTATACAAAATAGTGAAGAAAAACGCTTCTTCATAGGGCACACCTCCTTAGATATCTCCATTGATGAAGACAATGATTGGTTTGATATAAGTGCTATCGCAAAATTTGGGCCCTATGAGATTCCATTTATTCAGCTGCGCAACCATATCCTTAATAATATTAAGGAATTCACCTTACCAAATGGAGAAATTGCCATGATTCCGGAAGAATGGTTTGCAAAATACAACCATCTCTTCCAATTTTCTGCAGACCGACATGAGCTCAAACTAAATAAGGTACATATTGGTCTACTCTTTGAAATTAGTGAGCATACAAAACTGGTATTTACACGAAAACTACAGAATCTAGCCAACTTTGAAGAGATTGCTGATATTCCCGAACCAAAACATTTCAAGGGAAATCTTCGCCCATACCAAAAAGCAGGATACAATTGGTTTAATTTTTTGAAGCAGTATAAATTTGGCGGCTGTCTTGCAGATGATATGGGTTTAGGTAAAACCATACAGACTTTAGCGTTATTGCAACAGCAAAAAGAACAACTCCAAGACGAACAGGATGTCCGTACCTCACTTTTGGTCTTGCCAACATCATTGGTATACAACTGGCAAAAAGAAGCACAGCAATTTGCGCCACAGCTTAATATTCACCTTCATACCGGAAACAACCGCATTAAAGATGCCTCGCTTTTCGCTAAATATGATTTGGTCATTACTACCTACGGGATTGCCCGCATTGATGAAGAAACCTTGAGTGGCTTTTATTTTAATTACATTATCCTCGATGAGAGCCAGAATATCAAAAACCCAACTTCCAAATCGTTTAAAGCCATCAAAAGCCTAAAAAGCAAAAACAAATTGGCCTTGAGTGGAACTCCTGTAGAAAATTCCGTTTCGGATCTTTGGGCACAGATGCACTTCACCAATCCAGGATTACTAGGAAGCTATACCTATTTTCAGAAGGAATTTGTACAGCCCATAGAAAAGAAAAAAGATGAAGAAAAGGCGCAGCGTCTTCAAGCGATTGTCAAACCTTTTATATTAAGACGTACAAAAGATCAGGTGGCAACAGAATTACCGCCAAAAACTGAACAGGTACTTTATTGTGAAATGACTGAAAAACAATCCGAGTTGTACGAAAAAGTCAAATCTGAATATCGCAATGCCATTCTTGACGGACAATTGGACAGCAAGCCAAAATCTACCCAAATTGCGCTGTTGCAGGGCTTGACAAAGCTCCGACAATTAGCCAATCATCCCCGAATGGTGGATGAGAAGTTCTCGGGTGCTTCCGGCAAGTTCGACGCTGTCATTGAAACGCTTGAGATGGTCATGCAAAGGGGCAACAAAGTACTGATTTTCTCCCAGTTCGTAAAACAGCTCAATATCTTCCGTCAGTATTTCGATAATAAAGGAATAAATTATGCCTACCTAGATGGCGGCACAAAGAACCGGGATGAAGCCGTTAGCCAATTTCGTAAAAACAACGATACTAAGTTATTTCTTATATCGATAAAAGCAGGTGGGGTGGGACTCAATCTGATTGAAGCGGACTATGTTTTTATTCTGGATCCGTGGTGGAATCCAGCTGTGGAACAACAGGCCGTAGACCGTTCACACCGCATCGGTCAAACGCGCAATGTGTTTATCTATAAATTTATCAGTAAAGATACCGTCGAAGAAAAGATACTGGCTTTACAGAATAAAAAGAAATCGATTGCACAAAGCCTGATCACGACAGAAGAAAGCTTTATCAAGTCACTATCTCAGGAAGATCTGCAGGAACTTTTGGCCTAATAAAATATTACTGTTTATATTCATTAATCTTCGCCATATATATCGATGGACGGATACCCGTTACACGCGTAAAAATATTACTAAAAGAAGACAGCTCGTTGTATCCCACGCGCATGGCTATTTCTAGAATGGAATAGCTATTCTCTGACATCAGCTCCAAAGCTTTTGCAATTCGTATGGCTCTTAAAAACCGAATATAACTGATGCCCATATCGTCTTTGAAAAGTCTGGACAACGAGCGGCTACTCATTCCAAAGCGAGCCGCAATCTGTTCTATGGTAAAGGCCTGATCAATGTTGCTGTTCAGATATCTAGCCACACTCCTGAGTTTCTCACTTTTAGGATAGGGATGCTGCATCGGGAAAGCATCTATTGGTGAACTTGTATCCGGAATGATAGCCATCATCGCGCGCAAGAGACAGTATTTTGAATAATCGGCCGTTTTACTGACCCCTCCGCTCCAATCCTGAGCAAATAAAAACATTTCACGCACCAGATCATTGCTAAGAAATATATTCGGTACTGAAAGTACGGACGGCATCTGCTGCCGCTCTTTGAAATAAAAACTATATAGCGGGATACGGGAGCTTGTGCTTTCCAGATGATAGGTTGTATTTGCCGGAATCCACATGTAAAATCTTGCCGGTAAGTACCAGTGCTTTGTTGCTGTAAACACATGAACAATTCCACCTTCGGCATAGAGCAACCGTGCCTTTTTATGTTTATACTCCCGAGAATCGATACGATCGACATACATGTGGTCTACATAAAAATCATATTGATCAGCATCAATAGCTGCCAGTTTTTCCTCTTCCATAACTTAAAATTACACTTTTCCTACAACATGGCGCAAATGAACATATATTCGTCCGACTATACAAAACAAAACGTTTCTATCTCACAGTATCTTTGTACAGCCATATGCTCATGTGCTCAGAGGAAATTTGCTCGTATTCCGAGTACTCCTGTTTAAGTCAAATACAAAACCAGAAAAATTGCTACTTCGAGTACAGCATAGCTGAACTGGATGAATGGCTCCGAGACTTTTTGAGCTGGAAGCTTTGATGATTTTAAGGTAAAGGATACGTCAAGCACATACAAAGGAATAAGCACAGGCAAAGCAAACAATTGAAAAACGCGCAATTAAACAACAATGAATAAAGAAGATAAAAAAGACAAAACAAAAGGATTTAATAAAGTGCTCGTCATATTTGCCAGCCTATTATTATTGACCGGTATTGGCGTCTTAGTCAGACACCTCATTTTTACTAATCAGTATGTCACGACAAATGACGCTCAAATTGATCAATATGTTACACCCATTGCCAGTAGAATCGCTGGTTTTATTAAAGAGGTACGATTTGAGGAAAATCAATATGTTCATCGAGGCGACACGCTGCTTATTATAGACGCGAGCGAGTATCAAACCAAGGTGGATATGGCGAATGCCGAACTCCAAAGTAGTGAGAGAAATGCCGAGGTTCTCAGCAAAACAGCCGATGCGGCAGCTAATAGTATTTCGGTTCAAAAGGCAAGATTAGAGGCTGCAAAAGTAAGTGTATGGCAGACCCAACAGGATTACAATCGGTTCAAGAATTTATTTGAAGCTGAGGCTGCCACCAAACAGCAGTACGATAATGCCAAAGCAGCATACGATATCGCATTGGCGCAATTGCACGCCATTACGGAAGAATATAATTCAGCTCAACTGAACAGCAGCAAAGAAAAAGCAAACGAATTGCCGGCAAGAGCTAATATCAATATCAAAAAGGCTGCGAAAACAAATGCACAGCTTTTTCTCTCCTATACCGTAGTAACCGCACCCTACGATGGCTTTGTTGGCAAACGAACGATCCAACCAGGACAATTTGTAAAGGAAGGCCAGACACTAGCCAACGTCATTAGCGAGGAAAAATGGATCAACGCTAATTTTAGAGAGACTCAACTCGAAAACCTTTCAGAAGGTACTGTAGTCACGATACAGGTTGATGCCTTTCCCAAACTTAGTTTTAAAGGAAAAATTCACTCTTTTTCCCCAGCATCAGGTTCCAAATTTTCCGTGATACCTCAAGACAATGCAACCGGAAATTTCGTAAAGATTGAACAACGGATTCCTATTAAAATTGTATTTGATCCAAAACAGGATCTTAAGAAATTGCGTGCCGGTATGAATGTGGTTATCCATGCTACCCATCAATCCTAATCATCATGCGTATGAATAAATCTTTATACTATAGTTGGGTGCCCGAATGGATAAAACTTCCGTTAATGATATTAGCGATGTTCCCACATCTCATGTTAATGTCTCTCTTCCATTCCAATACGGCATTTACCGCTTCGGTACTGGACATTGAAGCCGAGGATATTCAGTATTTTCTATCCCTGATGTATGGCGCCATTGTCGTTGCTTTACTTCTATTTCAGCGGCTATTTTCCTTCTTCAGAGTAAGAACATATATTCTTTTGACCTGCAGTCTTTCCATTTTGATCCTACTAGGCATTTCGCTGACAAGAGATCCATTTCTTATTGGCATTCTGCGCGTGGTAGAAGGTATTTTCTGTGTATTGGAAGGAGCTTGCTTTCTTCCCTTGCTTATGATGCAAATTAGGCATGCCAAAAGCCGTACGATTGCTTATTTTTTCCTGTACACCTTTATGCTTACGGGATCAACTTTAACGACCTCCTTACTCAAAGAAAGTATTATGGATTACGGATGGCAAGATATGATCCACGTCGTCCTCTATTGGCATTTGATTGTGATTGCAATAGCTTTGCTGTTACTTAACAATAATCGCTTGGGTAAAAAATTCCCCCTCTATCAATTAGATCTGGCAAGTTGCTTGTTTTTATTGATATCATTGAGCTGTGGAGCTTATGTCTTAATTTATGGTCGCAAATACTATTGGTTTGAACACGCCAATATCACCATAAACTTCGCCCTTTCCCTTATTTTCGGCGCACTCTTTATGATTAAACAAAAGACGGTCAAAAGACCCCTTTTTCATTTTGAGATCTTGAGATACAAAAATGTGATCTTTGGTGTTACCCTGTTTTTTCTGTTTTATATTATTCGTAGCTGCCTCAATAATGTTTATACTGTAATGGCTACAGTTTGGAAGTGGCCCTGGCATTATATTATTGATGTACAGTACATCAACGTGTTTGGCACAATACTGGGTGTCGGTAGTTCAGGTTTTTTACTCCTGCGCGATGTATCTCCTAAATATATCTTTGGTTTCGGCTTTTTGATTTTGGCGACCTCATGTTTTCTATTTGTACCCACATTTTACCCTGACACCACAATTTGGGCAATCGGTCTTCCTTTGTTTATTCAAGGAATAGGTCAGGGATGGCTCTTTACACCGCTTGTTATCTATATCTTGACTGGTGTCGAATCCCATCACGTTGGCAATGCAGGTCTTATGGGCACAACAGCTCGGTTCTGGAGTACGAATGTCGGATTTTCTCTTATCCAAAACGTCAGTTATGTACTAAATCAAAAACATTATATTCAACTCGAACAAACATTGAATACAAGCAGTCCCCTAACAATAAACTATTGGGATACATTAATGGAGAAATATGCCGGAATATATGGCGATCAGATAGCAAGCCGTATTGCCAGCAAAAGTATTTCGGGAACCCTAAGTCAGCAAGCAACGTTAATCAGTAACATGGAGATATTTACTTATCTAGGGATACTAGGAATACTAATAACGGGGCTAATATTTTTATTCGGCCCAGCCAAAACACTTTTCATGCGCCTAAGGATACCATACTTGTAAATGAGGCCGCTCCCCCCCTATAGACAAGCTCCATGATTTCGCGAGCAACAACAGTTAAGAAACCGAACGGAAGATTCTTTTTGGCTAATCAACCGCGTATCGCGCGCGCATTGATGACTTAATCGCGCATTGATGACTTGATAAAAACAACAGCAATCAATAAACAACCGCTTTCAGAAAAAAGGGGCTGTTTGCATAGCAATGCAGACAACCCCTTTTCGGTATCTCGTACTTAAAGCTATTTAAGCATCGAATTCTTTAAGTGCTTTTTTCACACGCGCTATGACCTCTTGTTGACCAAGTAATTCAACAATCTGAAATACATCTGGTCCAAACTTACCCCCTACCAGCATAATCCGGAATGGCATCATAAGCTCACCCATCTTCATCCCTGATGCCTGAATCGCATCTTTGAAGAAGGTTTCCAATTCAGCAGCCTTCCAGGTATTAAATCCTTCGAATGATTGGTTAATATGCTCAAAAAATGCTGTTTTCTCAGCAGACCATTTAGGTTTTACGGCGCTCAAATCATATTCCGCAGGTTGCGAGAAGAAGAAGGACGCCTGGCTCCAAAAGTCTTCAACAAAGGTTAAACGTTCTTTCACGGCATCCAATACCCGGCTCACATAAGCGGCATCGGCTTCGACTTGATGATGCTCCAAAACTGTATTGATCTGTGGCAACAGAGATTCTGTCGATGTGCGTTTAATCCATTCATGGTTGAACCATTTTGCTTTTTCAAAATCAAATTTTGCCCCAGCTTTACTGATACGGTCAACACCAAATTTCTGGATCAATTCATCTAAGGAGAAAATCTCCTGTTCAGTTCCATCATTCCAGCCCAACACCCCAAGCATATTGACAAAAGCTTCTGGCAAGAAGCCCATCTCACGGAATCCTTTTGTTGTATCACCAGATTTCGCATCAGTCCAGTTCATTGCATAAACAGGGAAGCCCAAGCGATCGCCATCACGCTTACTTAATTTACCATTTCCATCTGGTTTCAGAATTAATGGAAGGTGTGCCCAGTCGGGCATGCTATCACCCCAGCCGAGGTATTCCCACAATAAAATATGGATAGGCGCCGAAGGCAACCACTCTTCACCACGGAAAACATGCGATATTTCCATAGCTTTATCATCGACAACAACTGCCAGATGATAAGTCGGCATGCCATCTGCTTTAAGCAACACCTTGTCATCGACAAGATTTGTATCAAAAGCAACCTTTCCACGGATCATATCAGTGAATGTTACCGTTTCATCGGTAGGAATCTTTATACGAATGGTATGCGGAGTCCCCGCATCCAATAATTGTTGAGTTTCAGTCTCAGACAGACTCAATGAATTACGCAATTGAAGTCTATTTTCGTGGCTATAGCGAAAATTAGGCTGCAACTTACGTTGCTCATCCAATTCCTCTGCAGTATCAAATGCATAATAAGCATAACCATTCTCGATCAACTGCTCAGCATATTTCCGGTAAGATGGTTTTCGCTCACTTTGACGGTAAGGTCCGTACTCGCCCCCTTTTAACGGGCTTTCATCTGGAGACAGACCACACCATGCTAAACATTCGTTGATATACTCCTCAGCACCTGGGACAAAACGAGTTTGGTCCGTATCCTCGACACGTAAAATAAAATCTCCCTGATGCTGACGCGCATAGAGAAAATTAAACAAAGCTGTACGTACCCCACCAAGGTGAAGACCACCTGTCGGGCTCGGTGCAAAACGCACTCTTACTTTTCTTTCTGAACTCATGCCGCAAAATTACCACAAAATTTTTGATTTGGATGGTACGTTAACTTCTTCAATGAAATAAAAGTGCAGAAAACAGACATTTATTCAGTAATTTGCAAATGAAGGACACGAATACGTAATCATGAAACCCTATCAGATTAGCCAGCAACGCTGGAAATTTATCTTGCTTATCTTTGCAGCAGTCATTGCTGTCGCCTCTTTGGTTTATACCAACTACCTCGTTCGAAATCTTGCGCATGCCGAACGTTCAAAGGCTGAGGTATGGGCTATGAGTACCAAAAATATCATGACCATGCCCGACGTTGATGATGAATTCATTACGTTTATTTACGCCGTAAGAGACAGTCTCAATTTACCAGCAATTATTACTGACGATAAGGAAGACATTATTTTCTGGCGTAACCTCGATTCCACAAAGACAAATATTAAACCCGGACACAACGACAGTGTTACAAAACATCTCGATTATGATCCGGCATATTTTCAAAAGCAGCTCGCGTTTATGAAGAAGAGCCATCCTCCGATTACATTGGAATTGGAAAATGGTCAAAAATGGCATGTTTATTATAAGGATTCTTGGTTTTTGCAACAGTTAAGGGTGTTTCCTTATGTACAATTATCATTGATTGCCCTCTTTCTCATTATTGCCTATACGGTTTTCAACTCCATCCGAAAATCTGAACAAAATCTAGTTTGGGTCGGATTAACCAAAGAAGCGGCTCATCAGTTAGGCACCCCTATTTCGTCGCTGATGGGCTGGTTAGAATTGATTCGCATAAAATTTGATGCCGAAGACGATGACACGCTAAATGAAATGGAAAATGACATTAAACGACTTGAAATCGTCGCTGACCGCTTCTCCAAAATAGGATCTACCCCCGTACTGACCAACCATAACCTCTATGATGTCATCAAAAATTACATGGATTATTTTCGCATACGAACCAGTAATAAAATTGCTTTCGAATTAAAAGGAGACACACATCTTGAAGCACAACTCAATATTCCACTCTTTGATTGGATTATCGAAAATTTATTGAAAAACGGAGTAAATGCCATTGGCACAGAAGGAAAGATAACTGTTAATATTTCAGAAAATATTGCGAAAGAAGAAATTTTTATAGACATTAGTGATACGGGCAAAGGAATTCCGAGATCTAATTTTGAATCTGTTTTCCAGCCGGGTTTCACAACACGGAAAAGAGGTTGGGGGCTTGGCCTTAGTCTGACAAAAAGAATGGTGCGGTACCACCAGGGACAAATTTTTGTAAAAGAATCTGAAGTAGGTAAAGGAACAACATTTCGAATAATCTTAAAAAGCAATTTAAAATATGAAGCCACTCAAATCTGACGAATATCCAGCAGTCTACGCACCTTATATTGAGACTGTCGTCGATAACGTGTTTGATGCACTAGAAGAACAAACGCTCTCCTTTCCAGCATTTCTGGACACGATTCCTGAGGAAAGAGGTAATTTTAAATACGCCGAAGATAAGTGGACCATCAAAGAAGTTGTTGGCCACGTCATCGATAATGAGCGTATCATGGCTTACCGGGCATTGCGTTTTTCACGTAATGACCTTAAAGAGCTTGCCGGGTATGACCAAGACTATCTCATTCAATATTCCCGTTACAACGACCGTACATTAGAAAGTTTAAGCAAAGAATTCACCTTTCTTCGCAAAGCTAACATGATGCTTTTCAATAGTTTTAACGATGTGGAACTAGAACGTAAGGGCATGGCATCTGAACGGCTGACAAGTGTAAAAGCGCTTTTGTATGTCATTGCGGGCCATCTCAATCATCACCGCATTATTATCCAAGAACGTTATTTAAACTCAGACGATGTCAAAAATTTGGTTTCAGCATTACAGCATTGAGGAAATTAACGTATTCTTCAATAAATATCTGTCAGGTCTGCTCGAAATTCAAGCAACAGAAATAGATGACAACTCCATCACGGCGACCATGCCTGTAACAGATAAAGTCAAACAGCCGCACGGCATTTTACATGGCGGTGCTTCTGTCGTTCTGGCGGAATCTTTGGGAAGTATCGCATCCAATCTCGTGGTTGACCCTGACAAATACCGCGGTGTGGGACTTGAAGTAAATGCCAATCACATACGCCCGGTCAGTAGCGGTGTAATCACCGCGAAATGTAGTCCAATACACATTGGTCGGTCCACACATATTTGGGAAATAAAAATGTACGACCGTTTCAACAAATTAAATTGTATCTCAAGGCTTACAGTAGCAATCGTTCCAAAATGAAGAGGACTGTCTGGCTCCTGCTAACTCGATTTATCAACTTGGTCTAATTAAAATTCGACAACGTTTATAAGCAAAGGAGGATAAATTTCACAATTTATCCTCCTTTTTTTTGCCAATTAATTATCAAAATACTCCAAAAATATGCCTTTATTTATTTCCAATATTCAATAAATTTAAGTAGTCTTGTAGGATGGATATTTTAAAAATCAACAAAAATTGCATGCAATCGTTTGTCTAAAGCTATTTTTTTGACTGATTTCCAATCTGTGAACGATAACTTAACTAAATATAATTAAAAAAAATGACCACTAATCCTAATTCGGGTAAAACAGCGATAGTTCCTATGCTTATTTGCTGTGCATTATTTTTTATTCTGGGGTATATCACCTGGGCCAATGGGGCATTGATTCCATTTGTACGATTGGCATTTAATTTGGAGACAGATACACAAGCGTTTTTAATCCTTTTTGCCTCGTATATAGCCTATTTTTTCCTGGCATTGCCGAGTTCATGGATTTTAGGTAAAATAGGTTTTAAAAATGGCCTAGTTGCCAGTTTGGTCTTAATTATTATTGGTGCAGTTATTATTATTCCAGCCGCATCTAACCTAAGCTATCAACTCTTCCTTGTTGCAATCTTTGTCCAAGCTTCAGGTATGGCGCTATTACAGACTGCGATCAATCCATACCTCAGTATCATCGGGCCAATAGAAAGTGCTGCCCAGCGGATCTCTATTGTAGGGATTTTCAATAAAACAGCCGGTATGATAGTACCAGTGGTTTTAGGAAGTATTTTATTAAAAGATTACGACAGTATTTCCAGCAAAATTAAAGAACTGAAAGCGGGGGCAGAGCATGATGCTTTGCTCGCTGAATTATCGGAAAGACTTCACGGTCCTTATATTGGCGTAGCCATTGGTGTTGCGATTCTAGCTATTGTCGTATTCGCGGTAAAAATGCCAGAGGTTGATGTCAATAAGGAAGAAGAAACAACAGATGAAGCTACTGTATCTGGTACTAAAAAGACAAGTATCTTCCAGTTTCCACATCTATTTTTAGGATTTCTCGCTATCTTCTTCTGCGTAGCAGTGGAAGTAATGGCAGGTGATATCATTGGCACTTATGGAAGATTATTATCTCTACCTCCATTTTTTGTCAAATATGGTACTACTTTCACCCTTGTCTGCATGCTTGTTGGTTATTTTATTGGTATTATTTCTATTCCAAAATTCGTATCACAACAGACAGCGTTGCGTATCTGTACAATTGTCGGAATTACCTTCACTGCAATTTCCGCATTTTCTACAGGTCTAACGTCCTATATCTTTGTTGCCTTATTAGGTGTCGCAAATGCATTGATGTGGCCAGCTATTTTCCCTCTGGGAATCAAAGGGCTGGGACGATTTACAAAAACAGGATCTGGCATTATGATTATGGGTATTGCCGGAGGAGCAATTTGGCCTTTAATCTATGGTTACCTGAAGGACACTTTACATGTTGATTTTCAACATGCATTTCTCTTTGCAATGGTTCCAGCATACTTATATATCTTGTTTTTTGCCACGAAAGGGCACAAAATCGGAAAAGAAAATTAATATCAAAACAAAATATTGGTATAACGAAAGGGCGTCTAAAAATAGATGCCCTTTTTTGTGAAATTCTTCCTATTTTTAAGTGATGAATCTTCGTTCGATTGCAACAGGGTTCATTTCAAATGCCATGATGTAGAGTGCCTCAACCGAAATAAATGAGCCTCAACCATTAAGTCGCAAAATTCTATATTCATAAATAATCGAGCAAACAAGCTCACAATGTAATTATCGAACAAATGAAAAAGAAATTCTTTGCCATTGCTTTTGCAGCAGCCCTGATGTTTACTGCAAACGAATCCTTTGCTCAGTTAAAACTACCTGCAGCAAGTAGTGCTCAAACAATCACACAGGGATTAGGGATTGAAAATGTGACGCTAAACTATAGTCGTCCAAGCATGAACGGCCGTAAGATTTTTGGTGATCTTGTTCCTTACAACGAAGTATGGCGCACAGGTGCAAATACAAATACCACATTAACCTTTGAAGGTGATGTTGAGTTGAATGGACATAAGCTTTCTGCCGGAACCTATGCGCTTTTCACGATCCCGAACAAATCAGAGTGGACCATTATTATTAGTAAAAACACAAAACAATGGGGCGCCTATACTTATAAACAAACCGAAGATGCCTTACGATTCAATGTTAAACCACAGGCCTTAACAAATCCAGTGGAGACATTTACCGTCTCTTTTGACAATGTTACACCTACAGGTGCTGTATTGAGTCTGGCTTGGGAAAAAACAGCAGTAAAGGTCGACCTCAAAGTCAATCAACAAGCTAAAATATTAGCTGCTATTGACGAGGCGATGAAAGGAGAGAAAAAGCCTTATTTTGCCGCAGCCCAATATTACTTCAGCAATAACTTAGATCTAAATAAAGCACTAAACTGGTTTGACGAAGCAGCCAAAGCTCAACCCAAAGCTGCCCACGTCCTTTATTGGAAAGCAAAAGCTCAATTAAAAGCTGGTGATAAAAAAGGTGCAATAGAAACAGCAACCAAAGGTCTTGAAGTTGCCACAGCAGATAAAAATGGCGAATACATCAAATTAAATACACAAGTGATCAACGCTGCAAAGAAATAGGTATCTCTATCTAAAAATGCCCCCAGAAAGTGTCTAACTTTTTGGGGGCATTGGCATTTAAAACCTTTTTTATAGCTCAGCTTTTTATTTTATAACTCGTCTTTTAGCAATTGCTCAAGTTCTTCTGGTGAAACGTTCATATTGACGTTTCCATCCTTCGCAAAAGATATCTCACCAGTCTCTTCAGAGACGATAACGGCAATCGCATCCGAGATTTCCGTCACTCCAATTGCAGCGCGATGCCGTAGTCCGAATTGCAGCGGTAAATCCTCACTATCCGACAATGGTAGCACACAAGATGCTGTCATAATCTTAAAATCAACAATAACCACCGCACCATCATGTAATGGGCTATTTTTATGAAAGATACTTTCAATCAAGCGCTTGGAGATATGGGCATCAATATACTCACCGCTGCTTTGATAATATTCCTCGTCAAAATACTTTGAGAAAACTAATAGGGCTCCCGTCCGTGTACGCGACATGCTTCTACAGGCTTCAATAACGGGTTTTAGATCCTCCGTCAAATCTTTTTGTATTGCCTTTTTATTCCCGATAAACGACCAAAAAACTTTTTTTCGTTTCATGGATATATTCTTTCCCACGTGTAGTAAGAACCGCCTGATTTCCTGCTGGAATACAACAATCAAAGCAATTGATCCTACGGATATAAAACCGCCAAATATCTCAGTCAGCAAGCGCATATGCATCTGTTTGACGACAATATAAACGCCATAAAACAGTGCTACGCCAATCAGGATATTAACGGCAATGGTCCCCCTAATCAAACTATAGATATAGTAGATAATAATCGCTACCAATATGATATCAATAACGTCCAATAGGCGAAAGCCGCTAAACAGGCTATAGTCGATTCCATCCATATATGCAAGTTAAAAAAAAATAGATATTATTTGTATTTTTACATCATAACATACAGGAAAATGACTAGACTTTCAGTAAATATCAATAAAATCGCAACGCTCAGAAATTCTAGAGGTGGCAATAACCCCAATCTAGTATCTGCGGCACTAGCCTGTGAACGTTTTGGCGCTCAAGGTATCACTGTGCATCCACGACCTGATGAAAGACATATTCGATATCAGGATGTTTTTGATCTAAAAGCAGAAATCCAGACCGAACTCAATATTGAAGGGAATTGCCAAGAACAGAAGTTTATTGACCTTGTATTGGCCAATAAACCAGCACAGGTAACCTTAGTGCCCGATACCGAAGGACAATTAACCTCTAACCATGGCTGGGATACCATTAAAAACAAAGCCTATCTACAAGATATGTGTAAATTGTTCAAAGATGCAGGTATACGTGTTTCTATCTTTGTTGATCCCGTCGAAGAAATGGTAGAGGCCGCGGCCGAAACAGGAACAGATCGCATTGAGCTCTATACAGAAGGATTTGCTACAGAGTATGGCTTCGATAAAGAACTTGCAATAAAACCCTATTTCAAAGCTGCATTAAAAGCACGTGAAGTTGGATTAGGTCTAAATGCAGGCCATGACCTGGACCTCAACAACCTGCAATATTTCAACCAGCACATTCCTGAGCTGCTGGAAGTAAGCATAGGCCATGCGCTTATATCCGATGCACTATACTTAGGGTTAGAGGAAACGATCAAACGTTACCTCGCTTGTTTGAAGTAGTGCAACATTCAGGGAATAGCGTTCATCAGGCAGCACCCTTGTGGTTGAGAAACTGCAAAAATATTCATTAAAACCTTCGTAATTTCGCTGTCACCAGCAGCTCCAAACGAGATCACAAAGGTTTTCTCTTGCTGAGAGAAAACACAGATTCATAAAAAAGGGCTTTCACAACGAAAGCCCTTTTTTATTGCACCCCAAATAGCGGTGTTATTGCTCAAATGGCAGTTGCTAATGAATTCCTTTAAAGATACGGTTCCAGCGAATTTTCGAAAGTCCTGTACCAATCTCATCCCAGCTCATCCAAGTAAATAAAGCCTTTCCGACAACATGATCTTCGGGAACAAATCCCCAACCTCTTGAATCCAAGGAATTATGGCGATTATCACCCATCATCCAAAAATAATCCATTTTAAACGTATAATGGTCTACTTTCACATCATTGATATAGATCCCATCCGAACGTTTTTCTAACTTATTGTTTTCGTAAACGCGGATCGCTCTTTCATAAATGGGCAGAGTCTGTGCATTTAATGCCACCGTCCATCCTTTCTTCGGGATTAAAATCGGCCCAAAATTGTCAAAATTCCATTTGTATTGTGGATCGTACGGATAAGCACCTTCACCACCAGGATTTCTTCTGATTTCTTTGACATTCGACCACGATTTTACTATAGCTAATTCATCTTTTGTCATGAACAACTGATAAACACCAGGCTGCTGATCTCCACCAGCCGCTTCTATTCTCAACTCCCGTAATCTATCCATATTTAATGGGGTACCATCCGTTAAGACGAGATAGTCCAATTGGCTTTCTGGAGGATCAAAACCCGGTTGATCGTTCACAAAGAGTTTAGCATCCTTCATGAAAATTTTATCGCCCGGCAATCCGACACAGCGTTTAATATAGTTCTCCCTTTTATCAATAGGTCTTGCCTGGATCGTAAATTGGGAATTGACAGTCTGCCAGCCATAAGCCCGAACAAGATCGTAATAACTTGCATTTTGGTTCTCGAGCGCGACAGTGTCACCTGCAGGAAAATTGAAAACAACGACATCATTACGCTCAATCTTTTGAAATCCTGGCAAACGCTTATAAGGTAGTTCAATCAATTCAGAATATGCTTTCCCACCAGTGATGGGCATCGTATGATGCGCAAAAGGAAAGGCAATCGGTGTGTTAGGAACCCGTGGTCCATAATTTAACTTGCTTACAAATAAGAAATCCCCGATCAACAAGGTACGCTCCATCGATCCTGTAGGAATCATATAAGCCTCGATCAGAAAACCACGAATAAGTGACGCTGCTACAGTTGCAAATACAATGGCATCTGCCCATTCGCGTACCATGGATTTCTTGTACGGATATTTAATTTTATAATCTTTGTAAGATTCAAGTGCAATTTCGGCACGTTTCTCCTCGGTCAGTTCAATACCTTCCTGAGTAGCTGCCTTTAAATTCTTTGCATATAAACCATTCAAAAAACGCACATTGTTGTCCTTTGCCCACATGGGCAGAACGATAAAAGGCACTAAAACAGCAGCAGCATTCTCCCAAAACCGGCGTTTTCCAAAACAATGGATAAAATCAAGGTAAAGATTATAGAAAACAAAGACATTGACAATTGGCACGAGCAATAAAATTACCCACCATGTAGGTCTTCCCGTCAATTTTGCCTGAATATACTGGCTATAAAAAGGCACGATCGCTTCCCAGCCATTTCTGCCAGCTTTAACAAACAATTGCCACAAACCATATCCCGATATTGCTGTTAAAACCGCAAATATAATTAATCCCATAATCTACTAATTAGTACTATTTATTAAAATCAAAAATTTCAGTAACCTGATAGAAACCTTTTTTGCCATTCAACCATTCAGCAGCAACTACAGCTCCTAAAGCAAATCCATCACGGCTATGTGCGGTATGTTTAAATTCTATTTGGTCAACCTCAGAACTATAAAGTACCGTATGTGTTCCCGGAACCTCTTCAATTCGATGACTTTCTATTAAAAGTTCCTGTGGTTTTGGAATAAGCTCATCCTGTTCACCAACAACAGTATTTACCCAATTGGTTTTCACATCGCTATTATCCAATATCCCCTCTGCAATCGTAATTGCTGTACCACTTGGTGCATCCAATTTGTGAATGTGGTGTATTTCCTCTACCTGAACATCATATTGTTTATAAGGCTGCAATGCCTTCGCCAACATTCTATTGATATGGAAGAATACATTCACTCCGATAGAGAAGTTGGAGCCATACAAAATAGAACCATCAGCATCCAAACACTTCGCCTTAACATCCTCCAGTTGATCATACCAACCGGTTGTTCCGACGACAATAGGTACACCTGCCTCAAGACAAAGATTCATATTATCCAATGCTGCAGAAGGTACACTAAAGTCTATTGCGACATCAGCACCTTTAATATCATCAGCAGTCAGGTTAGGACGATTATGTTCATCGACAACTAAAAAAATTTGATGGCCTCTTTTCAGCGCGTATCTTTCGATAATCTGCCCCATTTTGCCATATCCCAAGAGAATGATGTTCATATATTTAGAAAAAAGTATAGTTTATTTTTAAAATTAAAAAATTTCAATGAAATACCCATGTTTAAAACCATAAACCCGTATGAAAATAAAACTGTTCAGTCCTTATTGTCTTAAATTTGCTTGGGCTATATGAATCCCTTAATAAAGAAATAAACTCATGGATAAACAAAAGGAATCAAAATATAACCTTTAAAACAGGAGATTTTAATTGAATTTCATGGTCAATTTAAGTCCGACCGTAGGTTTAAACGAATAAGTTCCCGACGCGAGACTAGCATCCATTAAAGTAGGTCCTATTAAGAAAGCCGTTTTTTTGGGTTTATCATCACCGATACTCCAGCGATATTTAAGCATCGAGTCGATATAAGCTTCTGCGACATTCAGGCCATAAACACCTAACGTAAGTAGCACCATGAGATCTCGATTTCGCCGCGCATTATCTTTTGCCCGGATGATAGATTGGTCGGAGATTCCGATGTAATAAGGATCAATCGGCTTACCAAGAGCTTTGTCTTGTAATACCCCCAGTAATTCCTTATAATAACGGTTATTAAAATCGAAAACAAGTACGGTTGTTATTAAGCCACCATAGATTGCAGGTACTTTTATCCACCAAACGCCGCCATTTGTATATTGTCCCCAGCCTGGAAGTACTAAAGAGCGCTTCCAAGCTTGTTTATTTTTTGCTTCGATAGCCAAACGGGTTGAATCTTTAAACACAACCTTCTCTTTCGCCTTCGCCTCCTCCTTCTCCCGTTTTTTACGTTCCTTCCGAGATTCCTTCTTTACGGTATCCTGTACCGATTTTTGCTTTATGCTATCTATTTTGACGGGTGCCAACTGTTTCTTAGGAATTGTATCCACAGTCTGTCCATGTACTACCGACAGTGCAAACACCGCAAATATCAAGCTTATTAACTTGGCCATATTACCAATCTAACAATTCAAGAATGCGACTTAAATCATCTTCCGACTCAAAAGGTATCTCAATAGCACCCTTTCCTTTCGTGCTCTTCAGATTCAATTTGACCCGAGAAGAAAATTTCGACGCCAGATCATCTTCAATTTTCTGCAATTGAAAAGACATCGGAGCTTTATCTTTTCCAGCTTTTTTCTTACCGCCTTTTTGTAACTCACGAACCAACTCCTCCGCCTTACGGACGGATAAACCTTGATCAATAATCAACTTAAAGATATAAAGCTGCTTATCAACCTCTGGAATATTAATCAGGGCACGAGCATGTCCCATAGTCAAGGCTCCATCGCGTATTGCCGCTTGAATGACAGGTGGAAGTTTTAATAAACGGAGATAATTTGTAACAGTAGAACGGTTTTTACTAACACGTTCACCCAATTCTTCCTGTTTTAAATTACACTCCTCAATCATACGCTGAAAGCTTAAGGCTACTTCAATAGCATTTAAGTTCTCCCGTTGAATATTCTCAATCAGGGCCATCTCCAGCATCTGCTGGTCGTTGGCGGTACGGATATACGCTGGAATTTCGGTGATACCGGCCAAGCGCGAAGCGCGGAGACGCCGCTCTCCGGAAATCAACTGATAATTTCCGTCCGAAATTTTACGTACGGTAATCGGCTGAATTAAACCCTGTAAAATAATCGATTCCGATAACTCCTGTAAGGCAACCGGATCAAATTCTGTACGCGGCTGAAAAGGGTTGACAGATATTTCTTCTACACGGACATGGCTGATACTGCCATTCTCTTTTGTTGTTTTTACTGCAGTTGGTGTAACTAGAGGAGCTTCTTCCACTTGCTGATTACCTTTAGCAGGAACTTCTACACTATCGTTTAATAGCGCACCTAAGCCTCTTCCCAGTCCTGTTTTACGCTGATGTGCTGCCATATTATGCGGTTACTGTTTTATTCATTTCATTAAGATGCCCGTTTTTCTGTAAAATCTCGCGTGCCAAATTCAAATAATTTATTGCCCCTTTGCAGGACGCATCATGCATGATAACAGAAATTCCAAAGCTTGGAGCTTCGCTCAAACGGGTATTTCGCTGAATAATCGTATCAAAAACTAAATCTGTGAAATGTGTTTTCACTTCCTCGACCACCTGATTTGACAATCTTAAACGAACATCATACATGGTCAACAAAATTCCTTCGATCTCCAAACTTGTATTTAAACGGTTTTGAACGATTTTAATTGTGTTCAACAACTTACCAAGTCCTTCTAGGGCAAAGTATTCGCACTGTACCGGAATGATAACTGAGTCCGAAGCAGATAGTGCATTGATTGTAATTAAGCCTAAGGAAGGCGAACAATCGATGATAATAAAATCATAATCCTGTTTCACCTGATCCAAGATTTTTTTCATCTTGTACTCCCTTTCGTGCATATTGATCATCTCAATTTCTGCCCCAACCAAATCAATATGAGCCGGTAAAAGATCCAAATTTGGCGTTTCTGTTGATTGAATAGCCTCACGAGGATCCAAATCATTCACTAAACATTCGTATACACTTGCGCTGATTGTACGAGGGTCAAAGCCAATCCCAGAAGTAGAGTTTGCTTGGGGATCTGCATCGACCAACAATGTTTTATATTCTAAAACCGCCAAACTAGCCGCCAAATTAATTGACGTTGTGGTTTTTCCGACCCCACCCTTTTGATTTGCGATTGCAATTACTTTTCCCATCTTGAATGAAAACCTTTCTTAATTAAAATGTCATTTTATACTACATTTCACGTTTCTGAAGATCAATTTGCCCAAATTTTAATCTGCGATTCAAATTAACAAAACTAATTCAGCATATTTCGTACTTTTGATTGATCGAAAGCACATATCCTCAGGATGCTAAGATACAAAAAATCAAGATATGTATCCACTTTGAAAATGCGCTTTTTATAAGTATCAACAACACAATGATTTTAATAATATCCGGAACAAACCGTCCCAATAGTAAGACGTTAAAAATAGCAAAATGCTACCAGCAATTACTTGATCGTAAGTCAATTGAAAGTAACATCTTTTCGTTGGAAGATCTACCAGCAAACATTTTAGAAACAGATCTTTACGGAAAAAGAAGCACCGCATTTGAACCCATCCAAGAAATGGTCAGTAAAGCTGAGCTATTTATTTTCATCGCTCCCGAATACAATGGAAGTATTCCAGGAGCACTGAAACTGTTCATTGACTGCTGTACATTTCCGATTAGTTTTTATCACAAGAAAGTTGCATTGGTTGGGTTATCCTCAGGTCGCTATGGCAACCTCCGCGGCATAGATCACCTGACGGGCATATGCCACTACTTAAGAATGCACGTGCTTCCCCTTAAGATCTTTCTACCCAATGTTCAGAACGAACTGAATGATGAAGGGCAGTTATTCAAAGAAGATACGCTGCAATTTATCAACGAACAGATTGAGGAGATTATCAGGTTTTAATACGCTAGTTTTAGTAGCCATGATAGCGAATTCACCTTAAAACTAATCCTACTCGCGAACAGTGAAACAAGGATTCCGTAGCGTGAAACAAGAATAAAAAACAAAGGGCATCACAAAACCTGATACGAAAGAAGCCTCCGGCAAACACCGGAGGCTTCTTTCGTATCATACGCTAATCTAATTCTTAAGACAAGCAATCCGGGATCTAATAGCCGAAGATCTCTTTAAGATCCAGCTTTTTAACCTCGCCCAGTTTCGCAAGATCCTCTGGCTTAAGACTTTCTTCCTTCGCTACAATACAATAAACGTACGGCTTTTGACTCATCTCTTTCTTATGGAAAGTGCTTAGGTCACCATAAGTTAATTTTGGCGCTTGCTCATAGACAACTTTACGAATATCAGTTGCATTTCCCAAACGTTGTGCAGCTAGATAACTACCTAATATAGACGCATTCAACACACGTTCACTGGCAATTGATTTTTCCAGACTTACTTTCGCAATATCCAACCCTTTAGCGCTTTCAGGCAATACATCCAGCAGCTCATTCATGCCTTTAATCGCATCGTTAAACTTATCAGCCTGCGTCCCAACATAGGCCCCAACGGTGTAATGGTTTTCTTTTTTATAAGGCTGTCCATAATAGGCATAAGTTGAATAAGCCAATGCTTTCGATTCACGGATAGTCTGGAAGACAATACTTCCCATGCCGCCACCAAAGTAATTATTAAACAGAGAAACAGTCGGTGTCAAGGCACTACTGTATACTCCTGAGCTTCTATACCAAAATACTTCAGCCTGCTTCATTTCGAAATTAGCAAAAAGAACCTGGTTCTTGCTTGTTGGCAATTCTGCGAACACGACCGCCTTTTTCGCCGGAACATACTCTCCAGCCCCTTGTTTCAAAGGCTTCGCTTTCGCTACAAATTCCGCGGCAGTTAACGGGCCAAAATAAAGCATCGTATGTTTCATATTAGCCAAATCGTGCAATGCCTTCACCAAATCCTCCGCTTTTAAAGCATCCAATTCCGCGTCTGTAAACACATTATTAAATGGATTTTTAGCGCCGTATTTAGCATAAGATTTTAGGCCTTCCATGATCGCTCCCTTGTTTTCTTTCGCATTTGCTCTCGCTTTTTTAAGACGGGCAATATACATTTTGAAAGCCTCCTGATCAGCAACACAATTACGCAATAAATCCTGAATCAAGTTCTGTGTAGCTATAAAGTTTGAATTCAAGCCTGAAATCGACACCATAGTTTCTTCATTTCCTGCAGACACTGAAAAATCAGACGCCAATTGATAAAAATCCTTGCTAAACTGCTCACTGGATTTATCTTTTGTACCTAAAAATTCTAGATAACCCGCAGCCAATGAAAGCAATTTATTGCTCCATTTTCCACCATCAAAACGATAAGACAGCGAAAACAGTTCATTATCTGAGTTCTTTACAGCAAGTACTGGCAAACCGTTTGCAGTAACCTTCTGAATATCTTTGTTGTAATCTACCCATACAGGCTGAATTTTATCCTCTGGCAATGCTTCTACTTTCTTCAAGAAATCAGACTGGTCATCACGATTGACCGTTACGGGAGTAATCTCAGGTTTAACAACTTTAACGACATTATTATCAACTCCCTTACGCTTATAAACAACAACATAATTATTGTCATTCAAATATTTGTTAGCAAAATCAACCACATCTTGCTTGGTGATTTTATTCAACTCATCCGAATAGCCCACGACAGACGCCCAATCCTGACCCGAAGTAAAGGCATCCATCAATGATTCAGCACGATCACCATAACTTTCATTTTGCTTGATTTCGTCTTTCTTAGCGTTGTTCACAATCGCCGTGATCAGCTCATCCGAAAACTCTCCTTTTCTCAATTTTGCCAATTCTTGTAACAGCAGCTGTTGCACCTGTTCCAAGCTCTGTCCCTGACTAGGATTACCCTGCAACAGAAGCAGAGAATAGTCTTTTAACACATACGGAAAAGCACCTGCACCTAATAATTTTTGATTCTTCACCAAATCCAGATCAATCAGACCGGCAGAACCATTTGTCAAGATCTGACTCATCAGATTGAGCATACGGGCATCCTTTGTTGCAGCGCCAGGAAAACGGAATCCCATTAACATAAATTCAGCATCCGGACCTTTAACCTCGCGGACAACAGGAGTTAAAATTGGTTTCTCTGCATCAAACGTGTAGGCCGGAATTTCTTTCGCCTGCATAAAAGCAAAGGCCTTATCCACCTTTTTCACCACCTCTGTAGGATCAAAATCACCCGACATAATAACCCCCATATTGTTAGGGACATAGTAGGTGTGAAAATATTCACGAATCGCTTTCAAAGATGGGTTTTTAAGGTGCTCTACAGTACCAATTGTCGTCTGCTTTCCATAATTATTATTAGGAAAAGCAGCTGAAAACATCGATTCTACAGCCTTACGATTATCTTTATCCAGACTGATATTTTTCTCTTCATACACAGCTTCCAGCTCAGTATGGAACAGACGCAATACCGGATATCTAAACCGTTCTGCCTGTACAGCGAGATACTTATCCATTACATTACTAGGAATTTGCTCCTGATAGACTGTCTGCTCAAATGAGGTGAATGCATTAGTACCTTCCGCCCCCATTGATGCCATCAATTTATCGTATTCATTCGCAATAGCATATTTCGCAGCCTCTCCAGATACTTTATCGATTTCCTTATAGATTGCTTTCCGTTCGGTTTCATCTGTTGTACCATTGTATTTCTCATAGAGCGCATCAATCTGATCTAACAAAGGTTTTTCCTTTGCCCAGTCTTTAGAACCAAATTTATCGGTTCCTTTAAACAGCATATGCTCCAGATAATGGGCCAAACCGGTGTGATCTTTCGGGTCTGTTTTGCTCCCCGCTTTTGTCGCAATGTAAGTTTGGATACGTGGTTCTTTTTTGGTCGGGCTCAAAATCACCGTTAAGCCATTTTTTAACTTGTAAAACCGTGAATGTGTAGGGTCATTCGTGACGTACTTGTAGGTGTACCCCCCCTCAGATGCTTCTTTCCAATCAAATTTGGCGTTTTGAGCAAACAAAGCACACCCTGCTGTTGTTAGTGCAAACGTAACAGCAGTAATTCTAAATAGGTTTTTAATCATATTTCCTTTTTCTTTTCACCTCAAACTTAGATAAATTGCTTTTTATATGCAATATAATTACAGACATAAACAATAATTATTTACCCATTTGACAGCCTGATAGTTAAGCTGCCTAATTTCTCTCACCACTAACCGACATGGTGTGGCTGAAAAATGGCATTTTTTATAACTTGATTTCGCTACTGTTTAAATACTGTTGTTACAATGATATATCATTCTTATTTTTGCAAAAATTTTAAAAAACGCTAACGTTTTATTTCATGAGATCAAGAATACTTGCTTTTGTGGCCCTGACACTGCTCTCCTTTCGTGCCACAGCACAGGTCACACCCCGAATAGAAAATCCGAATGACACTTTACAAAGCCGTACCCCAGCTAAGACGAGACTTATATTCCAACTTGAACATGAAAGCGGGGGCGAACTCAAATTCAATGAGCGCTCCAAAGAAACCCTTGCTGACTCATACTATAGTGGGTTAAATTTTAGAGTCGGTTTTCAGACCCAGTTTCAAGACTCATTAAAGAGTATTTACAATGAAATATACAACTATCCAATATACGGCATAGGCATCTACAGCAGTACTTTTGGTCAGGAGCACCTCGGACGACCTTTCGCCGCCTATGGCTTTGTCGCCATTCCTATTCGGCCAAAAGTAAATTCAAGATGGAATTTCAACTACCGCATTGCGCTCGGTCTTTCCGGGAGATTCAACCCCTATAATGAGGAGGACAATCCGTTCAACCTACTTATTGGGAGCAAAAACAATGTATTTATTGATCTTGGACTTCAGGTCAACTACCGCCTAAATAAAAACTTTCAGGTAGGGGCTGGTGCAGCCTTCCACCACTTCAGCAATGGCGCCCTGGCATTACCGAACACAGGGATAAACCTCGTCCCCTTGAGCCTATCGGTTTCGTATACACCAACAAACAAGCCTTTTGATTATAGAAAAAGTAGTATTCCACAAATGGAGAAAACAGAGGAACTCCATTTCAACTATGCCTTTGGCTTCAAACAGATTGATCGCGAACACGATGGCCAATATTTTAAATCTATGCTAGGTGCATACTACAGCAAGCATTTCGGCTACAAATGGCGGCTTGGCGCTGGGTTTGATGCATTTTATTCAGCCAGTGGAAACGACGAGAAGGTTGCCGGCGACAAAGCCGGAAAATTCTCCGCTTTATTTTCTTACGGCCCCGCATTCTACATTGATCATGTGTTAAATTCACGCCTTTATATCAACGGAAATGTAGGAGTCTATCTTCATCGCAACGAATTCAATGGCGAGAGCATGCCCGTGTATTTAAGAGCAGGAGTACGTTATAAAGTTTACAAAGATTTCTTTGCCGGTGTTTCCATTAAAGCCCATGGCGGTAAAGCTGATTTTATTGAATGGACAACAGGTTACGGAATTAAACTAGGGAAGAAACGGAAATAGTTAGAAAATAAATGCGAAAGATTCCCGAGATAGATTGAATACCGGATCGGGGACTTTCAAATTTACAGCGAATTCAGCCCATAAAAAAAGCGTTCATGAAGAACGCTTTTTTTATCGTGGGGATTACTGGGTTCGAACCAGTGACCCCTACCTTGTCGAGGTAGTGCTCTAAACCAGCTGAGCTAAACCCCCTAACGAAAAAAAAGCACCAATTGATGATGCTTTTGTGGAGGCTACAGGATTCGAACCTGTGACCCTCTGCTTGTAAGGCAGATGCTCTGAACCAGCTGAGCTAAGCCTCCGTTTTGGATTGGTGGAGAATACTGGATTCGAACCAGTGACCCTCTGCTTGTAAGGCAGATGCTCTGAACCAGCTGAGCTAATTCTCCGACTTTGTATGGTGGAGGCTACAGGATTCGAACCTGTGACCCTCTGCTTGTAAGGCAGATGCTCTGAACCAGCTGAGCTAAGCCTCCATACTTTTTTAAAGAACGCCGTTCCCTAATTGCGTGTGCAAATATAGCTTAAAAATTCTATTCTCAAAATTATTTTATAAGATTTTATGCCTTTAATATCACAACAAGCTAAGAAACACCGAAATAATTTTTAATCATAGAACTTCCAAGAAATACCAAATCTAAAATTAGCACTATTCATCGGATAACGTCTGACCGTATAGTAACCATGCGGATAGAAGTTCTGATTTAAAAAATTATAACTCAAAAACATATTTACCCGTTGTATATTCGCTGTAATCCATACATCCATGATTGGATAGGTCGAAAACTCAATCTGTTTGTAAGCATTGTAAAACTGTCCCGTCCCAATTGAATAATTCGGATTGGCATAAGGTGTATTGAACTTTGCGTCCAGACCGATACTATAATCAATAACTTTATAAAACAGGTTACTGTAATACAAACTATGCCAGGTATACAGCTCCGGAACAGCCAGTGTGTTCTGTTGATCTGTCTTTTGATAGACCACGAGATTATCAAACGTAAAATGGTTTAGTTTAAATTTTTGTCCAACGGTTACCTTCAGCAAATTAGCTTTATCCAATTGTGTCGGAACAATCCATTTATCCTTCTTAGGATCGTTCTGTGGATTGGACAACTCTTCGAAATAGGTATAATTGTTCATCAAAAAATACTCCACCTTACCATGGAAACCAAGCATCGGATTGGCATATTGAAAACCCAGATTCTGAATTTTCATCTTTTTAAGATCTAAATCATTCCATTTTCCGTAGGTATAGTTTAAATTCTCGAAAACCATCTCTGGCGATTTATTCTGTGAATAAGCCGACAGGGTCACCTTTCCAATTTTATCCCCCATGGAGATATCCGCTTTAGCTTCATACAAGAAATCCCCAAAGTTGTGACCAAATACAATCTGATTCGCTTTTAAACTAAAATCAAGACGATCTGAAAACTTATACCCTAATTCACCTTTCACGATTCCATTTTGATAAAAGCGATCAAATGTGGTGCTATCCGGCAATTTCTTCAGCGGCTGTGGATAGGCTGAAGTGTTGTTATAATAGCGCATGGAGTCCAACTGATGCTGCTCCACCCAGTTCATGTCGTGCTGAAAAGCCAAATTTAGTTTCGCCTCATTCCTAAAGACCGACTTTCCTCTGAGAAAAAAGTTATATTCAAATTCATTGGAAACATTCGTGATCAGCGTCTTATCACTGTTCAGCGCCAATGCCTTATTATTGTAAGGCAATGCCGCATTTTGGTCATCCATGTTCTTGAAGAAATTATAGGTCTGTCTTCTTATGCGCGTATTATGCGCCATGCTATTGGTCGGATGGATCTGCATGGTCGGCTTTCCTTTATCGATTGTATCCAATCGTCCCAAATAAAGTGACTGTCTCAGGAAGAATGAATTATCCCACCACTTAGATCGAGGTACCCTTGTGTTACCGGCATCATAGAATTTCGGTATAAATCGATCAGGAGACTGTCTATTTCCAGGCGCAAATGGAAGATCTTCTGTAATAGAGCCATTCTCCATGGCATCCAAACGATTAAATACGCCATTGATCAACAAATTATACCGGTTATTTTTCGATTCATACCAAGAAGCAACTGAAGCCTTTAAATCCGAATAATTCTGTCCAAGGTAAAATCCATCCGTTTTAGTAGAATGGAAATCGACATTCATATTCCATTGGGAATTGATATTCTGCGCCACCCGGGCCCTAAAAACCTGGTCATTAAAAAAGAATCCTACCGCGGACAATTCGGAGTACCTCGCCCGGGCCCTAAAATATTGGACCGAATCGGGGTTCAATAAATAACGTTCCAACGCTGTAAAACCAGACTGAAAGCCAATGGTCTTTTTAGGCTGGAACAATAGATCCCGTGTGGCAAGGCCATAAGCCCCAAGGTTCACACTGGGATTCCAAGGTAAATTCTGCGGATTATAATATTGATAATTATGATGTGATGTATCGATCTGCCGTGTATAAGTTCCTTTTTTTAACATATCCAGTGTGGCATATCGGATATACTTCGCAGAAAGGATGACAGAATCTTTCTTCCCGTCCTCTTTGGCTCTGGCCGAATCCAATGCGCTACTCCAATCCTCTTTGCTCTGCGCAATGACATCCACGGAATAAATAAATAAAACACACCATGCGGCAAGTATGCGTACGATCAACTTCATCTAAAATTATATAAAAACCAAAAAAGCTAAATTCACCTCAATGAACCAATTACCCTTCACCGCACACAAATCCAACAACCTTCTCCTTCAACAGAGATACATGAAGAGGTAATTTATTGCAAAGCTATTAATTCTTTCAAAATTAATGTCATTTTAGGTTCCGCTTTCTCCGCAACAGTAACAATTTCCTGTAATGATACGGGTTTAAGCTCCTCGTGAAAGCCTTCATCCGTAACAACAGAAATCGCAAATACCGGCAGTGCCATATGATTAGCAACAATCACTTCTGGAACGGTACTCATACCGACCACATCCCCACCGATCAGGCGCATATAACGATATTCAGCTTTTGTTTCCAAATTTGGACCTGCGGAAGAAACATAAACAACTTTTCGCGCAGCAATAGCATGTTTGGCTGCAATTTCAAGAGCCTGTCCAATCATCTTTCGGTTATAAGGCTCGCTCATATCCGGAAATCGTGGACCAAACTCGGCCAAATTCTGTCCGCGTAGCGGATTATCCGGCAACAAATTGATATGATCTTCAATAATTCCAAGGTCACCTTTTTTCACATCAGGATTCAGGGAGCCCGCAGCGTTGGAAACAAACAATTTTTGTACCCCCAAAACTTTCATGATACGGATCGGAAAGGTAATTTGTTGCATATCGTAACCTTCATAATAATGCAACCTCCCCTGCATAGCAACCACATTGCGGCCACTCAATTTTCCAAAAATGAGCTTACCAGAATGAAATTCAACAGTCGAAATGGGGAAATTTGGTATATTGGAATACATCAGCTGATACTCGACTTCGATTTCATCCACCAACTTACCTAAACCAGTACCTAGGATGATACCGAACTCTGGAGTAAAATCTCCAATTTTTCTACGGATAAACTCCGTAGTCTCATTTATGCTATGATACATACGTACAGAAAAACTAAGTATATCAAACTTAACTTAATTTTTCTGTACGTACAAATCAAAATCAATACTTGTATTTACATCTTCTCACCAATGGAGAAATTTTTTATAGCCGAAGTGCATTAATTATGGGACAATGCTTTTTCACTCGCTTTACCTGGAGAACTGATCAAAAGCATCACAAACGTGATAAAACCATTAATAATGATCAAATCCAATCCGATAACATAAGGTGTATACACTTCAATAACATAGGTTTTAAGCAAAAATAAGACGGTAGGCGAAAGTACACAGATATAAGGTACAGCGTTATCCCGCACGGCATATTTTGTGAATATTCCGAAAACGAATAAACCCAATAAAGGTCCATAGGTATAACTCGCCGCAGTAAAGATTGCATTGACGACCGAGTCATCATTGATCAGCTTAAAGACCAGAATAACCAACAGCATCACAATGGAGAAACCAAAATGCACATAATTACGCTGCTTGATCAGCGCTGGATCATTGGGATTTTCTTTTTTATTGAAATTTAGAAAGTCCACACAGAAAGATGTTGTCAATGCCGTTAGCGCACTATCTGTCGTTGCAAAAGTAGCAGCCGTTAACCCCATCATAAAGATGATTGCAGGAACAATAGCCAAGTGGTTTAATGCAATTTCTGGGTACAAATAATCGCGTGTTGCTAATTGAGTCACATCAATTCCGTTTTTAGCCGCATAGATATACAGCAAAGCACCGACAGCTAAAAAGAAAATATTAATGACCACAAAAACACTTGTAAAAGTGATCATGTTCTTTTGGGCTTCTTTAATGGTCCCCATCGATAAGTTCTTTTGCATTAGATCCTGATCTAGCCCCGTCATCGCAATGGTCACAAAAATTCCTCCCAAGAATTGTTTCCAAAAATTTGCTTTACTGCCGACAAAATCATCCCAGAAAAAGATCTTGGAATAACTACTTTCTTTTACAGCCTCGAAAGTATCGACGATACCAAAATCTAATCCTTTGGCCATAAAATAGATAGAGAGAATTACTGCGGTCACTAAAAAGGTAGTCTGTAGGGTATCTGTCACAATAATCGTCTTTAAGCCACCCTTGTTTGTATACATCCAGATTAACACCAAACATATAACGACCGTAATCGCGAAAGGCACATTCCAGGCATCAAAAATAAAATGCTGCAATACGATTGCGACCAGATAAAGACGAAACGCCGAACCGATCGTACGGGAAACCAAAAAAATAGCAGCACCGGTCTTGTACGTGGTGTGCCCAAAACGTTCTTCCAAATACGTATAAATGGAAGTCAAGTTCATTCTATAATAGAGCGGAAGCAATACATAGGCAATAATGACAAAACCAACGGCGTTCCCAAGAACAAATTGAAAATAGCTAAATTCAGACGCACCGACTGCGCCGGGAACCGAGATAAAAGTTACGCCGGAGAGCGCGGTACCGATCATCCCAAAGGCGACCATATACCATTTAGAGTTCCGGTTTGCGACAAAAAAGGTAGAGTTATCGGAAGCTCCCTTCGAGGTGAAGTGAGCTACAGCAAGCAGAACTGCAAAATAGATTATTATAAAAGATAATAATATTACTGGTGACATAGTTTGTTTTTAAATAGGTGATTTTAATAGGTTATGCTCAATGGGCATCCTGATAAGCTTCGATTGCCTGTCTTACATTACCAAATTGCTCAAGCAAAGCCGCAGCTTCTTCTTCAAGCGCCCCGGTCTGATCCATAATGATACGTACACCACGACCGACCAGCTTATGGTTTGACAATTGCATATCGACCATCTTGTTCCCCTTTACCCTACCCAATTGGATCATCACTGTGGTACTGAACATATTTAACACAAGTTTCTGTGCTGTACCCGATTTCATTCGCGTAGACCCGGTAACAAATTCTGGCCCAACAATAACTTCAACCGGATACTGCGCTATTTCCGCAATCGGGGACCCTCCGTTACAGACAATACAGCCCGTCACAAGCCCTTTCTCGTTTGCCGTTTTCAATCCGCCGATAACATAAGGTGTGGTTCCAGAAGCCGCAATGCCGATAACAACATCGTTTTCATCAATATCATACGCTTCCATATCTTTCCATGCTTGCTCCAGATCATCTTCTGCAAATTCAACTGCTTTTCTAATTGCAGTATCACCACCAGCAATCAACCCAATGATCCATTCAAATGGAACGCCGTATGTCGGAGGTAATTCAGACGCATCCAGCACGCCCAAACGGCCACTTGTACCAGCGCCGATATAAAAAGTTCGACCACCAGCCTTCATTTTCTCCACAGTGACTTTGACTAATGCTTCAATCTGAGGGATAGCCTGCTCTACAGCAAGTGGCACAGATTTATCCTCATTATTGATATTTGTCAATAACTCATGCACAGACATCTTGTCCAAATCCTGATAATTCGAATCTTTCTCCGTTGTATTTACCATTATTAGTATATATTGTATTTCTTTATTTCAATAAATCGGGTACATCCACAAGTTGATACCCTTTCCCCTTTAATATGCTAATGATATCATCCAAATGATGATACAGCTTATCTTTCCGCCGATCATCAGTTCCCATATGAATCAATATCAAAAATCCATTGAGCCCATATCGAGCTTCGTAAGACCAGAGATTGTCGAGAATCGCTGTCGACGATAAATAACGCCCCCCCATTTCAGGATAGGTATAATCAGCCGCAGTCCGTATTCCTGGTGTATAATTAACCGAATTTAGACCAACTGCCTTTGCCCAGTCGACTGTTTCACTATTATACCATTCATAAGAAGGAATATAATAGGACAGCTGCTCTCTTTTGACACCCGCGCCTTCCAGTGCTTTCAGGTTTGCTTTTAGATCAGCGACAAAAGAGTCACGTTTGACCAAAAGCACCTCCCTACTCCCCCAGTCACTCACCAGAATATGTTTATCGGAATGCCCCGAAATCCAATGGCCATCGCTTAACATCTGACGGACATACGGCTTAAAACCTGGAGTTCTGAGATAATCGCCTGTCAGGAAAAAAGAGCCTTTAATGCCATTATGCTTTAGACTTGCTAATACCTCAGCAGTACCCTCAGATAAATCATGACCGGTAAACACCAGGGCCACCTGCCGTTTTGTCGAGTCGCCCCGGACAATAGCTCCAAAAACATCCCGTGTTACTTTTTTCCGGTAGGCTCCTCCATGGCCTTACCCTCCTTTGAAGCCAACAGATAAATCAACGAAGCGGTACCATCCATTGTCGGCTCATTCGTACTATAATCTCCGTAGTCGTCATGATAGACCGCCAGATCACTTTGAAACTCCGCATAGCTATCCGGATTATTCAACTTGATACCAATCAGATTGCGGTACGTGGATGCCATAATGGGCCCATCAACCAATCCGCCGTCGATCGGATGCTTTCCAAGAAAGGTAAACGCCGAATGCGGATTGACAGGTGTATCGCCTCCAGCCGGAAGACCATATACCATACTCGTGCCCCAAGGGTTCGCCCCGAATAACCAGTCAAAATTAGCTTGGGCTAGCTCATCAAAATGTGTATCTCCTGTCAATTCTTTATACCAGAGACATTGGATCGCAAAGGATACCGTTAAGTTGTTGCTACACCAAATAAAGGGAACTCCCCGAAAAAAAGCGTTTTTCTCAGCTCTCCGATTGACTTGCTCAATCCCCTGTTTATAATACGAAACAATCTCCTCGCGATCTTGTCCTTTTAATCCTTTTGCCAACTCATAATGCCCAAGATTGATAAAAGGATACCACTGATAATGTGCAGCAGTATCGCTATCCATCCAAGGTGTAATCTTTTCTTGCCGGGCGTAGCGTAAGGCTTCTCGTGCAAACTTTTCTTTGTTTGTCATCGAAAACCCCATTGCAGCGGCCAACTGCATATCGTCTACCCAATTATCTTCGGCATAAATATAGGGCGATTTCACAGAAACTGTCTGTGTCACGCCTGGTTTTATATTGGCATAAGCATAGGCTGTTTCCGATTTCTTCGAAAGCAGCGTTGCATATTTCCGATCCTCTTTGTCAAACAACATCGCCCCCAGGCGAAAAGCACTACTAAATTTACCAGCAGTAGAGCTTGTCCCGGTTGTATTGTTCATAAACTTGCCACGCTGCTGTGGCTCGCCATCGATAAAATACACCGGTCTCTCAAATCCACGACCATAGTAAGGATCTTCCTTTGGCATCCGCATGCTGGCATGATCCCGGTCATCACCAATCTGATTGTACATTTGGTTGGCCTTGGGATGCATTTTCAACAGCCAATCCAAGCCCCATTTTGCTTCATCGAGCACATCGGCCCGGCCATTTTTTCCATCAAGACCATTTGCTTGCTTTAAATCACCAAACACCTTTGGAAAATCGCGGTAAGCCGCTAACAGATGAAATGTTGCATTTGCCGAAGTTGTCGCATATTGCAAATAATCAGAAGCATCATGCCAACCGCCCCCCGCATCGATACGGGAGCTATCGGGAATGCCAACCTTTCCTGCATACAGCGCAAAGCCATCGTGTGTATGGCAGCTATCGTTCAGAAAAGGGTTGAACAATGTCCGTTGTTGCCGCATATAACGCAGTACAAAATCTGCCGCTCCTTTATAAACGTCCCGAGCGATTCGGAATGTTGGAGACTTCACATCTCCGGCCTGAACAAAAAAGCGTCCTGTATCCTGCATGGAAGAGAAATCAAAACGAAAGCTCTGAACAAAAGGACCATAAGCCCCATAATCTTTTCCAACAGGATGTACATAGACTGTTTTACCCGTTTGTGCGTTTTTAATTTCAAAAGAACGAAGCTGCCTGATTGTTTTCCCACCCCATACCGCGACCTTCTTGCCCGCTGGAGTATAGCCCAATTGGTTTATTCTAATCCAAGCATTTTGCTGTGCTTTCGCAAAGTTACAAACAAAACATGCAAAAACAAGCAAAAAAGCTTGACGTAAATTTAAGAAGTTTAGACATTTTTTTATCATATCAAGGCATTTATTTTCAAAAAGATCATTTCAATCGATTGCTTAAAACTGTAATGAAACTATTTTGCCATCCATCGTACTCGCTATCACGGTATTTCTCCCATTTAGTGCAACGGGATTAACCATTCCATTGGATATTTTATATTGCCATACTACCGCGCCTGTTTTTGCGTCAACTCCAGATAGCAAACCCGAATGACTCGGCACAAAGACCAACTTGCCATTGGATGTAATTGCAGAAGGTGTCAATTCGTAGGGCAATTTAAGTTTGGACTTCCAGGCAACATCCATACGATCACCAGCAACCGAAATACCTAAAAGATCCCCATCCATCGTCTTCACATAAACCAATTTATGATCTGCAGCCAACCCCATAGACTCGCGCACCCGAATGGTATCTTTCTTTTCCCGCCAGATGACCGCACCGTTCTTCGCATCCAGTGCTGTCATAAAACGATCCGGTGCAACTACAAAAACACGATTGTTTACCCCCACCGGATTGCATGCCGCAGCAGAAAACATCCGATTGGCCTGTCCATTATTCCACTCCCACGAAAGCTTACCCGTTTTGGCATCCAAAGCATAGAATCCATTGCTCCAGGAACCAAAAATTACATTCCCCAAATAATACGTTGGCAGCGTCGATACAAATCCTTTGACCTGGTCAAAACTCCACTTTACAGCTCCCGTCTTGATGTCCAGCGCTCTAAACTTACCATCCGAGCTACCGATAAAAGCCACGCCATCATGTAGCAAGGGTGAACCCAAAACCGCCTTCTCAGTCTCCACCTTCCACAACAACTTGCCATTACCGGCATCTACCGCATAAATTGCATGATCCGATGATCCCGCCACGACAATCCCTTTCCACACAGCAGGCGTAGAATAAACTTTACCGCCGGTACGGTATGCCCATAGCTTTTTGCCAGTTTTTAAGTCAAGCGCAAAGATATCGCCCGCGGTATTTGATGTAATCACGCTATTTTTGTAAACGGCTAGTCCCGCCCCGATATCGCTGGCGTCTTCAAACGTCCAATTAACTTTAACCTGGTCCGCATATTTTGCGTTCACAGCATAACTTGGTCTCAGGTAGCTTATCGTTTCATTTTCATAATGATGGTCGAACATTGGAACAACAACCCAAGGTTTCTCCTGCATTCCTACACCGGGATTACGCTCTTGATAACTGGCTTTGCCATCGGCGATGGTCACGATATTATAACCCCCAACCGCTTTATTCGCACGCAGATTAGACCGTCCCATCACCCCCGGAATTCCTTCCCAATCGTATAATTTATTGGCATGACCATGCCCACAAAGCGCCAACTGGACATTCCGCGTTTTAACTCTTTTCAGTGCGTCAAACCAGTTATTTAACGATGAATCCTGTGGATAATGATTAATATAGATCAATGGTAGCTGTTTATCCGGATTCGCTGCAAAAATGGAATCCATCCAAACCAGGTTTTCCCGAGGAATTTGACCAGGACTCATGCGCATATTGGGCCCTGAATTGGTTCCAATGAATGCGTAGCCTTTATGCTTAAAGAAAAAGGTTTCGCCACCAAAAACGGTGCGAAACGTGTTGGCTCCATTTTCTGACCAATTGCCATCGTGATTTCCCGGAATCACATACCAAGGCAGCTGCAAACTATCTAAGATTCGCTTCGCAAGCTTTAACTCATGATCAGCACCAAACTCGGTGATATCTCCGGAGACTATAACAAAATCAATATCTTTCAATGTATTCAGGTCCTTTACAGTACGTCGCAAATCCTCCTCACCTGTTGCACCACCGACATGCGTGTCTGTTACGTGGGCAAATTTGAAGGACTGCTGTGCTATCGCAACGTTAAAAACGCAGGATAATGCAATAAAAAAGGTGATAATTGGAAACCTCATGCGTAATGTTTTCTTAAAAATAGCGTTTTTATGCATAAAACAGAAATGATATTGCATTTTTATGCATCTTCATGTAAATCAAAATTCATTATGTATTAAAAAGCCTTTCTGAAATTCAGAAAGGCCTTTTAATACAATGCTATCTATTGCCAGCCTGGCGTCTGTGTTAAGATATAGCCCAAATTTGCATATTGTTGAATCTGATTCAGTCCAACAGGAGCCAAGTACGACCGATCGGTAAAACTTACCCTGTTTGCAAATTTCGGAACAACGTAATATCCCACCATAGCATCGGCGTTTTTACCATTGTACGTGATTGTATTTCCTGCTGCGTCACGGACTTTCAAAACACCTTCGTAAGCTTTTGTCAAACGATTTGGAAGGTCCTTTTTGATATTTACCCAGGGACCCAATGAATAATCGACATTGCGTGAAAAGTTCATATAATCCAATTTTTTCCAGCGACGGATATCATTCAATCGCGCATACTCATATACAAATTCCATTCTTCGTTCACGTCTGATTTCCCACATCAACGGCGATACATCCGCATCGCGGCTTGGATCGTTCGGCAGGGAATTTAATGTCAAAGGTGCCGTTTTCTTTACCCCTTTAGCTATGGCATCTGCGTCTAGCGGCCTATTCCGTACCGCATTGATTGATTTATCCAAATCACCTTGGGTAACAGCTGCTCCACCAAAAAACTCCGCAAGAATCTGCCTTGCCTCAATCCAATTCAACACAACCTCACCAAGACGCACAATCGGAGCATCATTTGTATTTGTATTACTACTCCATTTTGCTGGATAAGTTTTTCCAATATACGTCAAGGCTTCTCTAGCAGCAAATTTATGACCGTAAGCAAATGTTGATGAAGCTGTATTAACGGTATCCATCAACGAAGCTTCAAACCGTGGGTCTCTCGTTCTCGCCAAAGATTTCATCGAAAAGTCCGAAGCATTTGTAAGCGCTGAGTTTTGCCAAACCTTTCCATCGTTACAGATAAAAGATTTCAACAAATCCAAGTTAACGCCCTTCTGCCCTTCAGTACCATTACTGTAAGAACCTACGGCGTGCGTTACTTTCAAGGCATCATTATAAGTTCTGAAGAAAATTACCTCTGGATTGCTTGAAAGATCTTCAGATGCAAACAGGCTTTTAAAATCACTTCCAAAAGACCACTTTCCACTATTCATGACAACTTCGGACGCTTTAACCGCAAGCGCGAGATACTTTTTCGCACGATCTTGATCCAAGCCATGGTATTTTTCCCAGGAACCTTCAAACAACATGAGGTTAGAAATAAGTGCCGCTGCTGCATATTTATTTACATAACCTTTTCCGTCATCAGCACGCATATTATCAAGCACATACTCAAAATCTGTATAGACTTTATCCATGACCTCCCCGCGCTTGGTACGTTCCTTATACATTGTAGCCTGATCCATCGGATCAACTTCAACATCAAAATAAGGCACATCACCAAACACAGAAACTAACCTACTATATTCGTAGCCTCTAAAAAAACGAGCTACTGCAGTCCAGTGCTTATACTCAGCCTCTGACAATTTTGACTTGGCCTTTGTTTCAATCCTGGTCAACATCACATTAGCCTTTCTAACCCAGTAAAAATTCCAGGTCGGCCCTGAGTAGGTCGTCAACATATCAGGTGTCACCGTACTCGCACCTCTACTCGTCGGAACAACTGACTCAAAGCCACCTTGCGTTCCTTCAGAAGTAAAGTCATCTGCATAGTTATATCCCACTAAGGGAGCATAGGCCGTACCATAAAAAGTATTATAGCCAACAAAATAATTTAAATAAAAATCATTTGCATACAAACGAACATCAGCTTCATTTCTCCAAAAGTTTTCATCGATTACTTTAGTTTGATCAGGCCTATCCAGCACATCCTTACTACAGCCTACCCCCAATAACATAGCGGAAAGCATGATAGATCCAATTTTTATTCTATTTAATTTCATCTGTCAAATTCGTTTAAAAGTTTAACTGAACACCAAATGAGGCACTCTTAAATGTTGGTGTTCCAACACCTGTACGTCCACCGTTGTAATTCGTTTCATTAAAAATCGAGAAGCCTTCCACCTCTTCCGGATCAATCGGTAAGCCACGAAGCTTATCCCAAGTGAAGAAATTCTCCAACGAAACATAAACACGTAAGTTATTTATCTTAGCTCGTTGCACGATATGCTGAGGAATTGTATACCCTACAGTTAGGTTCTTAATTCTCAAATACGACATATCCAACAGATAGCGGGACTGAACTTGCATATTATTGACATTCGCACTACCGCCGTTGTTGAATGCAGCCGGATAGAATGCTCCTTGATTATCTTTCGTCCAGTAATCGTTTACAAAGCTTGCAGGCATTGCTCCATCTGAAGTGTTAAATCCTGGAATCGCCAAGAATCCTGCTCCCCAAACTTTACGTTGTCCCACACCTTGGAAAAATGCTGAAACATCGAAGCCTTTCCAATCAGCACCAAATCTAAAGCCATACTGATAACGAGGCGTCGAATTACCAATGATCTTCATATCGCCAGGATTATCGATCGTACCGTCACCATTATCGATCTCGCCGTCACCATTCAAATCTTTGAATTTAACATCCCCAGGACCAAAATAGAAATTAGTTGAATTTTGGAATCGTGGCTGATAGACAGGCTTTTCACCATTCGGCCCCTCTTTCAAGAGATAGACGTTATCTGTACTTCCATAATATTTGGTCATATCTGCATTTGGTTTTACCAACTGCGGATTGTTATTTCCATCCAATACAAAATCATTGTATTGGTACAGACGGTCTGTCTCATACCCCCAAATATCACCATATACCCGACCATTATAATTCACACCGGTAGTGCGTAATGACGTATAGCCACTAAAAACAGATTTAGAGTCATCCAAATTAGCCCTAAAATTAATACCCAATCCATTCTCAAATCGGTGATTAAAATCGATGGCCAATTCAAAGCCTTTGGTCGTCAAGGTACCGAAGTTACCCCAAGGCGCCGCAGAACCCAAGGTCAGTGTTGTTCCTTCCAAAGGAGCAAACATATTTTTGGTCTTCTTCTGATACCAGTCAAACGTCAAACCTAATTTATTCTTGAAGAATCTGGCATCCGCACCGAAATCCAGGGTTTCCAGATCTTCCCACGTAACGTTTGGCCAATTCAGTTTTGGCGTGCCCACAGAATTCAACAATGCGCCATTGACGATGTAATTAATCTGACCCGCATCCATGTTTGAAACATAAAGATCAGAAGGTACCGTTTGATTTCCGATAACACCCCATGAACCTCTAAACTTCAACTGATTTAATGTAGCCCTTGACCAGTCCATGAATTTTTCTTCTGAAACTACCCAGCCTGCTGAAAAGGATGGAAACCATCGCCATTTCAAATCTGTTGGAAACTTGGAGGAACCATCATAACGGATATTACCTTCAAATAGATACTTATTCTTATACGCATAGTTCACACGGCCAAAATACCCTAATTGTGATTCCCAATACTCACCACCGCTACCCGTAATTTGGCCCACAGCCAAATCAAACTGAGGATTTGTGATATCCAATAAATCAGCACGCTGTGTCCAATGGTAAGAACCATCGTTTGTTACTCTATTTAAACCAAGGATAAATTTAAAGTTATGATCATCATTCAAGTCGAGCTCATACGTTGTAAATGCATTGACAGTATGCTTATGTTCATTTTGTGAACGCATATAGATATGATCTTGCGCAGAACCATTCGCTGTATACATATCATTGGAAAGATCATAAGCTAAAGTTGCATCAGCATCTCCCTTATTGACAACAGCTCCTTCTTTATTGACATAAACTGGATTTCCTTGTGCATCAAACCGTTGTTTAGCTGCTACCCAAGAATTGGCTGCTGTATATCTCGTCCCGTTTTTACGCCAGCTATAATCCTCATTGGTAAATGTATAGTCTACATCTACTTTCCAATTCTTCATTATATTAACTGTAGCACCAGCGCTTAAATTAATATAATTGCGAAGCATGGAAGCTTGGTTTGCCGCCTCATTTTCACTCCATGGACTCCTTATTGGGTTGTTATTTTCGTCATAGCCCATTGGATAAAGGGAACTCCAGCGATACATGTACAACCATGGATCGGCCGTTGTTGAGTTTGTCGCATAAGGATAGATCTTGTTCCGTTGTGCAAACATCGCTCCACCCCTAATAGTCACATATTTATTCAGTTCGGTATTTAGTCTTAATGCAGCATTATACCGTTTAAACTTATCCGAATCGCCGGCCTTTAACATACCGCTTTGGTTTAACGAACCAAATGAAGCTGTATATTGTGTCTTCTTAATGGTACCATTTAAAGACAAGTTATGTGTTTGTGTGGGAGCCCACTCGCGCACCATATAATCATATGGATCATACGTTCTAACACCGTACTTTTTCGTCGGCGACCCCGGATCTACATACCAGTCTCTGCCATATACCGTTGGATCATCTTTCCCGATTGAAGATCCATATTTTTTATCCCACTCCACTGCGCGTTCATAACTTTCTCTATTTACTTTATAGAAAGCACCAGTTTCGGTTCCGCCAACTCTTTCTAATGCGTCAATGGTATATTTCAAGGCATTAACACGTCCCATTTCCAACTTTTTATATGGATTTTGGAATGAGAAGTTATTAGAATAATTTACGGTAACCTTTTCCGCACTTCCACCTGTTTTCGTCTTAATCAATACGACACCAAAAGCAGCTTTCGCACCATAGATGGACGAAGAGGCAGCATCTTTTAATACGGTGATCGACTCAACATCATCCGGATTTACATATTGGATACTCGGGATTTCCACATTATCCACCAAGATCAATGGACTACTATTCCCTTGAATGGAAGATATTGCACCACGAATACGCATGGTAGGATCAGATCCAACCTCACCACTCGGTACAGTAACACTAAATCCTGGCGTCGTCCCTTGAATTGCCCGGCCGACATCGGCGATCGGACGACTCTGTAGATTCTCCTTCACATTGATCGACGAAACCGCACCAGTAAGGTTACCTTTTTTCTGCGTACCGTAACCGACAACGACCACTTCGTCCAACGCTTGATTATCGTCAGCTAGCGTTACATCAAGCGTAGCTGAAGTAACGGCAACCTCCTTTGTCACGTATCCTACAAATGAAAAACGCAACTTGCTCCCCACGGCAGCTGTAATTTTAAAATGCCCCTGAGCGTCAGTCTTAGTTGACGCAGTACCGCCAATCACAGACACACTTACCCCAGAGACTGGACCTTTTCCATCCTTTACAGTACCTTGCACCGTATTTTGAAACGCATTTTTTGCAGAAGAACTCAGAAAGGCGCTTGTTAAATTGTCGCGATTCAAAGCACCTTCTTTTTTTGCAAAAGAATAGGATTCAGAAGGAAAACTCAATCCAAGAGCAACAGAAAATAGTACAAATTTTCGCATTGATTATAGAGTTTTAAAATAAATGATTCTAGTTAATATTGTTAGTTATTGCTATTCGAAATCAGTATAAAGCAGATACTTTTTACGCATTTGCTTATAGGCTTTCAGGTCATCGGACCAAGAAGCACGAATCTGAGCTTCAGATTGTCCGGCAAGGATTTGCTTACGTAATTGATCTGTCCCCGCAAGCTTATCAAAAAATTCAGGCCGCGCGAAGAAAGTGGATTTATCAGGTGTCTTTTGATAAAAGTCCAACAGATATTTTAAGGTAAATTTTTGATGATCAGCATCCAGACCGCGCAAATCAACACCATAATTGACTGTTCCTTTACCCTCCACATGTTTGGACATACCGTGACGTTCGCCCGGTGTAAACGTAAAAGAGCCATAGACCGGATTTGTATAACCTAATACCTGGAACGGCCAATCCGTACCCCGACCTACCGAAATATCCGTACCTTCAAAAAGACATAATGAAAGGTACAACCGAACAGAAAGATAATTTGGCAGACTTGGCGATGGGATGACCGGCAGCTCATACCTGCTATTATGATTCCAATTTTTGACCTGTACAATCGTTACATCGGCCTGGCGGCCATGCTCAAGCCAGCGCTCTCCATTGATCATCTGCGCCAGTTCGCCGATTGTTAAACCATGGATCATGGCTATTTTATGCCAGGAAACATCTGATTTAAACTTATCATCATGCCTTACAGGTCCATCCACCTGGTCGCCATTTGGATTTGGACGATCCAGTACAATTAATTTTTTATTATGCTTTGCACATAATTCCATTACACGGTGCAAAGAAGTGATGTATGTATAAAAGCGTGCCCCGACGTCCTGCAGATCGAAGATCATCACATCAATTGAATTGACGATAGAATCTTGTTTCTTATTACCTCCATACAATGTAAACAGCGGCAAACCAGTCTTTTGATCAATATCATTCCCAAACTTCTCACCACGTTCAACGTTCCCGCGGAAACCATGTTCAGGCGCAAAGGCAAACTTCAAATCAACCTTATTATCGATCAAGACATCGACAAGATGTTTTTTATCAGCCCCTACAATGGAAGTTTGATTTCCCATTACTCCCACTTTCTTACCTTTTAGTTGTGGTAAATACAACGTAAGTTGATCTGCGCCCGGAACAACAACTTGGCTCGTTACCCTGCCGGTCATGCTGTTTACTGCGGTTTTGCTCGCTTGCGTAGACTTCAACGAATTCCCACAGGAAACCCAAGCAACAACAGAAATTAAAAAGGATAGCTTTAATAAGGCATTTTTCATCATAAATAGACTCTTAGATCATGCACAAATTGCAGTTTTATGCACGAATAATTGAAAATCAGAATAAAAGTAAGTAGAACTTTTCGTTTTTAAAACTTAAAGCAACATAAAAACGCAAAAGAAAGTAAGTATTCACTTACAAATTAGTTCTGTAACAGGAATTAAACCGCAATATATTAGTTGAGACTGAAAGCAAAAATACATTACAATAAATTGAAATACAGTTGATTACAATAAATCAGGCGATTAAAAAGAAAAATAAGTAAGTGTGCAGAGCACACGCTCACGTAACAAATCAAATACAATTAACATTTTATTAACAATACAGCAAAATACAGCAAACCAGCAAAATATATTGCAAAACGATCACCAATTGCACACTTATTACTTATTCCTGTAGGAAAACGCAATTTACCTGCAGAACGAAATTTTTCGATTAGGCATGATTTAAGGTAGGGGGTTCAATTTCAGATCGACAAGATGCTTTCTTAGCTCATGCATAAATTTATCTCCCGGATCATCTTTACCCGTGATGTAATTGGGATCAGTTTCTTTCCACCAGCTTGTTTTCTTAAAACGTTGGTACTCATGGTGACCTAAAACAAATTCGATGGGATATTTTTTACTGAGGTAACGGATAAGCTCTTCATTGGCTTTTAGTTGCGCATCAGTCAGTGGATTCTGACGACTACCTATATTTTCTATCCCTATTGCACAATAATTGAGACCTATGGTATGCCGCGCAAAAATAGAATCTGGTAAAAACTGATAAATCGTACCGTCACGATCGATGACAAATTGCGAAGATACATTCAAGGCACTGGCCTTGGTCAGTTCCGGACGCCCCGGAAGCCGCGTAGGATTGAATGTATTAAAGGTCGCTTTCACGCTGTTATTCGCGGTCCAATGCACTACCACCATTTTGGGATGGATAACCGGAGTCGACTGCGATAGACCGTGCCGATTTTTGAGGTACTCCAATGAAAGTTGAATACGGTTCTTATCCCAGGTAATCGGTTTTTGAATAATTTTGGGTGATTGTGCAAAAAGCACAAATGGTATAAAAAGAAGAAGGAAATTAATACAATATTTCATAACAAAAAACAAACTAGATAAAGAAAGCCGCAGTTGCGGCTTTCAAATTTAAAATTATTCTTTGGTATCCCACCAAACCGGGAATGACCATATATCATCACTTAAAGCATTAGGATGTGATGCCATTAGACTTTGAGCATTATAGTTGATCTCATGCGACACTTGCCTAACACGTCTAAATTGCTTACCATCGGGTATTTTAGTTTTTGCGGCCGCTGTAACCGTGTACTCATAGGGAACGCTCCAGCCTGGATATACATTAGCACTAAAATCGTACCGCCGCATGTCATTCCAATTCTGTTGCGTAAACGACATCGCTATAAACTTTTGCGTCATAATTTTCGACAGTGTAATATCCGCAGCAGTTCCGATTCCTTTTTTGATAAATTCATCAATTTTACTTTGAGCCATCGGAGATTTGCTTTGATTGACGTTACCATAAGTAGCCAACTTAAGATTCATAAGATCGATGTGCCCTTGTATAGCGGTTTTATAAGCGGCAAAAGCACCAGCCTTATCACCTTTTTTAAATAACACCTCTGCCTTAATAAAATTCATTTCAACAGCCGTCAAGAGATGAGTCGGTGCATCAGGCCTTGAATAAAAAGTGCCACTTGCAGCAACTACACCATCGTCCCATTTATAAATATCTGGTGTTTTCTCTGCCTTTGCATTCGAGGTACTTCTGAACGAAACATATACTGTATCACCCCATCGGGCAGTATTCGCTGAATTGATATACCAACTATGCGGTGCCACCGAACGATTATTACTTGTAATAGCAACATCTTTGGCATTATAAGAAGCGACAATGGGACCTGATTTCATACGAATATCAGACTGCATATCAACTCCTTTAGAACGCGTCATTTTCTTCGGAATACCATATTCTGCCCATGGAATCAACTTATCTGCTCTCGGATCTTCGACATTTTTGTTATCAAAATTAGTTAACAAATTCTCATACCATTTGGTAACCAGAATATTGGAATTCATCCCCACATTATCATAAACAATGGAAGTCTTCACTGGATCTGCAAACAAAATATCACCAAGATTATCTCCCTGCACATCAACATGATTTACAATTGTACTTTCATTAATGGATAATGGCGCATTATTTAATGCAGCCAAAATATCGTCGGGCTTATACAAACTTGATTTTTTCGATAAGTTATTTAGCCAGCGCGCTTTTACCCCATAACACATCTTTATCCATTTCGAAACATCTCCACCGTTCCAGCTATCTCCCGCTGACAAAGCTGTAGCTGTGGCAGGCTGCTCCATTTTGAGATAAGCAATAGCCTCATCAATTTCCTTTAAGCAACCTTCAAAAATAGTCTTTCCGTCATCAAATTTAGGCGTAATTGCGGTACCTAATGCCTCTGTATACGGCATTTCCCCGTACCAATCCGTCATAAGCATAAAACCCATGGCACGAATAGCCTTCATTGCACCAATATAGTGATAGGCATTTTCTGCTTTGGCTTTCGCCTCTAAATCAGAGAAATTGGCGCCTGCTCCAACAAAAAAGAATTGATAAGGCGTTGTCGACATCCCAGCTATGGGATTCCATCCTGCGATCATACTATTGGATGCAGTGCTACTCGTAAAACTCAACTGTTGCGTCACAAAACCCGCTCTTGCACCAGCAGTACCTTGGGCATATAAATAATAATGCTGAATCCATGCCAATCGACTATCAACTGACGCCACAGTGCTAGAGGGTGTATTGGGATCCACATTGATATCTAACCAACCCTTACTACAGGAAGAAAGAGTCGCCACCCCTATCAACAAGGCCAATAAATATTTTGATTTTTTCATAATGTGCTTAGAATTTTAAATTAACACCAAAAGTTACACCTGCAGTACTTGGCACTCCATTATAATCAATACCAACGGAACTCGAACCTGTCACTCCCGATCCTGCCGCGCTAGCTTCTGGATCAAGCCCTTTGTAATTGGTCAAAAGCCATAAATTCGTACCTGTAAGCGTGGCTGTCAATCCTTTAATAACTTTGGAAACATTAGATTTTTTAAGTAAAGAATTTCCGAAATCATAAGAGACGGAAACAGTGCGCAATCTCAACCAGTTGGTGTTTTTCATAAAATTGGCACTCTCTTTCACATAATGTATCCCCCAATAGTCTTGAATAATCTTTTTACCACTTGTTTGCGCTCCACTCACCAAATAAGATTCATTTGCGTTGAATGTAAATGTTTTATCCTCATAAACTGGAGCTGCAGCTGTCCCAGTATTCACAACACCAGACAATGTCAATTCATCACGTTCCAATGTACGCATGCTCAATCCATTAAGTGTCATCGCATAATCGGTTCCGTTATAAATATCACCGCCAATACGATAGTCCAACAAGAAGGAGAGGTTGAAATTTTTATAGGTTAAACTATTATTTAAACCTCCAATTAATTTCGGCTCCCGATTTCCGATATTATACGTAGCTGAATTATCACTCGTTGGCATACCCGTATTGGCATCAAGAATCAACCTACCATCCGGAGTGCGTGCATATTTCGATCCAGAAATACCCATAAAACTTCCGCCATTGAATGACGCAGCCTTAGCATTACCAACTTGCACATCTGTAACATAAAGAATGTCTACGCCAGAAATCAGGTTATCTACTGTTCCCTTATTTCGAGACATATTTAAGGTAACATCCCATTCAAAATTTTCTCTTTTAATAGGTTTACCTGTTAAGGAGAGCTCCATACCTTTATTGTAAATATCGCCAGCATTGACCGAGACGAATATATAGCCCACAGACTGTCCTAAACGTGGTGAAAGGATCTGATTATACGAATTATTGGTATAATAAGCGTAATCTAAGCCCAATCGACCGTTTAAGAAACGTAGTTCAGCCCCAACTTCAAAAGATCCCGTAGTTTCTGGTTTAAGATTTGGATTCCCTTTTGTCCAGCTATTTCCTGTTGCAATTATTCCGCCCAGGGATTCTCTAGGTGTCCACAGATAGGTATTTGTAGCATATGGTGTAGCATCTTTACCAACACGTGCCCACGAGGCACGCAACTTACCAAAGCTCAGCCAGTCTAGACCTTTATCTTTCAACAACTCCGTAAAAACAAAACTTCCTCCCACAGATGGATAAAAATAAGATTGATTGGCAACCGGAAGCGTGGATGTCCAATCATTTCGACCGGTTACATTTAAGAAAAGGAAATTTTTATAGGAAGCCCGTAATTCACCATATAGGCCATATAACCTCTTCTTGGAGGTAACTTCATCAAAAAGCTTATTTGCTTTATCAATATTTCCAAAACTATAGAAGTTATTAACGACAAAATCATACCCCATCCTTCTATTTGTATTCACCTTGGTCTCTTCAGCAAAATAACCGATCATAGCCCCTAAATCAAAATCACCTATTTTCTTATTGAAATTTGACATTAAATTGGAAGACCAATAGTTGAATTTCAAATCATTCTCAGACATCATACCGTTTTGCCAAAGCTGTTTAACAGCCCCTTTTTCAGCAATTAATGTAGAGTTTTTTGTTAAATAACTATCCATCCCGACGCGATAAGAGACATTCCACCAATCAAAAATGTTCATATTGGCATTAATACTTCCCGTAATCCGTTCTGTATTATCGGTCAATTTATTTTTATTAATCGTCCAATAAGGATTTTCAACATCATCCTGAAGCTCCTGCAAGCCTTCGAACATCCGATACTTAGTTCCATCATCGTTTAGATATTTCTTCATATCATCACTTCTTGACCAACCGTAAACTGAAGAAATTGCCCCGGCTCCCCCAGAACCATACAGCCCTGCCGAAGTTAAAGTCTTATCGGTATTCGCTAAAGTATAGGCCACATTGGCTCCCACACTTAATTTTCCAAATTTTTGATCACCATTAAAGCGAAAAGCCGTTTTTCCATAACCAGTTTCTGGGATAATACCCTGTTGATCAAAACGTGATCCAGACAAATAAAAAGATCCATTCTTGTTTCCCCCAGTAACATTGACTGTGTTATCAAAAACGGTAGCCGTCCGGAAAAAGTCTCCAACGTTATCATACACCTTGTCTCCTGGCTTGAATGCCTCTCCCCAAGATTGTGTTGTATAAGTATCTAATGTCCCCGCGCTATTATAGTAGCCACGCTTGTACTTACCTTGTTGTTCTGGTAACCGATTAGCCCAATTTGCAGAAAAACGATTCGAAAAGCCTATTTCAACGCGCCCTTCACTACCACGTTTCGTCGTAATAACAACAGCTCCAGCCGCTGCACGTGATCCATATAACGCCGCTGCCGCAGGGCCTTTTAACACGGAAACATTTTCAATATCTTCTGGATTAATATCCATGACACGGTTGCTATTGGAAGTTGACGTAGCCTGCATTCCATCAAACCCACTATTTCCTCCAATGGGCGTTGAATTATCGTAGATAATACCGTCGACAACAAACAAGGGCTGGTTATCCCGCTCAAGTGAAGTACCCCCGCGAAGGATAATCTGCGCACCTGCACCTGCTGCTCCAGAAGATTGTGTTACATTAACCCCTGCAATCTTCCCTGCCAATGAATTGACCACGTTAGCCGTCTTATTCTTCATCAACTCATCCGATTTTATGTCCTGAACAGCATAGCCAAGCGCCTTTTTTTCCTTCTTAATTCCCATGGCCGTCACAACCACCTCTTCAAGCGCTTCCTCACTGCCAGAAAGCGTAACATTGATCGTTGCATTTGTCCCAACCAGTTGTTGTCTTTCCTGAGAACCCACGGCTCTGAAAATCAAAATATCGCCTGGCTCCGCATTGATGGTGAAACTTCCATCAGGCTTGGTCTGTGTACTGACAGATTTACCTTTGATGCTCACGGTTACATTAGGCATTGTACCACCATCAGAAGCATTCGTCACTTTACCCGTTACAGTTTTGGTCTGTGCCCATAAACTGGTTGACAGCATCACCCCTGAACAGAATAAGAGAATTTTTTTATTCATGGTTTTTAGTTAGTTGTTAATAATTTTCCATAACGGGCGGTTCCAACCCTAAGTTTATATCAATTACTACACAATAGTATGAAAAGCTTCCTATTTTTGCAAGCTTATGCATAATTATTTGAAAAAGAAATAACAATAAACACATTAACGCACAATCTGACAGCAAAAAAACCATTAATCCCTATAAAAACAGATACAAAAACGCACAGCACAGCAAAATAAAAACCAAAACATCTTATAAAAGCATTTAGCAAGGCCTTTTCACCGAATTTGATAGCAGAAAACAAACATTAGCACAACAAAACCACCAATAGCATGCAGCATCCAACACATAACAGCGTGCTTACGCAAAGGAATAACCCCCAATCCCATTTCAACACATACATTTCAGGTAGATGAAGAGACAGGAACATTTACACTCACCTGGGAATATGATGCAAATACTGTATCACAACATAACATCAGTTCAAGTGATTGCCGTTTGCTACTATACAATCCCGATGAGTGCGCTTTCACAAATGAAAGCATGAATCCTCTTACGCATAAAACACAGACAGCTATCCTGTCCCGACAGCAAACCGTCGGCAACTATCATGTCTATGTATTTTTCTACAAAACAGACGGAAGCGATGAATGCACAGACAGTAAATATCTAGGGACATTTGAATGGTAAGAAAGGAAAGAAGGCCTAGGAGCTCAGACTGATCTTCACATCAAAATGCTGCTTGATATAGGCCTGCTGCTCCGCAGAATCTGTCTCCAGATCATGAATAGCACGGTCTCTTTCTTTGTCGACTTCCATCTTCACCACACAGCGGTAGAAACGAAATACATCTTTTTCGGTCTCCAATATTAACCTTGGCACCCGGGCGGGCTTGCCTGTTTCATCTTTTGCCACCATCGTAAAATAAGAGGAATTACAATGCTTGGTTTCGCCCGTCTGAATATTCATGGCTTCTACCCGAATACCGACTTCCATAGAAGAGTTACCTACATAATTCACAGAAGCGATCAATGTCACCAATTCGCCCACCTCAATAGGCTTCAAAAAATCAACTTTGCCAACGGAGGCCGTCACACAATAATGTGCAGAAAATTTAGATGCCACCGCAAAAGCGATCTGATCCATCAAAGATAAAATATAACCGCCGTGAATTTTACCGCCAAAATTAGCATTGGAGGGCAACATCAGCTGTGACATCCGAATCACAGATTCGCTTACCGTTTTATAGATTTCTTCCATACCCATAAATTTACTTTGGATAGATTACAATTCAAAACAAAACCTGAATGAATCACATGGGCTTACGTACACGCGCCAACAGAAGGTTCGTCCTGACCATTACCGATAGATAATGATACAAAAAAGGGATATCCAAAATTCAGATATCCCTTTTTTACGCGTTGATGAAACAACAGCTCGTTATTTTATCTTCTCTGCGGCATAAGGACCTTCGTTGCTCAAACGGTCAACAGCCTTTACCGCAACATACTGCAGTTTTTTGTTGTTCAATGTCGTTGGGATCTCCTTACCTGTAACCCCTGGATCCAAAATCTCATATTGCCATACGCCACCGTAGTTGAGATACAATACCCATTTTGCAACCTGATCAATTTGCTGGTGCTGCCATTTCACAAAAGTAGTACCACCCTGTGGAGTTACCAACAAAGTCGGTTTCAACAAAGGATTTGCATTCAACCAAGGACTTGTTGGCACCAATGCTTTCACCTGATAAGGCCCATCGACCAAAGCTTGTGTCATAGCCGGATTTTTGATAAGCCCTGCCAGACTCCAGTGGATCACCCCTTCCCGGTTATCAGGCAATAGTGTACGTGCTGCCTCCACTTGATTAACAATTTCCTGAACATATTCCGGACCACGTCTGCCAACTGTATTGATGCCCGGCCAAAGGTGGCGTCCCATGGTATTCTCACTTTCCCACCATTTTAACAAAGCCGTATAGCTTTGTCTGGCTGGCTGTATAGGCCAATACAACTGGGGAGCAAAATAGTCTATCCAGCCTTTGTTCAACCATAATTTAGCATCTGCGTAAAGCATATCATACTGGCTAGATCCCTGGATTCCTGACGGATAACCCGGTTTCCAGATACCAAAGGGGCTGATACCGAATTTTACAAAATTCTTCTCTTTCTTAATATCCTTATAAATCCGTTCGATAAAGGTATTCACACTATTTCTGCGGAAGTCTCCGCGTGATAGATCCCCGCCATTACGTTTGTATTCATTGTAACTATCCGAATCCGGGAAATCCTGTCCACCATTATATTCCGCGTAAGGATAGAAATAATCATCGAAATGCACACCATCGATATCATAACGCTTGACAATATCCATAACCACACGTGCAGCGTGGTCCTGTGTAGATTGTTTAGAAGGATCAAACCAATAATAGCCCTGCTTCAATTTGACAACCGACTCAGGCATTTTACGTGCCATGGAAGCTGAAGTAACAGCACCGCCAGCAGTATGATGGGCACGGTAGGGGTTCAACCAAACATGCAGCTCAATTCCTCGTTTATGCGCCTGCTCAACCCAAAAATCAAGCGGGTCATAATAAGGGGAAGGTGCCTGTCCTTCTGTACCTGTCAAAAAATAAGACCAGGGTTCAAGATCACTTTTATAAAATGCATCGGCTGATGGACGCACCTGAAAAACAACAGCATTAAAATTATTGTTTTTCAAAAAATCCAAAATACCAATTGCTTCCTGTTGCTGCTCGGCGGTACTCAGGTTATTTTTGCTCGGCCAATTGATATTGGCAACAGAAGCCACCCAAGCGGCGCGAAACTCGCGCGGTAACACCGGAAGATCGACAACAATTTCCTTCTTCCTTTCTGCAACCGGCTGTTCTTTTGTTTCAATTGTATTTTTCACCCGTTCGCGCTTGGGTACCGAAGGTGGATCTTTTTTTACAATTTCGACATTTGTAGTTGTGGTATTGACAGGCTCCTGTTTCTTATTTTTCTTGGATGAACAAGAAGATAAAACAAAAAGTGCTGTCGCTAAAAATAATAGGGAACGTTTCATCAAGCTATAGAATAGTGTTTTTTCAAAATAACGAACGAAGATACATATAATATTAGTCAATCACGGCCAATCGGTTAATCTTCTCCGACATAGATCAACGCTTGAACTCTCCATTGAAGATCACCTGCTCCAGCTTAAAGTCGTCGTTAAAGACAATGACATTCGCTATGCTCCCCTTATTGAGGTTTCCAATATCCGTCCTTTTTAAAAGATTTGCGGGATACCGTGTTGCCATTCGGATCGCTTCATCAAGCGATATACCAACTTTTTGCACAGCATTTTTTACCCCCTCAAGCAAGGAGATTGCCGCTCCTGAAATGGTGCCATCAGGCAGGGAATAATAGCCATCGTTCAATACGTGATGATAGATGTCTTTATCGCAGGCGGCTACCGCATCTGTAATCATAAACAGCCGCTCAGCCATCTGACGTTTCGCAATTTTTACGGCTTCAAAGCTGACATGATGTCCGTCTACAATAATACTTGCTTGTGCTGTCGGATGATTAAAAATTGCGCCGACCAACCCGACTTCGCGATGATGTAAAGGCGACATGGCATTAAACAGGTGAGTACTTGTTGGAATTCCCAGATCATAGCCGTGGGTACCTTCCTCAAAAGTCGCATCACTATGCCCAGCACTGAGCAATAGATTATAGCCCTGCAAATGCTGTAAGATATCATCAGCGATACATTCTGGCGCAATGGTCATCATCTTGACAACCTGATTTCCGGCCAAAAGATCGTCAATCTTTTCCTTTGTAGGCTCGATGATTAATTCCGCGGGATGTGCACCTCGTTTTTTAGAATTCAAAAAGGGGCCTTCCAGATGCAATCCTAGAAATGCATCGTGCCGAAAGCCTTCTGCCACTCGAATGGCATCCTTAAATACGGGAATGGTATTGGTCGCTAAGGTCATCATAAAAGAAGTTGTGCCTTTACGGACCAAACCCTCAGCGATGCGTTCCAAAGATGCTACACTACGTTCGGCAGAATACAAGTCCGATCCGTCACCATACAATTGAAGGTCAATCAGCCCAGCACAAATATTAGACCCGCCGACTGGATAACTGGTATAATCTGCAGGCACCTCATCATCATGGACAATCGCTACAATTTTACCTTCGCTGATCAGCAATGCTCTTTGCTCCAAAATCGACTCACCAGTGTATATTTTGCCACCAATTAATGCTATCTTATTCATATAAATTCTATTTCATTACCAAGTTACCAAAATTCAAAAAAAACCTGTCACTTGCATAAGATTTTGTTTTGTAGTCTACAAGAAATCCGTTCAAAGTTTTTGATCTTTTCATTTTCACTTTCTAATTTACTGTTGTAACTTAGTTCCATGTACTTCTTTAGAAAGCGTAACGCCGATCGCCCCACAAATGGCAGCATAAAAGCTATGCATATTATTAATGCAACGGCCATTATTGTCTTTTTATTGGGCCTGATCTACAAAATATTTTTTACATCCTAAACACTGTTATCCATGTCAAAAAAAGAAATTTTAAATACCGACAAAGCTCCTGCTGCAATAGGACCATATAACCAGGCAATCAAAGCCGGTAATACATTATATGTCTCTGGACAAATTCCTCTGGTTCCCGAAACAATGGAATTAATTTCATCGGGTGTGAAAGACGAAGCGCATCAGGTACTAAAAAATGTAGAAGCTATCTTGACCAATGCGGGATATACTTTTGAAGATGTTGTCAAAGCTTCGATTTTCTTAAGTGATATGGGTAATTTTGCCTTAGTCAATGAAGTCTATGCCGAATATTTTAAGGAAGCGCAACCAGCGCGTGAGTGTGTTGCGGTAAAAACCCTTCCTAAGAACGTAAATGTCGAAATTTCGGTCATTGCCTGGAAAGATTAATCCGTGGAAAATAACAACGAAACAGCAAGCCGCGGAAAATATCTTTTCGCGGCTTTTTTGGCCCCTTTTATCTGGGGATTTATGTCTATCCCTGTACGCTGGATACGCGGCTATCCGGCGGAGGATATTCTCTATTTTAGAATAATAACTGCACTTCTAGTCCTTTGGATATATCTGCTGCTGTTTCGAAGAAAAACCTTTAAAGCTGATATTCTTAAGTTTCAGCTTCTACCTCGAGTGGGCAAGATCCGTCAAATTTGTCTTACCTTCCTCGCTTCGGCGTTAATCTTTGGCAACTGGTTTACTTATATCTATGCGGTCAACCATATTAGCATTCAGTCTGCGGCATTGGCTTACCTGACCTGCCCCCTGATCACGGCGGCGGGTGCCTATCTCATGCTCAAGGAGAAGCTAACGAAATGGCAAAAAACAGCGCTTTTTATTGCCTTTGGCAGCGTTTGCCTCCTTGCAAATGGCTCGCTTCATGATGTCCTTTGGGCTATCACTATTGCCACCTGTTACGCTTTTTATCTGATCGTACAAAGGGTATCTACGGGTTTCGATAAACTCAATCAATTGGTGGTCCAGCTCAGTATATGTGCATTATTTGTGATCCCCAAACTAATCTATAATCATCATGCAATTCCTTCAGACCCCATATTTTGGGGCACCATAGTTCTTATCGCATCGCTATTCACGATTATCCCCCTATTCCTGAGCATGTATGCACTCATTGGCATTTCATCAACAACGACTGGCGTTCTGCTCTATATTAATCCACTGATCGCTTTTACTTTGGCTGCAACCTATTTCGGAGAACCCGTTTCTCCAATCAAATATGTCGCTTACGGAATTATACTAGTTGCGATCATGCTATTTAATGCTACAAACATCAAACAGGTTTTTGCAAGGCCATCACGCGGTTAAGCACAATGATACCCAATGCAATAGGAAACTTCATCCAAATGGAATGGCCAGTTTCTAGCAGAAAACAGTTATTTTATTCATATCCACCAACCAGCTAAAATTCGACAAAAAAAATGACAAAACACAAAATACATTGATTATCAAAATATTAAACACTAAAAACAATTAAAGTGTATCATTTTTGTTTCATAAAATTTTTGATTTTTGCTCAACTATAGTAAATTAGATCTTTATTAAGGGAAATCATACCACTCTTTCTTCTTATAACAGGTATTGAATAGCAAACACACTATTACAAATAATCACTTATTTTGCCCCCCGATTATTCAATATCTTCTCTTCTAACCAAAATGCTAAATGGAATTAGCCCATTTCATTAAAATTTCACCGTTATGAAAATATGTATATAAAAAACTGAATATAACACATATACTATATGAATAACAAATTATACTCTACATTAAGGGTGTTAGGTATTGTTCCAACAATACTTTTTTCAGCATCTTTATTGCACGCGCAAACCAGCCAAGTAAAGGGAACGGTTGTAGACGCTAAAACCAAAGCTCCTATTCCAGGTGCCACAATCAAAGTATTGGGCACTTCCAACGCAAGTTCTACGGATGTTAAAGGTGCATTCCAGATCAATGTCGACGACAAAAACCGCATATTAAACATCAGTACGGTCGGCTATGAAAACAAAACGGTAACACTTGGTCCTGGCGAAACGACAGTGACGGTAAGTCTGGACGAACAGACACAGCAACTGGAAAGTGTGGTCGTTACTGCTTTGGGTATTAGCCGTGCACAAAAATCATTAACATACTCTACACAACAGGTCAGTGGTGACGAATTAAACAAAGTTAAAAGCACCAACTTGGCGAATAATTTAAACGGTAAAGTTGCAGGTGTTAACATTGCTTCCAGCTCTTCTGGACCAGGTGGTTCAGCAAAAGTTATTTTGCGTGGTAACAAATCGGCTTCCGGTAACAATCAAGTGCTTTATGTTGTCGATGGTGTTCCAATCAACAATCAGACATTAGCAAGCCAGCCAGACAACGTTTTCGGCGGACAACGTGATGGTGGCGATCCTATTTCATTGATCAACCCAGAAGACATCGAAAATATCTCCGTATTAAAAGGAGCATCTGCGGCGGCATTATATGGTAGCCAAGCGGCCAACGGCGTTATCTTGGTAACAACGAAATCAGGTAAACAAGGTCGCACAACGATCAACTTCTCCTCAAGTGCACAGATCGAACAAGCTGTATCGACACCGAAATTCCAAAGCCAATATGGTCAAGGTTCGGGTGGCAAAAACAGTAACACCAGTGTATTTAGCTGGGGCGACAAAACCAATGGTGCCGACTATGATAACTTAGGTGAATTTTTCCGTACGGGTAGCAACTTCACCAATTCATTGACTTTGTCAGGTGGTAACGAGAAAAACCAAACGTATTTTTCTTATGCCAATACCCTTGCAAAAGGTATTCTTCCAGAAAATGACCTGATGCGTCACAACTTCAATCTCAAGGAAAGTGCTTCATTCTTTGATAATAAGCTGACCGTTGAAGGAAGTGCCAATTACATTACCCAAAAATTAGATAATGCACCTACTTCAGGTTTCTATTATAATCCATTAGTTGGAACCTACCTATTACCTCGAAGCTTAAATATTGCGGATTATAAAAATTTCGAAACGTTCAACACAGGCCGTAATCTTTACGATCAAAACTGGTTTACGCTTTCGGACGACGAAACCACCCAACAAAATCCTTGGTGGATTATGAACCGTAATTCTACACGTTCAACACGTAATCGTTTGCTCTTGAATGGTAGTGCGAAATACAAAATTGCACCTTGGATCAGCGTGCAGGCCCGCGGTAGTGTAGACCGTACCAGCGAAGTATGGGACCGGAAAGCTTATGCCGGCACACAGCACATTTTAGCGCGTGAAAATGGAGCTTATAGCTATACCAATACCACGATCACCCAACAATACGGTGATTTAACGGCCAACATGAACTTTAATATTGGCGATAAATTACAAATTACAGGATTGGTTGGAACGAGTATCACCGACTGGAAAACAGAAGGTACAGATTTTACCAGCGGCAAAGATGGACTCAAAGTTCCCAATCAGTTCTTTATCCAAAATACGACAACTCCGGTCACTTCGACATTGTCTGCAAACCGAAGACAATTGCAATCGGTATTTGCATCGGCTAACTTAGCCTATGACAACTGGATTTATTTGGATCTGACTTCGCGTTGGGATTGGTCGAGCACATTAGCCTATACACCGCAAAACCCATACGCTTATCCGTCGGTCGGTTTGGGCATCGTTTTGAACGACAAGCTTAATCTACCTGAATTTGTGAATATGGCCAAAATTCGGGGTTCATACGCAAAAGTCGGAAATGATCTTCCTCCTTACACTACCTTGCTTACCAACCGGGTAGACCCATATGCGGTACTAACCGTGAATGATATTGCCTTTTTGAAGGAATTAAAACCAGAAAAAACGGCTTCCTTGGAGATCGGTACGGAATGGCGCATGTGGAATAACCGTTTGAATGTGGATGTTACTTATTACAAAACAAACACCACCAATCAGTTTTTCAAAATTGCAGCTGGAAATGCATCCCTCAACAACATGTATGCAGTTAATGCCGGCGACATTCAAAATCAAGGGGTAGAAGCATTGGTATCATTGGATGCGATCAGAAATGACAATTTTAAATGGACAACCAGCCTCAACTTTACGTATAATAAAAACAAAATTGTAAAACTTGCAGACGGTATTTCTGAATTTACCCTAACAGGTGAGGGACGTAATAATTTTGCATCTAAATTGCAAGTAGGTGGTTCTTTCGGAGACATCTATGGTCAAGATTTTATACGTGACGACCAAGGAAGGATTCTTATTTCCGAGGACGGTATTCCGCAGAAAAACAACACCTATACCAAACTCGGGAATTCGAACCCAATTTGGCAAATGGGCTGGAACAACAGTTTCAATTATAAAAATTTCAACTTAAGCTTCCTGATCGATGGTAAATTTGACTACGAAGTGATGTCCGTGACGCAAGCGTTGCTTGACGGTTACGGTGTCTCGAAAGCGAGTGGCGACGCCCGTGCCAATGGCGGTGTTAGCATCAATGGGGTTACACCAAGCGGTAAAGCCGTAACAACAGTGGACGCCGAAAAATGGTACACTTCCACGGCTGGTATGGGTCCCGTTAGCAGCCAATATATTTACGACGGAACGGTTGTGCGGTTGCGTGAATTGACTTTCGGTTATGACTTCAATATTAAAGACAGTTTCTTCAAAAAACTTCGCGTAAATGCTGTAGGAAGAAACCTATTCTATATTTCGAAAAAGGCTCCATTCGATCCTGAAGTAACGATGTCTACAGGTAATTCCTTAAGTGGGGTGGATATCTTTATGATGCCGGCAACACGTAATTATGGTCTTACACTAAATGCGACTTTCTAAACGACCAACAATGAAATATCCCTCGTTAAAAAACACATATATCGGTAAAAATGACGAGGATATTTTATATAGTCTTAAAATACAAACGATTAAAAGATGAAATTTAACATAAAAAACATATCCAAGTTCTCACTCGCTTTTTTAATGCTTGGCGGCACCTTAAGTAGTTGTACCAAGAATTTTGAGGACTATAACAAAAATAACATTGGCGTTACGGATGAGGATTTAAAAGGTGATGGCCAAGATCTTGTCATTTTCTTGCGAAATGCACAGATGTCTATTTACAATTTCTCGGGCGCGGGCGATCCCAATTCCTATCAGGTACAACAGAATCTAAATGCGGATGTATTTTCAGGTTTCTTCATGTCTCCTACTCCGTTTAATAGCGGGCAGAACAACCTGAATTACGCCATGGTAAATGGATGGAATGGAGAACCATTTAAAGTACTTTATTTGAATGTTATTAAATCTATTGAAAAGCTAAAAAGCAATGGACTTGCAGAGACTTACCCTGCATTATGGGGTTCGGCTTTGGTGATCAAAGTAGAAGCTGCCAGCCGTGTTACGGACATTTATGGTCCTATCCCCTATAGTAAAGTAGGCACCTCCAATACCGTTCCATACGATAAACAATCCGATGTATATGCTGCTTTCTTCAAAGAGCTCGATGAGGCTGTAACAGCATTAAAATCATACAAAGCGGATAGCCCAATGGCTGCTAAAATAGACCAGATCGATTTGGTATTTCCGAATACCGATAATCAGGTCAGATTTAAAAATTGGCTAAAAATCGCCAATTCGTTACGTCTTCGTTTAGCGATGCGTTTGGTTAAAATCGATGCAACTTTAGCAAAAACACAAGCTGAAAAAGCATTGGATCCAGCAAATGGCGGTGTATTGGAAAGTAATAGCGAAAACTTCAAGATCACTGTACCAGCAGATGGAACCTACAGCAACCCACTTTGGTTTATTTCCAAAAACTGGGCTGACACGCGTATCAATGCGACACTTTCGTCTTATATGACCGGATTGAACGACCCTCGTATCTCTAAGTATATGTCCCCCGTCATTAAAGACGCAACAATAACAGCTTTCGCGGGAAAATATATCGGAATCCGTACAGGAGCAGACGGCATCGAAAAGGATAAATACCAAAAGCTATCGGCTTTGAATACCGAAGGTACAACGCCAACTTTCGTAGCGACTACAGCACCGATATTAATGACTGCTGCTGAGGTTTACTTCCTCCGTGCCGAAGCAGCATTGAGAGGTTGGAACAATGCTGGGGGAACAGCGCAATCACTTTATGAAAAAGGAGTGGAAACGTCCTTTACACAATGGGGTGTATCAGCTGGGTTAAGCACTTATCTCAATGATAATACAAGTAAGGCAGCGGCTTACGAGGATCCTTTCAACGCGAAGAATAACGCAGCTTCACCTAGCGCACTGACCATCAAATGGAATGAGGGCGCTACCAACGAAGAAAAATTGGAACGTATCATTACGCAAAAATGGTTGGCGATCTTCCCTGAAGGACAAGAGGCCTGGAGTGAATTCCGCCGTACAGGATATCCGCGTCTATTCCCTGTTGTGGTCAACAATAGCGGTGGACTGATCGATACTAAAATACAGATCCGTCGTTTACCGTTCCCACAAAATGAATACAATACAAATGCAGCTGAAGTACAATCTGCAATCTCCTTGTTGGGCGGACCTGACAACGGCGGTACCAGACTTTGGTGGGATGTAAATAAGGGTAATTTCTAATCGAGAGATTAGCCGAGATAAATCTCAAAAAGGGGCAATCCAGTTATGGATTGCCCCTTTTTTATGATATCTTGAAAGTTAATCAAAGTTTCCAGCTTGTTGTAACTATATTACAAAGTCAACTAAATAATGTTGTTTTAAAACTACATTTTTACCAACATATTGTTGTTTCAAACCTACAATACAACAGAAATCATCCACAAAAGATTTCAAAATCAAATTTCTCTTAACAAAAACTTAATAGAAATCTGCTGTAGCAGAGGCAAAGAATTACCCGTTCAATTAAAAAAACCAAGAAGAATATTATGAAAAATCTCTCAATCCTGGGTTTTATCACCCTCCTGGCATGTTGCATGCTATTTGTTGTTTGTAAATCAGAATCACATTTAGAAAATCCCTACAAAGACAAAACAGAAAAGGAACTCGAATCCCTATCCGATGAAAAATACAGTAAAATCATTGCCTTTGCGAGCCCTAAAGCATGTAGTGATGCCACAGAATGGGAAATGATAGAAATACGGACAGTATGTGGAACAAGTTACCTCCCCTATCATAAATCGGTAGACAAAACAACCTTGCAAAACATGATCAATGACAACAACCGACTAATGGAAATATACCAACCAATGATGGCGCCCAAAATAAATTGTATATCTTATCGCAAACCATTGGGCGTGATCTGTAAAGAAGGAAAAGCGGACATTAAATATGAAGAATCTGCTTCAAAATAGTTACTCGAGCCTAAGAAACAGCTCCATAAACGCATAAATTTTCGTAATTTAGCCATCAAGAAGAATGGCTGAATTACGTTTAATTACTCCAATAGAATACCTCAAAGGTGTAGGTCCACAAAAAGCAGATGTACTCAAAAAAGAGCTACAGGTATTTACCATTGGCGATCTATTGACACAATACCCTTTCCGTTATATCGACCGTACGGAGTTTCATAAAATCAGGAAACTTCACCCCGATATGATGGCTGCACAGGTGCTGGGCCGTCTGGTTTCTTTACAGCTCGTGGGCGAAAAGAGAACGAAACGTCTTGTTGGCTCATTCAAAGATGAGACCGGCTCCATGGAACTGGTCTGGTTTCAGTCCATCCCCTGGCTTCAAAAATCATTGAAAGTCGGATCCGCCTATATTATATATGGCAAGCCGAGCGAATTCAATGGCCAGCTATCCATTACCCATCCCGAAATGGATCTGTATAACCCGCAGGTAAAACAGATCGGCAATATGAGTTTACAGCCGGTTTATTCATCGACAGAAAAACTCAAAAAGTTTAATCTGGATACCAAGGGAATCCAACGCTTACAACAGACTGCATTGGAAACCGTATTCCGTAGTATTGACGAATCGCTTCCCCAGGATGTGCTTGCTAAACATGGTCTCATTTCCAGGCAACAGGCTTTCGCTTCCATCCATTTTCCAAGCGATCAAAAGGAGCTGAACCAGGCCATCAAACGCATCAAATTTGAAGAGCTATTTTTTATTCAGCTGAAGCTGCTCAACAACAAGCAGCTCAACACACAGAAATTCAGAGGCCAGCGGTTCAATAAAGTCGGTGAAAAATTCAACACGTTCTTTAACGAGCGCCTTCCATTTCCTTTGACAGGAGCGCAAAAGCGCGTTGTGAAGGAAATCCGCATGGATACCAATACAGGTGCGCAGATGAACCGCCTGGTACAGGGCGATGTAGGTTCCGGGAAAACAGTTGTTGCCCTCATGAGCATGCTGCTTGCTGTCGACAATGGATTTCAGGCCTGTATGATGGCTCCTACAGAAATCCTGGCGACACAGCATTATCATGGACTAAAGCAGCTCGTGGGCGATGACATCGTCAATATCAAGCTACTTACAGGATCCACAAGCACAAAGGAACGCCGTTTGATCCACCAGGCACTGGAAGATGGCAGCTTAGATATTTTAATTGGCACCCACGCCCTGATCGAGGATAAGGTACAGTTCAAGAACCTGGGCTTCGTTGTTATTGACGAACAACACCGCTTTGGCGTGGAACAACGGGCCAAACTCTGGCGCAAGAATGTCATTCCACCGCATATGTTGGTCATGACAGCGACACCAATTCCACGCACATTGGCCATGACCATGTATGGCGACTTGGACATCTCTGTAATTGACGAATTACCTGCTGGGCGTAAACCGATTAAGACTGTTCACTTTTTTGAAAGCTCCCGTTTACGGATGTTTGGTTTTATGCGTGAGGAGATCGCCAAGGGAAGACAGGTCTATGTGGTATATCCCCTCATCAAGGAAAGCGAAAAACTGGACCTGATCTACCTTGAAGCAGGTTTGGAGAACTTACAACGTGAATTTCCATTACCACAATACAAGATCAGTATTGTTCATGGCAAGATGCCTGTAAAGGACAAGGACTTTGAGATGCAGCGCTTTGTCAAACACGAAACACAGATTATGGTTGCCACTACCGTTATCGAGGTGGGCGTTAATGTTCCCAATGCATCGGTGATGGTCATTGAAAATTCCGAACGATTTGGACTATCCCAGCTGCATCAATTGCGTGGTCGTGTAGGCCGTGGTGCTGAACAGTCTTTCTGTATTCTGATGTCGGGCAATAAGCTGAGCAAAGAAGGACGATTAAGGCTGGATACCATGGTGCGTACCAATGACGGATTTGAAATTGCAGAAGTCGATCTACAGTTACGTGGCCCGGGCGACATCTCCGGCACGCAACAATCGGGTGTACTTGACCTCAAGATGGCGAATCTGGCGACAGATCAGGCATTGCTTACAGAATGCCGCAACACGGTCATTGCTATCTTCAAAGAAGACCCAACGCTACAAAGCGAAAAGAATCAGTTGCTGCGAAGCTTCCTCGCCAGAAAATCAGATGGCATTGCCTGGGACAAGATTTCTTAATCGCATGTCATTTTCGAAATAAAAAGCGGGGCCAGCAAATAAATCGATAACGTGTTTAAGTGAATAAATAGAGCGCATTGGGATCTAAAGGCCACTCGTCAACATAAATAGGATACGAATTGTTTTTATTAGTTCTTGAAGACAATTTATCTTTTTTGTATATAAAACCAAATTTATTTACTTTTGCATCATTATGAACATGATATAGAAAAATATCCCTTCTTTTACTAGGCAAAAGATGGCGACCGAACGCTTACATATTTTGAGTTGCCCTGGTAAGCAAATCATAGGAAATTTATTGGTTAATGGAGAATTATGTCATAATCGGCATCAGTCTTGTGTGGTGTACAAACGCATAAATTCTTAAATTTACCTTTTCAAACAAAAACCGGGCTTACAAGCTCATTGAAAATAATTTAAAAAGTGAACGTATAACAAGAGGTAGGCAATAGCATACATTGCAAAGCTTAATGACCTCCCTACTTCACTTGAAAGACTTAATAGTACAAAATGGCCAGAATTAAAATACACGATACAGCAATAAAACCCGAAACAGCCGTCCTGGTGAGTGTGATCACGCCAAGTGTGACGGAGACAAAAGCAAAGGAATATTTGGAGGAACTTGAATTTTTGGTACAGACTGCCGGTGGCGAGACCAAAGGCATGTTTACACAGAAACTGGGCTTCCCAGATCGCGCTACATTTGTCGGCAGTGGAAAGCTGGAAGAAATAAAAGCATACGTTGAAGCGGAGGAAATTGACATCGTTGTTTTCGACGATGAGCTTTCACCTTCGCAGCTGCGTAATATTGAGAAAGAATTGAAACGCAAGATATTGGACCGCTCCAACCTTATCCTGGACATCTTTGCCCGACATGCCAAAACTGCTCAGGCAAAGACACAGGTCGAATTGGCACAGCTGCAATATCTATTACCACGTCTGACCCGTATGTGGACCCACTTGGAACGTCAGCGCGGGGGTATTGGTATGCGTGGTCCGGGTGAGTCACAGATCGAGACCGATAGACGGATCATCCTGGACAAGATTTCCCTGTTCAAAGAACGCCTAAAAGCAATCGACAAGCAAAACGAGACACAACAAAAAAACCGTGGCGAGATGATCCGTGTAGCTTTGGTAGGTTACACCAATGTCGGAAAATCAACGATCATGAATATGATCTCCAAGTCTGATGTACTGATCGAGAATAAACTTTTCGCAACATTGGATACAACGGTACGTAAAGTTGTGATCGACAACCTTCCTTTTTTGCTTTCAGATACCGTTGGTTTTATCCGCAAACTACCGCACCATTTGGTGGAATGTTTCAAATCCACATTGGATGAAGTTCGGGAAGCCGATGTCCTGATCCATGTGGTCGACATCTCGCATCCGAATTTTGAAGATCATATCCAGGCGGTAAACGAAACATTGAAGGATCTTAAAGCACTTGACAAACCGGTGATTACAGTGTTCAACAAAATTGACCTTTATAAACCGGCCGTCGAAGAAGGACACGATGGTGAGGAAATCGAGGTCACGTTGGATGATTTTCGTAATTCCTGGATGGCAAAAAATTCTGATCCAGCAATCTTTCTATCAGCAACGAATAAAACGAATATCGAAGAGTTCAAACAAAAACTTTACGATATCATTGTGAAGATGCACAATGAACGTTACCCATACAATAACTTATTGTATTAATTTTGAGAAACAATGCTGTGAATGGGGCCTTATGTTCCATTCACAAGCTTAAAAAAATACGAAATGAACAAAGAGGTGCAGTTTCAAGATTGGGGGCTTGTCGATTATCAGGAAGCCTGGGACAGACAAGAATCCATCTTTAAGGGCGTATTGGACATTAAACATGACAATAGGGTCAACGCAACAGCAACCAGTACCCCGAACTACTTGATCTTTACAGCACATCCCCATGTTTATACCTTAGGGAAAAGCGGGCACGAGGAGTATTTGCTGTTAGATGAAAAAGGACTGGAAGAGAAAGAGGCCAAATTCTATAAGATCAACCGGGGTGGCGACATTACCTATCACGGTCCGGGACAGATTGTCGGTTACCCGATCCTGGATCTCGACAACTTCTTTACCGATATCCATCTGTATCTGCGTACACTGGAAGAGGCCATCATACTGACCTGTGCGGATTATGGTATCGAAGCAGGGAGATATCCCGGGTTTACGGGAGTATGGATAGAACCGGATAAACCAACTGCACGCAAGATCTGTGCAATGGGCGTGCGTGCTTCACGCTGGGTGACCATGCATGGCTTCGCATTCAATGTCAATACAGATCTTGATTATTTCGGCAACATCATTCCTTGCGGCATCGACGATAAGGATGTAACGTCTTTAAAACGGGAGCTTGGCAAAGAAGTTGATATGGAAGACGTGAAAGGGAAACTTAAAGGCCATATTGCCCAACTCTTTGAAATGCAAATAGTGTAATTTAAGTTTTCAATAACATACAAAGGCCCTTTGAAAGCGGAATTTTAATCTCCTTTCAAAGGGCCTTACTTTTTTGAGCATCCCTGTTCCTCATGGTTAATAAAACCCCTACTAAAGACACAAACGAGGGACATTTTCAGACACTTGGAGGTCTTTACGTGACCCCGACGCTATTTCCGAATATCAACAATAATACATACACTCATAGCTGGCGAGTTTCCCATCAACAAATCTGAAAATAAATAATCCTGCATCGCCATTTTGAATATAGAAAGTATGTGGCGTTGAAATCCAGTCTGCCGAAAGCAGTTCACCAAAGTGGTTTACAAAGTCTCTTTCCGCATAATTGGCATCCATCCGCTGGTCCCCCAACACAATAGCTTCACCCGCACTAAAAAATAGCTTATACAAGGTTCCGACCACTTTGCCTTTATAATTTTCTTCAAAGGCAACGATCATATTCGGTGTTTTATAATAATACTGCGGCTCCCAGCCACATTCGGGCATATCGGGGATTTCGGTAACCCGCTGCAGCGCCAGTTGCTTCATTTGTCCATCTGTGATTTTACCATCAAATAAAGACACTCCTTTCCATTCGAAATGGAAGTTTAAGGCCTTCAGTTTCTTTGTGTACACTTCGGACTGGAACTCATGTTGAAATTTATCGGCCATTAACAGTTCAAAATCGACATCAACCTTGGGGTCCACTTTTCCCGCTTTGTCGTAAGATTCCTTCCAATAGGTAAGCGCCTGTTTTAACTTGGAATACTTCGTCCAGCCGATTTCACGTAGACGGCCTGCCTGTATCAGTTCTTCCTCCTGGTCCTTCCCTTTGACAGCCAAATATTCTTTAAGGACCTTGTCATAGCTTAACTCAGCACCCAAAAATTTCATCTGAATGTACTCCGGATTTTCATGGAAGTGGTCTCCGATGTAGACCCATCCATCTGTGTAGAGCGGCACATAATCGATACATACCATTTCATTGAGCCCCGCCCTACGCACAGCGGTACTTGTGGTATTGGGTGCCTTACGCACGCGCAATTGCGAGACCTGTACATAGAAATGTGGGCATTGAGCGCCTTCTGTTCCGCGATAGAAATATTGTTGTGGTTCTCCGGCAGACCTTTTTCCATCCATGGCACTTTTCAGAGGCTGACGGTCTATAAAACCGATATCCCCATTATTCACCTGCACTTTGTACTGCGTATTGGTGGAATCCAACAGATACACAGGTGCCTCTGTTGGAAAAACTCCCAAGAGGTCTTTATTATTTCCTGCTTCACGGAAAAGGTGCCCCCATGTTGAGGTATAAAGTGGCCGTTGACCCGCTGGCTGTCCTACTGCGTGATGCACAAACCAACTAACAAAAAAGCAGAGTATGAGTAATCCTTTTTTTGGCATAAAATTAATTCTTTGAATACATGACTACTGGTCGCTCCATTGCGATCAAAGCAGGGCACGAGACATCTATAAATGCAATAGAAACTTTTCCTGGCTACCGGTCAAACACGCACCGTTGCAATAACGAAATTAAAACAAAAAGGAGGCCAATGAAATCACCGGAATCAGGTATTTTTTTGGGCAGGAGATTGTTTGGTTTCTAAACTACGCAATGTGGCTATTTGCGCTGTAATAAACTTACCTGACCTTCCAATGAGAGGATTGTTTTTTCCTGTGCCTTGACCGTTTGCTCTAAGGCATTGACCAGCTGTTTATAAATACCAAGACCTTCGGCAGTGACATGAGCTGTTTCGGCAGGTAGAGCACTGAGTGCCCCCTTCTCATCCTTTCGCATCATAGTCCCTTCACCCATGAGCAACCAGGCTGGGCTAATGTCAGGATGTTTGGATAGTATAGCCACCATAGCATCTGAACTGAGTGCAGTATTTTTCTGCCCTCCCTTAAAGTTTGCATAGGAAAGTTGCACATCTTTGAAAAATTCGGTTTTACTGATGCCTTTGGTTTCAGCGATCAGCAGCACACGTTCCTTTACATTCACTTTTTTCCTTTTTAAAAATCTGTGGTTTATTTATTTCTTAACGATTTTATTTCTTGCTCTTGAATTGACAATAATCGCTCCAACGAAATAATTGTCTTCTCCTGAGATTTAATTGTGATATTTTGTGACGATATAACCTGTCTTAAGGAGTTGACAACGGCATTAGTAACGCCCTCAATTTCATTTGTCACATAACCCTCCTTTTCTTCTTCCTGAGCAAGAACGGGCTTTAGCATCTCACCTTCGCCTTTTAACAACCATTCGGAAGAATATGCAGGATATTTTTCAACAATACTAACTAACCATTTCGCCTGTACATCTGTATTGTTGGTTAAGGCACGTGTAAATACGCCTCTACTAGCTCCAACGGCAGTTTCAAAGGCTGTCACGCTCAGTCCTTCTCGATCTGCAATAACTTTAATTCTCGTTAAAAAAGAACTCATAATCAATAATTATCAATATAAAATTTGATTAATTGAAAATTAGTGTTTAAATTAGCTTAACTATTGATAATTATAAACACATCATTCACCAAAAACTAACAAATGAAACCAACAGGGCTATAGATCAGTGCACAGATCATTATGAGCCCAAGCAGCAGTTTCATCAACTTTAAAACATATAATCTGATGAAAAATACGCAAAAGAAACTAAAAGCGAAACATTTTCGCTATTTAACCCAAGAACACATCGACGATCCGATGAAATATCTCATTGGGTTCTTTGAAAGCGAAACATCCATACGTGACTGGTTAGCGGACCTAAATACGCTAATTAACGCGGCTTCAAACGCAAAGATGAACCCACCACGTTCCTCTACCGGATATCTCACTAGAAAATTAATTGAACAGGTGGAATTGGCCTATGTTATTTTTAGGAAATGTAAACTAAAAACAATAGAACAACCGCTGAAGTTCAACAAAGGCGTTTCAGACTACTGGAATCAGCTATTAGCAACAGACTCATCGGCAAGCAATATTGATACTGCAGCAGACAGCATTAGCCGTTTTTTTTCTTATGAGTCTTTACAACAATGGTACAACATTCTTGATGATTTATGGATAAGTTTAGGAGACAGAGATAATGGCTTTTTAGGCGACAATGGCCATGAAATTCTTGCTATAAAAGAATTCCTACTGCGCCTAGCTGCTGCTCTCGGAAAGATCTATGAAGATGCAATTCTGCCGAATACCCCTGAATCTTATCAGGAAAAAAATGTAAAGAGCGAAATTTCTGAAAATTTAGCGGAAGAAACTCCAACATCTGAAAAAATCAACACATTGACAGGTGAAATAAAGAAAAGTCCACAAAAGACCGAGACCCTCCAAAAAATCAAAAACATTTTGGGAGGAGAAGATCTACAGGACTGGCAAGCATTCATTAACAGCCTATATATATCAGCAGAGAGGGACTTTAAAAGCTGGGATAATGCGTTCAAAGTATATATTCCTGAAAGTAGATTTTGGCTATTTACCCAGTCAATAACACTCTTAGATATTTTATACGAGGAAGTCTTTTGGTTTGTTGATAGAGATGCAGAAATAGCATTAACTCCACGCCGAGAGGTCTCCTTATATTATATATTCCGGGACAAAAATACAATTGGAAATTTCACAGCTCTATCACTACTGGAAGCGAGTTATCCAGAGTACTATCTCATTAAAATGCTATTTACCTATCCAATTTTCGATTGGCGCGACAACCTTACAGATCTCATGCACAGAGGATTCGTATTGAACAAAGGCACAGTATACTATGGGGATCTGGATATCCCTGAATTCCTCCTCAACTTTCAAAAATTGATTGAGCTCTGCTATCTCCTTACCAATAAAGATGAAATAAAATTTACCAAGGCGATCGCTTAGGAAATTTGTAAAACTAAATACAACCATTTATTCAACCCATATTATGAATACCGATATTAACCCTATTATCGAGGCAATCCTTCGTTCTGTTGCTGTCGATGAAATCTACCAATGGACTTTTGACCACGATGGTAAAAAGTATCAGATGCTACAGGTCAATCTTACCTCAAATGCCGGAATTCGATTTTCCGACGCCAACAGTCTGATAAACAAAACTGTTGGCTCCTATCCCAATGTGTATATCAATGTGAACTTCACGCACGAAATACAACAAAAAGTGGATCAAGGTTTAGGCCGGGCCTATCTTATTTGCCAACCTGAAAACCGCATTTATCAGAATCCTGTGCAAGAGATTCCCCTTGTCTTACCCAATAATAAAAGTGACGAAGTCATCGAAAAAACACGGACATATATCGAAAAGGAAAAGAGCAAGATTCGATCTTTTATTGATGGCTACAATTTCTATTTTGAGCATAAAAATTATGCACACGCAGCATTCATGCTACATCAAGCTTTAGAGCTTGCATTTCGAACAGCCGAAAATATCCTCGTTGTTGAGGATAAGAAGTCCCATTCCTTAAAAAACCATATAAACTATCTCAGAGCTTTCGACGATCGCCTCGGTACACTAGCCGATAATAACGAAAAAAAACAAGCTTTGGAGAAAATTAACAAGGCTTACATCGACTATCGATATCACTTTGATTATTTTATCGATGAAGATGTATTAGAAACAGCCTATCAGATTGCGATCAATACATTAAACTGGATATACGATTATTCCAATCTTCTCTACGAAGAAATAAGGGTAAAACTAACCATTCTTCAAAATAGTAATAACGAAGTTGAAAATTACAAAAATAACAATGATATATACAAACAAACCTATTGTAACTCCAACTATCGGGATCTTATTCTTAATGCAATTGAATGTTATTGTACACCTGCTTTGGTTGCTTGTTTTGGTTATGACTCTGATTATCACAGATACCATAATGCGCTCCAAAGAGCCAAAAAGGACCACATCACCCATTCCTACTATATTTTTGTTGCTTATGAGACTTTAAATGGCGAACTCAATAATTTAACACAACTCATTGCGGATATGCTTCCCAACAATGTGTCGCTCACGCTGGCCCTGGAAAACTCAGCCGTTTTCAGCAAACAGTTTTCAAAGGGTCATCCCTTTTTTCTTTCACTCCTGAAAGCAGGTGACATCTGGTTGCAAAATACATCCATGGCCAATATCGATCTGGAAAGCATCGTTGCCCCACAGCTAAATCTAGATTATGTACGTCAACAATGGAAGACGCGCTATAATAATGCGCGCACATTATACTTGCCTTATGAGGAATACTGCTCGGCAATAAGCATAGAGGCCGTATATTTTATGCTATCTCAAGCGCTGGAACAAGTTTGTCTTGGCGTAATCAATACCGTACTTCAATACAAACCGCAACGGGTCAACCTTACTTTCCTCATGCAACTCTGCAAATTGATAGTTCCTGATGCCTACTTCATATTTTGCTTGGATCATCAAGATCAGCTTAACGCCTTCAAAAACATTACGGAAGCACAGCAGGAATTTAGATATAATGCAAATTATAAAGGAAATCCACTAACAATTATAGAATTGCAAAAACGCACAAAAACGTTTATAGAAAGGTGTAACCAAGAGATGGAAAGCTATTTCGAGAAAATTTCTAGCCAACAGCTGGTCGAACAAGTTGAATAGAAGGCCGATTATGAAGGAATAAACCAATTATAATTTTGTCAAATAATTTGCAAATAATCGGGATTATTCCGATTGCTATATAAATATTTAACTAAGCGGTCAAGCAAGGGCCCGAATATCTTTAATCTCCAATATATTCTTAACGTTATCTCTTTCCACGGCATGTATCATGGCACGTCCGACTTCATGTAGGGAAAGTACTGCTGAAGGGGCAAAAAATTTGATTATTTTGGCCACAAAAGCAAAGGGATTGGCATGCTTTTGCCCTGAAACAGTCGTCATTGCTCCTGGTCTAAAGTTATACTCCTTTTTGAACGGTAATTTGGCAAGATCATTCTCTGTTTTACCCTTAACCCTAGCCCACATCACTTTGCCTTGCTCCGTACTATCGGTGCTTCCTCCGGAAACATAAATAAAACTGATCTCCGAATTGATTTCCAGCAGAGACTTTGCAAAAGCTAGTGTTGTATCATAAGTAATATAACGGTACTTGTCTTCTTTCATTCCCACAGAACTCACGCCAGCACAGTAAAAGCAGGCATCATAGCCTGCAATCGCATCTCTAAATAGCGAGAGTTTAGTAAAGTCTTCGACCAAAAGTTCCTTTAATTTTGGATGCTGAATGGCAGCAGTCCGGCGGGAAATGCTCAGCACGGCTGTTACCTTTTCATTTTGTAGACATTCCAGCAAAACGCCTTCGCCAACCATTCCGGTGGCTCCTGTTATAATTACCTTCATATTTCAGCATGGCTCCTCATTGGAACCTTTAGTTAAAAATACATTATTGCCCTGAGGCATTTATAAAACCCTATGACTAAATCCGCCGCAACCGCTCTTCTTCCAAGTCCAGTTGATATAACTGCGAACGAACAATCCCCTCGTCAATAGTCGACTCGCAGTTTAGCTTCTGAAGATACTCCCTTTGTACATCCAAAAGCTCCATAAATATCACTTTCGTTTTTTCATTCATCCACGAATCATCGGCCGCATTCACCTTTTCTTCCCAATGTTTCAAAATGCGGTCCATAACATCACGGTTGTGCAGCTCTTTCTCATGTTTATCTTTCAGAAATTGGTAAACATGATGTTTCAACCCTTGCTTCATGCGACTACGGACCTGCTCTTCGGGCTCTTCTTCAAATGTTTCGAACAGCCTAGTCCTTCTGATTAAGTAGGGCAAGGTAAGCCCTTGTATCAAGAGCGTGGATAAGATCACGACAAAGGTGATGAATAAGATCAGGTTTCGCTGCGGAATAGCCACACCATTCATAACGACAGGAATGGATAATGCTGCTGCCAATGACACCACACCACGCATGCCGGTCCAGCCCAACAAAAGAGGCATTAGAAAACGCTGATTGGTAGATCTCGATCTTGGCGCCACACCCGGGCGAAAAATAAGGGTAGCAATCATGGCTGCATACGAGCTGATAATACGAGCAAGGATCAATACTCCCGTTACCAAAAGACCGTACCCGATGGCTTCTAACAGCGACGTTCCATTGGACCGCAAACCCGCAACAATCTCCGGAAGATCTAATCCAATAATAAAAAATACGATACCGTTCAGGATAAATACAAAACTCTCCCAGACACTCAGCCCCCGCACCCGGCTCGTACTATTGAGAAATGTCAGCCGCTGACCGGACATCAAAAGGCCACCGGCAACGACAGCCAACACCCCTGAGCTATGAAATTGCTCTGCGATCCAATACATAAAGTAAGGTTCAATCAAGGTAAGTGCAATATCCGAGGGCGCATCTGTCGGTAGACGCTTGTGTGCCTGTATAAAAAACCAACCCAATAACAGGCCAATACCCACACCACCGACCAGCATCCAGATAAAGGATACCGCAGCTTGTCCCCATACAAATTGACCTGTCCCAACAGCAATAAGAGCAAAACGGACTATGATCAATGATGAAGCATCATTTAATAGGCTTTCGCCTTCCAGGATCGCAGAGGTAGCTTTGGGAACTTTCACAAATTTCATAATCGCTCCTGTGCTGACAGCATCTGGCGGTGACACAATGCCTCCCAGCAGAAAGCCCAACGCTAGTGTAAAGCCCGGTATATAATAATTGGCAACAACCGCGACAGAAAGTGCCGTAAAGAATACAACCAAGAAGGCAAAACTCCCGATAATACGCCACCATTTCTTCATCTCCTTAAACGAAATTGACCAAGAAGCCTCGCAAAGCAAGGGCGGTAGAAAAATGAGAAAGATGACGTCCGGATCAATCGTCACTACGGGCAAAGTGGGAATAAAACTAATGAATAGCCCCGCCAGAACCAAGAGAATGGGATAGGCTACCCGTAGTTTGGTCGCCCACATTTCGATCAATACGATGATCGCAATCATTGCGATAAATAAAGGAAATAAGCTGTGCATACTACTTCATAATTTATAGATCCGGAGATATCCTTTTCGTAGTGTAAAGATCTCAAATGGAAATTACAAAAATCACCGGACAACCTAATTTTTTTCTGTACCCCTATTTTAACGGCACTCTGTACCTAAACAGCATCCTGTACCCTTCTTAAATTAGCAAAAAGATTTATTCTTATGGCGACAACTGCACATCAACCGTATCTGATCAGACAAGTGGATCTTTCTGATTTAGCGCTTATCAAAGAAATACAAAACAAAAAGCAGGTAGATACAGCACGCATAAGCATGCCTTTCCTGGTGCTCGACCAAGGCAATCAATTAAAAGCCTTTTCGTCTGTAATACTCTGCAGAAAGACTTTACTGTCGGTCGAAATGACCTACGACGGTCCTATTTCGGATACGCTTTCCAACGTATTTATGAACAAAGCGCAATCCTTCTTTGAGCAACAGTTGATGAACCTATTTGGTTCGGAAGAATCGCTCATAAAAGGAATCCGCCGATATAATAACTGGTTAAATCAAAACAGAAACAGTAAATTAGCATAAGGATGGAACAGCAACTGTTATATAAAAAAATAGCCAATATTGTTGAGAACCAGATCAAAAATGGTTCCTTGGTCTATGGCGATCGTTTACCTTCTGTCCGCAGCGCTCAGAAATTATACAATGTAAGTTTAAATACGGCAAAAAGTGCCTATATGGAACTAGAGAGTCGATCGCTCATTGAATCACGCCCCAAATCAGGCTATTTCGTTAGCCGATCCGGGCTTCGTCGGATGGCTATCCCGTCCATTTCTACCTTCAAAATCGACGAAAAGAAACAAGATCCCGCGGCATTGATCGATAAAGTTTTCCACTCCCTGGAAGACAAGGAAATTACACGCTTTTCACTGGGTTTACCCAGTGCATCATTACTTCCGATTCAGAAACTTAATCGATGCATTATAGAGTCGGTTCATGAGCTGCATGATTACGGTGATCAATATGGACAGGTACAGGGAAGTCCAAGCTTACGGAAAGAAATTGCCAAATGGTCATTGGTACTTGAAGGAAAAATAAGTGACGAGGATCTTATTATCACTTCGGGCGCCATGAATGCCATCTACAGCTGCCTTCGTGCCGTCACTAATCCCGGCGACACCATAGCGGTAGAAAGCCCCCTTTACTTTGGCTTTATTCAGGCTTTTCAACTACTGGGCCTCAAAACCATCGAGATTCCGACCCACCCTATTACGGGAATTGAATTGGATGCCCTGAAAAAAGTTATTCATAAAATTGATGTCTGTTGTTTTGTCACCAACTTTAGCAATCCATTGGGCGCACTCATGCCTGAGGAGCACAAGAAAGAGCTTGTCAAACTGCTCGCACACCACCATATTCCATTGATTGAAGACGACCTATATGGAAACATCTATTTCGGTTCGTCACGGCCCAAACCATGCAAATATTTTGACGAAGAGGGACTGGTGATGTGGTGTGGATCATTTACCAAAGTATTAGCCCCAAGTTTTCGGCTCGGCTGGGTTGAGCCCGGGCAATACAAAGATAAGATCCTAAAACAAAAGCTCATACAAACGATTTCGCAGCCTGCAATTTACCAGGAAGCTGTTTCCAAATTCTTACAGATCGGCCGGTACGACCATCACCTCAATAGCTTCAGAAAAAAACTGTACAGCAATTATGTCAATTTTAGAAACAGCATTGAGGCCCATTTTCCGGAAAATACCAAAATGTCGCAGCCCGAAGGTGGCTTTGTACTTTGGTTAGAGCTGGACAAAAAGATAGACTCAACGGTGCTATACGATTATGCGCTCAGGCAAAAGTTGAGTTTTGCTCCGGGAAGGATGTTTACACAGCACGATCAGTTTAAGAACTGTATTCGGCTAAACTATGCTGTGGACTGGAACGAAAAGACAGCACAGGATCTGATGCGCCTCGGCCGATTTTTTAAGGCTGTATTGTAAGAGGAAATTTCCGCGATCATCAGTATGGTATCCTTGGATAAGAATTGCTCTGCGCCATGAGGCGTTGTCTACCAGGATCTGACCTTAAAGGTATTTAAGCCGTACCCTATAAACGTTCCAAGGGCACCTTGTGAGCACCCTTGGAATTAAAAAACAAAGTGTATACACTTCGCAGAGAGAAAAGAATCTTTGTTAACGAATCGTCTCAAAGAATTTTTTAGTCTTGTTATAGGCGATTACACCAATTATACCGATCATCAGCCATAAAAAGTCGACGACGAAAATATCCCGCTGTCCATTGCGGAAGGTATCCCAGATCCAGTTACCAGTCATAAAACCATTGGCAAGTGGAATAAAAAATGCCAATATGCTTCCAACCAGTAATGTTTCGCGATTGGTTCTGCGTATGCTTCTCCGGATAATGTAATACAGTGAAAATAGGAGCCAGCTATAGAAATAAACGCGGTATATAAAATCCTGATTGACCTCAGGGCACAATTTAATAGCAATGAAAGTCAATGCTGTGACAGGCAACATCGTCAGACATATTGCCGTGAAAATGTTGGCCGCCCAGAAATTGAATTTTCGTTTTCGTGGAATTACGTTGTTTTTGTCACGCGCTACCAACCAGATCAATATACCCGAGATAATAACCAGACAGCCCATAACTCCCAAAATAAAGTACACCATCTTAAGCGGGTAGCCGCCATAATCGCCATAATGCAGCCGGTATATAATGCTGCGTACCCCATCTGCATAGCTAGCATCGCTAACTGGTGATTTCTCGGCAACAACTTTATTGTCGGCCGCTCGCACAGACAGCAGACCCGATCCAGCAAAGCTTTTGTTAAAATGCGGTTCCAGCTCCATGATAACATGCATATTGGAGTCTGCGTAGTTTTTGATCGTAATGCGCTGAAAATCGGCTTCCGGCCATTTGTGCTTTGCCAGATCTAAAAATGGAGCGATATTAATGTCTGCATTTAAAGGTTTGTAGGTATAAGGAAAATTGGTTTCGGCACTAACCCCCATCTCCTGATACATTTTTTGCTGATCACCATCATACAACAACTTGCTCAGCGGCAAAGCGAGTACTGAATTGATGATCAAGAACGTACCTGTTACCGCGAAGATAAATTGAAACGGAAAACCAATGACGCCCAATGCGGTGTGCATATCGGTCCATACCGTTTTCCATTTACTAAAGGGTCTGAACACAAAGAAATTTGAGACGATCTTATCCCAATGCAGCAATAACCCGGTAATAAGGGCAAACAGAAAAATAAAAGCGGTAATACCTGCAATAAGATAACCAAATGGCGCTATGCCTACCCGAATCGGCACCTGATTGAGCTGGGCCAAGAAATGCAAACGAAATAAAAACTCGCCCATATCGTAATTCTGCACATAATCTCCAGCCTTTTTCTTGGCAAAATTATAGGTAAAGTTCTTTGAATCATCATCTCCACCCCTTCTGCGGCTATTCTTTTTTGCAGCTTTTTGTTCAGGCGTGATCTTCGCCAGGTTTTCTTTATTGAGAATACTATCGTTGGATGCACTCAAGCCCACATAGGCTGAACTCCCTTCCCGGTGCATATAAAAGGTAATATCGCGTCCATGCAAATTTGTTTGTCCTCTGAGTGAGTCGAGCAAATGATCAACGTTTTTATGATCTTCGCGATAGGTCTTATACGACGTGTTATTCTGCCAGGCAGCGATTTCGTTTCTAAAAAATGCAAATGATCCCGCAAAAAATATCACATAGAGGATGGCGCAGATGATAATGCCGCTAATGGTATGTGTATTGAAGTAAATATTATAATTTCGGTTATTCATGATGACTTACAGTTTGAAGAAATAGGGCAGGGAGAAAAGGACAGCCAACACTAAATATATCCCCCATATTTTCCATCCACTCTTAGCAAGAAAGGCCAACAAGAGCAGTACTGCCCATAGGAGATAGCCCGTGAAGCAAGCCGTGGCAACAACATCCTTTTTCTCAAAAATATGAGTGACCAAAACGTGGAAAGAGATCATGACGACATAACCACCGATAAATCCGGCTGTAATTTTCAGGAACCGCTGAAAGGGCGTACTGAGGTATTTTTTATTAGCAGGCATATTTAATCGGTTAGGAAATCAATAATTCAACACAAAGGCTAAATACATACAATCCCACAATTGGGTATAATTTGAAATAGCGATAAGGATTCAATAGCACCACGAGACACATCATGCACATGAAATAGGCGAAAAATGCAAAAAAGCCCGCGCCAAATCCTTGCATATAGAGAACAGTGCCAAATGGAAAGAGCAGCAGCAATATGCTCAAAGTGCGCACAAACTTAGTTTGTGCGCACAGTTTTTCCAGCCATTGTGGCCTAGGGCCAAATTTCACCTTTTTGCTCGTGTTGTAAAAAAGGTATGCTCCAAAGAGTATAACGATTAGTAATGTACTATACATCGATTCTATAATTTATCGAGATCGTTTATTTAAAACTTATAGGTAACCCCCATACGGAAATTACGTCTAGCTTCTACGATATAGGTGTAATAACTAACACTTTCTGTAACACTCGCATTTTTTGCAGTTGTCGAACCTGAGGTCAGCAACTTCCTGTTATCTAACAAGTTATTTACCATCACAGAAATACTATATTTCCCACTTTGATAGCTGATTCCACCATCCGTTCTTATATAATTCTTAAAGTTACTTTCTTTTGTCGTACCAATAGCACGATCGAACATTCCCTGAACGCTACCTGTTAGCCCCAGTCCTTTCAATGGTCCCTGCTGCAAACGGTAGGTTAACCAAGCATTTGCAGTGTGTTTCGCTGTATTCGGTGTGATATTTCCGATATTTTCTTCTTTTCCATCTTTCGATATTTTGGAATCTGTCAATGCATAGTTGGCATTAACATTTAATCCCTTGACAATTTCACCCGTAATATCGAACTCTATCCCCTTACTTGTCGTTTCGCCAAGGGCGATTTTAAAGAAACTATTACCACCTGCAATTGGATGGTCCAGATCATCTGTTAAAGCATTCTTACGTTTGATCTGGTATGCACTCAACGTAGAAATCCATTTTCCATTACCCCACTCTTTCTTAATACCTGCCTCTAGATCATTACCTCTGACGGGCTTAAAAGCATTTCCTTCCCAATCGGTACCAGCCTGCGGAACAAAAGACTGGTCAAATAATCCATACACACTTGTTGATTTGTCTATGGAATAACTTAATCCAACACGTGGTGTAAATGCTTTATCCGTCCGATCCGCTACAGCCGTTTTCCCTACAGTTTGGGCTATTGTATAACGTAAGCCTAAAGACAAACGTAGTTTTTCTTCCAAAAATGCCATTTCATCATGTACATACAAAGACGAATACGATACCGAGTTAACATAATTTTGTCCCCCTGCCCTTACTTTAATACTTTTGGATCTGTCGGGATTAGGTATTGCCGCTTCCGCGATTCCATAAACAGGATTATAGACATTCAATGGTTTTGTGACCAATGTATCTTTTGCCAGTGCCGAAAAATCACCCCAGAATTTTTTAGTACCAAAGTCAGCACCAGCCAAAATACGATGACGAACGCTACCGGTATATTCTTCTCCTGTAAACGAGAATTGGCCAAATTTGTTTTCCCCTGCTTCATCAGCCATATTATAGGTTCGAGACATGTCACCGTTGGCACGCATCGCACCCACCCACGAACTGGTAGCGATCATTTTAAAATTAAAATAAGCAAGCTGCCCATGGAAATTCCATTTAGAATTTAGTTTTCGATCAAAATATACGTATGCACTATGATCTTTGATTTTATTTGGCGCAAATGAAGGATCTCCTGCAAAAAAATCATTTGAAATACCTGGATCGGCGAATCCTTTTGGCGAAAATGCATAATTACCATTTGACAAGTAGGTAGAACCTTGATAGGTATATTCAAATGTCAATGAAGTTAATGAATCCATCTTGTAAGTCACGACAGGAGCAATCACAATACGGTCACTATAGTTATATTTTGTATAGAAATCCTTCTGTTGACCAGCTACATTCAGACGGTAAAGTAGCTTTCCATCTTTCCGCAATTTACCATCTAAATCAAGAGCAGCACGATACGTACTAAAACTACCTGTATTCAGCGTCACAGATCCCTTGGTATTTCCTGTCGGTTTTTTAGTTACGACATTATAAAACCCGCCAGGTTCACCGTTTGCAAGCATAAAACCCGCAGGCCCCTTTACAAACTCGATCCGCTCGATCATACTCGCATCTTCGGCTGTAGGTCCCCAAGAAGCTTCGATATTCATCCCGTTACGGAATGCTGGGATCTTAGAGCCACGCATACGTATATTGGCATATTGGTTGTCCCAATGGCCTTGACGTGTAGCCCCGCTAATATTACGCGTAATACCATCCACAATATCAAAAACTTGCTGATCGGCCATTAAATCAGCAGAAATAACCTGTATATTTTGAGGTAACTCTAAGATTGGTGTTTTAAGACGTAACGATCCGGAGATACTGTCAAACTTATAATGCTCATAGTATTTACCATAAACCGCAACTTCGTCGATGGCCTGCGATTGGTCTTTTACGATGATGGGCCCAAGGTTTGTCACCTCATCTTTTGCATTCACCTCCATCGTATGCTTACCGTAACCGATCGCTTTAATCTCGATATGGTAGGTTTTGGATGAAAGCTTATGAAAAGCGAAATGCCCCTCACTATCTGTGCTGGTGGTCACACCTGTATTAGTTAATTTTACTGTCGCTCCTGTGATAGGTTCGGATTTTTCATTGATAAGAATTCCTTCAATGACTTTGTTCGTCTGTGCTTGTGCAACAGAAAAGACCGAACTAATCATAGGAATAGCCAAAAAGGATAAAGTTTTATTCATGAATGTAGTATGGTAGATGTTTTATTATAGTAGATTTTTCTTAGATATTTTTTTTGTAAGGACCAATTGGTGTTGCCATCGTTTCAGATAGATCCTTATGTTGTCTGCGCTATAGCTGCGATTATTTGACGGTAATGAAAGTTGTACTTCCCTGCCATGCCGAAGCATAGGCTTTCCCTTCATGTTCACCTACAGTTTCAGCAAACGTACTTGCTTCCAAGACGTATGGACCAGCCCATATTGCGTCAAATGTCAGGATGCCATGCTCGTCCGCAACAAACTCTTTTCCCCAACCGGTAGTCGAAAAAACAGAAACTTTGGCCTGTGGAACAGCTTTGCCGAAGCTGGTGATCTTTGCTTGTATACGTTGCCCCTTTTTTGCGTTAGCCGCACCAAGCAACTCAATTTGCAATGGGCTTTTTACATTTTTATAATCGAGTGTTGCAGACTTTCCTACGATAACAGGCACTAAGGAAGAAAATTCATATTTCGTTTTACCGCCTAGATCTTTAGGTGCTTTAACAATGGATAGGAAATAGGTTCCGGCTGCTGTAGGTTGGAATGAACCGCTAAAGTGATCGCCTTGATTCGTCAATTGAAGCTTGACGGGTTCCTGTCCCGGGGCATGCAACATTAATGAGAAGTCCTTCACGTCGGAGTACCATTTGTCGACCTGATCTCTTTCATTCGTTGCAAACTCGCCGTAATATACCTTGACTTCATGGGATTGGTTTAACGTTCCATAAGAAGATGATTCAATCCAAAGGGCATGGGCATGACTAGAGTGACTACACAGTAATACCGTAAGGAATGTAAAAAATGAAATTAAAATTTTCATAATATGTTGATTGATGTTTAGTTTTCTTCAACTTATTATGGGAGAATTTGCAGGTTTTGCATATGCTTAACAACGAATAAAAGAATAAAATTCGTTATCTTGCAAGTTCTTCCATATCGTATATCGGGAGTAACTGACACAGCGTGCTGTTTCAGTCATCTACATGCAGTTGCCGCTGTATGTAGATTAACGCCATGTGATAGATTGCCGTCTATTACATGGTGTTTTTTGTTTCTTGTTGTCCAATAAGCATAAATATGTTATTTAGACTGATTAAAAACAAAGCAAATATAACAGGAAATCTTTTTAAAACAACTAATTTTTTCATTTTACAGTATTCTTACGCTTTAACTGAAGAAATACAGCGAACAAAAAGAGCCTTGTTAGTTAGGAAGAGAGTGCGGAAAGGATTGAAAAAGATGCCACATGGTTTTCCAGCACAAGTTTCAGGTCGAATAATTCTGTTTCCTGGTAACGTGTCGCGACATGCAGCTGGATACGTTCGCAATGTGGTTCGAAAGTTTGCTGTACCAGATCGACTGTATTATTTTCTCCGGAGAGGTGAGTGAGGATAAGATGTTTAAGACGGTCGGTTTTATAGGCGTTAAACAGCTCGACGGCAACACGATTTGACAAGTGTCCCCAACCACTGCTGATCCGATTTTTCAGGAAATACGAATAGCGTCCTGTACGCAACATCTCCTCGTCATAATTTGATTCCAGGAGCAAAACATCCGAATGTTGAATAACATGCTGCACATTTTCGCAAGGTCGTCCAATATCTGTCAGGACACCGATATTGTATGTTCCATCTGAGACAAGAAAGCTGCATGGTTCTTTGGCATCGTGATATTTGGGAATACCGTACACCTTAAGTCCTCCAATTTCAACAACCTCATCAGGAGAAATGATATGGACCAAATGGGATGGAAGATGCAAACGGGTGCCATCGTAACTTCCCTTGGTAATATAAACCGGTAAATTATATTTTTTGGCAAATACAGATAGGCCCCTAATATGATCAGAATGTTCATGGGTAATGAAAATTGCTTTGATCTGAGTCGGTAAAATACCCAGATTGTACATCCGCAGGTGTATATGCTTGCTGTTGATTCCAGCATCTATCAAGATAGCAGAATCATCTTTAGCGACATAATAACAGTTCCCATTACTTCCGGAGGCGATTGCACAATATTTCATTCGTTTATGCTCTTTATAAGAATAGATCTATTTTACCGCGTCAAAGATACGAAAAACGAGAAAACTTCGGCAGTCATTAACATTCCGGCAAACTCAATGGAATATTGACGGCCAATCCACCATCTGCTGTTTCCTTATATTTGGCATTCATATCCAAAGCAGTCTCCCACATGGTTTTAACCACTGTATCCAAACTTACTTTTGCTTTATCCGGATTCGATTGCAGTGCCAATTGTGCCGCAGTAATGGCTTTAATGGCTCCCATTGTGTTGCGTTCGATGCAAGGAATCTGCACCAGTCCACCGATTGGATCACATGTTAATCCGAGGTGATGTTCCATGGCAATTTCAGCAGCCATCAGCACCTGGCGCTGTGATCCGCCGAGTACTTCTGTCAGCGCACCGGCTGCCATCGCTGATGAAACGCCAATCTCGGCCTGACAACCGCCCATTGCGGCTGAAATGGTTGCATTTTTCTTAAATATCGATCCGATCTCGGATGCGGTAAGAATAAATTGGATAATTTTATTTTCAAGCATTCCGTCGTGGAAAGTAATGTAATATTGCAACACCGCTGGGATAACGCCTGAGGCCCCATTGGTAGGAGCTGTAACCACACGTCCGAAAGAGGCGTTCTCCTCATTTACGGCAAGTGCAAAACAACTTACCCAATCCAGAATATATTGAAAGTTTTGGCCGCCCTCGCGAATGGCCGCTACCCAGGACTCATAATCTTGATAACTTCGTCCCTGCATTAACTTCTTGTTTAGCTTGGCTGCTCTACGTTCGACATTTAAGCCCCCAGGTAATGTCCCGCCAGTATGACAGCCGCGGTAGATACATTCATGTATTGTTTTATAAATATTCAAAACGCCTGCCACGGTTTCACTTTCTTCACGCCATGCACATTCATTTTCAAGGACCAGCTCCGAGATTTTCAGACCCGTTTTCATCGTCCAATGCAAGAGTTCCTGTGCAGTATCGACAGGAAACGGAAGGTCCACTTCAGACAAAACACCTTCAGTATCATTTTCCTGCACCACAAAACCACCCCCTATCGAATAATAGGTTTCGGTCATTGCCTTACCATTGGATAGGAATGCCTGAAAGGTCACTGCGTTGGGGTGAAAAGGTAAACTTTCCGCATATAGAAACAAGAGGTCTTCCGGATAGGAAAAAGGAATCGTCCGTTCGCCAGCGACTTCCAGTTCGCCGACTGTCTTAATATGCTCGACTTTGGGCATCACGCTATTGACATCAAAGGTAACCGGATCATCTCCACTTAGTCCCAGGAGCACAGCAATATCGGTACCATGTCCAGCACCGGTTTTGGCCAAAGAACCATACAGCAGGATTTTGACTTGTTCGACTTCATGCAAGACACCTTTTGACCTAAGAACAGCTGTAAATTGCTGGGCTGCACGCCAAGGTCCTAAGGTATGCGAACTCGAGGGCCCTATACCAATCTTAAACATGTCAAAAACGGATATTTGTTCTTTGCTCATAATCTTTATTATTGTGGTTAGCCGATCAAGCCATTGCTTTTGTGAAAACCGCATCTAAATTAGCACAAATAAAGTACAATGTTACTTGTATTTGCATTATTATCAATTTGAAAACCAAGCTCAGGTTCTTTTAACAAGTATCCAACAAACATCTTACATTTTTTAGGGAAAAAGTAAGAAATGCTTCCCTATCTTTGTTGGCTATAATTTATAGAATGACGGGAAAAACATATTTATATTCTTTTTTTACCATTGTTATCTGTTTATTTTCGATTAGAACGTATTCCCAGCAACTACCTAAGCGGGAGTTTCGTGGCGTGTGGGTTGCAACCATAGGTAATATAGACTGGCCCTCTGTCAAAGCGGGCAATAATGTCGCACAGCAAAAACAGGAGTTTATTGATTTATTGGACCAGCACCGCAGCGCGGGACTGAATGCCATTATTTTGCAGGTACGTCCGGCTGCCGACGCATTTTACGCGAAGGGCAGAGAACCATGGAGTAGATATCTAACCGGGAAACAGGGATTACCACCTTCGCCATTTTATGACCCCTTGGAGTTTGCCATCACCGAGGCCCACAAGAGAGGAATGGAACTCCATGCCTGGTTCAATCCGTATCGTGCTTCGACAACATTAAATCCGGCCCATTTTTCGGATGAGCATATTACCAAGCGCCACCCGGAATGGTTCTTCACCTATGCTGGCAAGAAGCTTTTCAACCCCGGTATTCCGGAAGTTCGCAAATATATTATTGATGTCATCATGGATGTGGTCAAAAACTACGATGTAGATGGCATTCATTTCGATGATTATTTTTACCCCTATCCCGATAGCAGAAATACACCGGTACCGGATCAGATTACCTTTGGTCAATATAATAATGGGATCGAGAAAATTGACGACTGGCGACGCAACAATGTCAACGTACTGGTGCACGATCTTGGTGTTGCCATCAAAAAGATAAAACCATATGTCAAATATGGCATTAGTCCTTGTGGGGTATGGGACAACAAAGAAAATAACAGTGCCGGATCAGATACCCGTGGTCTGAGCGCTTACCGGGAACTGTATGCTGACGGTGTCAAATGGATGCAGGAAGGTTGGATCGATTATATCAATCCACAGATCTACTTTCCATTCAAAAATCGCGCAGCAGCCTATGAGATCTTGGTTGACTGGTGGCAGAAACACACCTATGGCCGTCACTTTTATGTCGGGCATGGAGCTTATCGTGTTACCGAAAATAAAATCGGCTGGACAGACCGTAGTCAGATCCCCAGACAGGTACGCCACTTAAGGGAGGAGCACGATGTGGAGGGAAGTATTTATTTCAGTTCCAAATCACTCACGGACAATCTTGTTGGACTGCAGGATTCCATGCGAAATGACCTGTACCGTACACCGGCTTTACCCCCTACAATGCCTTGGTTAGATAGTATCCCACCCAATGCCCCCTTCGGTCTTCTGGTGAAAAATTCGGCCAATGGTAAAATGAACACCTTATTTTGGCAAAAACCCGATGTGGCCAATGATGGGGAGTCGGCTTATGGCTATGTGATCTATCGCTTCAACCTCGATGAAAAAGTAAACATTAAAGACCCTGGAAAAATCATTTTTATCACCTTTGATGGGGATAAGCTTCAATATACCGATGACGATATCAAACAACATCAACAGTATAAGTATGTTGTGACAGCGATTGATCGCATGAAAAATGAAAGTAAGCCCTCCGATAGCAGGACCGCCAATGAAGAGATTTAAGTGCTGCTAAAAAAATACCTCTTCCGAAATGGCTTTGCAATTGCAGCGAGGCCATTTTTGGAAGAGGTACCGTGTTAGTGTGATTTTAAAATACGTTATTTCCCCTGTCCGTATTTAAATTTTTTGTTTATCGTAACAGGGAGTTTTCCTTTCGGCGTATTTTGCCCTAAAATAGTTTTCACTGCCGCTTTCTGCATGAAAGCATCATTTTGATAGGCCAGCAAAATTGTTTTTGCTTTTTTGGATGCTTCAAATCCATCCACAGCATAGGCATTGGTAAATAAAGTCAGGATTGATTTTTTTGCAAATTTCTTCATCAGGCCCTGAACATCTTTATTTAATACCATGGTCGGACGTGGACGAAGTCTCGTATCGTGTACGGCAATAATAAATTGTTTGTTCTTCTTGATTTCTTTGGTAAGACGTTTGATATCATCCTTACTTGTGCTATCCGTGATGAAATATTGTGTTTCATTTGTGAGTGCACTAGCCAATTCATTTTGGAAGGTCTGATTGGCTGTAATACCAATGTTGATAATAGCCGTAGGTAAATCCTTTTTGAAGGATTTTAATTTTTCTACCGAGTTCAAAGCGGTGATCGCTGCATCGGACAGTTCGTCAATAAGCTGAACTGCTGAAGCACGATGTAAATCATGGTATAGATTCTGTTGTACAGTTGCCTGATATTTATCTAAACCAAGCCAGAGCTTAGCGGCAAGCACTCGTTTTACCCGCGCATCAATATCGGCCTGCGCGATACGTCCTTCTTCAATAGCTTTTACAATCAAATCGATCGCACGCTTGCTATTCTCGGACACTTCAAGTAAATCATGCCCCGCAATAATTGCCTGTACGTCGGCTTCTCCATTTGGAAAAAACTTCTTTACACCTTTCATATCCATTGCGTCAGTGACTGTTAGTCCTTTAAAGCCAAGTTCGTTGCGCAAAAGATCGGTTACAACCTTTTTAGAGATGGAAGATGGCATATTAGGCGTGTCATCTAAACTCGGAATATTCATGTGGGCCACCATAACAGCAGGTGCACCGGCTTTAATAAGCTCTTTGAACGGATACAACTCCAGGGTATCCAAACGTTTTTTGTCGAAAGGTAGTTGCGGCAGATCATAATGAGAATCCACATCTGTATCGCCATGCCCCGGGAAGTGTTTAATGGAAGCCAGGATACCACCATCCACCATACCGTCCATATACGCTTTAGCTTTCTGGGTTACATTATATTTATTATCACCGAAGGAGCGGATACCGATAACGGGATTTTTAGGGTTATTGTTGATATCCACATCAGGGGCAAAATTGAAATGCATACCTATACGTTGGAAGTCTAAAGCAACCTCACGTCCCATGCGATAAATCAGCTGATTATCCTGAACGGCCCCTAAAGTCATCTGATAAGGGAACGACAAAGTAGAATCTGGCATACGCATGCCTAATCCCCACTCGCCATCAAATGTCACCATCAATGGGACCTTGGACAGGGATTGATACCGATTGAACATATCAACATGGCGGACAGGACCGCCCTGAAAAACAACGAGACCGCCCAAATGTTGGTCCTGTATAACCTGAGCTACGGAGTCAATATATTTCTGTCCTAAATTGGTGTGTGCCCTAACCAAAAATAACTGTGCAACTTTTTCTTTTGGCGTCAACGTATTGAATACCGCATCGACCCATGCATGCTGGGAGTTGATGTATTTCACAAAATCTTTTTTGTCCTGAGCTTTCAAAAAAGAAATTGTGCCGACTAATGCCAATATTCCCAGACCGAGTTTTTTGAACATAAATTAGTTTGTATAATGTATTTAAAATAGAAATACTAAGGACGTTATTATTTTGGACAATATGAAATTGTTTTTGCAACAATTTCATATAAACACGCATAAAACAGCAATTCGTAAGGTGCAGAGCTGAAATATACCGCATGTCAATTGGTGGGAGCAATACTAACACTTAATATATAGAAAAATAACAGCGCCGGAATACAACTGCCATCCAACGATTACAATTCAATTATCGGTTTGATAAGCACGAAAGAACTTTATCAAGGAATAGATGTTTAGAAAAGACTATAATTCAGCTTTTTAAGCTAAATCAGGTTATATTTTTTCTCTAGAAACAGCGTCAACTCCATCACATTTTCCAATTCACCTATCGCTTCCTTTTTCCACAGCTTGTCGATAATCAACAAGAGAAATTGTGTTTCGAGATCTGGATTTTCATAGTTCAGATCTTCAAAAGCACGATGGATAATGGGCTGCACAGGCTTCATAAACTGCTCGTGCTGTTGTTTGGAAAAGGGGTGATGAGACAAACGCTCCTGCAATTTCCAAAATAAGGGTTCCGCGGTAACCAATTTATTGGGTAGATTGATCATTGTGCGCAGAAATTCCTTTGGTTCACGATAGGTCATCATTCCGCGGTGGTGCGTAAGAACCTTACGATAACCTGATTTAATCAAATAAACCAACAGTGCGTCTTTATTCCCGAAATGTTTAAAGATTAATGCTTCGGAAACTCCTGCATTTTGGGCAATCGTTTTGGTAGAGGTATTCGTATAGCCTTGATCTGAAAAAAGCAACAAGGCTTCTTTCATAATACGCTCTTTTCTACTCAAAACACTTTCTTTCATCTTTTATTTTTTTAATCTATATCCGCATATCACTCGATCGTTATACGGACTTGTTCAGTTGATTTTATAATTCTACTGCAAATATATCTAATCTTTCCATTCACTTGGGGTTATTGTAACTAAAATGATAATAATTCGTAACAAATAGTGCCATATTTTTGGGAAATAAAATTATATAACCGTCAACAACACATTAAAACACATTTGCACCTCGACCGATGAAGATCAAACTTTGGACCATTTTGTTCTTTTCTATCTGCTTATCGCTATTGGGGAAAAACGGGCAAGCCCAACAGTATATTACGGGCAAGCTGCTTGACAATACGACTTCGCAGCCTATCAGAGGTGCAAGCATCACCATTATAGCGGTAAAAGATTCCAGTAAAGTCCAGGTTCCGACGGACATTTTGGGCAGATTCAGCAGCAGTACACTTCCCAACGGAGATTATTTGGTCAGTACACAGCCGATGGGCTACAGCATGGATCTTCGGCGTGTAAAACTAATCGGGCAAACAATCGATTTAATGTTTAAACTCACGAATGCCGAGATTGTACTGGATGAAATTAACATTTCTTCGAGCAGTATACAGGTTAAAGGAGATACGCTGGAGTTTGACACCAAGAAATATATCACGCAGGATTTTGCAGATGCTGACGAATTGGTCAAACAGATTCCTGGTGTTGAAATTGATGAAGATGGCAATGTAAAAGCGCAGGGCGAACCTGTCAATAAGATTATTATTGATGGTCGGGAGTTTTTTAGTACCGATCCTAAGGTTGCTCTAAAAAACCTTCCGGCCGATGTTATCGCCAAGATCCAAATTATCGATGACAAAACCGAGCAGGCCAAGTTTAGTGGTTTTGACGATGGAAAACGCATGAAAGTGATCAATATTGTCACCAAGCCTGATAAAAGAAAATCCTATTTTGGCAAGCTCTCCGGAGGTGCGGGTCCCGACCGAAAATATGCCGTCAATACACAGGTAACCAAAATGAACCCCAAACGGCAATATTCAATTGACATCAATACCAACAATGTTAATCAGCCCAATGGTTTTGCGACCCGCGGAAACACCAGAGGACGTACCGGACAAGGGGTGACGACGCGCTTTAACGCCGGTTTCAACTACTTGGATCGCTTTTTCGATGACCGCATGGACTTCAATGCGAATTATACCTACAACTATACGGACAATAACATCGTCAGCCAAAATAAAACAGCATATACGGCAGGTAACCGGGCCAACCAAATCAACAATCAAAATCAATTAAACAGTACTTACGGCAACAATCATGCTTTCTCTATCCGCGCAAACTGGAAGATAGATTCGATTCAGAAACTGGACTTTCAGCCTAATTTCTCCTATCAAAGTAACGATAGGAATACAAGTTCCACAGGCAATACCTTGTTAAATCTAGCAGAAATGCTGAATAGTTCCGACCGTAGGAATAAGAGCTTTGGAGAAAACTTCAACTGGGGCGGAGACCTAACTTACATGCGGAGACTCAACAAACCTGGGCGCACGATCAGTTTTAATTTCAATGGCTCATTTAACAGCAACAAGAGTCATGCGGAAAATTTTGCGCTAAACTCCTATTATAAAGAGGGCTTATTCAGCCGGGTCGACACCGTCAACAATAGGAACTATACCATGGGTGACAATAACGGCTTTCGCTCAAAGATAGCCTATACCGAGATGCTCGGTAAGTATTCCCGGTTGCAAGGGAATTATACTTTTCGGAATACGGCACGCTATTCGGACCGCAGGACCTTTGAATTTCTGGCCGAAACAGGCCAGCTAGGGGAATTAAAAAATCGTCTTTCCAATGAATTCCGGAATGATTTTGTTTACCATAGTGGTGGGGTTTCCTACTTATTTAACAAAAAGGATAGCATAAGATTTCAGATTGGTTTAGATTATCAGACGGCTTCACAGGTCAATGATAAATTGTTTCCGAATATACTGACTACAAAAAGCCGCTTCAATAGCCTACTACCTAACCTCAACTTCCAATATAATTTCAATAAGGATACTCGGGTCGAGTTTCGGTATAATGCAAAGACAAACACCCCTTCCATCGAGCAATTGCAAGATTTTATAGACAATCAAAATCCACTACGCATTAGCTCGGGAAATCCGGATCTTAAGCAAGAATATGACCATAACCTTGTGGTACAATTTAGATCGATCAATAAAGGCTCGGGCAGAAGTTTCACCTCTGACATTACAGCAGATTTTATTGAACATAAAATCTCCAATACCATTTTCACCACAGATTCAGCATTTACGATCACAGCGGATGTTATACTCGGGCCAGGTGGGCAATACATCAGACCCGAAAATTTCAATGGGGTCTATAATCTCAAATGGCAAAATAGCCTTGGATACCGCCTTGAACCATGGAAACTTAACTTCAACCTAAACAATAACCTCTATTTCAACCAGAATTACACTTTATTGAATCTCGAAAAGGTCAATGCGCAAACGTACGGCCTGAGTCAGCGGGTCGGTGTAAACACAGCATTCAGCAAGGATGTCATCATCGGACTGGATTACAATGGAAACATCGCCTTCTCCAAGAACTCAGCCAGCGAAAAATCGAATTATTCGGTCTATAAACATACCATTGGTAATTCCATTGCATTGACTTTATTAAAAACTTGGACGCTCAATTCAACGTTCAACTACCTTTACAATGGCAGCATCCTGAATTCACCAAGTACGACAAGTTTGTTGTGGAATGTCTCTATCGGCAAGAAATTGTTCAAACGTAGGAATGCCGAAATCAATCTCACGGTATTTGATCTATTTAATGACAATAAAAACATCAATCAGCAGGTCAATGATCTTTGGGTACGTGTATCCCAATCAAATGCAATAACACGCTACGCCATATTAAGTTTTACCTACCATATTCGGGGACTTGGCGGAAAAGGAGAGATGAAAACCCGTCGTTAATCTGCACCATTGCCAATCCACGTGGAACACTCCGATCAATCAATCAATCAATCAATCAATCAACAGTAAGCATATAGCCAACTCCTCTGACATTGGTAATCTTGATGCGGTCATCCTGACTGAGGTATTTTCGTATCCGGCTGATAAACACATCCAAGCTTCGTCCCGTAAAATATTTATCATGACTCCAATAGGCTCGCATGATATCCTCGCGTGGGATGACCTTATCTTTTTGTTCGTATAACTTCCGCAGCAGTTCACTTTCACGGAAAGACAGCTTAAGCACCTCACCTTGATAGGTCAACTGATGTTTTAGGCTATCGAGGCTATAGTCTCCTATCATCAGCTTTTGGCCGAACAGCATTTTGGGGCTATTTTTTAACAGGGACTCTATCCGCACAACCAATTCTTCAATCTTAAACGGTTTTTTGACGTAATCGTCTCCGCCCAAACGAAATCCCTTTACAACATCCTCTGTCTGCACTTTGGCCGTCAAGAAGATAATGGGTATCTGCGTGTCTGATTCGCGTATTTTTGTTGCCAATGTAAAGCCATCCATGACGGGCATCATGACATCTACGACCAAAATATCCGGCCGAGCCGCTGTAAATGCTTCCAAGGCTTCATGACCATTGCTACAATGGGTGACATTAAATCCATTCGCCTCCAGGCTATCGGCAACGATCATCCCAAGACTTGGCTCATCTTCTACATATAAAATTTCAATCATAGCGTTGTCATTCAATCAAAATATATTTCGGCTTTGTTTCTAAGAAATCTTTAGGATAAATCAGCCTAATTACTGTCCGATAAACGGCCCTATTTTCTTTCTGAAATATAAATATTGCTTTTTATTTGTAAGGTAATCGGATATTAAAGGTACTCCCTTTTTCCAGCTCACTGTCCACTGTGATCTTGCCCTCGTGCCTTTTTACAACCTGCTTGACATAAGCAAGCCCCAAGCCAAAACCCTTCACATCGTGCAGATTACCGGAAGGAACCCGAAAGAACATATCAAAGATTTGATTATGGTATTCTGCGGATATTCCGTTACCATTATCTGTAATACGAATATGGACATTTTCTTTCATTTCCTTCACTTCTACCTCAATATAAACGTGCTGTCCAGTATATTTTATCGCGTTTTCCAGTAAATTATTGATCACATTTTTTAAGTGGGCTTCATCGCCATTGATCCTTATCTCACTTGGAACGGCAATGAGCTTAAAGTCCACTTGCTTGGCCTTATTCAGCTGCGCAACTTCAATGGCTCCTTTCACCATCGCGACAAGATCAAAATCAGAACGCTGCAGCACAATCCCTCTCGTTGCATCAATATCCATCTGAAGCACTTTTTCAATCATATTGGACAGATGCTCCAGTTCTTTTCTGGAGATATTCAGATAACGATTCATCTTTTCCCGGTCATCCTGTACACCATACAACTGTATCGCTTCTATAGCTGCCATCACAGTGGAAACCGGTGTTTTTAGTTCATGCGTCATGTTATCGACAAAGTTCTTACGCAGCTCGGCCATCTTATTTTGGTTGAGAATGGTTTTCATCAAATAGAAGAATGTCCCAAGCAGCAGTCCAATCAAAAGCAGTGAGATCAACAGCTGCCAACTTAAGCTATACAGCAAATACTTCCAATCCTCCTGAAACTTGATAACAAGAAATTCATTTTTTATGGGATTAACCATCATGGGTCTCGTCCAAGCAAGATTTGCTTCGCGGTATTTGCGTCGTACATCTTTGATTTGATCGTGTGGAATCGTGACAATAGTCATTTCAAATGGTACTGCTATGCTCTTATTGTTCAGGGATTCTTTAAACTTCCTTTCGATCAAATCCAGATTGGCTTTGTTCATCTCAAAGTCACGGAACAGAAAGGGCGGGATAATTGCGCCTTGCCCTTCCCGGTCTTTGGGAAACATTTTCTCCCGCCTACTGTGGATCTCGCGATCAAATCGCTCGTTTTTAGGTCGTTCGGCGCTTACACGTTGTAAAGCCTTATCGAGTTCAGCAGCTGGCAATAAGCCCAGAAGCTCTCGTTTTACATCTTGGAGGAGACGATTCCGATCAGCCTCGGGGCCATCTAACTTCCGATCACCATTACGCGCTTGGTATGCCTCCTGAACAGCATTGAAGAGTGAACGCTCTGCGGTAGAAAGGAACAGGTCGCGACGATTGGTATAACTTCCATAAAGCCAAAAGCCTAGCACTACAGTAATTCCTGCCCCTATTAAAACGATCAAACTGATCAGTAATTTAAATCTTCTACCCATAACTAAAACAAATTTAAATTACTAGATTTGCAATCGCTGTGGTAATTAACCATATTTAACAAAATATAACACTGATTAACAGTTCGCATTGATTACTTTTGCACTATTCAAAAATTAATATGATTAAAGACTTTAAGAGACGTAGTATTCAACTTTTACTTCCACTTTTTACATTGGCCGCTTTTGTTGGTTGTAATAAAGACATTTCGCTCTCATTGGATAGTTCAAGAGATGAAACAATCGGTTTAGTACCAATTGATACGGTTTCCGCCAAAGTTTCGACTTATCAATTGGACGATATTCCGACTTCTGCTACTGGAACAATGCTCGTAGGAAAGAATAGCAATGCTGTTACGGGTAGCATGAAGTCTACAGCTTATATGCGCCTAGGAGTAGGAACGATAAGTAATGCTTCTATACCTGATGATGCTACCTTGGATTCTGTGACCTTGGTATTAAAGCCAAACAAATATTTTTACGGTGATACAACGAAAGTACAAAAGATAGCAGTACACCGTGTCACAGAAGAAATTACGCAAACACAGATTGATTTAACCAAACCTGTTGATGAACGTCCTGTTTTTGTCACTTCTGCGGCAATATTCAGTAAACAAAAGTTTGCTTATGAAAATACGCCATTGGCACAACTTTCCTTTAAACCGCGTATACAATCGGCAGATTCTTTATTTTTTAGATTCAACAACAGCATTAGCAATGAGTTGTTTACAATGATCAAAAATAATGACAACCGGATTCAAAATAGTACAAGTTTCCAAGAGTATTTCAAAGGATTGGCACTTGTCCCTGACAATAGCAATACGGCAGTTATTGGATTCAAAGACACTGTATTTTTACAGGTCCATTATTCATTCCTGAATAATGAAGGTACAAAATCTGTTGGCAAACAATATTTTTCCATTGACAACAAAGCTTACCAGTACAATCAAATTGAAGCGGATCGCTCTGCAACAAAATTTGCACCGTTGACCTTAAAAAATCCTCAACTTGCGAGTCAACAAACTGATGGAAATGTATTTTTAGAGGGCTCAACTGGTGTTGTAGCAAAAATTGAGTTTCCAACGTTATTAGAATTGGTGAACAATCCATCCATTGCGATTAATAAGGCAGAGCTTGTCATTGAAGTCCCTAATGGCGCCGCAAGTATTTTTGATCAGCCTCAAAGTTTGGTTTTAATGGTGGCAAGTAATAATGGGAATCCGATCAGTTTGTTAACGTCTCCATATTCGACAACAACGCAACAGGCGACATTAGTGCGCGGCAATGATTTTGGTTCTAATGGTACTTATACATTCAATTTGATTGAATATTTGACAAAAATTAAAACAACAGCATACAATAATACTTCATTATATCTATCTTTACCAACATCGGGTTTGTTTTCAACTGGAAATAGATTAATATTGGCAAAAGATAATGAAAATGATCCGAAAATTAAATTAAACATCCTTTATACTAAATTTCAATAATTTATGAACAAGAAAAATTGGCTACTCGTTTTATTAGCTTTTGTATTTACAGTTACAACTATCTCTTCTTGTAAAAAAAGTGACGACAGCACAACCAAATCAGATGAATGGTTTGCAAAAGCTGCTTTTAAAGGGCCACAAACTTCATCTGCTGCTAGCTTTTTGATAAATAACGTTGCATATGTCACTACTGGTCTAGCAAGTAACGCTGGTGGTAAACCATTCCGCGTGAAAGACACGTATGCGTATGACGCAGCATCAGATACTTGGGCTGAAAAAGCACCTTTCACAGGTGTTGAGAGAAACGGTGCCATCGGTTTTTCCATTGGTAATGTCGGTTATGTTGGTGGTGGAAATGATGGAACAAACAACCTAACAGATTTCTACAAATTTGACCCTACAGCTAACGGCGGAAAAGGTGCTTGGTCAAGCATTGCTCCACTTCCTATTGCTTTGTCTAATGCAGTCGCTTTTACTTTAAACGGTGCGGCTTATGTTGGAACAGGTGAAACTGTCGTTAGTGGTGGAACAACAAATACCAATGAGTTCTACAAATATGATCCTGCGGCGAATACATGGCAAGCAATCAGTGATGCTCCTTTTTCAGCGAAAAGAAAGGCAGCTTTCTCTTTTGTTGTTAACAATGTAGCTTATGTAGGTGGTGGTATTTCTAACGGTTCTTACCCAAAAGATTTCTATAAATTTGATGGTAGCAAATGGACTAAATTGAACGATATCAATAGAGCTGATAATTCATATACTTACGATTTGACTCGTTCAAATGCTTCTGCTTTCGCAATCAATGGTACGCCATTCGTTGTTGGTGGTTACAAAAATGCAGTAATCAACAGTACATGGAAATATAATATTTCTGGTGACTACTGGACGAATGATAACGGCGCTTTCGCTGGTTCAGCACGCCAAGATGCTGTTGGTTTCGCTGTAGGAAACAACGGTTACATCACGACTGGACTTAACGGTTCATCTCGTTTTGACGATACTTGGATGTTTACTCCGATTTATTAATCGAAATAAAATCAATATAAAAAAAGGGATGGAGTTTCAAACTTCATCCCTTTTTTTGCTTCAACTATTTTGCTTCTATTGGCTGAAAAGAATTTCTAGTTTCCTTTTATAACTGCCTACTCTAGCGAAATCAGCCATCAATAATAGCATATAACCATCAGCTATATTGATGTCGGGTAAACTCTGCTCTTCTTTATTAGAGAAGCACGCTCCCGGAGATCTGCTCGCCATAATGTTTCATTCGCTCCATACAGTTCTAAAAGCAATCTGTCTCAGCCCTTGAGGTGTCATTATACAAAAGATTGAATTGCATGCCTCATACGATAACATCCATACCTCAAAAAAGGATGGGGCCAATAAAAAAGAAAATGCCCAAAAAGCCAAATCAGACCCGTTGAGAATTGAATCTCTAAAATTGTGGCATCGGAATACGTATAAAGTTGCATGAAAAAGGGGTTATCCAATCTTTTGAATAACCCCTTCTAATTTTACACGAACTTGCAATACTGTCGACCTTACGAAGAAGGATCAAGACTTGAAGTTCATTTATTTTTCAACTGTCTTGATCTCAAATAATGTATTCCATAACTTCCCTGTTATAAAAAGACGTTTTCCAGCTTGGTCGTAAGCAATTCCATTCAATTCATTGTCATAAGCGGAAGTATGCTCATAGATACCGACAAGATTAATCCGTCCTTCTACCGCTCCTGTTTGAGGATTGATAATAACAATAACATCTTTTTGATAGACATTTGCGTAGACTTTGCCGTCTATATACTCCAGTTCATTAAGTTCATCCACTGGTCCAGCTTCATCGTAAACTCCGATAGCATTTAGCTCTTTACCGGTCGTTGCATCTAAAAAGAACAATTTATTGGATCCGTCAGACTTTATCAAATGCTGCCCATCGTAGGTCAAGCCCCAACCTTCTTTACTATTTTCATATTTAAAGGAATTTTCCTTGACAAAAGAGTTTTTATCAAAGACATATCCTTCTCCCTGTTGCCAAGTTAACATAAATAACTTATTACCTACCAATGTCATTCCTTCGGCAAAAGTCTTTTCATCAAATTTGATCTCCTTGAGTATCTTACCTGTTTTTAGATCGACCTTTCTCAAGTTGGACTCTCCATAACGGCCATTGGATTCGTAGAGAATACCATCAGCAAACTGTAGCCCTTGCGTAAAAGCTGTGGTATCGTGCGGGTATTTGTTGACCACCTCAAAACCATAGTTCTTCGCATTTTCAGGTACAACATAAAATGTACTTGAAACAGAATCCGGTTTTCCAGCACTGTATACCAGGGCGGAAATATTACGTGTACCATAGGCCATGTCTTTGGTATCAACCGTAATTGCCGTTGTATCTGTTGATGACCCTACATGTTTATCATCTACAAAATAAGCCACAGAGTCCATTGATACAGATTCAAATTTCAATTTCAATTGGACCTGAGCACCTTTTAAAACAGCTTGATTTGCTCCAGGAGAGGCAAATTCCAAACTTGATTTTTTTGACTTACAAGAAGCAAAAGCTAGTGCTGCAATTGCCATAAAATAAGTTATTTTTCTCATCTATGTATAGTTATTTATAAGTACGTATCCTCAACTATCCCAAAACGCATCTTTGATATGATTGAGTGCTGTTTTGGGAGATTTTGTTATTGCGACAACATCAAATCTGACTTCACCGACATAACCTGTTTTAAGAATATAAGCCTGAGCTGCACGAATCAGTAGACGCTGTTTTTTGCGATCCACAAATTCGTAAGGTTCGCCGAAATCCGTTCCCGACCGCGTTTTTACTTCAACAAATACCAAGGTATCCTTGTCCACGACAATCAAATCTACTTCTAAATTCTTAAATCGCCAATTTCTTAACACTATTTTATAGCCTATCTTGACGAGGTATTCCATGGCCATCTGCTCGCCCCATTCGCCCGTTTCAAGATGCTTTGCCATATCAAAGATTACTTTACAATAGTGTTGCCCAGAAAGCCGCCCAATAGGCGTTCGGCTTCTTTTAATTTCTGATATTTAAAAATAAGGACTTCCAGGTTGGCCACATCTTGTTCATGTTTCATTTCTTCACGAATATGATGCATTTCAGCTTCAATCTTACGTTTCTTGATCCGATAGATCGCTGTAACGACAAGTTGTTTTAGATGTTCGTATTCTTGCGTTACATAAATTTTACGCTTATCGTCATTCCAATTTTCGCTGAGCGAATATTTACTGGCAACGCAATTGATCGCCAAATCTGCTATAGCAGGGTCAGAGTTTGAATAGAATTGTTTCGTATCTGGAATTTCGTATTTTTCCGCAGCTTCTCTATAGACGTTTAAAATATAAGCCGCAGCTTTATCCTTAAATTCAATGTCGCTGATATTTCCCAATAGCAATCCTGCAACTGGAATATCACCGTCACCTTCCCAGGTTGCCAGATAATCACCATAGTTGATTAAAATTCGGACGATCTCACGTTCCTGGAGAATTTCCGAAGTCAGCTGTGCAGGCTGTTCTACAGACTCTATGGGAGGTAATCCCGCCCTTTCATCATCTGTCATAAAGAAATCCGGCGGTGGCCCGTCCATTCCGAAAGGGGGCATCCCTGTATTTGGCGGCGGACTCTGAGTTTTACGAGCAGCATCCTTATCCGCCTTCTTTGCTCTATTGAGCCTAATCTTGTTGAGTTCAGCCAACAAAATACGCTCTTCGATATCCAAAAGGCTGCTACATTCGCGGATAAAAACAGAAACCTTAATTTCATCGGGAATCAATGCAATACTTTCGACCACATCGCGAATAACCTCGGCCCTTTTTATGGGATCGTTATTGGCATCGCGAAGCAGAATATTCGTTTTGTAGAAAATAAAGTCCTGCGGATTGGATTTGACATAATCTTTAAAAGCCGTGGCACCAAACTTTTGCACGTAAGAGTCGGGATCATTACCGTCGGGAAAAAGCAGCACCTTCACGTTTAAGCCTTCTTCGAGCAGCATATCTGTACCGCGTAGGGAGGCTTTGATCCCCGCTTCATCCCCATCATACAGTATGGTCACATTTTTGGTGAATCTGGAAATAAGCTTGATCTGACCTGTTGTCAACGAAGTTCCCGAGGAGGAAACAACATTTTCGACTCCAGCTTGATGTACCGAAAGAACATCTGCATACCCCTCTACCAAGTAGCAATTATCCTCTTCCATAATTGCTTTTTTGGCAAAATTCAATCCATACAGTACATCGGATTTATGGTAGATTTCGCTTTCAGGAGAGTTTACATATTTGGCGACTTTTTTGTCGGTCTTTAGTGTCCGCCCACCAAAGCCAATGACACGGCCTGTAAGGTTATGAATCGGAAACATGACCCGGCCACGGAAACGATCATATAAAGATTTATCATCGCGTTCAATAGCCAAACCACTCGCGGCCAAATAATCTGGGTGAAAACCCGCTACCTGTGCTTTATCGACCAATGCCGTCCATTCCTCAGGCGAATAACCCAATTCAAATTTTTTGATGATATCCTCACGGTAGCCGCGCTCCTTGAAATAGTTGAGTCCGATCACCTGCCCCATTTCAGTTTTCCAGAGTTGCTCGGCGAAGAATTTACTGGCCCAAGCGCTTAGCACATATAGACTTTCCCGTTTATCCTGCGCGGCAAGCTGGGCTGGAGAACGCTCGACTTCTTCAATTTGAATGGAATATTTATCGGCTAAATAACGAATGGCTTCGGGGTATGAGAACTTTTCCAGTTCCATGACGAATTTGAGGGAATCCCCACCGACACCACAACCAAAACACTTATAGATACCCTTCGAAACAGAAACGTGGAAGGAAGGTGTCTTTTCATGGTGAAAAGGACAATTTCCGATCAAAGAAGTTCCCCGTTTCTTTAAATCAACGAAGTCTCCCACCACCTCTTCTATCCGTGCTGTTTCCAGTACCTTATCAATAACTTCCTGCTTTATCAAAACGTTTCTTTTTTAATGTAAAATTAGAATAAATCTTTTGCATCTCCACTACGAAATGGCTTCTTTAATAGCATTGCATAAGGGCAATTATGCAAATAGAAAGCAGAACAAGTGATGAGCCAGCTCCTATAAATAAATTGTTTTGATATGCTGTGCTTTGTATTGCATATCAAAAGCAATTTATCTAAGTTTGTTCTTCAATTTATAGCTGATTAAGATAATCAAAATGAGCAAAACAATCAAGAAAATATGCTGTATCGGTGCTGGTTATGTTGGTGGACCTACCATGTCAGTTGTTGCAAAGCAATGTCCACATATTGAGATTACGATCGTCGACGTCAATGCAGCCCGTATCGCGGCTTGGAATGATGAAAATCTCGATAACCTTCCTGTATACGAGCCCGGTTTACAAGAGATTGTTGCGGAAGCGCGTCATCGCAATTTGTTTTTCTCAACCGATATCGAAAAAGCTATCGACGAGGCCGACATGATTTTTATTTCGGTCAATACACCGACTAAGAATTACGGAAAAGGCAAGGGGATGGCTGCGGACTTAAAGTATATTGAACTTTGTGCACGGCAGATCGCAGCGGTTGCCAAAAACGACAAAATTGTCGTTGAAAAATCGACTTTACCCGTTCGCACAGCGGCAGCTTTAAAAAGTATCCTGGATAACACGGGTAATGGTGTTAATTTCCATATTCTTTCCAACCCTGAATTTTTGGCTGAAGGAACAGCGATACAGGATTTAATCAATCCGGACCGCGTGCTTATAGGTGGAGAGAATGATGAAGCTATTGCTGCATTGGTCGATATCTATGCACATTGGGTAAGTCGCGACAAGATTCTCACAACGAACCTTTGGTCGTCTGAACTGTCAAAACTAACCGCAAATGCCTTTTTAGCACAACGTGTCTCCTCCATTAATTCCATCTCGGCACTATGCGAGAAAACAGGCGCGAATGTAGATGAAGTTTCCAAGGCGATCGGTATGGATTCCAGAATTGGATCCAAATTTCTGAAAGCTTCTGTAGGTTTTGGAGGCTCTTGTTTTCAAAAAGATATCCTCAATTTAGTTTATATCGCACGGAGTTACGGTCTCACAGAGGTTGCCGAGTATTGGGATCAGGTGATTTTGATGAATGATTATCAAAAACAGCGATTTGCGGACAACATTATCCAAACATTGTATAATACTGTATCGGGCAAAAAGATTGCTTTCTTAGGCTGGGCATTCAAAAAAGACACGAATGATACGCGTGAATCTGCGGCGATCTATGTGGCTGATTATCTATTGAGTGAACAAGCTGAAATCACGGTCTATGACCCCAAAGTTTCTGCCGAACGCATCTATGCCGACCTCGATTATCTGAACACCCGATCTTCGGAAGAAAACAGGGCCTTGGTAAAGGTGGTCAATACCGCCTATGAGGCTTGCAATGATGCACATGCAATTGCAGTATTGACTGAATGGGATGAATTTAAGAATTATGACTGGGCCAAAATCAAGGAGCACATGAAAAAGCCTGCATTTGTGTTCGATGGCCGTAAACTATTGAACCGTAAGGAACTTGAAGACCTTGATTTTAAATATTACGCGATAGGCGAGTAATCAATATATAGGTAAAAAAGAACCCTCAGGATATAGTTGCGTACACTTATGCAGCTATAACTGAGGGTTTTGTTTGTGCCTGTTGTCAACGCATAAGGAAAGAGAGATGAAACACAAGCGATGCAACAGGACTTTTTATCTTAATTATTCAGCATTCCATAAAACTCATTCATGTAATAAGATTCTTGGAGCGCATCTCTGAAATTCTGCCATTGTTCTTCGTCAAATGAAAATACGATATCTGGATAAGGTGTTTTCATGATCAATCGAAATTCACCATCTGGAAATGTGCTAAAAAAGAGTTCATCACCATTACTTTTCGTAATATTCAAGAAGTCGAAGAATTTATTCTTCGTAAATGTCAGTACAAAACTTTGTTGCCAGATATAATAGGTCTGACACTTATGGCAAACACTAATATGGGTATCTCCTCTTTGGCTTAGAATTTTTGTGTCACACATAGCATCTTTATTTATTTATTTAGACTCATTATAAATAATATTCAAATGTAAGAATAGTTTTTAGAATAACAAGTACCTGAACAAAAAAAAGGCGATATATTTCTATATCGCCTTTTTTTTGATAAGTGAGTATTAGTTCAAACCTCTCTTTTTCAATAGATATTTTGGATCTGGATCCGCACCTCTAAACGTACGGTACATCTTAGCAGGATCATCTGTACCTCCTTTTTCAAGAATATTCTTACGGAAAGAATCTGCTGTCACTTGATCGTACAATGATTTTTCCTTGAAAGCTGCAAAAGCATCCGAATCCAATACTTCAGACCAGATATAAGCATAATAACCTGCAGAATACCCACCTGCGAAAATATGTTGAAAATATGTACTTCTATAGCGCGGAATAATAGCATCAATAATACCTATTTTTTTCATTGCCGTTTTTTCAAAGCCATTAATATCTTTTGAAATTTCTTTTGTGGTAGCATGATAATCCATGTCTAACAACGCAGCAGAAAGGTATTCAACGGTTGCAAATCCTTGATCAAAGGTACCGGCCTTTTCCATTTTCTGAATCAATGAATCTGGCATCGCTTCTTTCGTCTTATAATGCTTAGCATATGTTTTTAATACCTCTGGATCTGCTGCCCAATTTTCCATCACTTGTGAAGGTAACTCAACAAAGTCACGTGGTACAGAAGTTCCGGCCATTGAGCGGTATCTTACATTGGAAAGAAGACCATGCAACGCATGTCCAAACTCATGGAACAAGGTAGTTGCTTCATCAAATGTCAACAAGGCAGGATTTTTTCCCACCGGTTTTGTGAAATTGCATACGATGGAAATTACCGGAGCAACACGTTTTCCATCTTTTGTCGACTGATTACGATAAGAAGTCATCCAGGCACCGCCTCTTTTTGATTCGCGCGGGAAAAAATCAGCGTATAAGAGACCTAAATGTGAACCGTCTTTGTCTTTAACTTCATACACTTCTACGTCTTTATGGTAGGTTGGGACATTGTTTAAGGCTACGAATGTCAAACCATATAATTTATTGGCGACACCGAATGCTCCTTCACGAACTGCCGGAAGACTCAGATAAGGTTTAATTTCGTCTTCATTCAATGCAAAACGTTTTTTGCGAATAATCTCTGTATAATATCTCCAATCGTAAGGAGCGACAGCAAAATTGCCGCCTTCAGCTTTAATTTCCTGTGCGATATCAGCCTCCTCGCCTTTCGCTTTAGCAAGTGCTGGAGTCCAAAGTTTATTTAACAGTGCATAGACATTGGTCGGATTCTTCGCCATGGATTCCTCGAGTACATAAGCTGCATGTGAAGAATAACCCAATAATTTTGCTTTTTGAAGACGGAGATTAACAATTTTTTGAATGATTGCCTTGTTATCGTTGGTGTTATCTTGATTGCCACGCAACTGATAGGCTTCCCAAAGCTGTTTTCTCAACTCACGATTTTTTGCATACTGAAGAAAGGGCATAATGGACGGATTCTGTAAGGTAAAGACCCATTTGTCTTTCTTTCCTTTTGCTAAGGCTTCTTCAGCTGCTGCCGTTTTCAACGATTCCGGCAAGCCTTCCAATTGGCTCGCGGAATCAACGACCAATGTATAAGCATTGGTTTCAGCAAGCAAATTTTGTCCGAATTGTGTTGTTAATGTTGAAAGTTCAGCATTAATTTTTTTCATTTTTTCCTTATCCGCATCCTTTAGATTTGCGCCAGAACGAACAAAACTCTTATAGGTTTCTTCTAACAGTTTATTATCCTGTTCGTCCAGTCCAAGTGTATTTCGGCTGCTCCAAACTGTTTTGATACGGTCAAATAATTTGGTATTCATCGAGATTTCATCCGAATGACTCGATAAGATGGGGGCCAGATCTTTCGCTATTGCCTGAATACTGTCATTCGTATTGGCACTATTGAGATTATAAAATACAGTTGATACATTATTCAGTAATCCACCCGCATTTTCTAAGGCAACTATCGTATTTTGAAATGTTGCTTTATCCGAATTGTTGACTATTGTGTCAATTTCCAAATTGTGTATTTTTATTGCTTCATCAAACGCTGGCCTAAAATGCTCTGTTTTGATCTTGTCAAAAGGTGGTACATTAAATGGGGTTTCGTAAGCCAATAAAAGAGGATTATCTGTCATCACTTTTTTTTCCTCACAACCAACAAATGCAGTTGCCACTATCGCAAAGAATGGCAAAAGTTGTCTTTTCTTCATATTATCTGATTATTCCTGATTTTTTTCAAAGATAATAAAATTAGGCAAATGCTGTGTCTTCTGGGGGAGGCGTTACAAAGGAGCATGAAAACAGTCATCCTATTGTAAAACAAAAACTTATTCATAAATCTTGTTAAAAATAATCTGTCAATTTGAGTAAAAATATATTAATGAGCGATATTAACCGTTTCTTTTGGAGATGTGCGGGGGTACATCAAGAAACTCTTGAAAAATATCCGGAAGAACATAGTAAGTACACAGCCATAGGTGCTACTATTTTTTTTACGGGATTGTTTGCCAGCCTTTCGGGTGGTTATGCCATGTATTTCGTCTTTAGTGGGGGAACATTTGACTGGCTTTTAGCTATTGTATTTGGTATTATTTGGGGTTTAGCGATATTTAACATGGATCGCTATATTGTGCTCAGTATTAATAAATCCAAAAGTGGCTTTATGCAGCTTCTGCAGGCCCTGCCGCGAATTTTATTGGCTATTTTGATCGGGTTGGTTATCTCTAGGCCATTGGAGTTAAAAATCTTCGATAAAGAGATCCGGGAAAACCTCCGTGTACGGTTTCTTGCCGACCAACGCGCTAAAATTGACACGCTCAACAGTACTTTCAATAAGAAATATGCCAATGAAGTTGCACTTTTGAAAGCAACCACGACAGAACGTGACTCATTGGAATCCAGCATTAAAAATGACCGTACAAAATTGAACTACGAGATATTCGGTAACAAAACAACTGAAACGTCCGGTGTCATGGGGTATGGCCCTTATGCCAAAATGAAAGAAGAAGAGCTGAAGAAAAAAGAGGGCTATTTGGACACTTTACGGAACAAGATAACGACCCAGCAAAACGCTATACGCCAGAAACAGAAATTTGAAGGGATATTGGACCAAAAAGTTTTATCCAACGCTTCTTTGGACAGCGCCGTCAATGTCGCTGGTTTTGCAGACCGCAACTCTGCGCTGGGCAATCTAAGGTACGATGCCAATGGAAAGGTTAACGAGTCCAATGCAAATGCTGTATTTTTTATTGCGTTGCTTTTTGTCTTCCTCGAATGCCTTCCGGTAATCGTCAAGCTCTTGGCAGGAAAGGATCCTTATGACAACGAAGTCCAAAACCAAAGGACTATTCATGATTACGAATCAGACACCAATGTCACTGTTCAAAAAGAAGCTGTAGATCGTTTAAAGGATACCTATGTGGATGTTTCCATCAATAAACGGATGAAAGACCTTTAGCAGAACCACGAGCATAAGTTAGCAGAGCAGGCTTTGCTTTGCACGGTTAAAAATTATAAATGGGCTTACCTTTCGGCAAGCCCGTTTTTGTTAATCTTCCTCATCTAAAAATTTGGAATCGATCTGTTTATTTGCTTTGGCTCCTAAACGTTTTAATTTCTCTACTTTTCCAATCACATTCCCAGCTCCTGTAGAAAGTTTTTTAGTTGCATCTTCATGGCTTTTTAATGCGCGCTCCAACTGATTCTGCACCTGCTCCATATCGTTCAGAAAGCTCACAAATTTATCGTAAAGGCTCCCGGCTTCCTTTGCTATTTCAATTACATTCCTGGTCTGACGTTCCTGTTTCCAGATACTTGCTATGGTACGCAGGGTTGCCAATAATGTAGAAGGACTTACAATAACGACTTTTCGATCCCAAGCCTCACTAAACAAATCCGGTTTTTGCGCCACAGACATACTCAAAGCCGATTCTATAGGCATAAATAGCAATACAAATTCTGGCGATTCTATACCATACAACTCGTGGTAGTTTTTTGCGGAAAGTTCTTTCACGTGATTTTCCACAGACTGTACGTGTTGTTTTGCGAAAATTGCACGATCCTCATCCGTGTCGGCGTTGACCCAACGTTCGTACGCAATCAGCGAAACTTTTGAATCCACAATCAGGTGTTTATCTTCAGGAAGGTCGATAATCGCGTCGGGCTGCATTCTTCTTCCTTCAGCATCCATAAGAGACACCTGTAATCTAAATTCGCGATCGCGCATCAGTCCAGAACGCTCCAGGACCCGCTCTAAAATTACCTCGCCCCAATTGCCTTGCTTTTTGGTATCCCCTTTTAATGCCTTGGTTAGGCTATTGGCTTCGTCTTTAATTTTAAGACTCTGTTCGACCAGCTGAAGGACAACTCCCTTTAAAGAATTTCTTTCCGCTGCCTCCTGATTGTAATTTTTATCGACTTTCTCTTCAAACAATTTGATTTTTTCCTTCAATGGGTCCAAAATCAACCCCAGGGAACGATGATTGGTCTCTGTAAACTTTTGTGTCTTCTCTTCCAATATTTTATTGGCAATAACCTGAAACTCATTGTTGAACTGCCGTTTAATCTCGGCGATTTCATTCTTCTGTTCCTGAAATTTATCGAGCTGCGCCTCATAAAATGAACGTGTACTTTCTAAAGACCGCTCTGCGACCAGAAGATTCTCCCGTTCCTTATCCAATTCATTTTTTAGCATAAGGCGTTCTTCCAGCAAACTTTGTTCCCGCTGTTGCGATCTGGCAAGCTCAATTTTTAGTGTTTCAACCTCTTTATTGTATGCAGGACCAGCACTGGAATCGGTATTCTTTTTTAATACCAATACGATCAAAATGACCAATAACAACACGATTCCCGCAAAGAAAAATATTTCCATGATTTGTATTTTCTGAAGATGGTGTATGCTTACCTGAGCAGGTCTGTTTAACCATCATTGCATTTAATTAAACCTATAACATCTCAAACTTAATGGATCTGCACGACTAAAAACACTTATAAAAAGTCTGTAGTCAGTTGGCAAGCTGTTGTCAATTTACAAGGTGCATCATCCGCTTCGCCATCGAAGCAGAATCAGAGCAATGTACCGTTCAACGAAGCTTTATTGCAATTTTTGGTGTGTTTTCCACCATAGATCGGGCATTTCACCTGAGACAGCCAATTGATAGTCTTCATAACGGCAAGGCACGAGGTAATAGCGTTCGTTGACTGATTTAGATCCAAAATAAGGCACTTGAATCCACCAGCGGTCTGATTTTTTACTTTTCACAAAGACCAATTCATGCTCCTCGTTTTCCAGTGTGGTGCGATAAATGATATAAGATGATTTGGGATACAACGGCGTATCTTGTTTCCGATTATAATAACCATCAATAAAGCACCAAATCATTTGCGAGACCAACATAGCCGTCTGTTCCATTGGATCAAATGTTGGATTGAATTCATAAAAACCGATGGAAGAACATTTATCCGACATCCCCGCATAGCGGGCAAGTTGACAAGCTTCATCGCCAAATAAACCATTTGGCATTGCATTGGCATTTCCAGGCGCCTCAGAGGCCCGAATGGCTCCTATGTCAAAACTAATCAAATCCGCTGCTCGGATCAAAGGCTCTGATTGGTCCATTTTACCCGCAATCATACCGACTCGTGTTGCATTAAAAAATAGTTTATCATACATATGGATAGACTCTTTACTGACGAGGTAAGTTTGATAGGCTATGGCATTTAAATTGAATAAATAGTCAGGCTGATGCAAAATAATATGGTTCACATAAGATCGGGAATTCAGGCTTACATTTTCGGCGTTCTCCTCATCAAGGTCAAACCGAGCATCTATAATCGCTAGCTCGATCTTTCGTTCTAAATTTTGATACCCCAAATATTGTGCATAGGTAAGGTCCTGTCCACCGCCAATGATAATCGGAAGAATATTCTCTTTGACCAGTTCCTCCACGACAGATTTTAAAGCGATATAGGTATCTTGAATTGTATTACCTGCTTTGATATTTCCCAAATCAACGATATTCATCGTATAATCGCCCTGATATAGTGCATAAAGATGTTTTCGAACAGCATCCGGCGCTTTATCCGTTCCATTATTATTGATGGATGCACGATCTTCCTCCACACCGACAATAGCTAACTGAGGCTGTTTATCCGTTTCCCAGCTCGGAAAATCTGTTTCATAGGCTTGAATAACGTTTCCTAGTTGAGAACTCAAGAACCCATGCTCAGGAGCAAAACCTGTAATTGAAATCGGGCTAAAGAATACGGACAGTGATGACATAAGCTATAATTTGTAAAATCTCCTATTTGTTCTGAAAGCGACTGTTTTAATTGGACTGAAAGAATCTACCTTGGCCTTCATGGTATTTGATACCCGCGAAAGCATGAAGGTTTTTTCAGGATGCAATTCACACAAATATCCATTTATTAACTAACTTTTGAAAACATTATTTTTAACAGTATCTTTATCAAGTGATATTAATAACTGGAGGAACAGGTTTTTTAGGGTCTACACTAATCAGACAGTTGATAGACCAAGGAATTGACGTCATAGCCATCAAAAGAGCTCAATCGACTATTCCGGCCTCGTTGTTATCTTCTTCGTTGGTGCAATGGATCGACGCTGATATCAACAATTATTTTGAATTAGAAGATGCTCTTGAAGGCGTTACTAAAGTGTTCCATTGTGCAGCATTGGTTTCCTACCAAAAGAAAGATGCTAAAGCGCTTTTTAAAGTGAACGTGGAAGGGACGACAAATGTGGTCAATCTTTGCCTTGAAAAGGGCATTCGCTTACTCCATGTCAGCTCAATCGCAGCTTTAGGGACAAATAGAGACAACCTGCCGGTATCCGAGAAAGACCACTGGGAGCACAATGCACTAACATCCAACTATTCGTTATCAAAGTATCAGGCGGAGATGGAGGTATGGCGTGGCATTACCGAGGGTCTAAATGCAGTTATTGTCAACCCCGCCGTAATTTTAGGTGCTTCGGCCAACGACAAAGGCTCTGGAGCTATTTTTTCAATGATCAATAAAGGGCTACGATTTTACCCAAAAGGAAGTGTTGGTGTTGTTGATGTAGAGGATGTTGCCGCGATCATGATTCAATTGATGGAGCGAGACGATATTACTGCTGAACGCTATATCATTAATCATCTCAATATAAGCAACAAGGATCTGTTGAGCGTTGCAAGTGTATTAATGAACAAGCCAGAACCGACAATCGAAGTTTCCGAGACCTTGCTCCAAATTGCCTCTACTGTTTCCAGCATGCTTTCCGTATTTAAAAAATCGGATTCAACATTGACAAAAGAAACTGCGGCGGCTTCAAGTGCCAAATTGCAGTATTCCAACGCTAAAATCCAGGGGCTCCTAAACCACAGTTATCGGCCTTTGGAACAAACGCTGAAGGAAATTGCAGATTTATATAACAAACAATAAAACGATAACATAACAAACAACCGAACCTTGAAACCATCGGCACCTACCGATATCGGAGATTAGCATTCAGCACTCTCACGATCGTTTCATAAAAAAATAACAAGATGAAAAACTATTACATCATTGATTTTGATAGTACATTTACACAAGTAGAGGCACTTGATGAACTTGCACGAATCTCTCTTGAGAACCATCCGGATCGCGAATCTATCTATCACGAAATTGAGCGGTACACCAATCTTGCCATGGAGGGTAAACTATCTTTCCGTGAGGCTTTGGCTGGTCGCGTAAAACTATTAAATGCCAATAAATCTCATCTGGATAAACTTGTTTCACATCTTAAGAAAAAAGTTTCAACCTCTTTTTCCCGAAATCGTGAATTTTTCAAGAAACACGCCGACACCGCATGGATCGTTTCAGGAGGTTTTAAGGAGTTTATTACACCTGTTGTTACACCGTATCATATCAAGACCGAAAATATCTATGCCAATACATTCAGATTTGATGAAGACGGTAATATTATCGGTTTTGACGAAGAGAATCCATTATCAAATGAAGGTGGAAAAGTGCAATTATTAAAACAATTAAATATTGAAGGAAGACTGTTTGGCATTGGTGACGGTTATTCAGATTTTCAACTGAAGGAATCGGGATTAATTGAAAAATTCTTTGCATTCACAGAGAATATCCAACGTAAAAGTGTCACTGAGAAAGCAGACTTCATCACACCTAGTTTTGATGAGTTCTTATATGTAAATGATCTGCCCCGTGCCATCTCTTATCCAAAAAATCGTATCCTTTGTTTGATCGTGGGAGATGTACCAGAAATAGCGGCTCATATCTTAAAAAGAGACGGTTTTTCTATCCGCACAAAAGATACATTCGAAGAAAAGTATGTAAAGGATGTAGGGATGCTGCTCTTGGGCGACAATATCGACATCAGTGATGAACAGCTTCAACAGGCCGACAAATTAAAAACAATCGGATATTTGGGCGATATCAAAGGGCATATCAATAAGGATATCTGCAATGCAAAAGGTATTGTCGTTTTCGACGACAAGAAAAATAAAAAGAAAAATTCAGAGTTTATTCCGCGTCGGATGGCCGATTTTATCAACAATGGTGATACTTATTTAAGTCGCAACTTCCCAAATCTGATTTTACCAAAAGTAAAACAGGTCACAAGATTGCTGCATATCCACCAAAACGTTCCCGGAATTATGGCTCAGATTAATAAGGTCTATGCCCAAAATAACATCAATATCGTTGCCCAATTTCTAATGACCAAAAACGACATTGGCTATGCGGTAACCGATATACAAGGTGAATATGATAAAGATCTATTGAAACAACTCAAACAGATCGACAATACAATTAAGTTCAGAATATTGTATTAATAGCATGCGGCGGTAAATATGGGGCAGCTATTGCGTACATAAATTCCGGCTTATGAAACGAGAAATTTATTCAGGCATACCGACGGTGTGCCTGAATTTTCGCTCAATAACTCTTTTTACACTAAAACACACATATTATGTCCTTACATCAAGATGCCGAACTAAAGAAAGCTGTCCTTGACCTACCCCAAAAGGAAAAAGACAAACTCCTCGTACGCCTGATCAGCAAGGACAAAATGCTCATCAAGCAATTGCATTTCCAATTGTTGGAGGACGCGGAGGATTTAGAGAGACGTATTGAAAAACTACGGAAGCAGCTGGAGCAATTGTTCGATAGTGGTTTGAGTCAAATTGGCAATACGCCACAACATAGTAATTTTATCTCGCTTAGCAAGCTTATCAAACAGGCAAGCGGTTTAGTGAATGAGCACGAAAAAGTCACCAAGGATAAAATCAGTGAAGTAGAATTTAGATGTTATATCCTAAAGAGAGCCATCGCTGATTACGACAGGCTTTTCGACCCCTCCTATCAGTCTGCTGCCCACAAATTACATAAATATATAACAGGGCGTATCAAGCATGCGGTGGGCAAATACAGTAAACTTCATGAAGACTTTCAATTTGACTATCGGGAAGATTTTCAAAATACACTGGATGCTTTTGGTAATACAACACTTAAAAGCTATATTAGTGAACAGAAGATTGACCTCGACCTAAATTAGTTATGAGAAACAGCAAAAATCGCGTTAAAATTGGATCCTTTCATGTTACAGCTTATGAGCAATATAAATTAATTTACTTGGCCACCTTATTGGTGTTGCTCGCTTTTGCCTATACTTTTTACCTCGCGAAATAAGCCCCTGCACAGATTCATCTATTATAGCTTTTGAGCTTCACAAAGTCATCTCCTTCTTAACGAGCAAGTCAACTATTTTTTTACCAAAAAATTTAGTACTTCATACCCGATACTTGATACTATTTCGTTAAATTCGCACTTATTCGAAATTTTTGCTCGTGGGAATTCAAGAAATATTAGAAAAATACAGCCAAAGCGAAACTGTTCAGTCGCTTACCAAGGCTTTACAATCCAAAAACCCCAAGATTCAGTTGAAAGGGCTTATTGGTTCTTCGGATGCATTCATAGCCGTATCTTCTTACAACTTACAGGAACGTCCAATGGTCTTTATCTTACCGACTCATGAAGACGCTTCTTATTTTTTAAGTGACCTGGAAAGCCTGTTGGATAAGCAGGTTCTTTTTTTCCCTTCGTCTTATCGCAAAACATTTGATTTTACGCAAACGGACTCTGCCAATGTATTGCAACGTGCGGAGACATTAAGTTCGCTCAATCATACTTCGGAATTACCGAAAATGGTTGTTACTTATCCAGAGGCTATTGCTGAGAAAGTGATCAACCGCAACGACCTGGATAAAAACACCTTAGAAATAACAGAAAACACGGCGCTAAGTATTGATTTCATCAACGAATTTTTGATCGAATATGATTTCGAACGTGTCGACTTTGTGTATGAACCAGGACAATTTGCGATACGCGGTGGCATCGTAGACATCTTTTCTTTTTCGAATGACCTCCCATACCGTATTGAATTCTTTGGCGACGACATCGAAAGCATACGTACATTTGACATTGAATCCCAGTTGTCTGTCAAAAAAATCCACAAAGTAACCATTGTCCCAAATGTTCAAGCGAAATTCTTGACATCCCAACACATTTCACTATTGGAATATGTAGATCAGGACGCTACAATCTGGATCAAAGACGCTCAATTTACGTTAGATATTGTGAAAGATGGGTTAAAGAAAGCGGAAAAATTATGGGCGGGATTAACCGATAAGCAGAAAAAAGATAATCCCGAATGGCATAATCCAGCCTATGAATTTACAGACGAGAAAAACCTCAACGCCTTATTTTTTGAGTTCCCCATCATCGAATTCGGCAAACAGTTCTTTTATAAAGCTGAGACAACATTCAAGTTCGATATACATCCCCAACCTTCATTCAATAAAGATTTTAATCTCTTAATCCATAATTTCAAGGAGAATGAGGGCCAGCGGATTCAGAATCTGATTTTTTCAGATTCGACCAAACAGGTCGAACGCATCTATACGATTCTGGAAGATCTCGATAAATCAGCCACCTTCATTCCGATTCATAAAGCGTTACGCGAAGGTTTTAGAGACGACAGTTTAAAGTTAGCCTGTTACACGGATCACCAGATATTTGACCGTTATTATAAATATAAACGTAAGAAGGCTTACGAGCGCTCACAGGCAATTACGCTCAAAGATCTACGAGATCTTAAACCGGGCGATTTCATTACACACATTGACCATGGTGTCGGCCGCTACGGAGGTTTGGAGAAAGTAGATGTCAACGGTAAGTCTCAGGAAATGATCCGCTTGATCTATGCGGACAATGATCTTTTGTATGTGAACATCAACTCTTTAAACCGTATTTCCAAATATTCCGGTAAGGAGGGAACTGTTCCCAAAATGAATAAATTGGGTACCGACGCCTGGGACAAACTCAAGAAGACGACCAAGAAAAAAGTCAAGGATATTGCGCGCGACTTGATCATGCTTTATGCCAAACGAAAGGCACAGCATGGAAATGCGTTCTCACCGGATAGCTACCTACAGAATGAGCTGGAGGCCTCCTTTATTTATGAAGATACACCCGATCAGGAAAAGGCTACTGCCGATGTGAAAAAAGATATGGAATCGCCACATCCGATGGACCGATTGATCTGTGGGGATGTAGGCTTCGGAAAAACGGAGGTTGCCATCCGTGCAGCCTTCAAAGCTGTAGCAGACAGTAAACAAGTTGCTGTCCTGGTACCGACGACTATCCTGGCATTACAGCACTACCGGACATTTTCGGAGCGTCTAAAGGGTCTTCCGTGCACGATCGACTATATCAACCGTTTCAAGACGAGCAAACAGATCAAAGATACCTTAGCCAGGCTCGCTGAAGGAAAAATAGACATTATCATTGGTACACACCGCCTTGTTAGCAAAGATGTCAAATTCAAAGATCTCGGCCTGATGATTATCGATGAGGAACAAAAGTTTGGGGTCTCGGTCAAGGAAAAATTGAAAGTCATGCGTGCGAATGTAGACTCGCTAACATTGACAGCAACGCCAATTCCAAGAACATTGCACTTTTCATTGATGGGGGCCCGCGATCTGAGTATCATCTCGACTCCACCACCCAACCGGCAGCCCGTACAGACCGAACTCCACGTTTTCAATGAAACACTAATCGGAGAGGCCGTCAGTTACGAACTTGATCGTGGCGGGCAGGTATTCTTTATCCACAATCGTGTTGCAGATCTACCGCAGCTGGGCAATTTGATCCGCAAGCTGGTTCCTGGAGCACGGGTCGGTGTTGCACACGGCCAACTGGAGGGTGATGAGCTCGAGGATGTGATGCTTAAGTTTATCAATCACGATTTTGATGTCTTAATTGCAACAACGATTATTGAAGCGGGTCTTGATATCCCAAATGCGAATACGATCATTATCAATCACGCCCATATGTTTGGCCTGAGCGACCTGCACCAAATGCGGGGTCGGGTGGGCCGCTCCAATAAGAAAGCTTTTTGTTATCTACTGAGTCCGCCATTGTCGACCTTAACACCGGAAGCCTATAAACGACTTTCTGCAATAGAAGAGTTTTCGGAACTGGGCTCTGGATTTAATGTTGCCATGCGCGATTTAGATATACGTGGCTCGGGAAATCTCTTGGGAGGCGAGCAATCGGGCTTTATTGCCGAGATCGGTTTCGAAATGTATCATAAAATCTTAGACGAAGCTATTCAGGAGCTAAAAGAGGACGAGTTTTCGGCAGTATTCGCGGATGAGAAAGAACGAAAATATGTGTCCTTTACGCAGATTGACACAGACCTTGAGGTATTGATCCCTGATGAATATGTAACCAATATTACAGAACGGTATAATCTGTATACTGAACTCTCCAAATTGGAAAACGAGCAGCAATTGGCAGCCTTTGAAAAAGAACTTGAAGATCGCTTTGGCCCTATCCCACGCGAAGTCTTTGAATTATTCAATACACTCCGTTTACAGTGGTTTGGGAAGACGATCGGGTTTGAAAAAATAGCGTATAAAAAGCATACATTGAAAGGTTATTTTGTCAATAACCCCAAATCCAGCTACTTTGAATCAGATCAATTCGGCCGTGTGCTGTCCTTTGTACAAAGCCATCCCGAGATCAGCAACCTCAAAGAAGTCAAAGGCCAGCTTCGTTTAGCGTTAAACAATGTGAATACCATTGGGTATGCGTTGAGCCTGCTGAAAGAAATGTTGTAAGACGTATTAATGTTGTAAGCCATATTGATGCACCCGATATAAATAAAATCTACATATTGAGTAGATTTTATTTATATTTGAGATACAAGATAAACCGTCTTCGCGCTATTAGCACCAACAATGCTTTCAAACGAGCGAAGGGTTCCTTACGATCAAAGATTCGACAAGATCGAATTATAGACTCTTAAGGCAATACAAGCATCAATCAACATTATTAGTATGACTACCAATACCGAAACGATACTCGTCCATGAAGGACAGCAATTCAACCAGACATCTGCAGTAACTACGCCAATCTATCAGACATCCACCTACATTGCAGATCCTGATCCAACGGAATACATCAAAGCTGCTACCGAACCGAAACACCCTTATTTTTATCATCGTCATGGCAACCCGACGAATAGCCAAGTAGCCTCCATCCTAGCAAAATTGGAAAAAACGGAGGATGCACTGGTCTTTGCAACAGGTATGGCAGCGATCAGCACGGCCATATTGGCCATCGTTAAATCAGGGGATCACATTATCGCCCAACATGCACATTATTCCGGAACAGCTATTTTCTTTAAAGAGTTCTTAACAGATTACGGCATCACGGTTACCGCCGTAGACCAGACCGACGTTTCAGCGTTTGGCGAAGCTATTCAGGCAAATACCAAGCTGATTTATATAGAGACTCCATCGAACCCTAATCTCCATATCACAGACCTAAAAGCGATCGGGGAACTCGCTAAACAACATGGGATTCAGAGCATGGTCGATAATACATTCGCCTCCCCTATCAATCAAACACCGACAGATTTTGGAATAGACGTCGTTGTCCACAGTGCCACGAAATACTTAGGTGGACATAGTGACCTCACTGCTGGTATCGTCTGCGGTACGCAGGACTATATCGCCAGCGTATGGAAACGATCCGTCGCTTTGGGCGCATCACTCGCACCGCTTGATTCCTGGTTATTATTACGGGGGTTAAAAACATTAAGTCTACGCGTCAAACAGATCAATACCAATGCGCTGAAGCTGGCGGAGTTTCTGGATCAACATCCAAAAATCAAAAAAGTCAGTTATCCTGGATTACCCAATCATCCACAACATGAGCTCGCAGCCCAACAAATGAGTGGATTTTCGGGTATGATTTGCATCGATATCAATGGTAAAGATGAAGAGGATGCATTTTTAAATGCACAGAAACTCATCAATGGACTGCACATATTTATTAACGCGGCCAGTTTGGGGGGTGTCGAATCGCTTATTGTACACCCTGCGAGTATGTGGGGAGGTCACCATACGAAGGAACAGAAAGAAGCTTCGGGAATCACGCTAGGGATGTTGCGTATCTCTGTTGGTATCGAACATGCCGATGATCTCATCGCCGACTTAAAACAGGCATTGAATCAGCTTGACTAGGACTTATGTGGTAAGTCCTTATCAAAAAAGGCAAAAAAGAAGGGGAATAGCACGTGAATGTTATTCCCCTTGCTGCACACCTATTTTTTATTAAAGTACGCGGGTACCATCGGCAATCCTGACCTGAATGACCGAAAGTTCTTTATCAAATTTCTCTTTGTATTCTTTTTCAAGTGTTGGCAAAATTGAAGGTAGTACGCCTTCTTTTACGATATTGATTGTACATCCACCGAAACCGCCACCCATCATTCGGGCACCGATCACCTCAGGAAACTGCTTGACGTAATCCACTAGATAATCCAGTTCCGGACAACTGACTTCATACACTTTACTTAATCCCTCATGGCTCTGAAAAATATACTGTCCAAGCTGAACAACATCTCCCAAGCGTAGTGCATCACAGGATTTCTCTACGCGTTCATTCTCACTAACCACAAAGCTTGCTTTCGCATAGATATCGGCATCTTTATCTTTCACCAATTCATCAAGCATAGCTATGGTTACATCGCGCAAGTTCTTTACAGCTGGGTACTTCTCCTGCACCCATGCAGAAGCTTGTTCACATTGTTCACGACGTGTATTGTAAGCTGTGGAAGCTAATGAATGCTTTACGTTTGTATTCAATAATACAACTTCATAACCCTTAAGATCAAGCGGAACATACGCGAAACCCAAGGTGCGGCAATCCAGTTTGATGACATTTTTTTCTTTACCAAAGGCTGAAGCAAACTGATCCATGATACCACACATCACACCAGCATACGTATGTTCGGCCTTTTGAGCAATCTGTGGAATATCGAGTCGTTCGACCTGCAAATCGAACAGTTCGCTGAGTGCTAAAGTAACGGCACATTCAACGGCTGCTGAAGACGATAATCCAGCACCCAGTGGCACATCACCATCAATATACAGGTTGAAGCCACCTAGTGTTGCCTCACGTTTCAGGTACTGGTCAACAACCCCCAAAATATAGTTTGGCCAATGTTTCTCAGAAATAGCAATATCCGCTAGCTTGACCTCATGACGTTCCTTGTAGTCTTCCGCGTAAAGCACAATGTTATCATCCGATCGCTTACTTACAGCAACATATATTGCTTTGTCAATTGCAGCAGGCAATACAAATCCGTCGTTATAATCCGTATGTTCTCCAATGATATTAATCCGGCCGGGTGAAGTAACGACAAGAGGTTCTTCTTGGTAGAGTTCTTTAAATTTATTTACAATTGTATCTTTTGTTATCATCTTATTTAGCTTTATAATGTACTGTCGAACAATTTCGCAACTGTTCTGCGGCAACCTCCGGTGTGATATCACGTTGTGGATTCGCTAGCATTTCATAACCAACCATAAATTTTTTAACGGTAGCAGAACGTAACAGTGGTGGATAGAAGTGCATATGCCAGTGCCATTCCGGGTGGTCACCATCATTTACTGGGGACTGATGCATTCCTGCAGAATAGGGGAAGGATGTTTTGAAGAGATTGTCATAACGCGTCGTCAGCAACTTGAGGATAGCGGCAAAATCCGACTTTTCCTTCTCGTCAAAGCCGGCAATGTTTTGGATAGAACGTTTGCTCACAATCATCGTTTCGTAAGGCCAGGCGGCCCAGAAAGGGACTAGCGAAACAAAAGAATCATTTTCGTCAATAATGCGCTCTTCTTTTCTCAACTCCGCTTTAACATAATCTGACAGGATAGTACGTTGATATTTATTGAAATAGTGCTGTTGCTGAACGCATTCTTTCTGGATTTCTACAGGCAAATGATTTTGTGACCAGATCTGCCCGTGGGGATGCGGATTACTACAGCCCATAATCGCACCTTTATTTTCGAAAATTTGAATGTATTTGATCCAGTCAACCTTCGAAAGTTCGACAAACTCTTTTTGCCAAAGATCGACCACCGATTTGATTGCAGCCGGATCCATTTCAGGTAGTGTAAGATCGTGCCGCGGGGTGAATGCAATTACTTTACAGATTCCTTTTTCGGTTTCGGCGATAAATAATTCATCTTCATTAAATTCCTGCTGGCTTGTATCTTTTAATAAAGCTGAGAAATCGTTCACAAAGACAAAACTTTCTTTATAATCTGGATTGATATCACCATCTGCTCGTTTATTTGTCGGACACAAATAGCATTGAGGATCATATTCCGGTCTATTATCCCCGGGAAGATCTTCTACTTGCCCTTGCCATGGTCTTTTACTACGATGCGGAGACACAAGTACTTTTTCCCCGGTAAGAATATTAACACGTGTGTGGGGAGAGTCCCCAAAGTTTAAAGTTGATTGCATGTTATGTATAACTGGTGTACAGAATACACAATTATAGCTATATTAACTCAAAAGTCAAAGGGGATTTTTTAGGCTTTAAACTTTGGGTCCTGCGCTTTTAGCAATTCGAATATGGTAATTTCAGGCAGAATTCCAACACGTCCTGGATAACCCAAAAAGCCATAGCCGACATTAACATATAATCGTTTGTTCTGTTGCGCACGATAAAGCCCTGCCCATTCCTTATAGATATATTGTACCGGACTCCATTGCAACATCTCGGACCTTACACCAAATTGCATACCATGTGTATGTCCGGCAAACATCACATCCACGTCGGTATCCAATACCTGAGCCCGCCAATGCGACGGATCGTGCGATAACAGCAACTTAACAGGTTGCTCTTCGGTACCCATTAACGCTTTTTTAATATCACCATGTTTCGGAAAACGACCTGTCCCCCAATTCTGGACCCCGACAATACAAAGCTCTTCACCGTCGACCTTAATCTTACGATTTTCATCCATTAAAAGATCCCAGCCCATGATTTTATGCACATCGATAACATCCTGGAGGTTCTTACGTTTTGCAGGAGAATCTTCTTTACCATAATAATAGTCACCATAATCGTGGTTACCTAATGTAGAAAACACACCTAAATCAGATTTCACACGCGCAAAAATATCTTGATAACCACGCATTTCAGAAGCTTGGGCATTCACGATATCACCGGTAAAAAATGTCACATCCGCTTTTTCCTTTAAAAGCATATCAATACCACCGCTGACAGCCTTTTTATTATAGAAAGATCCTGAGTGCACATCTGAAATCTGCGCAATGGTCATTCCATGGAATGCTTTGGGCAAATTTGGCAAATACAAGGGGACTCTCCTGACACGATAGTCGTAGGCTCCTGAAATAATTCCCCAGCTCAGGGGTATCAAGGGAGAGGCACCAACTAGAATACCAGCTTTGGTCAAAAATTCGGATCGGCTAATCCCTTTCACTGGATTCTCCGGTAAAGGGTCTCCGGCGTCGTCGACCAAATCCTCAACAGATCTCTTTTTTGCGAACAGACGTTTCAACCATACACCCCCACGTCGGATATCATCAATCAACAAAATCAAAAAGAAAAATATCTTTGACGCCGCTGTCAGAAAAAAGGCGACTAAAATAACCGACCGTACGATTAAAGGAATACTATATTGTGCTGAGATAAACACGCCCAATAGCAGTAAAACAGAATAAGACCACCAGAGAAAGGAAAATACCTTTGTTTTGGGAAATTTAATCTTCGTTGCACGGAGCGCAAAGAAAATATAAAAATCCAATATGAGTAATACACACGCGTTTACTAACAACATCTTTTATCGATTTTAGTTTTTGGCATTGAGCGCCAATTGTTTTAAAGACTCAATCCATTTGGGATCATCATTAAGACTCTCTACCAAACACACCTCTTCCCCACCTAAGTGCTTAAATTCATTAGCATATTCCACGCCAATTTCATCAATGGTCTCGATACAATCCGCCACAAAAGCAGGACTAAAAATTAATAACTTTTTATACCCCTTAGCGGCAAGATCATGCAATAAATCGGAGGTATAGGGCTGTATCCAGGGTTCTTTACCTAAACGGGATTGAAAGCAGAGCGAATATTGTTCTTTTTTTAACCCGAGCTTGGCAGCTATCGTCCTTGTTGTCGCATAACATTGCGAAAGATAACAATATGAATTGACTGTCGTTTTACAGGAATCACAGCCTGATTCGGGGCATTTAAGCTGGCCTGTCGGATCTACTTTTCCAAGCTGCCGCACAGGAAGGCCGTGATAACTAAAGACAAAATGGTCAAAACTTTCCAAATCGTGCCTACGGGCATGATCCGCATAAGTTTCTGCCATTAAGTCGTCCGTACAGAAATTGCTTACGAAACTGATTTCTGGCAGATAATTCCATTTGCGAATAAGCTCCATGACACGATCGATGACCGAACCCGATGTTGCTGAAGCGTACTGTGGAAATAAAGGAATGACACGAATGGACTCCAAAAATAGACCCTCCATATTTTTCAATGCAGCCTCAATCGATGGGTTTTGGTAACGCATCGCTAATTCCACATGGTATTCTTCACCCAACGCTTCTTGAAGCAGATTGCGTTGCAAAATACTGTAGTGCATCAAAGGTGATCCCGTTTCTTTATCCCAAATCGTTTCGTATACTTTTGCCGATTTGGGCGCACGTGTACGTGCAATGATTCCCTTGACCAATAAGGTGCGTTGAAAATAAGGAATATCAATAACTCGCGGATCCATTAGGAACTCCGTTAAATATCTCTTTACATCTGGAGTAGTGGGACTATCAGGTGTACCCAATTGTACTAAAAGAATACCTTTTTTGCCTTTATTGCTCATAGCTTACAAAGCTACGCAAAAAAGAATGCACTCCGGATCTAAACCGCGGAATTATGAAATATCTGTGACGGGTAATTGTGCTTATAATGCTTCTAAACTTGCTTTTACATCTTTCATCAACCACATTGGCGTTGAAGTGGCACCACAGATACCAATACGATCATTTTCAGCAAAGACTGATGCATCTAATTCAGCAGGATCAGAAATAAAATAACTAGCGGGATTGGCATTCTGACAAACTTCAAACAGCACCTTTCCATTGGAGGATTTCTTACCTGAGACAAAAACGATCTTATCATATTGTCTGGCGAAAGCGCCAAGATCTTCGTATCGATTGGAAACTTGTCGACAAATGGTATCATTAGCTTTCACTTCATACCCTCGCCTGATCAGTTCGTCTTTGATGGCATAAAATTTATCCACGCTTTTTGTTGTCTGGCTGTATAAGGTAAATGAGGCGGGCAATTCGACTTGATCCAATTCGGAAATATCCTGAAAAACTAAGGCTTCATTATTTGTCTGCCCCTGCAAGCCGATCACTTCAGCATGCCCGTGCTTCCCAAAGATTAAAATTTTCTCCTCTTGATCGAACGACGTTTTTATACGGTTCTGTAGTTTGAGCACTACAGGACAAGAGGCATCTATCAAGGTAATGTTATTTTCCAAAGCAACACGATAAGTCTCGGGGGCTTCACCATGAGCACGGATCAATACCTTTTCATTGCTCAAGGTCGGCAGGGCGGCATGATCGATAATGCGTAAGCCTTTTGCTTTCAATCGGGCAACTTCTTCGTCATTATGAACGATATCTCCCAAACAATAAAGATAACCCTCTTCCTCCAAAATTTCCTCTGCCATATCAATAGCGTATACCACTCCAAAGCAAAAGCCTGAATCTTTATCGATGTCTACTGTTAGATTTAATGCCATAATAACACAAAGTTACATATTCGTATTGAACTTAGATCAATTGTTTTTTTACTTTTCTATAAACGGCCAGATACAAAGTTTTGTTACATACAGAGAAAAACATTGGGCTGGGAACAAAAGGAAACATCTATTTCAGTAGAGGCACAAATCCGGGAACAAAAACCAAAAATTTAGCGATAAGGGTGACATCAGCTAGTCGGCTTATCAATAATTGTGTCTATATTGAGGCGTAATGATATTGCATATGAAAAGCAATTTATCTAATTTTGCAAAAAAATTAAAATAATGGCAACTAACAGAACTTTTACGATGATCAAACCTGACGCAGTAGCGAACGGTCACATCGGTGCAATCTTGAACGATATCATTGCTGGTGGTTTTAAAATCATTGCAATGAAATACATCCAACTTTCTCAAGAGACAGCAGGTGCATTCTATGCAGTACACAAAGAGCGTCCTTTCTATGGTGAGTTGGTAAACTTTATGACTTCAGGTCCTATCGTTGCTGCAATCCTGGAAAAAGATAATGCTGTTGAGGATTTCCGCACATTGATCGGCGCGACTAATCCTGCTGATGCAGCTGAAGGTACAATCCGTAACAAATATGCTAAATCTATTGATGCAAACGCTATACATGGATCGGATTCAGATGAGAATGCTGCTATTGAAGGAAACTTCTTCTTCTCTCAATTTGAAAGATTCTAGTCGTTAGAAACAACATAAAAAAAGCGTTTTACAAATTGTAAAGCGCTTTTTTTATGTATTGCTTCCTTCTCTCGAGTAAAATAGAACCTTCAGTCGGTTCACCGAACTATAGGCCCTCATAAGAGCACGAAGAAATATATTAAAAATTTCTTTTACCAAGATACTCATCCTCCTTGGCGGTCATCTTGGCTTTATCTGCCGGCTTTTTATCCGGATAACCGCAAAGATGCATGACACCATGAATGATCACCCGATGAAGCTCGTCTCGCACATCAACCTTAAATTTTTCGGCATTCTCCTGAATACGTTCCACACTGATAAAAATATCGCCGGCGATGGTGTCCTCATATTCGGAAGAATCAAAAGTAACGATATCAGTATAGGTGTCGTGATTTAAATATTGCTTATTGATTTCAAGCAAGTAAGCATCCGAGCAAAGGATAAAGCTCAATTCGCCCACACGCTTAAATCCTTCGCCTTTGATGGCATCAGCAATCCATTGACGAATCTTTCCCTTTTCTTTTAATTTGAAATCCGTATCCTCGGTAAAAAATAATATGCTCTTCATCCTTCTATTTTTTATTCATTCTTATTTTGACGTATTAGTCGCTGTGTATCTAAAAATTACGGCTATCCATGTAGCTTTGCAAAATAATCGTTGCAGACACCGTGTCAATCAGCCCTTTTTGTTGACGATCCTTCTTTTTTTTGCCACTTTGTGCGATCGCTGCAGAAGCCATTTTAGAAGTAAAACGCTCGTCTATTTCAGCGACAGCAATTGCAGGATAAGTCTTTTTCAGTTTTCGAATAAACCCGACAACATGCTGTGCGGATTCAGAGTCGGTCCCATCCAGTTGCCGTGGCTTGCCTACAACAAAAGTTTCCACCTGTTCTGTCTGTAAATAATCGGCTAAGTATGTCCAGATATCCTGCGGGTGTACCGTCGTCAATGCTGTAGCAATAATTTGCATTGGATCGGTCACCGCAACCCCTATTCGTTTTGTACCGTAATCAAAGGCCATCAATCTCATGGATATATATATTTTTCACAAAAATACAAAGTAGTGCTGAGTATTACACAGGAAGATGTAATATTTCAATTGGACACTTCTTTTCAATACATGCCCTTTTCATTTTTGATCTTCTAATTCTGACTTTTTAATCAAAAAAAACTATAACTTTGATAGACTATTTAACAAAAGCAAACTAACTTGCTTTTTGGGGCAATAGATCACCGAATTCAATCCGATCATAGCGGGTCTACCGACTTACCCTATAAATAAACGGATCAAAATAACAGCAAAAGCAACAGGGCATTGGGCTGTGTGAAATCGGGCAAATAAATATGCAAACAAATGAAAAAAACACTTATTGCCAGTTTCCTTTTGGCCTTATGCTTGAATACGCATGCCCAAAGTAAATACGAGCAACACATTACTGCTCTTCGTGAAGAAAAAGCCGCTGAATTGGCGAAAGAACAATATGGCCCATTGAAATCAGATCAGGTAGCGTTTTTGGATTACTTTCCTGTAGACGCCAGTTATAAAGTCAACGCCAAAATTGAAGTCCTATTTGATGAACCGGTATTCCGGATGCCGACCTACGACGGCACAAGCAACGAATACAAACGTTATGCTATCATAACATTTACGCTTCATGGAAAAGAACATACGTTGAATGTCTACCAAAGTGTCGCATTATTTCAAAATCCTGCATACAAAAAACATTTATTTTTACCATTTTTAGATTTAACAAATGGTCAGGAAAGCTACAGTGGGGGCCGGTATATTGATTTATCCACAGACGACATTAAAGGAAACGATGTTGAGATAGACTTTAACAAAGCCTACAACCCATACTGTGCCTATAGCAACGGTTACCGTTGCCCAGTACCCCCAGTCGAGAACAATTTAGAAACAAAAATTATGGCCGGAGAAAAAGCATTTCATAAGTCAAAGAATGAAAGACCAGTCAATCTTAACGCAGGACAGGAGTTCAGTGCTGCCGACAAGAAAATCATTTTATCAGGAGATGAAAATGCAATTCTTCGCGTATTGCAAACAACAGACGATAAAGATCTGAGAGTTTTAAAAGCAACAAGCAGTGATGTCAAATACAACGACCCATTGATTGAGTCTCTTTCCAAAAGAATGTTCGCGACTGTACGTGATCCCAATCACCCCGGTGTAGGCATCGCAGCGCCACAGATCGGCATCAATAAAAATTTAATCTGGGTACAGCGATTTGACAAACCGGATCAGCCATTTGAATTCTATGTGAATCCTAAAATTCTATGGCGCTCCAAACTGAAGCGCAAAGGTGCAGAAGGCTGTCTTTCTATCCCCAACCGTAAAGAAGATGTATTACGGAGTTATGCGATCCGCCTGCAATACATCAATAAAGAAGGTAAAGTTATCGAAGAAAATATCGAGGGTTTTACTGCTGTTATTTTTCAGCACGAAACGGATCATCTTTTCGGCATTCTATTTCCAGATCGACTGGAAGAGCAAAGCAAAGAAAGCTATGCTCCGTTGAATGACAAGATTGAATTTTCGATCCACCCCACAACATTGACACCATAATTTATAGCCCCGACATCAAGGACCAAATCATAAGTATCTAAATTGTGATTTGCTAATGGAACAAAAAAGAGCCCCCATGAACGAATTCATGGGGGCTCAATATTTATTATGGAATCTACTTGAGTTAGATCAATCCTTTTTCAGCCAATAACTCTGCTACCTGAACTGCATTTGTTGCAGCACCCTTGCGTAAGTTATCCGCTACTACCCACATGTTGAGCGTATTTGGCTGAGATTCATCACGACGGATGCGTCCTACAAAAACCTCATCTCTACCGTGTGCATCCTTTGGCATTGGATATTGTAGTGACGCAGGATCGTCAACAACAATACAGCCACTTTGCGCGGCTAAAGCTGCACGTACATCATTCAAATCAAAGTCATTTTCAAATTCGATATTCAATGATTCAGAGTGTCCTCCCATAACAGGAATACGCACTGTCGTTGCAGTTACTTTAATAGAATCATCACGCATGATTTTATTTGTTTCCAAAATCATCTTCATCTCCTCTTTGGTGTATCCATTTTCTTGGAAAACATCAATATGCGGAATCACGTTCAGATCAATCTGATAAGGATAAGCTTTTTCACCATCTTTTCCGGCACGTTCATCCATCAATTGGTTAACGGCCTTAACACCTGTACCTGTTACAGATTGGTAGGTAGAAACGACAACACGTTTGATTTTATATTTATCATGTAATGGCTTTAAAGCCACCACCATTTGTATAGTTGAACAATTCGGGTTTGCAATAATTTTATCTTCAGCAGATAACACATCACCATTTACTTCTGGAACAACCAACTTTTTCGTTGGATCCATACGCCATGCTGAAGAATTGTCGATCACTGTAATTCCAGCTTCTGCAAATTGAGGGGCAAATTCTTTCGAGGTATCACCGCCAGCAGAAAATAACGCAACATCAGGTTTCAAAGCAATAGCCTCAGATGGTGTAACCACCTTATACTTCTTTCCCTTGAATTCAATTTCCTTACCCTTACTACGCTCTGAAGCTACTGGAATTAATTCTGTTACTGGGAAATTTCGCGCCGCCAACACGGTTAGCATCTCAGTACCTACAAGGCCTGTTGCGCCGACTACTGCCACTTTCATTTTTGTCTGTGTTTAAATTGTGTATATTAAAATTGTTATTTGATTTTGTTTTTAGTTGATTCTCGAAGAATGAATTCTTCAAATTTAAAAAATATTCCCCAATTCCACTATTAAAATAACAAAATATTAAGCGCTTAGCTAAAAATGTCACAACATTTAGCATTTCCCCTCCTAAATTGCTAAAATGGAATCGTTAAGTTCTTTGATTCATGCTATAAAATTAGAATTAAAGCAATTCAAAAAAAATAAAAATTTTCACCGCTTATTCAAAAAAAAAGAACAAACGATTGAAACAGTTTAAAATCTCATAAAAACAGTCCCAAGAGTCTAAAAATTAACATTTTTTCCCGACTTCCTAAAAGACCACAAAGTTGATAGATACTGAAAAGCCTTTATATTTGCATCATAAACCGCCATGGTTGAAATTTCATTTTTCATTACATGATGAAACGTAAATTATGTCAGGCTAGATCCTATCATATCGATAGGAAGAAACGAGCGAAGCGATTCATTTATATTTTTGAGCATAAACACTCATTATAGTGAAAGCAGGAGCTTCATAAAATAAAACTTACAAATGAAAGAAAGCATTATTATCATTGGTGCAAATGGCCAGATCGGCACAGAATTAGCTATCGCCTTGCGCAAAAAATTTGGTGCAGAGAATGTTGTAACCACTGACATTAGAGAACCACAGATTAAAAGCCCTGACGAAAATTTCGAAATCGCTAATGTCCTTGACAAAAATGGACTCGAGACATTATTTCAACAATATAAACCTACTCAAGTATATCTATTAGCTGCCATGCTTTCAGCTACAGGTGAAAAATACCCTGAGAAGGCTTGGGAATTGAACATGAATGGTCTGTTGAATGTGCTTGATCTAGCCGTGAGCTATAAAGTTTCAAAGATATTTTGGCCAAGCTCGATTGCTGTTTTTGGACCGCATTCTCCGAAAACAAATACCGAACAATATTGCGTAATGGATCCGAACACAATTTATGGCATCAGCAAGCTTGCAGGTGAGCGCCTTATAGAATGGTATCAAGAACACCGTGGTCTGGATATTCGCAGTGTCCGTTATCCAGGTATCATTTCTTGGAAAACAGAACCAGGGGGTGGCACAACGGATTATGCAGTCGATATTTTTTATGAAGCATTGAAAACCGGGACTTATGCGTGCTTTTTATCTGAAAACACGGCATTACCCATGTTATATATGGAAGACGCCATCCGTGGTACACTCGAATTAATGGATGCACCCAAAGAAAGCCTAAGCATTCGCCACAGCTATAACCTTGGTGGAATTACGTTTACTCCAAAAGAACTTGCACAAGAAATTAAAAAAATTCTTCCTAATTTTGCAATCTCTTACATCGAGAACGATCCAAGACAACAGATTGCCGATTCATGGCCTGCTAGTCTAGACGATTCTTATGCAAGAAAAGACTGGAACTGGACGCCGGAATTTGACATCCAGAAGATGACAGTCGACATGATTGAAAATCTTAAAAACAAAATATAACAATGGGAAGAGCTTTCGAATTCAGAAAAGAGCGGAAATTCAAACGCTGGGCCAAAATGGCCGTTCAATTTACACGTTTAGGTAAAGAAATCGCTATGGCGGTTAAAGAAAGCGGCCCTCACCCTGAAACTAACTCGAGACTTCGTACAGCAATACACAATGCCAAGGCAGTAAATATGCCAAAGGATCGTATCGAAGCCGCAATCAAACGTGCTTCGGAAAAAGATTCAAAAGGTTACGAAGAATATGTATACGAAGGCTACGGCCCTCATGGCGTACCTGTATTAATTGAAACTGCAACAGATAACACCAACCGCACCGTAGGAAACATCCGTAGCTATTTCACAAAAGCAGGTGGTTCATTGGGGAAAACAGGATCATTGGATTTTATTTTCAATCGTAAATCCATTTTCCGTTTTGCTGCAACAGATGAACTGGACCTAGAAGAGCTTGAATTAGAGTTGATCGATGGAGGCTTAGAAGAATTGTACGTAGAATCTGATGAAGAAGGCAATGATATTGCTGTCGTTCAAACTTCCTTTGAAGACTTTGGTAATATGCAAAAATTACTGGAAGAAAAGGGAATTGAAGTAACATCTGCAAAATTGGAACGTATCGCATTATCGCATTCAGATATTACGGAAGAACAAGCTGCTGATGTATTGAAGATGATCGATAAAATCGAAGAAGATGACGATGTTCAAGCAGTTTACCATAACATGGCTTAAGCTATTGAACCTATAAAACTATAAAAAAGAGCGCTTGTCGCTCTTTTTTATTAAAAGCACCGCCTAGCCCCGTCAGAAAAATTACTACATTTGTAATAGACTAAATCAAACTCGTACCAGAATGACTTTTGAAGAATTTTTCATAAAAAAGAAAATTGATTTAAAAGCTTTAAAAGCTGCAGATGAACCTTTATTTGAAGAGTTCAAAGCACATTATTCTGCTATGGGAGAAAAGAGTTTTGACCACAGCAAAAAGTTTTGGTTCAACAAGCTTCGAAAAAGTTTCCATTTAGCAGAGGAGGAAACTGTTATTGCAAAACCTGTTGAAAAGCAGGTTACCCCAGATACAGCATCCGAGACCTCCAGGATTCCTACGGCAAAACCAGCAGGCTTTAAACCGCGATTCAAGGCTCCTTCTACAACTGTAGTAGATGAAGCTCAGGCAACATCCAAACAGGAAATAGCTGATTCAGCGGAATCCACTTCAGATTCAATACCGACAGGCTTCAAACCGAGGTTCAAGGCCGGATTAACAAAAGCTCCTGACGCAGCGGCAAGCACTCCTGCATCCGATGAAACGACCGACGAAGCATCGACATCGGCTCCAAAACCAACAGGCTTCAAACCCAGGTTCAAGGCTGGAGTAACCAAAGCTCCTGACGCAGCGGCAAGCACTCCTGCATCCGATGAAACGACCGACGAAGCATCGACATCGGCTCCAAAACCGACAGGCTTCAAACCGAGGTTCAAGGCCGGAGTTACCAAAGCTCCTGACGCAGCGGCAAGCACTTCTGCATCCGACGAAACGACCGACGAAGCATCGACATCGGCTCCAAAACCAACAGGCTTCAAACCGAGGTTCAAGGCCGGAGTTACCAAAGCTCCTGACGCAGCGGCAAGCACTTCTGCATCCGACGAAACGACTGACGAGGCGACAACATCCGCTCCAAAACCTACGGGCTTCAAACCGAGGTTCAAGGCCGGAGTAACCAAAACAGAAACTGCTGAACAGACACAGCTGCCCGATACGAAAGACGAAATCAAATTAGATGCGAGCGTAAAGGCTGAACCTGAAAACAACAGCACCGAAACACAGGAACCTGCTGCCAGTAAACCAACAGGCTTCAAACCGAGGTTCAAGGCCGGAGTAACCAAAACAGAAACTGCTGAACAGACACAGCTGCCCGATACGAAAGACGAAATTAAGTTAGATGCGAGCGTAAAGGCTGAACCTGAAAACAACGGCACAGAAACACAGGAACCTGCTGCCAGCAAGCCTACAGGCTTCAAACCAAGGTTCAAAGCTGGTCTAACAAAAATTGATAAAAAGGAAGAATAATTTTCACTACATTTAGACTGATTTCTCAATTAATTTTAAAATTCCGATTAAAAACCAAAAGACCAATGTTAAAGGAAGAAAGACAAGCATTCATCATACATCAGATCAACCTACATAATAAAGTTTTATCCTCAGACCTCAGTGTTCAGCTGAATGTGTCTGAAGATACAATTAGACGTGACTTGAACGAACTTGCTGAGAATGGTAAAGTTCTAAAAGTCTATGGTGGAGCATTATCAAAATCATTTCAGTTCCCTTTTCAGGATGGGAACGTTTATGCCAAAGAGGCAAAAAAAGAAATTGCCAAAAAAGCAAGCACTTTAATCTCTAATGGTATGACCGTTTTAGTCGGCGGCGGGACAACCTTAATTGAATTAGCAAGAACAATACCCGATCACCTGCAGTGTACGTTTTTCACCATAAGTCCGCTAGTTGCATTAGAATTGGCCGAAAAGCCAAATCTTGAAGTCATCCTTGTTGGTGGTAAGCTTTCACGCAATACAAACATTGTTTCTGGTGCCCAGGTAGCTAATGAACTGGCCGATCTTAAAGTCGATCTTTGTTTGTTGGGAACAAATTCTCTTTCCGTAGAAGATGGGGTGACCGATTCAGACTGGGAAGTGGTGCAAATCAAACGTGCGATGATTAAATGCTCAAAAAAAGTAGCTATTCTGAGCATTGCGGAAAAACTTAATTCAGTTCAAAAAATGAAAGTAGTTCCGTTACGTGATATTTCCTATTTGATTACCGATGTCAATCCAACTGATGTTTCCCTAAAAGAATTTGCGAATACAATTGCAATACTTTAATATTGCCGCTCATTTAATTTAGCATGTCATCGCAAACGAAAAATGACTCTTTAAAATCAAAAACAACAAAAGGACTGCTATGGGGTGGTATGGCCAGTATCATCCAGCAGTTTTTGGGCTTCGGCTTCGGCATCCTTCTAAACCGTAAGCTAACAGCAGAAGACTATGGTTTAGTCGCTATGATCACCATCTTTTCTGTTCTCGCTTCTGCGTTCCAAGAAAGTGGATTTGTGTATGGGATTGTCAATAAAAAAGATGTTGAACATAAAGATTATAACGCGGTATTCTGGACAAGTGTAGGGATTGGAACATTTATTTATATCGTTCTATTTTTTGCAGCTCCTCTTATCGCCTTATACTATAATCAGCCAGTACTTGTAGAACTAAGCAGATTTACCTTTTTATCCTTTTGGTTAGGTAGCTTTGGTATTGCACACAATGCTTACCTCTTCCGAAATTTAAAAATCAAAGAAAGGGTCATCACAGGCACCTTTGCTCTTATCGCATCAAATATAGTTGGCGTTTATTTAGCCTATAAGGACTATGCCTATTGGGCATACGCGATCCAAATTGTCTCCTATAGTGGTTTCAATATGCTCGGATTCTGGTATTTTTCCAAATTCAGGCCTACTTTCCAGTTCGATTTTAAACCTATTCGTGACATTTTAGGATTTAGCAGCAAAATACTGGTCACCAATATTTTTATCAATATCAACAAAAATATATATGCAGCGATCTTAGGCCGGCATTATACCGCTGAAGAACTGGGGTATACCGTGAATCCAAATCGTTGGAGCATCATGGCCCAAAATATATTGACCAATATGGTCAATAACGTGACACAGCCTATTTTAAAGGAAATAGAAGATGATAAGGATAGACAAGTTCGGGTTTTTCGCAAACTGATTTCCTTTACAGCCTTTTTAGCCTTTCCAATGTTATTGGGTTTAACCACGGTAGCACAAGATTTTATTACTATTGCGATCACCGACAAATGGGCGAAAAGCGCTATTTTTCTTCAAATATTCTGTATCGGCGCCGCATTTGATTCTGTAAGCAATGTTTTCTCCAACTTAATCATTAGCAAGGGGAAACCTGAAGTTTACATGCGCAATATCATCGTTTTTGGTCTGCTCCAAATTGCCATCCTATTTTTCGGCAAATCATTAGGCCTAGAATTGCTCATTGGATTGACCTCGGCATTAAATGCCCTCTGGATATTCGTTTGGTACATATCAGCCAAACCTTATATGAACTATTCATTTCGTTATCTGCTAACAGATATTTTTGCTTATGCACTATTGGCAGCGATAAGCTGCTTAGCAGCACATTATGCCACCGCAGCCATCGCCAACCTCTATCTTCGGTTTGCAAGTACAATTGGAATTGCAGTATGCAGTTATATCATCGTAAATAGAATCTTTAAACCCAGTATTTTGTTGGAATTGTACCACTATTTCCTAACAGTTATCCGAAAAAAATAGATGGCCAGGATTCTCACCATAATCGTCTCTTATAATTTTGAGCCTTGGATTCACAAGTGCTTACCCAGCTTATTGGATTCGAGCTACCCAACAGATATTTTAGTTGTAGACAACAATTCGTCAGACAACACAACACAGATCATAAAAGAAACGTATCCAACAATACGACTGATAGAAAGTTCCGAAAATTTAGGTTTTGGAAAGGCTAACAACATTGGACTTGACATTGTTTTGAAAGAAGAGTATGATTATGCATTTTTGGTCAATCAGGACGCCTGGCTGGATCGGGACTGTATTGCCAACTTATTGAAGGTCAACACAGACAATATCGGAATTATCTCTCCTATTCACTACGATGGAACCGAAACAACACTGGACTACGGTTTTGCTGTCTATACAAAAAATGCTATAATCGAAAATTCTAATCGAATTTGCACGTTCGTCAATGCTGCATTTTGGTTTATCCCCAATCCGGTGATCCGAAAAGTCGGTGGTTTCGCACCGATCTTTTTTCATTATGGAGAAGATAAAGATTATGCCAACCGCATCAGGTACTACAGATTAAACATTGTTCTCGCTGAAGGAGCCAAAGCCTACCACGATAGGCAACAACGTAAAATAGACCGCAGGGCCTTTCTGAAAAGCGAATTTGTCTATCATTTGACAGAATATTGCAATATCAATTATACTTTTGTAAAAGCTTTTTCCATGGCAATATTGGCAAGTCTAAAGAAAATGGCGTCTTCATTTTTTAAAGGTCATACTTTTGAAGCAAAAAGCTACTTAAACATTGCTTTTAGATTGCTGGGCAAAACAGGAGCCGTTTATCGTACCCGTATGACCAACAAAAAAGTATTCAACAAAATCTATTGATAAATGAACAATATTGCTCCCGTCATACTTTTTGTGTACAATCGTCCTGATCATACAATAAAAACACTCTCAGCTTTAGAAAATAATATATTAGCAGACCAGACCACGCTATACATCTATTCGGATGCTGCAAAAAACGAAAAATCTGTTCCCGCCGTTACTGAAGTCCGAAAGATTATCAATAAGTCCTGGAACTTCAAAGAGGTTATTATTGTCGAACGAACAGAAAACTGGGGTTTAGCGGCCAATGTGATCGATGGTGTTACAAAAGTGGTCAATGCACATGGAAAAATTATTGTTTTGGAAGACGATCTGGAAACTGCGGTGTTTGCACTAGACTATTTCAACCAGGCACTGGAGCGCTATAAAGATCAAGATCGGGTCATGGAGATCAGCGGTTATGGCTATCCGTTAAAAGATTTAAATAAACTGCCAGAAACCTTCTTTTTTCGGGTCGCCAATAGTTGGGGCTGGGCAACCTGGGACCGCGCCTGGCAACATTTCAATCCTAATATCGATGAACTTGTATCGGATTTTACGGACGAGCAGATACACCAATTCAGTATCGAGGGAAAAGAAAACTTTTGGAAACAAGTGCAGGAATTTAAAGCGGGAAAGATCAACTCTTGGGCCATACGCTGGTATGCTTCTGTATTCAAAAAAAATGGTTTAGTTTTGTATCCAAGGAATTCAATGACGCAAAATATTGGTAACGATGGTTCGGGTACACATACAGCTGCAGAAGCTACGTATCAGGTTACACTAGCGGAAAGTCCTATACGGTATTTTCCGACGGAAATTTCAGAAAACAAGCAAGCTTATGAAGCCATCAAGTATTTCTACGCCCATCGGAAAGGATCTTTATTCAACCGTGGCATCCGATTCCTGAAGAAGAAAATAAATAAATTCAATACATAAAAAACATGTCTGCTCATCCTAAATTTTCGATTATAACTGTCGTTTACAACAATGTGCGTGACATAGAACACACCCTGAAATCTGTTGTCAATCAGAGCTATGGTCATATAGAGTATATTGTCATTGATGGACAATCAACCGACGGAACGTTAGAGATCATCCAAAAATACAAGGATAAAATCGCCGTCATCCTCTCCGAAAAGGATAAGGGTATCTATGATGCCATGAATAAGGGTTTAGCCTTAGCAACAGGCGATTATGTTCTTTTTTTAAATTCTGGAGACGAGATCTATGATCTGAATAGCATTGAGAACCTCGCCAAACTGAGCGATAACGCAGATATTCTTTACGGCGAAACAATCCTCGTGGACGACAACAGGAATATTATTGGTGAACGGCGGCACAAGGTTCCGGCTCATTTCGACTGGAAAAGCTTTCGCTACGGCATGAATATCTGTCATCAGGCGATCTACATCAAGCGGGAAATCGCCGAGCCATACGATCTCAATTATAAATTATGCGCTGATATTGACTGGGTTATCCGTTGTGCCAAAAAGGCAAAAAAAACGGTCAATGCACAGCAATATGTTGCCCGGTATCTTGTGGGCGGGATGTCAAAACAAAGACATCAGGAATCCTTGAAAGAGCGTTTTGCGATATTCAAACGCTACTATGGAGCCATTCCCAATTTATTCAATCATGGCGTCATTGCGCTAAAAGCAGTTTGGTACCGTCTCAATTATGGAAAACCTCAAGACTAATGTTGAATCCTGAAATTTTAACCGAACTTGTTACAGTCAAGATGCCATTTGGCAAATACCAGGGATACACCTTATGTAATCTTCCTGAGCCCTATCTCGTGTGGTATAACCAAAAAGGCTTTCCAAAGGGAAAACTAGGCCAGCAGTTAGCAACACTCTATGAAATAAAGCTGAATGGCTTGGAATACCTCCTCGAACCTTTGAAGAAAAGGTGACGAGGGTCATTTTATTCCACTTATTATTTTTCGTAGCTTTGCACTAAATTTATTTTTAGCATTAAACGCCGTTTGCAGCGGTATCAATGAATATCATGACACAATATCAAACTTTGCTGTACTATTGTTACAGCCCTATCGAGGATGCCGAAAAATTCGCATCAGATCATTTAGAATTTTGTAAATCACTGGACTTAGTCGGCCGTATCATTGTAGCTGATGAAGGTCTTAATGGAACTGTTTCGGGTACTGTAGAATCCTGTAAAAGCTATATGGATGCCATTTATGCCGATGGTCGTTTCAATAAAACAGAGTTCAAAATTGACGATGTAGATGAACCATCATTCATTAAAATGCATTGCCGCTACAAAGCCGAAATTGTTCACTCTGGTTTGAGAGATCCAAAAGAAATTGACCCCAACCGTCAAACCGGTGTGCACCTTGAACCGAAGGATTTCTTAGCCATGAAAGACCAAGAGGATGTGGTTGTATTGGATGTACGCTCAAATTACGAGCACAATGTTGGTCATTTTAAAAATGCTGTTACCCTCGATATTGATAATTTCCGCGAGTTCCCCGAGAAAATCAAAGAGCTCGAACAATATAAAGGAAAAAAAATATTAACGTACTGCACAGGGGGTATCAAATGTGAGAAGGCATCTGCTCTCTTGTTAAAAGAAGGCTTCGAGGATGTTTATCAATTACATGGCGGCATTATCAAATACGGAAAGGAAGCAGGTGGTGAAGATTTTGAAGGTCAATGCTACGTCTTTGACAATCGTGTTACTGTCGATGTAAATTCTGTCAACCCATCCGTGGTATCAACTTGTTTTAACTGTGGCAAGCAAACCACCAAAATGATCAACTGCGCCAACCCAACTTGTAATGAACATTTCACACAATGTGAAGAGTGCGGCTGGGAGATGGATGGATGCTGTTCGCCAGCATGTAAGGAAAATCCCAATAAACGTGAATATGACGGAACAGGATATTATGTCAAGGTACCTCAACCCGTCAATATTGACAAAATCAGCAAAAGAAAACATAAAAATTTTCCACCGAAAGTATCGGCCGAAGATTAATACAAATTGAACAAACAGGAAGCGGTCGGAAGTGCAGAACTTCCGACCGCTTCCTGTTTAGGATCTGCACCATCTTAGCTTAATCCCATACTAGCTTTTTATCAAGAAAAATAATAACCGAACACAGCTTACTTGCCAAACATACCGGCGATTGAATCAAGAATATTGCCCTTTGCCTGCCCATCGTTATTTTTATCAAAAAAACTACCTGCCAATCCACCCAACATGTCGGTAACACTACCTCCCGATGCCGGTTGCTCAGTTGCTTGCGCTTGTTCTTCTTGGCTACCGCCTAAAAAAGAGCCTAATATACCACCCAACATACCGCCACCTGCATTTTGTTGTGTTCCACCACCAAGCACAGAGCCGATCAGATCACCAATCCCACCGCCGCTTGAAGCCTGCTTTTGTTGCCCTAAATATCCCATTACGATAGGAGCAAGTGTGGCCAGTACACCCGTCACTTGAGAAGAACTCAAGCCTGCTTTATCCGCTATATGCTGTGTCACGACTTCGGTATTTTGGCCGAACATATGGTTGACAATTTTATTACCGTCTTCAGAAACATTTTGCTCCGCTCCTCCCTGTCCAAAAAGATCTCCAATTTTATCGAGAATCCCGCTACTGCTATGCTGGTCAATAGCCTTATCAATGTTCTCCGCCTGCCCCTTGTTTTTCGCATTGTAATTCAATGCCGCAATCATCAAAGGAACTGCCGCTGCTACAATCCACTTGGCTTTAGTTTCACTGACACCAGTAATTTTTGAAATAGTCTCTATCGCTTTAGAGCCTACTCCACCTGTAACTAAATCTGTTAAGTTCATAAGTCTTCGTTTATAGTTATATAATGAAGATAACGATTTTTTTTGATGAGTTGAGATAATAGCTGATGATAAAAAAGCCCCATTGGATTACACAATCCAATGGGGCCATTTGAAAATCAATTTTTCAAATTAATAACTTTTATAAATAGCAATATCGTCCAATCCCAACCTTCCGTTATTAATCACATTGTTACTTGTCCCTAATCCAAGTTTGGTAACTCTAAAACGAACCGGCCCCTGAATATTCATTAAGAATACAGCCTGTTTTGAATTCATGCTCTCTGTCGTTGTATGCGCGTCCGAAATAGGCTCGCCTGTTTGCTTCCATGTCGTTCCTCCGTCGGTCGAGTATTCCAACTTGAACGTACACGAACGATCGGTGTAATACGAACCATACCAAAGCGTTACTTTTGAGGCCCCATTCGGCACATCAAAATTCATTTGCACATAACCATCAACACTTAAGTTCTGCTGCATACGGATGGCATTTTTTCCAGAAACGATACGATCACGACCAGCAGTTGTTCCTAGAATAGCCTGATACAGGTTCCATTGCCCCGTTGGAAAGGAGACCGCGTTTTTATCCTTCATATCATAGCTACCTTTCACACTCGCATCTACAGCATCAAAAGTTTCAGGCCAACCTGCATATAACTTACCGCTGGCATAAGCCATATCAGCATAACTCTGCATCCTAACTTGTAGCTTTTCGCCCTCCTTGAATGCAATTCCTCTGAATGATGCACTTGGAGCGATGGACTCCCCAGCAAATGTCGCATTATCTTGTGTATGCAATATAATCTCATTTTTATCACCATCCATTAAGATTTTATCTCCTTTCAACGCTGTCCCAGCTGCGGGTTCAGGTTCAACATCGGCTGTAATATCGATATAGGTTGATTCAAACTCATCAAACTTCGACTTTAGACTGGAAACAGCAACAGGTAATGGGGCAATAGTATTACCAGATGAGTAGACTTTAAGCTGTTGATTATTATCGACTGAAAGAACTAATAAGCCATCTTTTTTAATCAGTTTCGAACCGCTAATATTGATCTGAACCGAATCTCCAAATTTAAATTCAGACGCATTGGGTACCTGAACTAATATTCCACGGCGTTGATTTCGCCAAATATTCTGTACAGCAAGTGTATTTTCTGGTAAATTCTTATTTTCCGCATGCGAAACGACCACTGCTTTGATATGTTCTGCCCCTTGTAGCGAAGACGCATTAAGCTGTAAATCGGCATTTTTATATAGACTGCGTAGCGCATACAACGATATTTCAGGATTTAGCGTCCCTATCGATTCATTGACGTTGTCTTTGATACAGCCGGACAGCAATGCTGACATCGCCAACATACTGCATAGTATTGATTTTAACTTTTTCATTGATTAGTTGATTGAAGGTTGCCACCACATTTTTTCATTTATCCCGTCTCCCCCCATACGACTCACAGCATCCTGATAATTTACTTTGTTTAAAGATTGTACAATTGTTGGATAATTTAAACGTACTGGCATTTTCCCTTGATTCAACAAGCCCGGACCTTTGTATAAATCCAATAATTGGGTTCTACGATATTCGTACCACTGTTGGAAATCCGTAAATAGCATCGCATAGTATTTTTGCAAATGCACCTTTTTCAATTTCGCATGATCACTATCTGTGGGCAGCAACTGAACCTTTGCACTGCTTAGGTAAGATGCTGGCGCTGTTAGCCCCCAGTATTCCATAGCCGCGTTCACCCCCTTTAAATAGGCTCCAGGCGCATCAACCTGAGCATACCCTCTCATACCACATTCAGCAATAATAAATTGCAACTCGGCGTAATTCATGATATTCCCCATATGCGAGTCGGCTTTTAGACTTGTTAAAAGCGTTGATTGTTGCTCGGGGACATTTCCTCTCTGGTATCCGGACTGCATACCGCCATATACTCCTAATGTGGCTTCAGTGGCCCAAATTTTTAATCGTGGGTCTGAAAGGTCCAGCAGATTATTGATAAAAAACTCTGAATAGCCTTTGTTTCCATTAAAATCTATGTCACGGCTATTAAAATAAGGATTCATATAAGGCTGTACATTGGTGTAGTATAAAGCAGCCGTTTCTGCATTGCTTTGCATCACCGGATATTCAGCGGCATTCGTTTCTAATATTTCTTTGATCTTTGCAACGGCATTGGTTTCTGACTTATGTGCTATACGTAGCAATAATCGGAGATATAAAGAATTACCAAATTTCTGCCATTTTCCAGGATCTGAATTAAATATAGGATCCATCGCTAAATTGGTCGATTCGACAGCAACCTTACCTTTCAAAAGCGTATTGGCCTCTTCTAATTTTCTAAAGATATCCGCATAAATATCGGACTGTTTATCAAATACAGGAGTTAAATTACTATCACTATACCCTTTATTGCTGTCTGTATAAGGTACATCACCATACATATCAGTTATTAACGAACTCACCCAAGCATCCAATATAAGCGAAATACCCTGGTATGTCTGGTAACCCTTCTGCTGCCCTTCCCCTGCCTTCTGATAAATGTCGCGTATATTCGTCAACTGTACGTACCATCCGGACCAGGTAGATTCCGCTTCTGACGGTCTGATTTCATACCGTTGAATCTCCAATGCATCATTCACCGTTACAGTCACTTGCATAAGCTCGTTGTTGATGCGCATATTCCGTGATAAATTTGTGTTTAACACATTGAGTAAAGCTGGCGCGATGAGACTTTGTGGCGCTGCCGCAGAAATTGCATTTGGATTTGTATTTATTGCGACAAAATCTTTTGTACAGCTCTGTAGTATCCCACAGGCTGCCAACAAAATAAAAGCTTTTCTTATATTCTTTTTCATAATACGCTGGATTTAAAATGAGAATGATAAATTGACACCCATTGTGCGGGTTGAAGGGAACTGGGCAATCTCTGCGCCCTTCTCAATACCGCTTGAATTTAGCGATCCAAACTCTGGGTCAAATGAAGGCCATTTGGTCATGACAAACAGATCTCTTCCGTACACGCCAATTGATGCGCGCTCAATTTTCAAGCGTTCAACAAAAGACTTAGGTAATGTATAGTCAAATCTGACCTCACGAAGCTTTATAAAGTCCGTGGAAAACGTATTTGATTCTATATTATCCCGGTTAAAATGTTTAGCATAATAATCTCCAGCAGACGCAACAACTGTATTCTTGCTGTAGCTTCCATCACTATTCTTCACAACACCATCGCCGATAATACCATTATATCGTCCCGGAATTGTCTTTTTTAATTTTCCCTCTTCCATCAATACGGCATGCGTCAACGAATATCCCACTCCGCCGAATTGACCATCAAATAAGAAATTAAATCTAAATCCTTTGTATTTAAATTCATTCCCCCAACCAAATTTGGTCGTTGCATTTGGATTACCGATATACATGTTCTGTTGGGACAATACAGGAAGTCCATTTTCATAAATAATTTGACCATCCTGATTTCGCTCATATCCGAGTCCATAGATATCACCAAATCGTTTACCAGGTATGGCCACAATTGTTCCTCTACTTCCAAACAACGTGGATAGCACTAATTCTCCTTGCAGATCTGCAGGTATGGAAATAACTTTCGAATCATAGCTCGTAAAATTTCCATACATATTCCAATTTAAGCCATCTTTCTTCTTGATAATATCGCCAGAAAGCGCAATCTCTATCCCCCTATTCCGTACCTCGCCAGCATTCGTAATCTGATTTCTGAAACCGCTTGAAGGATCCAGCGGAGACTCAATAATCTGATCAAATGTCGAGTTTGAATACAGAGTAAGATCTAATCTAAGTCGATCTCTGAACATTCTAAAATCTGTTCCTACTTCATAAGAACGCGTACTTTCGAACGTCAGATTTTCATCTGGAACGGTGGTTGGATTTGTAAGCCCTCCAGTGGTCCCTTCAACACTACGGTAACCATAAGAGTTTAGATAAGCCCGTTTTCCTCCACCTCCGACTTGAGCAATCGATGCTCTGACTTTCCAAAAATTTATCGCTTTTGGCAGGTTTAGCAATTGGGAAATAACAAAACTTGTATTAAGCGAAGGGTATATAAATGGTTTAACTTCATTCCGTTTCGGAGATGCTAATGTACTCGCCCAGTCGATACGATTCGTTGCATCGACAAAAATCATATCCTTATAACTATAATTTAGTAAGGCATATAAGCTATTGGCTGCATATTCCTCGCGGTAAGGTAAATAAACGATTTTTTCCCTCGCATTGGCAAAATTATATTGGTTTGGATAAATAAGACTATTAGCGTAAGCATCATCTTTAATATACTTATTGTGCATCAATGAACCTCCAACCGATGCGCCAAATTTGTGAAGATTGTTCCGTTGATTGTTATATTGCAATAAAAAGTCGGAAGTAATTTCCTGGTTATTGATGGACTGCTCCCGGTAATAGCCATAAGCATATTTATAGGTATCAAATGGCCTGGATTGTTTGCGTTTATCATAGCTCCAATCGATTCCTGTCCGCACCATCAAATTCAACTCCTTATTGAATTTATAATCGGCCTGTAAATTTCCAATAATATTGTTTTTATCCTGCGCATTGATCATATCATAAGATATGGTTCTTGGATTATCCAACAGGTTTGAAAACGGAGTCATCTGTTCAATTCCTTCCTTTCCTGGAATCCAATTCTGCTCTAGCCAAGCTGCATTCACATTCGGCACAATGCCCCGTACAAAGTACATGTAACTTTGATTGTTATAACCGCTATTTGGTAAATTGTCTGATCCTCTATTATTAAAATTAATTTTTGTTGAGAGGCTCAGTTTATCCGTCACCTTGTTATTGAACTGCATAGCGATGGTATTCCGATTATAACCCATGTTGGGAATAATCCATTTGTTCGTTACGTTGGTATATGAAAACCGTGAACTGGTCTTTTCAGTAGCACCAGAAATACTGATCGAATTAGTAGACGTGAGCTCCGTTTGGAAAAGATCCTTTCGGTTATTTTCATAGGGTCTCCATAATGTCCGCTCTGGAGGTGTCAAACGATAGAAATTAGGATCGTACTGGTAATAATACTGTCCATCAAATTTGGGTCCCCAAGCAGAAGACGTACTTAAAGTACTTGCACCATCCTCTGACTGTCCGTAGGAATAATAAAGATCCTGATCAATCGCACCTTGACCATATTCGTATTGATAATCGGGCCATCTGTTAATTGTCCCAATTGCCGTATTCGAATTAACGGATACACCAATTTTATTTTTAGCCCCTTTTCCCTTTTTTGTGGTAATAATCACAGCGCCATGTGCGCCACGGGAACCATAGAGCGCTGAAGCGCCTGGTCCTTTCAATACTGAAACGGACTCGATATCATCCGGATTAATATCCGCCAATGATGTTCCAAAATCTACAGGAGAATCACTATCCAAATAATTGGAACTACCATTACCGGTCATCCGCGTCCCTCCTCCCATAACAACACCATCCACAACAATCAATGCGGAATTATCGCCCGTAAAAGATGTTTCCCCTCTTAAAATAATCTGATTGGATCCCAATGGCCCCGCACCCGACTTTACCAAATTCAAACCAGCGACTTTTCCTGTTAGAGCATCCGTCCAATTGTTTGAAATTGCATTCGTCAATTCCTCGCCTTTGACCGTGCTTATGGAATAGCCTAATGCCTTCTCTTCTCGCTGTATGCCTAGTGCTGTCACAACGACTTCATTGAGCGCCTCCGATCTCGCACTTAAAAAAATTTTAGCATTCAATTGGGCTGACGAAAAAGTTTGCGTTTCAGCTTCGTAACCGATTAGCTGAAAACGGATTGCTGTCCCTGATTCTACTTCAATATCGAAATTACCATTTCTGTCCGTCGCTCCTTTAACTACACCCGCTGCAAGGATTGATACGGATGCCAAAGGTTCTTTCGTCTGATTATCGACAACTTGCCCTTTTACTCTAATCTTGGTCTGCTTAACTGCATGCACAGCTTGATCAGATCCTAGTGGAGCCGCCATTGCTGTAAAATCCATATTACAGGCAATTGCTAATGCCACAAATAGCACTTTCGAGGAGGAGTGCCTTAGATTAATTTGGATAGGGTTAATACTAAACATAGTTATTGGTGTAAATTGTTAATTTTCAATTTGGCACAAAAATATATTCTTAACAAAAAGTTTGTTTTAACTTAATGTTTTCTTTTTGTTAACAATTGTTTCGAATAGTATTTCCTTTTATCATACTATTACCGTTTTAATAAAATGCTTTGAAGTTCACCCTGAAGGGATTATCATGCATTAGGCACGCTTTTAAGCGATCTTTCTTTGGTTATTTTATATTTACAAATCGAAAATAATTAATAATATTTAAAAAACGAAATAAATCGAAATTATTTAAAAACCAATATTAGTATAAAAAACAACACTCAATTGATCCTGAAGAAAACAAAAAGAGCCCAAACTTTCGTTGGGCTCTTTATTACAATAGAAGCGTTAAGGCTTAAGCCTTCTCGAAATTCCACTTCACATAGTTAATGTTCTTGTCATGCGCCAAATACTTCCGTTCGTAGTATGTTTTAATGGATAAAACGTTATCAACCAAGTCTGAATGGTAAAGATCTGTCGTTTCCTTATATTTTTTCAAACCCTGTAAATCGATCTGCTCTAGTGTGTAAGCATAAAAACCGTCATTGTCTGTTTTCAAATTCATCATCCCTTCAGGCTTCATAATGATTTTATAACGATCCAAAAACTTTGGCCCGGTCAATCGTTTCTTTTCTCGGCTATCTTGCGGTTGCGGATCCGGAAAGGTAATCCAGATCTCATCAATTTCATTTTCAGCAAAATGTTCAAGGATAGTCTCAATTTGTATCCGAAGAAAAGCAACATTCCGAATTCCATCCTCCAAAGCTGTTTTGGCTCCTCGCCAAATACGATTACCTTTAAAATCGATACCGATGAAATTTTTCTCCGGAAACAATCTCGCTAGATTAACAGTATACTCACCTTTACCACAAGCAAGCTCCAAAACAACTGGATTATTGTTACCAAATTGCTTCTCAGCCCATTTTCCTTTATATTCTTTGCCTGCGTCGAGTTGGATTACATTTTCAAAAGTAGCAACTTCAGCAAATTTACGTAGTTTGTCCTTTCCCATTTTTTAATAAATATCCCGCAAAAATAACCTTATATTCCCGCTAAAAAAAATAAATCTGAGAGACAGCACGAATACCGGTAATTACAGAACAATCTGAAGTCCTGTAGCAGACACAGGAATGCATAAATTGCATCCACACGGGCGAATTATATTGCATATAAAAAGCAATTTATCTAAGTTTGCAGGAATCAATAACTTATCGTGGAGAAAGACGCTAAAATTTATATAGCAGGCCATCGTGGAATGGTCGGATCGGCAATTCATCGCAAATTATCGGAGCTTGGGTACAACAACATTGTCACACGCACATCTTCCGAATTAGATCTGCGCAATCAGCAAGCAGTGGCTGATTTTTTCGATCAGGAAAAACCGGACTATGTTTTCTTAGCCGCAGCCAAAGTTGGCGGGATCATGGCGAACAACACCTATCGCGCTGATTTTATCTACGAGAATATGGCTATACAGAATAACGTCATCAAATCTTCCTACGATAATAAGGTTAAAAAATTAATGTTCTTAGGCTCAAGCTGTATCTATCCAAAAATGGCTCCGCAGCCTTTGAATGAAGACATGCTACTCACGGGTACTCTGGAGCCTACAAATGAGCCTTACGCAATTGCTAAAATCGCGGGAATAAAAATGGCGGAAGCTTTCAGGGATCAGTATGGATGCAATTATATCTCCGTTATGCCAACAAATCTTTACGGAATTAACGACAACTACCATCCGCAAAATTCACATGTCTTACCGGCCTTGATCAGAAGATTTCATGAAGCTAAAATCAATCAGCTCCCTGAAGTTATGATCTGGGGAACAGGGACCCCCTTACGGGAATTTCTTTTTTCCGATGACCTGGCAGATGCCTGCGTTTTCTTAATGAATAATTATGACGAGAAACAATTTGTCAACATTGGCATTGGCGAAGATTTAAGCATTAAGGAACTTGCCGAATTGATTAAAGACGTCATTGGTTACCAGGGAACTATTTCCTTCGACAGTTCCAAACCTGACGGAACACCGCGAAAACTCATGGATGTCTCAAAACTACATGCGCTGGGCTGGAAACATCGAGTTAACCTCCGGGAAGGCATTCAACTAGCTTATGCGGATTTTTTAAAGAAAGAAGCAAACGCTTCCGAATAAATCCAACACGATTGCATTAGTAAGTCTCGCTATAGGAAGGAATTCCGTACTCGTTAACCTCATCCTTGATCACTGCATTTTCAGCTTGCGCAGCTTTATTTTTCTTCTTTTTCTTGGGACGAATAAAGCTCGTTAATTTACCGATGAGACCGGTGATTTTATCTTGATTGATCTGGCCGACAGCACGCTCTGATAACAGCAACATCAGCGCTTTCTTTAAAACGCCCGTATTTTTTAGGAACAACCTATTCATAACAAAGGGCACGCCGATACGTAAGGTCTTTGTTAACCAATCGGAATCTGGATTGCTGCTTTTCGCAAACAACTGCTGAACGATATTTACCCCCGGTATATTATCTTTTAAGGTATTGAAAAAACGAATCGGAGCCTCTATTTTATTGTTGAGCAAGGTAAATTGAGCCTTAAGATAAGATTCTTGTTCGTTTTTTAGTGTCTTTAAACGGGAAATCTCAGCTTTAAGTTCCTGCAGATTACGTATTTTAGTCTGTTTATTGTTCATTTGTAGCCCTTTCTCTATCAAGTTTTTCCATGTGCAGTTCTTCCTCTTCTTCCTCAATCTCGTCGTTCCACTTCGCTAAAAAACGGCGGATTGAAAGATCCATAAATTTGGATTCCAGCATAGGCTCAAAAACCCGTATTAAGATGATAATCACTAAAAAGATCCCTGCTGTAGCCAAAAAGCCCAGTGAATAGCTCCCCAATAGCTCCCCGAGCCAAAAACCCAGTGCCAAGCACAAAAAAAACAGAACGAACAACGTGAAAATTAACTTTGTCGCATCAACAACAAGGCTGGCGATCAATCTGGACGACCGTTCGATTGTCTTTAATTTGACAAGCTTAAACTGAGAGTCAACATACTCTTTGGTTTTTTGAAACGTACCGCTAAGTGAAAATTTTTCTTCTTCCATGCATCTAAAATTTATTCAGGCTATTTCAACTTCTAGCTTAAAAAACGAAAACGCAGCATCCGATGATGCCAACACAAATCCACTCTCTACGCATAAGGAGTAAATAGTTCGTCAGACAGCTATCCCTAGAAATAGCCTGATAATATGTATTCTACACCAATTATTCCAATGAATAATCTGCGGATTATGCATGTTCGATGATATCATCATCTAGCACTTCTTCGCTCTGATTTAATTTCCCTTTCAATGTAGAAACAATCTTCTCTTTAAAATCATTCAGTTGATCGAACTGTTCTTCCGCTCTTTCACGAATAGCATCACTCAAATCGCTTAATGAATCATTAATTTTATCTCTCGTATCCGACCCCTTGTCCGGAGCAAATAAAACTCCCAAAGCTGCACCTGCAGCAAGACCCGCTAACAACGCCAAAGCTACTTTACTTGTGTCATTCATTTCTTTTTCGTTTTAATTTCTAATTCTATTACGATGAAACTAGTCCTCGTTAATAATACAATTCACAAAGCAAATCGTTTGCCAAACGCGGCATTTAATCCATTATTTACGAGAAACTATACTTTCCAATATAATCATTTTTTGATAAAATTCGATTGACTTTCAATAATTCACCAAACAATTATTAACCCGTTCAGTTTTTTAGTATCTTTAAATCAACCCATTATAAAAATTATGCTAAATAAAACCTATTGCAGTGCCGTCTATGGTATCAATGCCTGCACAATTACCGTTGAGGTAATCGTATCTACAGGCTTGCATTATTATATTGTAGGCTTGCCTGACAATGCCGTTAAAGAGAGCTTAAGACGTGTCGAAAGTGCCATTACTTCCTGTCAACTTCACATGCCACGCCAAAAGATTGTTGTCAACTTGGCACCCGCAGACATGCGTAAGGAAGGGTCCAGTTATGACTTATCAATCGCGATCGGCATATTGGCATCCTCTGGACAAATGACAAATGAGCTTCTGGCAGATTATCTTATTCTAGGAGAACTATCCTTAGACGGAAGCATTAAGCCCATCCGTGGCATTTTACCCATCACTTTACAAGCCCTAAAAGATGGCTTTAAAGGACTTATTCTACCCCAAGAGAATGCAAAGGAGGCCGCTATCGTCGGAGGTGTCGATGTGATCGGAGTAGAAAACCTCCGCCAAGTTGTTGATTTCCTAAATCATAAGATAAAAATTGAACCAACGCAAGTTGATATTCAAACGTGCTTTCATACCGGCACGAATAATTACGACGTCGATTTCTCGGATGTCCAAGGACAGGAGAATATCAAAAGGGCCCTGGAAATTGCAGCTGCGGGTGGTCACAACCTCATTTTAATAGGTCCTCCCGGCGCGGGTAAGACCATGTTGGCAAAAAGGCTACCGACGATCCTCCCGCCCCTCAATATGACTGAATCTTTAGAAACCACCAAAATACACTCTGTATCTGGAAACCTGAAAACCAAAGAGTCTCTCTTGACGGCACGGCCGTTTCGTTCTCCGCATCATACCATATCCGATGTAGCCATGGTAGGTGGAGGCTCTAATCCGCTCCCAGGTGAGATTTCACTAGCGCATCATGGCGTGCTGTTTCTTGATGAATTACCAGAATTCAAACGGAGTGTACTCGAGGTCATGCGGCAGCCTCTTGAATCACGGCAGATTACCATATCAAGGGCAAAACTCACGGTGGATTATCCGGCGAGTTTCATGCTCGTTGCCGCCATGAACCCCTGTCCCTGTGGCTATTTCAATCACCCCGAAAAAGAATGCATATGCGGCAGCAATACTGTACAACGTTATTTAAGTAAAATATCGGGACCTCTTTTAGACCGTATCGATCTGCATATTGAGGTGACGCCTGTACTATTTGACCAACTGAGTACGACACGTATAGCCGAAGACAGCCGTACTGTGCGAACTCGAGTCATTCAAACCCGAGAAATTCAGAAAGAACGGTTCGATTCTTTTCCAGACATCCATTGTAATGCCCAGATGAGTACACAATTGACCCGAGAAATATGTCAGATTGATGAGCCCGGAAGAAAGTTACTCAAAACGGCTATTGAACATCTGAGCCTATCTGCAAGAGCATACGATAGAATACTCAAAGTTGCTCGAACAATCGCTGATATGGAGCAAAGTAAAATGATCGAAAATCATCATCTCGCCGAAGCGATCCAGTATAGAAATTTAGATCGGGAAACCTGGGGTGGAAAATTTTAAAACTGAGCCAAACAATGCTTAATAACCCAAGGGAAACAGATAATCGTCAAGATCAGACCCGACAATGCGCCAAAGAAATGAGCATCGTGATTTATACCATCTTGCGCTTTTTTTGACGCCCACACACAGTAACCTAAAAACAAAAATGCAAACAGATAAGCCGGCATCGGTATAATCATCATCACACCAATGGTAATTTTCGGATCGAAAAGAATGTAGCTAAACAGAACCGCACAAATCGCACCTGAGGCGCCTAAACTATAGTAACCGGGGTTATTTTTTTGCTGGATGATTGTTGGAATATCGCTCAAGATTAAACTACCGATATAGATTACGGCAAATAAAATATGACCGTATGGACTTGCTTCTGCAAGTATGCGCTCCAAACCAAATGCAAAATAATAGAAGGTAAGCATATTAAACAGCAGATGCCCCCAATCTTTATGCACAAAGCCACTGGTAAGGATGGTATACCATTTTCGATTACGTGCGATACTATACGGATGCAACATCATTTTACCGTAAAGTTGTTCATGTGAAAACGTATAGATACTGGTAGCGAGCGTAAAAAAGAAAATAATACTCGCAACAGGCATTTCTGTTAGATAATATAATAGCATAGTAATTCCTAGAATCGATCCTCTAAAAGTAAAACGTAAAGTTCTTTTGGTCCATGTGCACCCAAAACCAATCTTTTCTCGATATCAGCCGTCCTGGAGGGGCCGGTAATTGTCGAAATCATTGTCGGGATTTCCTGACCGTAACGCTTCTGCATATAGGCTAAAGCATCCTTTAGATCCCAAACCAATTGTGAAGCTTTGGCAATAACAATATGAATTGGAGGATATATACTCAACCTGCGTCCTGAAGCATTTGCATTACTCACCATAACACTTCCATTACGCGCAACCAATGCTTCACATGAAGTAATGCTCGCATTTGCTGATTCAAAATCCTCCGCTGTTTTTAAAAAAGGGAAACCATATGGACTGAGTAAATTTTGAACACCTTGTTCCCAAGCGTATATATTTTTGATATTATTCTCCTCGGTCAATAAAATCAGATTTTCAATCAGACCGATCTCGCCATCACAATACAGAAACTTGCCTCCCGCAGCAGTCAATTCGCGAACAAAAACAATATCCACCAACTCATCCTCTTCTTTATAAAGCGGCGTTTCTTTGAAATTGGGATGTGGATTATCGTTTTTCTGTAGTAATGCCTGACGTACCCGTTTTAACATTATCTCTTTCGCTGTTGCGTTCTTCACGTTCATGGCGCAAATATATATAAATGCAGCGCTAGAGTGATCTAGCGCTGCAGCATTCAAATTAATTCAAATTATTGGAGGGTGTTTCTGAACTCTGCCCTTCGTTAGATCGCGCTTCGTCCGGATGAACATCCAACGGTAAATCTGTCTGTGGAACTCCACCACCATCAGCACCATTCACAAACTCCTCGTAAGTAGTCTTGGTTTCAAATGGACGTTTACCTAATATCTCTTCCAAGTCCGACTGAAAAAGAATCTCTTTTTCCAATAGCTTTTCTGCTATTTTAATCAAACCCTCACGTTTATCCAGCAATAACTGTTTGGTACGTGCATAGACGTCATTAATTAAGTTACGTACCTCTGCATCAATAAGCTCTGCCGTTTTGTCAGAATACGGCTTTTGGAAAGATGCCTCAGAACTATCTCGGAAGGAAACATTGCCAACTTTATCATTCATACCGTAAATTGCAATCATCGCATAAGAAAGTTGCGTGATACGCTCTAAGTCATTTTGAGCACCTGTTGAAATTCTTCCAAAAGTAATATCTTCAGCGACACGACCACCCATAGTCATACATAAACTGTCTATAAGCTGTTCTGTCGTATATAGGAACTGCTCACGGGGAAGGTACTGTGCATAACCCAAAGCAGCGACACCACGTGGCACAATAGACACTTTCACCAAAGGATCGGCGTGCTCTAAAAACCAGCCCGCAATAGCGTGTCCAGCCTCATGATAAGCAACAATACGTTTCTCTTCCGGAGAGATGATTTTGTTTTTCTTCTCAAGACCACCGATCACACGATCAACGGCATCCTGAAAATCCTGCATATCAATCTCGGGTTTATTTTTACGGGCAGCAATAAGGGCTGCTTCGTTACACACGTTGGCAATTTCAGCTCCCGCAAAACCAGGTGTCTGCGCCGATAATTTTTTTGCATCGACCTCAGCCGATAATTTCAACGGCTTTAGATGCACTTTGAAAATTTGCTCACGGCCAATCAAATCCGGTTTATCAATAGAAATTTGACGGTCAAAACGTCCGGGACGCAACAATGCTGTATCCAGTACATCGATACGGTTAGTAGCCGCTAAAATAATAACGCCTGAATCCGTACCGAAACCATCCATCTCCACCAATAATTGGTTCAATGTATTTTCACGCTCGTCATTACCGCCCATCATCGAGTTTTTACCACGAGCACGACCTATAGCATCAATCTCATCGATAAAAATGATACATGGCGCTTTCTCTTTCGCTTGCTTAAACAAATCGCGAACACGCGATGCACCTACACCCACAAACATTTCGACAAAGTCAGATCCGGATAATGAGAAAAATGGCACTTGAGCCTCTCCGGCTACAGCTTTAGCCAATAAAGTCTTACCCGTTCCCGGAGGCCCTACAAGCAAAGCGCCTTTCGGAATTTTACCCCCTAGATTGGTATACTTACGTGGATTTTTTAAAAAATCCACAATCTCCATAACTTCTTGTTTCGCTTCTTCAAGACCAGCAACATCATTAAATGTGATATTGATCTGCGATTCTTTATCAAACAACGTCGCCTTAGATTTACCTATATTAAAGATCGCACCGCCACCGCCGCCAGCACCACCGCCCATACGACGCATCAAGAAGATCCAGATGGCAGCCAATACCAACAACGGCAACATAAACGTGATAAACCAGCTTGCCCAAGGGTTGGAACGATCATCATAAGTCAACTGGACCTTTGGTGTACCTGGCGTTAATTCCGCTTGCGATGCAGCTAATTTCTTTTCTAAAACATCGGGAGAGGCATCCTTAAAAATATATTGTGGCCCCTTGTCTTCCTGTCCTGATAGACTTGGAAGCGGATCAGCAGCTTTTGTAGCGTCTTTAAAACTTGGGTTATCTTTCCAGCCCTTTTTTAGATAGACCTCCACTTCGACAAGATCATTCTTTTTATAGGCGACGAGACGCTCTACAGCGCCTGTATTCAACATACGTGTCTCAAAATCACTATAGCTAACTTCCTTAGCTGGGCTTTCTCCAAAAACGTACTGTAAGGCAAAAAAACCTAAAAACATGGCAATCATAAGCCACACAAAATTGAATTTTGGCGGTTTCGGGCTTACCTTACTACTCGGGATTTTTTTCATTATATCGTAATTATATTTTCTTTATAAATTTTTTCGTTGAGAACAATTAAGCGCTTTGGAAATGCTGTACTTCTGCATCTCCCCATAAATCCTCGATACCATAATGCGCTCTTTTTTCGGTCTTAAAGATATGTACAACCACATCCACAAAATCCAAAATCAACCATTCACCATTGGATTGTCCTTCTTTATATTGGGGTTCTTGACCAAATGCCTTATAGACTTCTTCTTCGACACTCTTTGCTATCGCATTCACCTGAATGTTAGAGTCGGCATGACAAATCACAAAATAATCGGAAACAGAACTGTGAAGATCTCTTAAATCCAAGCGAACGATCTCGTTTGCTTTCTTTTCTTGCATACCATAAACGATAATTTCTGATAGACGTTGGGACAATTCTGAACTTTTATTTTTACTCATTAAAAAATGTGATAGTTTTGACTTAATATTTATTTAATACTTTCAGTTTGCAAAATAACAATATTTCGGGACTTATCATCGGTCAAAATGCAATATATCTTGACAAAGTCGCCTCTACAAACGATTATCTCAGGGAATTATTGTCAAATTTCAAGCCACTAGCTGAGGGGACTGCCATTTTAGCAGAAGAACAATTTCAGGGCAAGGGGCAGCGCGGAAGCTCCTGGGTCAGTGAACCAGGGAAAAACCTAACGACATCTATCCTCTTAAAGCCTCATTTCCTGCCAATAGCGAAACAATTTGCACTTTCCGCCACAATCGCCATTGCAACCGTCAATTGGCTGAAAAGCAAAACCGAGCAGCCTGTAGCCGTGAAATGGCCCAATGATATTTACGTCAATTCAAAGAAAATAACAGGCATTTTAATAGAAAATAAATTAAAAGGCAGTAAAATAGAGCACGCAATTATTGGCATTGGTGTAAATATTAATCAACTTAATTTTGACACAGCAACAACAATAACCTCGCTCGCCTGCCTGACCGATCGACAGGATTACAACATGAAGGAACTGGCACAGGAGTTATTCCAAGTGATCCAACAGGAGTACCTGAACCTGTATAAGGAGGGCGCTCAATATCAGTTAAACCGCTACAACGCGTTATTGTTTTGGAGAGGTGAAGAAAGACCATTCCTAGTCGACGGCACCAAGAAGACCGGTATTATCCAACAGGTGTCTAATGACGGGAAGCTACTTGTTCTTTTGGAAGACACCTTGCGCGAATTTGATATCAAAGAAATTACACATCTTATTACTTAATCTTTACAAAAAAAGGATAACCCATTTTAGAATTGTCAAACCTTTGTTCTAAATTTGTCAACAGCGTGATTAAACCTTTATTCACCCGAAGCATCAAAGAACAAGAACACACTGCAATCATTGTAGTGAAAAAGGAAAGAACAAATTAAATTCTGATGAAAAAGTTAATACTGTTAATGACTGTGGTAATTTTTGCAGTTACGGGAGCATTCGCTCAGATTCACAAACCTGTAAAATGGACTGTGGCGAGCAAAAAGTTAAATAACAAAGAAGCTGTAGTATATGTGAAAGCTACAATCCAAAATGGATGGCACATTTATTCACAAAATGTGAAAGATGGCGGCCCAATTCCAACTTCTTTCAACTTTGCTAAAGCGGCAGATTATACATTGGTAGGTAAAACTGCAGAGCCGAAACCTAAGGTAAAACACGAAGATGTATTTAAGATGGATGTTGGTTATTTTACAAACGAGGTAATTTTCCAACAAAAAGTAACTTTAAACAAAGGAACTACCACCGTTAAAGGCACTGTTGAATGGCAAGCATGTGATGCATCACAATGTCTTCCTCCAGACGAATATGCTTTTGCTGTGACAATCAAATAGTAAAAATGATTCTACACGGATAAATTAATAAGGCGATTCTCATCGCCTTTTTTTATTTTTGACCATAACATCAGAAATTCATACGCATGTTAAAAAACACATTCATTCTATTTTTAATTGCTTTTTTCAGTCTTTCTTTAACGACAGCAACTTTTGCCTCCGCACAAGATAGTTTAACAAGTACAGAAGGACTTCAATTTGAATCATCACCGGATACAGCTACCGCTGTTGAAGCGGTACCTGAGGATCTAAATTTTACAGCTTCACCTGACACAATGGTTAGTCAGGACAGCAGCAAAATAGCTCCTGTTAAGGCAAACGCTCCCTCCGGGCAAGAATCAAGTAAAAAATCACTTTGGAGTATCTTTATCGCAGGATTAGTTGGCGGCTTCGCAGCGCTACTCATGCCATGTATATTTCCAATGCTCCCACTTACCGTAAGTTATTTTACAAAACAGGCTGGAAGCCGCGCAAGCGGTATCAGCAAGGCACTCCTCTACGGTCTCTTTATTATTGTGATCTATGTCGCTTTAGGAATGATTATTACCATTTCCTTTGGTTCGGATGCATTGAATGCTTTATCCACAAATGGGGTATTTAACTTCCTATTCTTCCTCTTATTAGTTGTTTTCGCCGCATCCTTTTTTGGTGCTTTTGAAATCACGTTACCGAGTTCTTTTGTCAATAAAATGGATGCCAAATCCGACAAAGGCGGTCTCGTAGGGCTTTTCTTTATGGCATTCAGCCTTTCACTGGTCTCCTTCTCCTGTACTGGCCCCATTATTGGCACCTTATTGGTCGAAGCGGCCTCAAAAGGAGAACGCCTAGGTCCTGCAATCGGTATGCTTGGCTTTTCTATAGCACTTGCAATTCCTTTTGGCTTATTTGCGGCGTTCCCTTCGATGTTAAAATCCCTGCCAAAATCTGGTGGCTGGTTAAATTCGGTGAAGGTTGTACTCGGCTTCTTAGAGCTTGCACTGGCACTGAAATTCTTATCAAATGTAGATTTGGCCTACCATTGGAATTGGCTGGATCGGGAAGTCTTCTTATCGCTATGGATTGCCATCTTTAGTATGATGGGCTTATATCTTATTGGAAAGATTAAGTTTTCACATGACAGCGAATTAAAATTCCTCTCCGTACCGAGAACTATTCTCGCTATCATTGTATTCTCCTTCGTTATCTATATGGTACCGGGACTATGGGGGGCTCCCCTAAAATCAATTTCAGCTTTCTTGCCACCTTCGGCAACACAGGATTTTGACCTGTCGGCAGGAATAGCAGCCGCTCCCGCACACAGTGATGGTAAAGTCAAAAAATATGCGGAGATTTTTCACGAACGCGGTACACCAAAAGGATTTGATCCATATTATGATTATGATGAGGCGCTTGCGGCTTCAAAAGAACAGAATAAACCTGTATTGATAGATTTTACAGGATGGAATTGTGTCAATTGCCGAAAAATGGAAGCAAATGTATGGACTGATCCTGCCGTTGCCAAGCTATTGAAGGAAGAATTTATAATGGCCGAATTGTTTGTCGATGATAAAACAGAATTACCTGCAAACGAACAATTCGTTTCAAAATACAGTGGCAAAAAAATCAAAACGATAGGGAATAAAAACAGTGATTTCCAAGCCTCAGCTTTCGACAGCAATTCGCAACCACTCTATGTTATCGTCGATGCATCGGGCACCGTATTGGTTCCAAAAACTGGTGCAAACTATAATATTGCGGAGTACACTGCGTTTTTACAGAGCGGAATTGACGCCTTTAAGGCAAAAAAATAGTCTGTATACAGCAGAAGGTATGCTTAGAGAATAACAGCAGAGAACATGCGATTATTAAATTTGCATTATCTTTAGCTCACACTTAGATGAATTGCAGTTAAAAAAGCGATTGCTTGTTCTCAATAGCGATATTGGCGACTTCTAATAACGGAAATATAATTGTATATACGCTTAAAAATAGCTAAGTTTGAGTACGTATGAGTAACATTAAAAAAATTGCTGTTTTGACATCTGGAGGAGATGCTCCAGGAATGAATGCTGGTATCCGCGCTGTTGTTAGAGCGGGGATCTACAATAATCTTGAAGTATTTGGGGTACGCAGAGGTTATGATGGTCTAGTTAATGGTGAGATTATCCCTATGGATGCTAAATCTGTAGCCAATATCATACAACGTGGTGGTACTATCCTAAAAACAGCCCGCAGCGAGGCTTTCAAAACAATTGAAGGACGTAAGCAGGCTTATGAAAATTTACGCAGCCACGGTATTGATGCCATGGTTGTTATCGGTGGCGATGGTACATTTACCGGCGCATCCAAATTTATCGAAGAATTCGATTTTCCTATCATCGGTCTTCCGGGCACAATCGATAACGATTTGGCCGGCACAGACTTCACTATTGGCTATGATACAGCCATTAATACAGTTATCCAAGCCGTAGACAAAATTCGCGACACCGCCGAGTCTCACGATAGACTTTTTGTGATCGAAGTGATGGGCCGCGACTCTGGTCTTATCGCCGTCCGTTCTGGTATCAGTACCGGTGCTGAAGCAGTTCTGGTTCCTGAGTTCGAGGTAGACTATGATGCGATTATGAAAAGACTTGACAAAAGCCGTAAAAATAAATCATCCCGCATTATTATTGTCGCTGAAGGCGACAAAGAAGGCGGGATGGTGGTATCGGAAAAAATCAAGGAAAATTTCCCGCACTACGACGTTAGATTATCTATTTTAGGACATATTCAGCGTGGCGGAAGCCCTACTTGCATGGATCGTGTACTGGCCAGCAGGCTTGGAATTGCGGCGGTAGAGGCTTTACTACAAGGCCGCAGAGGTGAAATGGCCGGACTGATTTGCAGTGAAGTAAGATTCACTCCTTTTAAGAGCGCCATCAAGCATAACGTAAAAATGAATGAAGATCTGCTTCGTATCATTGAAATCCTTTCGTTGTAAATGATCTAGTTTATTCTTGACTAACAATAAAAAAAGAGTATACATCGTGATGTATACTCTTTTTTTATGCCTTGCGTTGCTAGATTTGTCCAAATTCTTTGGTAAGGCCTGATACCTGAACGGTCATATTCCATAAAGGCATATGAGCATCATATCCTGCCAATTGTTATTTAAGCAAATTATTGCGGTATTCTTCAGATACCGGCGGCAGCTGAATGGCCTGGCCTGCTTTGGCCATCGAGTCCGCAAAATGATTCGTATTGCTGATCGCCTGTTCATACGCCTTAATAACCTGTTCCGATAGGTGTAGGACTTTAGGATCTTTGAGATCAACACGGTATTGATTATTTTCCAGTGTAACATGCTGATAAAAACGATATGCCGCAGCCTTTAGTTGACCCAGCTCCTGTTGTGACAACTGATCGATTCTGGCGTTAGGCGGCAACGTAACATCGATAAATGTCGTGTCTTTAGCCAATTGATCAATCGGGTGATCCAAAGGTATGGCATGCAACGCCTCTAGGTTGACAACAGGAATTCCCTTATCTTGATCGCCACCGCAGGAAGCAATCACCGTCCCCAAGAATATACCCAAAATTACTGTTTTCTTCATCTTTACAATTTTATAACCCCAATAGCGCTGATCACCATGTTTAAATACCTAGGATTCATCATCCCCTAATCCGGCTGTTACGAGGATATAGCGGTTTCACGCAATCATTTGCTATAGCAGCAGACGAAGTTAGCAAATTCATTCAATGTTTTGCAGTCGTCACGCTATTCGCCTTTTAGAGTCGTCAATTAGTTGCGGCGCCAAAAAAGCGATTGGATGAGGACGACTATAAAAAGAAACCCCTAATTGCAGACTCAGTTCACATGAGTATAACAATTAGGGGTTATTCATGCCCAATGGCAACTAAATATCAGTTTACTTTAGCAATTCTGCTAACTTCGCTTCCAAAGCCTCACCTCTTAAATTTGATGCGACAATTTTACCAGAAGGATCAATGAGGAAGTTTTGCGGAATACCACGTACTTCGTACAATTTTACCGGAGCTGACTTCCAGCCCTGTAGGTCTGAAACGTGTGGCCATTGTTGTAAATTATCATCATGGATAGCTTTCAACCAAGCATCTTTTTTACCGGGATTGTCTAAAGAAACACCAAACACGGTAAATCCTTTATCTTTAAATTTATTGAAAGCCGCAACGACATTCGGGTTCTCATGACGACAAGGACCACACCAACTTGCCCAAAAATCCAACAAAACATATTTTCCTCTTAAGGAAGATAAGGAAATATTCTTTCCTGTTGTGTCTGGCAATGTGAAGTCAGGAGCTACGGAACCAACAGCTATTGCTTTCAATTTCTGGATACGCTCAGCCAATTCCTTCCCTTTTTCAGAATTTTTCAGTTCAGGAGACATTTTCTCAAAAGAAGCTACATATTCATTGACGTTTTCACCGCTGACATTCTCAGACAACAAATCCAACGTATACCAGCTTTTTGGGTTTTTGTTAATAAATTCAGCATCTGCTTTTTCCATTTTTTCGGAAATCTCACCAGCTTGTTTTTGTAAGCCTTCGATGAATTTAGGGTCCTGTTTTTGCGTCTCCGAAGCCGCATAATATTGTTGGTTCAATGCCTCGAACGCATCTGTATGCGGTTTCACAAAAGCCTTGTACTGCGTCAGATCGTCATTAAGCGCCGTACCTGAGACCGTTGCATTTTTAAACCCTTTGGTTGCATCGACTTTGATAACGCCTTTAGAAAGATATAACTGTGCTGTCTCAGGTTGCTTTTGACTATTTCTAAGTTCTGCAAAAGTTAAGCCCTCCGGCGAATAGATCATCATACCTTTTGTTGGTGTAGCTACCTGTCCGTTGAACTTAAATTCGCCTTTTACGACCGTTGCTGAATCAGTCTGACGAGTGCCATTCGCAGCATACTGCATAAACACTTTCGCTTTGTCTGACGTCGTGTTTACTTTTCCTGTAACCGTGAAGCTTTCTTGTGCCATTAACAAGGCTGGTAAAAAGCTTAAACCCATTAATATTCCCTTTTTCATAATTATATACTTCCCATAAATGTAAAACATTTCCGTTTCACTGTCGTCCTATTTAACATTATTTAGCAAAGATGTTACCAACGTCCGGAAGCACCGCCACCACCAAAATCACCGCCACCGAAACCGCCAAATCCGCCACCAGAGCCTCCGCCGAAGCCACCGCCGCCACCTCGGCCGCCACCGCCGCCAAGACCATTCAGCAATGTCCACCAAAAGATATCAGAAGCGCCGCGTCCATTCATCACACGGCCACCACCGCCACCACCTCGTCCACCGCGATTGGAGAAAAGAACAACCAAGACTATCACAATAATAACAACAAACATCACCGAACCTGATCCCTTTCCTTTCGGTTGTTTTGGATCAGCTTTGTACTCACCCTTTGTGTAGGAAATTAAGGAACTGGTCGCATCGTCCACTCCTTTGTAGTAATTGCCCTGACGAAAAGCCGGCTTGATATCATTTTCAATAATACGATATGCAATGGCATCCGGGACAGCGCCCTCTATACCATAACCTGTTTGAATGGTCACCGCCCGATCTCCCAGAGCGACCAACAACAGAATACCGTTATTATACTTTTTATTCCCAATACCCCATTTTTTCGCTAAACGAACCGCATAATCAGAAATATCATAGCCACCGGTAGAATTCATCATAACCACTGCAATCTGCGTAGATGCGGAATCCTCAAATGCCAATAGCTTCTGCTCCAATAATTGCTTCTGACTTGCGGTCAATGTGTTTGTATAATCATTGACAAGCCTATTTGATGTTTCTGGGAAATCTTGGCCCAATACTGTGGCTACCGACAGCAAACAAAGCAACATAGCCATAGCAGGGATTCGAACCCGAGAAAATAATCTCGATACAAATTTCATCCTATAATTCTCTTTTATTCATTTTTATTTGCCTTGAGCAGTTTTCATGCAAATGGCGTTCGGTGAATCCCGAAATCGGGTTTATCACGATCTTTATCAGTTTATTTGTGAGACAGGGAATCGCTTTTCGGGACTGTTTCTGGTCACTTAACAACTAACGGTCTCCAAAAACAATATCATTTGGAAGCTCGTTGATGTCATCGTGTTCACGCGGGAAGAATTTTGCCAATTGTTTACCCGCATGTTCGATCCCCTTGACCAAGCCCTCAACAATGCGATCCACCCGAAACTCCGCCACCATAAGATCTTTGGTACTGTTCCAAAAATCACCTTCTACACGTTGGTGAATTCCCTTATCGCCAATAATGGAAAATTTATGGTCTTCAAGCGCGATATAGATAAGAACACCATTTTTCAATGTAGTCTTGTGCATGCCCAATTTGGAAAAATAATAGGTTGCACGATCATGTACCTCGTCGGGGCAATGATTTTCGACCACTACACGAATCTCACCAGAAGTCTCATTTTCAGCTACATTAATAGCGTGAACGATCTTCTCTTGTTCTTCAGAATTTAATGCCATAGTTTGTATACGTTTGCACTCCAAAACTAGATTACCATACCGGTTATTCCAGATTCAAAGGGTCTAAACTAATTAAAACACGATAAAAAAATGGATGATGTGCTTCTACGAAAGCCGCATCATCCATCATCCTGTTCATTCCTAACAATTTGCTGTTAGAATGATACCGTTGGCGCTTTATCCGAACCCGGGGCCGCAGTAAATGTACCTTTTGCCTTAAATCCGAACATACCCGCCATTAAATTATTCGGGAAGCTACGTACGGTGGTATTATATTGCTGTACCGCTTCATTGTAAGATCTACGTTCTGTTGAAATACGATTTTCAGTACCTTCCAGCTGTGCTTGTAATTCCAAAAAGTTCTGATTGGCTTTCAAATCAGGATAAGCTTCAACAGACGCCAAAAGACGACTCAACGAACCGCTGAATTCATCCTGAACTTTTTGAAACTTGGCAATATTCTCCTCAGACAAGTCATCGGCATTAATCGTCACGGAAGTAGCTTTAGCTCTTGCCTCTACAACAGCTGTCAATGTACTTTCTTCGTGTTTTGCCGCTCCTTTTACTGTATTAACCAAATTTGGAACTAGATCCGCACGACGTTGATACGCATTTTCAACTTGTGCCCATTTTCCTTTAACATTCTCATCTTGTGAGACCATCGTATTGTAGCCACAGGAGTTTAATGATACTAATGCAAATAAACCACATAGGGCGACCAAAAATCTTTTAATTTTCATTGTTCAAAGAATTAAATACTATTCAAATTTTACGGTTACACTATCAAAGCATATACCAAGCTCTTACTAAGATAAGAATATTTTTATTTCCAAATCTCCAAATAGCCAATATTCATTAACTTTGTCCCGGTTTTGGGATAAAAACCCAGCCCTCATACTATGCAAAAAGAAATTGAAATTGCGATACTTCCAGAAAGAATCGAGGACGATCAGTATATTCTACAGCAAGGGATCAAAGCCCTGAAAGTCCAACCTCAACAAGTCAAAGGTTATAAAATCCGTAAACGTTCCATTGACGCCCGAAGCAAGCAGGTTGTTTATCGAGCTCGGGTTATTTACTACATTGACGAGCTTCCTGTTCCAGAAATCTACGAAAATAATTTTAAGTCCGTTAAAGACGGTAAACCCGTTATTATTATTGGCGCGGGCCCTGCCGGCCTGTTTGCAGCAATACGCTGTATTGAACGTGGTCTCAAACCAATTGTAATCGAACGCGGTAAAAAGGTCCAAGACCGTAGACGCGATCTAGCCAAGTTGAACCGGGAAGGCATCGTAAACCCTGAGTCAAACTACTGCTTTGGTGAAGGTGGAGCTGGAACTTACTCAGACGGAAAATTATATACACGTTCCAATAAGAGAGGTGATGTCGATAAAGTACTCAAACTTTTCGTTTCCCATGGGGCCACGACGGATATTCTGGTCAATGCACGGCCACATATCGGTACAAATAAATTGCCGCATATTATTGAGGCCATGCGCGAGAGCGTCCTTGAATTTGGGGGCGAATTTCATTTTGACCAACGTGTCGATGACATTTTAGAATCCTTCGGTCAAGTACGCGGTGTCAAATTAGCCAATGGTGAAGAAATTAAGGCAGATCATGTCATTGTAGCAACAGGGCACTCTGCGCGGGATATTTTCGAGCTTTTTCATCGCAACAATTGGCTGATCGAAGCCAAAGCATTTGCTTTGGGTGTGCGTATCGAGCACCCGCAGGCAATCATTGATCAGGCGCAATACCACTGCCAGGTAAGAAGCGAGCATTTGCCGCCAGCCTATTATAGCCTGGTTGAACAGGTGAATGACCGTGGTGTATTTTCATTCTGCATGTGCCCAGGCGGCGTCATTGCTCCCTGTGCAACAGATTTAGATGAAATCGTTGTCAACGGATGGTCGCCATCCAAACGAAATAATCCGCACGCCAATTCAGGCACCGTTATTCAGATCAACCTTGAGGACGTTGCCAATGCACATAAGGATCCATTTGCATTACTGAATTTTCAGAAAGAGATCGAGCGAAAGGCTTTTGCCGTAGGTGGCGGTAAGCTCGTGGCTCCGGCGCAACGCATGGTCGACTTTGTCGAAGGACGTGTGTCTATGGATCTGCCAGAAAACTCGTACAATCCCGGAACAGCATCTGCAGATCTCACCGAAGTGCTACCTGCTTTTGTTCACGAAGCATTACGCGGTGCGTTGCCCATCTTTGGCAAAAAGATGAAAGGGTATTATACCAATGAAGCCATTTTAGTCGGTGTAGAGTCACGTACATCTTCACCGATTCGGATTCCTAGAAATAAAGAAGATTTACAACACCCTCAGGTCAAAGGACTTTACCCTTGTGGTGAAGGGGCAGGTTATGCCGGCGGTATCATTTCAGCGGCTATAGACGGTATTAATTGTGTTGATGCGATCAATTTAAGTTAATATTTTTTGCTTTTCCTCTTGCAGAATACGAATAAATGCCTTACTTTTGTAACATCAACGCGAAAGTAGCTCAGTTGGTAGAGCACAACCTTGCCAAGGTTGGGGTCGCGAGTTCGAATCTCGTCTTTCGCTCAAAAAAAGCTTCCAAAATTTGGAAGCTTTTTTCGTTTAATAGTGCTCTGTTATTCCCTACATTTCAGCCCTTCAGCACCTTTATCTTTGTTTGATTTTAACTAAAATTGTCGAAAAAATTATTAGCACAATTTAAAGCAAGTACCAAGAATTAGTTTCAACGTTCGTTCCATTTACGAAAAAAGGAACCAAACAAAAGGGACCAAATTCGAAGCTTCCTCGGTGCTTCTTCGGAGCTTCTTCGGAGCTTGTTCGGTACTTGTTCGGTCCTTCTTCGGTTGTGAGCGAACAAATAGCGTTGTAGCTCCGATTAAGATCCGTTGTTATACCGTGAAAATGACGAAGTTGATATCCAAAAATTACTAGGGTTTACCCCACAGCAAACAATGATAACTTTAAGCGCTTCTCCCAATACAATTAAACGCTCTTCCGTCCAAGCAAGAGCAACAAGAAGCAACTTGGCGCTTGATACGAAGGCTACGATGTATTGGTCTATGAAAAAAAATGGCGTTTACTTATTCAGTAAACGCCATATTTAAAAGCTATATGATCCTAAATGGATTTAATTTGTTCTTAGGCTTTCTTCTACAAGCTCTTCAACATATTTGCGAACAACCTCATTTGAGAAACGTGTCGTTACGTCAAATGCAAATGCGTGCACCAACAGGATACGAGCAGACTCTTCGCCAATTCCTCTTGCTCTCAGATAAAACAGCGCTTCATTATCAAACTGACCGATGGTACACCCGTGTGAACATTTTACGTCATCGGCAAAGATTTCCAACTGTGGTTTGGTATAAACCGCCGAATTGTCTGACATCAACATATTATTATTCTGTTGAAAAGCATTCGTTTTCTGCGCATCTTCGCGCACAAAGATTTTTCCATTGAAAACCGCAACGGACTTGTCCTGTGTAATATTTTTATACCATTCATAAGACTCACAATGTGGTTTCAGGTGGTCTACGATGGTATGATTATCGACCAATTGATCGGCAGCCGTTAAGTTGATTCCATATAAATGGCTCTCCACATGCTCGGCATCCAAACGGACGTTGATATTGTTACGGATAAACGAAGCGCCTGGAAAATTACAGTTGTAATTATTGTAAAGGCTGTATTTTTCTTGATAAACCTCTGTATGATTAAAGTAACGGCTTACAGATTCCGCGAGCTGCAAATAATAATGTTGTACTTTAGCATTCTCTTTGACGATAATCTCAGAGACCTTATTGTGTACATTATTTGCGGTACCTTCTGCAGTAATAAAGCTTTCGATCAATTCAAGTTCTGCATTTGGCTCGACAACAATCAAATTACGTGTTTGCGCAAAGAAATCCTCTTTCCCTGTAGCGACATGAATAATCTGGATTGGTTTATCAAGTACAACTCCCTTTTTCAAATGGATAAAAACACCATTGGTAAAAGCAGCCGTATTCAATGCGACCATAATATTGTCTGACTTATCCGCATATTTAGCAAAATGGGACTCAAATGCAGGCTCTGAAGCGGCTTCATCCATTGGAATAACCGACAGTCCCTTTACATTTTCTAATTCACTTACTGCTAATACATACTGACCATTCACCAAAATAATGCGGTAGGCATCCAACTGCGGAATCTCACCTGCACTAAAGTCTAAGCCTTCGATATCCACATCGACATCAAGCGCATAAGGCTTATTGATAATACTGTGGATGTTTGTATATTTCCATTCTTCATTCTTAACGGTGGGAAAGCCTGCTGCTTCGAAACGCTCGAATGCAAGTTGGCGGGCCTCCACGAAAAACGAAGGTTCGTCTGAAACGCCTTGCTCTTTGAAAGCTCCCAACACTTGTTGAAGTAATGATTCTGAAACTAATGTACTCATGTTATTTTTTAATCAAATCGCCAAAATTCTCCTCTAATCCTATTTACTCAGGTAAAAGATTAGGCGTTTTGTGTATCATATTCTTTTAACCAATCGTATCCTTTTTCTTCGAGCTCCAAAGCTAATTCTTTAGGTCCCGATTTCACGATACGGCCATTGTACAATACGTGAACAAAATCTGGAACGATATAATCCAACAAACGTTGGTAGTGTGTAATAACAATAAAAGCATTGTCTTTAGAGCGCAATTGATTCACACCATTTGCAACGATACGAAGTGCATCGATATCCAAACCAGAATCTGTCTCATCCAAAATAGATAATTTCGGGTTCAACATCGCCAATTGAAAAATTTCGTTACGCTTTTTCTCACCACCGGAGAATCCTTCATTTAAAGAGCGGTTAGCCAAATTAGCTGAAAACTCAACCAATTTTTGCTTGTCTTTTACCATTTTTAAAAATTCCTTCGCTTCCATTGGCGGAAGACCTTTGTACTCACGAATATCATTTACAGCCGTTTTCAAGAAATTGATATTCGATACGCCCGGAATCTCAACAGGATATTGAAAAGCCAAAAACAGCCCTTCACGCGCACGGTCTTCAGGGGAAAGATCCAATAAATCCACACCGTCCAATAGTGCGGAACCCTCACTTACCTCATAGGATTCACGTCCTGCTAATACATTCCCTAATGTACTTTTACCAGCACCATTTGGTCCCATAATCGCATGAACTTCGCCAGCTTTTACTTCTAGGTTTAACCCTTTTAATATTTGTTTGTCTTCTACAGACGCATGTAAATTTTTAATGCTTAACATTTTATTCGTATTGAGTATGGTATAATGTAGCGACTTAAACTACATTCCCAATGATTTTTTATCTATCCTACTGAACCTTCTAATGAAATTGCCAATAATTTTTGAGCCTCTACAGCAAACTCCATCGGCAATTGATTTAATACTTCTTTTGCATACCCGTTGACAATTAAACCAACAGCTTTCTCAGAATCGATACCCCGTTGATTCAAATAGAATACCTGGTCCTCACCGATTTTGGAAGTAGTCGCCTCATGCTCTAATTTGGCCGTCTTATTTCTATTTTCGATGTAAGGGAATGTATGTGCCCCACATTTATCACCGATCAATAAGGAGTCACATTGTGTAAAGTTACGTGAGTTGTCGGCATTTGGACCGATTTTCACTAAACCTCTATAACTGTTGTGGCTCTTACCGGCGGAGATACCTTTAGAAATAATTTTAGATTTTGTGTTTTTACCCAAATGAACCATCTTCGTTCCTGTATCAGCTACCTGATGATTACGCGTCATGGCTACAGAGTAAAACTCACCAATAGAGTTATCGCCCTTTAAGATCACACCCGGGTATTTCCATGTAATTGCAGAACCGGTTTCTACCTGTGTCCAGGAGATTTTACTGTTATCGCCCTTACAGATTCCACGCTTGGTTACAAAGTTATAAATACCACCTTTTCCTTCTTTATCACCAGGGTACCAGTTTTGAACGGTAGAATATTTAATATCAGCATCACGCTCGGCAATCAATTCAACCACTGCCGCATGCAGCTGGTTTTCATCACGCATAGGTGCAGTACATCCCTCCAAATAAGAAACATAAGCCCCCTCATCCGCAATGATCAACGTGCGTTCGAATTGCCCAGTATTCTGTGCATTGATACGGAAATAGGTAGACAATTCCATTGGACATCTAACGCCTTTTGGAACGTAAACAAAGGATCCATCCGAAAACACTGCAGAATTTAATGCTGCATAAATGTTATCTGTCTGCGGAACCACTGTACCCAAATATTTTTTCACCAGGTCAGGATGCTCTTGCACGGCCTCACCAAATGAACAGAAAATAACTCCTTGCTCTTTTAATTTCTCACGAAACGTTGTTTTGACAGATACCGAATCGAAGACAGCATCTACAGCCACAACTCCCGCCAATATTTTTTGCTCATCCAAAGGAATTCCCAACTTTTCGAAAGTGGAAATCAACTCAGGGTCAACCTCATCCATCGAATTAAGCTGCGGTTTTGCTTTCGGGGCTGCATAGTAGGAAATCTCTTGAAAATCAATCTCGGGAGCTTTGAAATTCTGCCAAGTAGGCATTCTTAACGTCAAGAAATGACGGAAAGCTTTTAACCTCCATTCCAATAGCCATTCAGGTTCATTCTTTTTTGCCGAAATAAAACGAACCGTATCCTCAGTAAGGCCTTTGGCTGCAATTTCCATTTCGATATCTGTCGTGAACCCGTATTTATATTCTTCGAGCTCTAGCTCTTTTAACAAATCGTCGTCTTTAGTACTCATATTGCGCTCTCACGGTTTAACTAATTTGGGAGGGCTTCACCTCCGCACCTATCGAACTGCAAAGTTACAATTTCAAAGCCAATAAAACAGCATTTAATAGCACCTTACGAAGGCATTTTTAATAAAAAAATGACATTTATCACTCCATTTCATTAAAATGAGCACATTTCAATCGATTATGACAGTCAAATGATTTTGCATCGATTAAAATTATAATTATAAAAACACGATATAGCTAAAATCTATTTATCACCAATAATTTTGTATATTTTTAAATTTCCAAATATAATTTTGTATATTTACAAATACTATTGATTATTAAGACTTAAGATATGCCCTTTGCACCGGATAAAACAGATTTAAAAATTCTTAAACTATTACAAGAGAATGGTCGTATAACTAATTTGCAACTCGCATCTAGCATCGGACTGTCCCCCGCGCCAACCTTAGAGCGTGTGCGAAAACTGGAAAACTCCGGCTTCATCAAAAGTTACCATGCCTTTGTGGACGAGGAGAAACTGGGGCTTGGGATCAAGTCGTTCATACAGATCTCACTCGATTTCCATACCCACAACGCTATTCCTGAATTTGTAGCTGCAGTCAAAATGATACCTGAAGTAACCGAATGCCATCACGTTACAGGCAATTGTGATTTCATCCTCAAGGTTTACGTAAAAGATATCAAAGCTTATGAAGGCGTCATCATGGAAAAAATATCCAAAATACCTTTTGTAAAGACATTCCAAACCATGATGATTATGTCGACCAGCAAAAAAGAACCCATTATTCCTTTAGAATATTAAGCGAGGGAATTAAGCCCAATCAAAAATATCATTACCGGAATCTCGCTCTTGGACGCATTTGCGCCATGCGCGAATCACCGGCAATGATGTTTATCTACTTTAGCTATTAGACAGCAAACGCTTCGCAAAATTTAACCCAAGCCACAACTTAAATCAGGCGCCAATCAATTGGGGTTTTACCATGTGCCGTCAAATACTGGTTTGCGCGTGAAAAATGCTTACTACCAAAAAAACCACGATAGACAGACAACGGTGAGGGATGAACCGCCGTTAGAATAAGATGCTTCTTCGCATCAATGAGCACACTTTTCTTTTGGGCATAACTTCCCCACAACAAAAACACCACATGTTCACAACGCTCCGAAATGGCATGAATAATACTGTCTGTAAAAATCTCCCAGCCTTTCTTTTGATGAGAACCAGCCAAATGCGCCTGAACTGTCAAGGTCGCATTTAACAATAATACCCCCTGCTTGGCCCAAGAAGTCAAATCGCCAGCATGCGGCTCAACAAAACCAGGGATATCATCTTGCAATTCCTTAAAAATATTTTTTAAAGATGGGGGCAAGGCAATCCCTGCCGGAACTGAAAAAGACAGCCCATGTGCCTGCCCGTCATTGTGGTAAGGATCCTGCCCTAAAATAACCACTTTCACCTGATCCAATGGCGTCAGCTTAAAAGCATTCATCACCAGATCTGCCGGTGGAAACACTTTCGTTTTCTGACGCTCTGCTTGCACAAAAGTAGATAACTGTTTCATGTAGGGCTGAGCGAACAAAGGCCTTAATACAGGAGCCCAAGAATCATCGTATTGCTTTTCCATAATTCAAACATAGACAAAGTTGCATATAAAGGCAAATTTATCCGGCTGCCCACCTATTCGGCGTTGTACCAAAGCAAGATTATCAGAACACATCGATTAACATAAAAGCTACCATTTTCTAGAAAAACACATTTTTACAAAATAACAACCTGAACGAGTTGCTTAAACGGTGAAATTAACGGATATTTGCAGAATTAAATTGAATACAAATATTTTAAACAAAGATTTATGTCAAATCTCGTTAGAATCATTATTTGCAGTGCATTGCTTATCGGAACAGTTGCCTTATTCTGGACCGGAAATTGGGGATGGGGAATTTTAGGGATCTTGATCACGATCTTGGGTTTTGTTACTGTATTTTTCCATGAATATATGCTGATTGCGCAATGGCATATGCGTAAACAAAATATGGCCGCAGCTGAAAAATGGCTAGGTAAAATCACCAACTACGAAAAGCAATTGATCCCACAACAGCATGGTTACTACAACATGCTGATCGGACTGATCGAATCACAACGTGCACCTATGCAATCTGAAAAATATTTTAAGAAAGCATTGGCATTGGGTCTACATATGGACCATAACATCGCCTTAGCAAAATTGAGCCTAGCCGGTGTAGCCATGGGGAAGCGCAATAAACGTGAAGCCGAAAAACTTCTTCAAGAAGCTAAAAAAGCAGATAAAAATAAGTTATTAGCTGATCAGATCAAAATGATGAAAGACCAGATGGGCATGATGGACAAACAGCAGATCAGATACAATCGATAATATTGAATAATCAAAAAAAGCTTCGAAGTTATAACTTCGAAGCTTTTTTTGTCAAGAGACAAAATCAATTATTTCTTTAATGAAATAGGAACCTCCAAAAACTCCCCCTCTTCTGTACTGCTCTCAAAGACCAGTTTAACCATAACCGGTTTATCCGTTTTCTTCCAATCCTTTACAACGACCTGTATATCCACAGGCTTATCTTCTTCTAGCAAATAGTGCAGATAATTCTGCTTATCTTCAAATTTAACCAATACATTTCCCATCCGAATCGTGGAAAAGAAATGGGGCTGTTTCTTCTGATCCAACACTTGCGTGGAAAAGGTGTTCATTTTATATTCCCGAGGATTCTTACTATACGATATAGCAAACAAATTGATCACCAATTCATGCTTAGGCTCATCTACGTGAAATTCCTTTACATCGAATTGAATATCATCAACAACCAACAATGAATCTGCCGACTGCGCCTTTACAAACCCACCGACAAGGAAGAGCATCAAGACAACAACATATCTAAAAAAAACGTTCATATCATATTATATTTAAAAAAGCCACGGTCTTCGTGGCTTTAACTATTATTGGATTATTCTTTCAAAATTATGCCCTCAATCGATCGGCAGAACGGATCAACTTTTCATCTTTACGTACTCCGCCCATGGCCAACGCACAGAAAATAATCGAGATAGGCAACAAAAAGAATCCTACGCCGATATTCCCAGCACCCAAAAATTGGTTCACCGTAGCGAGATGAGTACTTGCAGAAGAATATAGCCATACTGCAAATAAGATAATTGCGACAACCTCTACCCAAATAAGCAAAAGTTGGACTTTACGCTTTTTAAATTTAAATATCGTGAACAGGGGAAGCCCTCCTAATAATACGGTGGCCACAGTCTGGAGAATATAACCAAATCCCCCCTCGTGTACTGGCTGACCCGCAGCAACACTATACACACCGGTCACCTTCACATTCTTTCCTAAACCAACTAAATCGCTATAATTAACATAGGGAAATAGAAACAAGCCGAATATGACTAATCCTGCTATCAGCAAATAAACAGTTTGGATACGTTGAATCATAGTTTAATTTTTGTATACCAACAAACTTAGATAAATTGATTTTTATATGCAATATAATTGCGATCGAAAAAACAATCAACCTTACAGCTCATTAAACAGCAAAACAATCAAACCCTATATTTTGTTGGATTTTTTTACACGATACCAAAGGGCTTCATTTTAGAAAGTTTTATCTTTGCGAAAAAAAATACCATGTTATATATATACGGTGCAACTGCTCACGCTAAAACTGCGGTAGATGTAGCAGAAGATTTAGCGATTGAAATTGGTGGTCTTATTGACAAATCATTGCTCATTGAAGATGTATTCGATTATGAGGTTCAACTTCACCATCAAGTAAAAGGCACGGAGGAAGATTTCTTTATTGCAGTCAAGAACCCAGGCCTTCGCCAACGGATTGTATCGGAAAATGCAGACTGGAATTACCAGACCCTCATCCATCCCAAAGCCTACGTATCAAAACGAGCGGAGATTGGTGAAGGCACCATTATCCTCCCCGGCGCTTCCATCGCCCCCGATGTACAGATAGGCAACCATTGCGTTATCGCCGGTTCTGCTGTTATCGAAAGCAATACCATTATTGAAGATTTTGTCAACATCGGACCAAATGTCTCAATCGGAGCAAACGTTCTCGTAGGGCGAGGTTCAGAGATTAAAGCAAATACACGGATCGAAGATGAAGAAACGATCCCCAAAGAGAGTATAATCGCTTAATTAAATCCCCGCGGAGTGAAATTGCAAGTCGTATAGTTTTTTATAATACCCATCAAAAGATAGCAATTCCTGATGCGTTCCAATTTCCTTGATTTCGCCTTTATCCAACACAATAATCTTGTCCGCCTTCTGAATGGTGGACAAGCGGTGGGCAATAACAATCGATGTTCTTCCTTTCATGAGGTTATCGATTGCATGCTGGATCATTTCTTCCGTTTCGGTATCTACTGAAGATGTCGCCTCGTCTAAAATTAGAATCCGGGGATCGTGTACCAAGGCTCGTATAAAAGAAATCAATTGGGCCTGCCCCGCGGATAAGGTTGCACCCCGCTCTTTCACATCATAATCATAGCCCCCAGGTAGTCGCATAATAAAATCATGCGCCCCCACTTCTTTTGCGGCTTCAATGACCTGTTCTCTAGATATCGCTGGATCACCTAATGTGATGTTATTGATGACGCTATCCGAGAAGAGGAATACATCCTGCAATACCGTCGCAATGGTATTTCTCAGATAATCGAGATCATAATCGCGGATATTACGGCCGTCCAACAGAATTTCACCTTTATTGATTTCATAAAAACGGCTTAGAATATTGATGGTAGAAGATTTTCCAGCACCAGTAGCCCCAACTAAAGCCAGCGTCTCACCCGGATTAACGTTAAAGTTAACATCCTTTAGGACCCAGTTTTCCTCATTATAGGCGAACCAAACATCGCGAAACGCAATCTCACCTTTGATGTGTGCAGGTTTCAATGTACCCAAATTTGGGGTCTTTTCATCGGTATCCAACACTTCAAAGATCCGTTCAGCGCTAACCATGCCCATTTGAAGCGTATTGAATTTGTCAATAAGCTCCCGAATGGGCCTAAAGATCATATTGATATACATGATAAAGGCCACCACTACACCCGGAGAGATCACATCACCCATAATTTGTTTGGAACCGAACCAGACCAACAATCCCAAAGCAATGGCCATGATAATTTCCAAAACAGGGAAAAAGATGGAGAAATACCAATTGGTCCGAATATGGGCATTACGATGTTGCGCATTAATTTCCTTAAATTTATCCATTTCCTGCTTTTCACGCGCAAAATATTGGATAATACCGACGCCCGTAATGTGTTCCTGCAAAAAGGTATTTAAGTTAGAAACCCATTTCCGCACATCGATAAAGGCAGACTTCATCGCCTCTTTAAATACGTAAGTCGCTGCCACCATCAAAGGCATCGGAATTAAAACAATCAATGTCAGCTTCCAATCGGAGTAAAACATCACAACCAGAATAACGACCAACTGTAATAAATCGCCGATAATCTGAATCAAACCTTCAGAAAAAATATTGGAAAGAGTCTCCAAATCAGAGATGGTACGGGTAATTAATTTTCCCAGTGCTGTGCGATCAAAATACTTCAGCCTGAGTTGAACAATGTGGTTAAATACCTGAATCCGAATATCACGGATAACCGACTGCCCCAGAGTATTTGTCATTAAGGTATGGTAATAACGGATCAAAGTCTGCAGGATGACCAATGCCAACATTGCAATCAGCATGAGGGACAATCCATTGGTATCGAAGTTTAGGATATAGTTATCCAGCGTATGCTGGATTAGCATAGGTAAAGCGGGGGCTACTGCAGCCAGCAATATCGTTAGGACGACCGATATCCAAAATGCCATATGATATGGACGCATATAGCGACTCATGCGTTTCACCAAATTGATATCGTAGGTTTTACCAGTTATTTTATCTTGACTCACGTTAAATTCTATATATAAGGATATGCTACTTCTGTTAAATACAACCCATGTGCCGGCACGGAAACACCTGCCTTCCCCCGGTTTTTGCTTTGGATAACCTCTTGCATAAATGAAACAGGTTTACCTTTTATGCCTATTTCCAACGATGTACCCACAATAGCACGGACCATATTGCGCAAAAAGCGATCAGCGGTAATATGAAAGACCAAATGTTGTTCGGTATGCCATACCCACTCGGCTCTACGAATATCGCAAATATTTGTAAACACCTGCGTATGAGACTTACTAAAGCATTCGAAATCTTGTTTACCCAATAAAAATTGTGCAGCTTCATTCATCTTTTCAACATCCGGACGATCGCGCATAAAACATGAATAGGGATAGATAAAAGGATCTTTATGAAAATGAAGATGGTATTCATAGGATCTTTGTGTCGCATCGAAGCGAGCATGTGCTTCGGATTCCACTTCGATCAGGCGCTTCACGGCCACATCAAAGGGCAATAGTGCATTGAGCGAATGAATAAAACGATCAGCTTTTTGTAGAATACCCACAGGGGCTGCATCGAAATGTGCATACAATTGCTTGGCATGAACACCTGTATCTGTACGGCCAGCTCCAGTTGTTTCAATGGGTTCCCGCAACAGGGTTTCAAGCGCCTTATTCAGCACTTCCTGCACGGAAATTGCATTATTCTGAATTTGCCAACCATGATAAGCCTGTCCAAAATAGGCTATTTCTAAAAAAAAACGTCTTTTATCCATTATATGCAACAAAGGTACGTTTTTCCAAATGAGCATCATTTCTCCGTAGAACGAATTTGCTCATTTTCCTTATTATTTAATCCTTACATGACAAAACTGTTTGTTTTGCACTTCCTTTCGCTCGATGCTACTGGGCGAGTCATTCGGGATTCAGTGGAACGAAGGTTTCCGCAACATCCTATCAACTTCGTCCCGCAACCACGGTAAGTCCACAGTGAGTCCACCTTTTTAAGTACATTCAATGCGGGAGCACCATGGTCGCCATATGTTCGCACCCCGAACTTATCCCCTCGTTGTGCATAGCATAAAGCTAAAAAGGCTACAGTAGTTCGACCAGATTTTCAAAGGCCATACCCCTTGACGCTTTCAATAAGACCGTGCTGTCCACAATAGGATTTCCGCTGATTGCCTGTTTTGCTTCGGCAGTAGTTTCATAAAATGCTCCACCTTCATAACGATGTGCGAAAAATTCTTTTCCTACAAAAATTTTGCGATCTGCAGGAATAGCTCTTACGTTCTCGACAATTTTTTTATGTTCTTCAAATGATTCTGTCCCCAATTCAAACATATCACCCAATACAATAGCCTTCTTATCCGCTTCAATAATCCGAATATTATCCAATGCAGCAGCCATGCTTGTTGCATTTGCATTATAATAATCGCAGATTAGCGTATTGTGGGCAGTTTTCATAACCTGCGAACGATTGTTCGTAGGGGTATATCCTTCAATACCCCGATTGATTGACGCAGAAGAAACGCCAAAATGCAAACCTACTGCAATAGCTGCAAGAAAGTTTTCGGTATTATAAGATCCTGTTAAATGGGTATCGACAACATAAGATTCGGCCGTGCCTTTCTTGTGCCATTCAATTTGCAAAAGGGGATTTGCCCTAAGAAGCTTTCCAATCACATCATTACCTTCCGAAAAACCATAAGTGACAATGTTGGCTATCTTGCGGGCGGAAGCCATCTCTTTAAGATGTGGGTTATCTGCCTGCAAAAATAATACCCCTTGATGGTCCTGCAGCCAATCGTACAGCTCGCCCTTGGTTTTCTTTACTCCTTCAAAAGATCCAAAACCTTCTAGATGTGCTTTGCCAACGTTAGAAATCAAACCATGTGTCGGTTCGGCAATCCCACACAAAAAAGCAATTTCTTCCAAATGATTTGCCCCCATTTCGATGATTGCTAGCTCAACAGAATTATCTATGGCCAATAATGTCAATGGAACACCAATATGATTATTCAAATTTCCTTTTGTTGCATAGGCCTTGTATTTCTGCGAAACAACAGCGTACAACAATTCCTTTGTCGTGGTTTTTCCATTGGTTCCCGTCACTCCAATAACTGGAATATCCAATTGCTGTCTGTGGTAATTCGCTAGTTGCTGTAATGTTTTTAAAACATCATCAACAAGAATATACGCTTCTCCTTTTCGGTAGGTCTCGTCATCAATAACAACATATTTAGCACCCATTTCAAGCGCTTTCTCGGCGAAAGTATTCCCATTGAAATTGGCCCCTTTTAAGGCGAAAAATAGACTATCTTTTTCAATTTTACGTGTATCTGTTGTAATATTCGGATACTGTTTATAAATCTGATAAAGTGATTGGATATCCATGTTGAGCAATTTGTTGAACAAACTTAGAGAAATTGCTTTTTATATGCAATACAATTACGCTTTAGCAGATCATATTATTCGGGACTTATTCAAAATTTCAAGCAATCTGCGATAGCGAAAACGTGCTTAGAAAACGTAGAAAATGCGGTATAACCCGATTGCCTTAAACGCTACCGATAACGTTTGCGCATTTATTTTATTGAATTTCCTTTAAGTATGACCTGAATATTGGTAATTTCATTGACCATTTAAACAGTTTGGGAAATTCAGGCGACCGTACTTTCACCCCTTTTTGCATTTTTTATGTCCGATTACTTCAGCAATAAAAAGTTTGACAAGCAAAAGAGGATAGAAAACAGATGAACCTACAAATCAATACATTGTATGAAAACTTTTTTAGACGACAACTTTTTATTGAACACAAAAACGGCTGAAGAGCTGTACCATAATTATTCAAAACATCTGCCGATTATTGATTACCATAATCACCTAATCCCGGAACAGATTGCAAATAATGTCAAGTTTGATAATATTAGTCAGGTTTGGTTACATGGTGATCATTACAAATGGCGGGCCATGCGTGCCAACGGTGTCAACGAACATTATGTGACCGGAGACGCTTCAGATGAAGAAAAATTCATCAAATGGGCAGAAACTGTCCCTTATACCTTGCGTAATCCACTACACCATTGGACACACCTTGAATTACAACGCTATTTTGGCATAACAGATGTATTGTCTCCAAAAACCGCGGCCAAGATATATGCAGATACCAGTGCTTTACTGCAACAAGATAGTCATTCTGTCCGCGGACTACTCAAGATGATGCATGTTGAAGTCGTTTGCACAACAGACGACCCAATCGATAGTCTGGAATTTCATCAGCAGTTTGCGAAAGAGCGTGAATCATTTAAAATGCTTCCGGCATTTCGTCCGGATAAAGCAATGAATTGCGATGACCTGCCTGCATTGAACCAATACATCAATAAGCTTGAAGAAGTCAGCAATATGCAGATAAGCAGTTTAAGCGACTACCTCAAGGCCTTGAAAGCAAGGCACGACTTCTTTGCGACCAACGGCTGTAAAGTCTCAGATCATGGTTTGGAACAGATCTATGCTGAAGATTACACCGAAACTGAAATCGCATTCATCTTTGATAAAATTCGTGCAGGCAAAGAAATAACTTTTGATGAGAGCCTGAAGTTTAAATCGGCCATGTTAGTCTATTTTGCAGAATGGGATCATGAAAAAGGCTGGGTGCAACAATACCATTTGGGCGCTTTACGTAACAATAACTCCCGCATGCATCGCTTGATCGGTCCTGATACAGGCTGGGACTCCATTGGGGATTTTAGTCAGGGACGTGCATTATCAAAGTTTTTGAATAAATTAGATAACCAAGATAAGCTAACCAAGACAATTATCTATAATCTCAATCCAGCCGACAATGAACTTATTGCGACAATGATTGGGAATTTCAATGATGGTTCTATCAAAGGAAAAATTCAGTTTGGTTCAGCTTGGTGGTTTTTGGACCAAAAAGACGGCATGACAAAACAGATTAATACCTTGTCGAATATGGGTTTGTTAAGTCGTCTTGTAGGCATGTTGACCGATTCCAGAAGTTTTCTTTCTTTTCCAAGACATGAATACTTCAGAAGATTGGTCTGTGACATCTTTGGACAGGACATCGAAAAAGGAGAAATACCAAATGATATCGAATGGGTCGGGAAAATCATACAGGATATCAGCTACAATAACGCAAAAGAATATTTTGAATTTTAATAAATGAACATGCAGGGTAAAGTTTTAAGCTTTGGGGAATTGCTGTTACGGATCTGTCCGGATATTGAAGACAATTGGATTGAACAGCACCAATTGCCTTTCTACGTTGGAGGAGCAGAATTAAATGTCGCTACAGCTTTGGCCCTATGGAACGTGCCATCATCCTACTTATCTGCGATACCGCAAAATGCCATTTGTGAAGGTATAGATGTCTATTTGAAACGTAGAAACATAGACACATCGGCGATGCAATGGGGCGGAGAGCGCTTGGGCATTTACTATCTCCCCAAAGGTAAAGATCTTAAAAATGCGGGGGTTATCTACGATCGCGCCAATTCATCTTTTGCAAGCCTCAAAGTCGGCAGTATTGATTGGGACAAAGCCTTGAAGGACGTGAAATGGTTTCACTTTTCGGCAATTTGCCCAGCAATTAGCCAGGATATTGCAGACCTCTGTCTTGAAGCTGTGCAAAAAGCACAGGAAAAAGGAATTTTTGTGTCCTTAGACCTTAACTACCGATCGAAGCTTTGGAAATATGGTAAAACACCGAAAGAGGTTATGCCTCGGATTGCCAAGTACTGCAATTTAATTATGGGCAATATATGGGCCGCGCATCAGATGCTGGGCACGCCGCTTGACGAACAATTCTTAACAAACACGTCAGGATACACCGAAGAAGAGTTACTCGCGCAAGCAGATCGAACCAGCCGAGAAATCATTGCTTCCAACCCCATGTGCCAGTATGTCGCCAATACCTTCCGTTTTGACCACCATACCAAAGGGATAGAATACTACAGCACATTATTTGATAAAGACCGTTTGATCAAATCCACAACCTATATAGCGGAAGAGATTTTGGATAAAGTAGGAAGTGGCGACTGCTTTATGGCGGGTCTGATTTATGGATTGTATTCCAACCTTTCGCCGCAGGAGACGCTAGAATTTGCAACAAGCGCGGCATTCGATAAACTATTTATCGCCAGCGATGCAACAACAAGTACAGTGGACGATATTAAAAAGAGATTAACAACATGAATTTAAAAGAGATTGTATTAAATAAAATTATCGAACAAGGAACACTTCCTTTATTCTTCCATCATGATCAGGAAGAAAGTATCGATATTCTACGAACATTATACCGAGCGGGTGTACGCGTTTTTGAATTTACAAATCGTGGCCCCGAGGCGTTGGCTGTTTTTGAGCGCCTTGTTGCAACGAGGGACCTTGAGATGCCAGACCTCTACTTGGGTATTGGCACCATCAAATCGGTGGACGATGCACAACAGTTTCTCCAGGCCGGTGCTGATTTTATTGTGGCCCCCTTAGTGAATCCTTTGGTTGGCTCGCTTGTACATGAGCACCATAAGTTGTGGATTCCAGGCTGCATGACACCGACCGAAATCTACACGGCTCAACAGCAACAGGCCGCATTGATAAAATTATTCCCTGCAAATATTTTGGGACCAGCATTTATGTCATCTATTCGGGATCTTTTTAAAGGTCAGAACTTTATACCAACGGGGGGTGTAGACATCGAAATAGAAAATCTAAAAGCATGGTTCAGGTCAGGTGTATGTGCGGTAGGTATGGGCAGTAAACTGATTGATCCAAAGGACACCAGCAATTTATTCGAAAATACACAAAAAGCACTTGATCTTGTCTCAAAAGCACGTTAAAAACAATAAGATTGCTTGTATGCCTTCCACGAGCATCGTAAAAGGAAGGCATACAGCGTTCATTATTCGTCATTTGAAGCGATAGGTTCAAGAAAAATAAACAATTAAACCCATTATGATTAATACAGAGAAAAAGGGTAATTACCGTTGGGTAATCTGTGCCCTCCTATTTTTTGCTACCACAATCAATTACTTGGATCGCCAGGTATTATCCTTAACCTGGAAAGATTTTATCAGCCCTGAATTCCACTGGACAAATACAGACTATGGAAATATTACCGCTTTGTTTTCTATTTTTTATGCCATCAGCATGCTTTTCGCGGGACGTTTTGTCGATTGGATGGATACAAAAAAAGGTTTTCTATGGGCGATTGCTATTTGGTCCATTGGCGCCATATTACATGCTTTTTGTGGTATTGCAACCTCAGGAATTGTCGCTGGCGAGTGGTTTGTTGGATTTGAAGGCGCAAAAGAAGCTATTTCTCATGTGAACAATGCCGGTTTAATCATCAGCGTTAGTGTAAACTTATTTATTTTCGCCCGGTTTGTATTGGCTGTCGGGGAAGCTGGAAATTTCCCAGCGGCCATTAAAGCTACCGCAGAGTATTTTCCAAAGAAAGATCGTGCATTGTCCACCAGTATTTTCAATTCAGGGGCAACCATAGGAGCATTGGCTGCTCCATTGACCATTCCGGTCATCGCAGCACACTGGGGCTGGGAGATGTCTTTCATCATAATAGGAGCCCTTGGGTTTGTCTGGATGGGTTTCTGGATCTTTCTTTATAAAAAACCGCACGAGAATCCAAAAGTAAATGCGGCTGAATTGGCTTACATTCACCAAGATGACCATGAACACCAAACGGAGCATTCTGCCTTAACAAAACAGCCCAAAACCACCATAGCAGAATGCCTCAAGTACAAGCAAACCTGGGCCTTTGTCTTCGGAAAATTCATGACCGACGGCGTCTGGTGGTTCTTCTTATTCTGGATGCCAGCCTATCTATCAGCCGTTTACGACATAAAGTCTTCTGATACAGCAGGGCAATTGGCCATATTTGTTTTATATGCGATCACCATGCTGTCAATTTACGGCGGCTGGTTGCCGACGTATTTTGTGGAGAAAAAGGGAATGAATGCCTATGAAGGTCGAATGAAAGCTATGTTGCTGTTTGCTTTCGTCCCATTAGTCGTACTCTTTGCACAACCCTTGGGGCATATTTCCTATTGGATACCCGTTATTTTAATTGGTTTTGCAGGTGCGGCACATCAATCGTGGTCGGCCAATATTTTTTCCACTATTGGCGATTCTTTTCCAAAACGTGCCATTGCCACTGTTACAGGAATCGGCGGGCTTGCGGGCGGTGTAGGAGCCTTTATTATCAATAAAACTTCGGGCTGGCTATTCGACTATGCCAAAGAGACTCAACTTGTCTTTATGGGTTTCAAGGGAGAAGAAGCGGGATATTTTATTATTTTTTCGTTCTGTTCAATCGCATATTTAATTGCATGGATTGTAATGAAAACACTAGTACCTAAACTTATTTTAATAAAAAATTAACAAATATTGTAATATTTACAGTATATTAGCAATATCTTTATAAATATCAATCTAAACCACTTTTAAAAACAATGAGCTTAAACTTAGAAGGTATCTTCTACGAGGAGAAAGACATTCCCGCAGAATTTACGCTAGACGAACAGGTCGATCAAAGAGAGTTCCTTTCCAATGGAGAAATGATTTCTTGGACGGGTCAAGTAAACGAAGTATTTTCACCTATCTGTGTAAAGACTAAGGACGGCTTGAAACGTAAGCGCATCGGTAGTTTCCCTGTTTGTACTGAAAAAGAGTCCATGGAAGCCTTGGAAGCTGCTGTAAAAGCATACGACAATGGCCGTGGAGAATGGCCGACAATGAGCGTTGCCGATCGTATTACTTGTGTTGAAAATTTCACACAAAAGATGATTGCCAAGAAGGACATTGTTGTCAAGCTTATTATGTGGGAAATTGGCAAATCCTATGCTGACTCTGTTAAGGAGTTTGACCGTACGGTAGAGTATATCTACGCAACGATCGACGCATTGAAAGATATTGACCGCGATTCTTCCCGTTTTCAGATCGAACAAGGTATTATAGCCCAAATCAGAAGATCTCCACTAGGAGTTGTTTTATGTATGGGACCATTCAACTATCCATTGAATGAAACCTTCACAACGTTGATCCCTGCTTTGATCATGGGGAACACGATGTTGTTCAAACCACCTAAACATGGTACATTATTACATTACCCTTTATTAGAGGCTTTCAAAACAAGCTTCCCGAAAGGCGTTGTCAATACAATTTATGGTCGTGGAAACAAGATCGTTCCAAGTCTTATGCAGTCTGGAAAGATCAATGTGTTGACGTTGATCGGTTCAAGCCGTGTTGCTGACGAACTTAAGAAATTACATCCTAAAGTTAACCGTCTACGCGCAATTCTTGGTCTTGACGCAAAAAATGCGGCAATCATCACGAAGGATGCCGATTTAAATCTTGCTGTTTCTGAAACCGTACTGGGTTCTCTTTCATTCAATGGCCAACGCTGTACCGCACTTAAAATTATCTATGTACACCGCAGCTTGGCACAAGAGTTCCTAAAACGTCTTTCTGCGGAAGTTGCTAAATTAAAGTATGGTATGCCTTGGGAAAAAGGCGTGTCTTTGACACCTCTTCCAGAGGTTAACAAACCAGCTTATCTGACGGAATGTATCGAAGATGCAAAAGCGTATGGTGCAAAGGTGATTAACGAAAATGGTGGACAAGTAGCAGAATCTTTCTTCTACCCAGCGATCGTTTATCCGGTCAATTCTCAAATGAAACTTTACAGAGAGGAACAATTTGGTCCAGTTATCCCTGTTGTGCCATTTGATGACCTTGAGGAACCTATCGAGTACCTGATCGGCTCTTCGCATGGACAGCAGGTCAGTATCTTTAGTAACAATGCGGCTGTTGTGTCGTCTTTAATCGATCCATTGGTCAATCAGGTAAGTCGTGTCAATATCAACTGCCAATGTCAACGTGGTCCAGATACCTTCCCTTTCACCGGAAGAAAAGATAGCGCTGAGGGAACTTTATCCGTTGTGGATGCTTTGCGTTCATTCTCGATACGCTCCCTGGTCGCGGCAAAGTTCACCGAAGAAAACAAGAAATTGTTGAATGACATTGTTAGTGAAAATGAATCGAACTTTTTAAGTACCAAATACATTTTCTAATAGCATTGTCTATAAAAAAAAGCGACACCGCAGGATGATTTAGATCATCTCGCGGTGTCGCTTTTTTTAGAAAATTCAAGGGCCTATTGCGCTCTTTCTTTCTCCTCATTACTTGTATCTTTCTTACGATAGTTGTTTTTTAAATTTCCGAATTTATACGAATAGGTCAATCGAACCACGCGACGATCTTGGTATTGCCTGATACTGGAGTCAAAATCGCCGAAATTGGTTTTCAGATTCTGATTCCCTGTATTAAACAAGTCGCTCACCGCCAGCTTCAACGAACTACGTTGATCTTTAAATGTCTTGGTCGCTCCTACCTCCATATCCCAACGGGCCTTCATATCGTATACATTATAGTTGAACGGCGAGAAATACCTCAAATTGACATTAGCGGACAGACTTTTCGCCAGTTTTAAATTGTGCATCGATGTAGCCTGCAAAAGAAAGGAGGTCCTTTTCAGCGGATAACCACTCACCATGCCATCAAAGTTAAAGTGGATGCCTGTAATATTGTTATTCATGCTCCAAATCTTGGATACCGTAACCGGGATGTTCAGATTCAGATAAGCCGTCAAATTTTTACCTAAATTTTCACGTATAACCCACGTTTGTTTTAGCACCGAATCTTGCCCCATGCTCTCTACAATCGCATCCCGCACATCGTTAATACCCAATGTCACATTATAACGTTGCATCAAGGTATAGTTTAGGGTGAATTCATTGGAAAATTGCGGATTCAGGTAAGGATTACCACGTTCAAAGGTTAGTTTATCAATAAAATAATCAAAAGGATTCAACTGTCGGTAATTAGGACGCGTGATCTTCCTTGCGTAACCTAAGGAAAGGATATGATTCTCATGGAGTGTATACGTCAGATTTGCATTCGGAAAAAGTTTAAAGTAATTCCGTTTCACTTGCTTATTTAACGTAAGCGAGTTCCCGTCAGAAAATGTATATTCTCCCCTCGCGCCGACCTTCAGGCCCCATTTCCCTATGGTATTATTATAGTCTATATATCCAGCGGCGATCTGCTCCTTATACACAAAATGATTCGTACGCTTTTCATTATTAATCCAGGAATTGTTCAAAAAGTCTTCAAAGGTTAAATCGTTATCCGACGTAACGTTAGAATATTTAGCCCCCATCTCAAGCTTGGAGACCTTAGATAGCGGTTGTTCATAATCCAGTTTGGCGACATAGATATCGATTCCGATAGGCATTCTACTGCGTTGGATCTCTTCGGGCGTAATCGCATTCATCTGACCATCAAAATATTGGTTATTATAACCTACGCGTTTGCTGCTTTTGAATTTACTCCAATCCAGGTCAAGGGTAAGTTTTCTGCCATTCGAATCAATTCTAAACTCATTGTTTAAATTAGCGGAGTAACGATCAAATAATTCTTTGAACTGCGATGTTGAAATCAAAAGCGAATCCAATGTTGTAAAAGACTTTCCTACATTGGTTTTACTATCGTTATCGTTGTATTCGATATTATTCGATCCATTAAACTGCACGGTTAAGGTGTTTCTGGCCGATGTCCTTTGCTCAACACCGAAGCGATAGGAATGGTTCTGTTCCTTTTCGTCCAATATCGACCTTTGTTTAAAATAGGTCTTTTCACCTTTATTCTGAATAACACGATCAAGCAGAAGCTTCCGGTGGCTTTTCTCATCCGAATACGCATACGATCCAAATACTGTCGTATTGTTCTTCTTATAGTTTAAGGATAAGGAGCTGTTCCCTCTGAATTTTTCTCCCCTCCCTGCCGTCATGTTAAAGGTTCCGTTAAAACCTTCCATACGATTTTTTTTGAGTACAATATTAATTGTACCCACTGCCCCCTCAGCGTCATCTTTTGCTGCACGCGTAGTAATCACTTCGACGGACTTAATCTGATTGCCATCCGTACTCTTCAAAAAATTCACCAACTGTTCACCGGACATATAGGTCTGCCGACCATCGATGGTCACGGATACACCAGATTGCCCCATCAACTGTAGGTTATTATTGTTATCTAAACTCACTCCAGGAGCCCGCTGTACAATATCTAAGGCATTATTCCCTGCGGCTAAAGGCGAATTTTCCACATTTAAAACCAGTTTACCGGGCTTGCTTTCAACCATCGGCCGCTTACCCTCTACGGCGACCTCCTGCAATTTTCGTGTATCCGTGTTCAGCAGGATCGCCGGGACCTTGTGGTCTGATTTGCTGATATCAAAAACATTGCTCTTATTGGTGGTATACCCGACCATTTTCGCCTCGACATAATAACTTCCAGCTTGTATATCCGAAAATTGGTATTCTCCATTTTCATCAGTAACAACGGCTTTCAGAATGACAGTCGTCTTTGCCTTCATCAGATAAGCAGTTGCCGAGGCCAAAGGCACATTATTTTCTACATGTACTTTGCCTGTAACTTTCACTTGCGCATAGGCAAATGAAGTAATTAAAAAATTTAAGAGTAAGAGGTAAAAATATCTTTTCATTCGTTTATAAATAGGTGTAATAGCATTTACTTTTAATGGTATTAAATAGGCTTATAACACGAAGGTCAGTACTGATTTTCGATTGGTTATAGCGGTAATAATTTGTCTTCCGCCTTCAGGCGGAAGACTTGGTTTATGTTATTTCTTTTTTGTCTCTATGGTAACACCATCTTTTTTGAGATTAATAATGGTATCCCGACGGATGACAACAGACGTATCATGTGCAACTACCTCATTCCCCTCAGTGGCTGTTTCGTCACTGTCATCTGACTTTTCAGGCGGCAAGGCACATTTCAACCCGAGTGATGTGACCACAAACTCGACGTCTTTTACATCATTTAAATCTTCCTTATAGCGATCTCTGCACTCGTAGAATGATATATCTCTTAATTTATCTTCCAGACGAGCATTAATGACCAATTTTGTGCCCACAGGCAGGAATAAAGTAATATTAACTTCTTGATCCCGATAAAGTTCGCCTTCATTCAATTGAAACGCGTTGTCAAATGTTAATGACGTACTATCTTGTCTCAACGCATAATTAATTTTACCCGCTCTGTCTGTTGCAACTTTATAGGAATTTCCTTTAGCCGAATACTCATAACGTACATAAGGTTCTTGCAAAGAGTCAATACGCTCAATTCGAATACGGATATTACGCCTCAAATAGGTTGAAACGTTTTCATTTTTAATACCGATACCACTTCTCACACCATTTTTTAAGCGGATTACCCGAATATCATTTTCATTTAAGTAATAAACAGCCTGTTTTTGCAGCGGTTTCTCTTCGACAATTGTACTAGACTCTTTGAATTCCTTTGCTACCGATGTAGCGTAGTAGATGATACCGCCTATCGATGCCAACCAGACTAAAAACAAGGTGGTTGTCAAATAATTGTTCATTGGTTTTTTCTCGAAGAGAACACGGAGAAGCAAATAGAACAACCCGGCGAAAGGGATAAAAATGGCCAAGAAACCCGCGATCAAAGCGAAAGGTACATCGCTCGGATTCATGAGGTAGAAAGGACCAGAATCGTCCATGACGTCAGGAATTACGTTCACAATAGCCAGTGCAAAGAAGATAAGTCCAATGATCAATCCGATGAGCGTTAACCCGACGATAATAACAAAGAATACGCCGATAACTTTCACAAAGACCTGCAATAATTTAGCAACACCATCTCCGGTGCGGTCCATTCCCCTCGAGAACGAGTCCCTTACCCCGCTCATTTCTTCATCAAAAGAACGTTTGAAGTTCTGAATATTCGGTGCTTCACCACGCATCTCCATCTTATCTGCACGGGTTACAGCGAGCGGCATTACGATCCATAGGATAACATAGACCAATACGCCCGATCCACCGATCACAACAAATAAAGCAAAGAGTAAGCGTACCCATTTCGCCTCAATACCAAAAAAGTGCCCCAATCCACTACATACTCCACTGAAAACTTTGTCATCGGGATCGCGCATCAGCTTTTTCCCTACTTTAAAACCATCTGCATTTGGCTGGCGCTGAAAAGACGCATAACCGTCCTGATCCTCAGACTCGAAATCGCTGACGCTCCCCATTTGCTCGATAACGGCATTAACATCGTCCATATTCAGAACTTCTTTGCTGCCCGCCTGAATCTTCTCGGTAAACATTTCAGAAATACGATTTTCGATGTCCTCCAAAATCTCCTTACTATCTTCCGATTGTCCAAAGTGCTTCTTTATATCAATCATGTAGGAGCGAAGCACCTCATAAGCATCCTCTTCAATATGGAAGACGATACTATTTATGTTGATAATTATTGTCTTATTCATCGTTATTATCTTTAACTGGTTTAGTTGAATCATTGTTTCTACCCACCAATGACGTGTTTACAGCAAACACGAGCTCATTCCAGGTAACATCTAGTCGCGAAAGGACTTCTAACCCTTCTTGGGTAATTTCATAATATTTTCTAGGCGGACCTGAAGTTGACTCCTTCCATATATAGCTTAACAGTCCATTGTTTTTTAGACGTGTTAGAAGCGGATATAAGGTTCCTTCCACAACCAATAATTGAGCTTTCTTCAGTTCGCTGATAATATCGGAGGCATAAATTTCTCCTCGAGAAATTATGGATAGGATACAATATTCAAGTATCCCCTTCCTCATTTGGATTTGTGTATTTTCAGCTATCATAACAATACAAAGATATATGTATTTTATGGTACCATGCAATACATAGTACCATATAAAACAAAACAATATAACTAAACAACTGATTTACAGTGAAATAATTTTTAAATAAATAATATTTTTATTTCTATCAGGAAATTTTTGGATATTTATCGCCATGATTAAAATCTTATTAGACTATAAGTGGTGTTTTATTTGGGCCATAATAGTTATTGTTTTATGCACCCTCCCGGGCAATAATTTTGATGCAGTTCCCGCCTATCCAGGTATGGATAAATTAGTCCATTGTGGGATGTTCTTTGTTTTCTGTACATTGCTATACAACGGTGTAATCCAGCAATTCCATGGTAAACCGACCCGTTGGCTTCCAATCTTTGTCGTTTCCATCCTTGGTTTTTTATTTGCAGGACTGACAGAGTTACTTCAGCTTTATATTTTTACGTATCGCAGCGGTGACTGGTGGGATTTATTTGCAGACAGCATCGGAATCGGCATGGCAGGATTTGCCTATCTCCTAAACTATGTCAACCGACGTCGCAAATAACGTGTTGAATTCGTTTTGACCTGGTCATTACTATTGAAGGCATGGCCTGCTCGTAATAGTGGTTACCGTAATTATTGAAATTCGCTTTATCCGGACGGAGAAGGGTATAAGTTATGGGATAGACTTTCGAACTAGGCTCTTGCCAGCGTAGCAACAGATACCCTGCAATCAACTGCATCTAAGAGTGTCAATGCTGCTGAAACAACCGTTGCTCCCGTGGTCAATACATCGTCAACCACAAGGATATGTACGTTAGCCGGCAACATAGTGCCTTTGTAATCGAAAATATCACTTACATTGTCGTACCGGTCGATCCGCCCCTTACCCGTTTGGCTCATTGTCGCTTTCTTCCTGACTAAAATATCTTCCCGCAAGGGGATTCCCATTGCTCTGGACAACCCTCTTCCGAAGTAAGTGGATTGGTTGTAGCCTCTTTTTCGGAATTTGCTACGGTGCAATGGCACAGGAACAATACAATTGATATCCTGATAGGCCTTTATTTTGATTAATTTTAAGCCGTATAGATAACCAAAATATTCTGCAAGAAAAGGTTGGTTATTGTATTTAATCTGATAAATGAGGCGCTCTACGCGACTATCCTTTTGCAATAATAAGAATGAACAGGCCTCTTCCACAGGAGCTTTCCCCCAAAGCTGTCTTGCGGTATCATTATCCGAGTATTCGTGAAAGTTAGTATAAGGCAAATGGAAATCGCATGCTGTACAGACAAACTTTTCCTGATATTTTAGCACACAGCCGCAACAGCCACATTCCCTTGGAAAAAATATGGCTATAAAATCGCTAAAAACCTTATTTAATTCGGATTTCATCTGGTTAATTCCCTATTAAAGATAGGAACTATCCTTCAGATTATGCTTCGGATTCCTCTTTTTCCTTATCTTTAATTGCTAATTGTCCGCAGGCTGCATCGATATCTTTACCACGGCTACGTCTCACATTCGTGATGATACCTTGGCTTTTTAAATAATTTGCAAATACCTCGATTTTATCTGCTTCAGCGTTCAGGAAATCGGCCAGTGCGATAGGGTTGTATTCAATCAGGTTGACCTTACAAGGAACATGTTTACAGAACTTGGCCAGTTCTTTTGCATCCTCCAACTCATCATTGAAATTGTTAAAGACAATATATTCAAATGTAATTGGGCTCTTTGTTTTCGCATAAAAATATTTGAGTGCTTCTGCCAATGCTTTCAGTGAGTTCTGCTCATTGATAGGCATAATTTCATTCCGTTTTTTGTCATTTGCCGCATGCAAAGAAAGTGCTAGGTTAAAACGTACCTGATCATCACCCAATTTCTTAATCATTTTTGCGATACCCGCTGTGGACACCGTGATCCGCTTGGCGGCCATATTCAATCCATCTGGCGCTGTAATGCGCTCAACAGACTTCATCATATTGGCATAATTCAACAAGGGCTCGCCCATCCCCATATAAACGATATTTGTCAGTGGCTGCCCATAGTACTCTTCGGCTTGCTTGCTGATAAGAACGACTTGATCATAGATCTCATCGGCATTAAGGTTCCGTTTACGGTCCATATAACCTGTTGCACAGAACTTACAGGTTAAGCTACAGCCCACCTGTGAGCTGACACAAGCGGTCATTCGTTCCGGAGCAGGTATTAACACCCCTTCAATGATGTTGTTGTCATAGAGCCAAAAACTACTTTTAATTGTTTTATCTGAGCTGATCTGAGATTCTTTGACTGTAACTGCATTGATCGTAAAATTCGCTTTCAGCTTCTCACGAAGGGGCTTACTCAAATTACTCATCTGATCAAAATCTACGCAAGATTTCACCCAAATCCATTCATAAATCTGCTTCGCACGAAAGCCCTGCTCCCCCAACGCGGTAAGTTGATCTTTGATCTGATCCAAAGACAAACTCCTGATATCTATTATTTTACTTTTTTCAATCACGGTACAAAGATAAGAATAAATAAGTGACAAAAAATCCCGTTCTAAGAAATAGAACGGGACAACTGTTATGTATGTGTTTTAAAATAGGTAGGAGCGAGGTTCAATTAGCCATGAATGGCTTCTTTACTTCCGTACGACTGAATTAGCTTCCCTTCAAATTCCAACCACTCCTTCCAACGCTTTTCTACGTCGACGTCTACGGAATATTTGCGTGCAAAATTTAGAAATGTGGTGTAATGATTTGCCTCAGACACCATTAAATCATAGTAAAACTTCGCAAGATCTTTATCTTGAATATTTTGTGAAAGTACTCTAAAACGTTCGCAGCTACGGGCTTCAATCATCGCCGCGAATAATAAACGGTCAATAAAAGCCATATTTCTACTGCCATCTTTTTTAGAGAATTTCATCAATTGACCGACATAATCATCTTTCCGTTCACGACCCAAGGTATAGCCACGTTCTTTGATGATATCAATAACCATCTTAAAATGTTCCATTTCTTCGATTGCGATTGCTGTCAGCTCATGCACCAAATCTTCGTGTTCTGAGTTGTTGGTAATTAAGGATATGGCATTTGAAGCAGCCTTTTGTTCACACCAGGCATGATCTGTCAAAATCTCTTCTAAATTTCCTTCTGCAATGTTTGCCCATCGCGGATCTGTCAACAACTTTAATCCAAGCATCTTACTCTCTAAAATGATTTACGACACAAAGGTAGCGAATATCTCAGCGTTAAAAAAATGATAATCGCTCTTTAGGCATCTTTATGAAGAGCCTTTCGAATTTCAGGTGCTATTTTCTCACCAAAAATCTCTATAGAACGCAGCATTTCTTTATGCCCAGGGGCGCCCACATCCATATGTGCAGAGAAGCGTGTCAATCCAAATTTCTCCTGTATTTGCAATATTTTATCTACGGCATAAGCAGCATCCCCAACAATAAGGTGTCCTCTGGAAGACCTTCCGAAGTCATATTGTGTGCGTTGGTATGGCGGCCATCCACGACTTGCTCCGATACGATCCATCTGTGCCGAATAAATCGGATAATAGTAGTCTGCTACCTGCGCGTTGTTATCGCCAAAGAACGCATGCATGTGTACTCCGACCTGAAAATTAGCCATATCATGCCCATTATCCTCATATGCTTGACGGTACATGTCAAATAAATGATCGAAGCTTTCATACATCCCGCCGATGATGGCAAACATAACCGGTAAGCCCAACTTTCCGGCACGGATCACAGAAGATGTTGTGCCACCTACTGCAACCCAAATCGGTAGTGATCCATTTTTAGGTCGTGGGAAAACTTCCTGATTGATTAATGGTGCTCTAAAATTACCGCGCCAAGTAATTGGATTTTGCTTATTCAGGCGAAGCAAAAGCTCTAGTTTTTCCTCAAACAACTCGGAATAATCTTTTAGATCATAACCAAATAAAGGGAAGGATTCAATGAAGGATCCTCTTCCTGCCATGATCTCAGCACGTCCATCGGATAAAAGATCGACGGCTGCGAAATCCTGAAATAATTTAACCGGATCGGCAGAACTTAATACCGAAACTGCACTGCCCAATTTAATATTTTTGGTAACGGTAGAAGCCGCAGCCAAGATAATTTCGGGTGCTGCAACCGCATAATCTGCACGGTGATGCTCTCCTATTCCAAAGAAATCCAATCCTACTTGATCCATAAGCTTGATCTCTTCGATAATTTCTTTCATTCTATCTTGTGCTGCCTGGATTTGACCTGTAACAGGATCTATCCTTGAGTCGCCAAACATTCCTATTCCTAATTCCATTTTATCTATTTTATAAGTCATTCAAAAGTAACACCTTCTTTCCCTAAATTATTTGATCTAGGATAAGAAAATGATACCGCACCATACAATGGGTCACAAAAAAATAAAGAGCTGTCTATTTGGTCGTTTACTTGATCTGACCATTAACAAAGTTATACAAGGCTCCTCGGCTAAAAGAGTGCAACAGTATTCTTCGCGACCTGGTCTGCATTGCCACTAAAATGATGCCCGCCGGAGAGGTATTTTTTTGTAAAAATCTTAAGTGTTATCTTCTGTATCGGGAAATCAGCTTCATCATCACCAAGAATAACGCCCGTTTTGACTGCACCCATTCGATTGATTTCCGCGATCACGTCAAGACTCCGTTTTGTATTACTCCGACCCAAAATATCCGCTATATGAATCTCCAAATCTGTTGACACAGATGGTTCCAGCAGGACAACACTCTTTAGGTTCTTCTTAATGACGGGATCCAGGCGATTAATAATAAAAGGAACCGCGTCTGCGCCAAATGAATACCCCACTACAAAAAGATGCATATTTTGCCGTGCTAAGAGTACGTTTTTCAGTGTATTCGAAACATCGGCAGCAATCTCACTCGGGCTTTTCTTCTTCCAGAAATAGGTTTTCGAATCGATCGCTGCCACAGTATATCCTACTCCAGCAATCAGCTCACAAAGCTTGTTAGAGAATGAATTAAATCCACCATCGCCACTCAGATAGAGAACCAAAGGTAATGCAGCTTTATTGTTCCAATATTTCATGTCAATCAAACGCTGTTGTGCAAACGCATGAAACGCCATGCCAGCAATTATTAATAAGGTAGCTATTTTTTTCATCTGTACAGCATCTACATGAAGCTATTCGTTCGGTTTCATTACTTTGACCAGTGCTACAGGAAGTTGTATGAGATCAAAATCATTATCAAATATAAGGTATTTATTTTCCCAAAATGTCGCATACTTCTCTTTAAAGTCGCGCAGGCTATGGTAATGTTTAAAGTTACCCAATCGTGTTGAGGCAAATTTCATAATCTTTTCTGCGGGACTATCTGTCGCCCCCAACCCCGTCATCGGTACCATGCCCAAATTTAGATAGACGTACTTTTTGGCCTTAGCATACGCAATAAGCTCAACAATCAATGCATCCATGCTACCACCCGGTGCATCAAGAGACTTCCGAATCATATCGTAGGTGCACTCATCTTTCGCATAATCGGGGATGATATTCAGAAAGGCTACGATAGTATTCTGCTCATTTTTCAGTACAACGATATCTTGCAAAATAAGCTCATTTTCGTCAAACATCCCTTGCGAAAAAACCATTTCCTTTTTATCAAATGCGCTCAACCATTCATCAGATATCACTTTCAATTCGGCTATAACTTCTTTCTTTTGCGGTGCCTTCAAAACTTCCGTAGCAAAGCCCTTTTTTTGAATCGCATTCAGCCCGTTACGCAAAGACTTTCGGTCTTTGCCCTCCAACTTAAATGTATCGAGTTCCAATACCGCCTCTTGTCCAATGGTGATCTTTTGCTTGCGCAGGGATGAAAAATGAACCAAACTATTTTCGTCAACGCGGTAATAAATGGCCTTTAATCCATTGGCATAACAATATTGATCAAATTCCTCGACTAGCTCTTCCTTATCCCCCTGTTCACAGACAGGTTCATCCAATACAATGGCAAATTCATTGGCCAAGCGATAGGCGGTAAATCCCTCGGATACTTCTGAGAAAAACAAACTCTTATCTTTTCCCAATTTAAAAAAATCCATGGGAGACTGACCAAACTCAATCAATAATTGTTCTGCACGTTCCAATTCAGATTGGCTGGAGTCTTCATCTGCCAAGAGACGGGGGCGGGCTAACGCATAGATTAGGAGAAACCAGCAAAAAAGTCCAAGTACCTGGGTGATCCGCAGAAATTCTTGACCAAAAACAGTTTGGGGCATCAATTCATCATCGGCAAACAAGAGGAAACTCCGTGCTGTATGATAGATGGATTGTCGCCAGGTGAAGTCAACACCGAAATGCTGTTTATCAATGAAGTAGAAGCTCATTACGTCAAAAAGGCATATGGCTAGGAGAGCGACAAAAAATGTGATAAACCCAATTCGCACCCAACGAATATTACTCTTGATCCGATATTGCTTATAGCTCATGGCCAGTAAAATCAAGGTCAATAAAGCAACCGAAGCTTCTTCATAGTCCAATGCCTTAAACACGTGCCCAAAAAGCGACAAGGCGCTAAACACTACGGCGATCCAAAATGCAATTCGGAAACCTTTGATCAAGTAAGCCGAGGTCACCAACAGCCCTAAGCCTAACACTAACACCATAAATTTGGACGCGTGAATTGCTTCTAAAGGCAAATAGAAACGATCAAGTTTCATCCGGTCGGCCAAAGGAGGCGTCAATACAGATACGAGATTTACCATGCCCAAGAAGAAGATAAGCAGCGCCGGGCCAATACGTGCCAGCAATTGTTTCCCACGCCATGCAAAAGCCAGAAGCCCCAGGACTAAAGGTAACCAAAATTCGAATGCCCGGTAGAGAATTGTAATGCCCAATCCTTCTGCCTGCGAGTAGCCGTACACTTTAAAAATATACAGCATAGTCAACTCTACAGCCCCAAGCCCCCGTAGAAAAGGAGAAACAATCATCAATACCACCGAAACAGTATAGGCAATAGCCGCAGCCTCGAAAGAGTGGTCCAAACCAAGGGCATACATACTTACAAAAGCATGGGCAATGCCACAGCATTCAACGACCATCGATGCCAGCATGGTACCCAACAAATATTTTAGCTTGACCTCTCCTGAGAATATTTCATCGATATTAGAGGCTACAGCAGGAAATTTTAGTTCAACCCAGCGATAGACGCCTTTGTGTGTTCTAAAAGACCAAACGAGCCAAAATACGACGCCCAGAAGCAGCCCCAAAACCACCAATGAGATCCAGGCATCACCAAAATTTTTATTGTGCCAAATCGTATACAATATAACAGGTACACCGATCAGAAAGACCGTCAGTAGTCCGACATAGCCATACAGCGCCCCTGCTTGATGAATTTGCGTCGTATTCAAATTTCTTTTTCGCAACTGCGTCGTTGTATATGCCAAAGAACTAATCCCACCCGCAGGCAGAAACACACTAAGTAAATTTCGCTTGAGGAAAAGATCAATAGCGATTCTCAGGTTAATAGAAAGGCCTATCGCTTTAAAACTCTGCACATACATCAATCCCTGAAGTACAATATAGACGAGAGTAATTCCAACGCCGACCAAAACCCAGGTTAGATTGGCCGCACGCAAATGTGGAATGATGGCAGCAAGCTCTTTTCGTTCATTTCTAAAAAATACAAAGGCCAACAAAATAACCAAAACAGCTATTAGTTCCTTCCAATAGGTCTTTGGTGAAAAATGTCGAATTCGTTGCGCAATAGTTTTGGCCATATAATCGTTTAATGATGAATAACCTTGAGATATAGTATAAACACGAAATAAAGCTAATCGTTTGAAAATGACTAATTGTTAATTTTTCGTCAATTCTTTTCACATTAATCAGTAATTTTCCGGCATGAAAGAGAAAAAGGTTTTGTTCATCGGACTGGTGTGGCCAGAGCCAACATCTTCAGCAGCGGGCTTCCGTATGATGCAATTAATTGAGACGTTTGTTAATCGCTCTTATCAGATTACATTTGCTTCTGCTGCTGCCAAATCGCCGTATAGTGCACCTTTACAGTCTCTCGGGATCCAGGAACAGGCCATCGTACTGAATAGCAACAGCTTTGATGAATTTATTGCGCAGCTTAAGCCCGACATTGTTGTATTTGACCGCTTTATGGTAGAAGAGCAATATGGTTGGCGTGTTGCACAGCATTGTCCAGATGCACTCCGCGTACTTGACACGGAAGATTTGCATTTTTTGCGTCAGGCGAGACAGACATCCGTCAAAAATAACGGTGATTTTTCCTTTCAAGAGTTATTTACCAATACGGCCAAACGGGAAATTGCCGCGATATTGCGCAGTGACCTCTCGTTGATCATTTCCGAATCCGAAATGAAGATTCTGATCGAAGAATTTCGCATTTCACCCGATATCCTTTATTATCTCCCTTTTCTTGAAGATGAGATCACTGCTGCCGATGTGGAGCAATGGAACACCTTCGAAGAGCGCAAGAACTTATTATTTATCGGAAATTTTATCCATGAGCCGAACTGGCATACGGTACAATACCTAAAAACACAAATCTGGCCGCAATTACGGAAGATGCTCCCAAAAGTAGAATTACACATTTATGGCGCCTATGCAACCCAAAAAGTACTACAGTTAAACAACCCAAAAGAGAATTTCCTGATCAAGGGCCGAGCGGAATCTGCTCGTCTGACCATGGAAAGTTACCGTCTACTGGTGGCTCCAATTCAATTTGGTGCCGGTGTGAAAGGGAAGTTTATCGACGCCATGCAGACAGGTACACCATCTGTCACCACGAAAGTTGGTGCAGAAGCCATGAAGGGCAATTTGGACTGGAATGGCTTTATCGAAGACGATCCCGAAACGTTCTGCCGAAAGACTGTTGAGCTCTACGAAAATGAAGATCTTTGGAAAACGGCCCAAGAACATGGTATCCGTATTATCAACGAACGTTATGAAAAACGAAAGTATCAGTCCGATTTTATGACTAATCTATCTTTATTAAAAGTACAGATTGACAGGCATCGTCAACAAAACTTTATTAGTCAGATATTATTGCACCACACGATGCAGAGCACAAAATATATGTCTTTATGGATCGAGGAAAAAAATAAATAGATCCTTAGTTAACTTCCCGCCACCAAGGGGCGTATACGGTATCTAATTTATTCAAATGGATCATTTCCCCTATTTTTGGCGTAAGCAGTGTGATCTGTTCTTTGTTCGCCGTATCGTAAAATTTCTCCATGGGTTCTTTCCAATCGTGCATCGCCAACGCGAATTTAGAAGAGTGAACGGGTAAAATAGCTTTGGCCTTCAGATCCTTCGTTTCAGCAGCCCATTCATCAGGTAAAGAATGGATATAATGCCAGGCATCGTTATACTGGCCATTTTCCAAGATCGCTAAATCAAATGGACCAAATTGGTCACCTATTTTTTTGAAGTGCTTACCATACCCACTATCTCCCCCCAAGAAAATGCTGTACTTAGAAGTTTTTAACACAAAAGATGTCCACAAGGTATTATTCCGTGTAAATCTACGTCCCGAAAAGTGCCTTGCGGGTGTGAAGGTTACTTGAAAATCGGGCGCCAGTTTTATCTGGTCATACCAATCACCCTCGATGATCTGATCGGCCTTGTATCCCCAAGATTCAAAATGCGCCCCTACTCCGAGACCACAGATCACCTGACCGACTTTATCCCGCAATTTCACAACAGTCTCATAGTCCAGATGATCGTAATGATCATGCGAGATAAACAAATAGTCAATTTTCGGAAAAACCATCGCCGCATAGTCGACCGACATCTTAAATGCTTTATTGCTACCTGGTATGGGAGAAGCATTTGAGCTGAATACTGGATCTACCACTATTAATTTTCCATCTAACTTCAATAGATAGGAGGAGTGACCAAACCAAATCAGTACGTCATCTGCGGGAAGATGTGCTAAATCGCATTCCATAGCTGGCAATACACTGATAGGTTTTAAGTGGGGATTCTTGTTGAAAAGGAAATCCCACAACAAAGAGACCATATTCACATCGCCTTTCAACGATGGCGTTACTTCGAGGTTATGAAAAATACCATTTTTAAAATTGGGGGACTGTTTCATACGTTCAAGCCGAGCTCCTTTGAAACTTCCGCCAAACATTGGATGAACAAAATAATAAAGCACGCTACTGATGAGCGCAATCAATAGCGTCGCTAATACAATCCATCCAATCGTTTTCATTAGAAGTTATTCTTCCACATCATCGACTCCACCGGACGGATGGTCTTGCCATTGTATTTTGCGTTACCTTTGGTGTTATAAAATGTCTCGATATCGCCTTCTACAGCAAAATAGATCAATTGTCCAATTGGCATTCCCGCGTAAACCCGAACAGGCTGAGCAACCGAAATTTCCAAGGTCCAGGTATTACAGAAACCGACATCGCCCTTTCCTGCAGTTGCATGAATATCTATCCCTAAGCGACCAGTACTCGATTTGCCCTCTAAAAAAGGAACATGTTTATGCGTTTCGGTATACTCTTGCGTAACACCTAAATAAAGGGTGTTGGGTTCCAAGACGAAACCTTCTTCCGGGATTTCAAAATGCTGAATTTCATTGTGCTTCTTGGCATCAAGTACACGGTCTGCATACGTTGCCAAATATTTCCCCAAATGCACATCGTAGGAATTTGTTCCTAAACATTTACGATCAAATGGTTGAATGACAATGCTGCCATTTTCAATCTCTTCGAGAATTCTTTTATCAGATAAAATCATGTGTATCAAAATAGCAAAAGCATCAGGCAATGCTATACAAATTCAAAAATACAGTTCTCCCACTAATTTTACTTCATTTTTCAAAACAAAAATCTGCGATTTGTTTTTTAAATTTGGGTATGAGTCTAGTGTATCTACGTGAAATTGATAGCCAAACCAAATTTGCAATTTGGCGAATTGAGGAATCGGACGACGATTTACTGTCGAAACTTCAATTGGATGAACGTGAAAAAGCGAAATTAGGGTCTTTCAACAAAGGGAAAAGACGGTTACATTGGCTTGCCACCCGTGTGCTGTTGCGCACCTTATTAAACACATCCCGTTATATAGAATGTCCATCTGATGCAAATGGCAAGCCTTATCTCGCCAATTTCCCCCAAAAAATATCACTTTCACACTCATTTGATTATGCCGCAGCTATGATCAGTACAAAAGGAGAGGTGGGTATCGACATGGAAATCATCAAAACAAAAGTAGAGCGTATCCAACATAAGTTTCTAAAACCTGCGGAGCTTGCATTCATCGCACAGGATGAGAACCGATATGAGCAGCTTTATGCTTGCTGGTGCGCTAAAGAAGCGATTTATAAACTTCAGGGAAATGCAAGGGTCTCCTTCTTGAATAACATGACCATACAACCATTCGACTATCAGGTGCAGGGTATATTAAAACTCGAACTCCACAGCGATCAACATACACATCTATATGACGTACATTACGAGAAGTTCAATGAATATATGCTCGCCTACGCTGTAGAATAGGTCCTTTAAAAAAATAATTTTTCTCAATTTCAATGAATTAGCACACAGACAGCACTTTTTTTTTGTGCTTTTTGAAAAAGCTTCTATATTTGCATCATCGAAAACGATATGGCCCGTTCGTCTAGGGGTTAGGACGCAAGATTTTCATTCTTGAAACAGGGGTTCGATTCCCCTACGGGCTACAAAAAGCGACTTCAAAAGAGTCGCTTTTTTTATTTTAGGAACAAATATTAAAAAAGCAAAAAAGTCACTCCGGAAAATGGAGTGACTTTCAGCTCTACCAGATTGCAAGCTAGACTATACTTGAAGTTGTATTATGTCTAATCTCGGATGCATTTTATAATCCTTTGACATATACTTCTGCTATAGCGGATGAAGGCGGACGATTACTTGCTGTTACCGTACATTTTAAATAACGGGCTTTTGTCGTCGGAACATTCACGGCCAAAGTCGATTTGGGACTGTTTGTTCCGAAATCAATCTTCCCTATTGGATTATATGTTTTATTGTCATTACTAGTCGAAAACTCAACGACTTTTAGGTCATTATTCCATAACCTTCTTGTTAATTCAATCATCATCACATTATATTCCTTTCCAAAATCTATTATGACATAATGCGGTAATGGGGGTTCTCCTCCCATCCAGACATTATGCCAGTAGGTATCGGGATTCCCGTCCAATATATTTTCCTTTTCACCACCGCCAATCCATTCGGAAGAAGCCGCAATTACTTTCCAGCCACTACGGGGGATATCTGGCGGTTGAAAGGACACTGGAACCAATATTGTCGAAGCATCGGGGTTAATACCATTTTTTGAAACAGACTTAATCCGTAAAGGCAACGCATACTCCCCAAATAAATTGGTTGTTCCATCAATAAGTCCTTTTTTCAGAATAGTGTATGAAAAACTCGTTTTATTCTCCTTTTCAGCAATTTTATAAGGCGCAGGTAAAAGCTGATAGGCCGCTTTTGGTAGTAATTTCAACTTCTTATCGTCTGATACCGTTCCGTTGTAATTATCCAAAATCACGGGATCCACTTCAATTTCATAGTCAAGATTCCATTGATTGGGATAATTGGTGACCAATGTCGCTTTTCCTACGACCTGTTCAGCTCCTGTGGGGCTCAGTTTGATCTGATCAAGCTGCAGACCCGGTGAAGTGAATTCCAAAAATGGGTCTTTAACGTTAGGAATCAACAATGTCGTTGCCATTTCAGGTTTCAGCGCATGTACCCCCCCTCCCTCTGCTTCAATGCGGCACGGAAGCACATATAATTCCTTATATTTTCCTTGCAGCACTTTTATGCGCTCAGTATCAAAAGCAACTGCAATATCCTGCAGATAATCCTTTTTTTCAAAGGCTAGTGTTGTATTTGCAATTTTATAGCAGTCAGCAGGAAGCAGCTTATAATTTGTCCCTTGCTGCGCGTTATAGGCTGCTAGGTACGCTTCGTCAATCTTGAAGTTTATCTTTGCTCCCTGTTGTCCAATTCCAGCCTTAACAACAGTTACATTATAATCAAATTTTCCCCAGTCAAATACCGTTATTTTATTCTCTTTGAAATCTCTGAAATAAATGGTGTCGTCGACCATGTTGTTCATTCGATCATCCTTTTGACATCCATTCATCAGGAAAAGTGTCAACAGGAGAACACAATAGGATATATAATTTCTCATCGTTTTCAGTATTATTTAATAAGTACTACCATCCATAGTTCTGTGTAATGTTGATCATCTCGCTCAGTTGCTTTTGCTGTATCGGGAAGAAATAATGTTTGGCCTGAAAACTTCGCTTTCCAGGAAAAACATCTTTGGTCCGTTCCCAAGAGGATTCATAAGAAGTTGCGGCAACATTACGGGTATAATAGGGCTCATTCATTTCTTCCTCTGCAATCATCCAGGTTCTCAGATCGGGGTAACGATGGCCTTCAAATGCCAATTCGACCATTCTTTCTTTTCGCAGCAATACCCGCAGGAGTTCTTTATTTCCCCGAACCTCTGGATAAGCAACTTCCAAGTCGTTCAAGCCGCTCCGTTTACGTACCAGGTTGATATATTTTAACGCCTCCACTTCATCACGAGCAGGTTTTTCATTGCAAGCCTCCGCGTAGTTTAGATAGATCTCAGCCAGACGATAATATGGCCATGCAAACTGCCCCCAGTTACCTGCTTCGATATCATTTGTTGGATCACTCATTCTCCGCCACAAGTAACCTGACTTTACGCAGTCGCCTGTTTTCGTATACGAAGATGTTCCGCCGTCAAAGAATGTCACCTGTCTGGGTTGAGGTTTTGGATTGGTCCAATACATTCCATTTGCCAAAATGGATGCGTAGAAACGTGCATCCCTTCCGACACAACTGTTGTGCGCCTTAAAGGAGGCAAAATTGTCTAACGGATGTACATAGTTATCTGTAAATCCCGTTTCTTGGTATCCTGATTTTTCATCAATTATAGGCTGTCCATTGCTACTGTAACCTGTAATCGGGTAGCGTCCTGAACTTGCCATCGGATAGCTGTCGACCAGTTTTAGCGAAGGTGCATAACCGCCCCAGCCCATCGTCACAACTCGCGGTGGAGCCGTACGGACGTTATAATTGAAGCCGTCATCAGACCATCTTCCCCAAATAATTTCCGAATTCCACTTATCAAAATAAATACCCATGTAGGATTTAATTGCACGTCGAAAAGAGTTCGTCTCTTTGTTATCTTGGTAAAGTGCATACACATTCAGGTCAATCAACGCTTTGGCAGATTTGGCCGCAAGCTCCCATTTATTGGGATCTGCGGTTTGTGGAAATAAGAATTCACCGCTTTTATTCCTTATTCCTATATAAAGTTTCGCTCCGTTAAATAGCGGCCTAGCCATATACAGCAGTAATTCAGATTTTGCGGCCATCACAGCCCCTTTTGTCAATCGACCATACCAGGCTTGATCAGTTATTTCCTGTGGCAATACGGCACTTGCTTTATCAAATTCAGAAACTATGAAATCCACATTTGTCTGCAAAGACATACGATCTACTGTTGTTGGATCAATTTTACTATCGGGAGCACGATCGCCCCATACAAATACAGGTCCATATCTTTTTAAAAGCAGATAATAAAAATAGGCTCTTAAGAAACGGGCTTCGGCTTTCATAATATCTTTAGTAGCAGCACTCAATTCCACATTTCTATCAATATTTTCAATGAAAATGGTTGCCTGATTAATCCCTTTATAATTCTGTTCCCAAGTTGTATAATCCTGGGTTGTCACGCCCCATGCCCCATTCGCAAAGTTAAGCCATGGAACCCAGGCTACCCATGAAAATAAGGCTTCATCACTCAGCGGAACATTTCCGCCTTCACCATTGAACATATCATGTTCTATAGGCAAATAGCCATACACCTGAGCCAGATATTGTTCCGTGGTTTTCCGTTTATTAAAAACCTCTTCTAAAGTCATTTGATTTTCTAGATCCACGTCGAGATATTTGCTACATGCCCCGAGGGAAAATACCAGTAATAGGCAGGAAATCGAGTATATATACTTTTTCATTATTATCTTTCAGATTAAAGTGTTACACTTAAACCAACATTAAATACACGCATTTGAGGATAGCTGCTTCCTGACACTGTTTCCAGTTCAGGATCCCACAACTTGAACTTACTGAATGTGAACACATTTACGCCTTGTGCATAAATACGCACGATTGACATTTTCCATTTTTCCGTGAGCTGCTTTGGCAACGTATAGCCCAATTCTAGATTCTTCAAACGGATAAAGCTCATATCGCGTTGCCATAAAGTGGAAGCCTGAGAGTTATTGGCAATATTAAATGAGAGCCGTGGATAAGTTGCATTTGGATTAGGGTTGTCTGCACTCCAGCGGTGATCAGCGACATCCGAATAGATCTGTCCATAGCCCCAGATGTTGCCAGTTTGACCATATAGAGGTCCTCCCGCTATAATCCGGGATATTTGTCCAACGCCATGGAAAAAAGCCGATAGATCAAATCCTTTCCAAGATACACTGGCGCCAAATCCATAATTCCATTGCGGCATATCTGTATCACCTATCGCTACTTTATCTTCTTCTGTAATTTCGCCGTCTCCATTGATGTCCCGATATTTTACATCACCGGGACGTATCACATCGCCATAGCGTTGAATCGGGCTATGCGCGATTTCCTCTTCTGACTCAAATAGCCCCAAAGCAATTAATCCGCGCTGCTGTCCCCAACGTTGTCCTATTTCAGACTGATATGCCCATCTTGGAATTGGCTTGTCATCAAATAATTTTTTATTTCGATTGTAAGTTAGATTACCCCGGACCTGTATGCCGACTTCCCCCTGGCGATGATTAAATTCCAAGGATCCTTCGGCCCCTTTATTTTGCATCTGTCCAATATTAACATAGGGTTTTACATTAATTCCCACGATGGAAGGCACACTTTCCTGAAGAATGTAAATTCCATCACGTTTCTCCGCAAAATAATCGGCCTGTATGGTCAATTTGTTGAAAAGGCTTAACTCAACCCCGATATTACGCTTTAATGCACTTTCCCAGGCAACCAGTGGATTCCCCGGATAACCGGTTGCTATACCCTGAAGATAATTTTTGCCACCAATGCCGAAAGAATAGCCACCATCGAGCTTCATTTCTGAATTGTAAGCAAATCGACGTGAACCACCGATTTTATCGCTACCAATCCGACCAATTGATCCCCGAATTTTCAGAAAGTTAACGACAGGCAATAGCGACTTAAAGAACGCTTCATTACTAATAACATAGCCCATAGCCAGGGAAGGAAAGAAACCAAAACGTTTCTTTGGCGCAAAGTTCTCAGATCCATTGTAGCCAAAGTTACCTTCGATAAAATAGCGGTCCTGGTAGGAATAGGTCAAACGTGAAGCAATCCCCGTATTACGATAGGGGAATGCTGCGATATAATCCCGTTCTGGAAAGTTATTTGTCCGCTCGCGCATGGAGAATAAAAATAGTCCTCCGACGCGATGCTTGTTTCCAAACAACTGGTCATACATCAGGGAACTTTCAAAATTAGTCGCACGCTCTCCCGAATGATAGTCGGCTAAAGCAAGATAATCGCTGCCATTACCGTTATCTTTTAAAATAAGATTCCCTTCGCTGTCCCGCGGTTTTGTTTTGTCAACATAATAGGTGGTTGGTGCCTTTCTTTTGTCTAATGTCGAAGAGTTCTTTGCATCCCAGGAAAATTTAACATTCGCTTTTAAACCGGGAGTTATCAACTCCGAAAAATCTTGAGTGATACCAATCAACGACTGCGCATTATTCCAGAAATCCTTCGAGAATCCAGTAGTATTGAGCGAATAATAGGGATTTTGTCCTCCTTGTGGCTGTGCATAGGCGCCATTTGAAAACTGGGTAGGTGTTGCCACTGGTGTGGTGTGGAGCACAATATCATACATATCGCCCAAATTTACACCTAATCGGTTTTTTGTTTCGTATTGATTGGAGAGGTTTAGGTTTACTTCAGTCGATCGAGACAGTCTAATATCAACATTCGATCTAAAATTAATCCGGTCGAAATTCACAGATGGATCATAATTCGATGTTTTTCGAGGCTGAAAGATCCCATTCTCTTTCATATAAGAACCCGAAACGTAATATTTAATAAAATCTCCTCCTCCAGTCACATTTACATTCAAACGTTCATTTGATGTTCTCTTTTTAAAGATCTCTTGCATCCAATCCACATTTGGATAGACATCTGGATCTACTTTATTCACATATTTATTTATCTCTTCTTGTGTCAATGGGGCTTTTCCAGAAGCTTCAAAATTGATATCGTTATAATAATCTAACCATTGAGCAGCATTTGCCAATTTCGGTAGGACAACAGGTTCCAACATACCGCGCTCAACACGTGCATTGATACTCGGTTTAACACTTTTCTTTCCCCTTTTTGTTGTAATGATCACAATACCATTTGCTCCCCTTACGCCATACACGGCTGTGGCAGTTGCATCTTTCAAGACAGAGAATGACTCGACATCCTCGGGGTCTACGAGGTCCATGGGACGTTCGATCCCGTCCACCAATACCAGTGGACCGGTCCCCCCCGCAAAACTGCTCACCCCACGTATCCAAAATGACGTTGCAGAGCCGGGCTCTCCCGAACCTTGAACCGTAACAACGCCCGCCATCTGTCCCGCCAATGCGCTGCTGATCTTAGCAACGGGAGTTTTTAATTGTTGTGGAGAAACGCTACTAATTGCACCCACTACGCTAATTTTACGTTGCTTTCCATAAGCAACAACTACAGCTTCCTCCAGATCGCTTACCGCAGGCTCCAAAGTGATCTTCAGCTGATTTGACGCACTAATATTCCGCTCAAACGACTGAAATCCTACGAGCGAAAACTGCAGCACCTTATGCTGATCTTCAATTTCCAAGGCAAATTGCCCCTGCGCATCGGTCTTCGTTCCAATAGTTGTCCCCTTAACCGAAACCGTGACACTTTCCAATGGCGCTCCCTTCGTATCAGACACAACCCCTGTTATTCTACGCCGCTGCAAGAACACCGCGGTGCTGGAAGCAACTTGCGGAGAACCCACTTTGGCCATAATCAATACCGTGTTCAGATTCAATTCGTAAGTCAGGTTTCTTTCCGACAGAAACTCTTGCAGGACCTCTTTAAAGTTTTTGTGATTTGCTTTAATGGTCACTCTTTTCTGTTTATTAATCAAACTGTTATTGTACAAAAACTCGTACCCCGTTTGTTTTTGAATCTCATCCAGGACGTCCACCAAACGTCCATTTTTTATATCCAATGTCACTTGTTGACCAAAGCTAGATGCATGAACATGCACCATGGAGATGATGAGGATTAGTATGCATACTTTCATCCTGATAAATGCTTTTACAAAGAATTTTTGTGTAAAAAAGCAACTTTTGCTATTCCTTTTATACATTTGTATAGGTTTGGTGTTAAATGGTTTATAACTCAATTAGGTTTATTTAATTGCTAAACTACGATCGGGAGTGTTGCGAGCACTTCCGATTACTTTTAGCTCAAAGTCTCATTGTTACATAACAAGGACCCTCCCATCCTGAATTTTAAATTTATAATTGGATATTTTTTCCAGCTGCCGGAGTAAATCCGAGAGCTTTTTGGTCCGCTTTATCATCCCCGTAAATTTATCGGTGGACGATGAATTCACCTTCACTTCTTTGATATCATACCATTCGCCCACTTTTTGCAAGACAGTCTCAATATTATCTTCTGTAAAGCGGAAGAAGCCATCCCGCCAAGCGAGAACCTCTTTTAGGTCGGCTTCCTGTACGGAAATTTGTTTCGTATGCAGATTGGTTTGTGCTTGCATTCCAGGGCTTAAAATCTGCTGATTATGCCCCGCACTTACAGCAACCTTACCTTTGATTAAAGTGGTCAGGATTTTAGTTTTGCTGAGATCAGAGGCAATATTGAATTGTGTTCCCAACACTTTGACCTGGGTTTGTTTCGTCTGAACAATAAATGGTTTTCTACTGTCATGAGTGACATCAAAATAAGCTTCACCATCCAAGGATACCGTTCGGTTATGTTCATCAAAATGTGTTGGATAGGTCAAGCTCGCGCCCGAGTTTAGTTGAACTTGTGTGCCATCAACCAACTTCACGGTCAATGCGCTACCTTTTGGACTCAGGAAAGTTCTCATCTCAGATTTGCCCTCGACATTATTTTTAACTTGATATACTACTGTACCATCTGTTGCTTTAATGATGCTCAGACCGTTTTTATCCAAGGTTTCAGGATGATCTTCTGAAATTGAATATTGGTCACCATTGGAAAGTTTAAGTATAGGCGCACCGTTTTCTGGCAAGGCGATTTCCCTTGGTGAGACGGCTTGTTGAGAAGTTCCTTCCTTCGCGCTTTGTTGGACCAGAAACAGAATTGAAAAACAAAAGACAACAATTGCGGCAGCAATCCCCCCCCATTTGATGTAGCGCAGCTTTGATTTTCTTTCATCTCCTATCTCTTTATGATGTCCGCCTATTCGACTTGAGATCTGATTTAAAACCTGATCCCTGTTAAATAGCTCCGAGCGTTCAGGAACTCTTTCGCCCATACGTTCAAAAAGATCGGAGAACTCAGCTTCTTCCAGCTGATCTAATTGATCGAGCATCTCTTTCAATTCCGAACGAGAGATTGTATTCCTAAAATAATGGGTTAGCAAATAGCGTAGTCTTTCTTCTTGCATGGTCAAATTGGTTCGTACTTTCTAAGTATTTATTTCAGTACACCGCAAAAACAGAAAAGGACTACAGGAAGAGATATTTTTTTTATTTTTTTTAGATCCTTATGAAATTGTTATAGGTATAAAATTTCCAATGGAACTTCAGTCCAACTGTTTAGCATATCGATAAGCAGTTAGGAGGATTCCATCAATCCATGAAATCCTTTTCAAAAAAAATAGAAAAATAAGGATAATAGCCGATTTCGTCCAGAACGGACTTGTTTTAAATGTTTCGATGCTCTCGCAAGATGGTTTTTTACTGTGTTCTTAGAAAGATTGAGTTCCGCTGCGATTTGATTGTGGGGTATTCCTTCAATTCGACTTAATGTAAAAACAAGTTTTTGTTGTTCAGGAAGTTGAGCAAGGTAATTTTCTATTTCATCGGCAAGTTCCTTTCGTTCTATTAAACCATCGGCCCTATCCGAATGATGTTCAATATGGTAATATAGAAGCTCAAAGGCCGAATGAGAACGTTTGATGCTTCTTAGTTTATTGAGACACTCTCTTTTAGTCAATACATAGAGGAACGGCCAGAGATCCACATCCTGTTTTATAGTTTCTCTATTGGTCCACAGTTTCACGAAAACTTCCTGCACAACATCCTCGCTCCAACCTGTATCTTTCAGCAAGTGAAAAGATACATCGAAAATGCGGTCTGCATATCGTTCGTAAAGTTTTGGTAAAACAGCCTGCTTCCCTATAGAGAGCGCTTGGATCAAATTGGCTTCATCATTTTCTTTTCTCATAACTAAAGCTCCCAATCTTCAGTTTATTGGTCATTGTGCTTTTCAGGTAACAATTAGATTACAAGGTCAAGTTAACAATTATTTCTACATATTAATCAAGCATATTAAATTTTTCCAAAGCGATCTTATCGTTAATAGATCGCTTTAGGTTCGGATTTTTCCTGTGCTTCTTTGTAGCGTAATACCTGCGATAGTATAGCTGGATTTTCGATCACTTTAGGCCTAAACTTTGTACTGTTCATATACGTTAAGATAGAGCCCAACAGCTGTCTTGCAACGGGTCTGTTGGCTAGATCTGCCTCCAGATCAAACGAAGCAATCATCAGTTTGCCCGCTCCGACTGTCCCTTCAAAAAGAGATGCTAATCTCCTATTATTAGCAAAGTTGTCAATGAGCTCTACAATTGCATTTCCGCCTTTGATCTCATCCGTAATTAGCGTAGTCGATTTAATTTGGAGATCCCACCATTGCCAGTCTGTGTGATTATCTGTTGGGAAATCGGCAAATACAGGGTGTTTAGGGTCACAAAGCAATCCCATGGTACCGGCCTGTTTTGGAAAATGTACGGGGCTCCAAAAAACAGGAACGAACTTCCCTTCAATACCGTTTATTTTCTTCCAATCGGGATTTAAAAGCACCTTTTTCCCATCTTTCAGCAAGCGCATCGCTTCCGCCAGATCGCGCGTATAACTCACGTCCCCAAAATCAACAGCGAGCTGTTGAGGGTATACCCAAATATTCCAATGATTTTCATAGGATGTACCTTCCAGTTTAAGTTGAATCGTCAATTTCTTCGCCTGTCCAATTGCTTGTAATGGCACTTCTAAATGCCCCACATGCCCTTGATGTCCCTTTCCAATGGTCGACTGGAAATGTCCTTGTTCGATTATTTTCCCCCCATCCTTCAGGAACCAGCTAATCCCCTGATTCTTCAAAACCTCCTGACCATAATTACTCACATCGATAGAAGCTTCGAACGTTTCATTGTTGGTATATACAGCTTTCGCAAACTGGAGCAAAGGCACGACAGGAGCGCTAAATTGTCGAAATTCTGCCGCAGGAAGTATATCTTTACTGTCCCAAAAAGCATCTAATAAGCCTACCAGCGCCGTTCCCTGACCTGGGAAATCATGAAGATCAAGGAGCTGATACCCGCTGATACCAGGTGTCTTCAACGCTCTTTCCATCTCCTCCTTATATAGAATAGCCGCCAATTTTCCTGAAGACATCGTATATGCTTTGGCCTTATGTAATAATCCCTTTTGTTTCAGATCTTCTGCTACAGAAATGAAGTTTAGCGGTTTTAAAACACCTTTATATTTTTTGATTTCGGCGAGATTTGGATAGACAGCATATTGTCCAATTTCATGCGTCACGACCGGAATCGAAATTCCTTCCAAAGAATTGCTGTAATTTTTATTGAATGTGGGTGCTTCGCTATTAAATACACCTTGTCCCCGTACCCAGCCCTTAGCTGTCCACTGGGTAATCAGATAATCATCATAAGGTTCTTCCTTCACACCATGCCCTTGCTGGAATGTAAAAGAAGTTGCCGTATAAAGATGCCGTCTGTCTTTCTGCTTTAGGTGTTTTACCAAAGTATTCAGCGCATTGAAATCACCACTCAACTCATTACCCATACTCCAAAAACAAAAGGACGGATGATTTCCGTAAGTCTGCATTATTCGATCGGCCTCTTCATAGAGAAAACTCATCACTCCTTCATCTTTACCAATATTATTCTCCCAGATTGGCAACTCAATTTGAAGATAGAATCCCAATTCGTCGGCAACAGCAAAGGCCGCCTCCGGAGGACACCATGAATGAAACCGGAGATGATTTAGCCCCCATTCGCGCGCTGTCAGAAAGACTTTCCGCCAACCGGCCTTATCCATTGGCGGATGTCCCGTTAACGGGAAAATACTGCATTCCAATGTTCCTCTCAAAAATAAAGGCTCACCATTGACTTTTAGGATTGTCCCATCAGTAGAAAGCTCACGCATACCTATTGAGGTACACAACGTTGATACGGCATCTGCAGCTTCCAATTCCAGACCGATGTCATACAAATGCGGCGAAAATTCGCTCCAAAGTTTCAGTCTATCCCCAAGAAGGTAGCTTAGGTTGATCGTTGAATCCCCTGGCGAGAGCTGAATAGTTTTTTCAACCGGTGGTAGGGAACCCCTATTGTCTTTTACCGCTATTTTCAGTTTACCGACAATGCCTTTTGCTAGTTTATTACGGAGATTGATCTGCAGATTGATTTCCTTCTTCGCTAGTTTAGGGCTAGCGTACACCGACTTCAGACGCACCGCATCATAGGCCTGAATAGCAATCTTTCCAAGAATACCATTCCAGATAATTTGGGTGTGATCGGTATAAGCATGCGCCATATCATCAACGCTGATTGGAAGCTTCTTTCTGTTATCTACGCGGATTGTCAACCGATGTTTCTTCCCAGTTTTCAGAAGTGAGCTTAGGTCAAACTCATGCGGACTGACAAGGCTACGTTGCTTTTGGACCACTGCTACCCCGTCGATCCAAACCATGGACTCCCAAAGAACACGCTCGAGGGTTAAGATCATCTCCTTACCAGCCCAACCTACTGGAATTGAAAGTTCCCGTGTATACCATGCTGCCCCCACATAACGATGTTCTCGCGTTAAATGCGAAAGCTGAGGTTTGGCAAGAGCAGGTGTCAACGTATTTAAGGTTCCTAAACCCGCATCATCTGTTGTTCCTGGTAATTTGATCGATGTTTCGAACGATTTACCAGCCCAGCCCTGATCGATACCGACATCTTCGGGATCAAGCCGAACTTTCCACTCACCTGCAAGGTCAAGCCGATTTAGTCCATCTGCCGAGACCATGTAACTTTGAAATAGAATGACGAATACTATGATATAGCGATACATACGAAATTAATTCTTTAAAGAAGTTTCACCTAAGAAAGAATGCATGATAGCCTGGCTCCCCTGGTGATTGGGATCCAACTGCCGAACTTGTGCAAAATAATCCATTGCCAGAGCACGATCCCCATTCCCCAAATACCCCAATCCCATGACATACAGACAATGTATTTTATTCTTATCATCCAGATTTTCCTCCCAAATATCCATATCAGGTAAGGAAACTGCAAAATAATCTATTTTAAAGGGCTTGTCAATAAATAACTTTCCATGATCTATTAAACATTGAAAACGTTGCTCAGCTCGCCCTGGATCACCAAGCTCATGCCAGGCTAAACCTTGATAGAATATCTTATCTGGTTGTGGATCATTATAGAAAAGGGCTTGCTGGGGTTCATCAGCACCTTCTGTTGCTTTATAGAAATAAACCTTAGCTTCTTCTTCCCGACCCAATAAACGATAGACAAGCCCTTTATAATAGTGAATGTCGTTTTCCTCCATGGTAATCAGCTTACCTTCACCAAGATTATGTGGATAATAATCAATTGCCTCTAGCAAGGAAAGCGCCTGCTGCAGTTCACTCTGCAGTATCGATTTTTTGGCCAATTCCAGCTGAGATATCGTGTACTGACGAGAGACCTTACCTTCTCCTCCTTCCCAGGGCTTAAACTGCCGGGAAGCAAGCAATGTTTTCGCGCACTCGTATTCGCCCAACAGATTAAACAGGGTGATCCGCTCCAAGAATAGATCATCTCTAAGCGTCACCAAATCCGGATATCGATCGAGTAACGCCAACCTCTCTTTGTAAGGACGGCCCTCCTTCTTGTAGAGCTGATGAAGCTCCATGAGTAAACGTGCATCAGTTTCATCCAATGAAAATGCCCGCTCCAATAAAGTCACGGCTTCCTTCTTCTTACCTATCCGATTATAATAAGCTAAAGCCAGATTGCGAAAAACGGTAGGAAACTCTCCATCCAATTGGATCGCATGCTGCCAACAGTCTGCCGCATCCTGATGCTGTCTTTTTCCATACCAAAGATTGCCCAAATAATACGAGGCTTTTGCGTCAGCACTATTTAAACCGATGGCATGTCGGAGAATTGCAATCTCTTCCAAACGATTTGGAAAACAATAGGTAGGATCCATAGTCATGGCCTGATCACAGTAACTCTTTGCCCTGTCGCGCAAGCCTAACTGGGTCGCAAAATAACCTAGTGTATAATATACCATAGGGTATACTAAGCTTACGTCTTCAATGGTTTTTTCCAGCAGTAACGATGCTTCTTCATACAGACCGGCATGCGCAAAATCCAATGCGTACTCAATCACACTATGAATATTTACACGCGCTAAATCGAGAATAGGAGAAAAAATGGATTCTTCTTTATTTAACAGGTACCATTCGAATCGACAGCCCATATTAAAGGGATCCAATTCCATTGATTCCTGAATAAATGCTAAAGCGGCATCTTTTACCCCAAGTTTTCTTAAAATAGAGGCCTTCAGCTGTCGTCCTTTGTGGTGATACCAGTTTCGGCTCAATGAGTGATCTATTTTTTCCAAAGCAGCTTTCCAATCGCCTCTCTTTGCATCAATTTGTGCCAAACCAAAATAGCCAGAGTCCTTCCAGGCTGCATTCCATGTTGCTTTGTAGAAAGCTGAATAAGCTCCATTCAAATCCCCAGATAGTTGCAGAGCTACACCTAGGTTGTAATAAGGTTCTCCATCATAAGGATTGGGATTACGCTCCGTAGCGCGTGCGATAGCGGTCTCAAAATAAGGAATAGACTCCTTTATCTTACCGCTTCGCAACAAGAAAACACCCATTGCATTATTACATCGGATATCGTTCGGTTCACGTCGCAGCGCTTCCTTATAATAATCCAATGGATTATAAGTTGCATGTCGGTACTGTTCCAAATGCTGTCCCATCAAAAACAATTCTTCGATAGAACGAATATCTTCGGGTAGCAATGCTGCCTGTGCTGGTTTGGGGATGTCTTTAGCATCCTTTGCCTCCTCTTGCTGGTAGACCAATATTTCATTATTATTTTTATCGTACACAGTCAATAGGAGTTCGGTTGGATCACTGTCCAATCCAGCAACACTTTGGGTATAAATATTCCGAGGAGAACAGTCCGTTTGTTCGTCCAAATAGATTTTACCTGCCGTATTGCGTAACAAAATACGTATACCTTCATACGTCCCCGTTGTATATAAGACAATGCGAGCGGTCTGCTCCCTAACCTCCATATTGAGCACCACATCTTTTGTTGCATTTTTCACCTGTCCGACTTCTGCGTAAGGCATAAAATACTGAGACCAGGATTTCACTTCATAGGGTTGTAACCAAGCAAAATCAGGCTGATTATCGGTATATACACCGGCCATCAATTCAATGTACGGTCCATTTTCATCGGTCAAATTTCTATCCCAGGCGACACCAAAATCACCATTTCCCCAGGTCCACTGTTTTTTCCCGGGTGAAATGTGATGATCGGCCACATGCAACATCCCCGCATTGGTCGCACCGGCCTCATAGCCGCCAACGAAATTGTATTTCGATTGAATGGCCATATAGGAGGTCGGAACAGGAATATTCTTGTATTGTGCTATATCAACACCAACTGAGTAGTCGTACTTGTAGTAGGTCCCCGTAGCAATCGGAAAAGAGGAAACCTCTCGCTTTCCATGATCAAAAACGGCATTGACATCAGGAGGGAAGACGGAAAAATAGTCATCATTCACAACAACAGCCGGATTGGCCCACCACAAAAAGGTTTGTGGCAATGCTGTCCGATTATACACCTGAACCTTGATTTCTAGATATGCTTTGTCCGGATGCAATGTAAACCCCTGTATGGCCTTCATCCGAAACATACGTTCGATTTCGTTGCACCAAACCGTAATGCTTCCATCGCTGTTCTGTTCGATTAAATGCTCTGTTGGCATAAAAGTAGTCGGCCGATGATGCTGTGGCCAATTAAATTCAATCCCTCCCGAAATCCAAGGGCCAGTAAGCCCTACCAAAGCCGGCTTGATCACTTCATTATAATAAACAAAATGCCGTTCTCGGACTTTATCATAAGCCATATGAACCCGCCCACCTAGGGCTGGAAGAATCATCACCTTGATATATTCATTTTCAAGAAATAGCGCTTGATAGATCTTATTTCGCTTCTGATCGCTAATTTTCTCTATGATCGGATAAGGATATACTACCCCTGAGCTACCTTGATATACGCGTTTTTCAGCAAATATGGGATTTTTCTCCATTGTTCCAATCTCGTATGTTGGAATAGCAACCTGCTCCTCCCATGCTTTTACGATCCCTTTTTGGTCCACTGTTGATTTTATGAGGTAACGAGTCAATTCTGTCATTTTCTTAATACGCTAATAGGTTTATATAGGTCGAGTTGATTCAGTTGATTATCCGGGCGCCAATTATCCTTCCAGTTCTTGTTCAATTTCTTCTAAGCTTTTTCCTTTGGTCTCTTGCAATCGGCTCCATAGAAACAGACAACCGATAAAACAGACTCCACCATACAGCCAGAATGTACCAGCTGCACCCAGGTTTTGATTCAGTAGAGGAAACGTATAGGTGAGCACAAAACATGCAATCCATAATAACGATGTTGCAATCGCCATGGCCTGCGCCCTTACAGCGGTAGGGAATATTTCGGCGATAATTACCCAAGTTACAGGAGCCAAGGTCATCGCATACACCGCAATTCCGGCCAGTACAAGGAGAAGCACAAAAATGCCGCTGCAATTGAAATAATAACATGCTCCTAAGGCAATATAAATCACAAAAAGGCCTGCTGATCCGAAAAGCATCAATGCGCGACGACCAATTCGATCAACCAGGTACATGCCAATGAATGTAAAAATGACATTGATCACGCCAGTGATAATAATATTGAAAAGCATCCCCGAAACCGTATATCCAGCAGCTGTAAAGATTTCCTGGGCATAATTAAAAATAACATTAATCCCACACCATTGCTGAAAAACCGCAATAAAGCTTCCTAGCAACAACAACCGTAGCAGCTTCCCCTGAAATAAATTTCTCTTTCGGGATTTAGCCTGACTTAGTTCAGCCGCCTCGGCAATAGAACGTATATTTTCTGCTGCATACTCCTCTCCACCCATGCGTAAAAACACACGTTTTGCCTGTTCGTGCTTCCCTTTTGTATATAACCAGCGCGGACTTTCAGGAATCAGGAAAAGTAGCAATAAAAAAATGACTGCCGGGATCGCTCCTGCCCAAAACATCCATCTCCACCCCTCTTGCGCATTCCAGGTTTCTAGCATAGATTCTCCGGCTAAAACCGGCTTTGCAATGAGCCAATTGACCACTTGTGCTGCAAGGATGCCCAGTACAATGGTCAACTGATTGATCGATACAAATTTCCCTCGACTTTCTGCGGGGGCGATCTCAGCAATATACATCGGTGCCAAATTAGAGGCTACACCAATACCTATCCCGCCCAAAATCCGATAGATAATAAAAGTGTCCAGTTCGGACGCCATACCGGTTCCCACTGCAGACATTATAAATAAAATTGCAGCAGTATAAATCAGCGGTTTTCTGCCATAGCGATCGGCCAATCCCCCCGAGAGTAGTACACCAACGAAGCTTCCCACAATCGCCGAAGACATGGCCCAGCCCTGCAAGGCAGGATCGGATTCCAAATGAAAATAAGCCTCATAAAATGGCTTTGCACCACCAATAACTACCCAATCATACCCAAATAGAAATCCACCAATAGCGGCCACAAAAGTGATCAATAGCAGATAGGTCGTCGCAGTCTTTTGCATAAGAGTTTACATATTTAGATTTACTTAGGTAAAATTAATGGAATACTTGGGGAGAATCATGTAAGTGAACACGATAAACATGTAAAATATTACTATTTTTATACGAATAACCAAAAATAAGCTCGATCTATGAAACAAAACCAAGATGTCATCGCTGAAGGATTCAAAGGAGAAAAGGCGATTGTCCTTCCCTATGCCGTATGCAATTACCTGACAAGCAACAACATCACATCAAAATTACACATCACACATATCGGCTATTATCCCAATGCTAAAAAACACTACCGTGATCGTCAAGAAGGATGTAAGGAATATATTCTGATTTATTGCGAAGATGGAAGCGGTTGGATAAAACAGGATGAAACAACGCACAACCTTAAAAGAAACGATTTATACATTATCCCGAGAGATAGCGCTCATTGCTATGGAGCAAAATCAAATGACCCCTGGAGCATCTATTGGATTCATTTCGACGGCACAGATGCAGTTCTTTTTCAACATATCATGGGCGAAGTGATTCATATAGATGACGCGGATTCAAACAAACATGCCAACCGCATCCAGCTCTTCGAGAGCATCTACAAAAACCTGGAAATGGGGTATAGTCCAGAAAATTTGGAGTATACGAGTTTTTGCTTTCAATATTTTTTAGCGTCCATTCAATATCAGGCTCAGTTTAGAGAAGGTAACCGAATTCAAGTAGATAATATCATACAGGACATCATCATATTTATGAAAGACAATCTGGAAAACAATATCAACTTGGATGATATTTCAGCACATTTCAACTATTCCAAGTCACATCTTATTAACTTGTTCAAGCAGAAAACATCTTACCCACCCATGGTGTATTACAATCAACTCCGTATGCAAAGGGCTTGCTCCTATCTGCAATTTACACTACTTAAGATTAAAGAAATCGCATTCAAACTCCATTTTTATGACCCCTTTCATTTTTCAAAAGCGTTTACACGGGAGATGAAAATGTCGCCACAGGAATATCGCAAAAAATATCAAAAATAATGTCGGTTAAAGCTTTCGGATTCAGATTCATGAGCCATCTTAACCAATGCCGCAAAACGATTGGCGCTCAACCCGAACCTCCTTCCTTGGTCTTATGTTACCTCTTCATCGATACTCAAACCTGACAATACACGGCGTATGGCGTTTCACGAAGTACAGCGGCATTATTCAAAATTGGGTGTCCTTTTCGCTAAAAATGCGGAAACACCTTCTTTGAAATCTTCTGTTCCAAACAGATGTCCGAAAGCATCCATTTCCACCTTATTCCCATTTTGTTGTTTATCTTCAGCAGCGTTAATAGCAGTAATAGCATTTGCCACTGCAACGCGAGAGCGCGTAAATATCTTATGGAGTATTTCCTCCGCACGGGCAATTAGTTTATCCTGTGCGATCACCTCATTGACCAATCCTAATTCATAGGCTCGCTGCGCGTCAATCATATCACCCGTTAAAATCATTTGCATAGCCTGTCCTTTTCCGATCAACTTGGGTAAACGCTGCGTACCACCATAACCCGGAATCAGTCCCAAAGAAACCTCCGGCAGTCCCATTTTTGCATTGTCAGACGCTATACGAATATGGCAGGCTAAAGCCATCTCCAGCCCTCCGCCTAAAGCATACCCATTTATAGCAGCAATAACTGGCTTAGGAGAACCTTCAATAAGGTCCGAAAAAATAATATGTCCTCGTTCACTGAGCCACCGTGCTTGAATTACAGATAAATCCATAAATTCCTTAATGTCTGCCCCTGCAGCGAATGCTTTAAGCCCAGCGCCTGTCAGGATAATACCTCTTACGTGGTCATCGGCATTGAAATGCATGAAGATATCTTGCAATTCGTCAAGGGTTTCCTGATTCAACGCATTCAGCTGGGGTTCGCGATTAATGATAACATAGCCGATGCTATCTTTAATCACATAATTTAAATTTGAATATTGGACCATAATTGCTAAAAATTAAAATGTAAGGATGCTGTAAAGGTATCAGAAGGTATGCCTTCACCACCACTATAGCTTAATCTCTTTTTATACTCTAATCTAATCAATTTAAAGATATTATCCACCCCCACTAGCCCTTCTACATACGGTTTGTTACGCACTGCTTTTGTTTGGATAATACCATTTTTGTCCGCTTCAAACTGAATATTTTCGGGCGTTACAAAGGGGTTGTTGGCATCGCTTAACTTTCCATAAAAAGCCTTAAATCCCGTCACTTCACGCCATTTTAACCGCCTGAACAACGGAATTCTATTGAAAAAGAAACCATTCCAGTTGTGGTAATAGGTCAGTTTCAAAAACTGGTCTGAAACAAATTCCGAGGTAGCCATCAAGTCAAAATTCACCAACGGTCCCTGCTTATCTCTATTGACATCAGGGAGTTCCAGTAAGGTATAAGGCAGATGTTTCCCCCAAATTCTTCCTCCTGAAAACTCAAAATCCGCCTGCCCCGCTGGGGATAAAAATAGTCGTTTGAAAATGCTAAAGCGTAATGCATCATAACTATAGTCTGCGCCCCAAAATCCTTTCAGTCCTTTATTATATTGCAGGGTAAAAATGGGATATTTGTTTTCTACGGTTCCTCTGTCGAGATTATGATAAGTAAATTCTTCATTCGGAGCCCAACGTAAAATCAGCTGTAGGTCATTTGTATTGACTTGTCGGACAGTATCAGGTAAAGGTAGGCTATTAATATAAAACAAGTCAGCGCGCGGTTGTCTGCGGGTATGCGTAAACGCCGTTCCTACGCTAACATGGTTCCCAAATTCGATCAGATGATCGATACGATAGATATCATTAAATTGCCATTTATTAGGCCTGTTTTTCCCAAAAGAACGGAAGAAACCATCCCCTTTTAAAAAACCCAAACCTCGCCCCGGTTCCATGACGTCATGCTGTACTGTAAAGCGTAAATAATTTGCCGGAAACTGAACAATACGTTCTCCATTTAAAGTAAATGCCGTACTCAGGTAGTACTTTAGCTCTTTGTCCTTATCGCCATAGGCTGTGTATCCTTCAATGTAGGCTTTTTCCGAAAATAAACGCGTCGTCCGACCACTCAGGCGCACACGATTCCCCTCGTAATTATTGCGGCTATAAAGATATTCCAGTGGACCAAATTCAACTTTCCCGGCATTATAATATCCCTTTGCTAACAAATAACCCAATGCGACCAACTGATTAAAAGAACGCATATTCTGTACCGAATCAACCTTTTGATAGGCTCCTAATTCAGCATGGCTTAACGGAGTTGGTCTAACCCCTACAATGGGTACCTTCGGTGCGGACTGGAGGAGATACCTCTTTTCAACTGGTACACCAGCAAAATTCTCATTCGAAATAGAATCTGTGCGATATCCCAGGTATTGGGTTTCCCTGCGTCCATACAATACATCTGACTTGCTCCCACCAAATAACATTTTTAGATCTGCACGAACAGGGAGCATGCTACCATTTTTAAATTCACTATAGCTGAGATCTATTTGCACGTCATTGATCCAATTGATATTTGCAGAACGTCCGATATTCAAAGTTGCGCTATGAACAGCATACCTTGTATCATCTGAGATCAGAAGATCACCGTAGAAGAGCAGGTCAATAGCCGATTTACCTTCAAAATGGAGCTCAATATAATCCTTGCCTTCGATCTTGACCGTATCTTGAATTTTGTACCTATAAAACGCTGTAGCACCTGCAGCAATTGGGCTCAAGACTCCTTTGTTTGTGATCTGAATTGTATTATCATAGAGATCAACATCACGGAGTATCGTTTGAAACCGCGTCTGCCAATTGTCATTGTTAAAAAAGCGTGGATTTAATTCGGTCTGGTTGTGGCTGATGACAATCTTCTTACTACGATCTGGATTATGGGATGAATAGACATTTGCATAGTTTTCTTCCAAATAAAAGGGTGCAATGGTTTGCCCCCGAAAAGCGGTAGAATCTATATTTTCAAAGAGGAATCGGAATGGTTTCGGAAATTTCTTCGCTTTATCTTCAGGATTGACAAAACCAAACTGCGTCTTTTCATACTCATCAAAACGAATTTCAGGTATGCGGGTGTAATGATTTTGTGGTCGATGTGCAATAACCTGTTCAATCAGTGCTATAGCAGGATCTTTGGTTTTTTTGTTTTTTCGATTGACCACGACCTCCTCTAATGTGTTATTTGAGGCAATTAAGTGCACGGTCAGCATTGAATCCTGTAAACGACGAACATCCACCGTACGCCGCTCATACCCCACCGCTCCAAAGACAAGCTGTCTGTATTTCTTGATATCCAGAATCTTAAAAAACCCAAGGGTATCGCTGCTACCACCGCTATCTCCATCAAGCCAGTTAATTGAAACCCTTGAAATACCCTTGCCTGTTTGTGCATCAATGACCTTTCCACGAATAAAGTCCTGTGCAATTACTTTTCCACCCATACAGAAGAATAGTAACACACTTAAAACACGAATCGAAAAAGATTTAACACACACTTTAAACGCCATCTGCAATTTGATAGGATTTCTTTTTTACAATATACAATTTGTATGCAAGAGTTATACCAATAAAAATAAAAAAAGCACAGCGAAATCGCCATGCTCTAATAAACAACAAGTATTTTAACAGAAACTTTATATTAATTTTAAAAGGCAGTCTGGATATACCCCAATTAAGATTGTAAGCGCTACGGCAAGGAATAACACAAATGAATAATTCCACTGTACATTGACACAGGATTCGTCACTGTCTCTAAAGTACATCGCAACAACAACCTTCAAGTAGTAATACACTGCAATTCCTGCATTGATTACAGCCAATACAAGCAAAACAATATGATAATTTTCCATAACAGAAGAAAACATCATAAACTTACCGATAAATCCAGCTGTCAGTGGTATACCCGCAAGAGAAAGCATTGCTATCGTGATGGCAAATGCTAGCAAAGGATTTCGTTTGCCCAGGCCATTGAAAGCTTCAAAATGTTCAGAGCCGGTCGTTTTCTTGACTAGGATCAATCCTGTAAAAGCAACAATGGTGGCTAGAGAGTAGGCAAGGCCATAAGCAAAGATACTATTAGCCGAGGTAGCCCCAACTGCTACAATCGCAAATAACATATACCCGGCATGCGAAACGCTCGAATAAGCAAGCATACGTTTGAAGGAAGACTGCATTAATGCAGAAATATTTCCAACAAATAAGGTGAGAATGGCGATCACTAAGAAAACCGGCGTCCAAAAATCTTGTAAAGGCAATAGACTATAACTGAATAAACGTAACAATCCAGCAAAAGAAGCAACTTTAACCACGGTGCTCATATAACTCGTAATCAATATCGGAGCCCCATCATAAACATCTGGTGTCCAAAAATGAAAGGGAACAGCGCCCACTTTGAACGTCAGTCCTACAATGAGAAGCAATATACCCCCATAAAACAACGGTGAAATTGCCTGCGGGTTATTGACAACATAGTCTTTGATTTCACTTAAATCAAATGATCCTGTGGCACCGTACAAAAGGGCAATACCAAACAATAGAAAGCCCGTAGAGAAAGCCCCCATCAAAAAGTACTTCAATGCAGCTTCATTTGATGTTTTGTCTCTTTTACGTATACCGACCAAAATGTAAAGTGCTACAGACATAATTTCAATACCTAAAAAAAGCATTGAAAAATTATGATAACTATTCACAAGAACAGCACCTGTAAGGGAGAAAATTAATAAGGAATAGTATTCCGCAATTTGTCCCTCCTCATCAAAATAGCCCTTTGAGATGACAAAGATGCACAAGGTAACTGCGATACATAAGATTGAGAAAGCAATAGCAAAATGATCAAAATGAACCATCCCACTATAGAGCGGTCCACTGGTCGAAGTCCAATCATTCCATAAAAAACCAATAGCGACCAAGAAGCCAAGAATAGAAACAGGCAGTAGCATAGATTTCATCTTGAATAAACCAAGATAAAGGACGACTAATGCTAATATCGAAAGTGTAATTATTGCACCCATACAATTAAATATATCTATTATCTGCCTAAAAATGTACTTAAAACTTCCACGGAACCTGCAGAAAGGTTCAATAGGAAATTAGGAAATATACCAATATAAAGGATCAAGACGGAGACTACTGTCAATACAATAAGTTCCGTTCCTTTTACATCTTCAAATTGTACAGTTTTTTCGGTCGTTTCCCCCAACATCGTTCCTTGGTAAAGCCTAAGGATATAAACTGCGCCCAGAATTAAGGTTAAACCCGCGAAAACAGCAAACCAAAATCCATACTGAAAAACGCCTTTCAATAATAAAAACTCACCAATGAATCCATTCGTTAATGGTAAACCCACTGCCCCCATACAAATAATCATAAAGAAGATGGCCAAACGAGGCGCCTTGCTTGCTATTCCGCCAAGCGCTGTGAGACTACGTGTCTGTGTGCGCTGCTGTATAATATCCAACACATAAAAAAGCCCGATCACAGAAATACCGTGATTTAACATTTGAATAGTTGCTCCACTCAGGCCATTCGTATTCCATGTGAAGACACCGGCACTAATTAAGCCAACGTGGGCTATTGACGAATACGCGATCAATCGCTTCACATCGTCCTGTTTAATTGCGATAATGGAAGCATAAACGATCCCAATAACGCATAAGATCATTGCAAAATGCCCATACAGCGCAACACCAGTTGGTGCGATAGGCAATAGCCAACGCATTAAACCGTAAACCCCCATTTTGAGCATGATACCTGCCAACAACATCGTGCCCGCTGCAGGTGCGTTTGTATACGTATTGGGTTGCCAAGTATGAAAAGGAAAAATTGGTATTTTGATGGCGAAAGCAACAAAAAATGCCCAAAATAACCACCGCTGCGTATTTTCTCCCAAATCTAAGGCAATAAATGAGGTCCATTCAAAATCACGGTTGGGCACTTGTTGATAGAGATAAAGAATACCGATCAACATCAAAAGGCTACCCAAAAAAGTATAAATAAAAAATTTCAAATTTACGCGAATACGATCTCCTTCACCCCAAAGCGCGCAAATAAAATAAATCGGTATCAAGGCAATCTCCCAACCCACATAAAAAGTAAAAGCATCCAGGGCCATAAATACGAGCAATAAGCCCGCTTGCATAAAAGCCATTAATGCGTAAAAGTTTCCTTTATAATCCTTTTTAAAGGTTGTAGCAATAATTAGAGGCATCAATCCATTCGTCAATAAGATCAACGGCAAGCTAATTCCATCAGCGCCGATATGAAAATGAATATGCAAGGAAGAAATCCATAGCCAATTTTGTTCAAATTGCATTCCGCCATTTGTGTCAAAAGTACAGACGAACGGAATAGTCAAAGCCAAAGATAGTAATGATAAAATCAAGGCAATAGACTTTGCAGCATTGGTCTTTAAGAACGTTAGAATCAATGCGCTTATTAACGGCAATAAAATAAGTAAAAACAAGTTATCCATCGATTATACCAAAATTAAAGACTCAACAATCCATAGATGAAAATGGCAATCACCCCAATTACCATCATCAATAAATAAAAACCAACATTACCATTCTGCAGCAACCGCAATACCTTTCCCGTATCAAATGTTGCCTTACCGGCACCATTAACAACACCGTCAATACCACGTTGATCCACAACATTTCCGAAGAAAGCCGAGAGCCAATTGATGGGACGTACAATGATGCTATCATAGAGCTCATCCACGTAAAACTTATGGTAAGAAAGATTGCCCAAGAAACCACGCGTACCTTCGCCCTCTTCCTGTAGCTGTTGTCGTTTAACGTATTTATGAAAAGCCAAAGCAACCATAATCAATACTCCAACAACAGAAATGCCCATGAGTAAATATTCCGTACTATGTTCCAAATGATGAGTTGCAGGCATTATCGCTTTTCCCTCTGAAAACACTGGCGTCAGGAAATCCTCAAGCCAATGGTTACCACCCAAAACAGCTGGTAAATTGATCACTCCTCCGATCACAGAAAGTATAGCCAAAACAATGAGTGGCACTGTCATACTCTTTGGAGATTCATGCAAATGATGCTTTTCCTCTTCCGTACCACGGAATGTTCCAGAAAAGGTCATAAACAACATCCTGAACATATAGAAAGCCGTCATTAATGCACCAATAAAACCTAAACCCCATAAAACTGGACTCGCAGCAAATGCCCCTGCCAATATTTCGTCTTTGGAAAAGAAGCCGGAGAAGGGTGGAATTCCTGCAATCGCGATTGTCCCCATCAACATCGTCAGATAAGTAATAGGCATTGCTTTCTTCAAGCCTCCCATTTTTCGCATATCCTGTTCTTCACTCATACCGTGTATAACAGATCCCGCCCCCAGGAATAGTAAGGCTTTGAAAAAGGCATGCGTCAATACATGGAAAAACGCTCCCGTAAATGCTCCGACACCAAGGCCAAGAAACATATAGCCCAATTGTGAAACGGTGGAATAAGCCAATACTTTCTTAATATCATTTTGTGTCAATGCTATTGCAGCAGCCAATAGGGCTGTACAAATAGCGATCACAGAAATGAGCTGCAAGGTAAACGGTGAAAGGATAAACAGTACATTGGAACGTGCAATCATATAGATACCGGCCGTAACCATCGTTGCCGCATGAATCAGGGCCGACACGGGGGTTGGGCCAGCCATGGCATCTGGCAACCAAGTAAACAAAGGTATCTGCGCCGATTTACCTGTTGCAGCAATAAACAACAAAATGGTAATGCTAACGACTGTGATATCACCAACAGCAAAATTCTTGGCCGCAGGAAATACAGTTGAAAATTCTAAGGATCCAAAAGTTCCAAGGATTAAAAATACCGCAAGTAGAAAACCTAAATCACCTATTCTATTCATCACAAATGCTTTTTTTGCCGCATTCGCATACGAACTATTCTTATACCAAAAGCCGATCAATAAATAAGAACATAGCCCTACACCTTCCCAGCCGATGAACATGACCAGGTAATTGGATCCCAATACCAATAGCAACATAAAAAAGATAAAGAGATTCAAATAGGCGAAGAACTTACCAAATCCATGATCATGATGCATATAACCAATCGAATAGACATGGATAAGGAAACCAATCCCTGTAACGATCAGGAGCATGATGGCACTTAGTGGGTCTACCAAAAAGGACAGACCGATCTTGAGATTGCCCACCGCAATCCAGTCAAATACATGTTGTTCTATAATACCTGCTTGTCCAGCTTGCCTCGCTTGGTAGACTTCGGAGAAAAGAATACAGCTGCATACAAAAGAAATAAGCACTACAGCGCTGCCAACAGCACCTATCATACCTTTGGAGAAGGCATTCCTACCCAATCCGTTCACAATAAACCCGATTAAGGGCAAAAGGGGAATCAACCAAACTAATTCACTCATCGTATTTATTTCTAAGTTCTACCAACGAAGTTTATTTAAGGAATCGATATCCACAGACTTCGTATTCCGATATACCATAATAATAATCGCTAGGCCTACGGCAACTTCTGCCGCAGCCAATGCCATGATAAAGAAGACGAAGACCTGTCCTGACGAATCGCCATGCTGCACTGAAAAAGCAGCTAAAAGAAGATTCACCGCATTCAGCATCAATTCAATAGACATCATAATAATAATGACGTTACGGCGAATAAGAACACCGATAACACCAATAACGAAAATAATCGCACAAAAAATCAGATAATGATTTATTGGCACCCCCTGCAACTGTTGAACAACTGTTTCCATTAGATTTGTTTAGGTTCTTTCTTAGCTAATAATATTGCTCCAATCATTGCTGTCAATAACAATAATGATGATAACTCAAAAGGAAGCAAAAATTCGTTAAACAACACCTTACCCAGATTCTTAACCAACCCTATTTCCGGATTAACAACAGTTAAGGGATTAGAAATGTCAAATACGCGGTATACACCGAAGAAAGTCACCAATAGGCAACAACCGGCGATAGCACCCATAAACTTAACCAGATTGGATTTCATGGGTTCGGTATCCTTGTTCAGGTTGAGCAGCATCAGTACAAATAAAAACAACACCATGATGGCTCCCATATATACGATGAAATTCACCACAGCCAAAAACTGTGCATTCAAAAGAATATAATGTATTGTAAACGTAAAAAACGTAATGACCAGATACAGTACACTGTGTACAGGATTTTTTGTAAAAATGGTCAGCAGCGCAAAGAAAATAGACAAGAAGGCTACAAAATAAAATACTGTCATAATTTCCTGGTTTAGCTCTTTAATTTGGTAATATCAAAAGTTGGTTCTACCAATTTATCTTTTCCATAGATAAAATCCTTACGTAGGTAATCTGCTGTCACATGCGGTCCATCCAGATAGATCGCTTCTTTCGGACAGGCCTCTTCACATAGACCACAGAAAATACAACGCAACATATTGATTTCATATACCGACGCATACTTTTCCTCGCGATAAAGATGTTCTTCACCTTTTTTCCGCTCGGCGGCAGTCATTGTAATCGCCTCTGCCGGGCAGGACAAAGCACATAATCCACAGGCTGTACAGCGCTCACGCCCTTCCTCATCACGTTTGAGCGAGTGCTGCCCCCTGAAGTTTTTCGAATAAGGTCTTATTTCCTCCGGATATTTAATGGTTGGAATTTTCTTAAAAAAATGCCTTAATGTAATGCGCAAACCTTTGATAATAGCCGGAAAGTATATTCTTTCCGAAAATGTCATCGGTTTTTGTTCAATTACTTTTTTACGATTGGTTAGTTGCATAAAAAGTCCTTTCTTATGAGAAATAAGTATCTTTAATCAATGTAAATACACCTGTGAGTACAATATTGGCAATTGCCAATGGAATCAGCATCTTCCAGCCCAGATTCATCAATTGATCGTAGCGGAAACGTGGTAAAGTCCAACGCACCCACATAAAGAAAAAGATAAACAGCAATATTTTAATGAAGAATACCACTACCCCGATGATCGTGATCATATTGGCCGACAATCCCAGATCATTCATAAAGGGGAAATTATAACCGCCAAAATAAAGTGATGCCATCAATGCAGAGGAAACGAACATGTTAATATATTCGGAAAACATATAGAGTCCCAATTTCATGGAGGAGTACTCCGTATGGTAACCACCGACAAGCTCTGTCTCACATTCCGGTAAATCGAAAGGAACCCGATTACATTCGGCAAAAGCACAGACCATAAAAATGATAAACCCTAGCGGCTGCGCCCAGATATTCCAATTGACAAAACCCGACTGCTGCGCAACGATTTCCTTTAAGGAGAGACTTTGTGTCACCATCAATAAAGCGATAATTGAAAGTCCCATGGCGATCTCATAACTGATGCTCTGCGACGCAGCGCGAATAGCACCCATAAGTGAGAATTTATTATTGGAAGCCCAGCCGCCCAACATAATACCATATACACCTAATGCGATCACACCAAACATATACAATATCCCAACATTAACATCGGCCACCTGCAAGGAAACGACCCGTCCCCCAATTTGCAATTCCTGTCCCCAAGGGATAACCGCCGAGCTAATACAGGCCGTAATAATGGCAATAGTAGGCCCTAAGATAAAAAGTACCTTGTGTGCCCCTGCAGGGATAATTTCCTCCTTAAAGAAGAATTTACCACCGTCACAAAGCGGTTGCAAGATACCAAAGAGACCAGCCCGGTCAGGACCATATCGATCCTGCATAAAACCTGCAATTTTACGCTCAGCAAGTGTCGAATACATCGCAATCACCAGGGTGACAACAAAAATAACAGACACCAGTATTAATTTTTCTATGACAAAAGACCACTCCATGTTTGTGATTATTTCAATTTTTCCGTTCTAGCTAACTGTTCCCGATTTTGTTCCTGCAATATTGGATTTTCTTTAATGACTTTTGGCGGATTAAATAACTCGTAGTGATTGGCAGAAATAACAGAATGTGGATCTATTTCTGTTGGTTCCTCCAAAATCCAATCGCTTGTTTTTTTCTGATCAAAGCGGCAGGTATTACAGATAAATTCTTCCACTTCACCAAACTCATCCTTTCGAGCAGTTACCCGAATGACTTCTTCTCCCTTATACCATAAGGTTACTTTACCTGAACATGTCGGACAATCGCGATGTGCATCGACAGGCTTTGTAAACCATACCCTGTTCTTGAAACGGAAGGTTTTATCCGTCAAAGCTCCCACAGGACAAACATCAATAACATTTCCGGAGAAATCATTGTCGATGACATTTTCAATATAAGTCGATATTTCGGCGTGATCTCCTCTTCCTAGGATACCATGTACACGTTGGTCGGTCAACTGATTGGCGACATAAACACAACGGTAACATAAGATACAACGGTTCATATGCAATTGGATCTTATCGCCCAGATCAATACGTTCGAAGGTACGACGATCGAATTCGTAGCGTGTATTAGCGCTGCCGTGTTCATACCCAAGATCCTGCAATTTACATTCGCCAGCCTGATCGCAGATTGGACAATCCAAGGGATGATTGATCAATAAGATTTCAACAACACCTTTTCTTGCTTCCACCACCTCTGGCGAAGTAATATTTTGTACTTCCATACCGTCCATCACCGTCGTACGACAAGAAGCCACCAGTTTGGGCATCGGCCTCGGATCTTTTTCAGATCCCTTGGAGACTTTGACCAAACAGGTACGGCATTTACCGCCACTTCCCTCCAGTTTGGAGTAGTAACACATTGCCGGAGGGACTATATCTCCACCGATCTGTCTCGCTGCATTTAATATGCTTGTCCCAGGAGCAACCTCTACCGGTATACCATCGATGGTGACCTTAAACTTTACATCTTCCGCTTCTGCCATGATATAATTAATTTATCGTTACAGCTTCTATTATGATACTATTGGTTGTAAAGGATCAGCATAATGTGCCAGTCCATAATTCCGTGTTTGTGACTCTTCCGGATGAAGGATATGCCATTCAAATTCATCCCTAAAATGTCTTATTGCTGCTGCCACAGGCCATGCTGCCGCATCCCCTAATGGACAAATTGTATTCCCTTCAATTTTTCGCTGCACATCCCACAGCAAATCAATGTCTGACATCGAGCCGTGACCACTCTCGATCTTATGCAGCACCTTCTCCATCCAACCCGTTCCTTCACGACAAGGCGAGCACTGCCCACAGCTTTCATGATGATAGAATCGCGCAAAGTTCCACGTATTACGCACCACGCATTGATCCTCATCAAATACAATGAAACCACCCGACCCAAGCATTGTACCAGTCTGGAAGCCACCATCCGCCAATGACTCATAAGTCATCAATCGGCTATTTCCTGCCGCAGTTTTCAAGATCAAGTTAGCGGGTAGGATTGGAACCGAAGAGCCTCCAGCTACGACAGCTTTCATTCGTTTCCCATTGGCAATACCACCACAATATTCATCCGAGTAAATAAACTCTTCCACAGGTAGACCGAGTTCGATTTCATAGACACCTGGTTTTACAATATTTCCGCTAGCGGAAATTAGTTTTGTCCCGGTACTACGCTCCACGCCGATTTTAGCATATTCTTCACCGCCCAAATTGATAATGGGCACTGTGGTCGCAATAGACTCCACATTATTCACCACTGTCGGGCAGTTATATAAACCTGCTATCGCTGGAAAAGGCGGTTTAATACGCGGATTACCCCGTTTACCTTCTAAAGATTCTAATAAAGCTGTTTCCTCACCACAGATATACGCTCCACCTCCCGGTTGAACATAAATCTCCAGATCATAGCCCGAGCCTAAAATATTTTTACCCAAAAAACCTTTTTCCTTGGCTTCAGCAATGGCACGCTCCAGAATTCTGATTTGCGGCATCATCTCTCCACGCACATAGATATACGATGTATGAGCTCCTAAGGCGAAGCTGGATACAATCATTCCCTCAATGAGCGCATGTGGGATGTGCGTCATCAAATAACGGTCTTTGAATGTTCCTGGTTCAGACTCGTCGGCATTACAGACCAAATAGCGTGGCACCCCTTCAGGTTTAGCCAAAAAGGACCATTTCATGCCCGTAGGAAAACCAGCTCCCCCACGTCCACGTAATCCGGACTTCTTAACCTCTTCAACAACATCCTCAGGAGACATTGTTTTTACTACTTTTTCAACAGCAACATAACCACCTTTTTGTCGATAGACCTCAAAGGTATTGATGCCAGGAACATCGATATGAGTCAACAAAAGTTTACGTGCCATATTATTCTGTTTTAGCTTTTAAATTATCAATCAATTCGTCGACTTTATCTTCTGTCAGATTCTCATAGAATGTATATTCAGGGCCGATCTGTAAGACTGGTCCAAAACCACAGGCGGCCAAACATTCTACACCCCGCCAAGAGAAAAGCCCGTCAGCGGTGACCTGACCTTCCTTTACGCCGAGCTTTTGCTCTAAATGCCCCATGATACGCTCTGCACCGACCAAACAACAAGGTCCGGTACGACAAATCTCCAGTACATATTTTCCTTTAGGTTGCAACAGGAACATGGTATAGAAGGTTGCCACCTCATACACCTCAATAGGCAATATATTCAGGTAAACAGCAACCTTATCCATCGCATCTGCGCTTACCCAGCCATATTCCGCCTGAACCAGATGTAAAATGGGCAATAAGCCTGATTTTTGCTTTCCTTCGGGGTAACGGCTTACCACTTCTCCAAACTTGGCTAACAATTCTGGAGAAAAGTTTACGTTTTCATTATGTTGTTTTACACTAAGCATCTAATTCTCCGGCTATAACGTTAAGACTACTCATATTTATAATGGCATCTGAAATCAGCATTCCTGCACTCATTGGCGCGAACATTTGATAATTGACAAAAGAAGGTCTTCTAAAGTGAAGACGATAAGGTGACCGTCCACCGTCATGAATCAGATAAAAACCAAGTTCACCATTTGCCCCTTCGACCGCATGATAGACTTCGGCTTTCGGTGTGTCCACCTCACCCATGACGATTTTAAAATGGTAGATTAAAGCTTCCATATTGGTATACACCTGCTCTTTCGGTGGTAAATAGAAATCAGGCACCTCTGCATGGAAGACACCTTTAGGCTCTTTCTCAATTTTCGCTAATGCCTGCTCTATAATGCGAAGTGATTGCCACATTTCGGCATTTCGAACCATGAAACGGTCATATACATCGCCTGTCGTGCCAACAGGTACGTCGAAATCAAATTCTTCATATGAGCAATAAGGATTCTGTACACGCACATCGTAATCTACACCTGTCGCCCGTAAAATAGGGCCAGACCAGCTATAATCCAGTGCATCTTCTGCTGTTACAGCAGCAACGCCTGAAGTCCGCTCAATAAAAATACGGTTACGAACAAACAACTCTTCAAACTCTTGCAATACCGGCGGATAGCGTTTTAGAAATTCACGTATTTTCTCAAAGGCTATAGCATTGAAATCACGTTCGAAGCCTCCAATACGACCAATGTTCGTTGTCAGGCGAGCGCCACAGATTTCTTCAAAGATTTCGTAGATAAATTCACGCTCCTGCATCACATACAAAAAGCCCGAAAAAGCCCCCGTATCTACCCCCAAAATACCATTACAAATAATATGATCTGCAATACGGGCAAGCTCCATGACGATAACACGCATATACTGCACCCGCTTAGGAATCTCGATCTTGAGTAGTTTTTCAACGGTCATATGCCAGCCCATATTATTGATTGGAGACGAGCAATAATTTAGACGATCGGTCAAAGGCGTAATTTGATAAAAAGGCCGATGTTCAGCAATTTTCTCAAATGCACGGTGAATATAGCCAATCGTGGAAACTCCGCTAACAATCCGTTCACCATCGATTTGCACGACATTCTGAAATACACCGTGCGTAGCCGGATGTGTGGGACCAATATTTAGGGTAATCAACTCATCCTGTGGATCATTATCATCAAAGACAGGCTGATTAGCTGTTATCTTGCTTATAAATTCGCTCATATCGTATAAATTAACGGCCGAAATACAAATCTTTCTTATCTACGCGATTTGGATCCTCTAAAGGATATTCCTTACGCATTGGAAACACCTCCATATCATCTACATTCAAAATTCTTCTCAAATCGGGATGTCCTATAAAATTGACACCAAAAAAATCGAAGGTTTCACGTTCCATCCAATTTGCACCTCTCCAAACGACTGTTGCCGTTGGAATCTCAGGATTTGGTCCATGCAAAAAGACCTTCACACGAATTCGGATATTATGAACGAGACTTTGAATATGATAAACTACAGCAAATTCCTTTTCTAAATGTGGATAATGTACCGCTGTAATATCCGTGAGATGAATAAACTGCAATTCGTTATTCGATTTTAAGAAACGAAGTACATCAATTACATCTTCCGTATCAACAACAATGGTCAATAGATTGTGTGCATCTTGAATTTCGTTAATCTTTCCCGGAAAATTTCCTTGGAGCTTATCCAATAAAAAACTGTTTTCCATCATCTATTTATTTGTATGTATTCCGTACTTTTCAAGCAGCGCTTTGTATTCGGGCGTATTTCTCCGGTTCAATGATTCATTCTTTACAATATCCTGCAGACGCAATACACCATCCAAAATTGCTTCTGGGCGGGGAGGACAACCAGGCACGTACACATCAACCGGTATGATTTCGTCTATCCCTTGTAGAACAGAATACGTATCGAAAATACCACCACTCGATGCGCAAGCTCCTACAGCGATTACCCAGCGCGGCTCGGCCATCTGTATATATACTTGTCTTAATACAGGCGCCATTTTTTTAGCGATTGTCCCCATCACCAAAAGCATATCTGCCTGACGGGGCGAGAAACTAGGACGTTCAGCGCCAAATCTGGCCAAATCGTAAGTAGAACCCATCGTTGCCATAAATTCGATACCACAACAGGATGTGGCGAACGGCAAAGGCCATAAAGAGTTGGCTCGGGCCAAGCCGATGGCTTTATCCAAACTTGTCGCAAAAAAACCTGCGCCTTCTACTCCCGGAGGAGCTTCTGCCAATTTTATATCACTCATGAAAAGTCGATTTATAGGTTTAAGTATCATTGACTCAAAGAGCCAACGACCAACGGGACGTTTAGTCCCAATTCAATGCTTTCTTCTTGATCACATAGATAAAGCCCAACAAGAGCAGTCCCATGAAAATAAACATCTCAATCAAGCCTTGTAATCCCATCTCCCGGAAGTTTACAGCCCACGGGTACATGAAAATGACTTCAACATCAAAAATCACAAACAGGATAGCCACCAAGAAATACTTGATAGAGAAAGGCTGCCTGGCATTTCCGACAACTTCAATCCCCGACTCAAAAGCCCCAAGCTTGTTTTCGGTACGGACCTTTGGCCCGATAAGATGTGTAATAATTATGGTACTTACTCCAAATCCTACAGCAACTAGAAGCTGTATAAATATAGGCAAGTAGTCTATCGGCATACTATTGGCTTGCTCCATCTCAATTCAATTTATATTGGTAACTGTCTCTAAATATAGAGATTCCAAGGTAAAAAACAAAACAAAAAAGGCGCAGATATTACTATCTGCGCCTAATTTAGAATGATTTTACTTAAGCCTATTTCAATGCACCTAAGTATCCTTGAACAGCTTCATTGGTTGGGTCTATTGCCAATACTTTTTGGAAGCTTTCTTTCGCTTTAGGAAGATCTTGCTTCACATAATAGTAAAGACCGATATAGGTATTCGCATCGACTAAATAGTTCTTATTTTTCTCTTGCGCGCCACGTTGATTGATGGTATCGATCAATTTTTGGAATGGTGCCACGAAATCACCTTTAGGCTGCTCCAAATTATCTGCAGTTAACGCTGCAAAAGCTTTGTAATAAAGTGCGTTAATCAAATATTTATCTTGCGCTTCCTTATTATCTGTAGTTTCAATTACTGACAAGAAAGTTTGAGATTTTTGAAGATTAGCAAGCGCTTTATCTCTTAATTCCTGGTTTACAACAACTTGCTCTTCATTTTTACTCGCCGCATCTTCTTTAGCACCGATTTGGTAGTAAGCTTCACCTGCATAGTAGTTTGCATCAAACAAATACGTCTTGTTGTCTTTGTAAGAAGCTACCAATTCAAATAAAGAGGCTGCTGTCTGCAATTCTTGCTCTTGGTACTTCGCAAATGCTAGCTCAGCTGTTTCTCCCAACAATTCTTTGTCCAAATCAATCGCTTTTTTAATATCAGCAATACCTTTTTGAATATTCGCAGTATTCTCTGCTGTTAATACCGGAGCAGCAGTAGCTGTGCTATCCGCACCGCCAGCAGCTGGTTTTGGACTATTTGCCGCAATCTCTGACATACCTAGATACATATAATCCAATGGAATTACACGATCCTTCTCCATTTTGCTAAACATCTGGTTTAAGTATTCTAAAGCTTTTGGATAATCTTTCGCTTTTTGGAAAGCGATATAACCCAAATAACGATAGATTTTTGGATCTACAGAAGGGTTTTTCGCTAATTCCTCAGAAACCACTTTCAAATCATCATATTGACGTGCATAAACCAAGAAATCGGCGTAGCGGATTTTAGCTTCCAATGAATTATCACCCGCAACTTCTAGATATTTTTTGTATTGCTCAACACCTTTTTTATTTAACTCAACATATTTCTCATCAGAAGTACCCGGTAATCTTGACCATTGATTGTATGTTTCAGCCAACTCACGATAAGTAGGTGCGTAAGCCGGAGTCTCTGCTGCAATAGCTTCCAATTGTGTGATAGCTTCATCAAAAGCTTGTGCACCACGTACGATCACAGCCTGTCCAACTTTCGCTTGTACTGAATTTGGATCGATATCAGTCGCTTCACCATAGCTTGTATAGGCCAATGAACCTTCTTTTAAACCACGGTATGCATCACCTAATGCGATAGGAATTGCAACATCTTTTTTGTTTTTTTCTTTCGCTTGCGTTAGATATTCCAAAGCTTTCGCATAATCGGGCTCAGGCGTTTTTATATATGCACGACCGATTTCCAATAATGGTTCATAATCTTTCTTACCTAATTTTGCGGTTGCCAAAGCGAATTTAGATTCAGCGCTCGCTTTATCCTTTTTCATTAAGTCAACATAGCCCAAACCTACATTGTTGATTGTAGCCTTTGGATCAGCAGCCAAACCTTGGTTGAAAATCGCAGCGGCAGAATCCGCTCTGTCGTTTACCAAATAAATTTGACCCAAATAGAAATAATTATCTCCATTCTTAGGTTGCTTAGTCACTAACTGTTGAAGGATAGTTTTCGCTTTACCATAATTCTCAGCCTCGATGGCTGCTCTAGCATCTTTCAAACTTTGTGCACTTACTGTGCCCACAGATCCCGCCAATAAAAGACTAAATAATAATTTACTGTTTGTCATAATCTATTTTTGTACTATTTATTATCTATTTAATATAACTTTCATCTCTAATAATGATCTCCCGACCAGGCATTGTAGCGGGAACCAATCCAGCTTTCAATACAATACGTTGTCCACGATCTCCTGTCAAAAAGGCGCTGAAGCCCAAACCTAAGCCCATATTCGGCTGATAGTTCATAATGTAGACAGGTCTTACAAAAGGATATAAGCCGTCGGCGATAGTTGATTGGGACGGTCTATAAAAACTAAGCTTTTCGCCCTCCTTACCAACGCTTTCGATGCTCAATGTACGAATTTTATCCAATAAATTCGAATTTTTTTCCACAGCTTTTAAATACCAATTATAACCAATAACGCCCACTGTATTCGTATTCTCGCTCACATATTTCATAACATCTTCACTATCCTTTAAAGCAGAAACAGCTTTCGGATCGATTTTGTTCAATTTGAAATAGTCCTTCAAATACCGCAGTGTACTTGAATTGGCATTGTCAAAGATCAAACGTTGTCCGGCTAAGTTACCTTCCAACAAAGACTTAACGTCTTTTTGAGGCATTATAGTATCAGCACTGTTATGATTATTGATCAATACAACAGCATCCGAAGCAATTTGAAATATCTTTGGCTGAATACCGCGTTTTCTGAAATAGCTATCTTCTTCATTTGTCAACTTTCGCGTCAATACAACCACATAGGCCGAATCGGCAAGTAATGCATTCACCGCTTTAATCTCCGGCCGGGCCATAAGCTCCAAACTTGAATTTGGATAAGAGCTCTCAAACACATCGGCAGATTCTTTGATAATAGGCAACAACGTTTGATCCACAATAACGGGCAGCTTACCTGTTAAAATATCATCGCCCTCTTTCGCTTGCTTTGTTTTATTTTTACAGGAAACAAAAATGCCCATACAGATGCCTAGCATCACAAGAACCATTTTATATTTTCTCATATGATACATCATAAAATAAGACAGTTTAATTAAAAAATAGTTTAATTTTTGAAGAGAGAATTGGTTGTAGCCAAAAAGAAGAGGGCAGTTAATTAAAAATTATTTTGCCATAGCCGTACAAACCGCATAAAAGAATACAGGATCAATACGACGCCAAAGATTGTTTTGTAAGTTGGATTAATCGGAATCGGAAAACTGTCCCAGAATATAATCAAAAGGCCCAAAACAAAATAAAAGCCAAACATAAATAGTCCCAAAATAGACAGAAACCGCTTCAGAGGCGATTTCTGTCTAAAATTTGAACTATTATTCGAATTAAAATTTGTCATTCTAATTTTGAAGGTTCAATCGAATTGGTAAAGTGTACGCTACACGAACTGGACGACCATTTTGAATACCAGGTTTCCATTTCTTCGCTTTTTTAAGCAACCTTACAGCTGCATCACCAGTACCATATTTCAAATCACGTTTGATATTGATGTCTGTCAAGCTACCATCCTTTTCTACAACGAAGGACACTTCAACGACACCATTCACACCATTTTCAGTCGCAGCAGCTGGGTACTCGTAGTTTGAACCAACCCAAGACATAAATGCTTGCATACCGCCTACAGGCATTGGTTGAACCTCGATGGCATTAAATGGAAGAATTTCGTCTCCATTACCATTAGGATCCCCTTTTGCAGCACCAGTGATTGCACCGTCTTGTTTCTTCGAACCAAATTCACCACGTGCAACGGAAGTACCAGTCGGGCTACCTTTCAAGGTAATACGTGCTGGCGTTTTATTTGGATCCTTCAACTCTTCCTGAGAAGCAACTTCTTCCACAACTTTGTTTGCAGGAGCTACTTTAGGCTCAGGGAAACGAACCAAATCCTCTTTTGGCACATCCATAGCCACTTGTTGAGGTTTTTCTTCCGGCTCTTGCGGAAGCGGCTCCTCTTCTGGTGGCTCTGGTGGTTTGATTTCTTCAAGGTCTTCCAAAGTAACCTCGGTTACTGCTGGAGGTGCTTCAACTGCCTTTTTCGGAAAAATTTTATCTCCGAAAAGACGAAGAAGACTTGCTAGCACTACGAAGCCGATTACGACGAGTAGACCTCTATTAGTCGCTTTAGGCGCCAGCTTACGAAGCTCGTAAGCTCCATATTCCTTGTTTCGGCCCTGAAAAACGACGTCAAGCCATTCTTTCTTAAAAATATCTAATTTTGACCCTATCATCTTATTTTAGTTTTTTGTGTCAATCTAATAACTAATCATTATAGATATTGTCACGTTTTAACACTTCCACTTCCTCTGGAGTAATCTTACCGATCATATAGCGTTTTACGTCTACAATTTTCATCTCGTCAAGAATGTCAACCAGATTACGTTGTGTACATTTATCACTAGGTCTTATGATTACGATCATGTCTTTACCGCCTGAAACGCGAGGTACATATGCCTTTTTCTCCATCAGTACCTTACGAATCCCATCTGCACCGTAACCAGCGACAGTAGGACCTTCGATCGGACGAGCAACTTGACCATATACCCAAGAGACTTTATTGTCAGAACCCAATAAAATTGTCAGGGAACGATTATCTGCTGTAAGCAATTCATCGCTTTGTTGTTCCTTAATTTTATTTTTGTCTGGCATAGCCACATCCATCGCTTGCGGTTTATTTAAGGACGTGGTCAACATGAAGAAGGTAATCAACAAGAATGCCAAATCCACCATCGCCGTAAGGTCGACCTTACCGCCATTCTTCTTGGATCTTACTTTCCCGCCTTTGCCTTTTTTACCACTATCCTGATTTAATTCTGCCATTGTTTGTTCTTATTAAATCGTCAATTATTTCTCCTCAGCACGCATGCCTGTTATGAAACTAAATTTGTTTTGCTTTTGATTCCGCAACGTTTCAATAACTAAATTAACCGAAGGATATTTTTCATTCGCATCTGCTTTGATAGCCATCTTTAAAGGTCCTGGATGCACGAAGTTTTTATCTGATGCCTCTTTTTCCTTATTTACTTCCTCAGCTGCAAGACGGGCATTTTGAACCCAGTAATACAATTCATTTGAAGTATTCTCTGTACTATCAACCGGGATACCAGTTTGCAAACCTTTTTCTGTACGCTTACTTCCATCCAGGGCCAACAATCCTTTCAATTTAGACATTGGTACACCAAAGTTTTCCATCAATTTGAAACGATCATAATCTTCTTGTGAAAAGCCAACGCCATACTTTGCTGACATTCTTTCTAGTGCTTTTACGCGAACCTGTTGATCAGTTGTACCGAAGAAAACTTTACCTTGATCGCCTATTGTGATCATACCCACATTTGAATCAGGTAACTTATCTTTCGTAGTCGATGCTGGGGTATCCACCGTCAATGCTTCCGGTTGGCGCGCAGTCGCCGTTAAGACGAAGAACGTAAGCAGTAAGAACGATACGTCACACATCGCTGTCATGTCGATCGACGTACTGGCTCTTTTTACTTTTGCTTTACCCATTTTAAATTCTTCTTTTTAAATTAAAAACTCAATCTTCTATCCTATGATGCTTTTGATTTTTGATTTCCATAAAATAAAATCAAAAATTTTCATCATAGTTCTTATTTGTGGTTTGCAGCGTATGTTTGTACGATTGAGAAACCAGCTTCGTCGATAGAGTAAGTTAATTTATCGATTTTTGCAGTAAAGATGTTATACAATACGATAGCGAATGTTGAAGTCGCGATACCAGTTGCTGTATTGATCAAGGCCTCAGAGATACCGTTTGCCAATTTAGCTGAATCTGGAGCACCACCTGTTGCCAATGCCGAGAAGGCTTTGATCATACCTGTTACCGTACCCAATAGACCACATAATGTACCGATAGAAACTAATGTAGCGATAACGTTTAAGTTTTTCTCTAACATTGGCATTTCTAATGCTGTAGTTTCTTCGATTTCTTTTTGAATTGCGATAGTAGCTTTTTCAGTGTCAACGTTAGGATCTACTGATACTGCTTTGTATTTCAATAAACCAGCTTTAACTACGTTTGCTACTGAACCTTTTTGTTTGTCACACTCAGCGATTGCTGTGTCGATGTTTCCACCATTAATCAACGTTTGGATTTTTCTCACAAAGTTTCCAACGTTTCCTGTACCAGATGCTTTGTTAATAACGATTAAACGTTCTACTGAGAAAACCCATACCATCAAGAATAAACCAAGCAAAACAGGTACGATAGCCCCAGCATGGTAAACCATTCCTAAGTAGTTACCTGGATTTGGAGCATTTTCAGGATTGTTGTCAACGAAGTTAGTTGGATTACCCATCACAAATTTCCATACACAGAAACCCACGATGAAACAGATGATGATTGCAGCTTGAGCAAAGAAAGATCCTCCGTTGTTGCTCTCTTGTTTTGCAGCAGTTTTAGGTGCGTTTGCCATTTTTCTAATTTTTAGTTTTTTACTGTTGTTTAAATATATAATGTTGTTTAAATTATATGCACTTTTATTCGCTTTTGAAACCAATTTTGCAAAGCAAATTTAATATTTAATGTCAAATTTAAAATATTCCTCTTAAATATATAAAAAAAATCAAATTTGTTTTTAAAACTGAATACACCATTAATCCGTGTTATTTTTCTCAGCAGTTCCCGTTATATAATCATTGTTACTCTATGCTAAATCGCTTATTCGCAATAATTATTTTACAATGAAAGCCATTTTTTTTTTGATATGCAAGAAAATCAAGGATTTTAAACGACAAAAAGTAAGTGATTACTCATGTTTTTGAACAATCAGACATCCTACACTTAAAGCATACTTGCCTAATAGACAATTCATTAGATTTACCACTATTCTGCTGGATATACTTGTTTAACCACCAACTAATTTTACGCGATACCCCTCTTTAAGTAACAAATCATAGATCTTTTGTTTAAACTCGCCCTGAATGATGATCTCCCCATCCTTCACTGTTCCACCAACTCCGCACTTCGTTTTCAACAATTTACCTAAGTTCTCCAAGTCGTCCACTTTTCCAACAAAGCCCGTGACCAACGTAACAACTTTCCCCTTCCGCATTTTCCGATCAAGCTGCACCTTTAAGTTTTGCTGATTTACAGGTAACGTATCTGCTTCCTGAAAAAAATCGGCCAGCTGATAGCTGAAGCTGTCATCTGTCGAATATACAACGCCCTCATAGGACTGTTTCTTATTTTTACTCATCATCTTAACAAATTATCTTTAACGCTTTTGGCATAATGGAAATATCCAATTTATCGCCAAGTTCAATCGGCTCCCCATCCACATGAACCGGGGACACCTTATCAATCTCAATCTGTATATTCTTCCCCGGAATAATCTCGACATAACTGGATTGATCCGCCGATTTATTAAAAAGATGGAAAATCATCTTTGGCAAAATATAAAGTGGAAACTTGTGCACGATACAGACATCTAAAATGCCATCGTTAACCGAAGCCTGCGGTGCTATATAAGCATTATTACCATACTGGGGAGAGTTCGCCACACTGATCATAAAGGCCTGCCTTTCGTACACCTTTCCATCAATTGTCAATTTATAATGTGCCGGTTGGTATTTACTGAGCACATTAAAAACGGACTTCATATACCCCAAAGGTCCACGAATATTTTCATTAGCAAAATTTTCACTTACGGATGCATCAAAACCCAAACCCGCGATATTAAAAAAGCGTCTATCATTAATTACACCACAATCCACTTCTATTGATTCAAAACGATTAATCCGACGGATAGCTGCAGCCTCATTCATTGGAACTCCCAAATAGAGCGCCAGGCCGTTGCCAGAGCCTTCAGGAATAATCCCCAATGGAATTCCAGATCCGACCAAAGCGGATCCCAATTCATTGATCGTCCCATCACCACCGACAGCGATGACTGCATCATAGCCTTCTTTGATCGCTTTCAGCCCAATTTCATAAGCATGGTTCGGTCTCGCTGTTTGTTGGAAAGTAGGATCAAACTTCTGCAGATCAAGCACATCCAGCACCTGTTTTTTAAAGGAAGTTTTATTTTTCCCTCCCGAAATAGGATTAATAACAAACAATATTTGTTTACGTTCTGACATATCCAAAGATAGCGGAAATTACCAATTTCTTAAAATAATGTAATCTTTATACGAATTACCGCACTTCCCCATACTTTTAAAAGTTAAAATATAAATTTGATTTTAAATAATCCACAAAGTATCGTAGCTTTGTCGCACAAAAAATAGAATGTGGACTGATTTGCGTGCTGTTGCGTTACAAGCAACGACAAGGAGATTGCAACCACAGTAAAAAAGTGCTAAAAACCCCTCGCTATCACGGCTCTTATCACTTTGCTGTTATTTCATTCTAGCGCAAATCCAATATTAAAAATTACGTAAAGCATGGCTTATTTATTTACGTCAGAATCTGTTTCTGAAGGGCATCCAGACAAAATTGCGGATCAAATTTCAGATGCATTAATAGACAATTTTTTAGCATGGGACGAGGACTCTCGCGTCGCTATTGAAACGCTAGTAACGACTGGGCAAGTAGTTCTTGCCGGCGAGGTTAAATCAAACATATACCTTGATGTCCAAAAAATAGCCCGTTCGGTGATCCAAAAGATTGGCTATACCAAATCTGAGTATATGTTCGAGGCAAACTCTTGTGGCGTCCTTTCGGCTATTCACGAGCAATCTGCTGATATTAACCAGGGGGTAGACCGCAAGACAAGACAAGAACAGGGTGCGGGCGACCAAGGTATCATGTTCGGTTATGCCAACAACGAAACCGAAAATTTTATGCCTTTGGCATTGGACTTATCGCATCGCCTGCTTTATGAATTGGCCGAGCTGCGTCGCGAAAATAACGAAATCAAGTATTTGCGCCCGGACGCAAAATCTCAGGTGACACTTGAGTATAGTGATGATCACAAGCCGAAAAGAATTGAAGCAATCGTAATCTCTACACAACATGACGACTTCGCTACTGAACAAGTCATGTTGGATAAAATTACACACGATATTAAAACGATCTTAATTCCACGTGTTAAAGCGCAATTGAAACCAGAACTTCAGTTGTTATTTAACGATGAAATTAAGTTTCATATCAATCCAACTGGAAAATTTGTTATCGGTGGACCACACGGAGATACAGGGCTTACCGGTCGCAAGATCATTGTCGATACCTACGGTGGCCGCGGTGCACATGGTGGTGGGGCTTTCTCAGGAAAAGATCCATCTAAGGTAGACCGTTCCGCTGCATATGCAACGCGCCATATTGCTAAAAACTTGGTAGCAGCAGGTGTTGCAGATGAAATCCTCGTACAGATTTCTTATGCAATAGGTGTAAAAGATCCGATGGGAATCTATGTAAATACCTATGGAACGAGCAAGGTAAATTTGACAGATGGCCAGATTGCGGAAAAAATCGCACATTTATTTGATATGACGCCATACGGAATTGAAACCCGTTTGGGGCTGAGAAATCCCATTTATTCAGAAACTGCAGCCTATGGACACATGGGAAGAACACCAAGAAAAGTAACCAAGGAGTTCGAAAGCTCAACAGGCGAGAAAAAGCAAGTCGAAGTTGAACTGTTCACTTGGGAAAAACTAGATTATATCGACAAAGTAAAAGAAGCGTTTGGTTTATAAGAGCCAGATGTCCATCAAAATAGAATGGGGCAGTACAAAGTTGGACTGCCCTTTTTTATTCAACTTTATACCCCATCCCTTCACAGCGCCTTCTCAGCATTCTATTCTTAAACAGTTTGAACCGACTTTTATACCCAGGCTATTGGTGAAATCGCGCAGGTTTTGTATCTTAAGCGTTCTAAACCGTTACAATCATGAAAAGACGCAATTTTCTTCTGGCACCAATGGTGTTCGTAACTGCCCCAACATGGGCAAATAACGTTCAATCGGATGAAGACATCCAACCTACCACTATTGTCCACGTTGTGAATTTTTGGCTAAAAAAAGAGCTCAGTGAAAAAGAAAAAAAGAATTTTGTTGGATTTTTTGAGGAATTGCGCAAGATCGACGTCATCAAAACACTTAATTACGGCGTCCCGGCTCAAACAAACCCGCGACCTGTCGTAGACAACAGCTTCGACTATACCTTGATCGTCACTTTCAAAAACCTTAAAGATATTACCATCTACGAGACACATCCAATCCATTTAAAAGCGATCGAAAAATATCAGCATCTTTGGACAAAAGTAATGGTCAAAGATACCTCCATCATTAAATAAGGCCCCGGGCCTTAATTTCCAAATATTTATTGATGGAGTTGATGGTCAGGTTTTCGGGCGCTGTATAGATTGTCTGAAAGCCGTTGCGAATCAGTTCTTGTACGATAAGCTGTTTTTCATAGATAAACTTTTCAGCAATGACCTGATTGTAAATTTCGATTGTCTTTTTAGGCGTACTTTTCGCTAAATCCTCTATTTCTACGTTTTTAAAGACGACAACAACGATAATGTGGCTCCTGTTTAACATAGACAGATAATTTATCTGACGTCTTAAGGAATCTAAGGTCTCAAAATTGGTATATACAAAAATAAGCGACCTCTTGTTAATATGCGCATTGGCATAACTATATAATCTTCCAAATTCAGACTCCTCAAATTTGGTCGACACCTGGTATAGTGCTTCTGAAATCTTATGCATTTGATTATTCCTCTTCTCTGCAGCTATAAATGCATTGATATCTTTTGAAAAGGTTAATAATCCAGCTCGGTCCTGCTTTAAGATGGTCGCATTGGAAAGAACAAGTGCAGCATTAATCGAGTAGTCCAATAAGGTAAGACCGTTGAATGGCATACGCATTGCCCGACCTAAGTCAATAAATGAATAGATCGGCTGAGACTTCTCCTCTTCATACTGATTGACCATCAGCTTCTTTACTTTTGCAGATGCCTTCCAGTTCATGTGCCTATAATCGTCTCCCTGCACATACTCTCTAACATGGTCAAATTCCATGGCTGAACCAATGCGTCGAATACGCTTTATCCCCAGTTCATTCAATCGGTTACTTGTTGCCAAAAGCTGATATTTTCGTAGTTGAATATAGGATGGATAACAGGGGATTTCCTGTTCTTGATTGGTAACAAACCTTCTTTTGAAAAATCCAAAACGTCTAACCAAAGCCATACAACGACCAAACTGATAAATTCCCCTTTGTGTAGGCCGCAAGGAAAATGAAATTTCAGAGCGTTGAAAAGCGGGTAAACTGGCTGCAAAATCCTTGTCCCGAATTTGGAGCTGCACCGGAAACTCCTCTAAAACATCTACTTTTGTTGCAAATGGATAAAAAGAGCTCACCATAAGCTTCATCGGGTTTTCATCTCCATTGGATAATTTTTCAGGATATATCCTTGTGATCTCAATTCTGCCCTTCCCTGAAAATAAGACAATAAAATCAAAAGCCAAAACAGCCAACCAGATCCAAAAGACAATCCAGGCCACAATCAACAATCCTTTAACGAAAAAAGAAAATGTAAAGAGTGTCGCTACCCCCAATAGGGAGTAGAAGAATTGATTTGTTAGAAAAAGCTGTTTTAGTTTCTTCATTATCTTGGAATTTCTACAGAATTTATGATTTGATCGATGACATAAGCGGTGGTAAATCCTTCCATTTCCCTTTCTGGAGTCAACATGACACGGTGGCCCAGTACGGCAGATGCTACCCTCCGAATATCCTCAGGAGTAACAAAGTCGCGGCCTGTTAACGCAGCTGAAGCCTTTGCTGATTCCAACAAAGCAATAGAAGCCCGCGGTGAGGCACCTAGTGTCAAACTTGGATTAGTTCGTGTTTTTATAATGACTTGAGCAATGTAAGTTAGCAACTCCTCGTGCACAAAAATAGACTTGATCAATTTCTGGAATTCTAAAATTTCTGTGGCCGAAACGACAGCCTGAACCTGATCCTCTTTATTCTGTGCTTTTTGAGCATGATGCTCCTTCAATATTTCCAATTCCTGTTCAAGTTCAGGATAGTTCACATTGATCTTAAACAAGAAACGGTCGAGCTGAGCTTCCGGCAATCGATAAGTACCTTCGTGTTCGATGGGATTTTGCGTCGCAAAAACAACAAACGGCCCTGGCAATTGATAGGTTGTTCCATCTACCGACACCTGTTGCTCCGCCATGCTTTCAAAAAGTGCTGCCTGGGTCTTTGCGGGAGCACGATTGATTTCATCGATTAAAACAATATTTGCAAAAATGGGGCCCCTACGAAATTCAAACTCATTACTTTTCAAATCGAGTATCGACGAACCGGTTACATCCGAGGGCATTAAATCCGGTGTAAATTGAATCCGCTTAAATTCACTGTGAATCGTTTTGGCAATCAATTTTGCGGATAATGTTTTCGCCACCCCGGGTAAGCCCTCGATCAAAGAATGCCCTGAGGCCAAGATCGAGATTAAGAGCATGTCAATCAATTGATCCTGCCCAACGATGACTTTTTTCACCTCCGACTTTACCTGCGCCATTTTATCGAATAAAACCGAGACATCTATTCGGTTTTCAAAAGATATATATTTATCGAAGTCACTCATATCATTTTTGCTTTATGTTTAAACTCTTCTATTGTATCATTAATCATCTTAAGATCAGCCACATCATGTTGTTTAGCATCTTGCATATGAACAATCAGCCTGATTAAAGACTGCGTCTCTAGGAGCGGAACTCCAGTCCGCTCAGCCAGCTCCTCACTGAACTCCTCTTCCCGCAACATCAGCGTGTCCAAATGAAACCGCATCCGAAGATCGTGCAGGAAGTAATCTATTTTTTTTGCGACCATATTACCTGGTGCGCCATTTTCATAATATAAAGTAGCAATGGTTCCACAAAAGTCCTTCGAGAGATTCGGTTCTGGGCTCACGACCGCCACGGCTCGCTGCTCTCGTCTACTTCGAAATACAAGCAAAAGAACTAGCCCCGCCAACAAAACATACCAAGCTTGCCTAAGACCATCATTCATAAGCAATACACGCAAAGGTGTCCGATATTGCTCCAAATTCGCTTTAAAATCATACCAAGCGATCGGCTTATCATTTAGATAAGATAACGACTTAGCAACATAGGCATATTGCGAAGCGGAATTCAGCAAGTAATAGTTTCCAAATAAATCAGGGGTCAGGTGCAGATAGAATGTCCCTTTACCAAATTGAACGGCTATGAAGTTCGGTAACATAAATTCCTTATAGGTAATCGCGCCCAAAATGGTCGCATGTTTAGGAAGTTTTTTGAATACTTCGCCAAGATCTGATTTACTATAATGAATTTTATTGTTATCGTTCATCAACCGCACACGCAGTTGGCTTTTTATATTCACACCTTTTTTAAAACCATAGAAGTTATCTGTTTTCAAACCAAGGGAATCCAACAGATAAGGATCAATATCCTCGGCTACAATCATTGCTTTCCCACCCCGGTTTACATAATCCAGTAATTTATCTTCCGCTGCTTCACCCATTGAAAAATAGGAGGTGTAAAAAAATAAGTTAGCGTCGGTTTTCTTTGTACTGTCCAAATATTCATACAATGGTCGCTCAATCGTTGTGTTCTTTTGATCAATGATATGCTTTAGTTCTTGACGTAGCACATAAGCGCCAAAAGGATTTTTATCTTTTGCATCAAAAGTCCGATCCCAGATAATAGGTTTCTTACTTGTTGCATCGATAAGGGCTATTAACACTAACACAACAGTCAATAATATCAATCCAAATTTTACCGATCCCTTCATTTAATTTGTTTTTGATACTGGTGAAACAATTGCTGATATTGATTAAAATTGTCCTCTGTTAATTCAAATTGACCAAACCAGACATAATCAAATATTCTTGTACATTCCGCAAATCCACGACGGAGCTCCTCGTTTTGAATCTCTTGTGTAAATTCAGCGTTCGTTTTGCTCAGCTTCCATTTGATATGATCGGATTGCGCTAGTTTCTGAATATTCAATAGCTGTAAGTACCGGATACCCAATGCATAATTCCTTTGAGCGATAGCCTCTTGAATATAAGGCTCCAGGTTGCTATTCATCAGGTTTCGCTCCACATACGCTAAAACGTCCAGTTCACTCTCCTCTTCACTATGCTTAATAAAATATTGTTTTCTGTTGTAGAGCACTTTATAAAGAATAAACGCTAATGCGATGACAGCTAAGAAGGCAAATACATAGCCAAACTCTTCCCGAAATTTATAAGGATTATCCGGCATGATACTCCCGATCCAATCGGCGAGCCGGGCAAGGATGCGTTGCAATACGCCCACCCGATCTTTAATATTTTCAGAATAAACAAAATCGTCTGTCTCGTAACGTTTGATGATATCCTGATAAGGATCCATTTTAAACGAACGTTCTTCGGTATATTTTGGAATCGAATCAAATAATTTTGGATCCCACAGGTCAATTTCGTCTTTTCCCTGTTGGCCATTAGGAGCCTTTACTGCAGAATCAATGCGGACAGAATCTGCTCCCACCAAGGTTGAATCTATTTGCACATTAAGTGAATCAATTCTATCGCTGTTGGAGTCCGTGTCCCTTGGCTTGGGATCACAGGCGTACATAATCGATAAACAGGCAATGCAGAAAAAAGACAAGAGTTTATTCATCTTTTCCTCCTATCTTTTCGATCATGCCATAAATACGTTCTCCAAATTTGAGATCCTTGGCTGTTTCATAAATAATACCATTGGCCAAAACGCCGGACATATAAAGAAAGAGCGTAAATAGTGTGATAAATAAGCCCCCAAATGTCATCAGGAGTTTTCCCCAGGATGAGTCAAAGAAAGCGGCATCTATTCCAAGGAAGTTAAATGACAAAAGCCCCATGATAATCAATGGTACAATGGAAATCATCATGACAGCCATTTGAAAAATAAAGTTCACAATGTAGGTTGCGATACCGTATTGGATCAATTTTTTGCTCAGCATGACATAGGCATCTGTAAAACAGCTTCCCAGATCCGAATAACCTTCCCGATAAAATAGAAAAGAGCAAAACAACCATATCCCAACCATCGAGCCCAATATACCAATGGCAAAACTTCCAATAAAAGGGATAAATGCACAAATCACAGCTACGATTGCCAGTGGGATAAAGACAACGATTAAAGCCAATATCATGGCAATCAAAAACATAAAGTATTTACCGAGGTTAGATCTGAAATTTCTGAATACTTCCGATCCTGAAAATGCTGTGCTTTTACGTTCTTTGAGTAGCATAAAATATTCAATGGAAATACCATAAACGTACAATCCCAAAGCGATCAATGCCAAAATGAGTAATCCAGCCCAAGTAAAAGCATCGATATCCTCAAAAGAATCGCTATTAGCCGAAAAAGTGATTTTTGTAGAAAGAAAATAGTAAACTAAAGCAATCGCTGCTAGGGGAACCGCAGATAAACCAAAAATAGTAGAAACAAAGTGCTTATAGATCAATTTAAAAAGATCTATGAAACTTTGGATAAAGTCCCCCACCTTCCGTTCTTTTTGAAACTCAAAATCTATTTCCATTGAAATCGTTTTGCTAGTCGATAAGGATTAATAACATAAAAATAAAGGATAGCCAGTACGGATAAAACGATAATTATTAAACATAACCAAATTGACATATTATAATACCGTGTTACAAAACCTTCCAATGTTCCGGCTATAATAAAAAAAGGAATCGTGCTGACGAGAACTTTCATTGCAATCTTTGCTGTACGGACAAACGATGTCAAACGTGTAAACGATTTGGGAAATAGAATGCTATTACCGATGGCCAATCCGCATCCTCCTGCCACAATAATTACCGAAATCTCAATAGTGCCATGAATCCAAATCGCCGACATGGCTTTCCCCATAACGCCATACTGGAAAAACATATGGTGAAATGCACCAAGCATAATACCATTGCTAAACAGCACATAACCTGTCCCTACACTGAAAAATAGTCCGGCAGCAAAGGCCATAAAAGCAACCCGCACATTATTAATCGTAATCCAAATCGCTGATCCAAAGTTGCTCCCCTTCCCATATATTGCAGCAGGATCTCCTGCTTTTATACTTTCTATCGTCGAATCGACATAGTAGTCACCTAAAATAAGCCGAATAAAATCCATATCGTATACAGACGATACAAAACCAATGACTGAAGCCAAAACAAAAATTAAGAAGGAGTACAACAAAGGTCTACGGATTGACCAGATCGCCTGCGGTATCTCTTCATTGATAAAAGATTTAAACTTATTATTGGAAGCTTTCTGATCTTTATAGATTTTCTGATGCACGGTCACTGCCAGTTCATTCAGGTAAGCCTTTACCTTACTTTCAGGATAAAAAGTTTGTGCATAAGCCAGATCATTAGTGAGCTCAATGTAATTTGAGGCCAGTTCATCTGGATCAACCTGCATATTAATTGATAAATTATTTTCAATTAACGTCCATTTTTCTTTATTTCGTTCTACAAAGGATGCTTCTCTCATTAATTTTTTTAACTGGCTGAACCAAATATAGGAAATATCCATGATTGAAAAGCACAAATTGGAGCTAAAATGACCTAGAAATTCTATATTGCTATTAAACTCAAATAATTTACATATGAATAAGCTTGAGATAAATACAGCACAAAATGTAAAAATCGAATATAATCTTGCCAGTCTTGGTTCAAGAATGATCGCTTTTGCAATAGATTATTTTATTATAGTCTGTTATTATTTCTTTTGCTTCTTTCTCTTGGACAGCATAAACATGAACGCAGGAGATCCCTATCTTTTTTATGGCGTTATGATGGCATTGACCCTACCCGCGTTTTTTTACACATTGATTACCGAAACCGCCTTTGGTGGTCAGACAGTAGGTAAGAAAATCATGAAAATAAAGGTCGTTAAACTTGACGGTTCGCGAGCCAACTTTTATCAATACTTGTCCAGATGGAGTCTATCTATTGTAGATATTTGGATGACGATGGGTGGTGTCGCCATTACCTCGATCGTTTTATCCAAAAATGGGCAACGCATTGGAGATATTGCCGCAGAAACTTCCGTTATCAGCCTCAAACCTACATTAAAATTGAGCGACACAATTTACGAAGAGACTTTCGACAATCATCCAATTCTATTTCCACAGGTTATCAAATTGAGCGACAAGGATGCTAATTCGGTCAAAGAGATCTACCAAACAGCTTTTGATAGAAGAGATGTGGGCATTTTAACAGCTTTGGTCCAGCGTCTTGAGGCGGTTATGGAAGTCAAACATCCTGAAAAAATGACTCCCAACGACTTCGTGCTGCAGGTCATGAAAGATCATTACAGCATGTTTAAGGATAAATAGTTTTTACGCTCATAGTTGATTCTGCATTCTCTCGGTTAAAAAACGGATATCGATCGGAGCTCGTTCGGTGTTTCTTCGCTTGCAACCGAAGAAGTACCGAACGAGCTCCGAACAAGTACCGAATAAGCACCGAGTAATCTCCGAAACTGATCGCTATGTCTTATCCATTTTTACAGGTTAATTCTTGAGGTAAAGTAAGAACCGTATTAGACCTTTTGTAAACATTTTTCAGGGATGGACAGGTAATTCTTGATGTGATTCCGATTTTTCGTTCATAAAAAATGCCCTCAAAAAGTTGGACACTTTTTGAGGGCACAGCAAAATAATTCCTTTTTTTATACTGAATATTTTGTTACGCGGTCACTGAAGCCGCAGAAGTCTGCACCTGACGGTCAACCTTCTTAACCAATCCCTGCAATACATTTCCTGGACCGACTTCTACAAAAGCTGTTGCACCATCGGCCAACATATTTTGTACTGTCTGCGTCCACCGTACAGCGCCAGTTAATTGCGCAATAAGATTTTCCTTGATAACCGCTGGATCTGTCTGTGGTTTGGCATCTATATTTTGATAAATCGGACAGCTAGGCGACAAAATGTCTACAGCTTCGATAGCCGCCTGCAATTCGACTTTGGCAGATTCCATCAATGGTGAGTGAAATGCTCCACCAACATTTAGCTTTAATGCGCGCTTAGCACCGGCCTCGGTCAATAAAGCACAAGCTTTATCCACACCTTCAATAGATCCCGAAATCACCAATTGTCCGGGACAGTTATAATTCGCAGCCACCACAACGTCATCAACTTTAGCACAGATCTCTTCCACTATAGCATCTTCCAGACCTAATATCGCAGCCATCGTTGAAGGCTGAAGCTCACATGCTTTTTGCATCGCGTTGGCGCGTTGTGCAACCAATTTCAAGCCATCTTCAAAGCTCAGTGCGCCCGCTGCTACCAAAGCCGAAAACTCACCCAATGAGTGACCTGCAACCATGTCCGGTTGAAAAGACTCTCCCAATGCTTTTGCCAAAATGACCGAATGCAAGAAAATAGCCGGTTGGGTTACGTTGGTTTGTTTCAACTCCTCGTCTGTACCGGAAAACATGACATCCGTGATGCGAAATCCTAAAATATCGTTAGCCTGTTCGAACAAAGCTTTCGTTTCATCATTTAAATTATACAGGTCTTGCCCCATTCCAACAAATTGGGCCCCTTGACCAGGAAATACATATGCTGTTTTCATCCCTTATATTTTTTATTCGTTTATTTGTCTGCTACAATAGGTATTGAATCTGCTTTCTGCAGTCAATGGTTGATGAGAACGAATTCCCGTAAGCGCAAACTTAGATAAATTGCTTTTTATATGCAATATAAATTCATTTCAGCCAGCTATATTCCCATCTTCGGCCGTTCGATCTCATATTGTTCATTTCCTCAGAAGGATCTATCGATCCTTAAATTCAGTCTTCGGGAACAAAACTTAGCGACAACATCTTCTTCGGGTCAAATACATCTTGCGCTATTTCCAGCAGCCCTGTATTAGTCAAGTCCTGAATTTTTTCAATTACTTCGTCCAATAAGATGACACGATCATAGTCCATCACGTTTTTCGCGGCAGAGATAATCATACTCATACGGTTCTCTTCGGTTAAAGCAATCTGACCAATAAATTTCTGCTTCGCCTTTTTTACTGCAGTTTCGGATAGCGGTTGCTCGGTTAGCTTCGCTAGTTCTTTAAAGACGAGTTTTTTAGCTTTTTCAACTTTTTCTTCATCGGTACCGAGGTAAATACTAAATAACCCTGTATCCGAAAAAATAGTATAATTAGATTCAATGGTATAGGCTATTCCATATTTCTCCCGAATAGAAAGATTCAGAATAGAACCCATTCCCATGCCGCCAAGCATATTGTTCAAAAGCAACAGCCCTGTCTTACGCTCATCACGATAACCGTAAGCCAAAGATCCAAGCATGTAATGAACCTGATTAATTGGTTTTGCGACTGCAAGATGCTGTTCAATAATTGGATTGACATCGTTTCTCATCCGCATAATTGTATTTGCTGGAACACCACCAAAGATCTTGTGCAACAATCGCTCAACTTCTTTTAGCGTATAATTACCTGTGATACCAATAACCATTTCATTTGTATCATAGTTTGCCTGCATAAAGTCTAAGATATCGCCCTTTTGTAATGCGAGAAGCTGATCTTCCAGTCCCAAAATATTGTGTCCTAAACCCGACCCCTGAAAAACCAGATCCTCAAAATCGTCTACAATAGACTCTTCTGGGCTATCCAGGTAAGACGCCATTTCATCTACAATGACAGATTTTTCTTTATCCAATTCTATATCGGGAAAAGTGGAATGAAAAAAGATATCTTCAAAAAGATCTAAGGCACGACTTAAATAAGGCTGAAGAATAGAGGCATGTACACAGGTATATTCCTTCGTTGTATAAGCATTCAAATCTCCGCCAACGGATTCCAAATGATTTATAATCTGTTGTGTAGAGCGTCTTTCTGTTCGTTTGAATAAAAGATGCTCAATAAAATGGGCTACACCATATTTTCCAGCAGACTCATCCCGAGACCCCGCATTGATGACCATGCAGACATGTGTAACCGGTAAATTCTGATATTGAAATACTACGCGTATCCCGTTTGAAAGTCTAATAATTTCGTATTCCATGCAGTATAAACTTGCTGTAACTTCTTTAGTCTATCTATTTTGTGTGCCCGTTAGCCTTGACTATCTCCTCCAAAAAAATATACAATCGTACATTCTTTCGCCACTTTGCTCAATCTTCAAATCATAGGGCACATGAAGTGATCACAAAACTAGGCATTTTTAAACGCAAAACGGTCATAGCGAAATCACTATGACCGTTTTTATATCCTATAGCAATAAGATTATTCAAATTACATACGCGGTGGTCTCATTCCGCCTGGGAATCTGTTCTCGCCTTCAGGGTTCCCCATAGCGAATTTTTGGAACTTGTAGGTAAACAAAATCATAAAATATCGTCCCAAACGGTTGGTACGGCTATCTGTAATCATAGATTCGCTCACTGTCCGGGAAACATTCGTTTGCTGATTCAATAAGTCAAATGCTTGTAAACGTACTGTACCACGTTGTTGACTCAAGAACTTCTGCTCAAGGTACGTATTGATGACAAACGGGTTTGCATTGATACCGGCTCCATAACCACTATTGAATTGCTTCGATAGATCCGCTCCGAAAATTGTAGTTTTTGTGATGTTAACAGAGCCAATCAATGTGGGTGTCCAAGAAGAAACATTCGTCGTACGATTTGTCAATGAATTCTCCGTATGATTAAATTGGTAGCGTACTCCCGGATTGATTTCCAAATTCTCCGAAGGGTTGTATCTAAACATCAAACCTTGATTTAATACAATATTCCGGGCAACGTTCTTTTGACCGATGTTATCATCTTTCTCCGTAGAAACATATCCAATATTTTTGTTGTAGGACACCCCGCCCATTAACATAATATTATATGTTTTTTCTTTCATTGACTTTCCGTAATGATAAAAAGAACTCACATTAAATGGTTTATCGCTTGTTTCATTCAAGTAGCGAGTTTCGGATACTAACGTAGAATTTGTTTGTCCAGTTTGATAGTCCATTAAATCATCAAAATAGCTTTTGCTCAAGCTCACAATCTTGTTGTTAGTCAAACCGGCATTAACGAACGCAAAGAAGTTATTTCCTTTTTGAAAATCATTTTTACGGAACCGTACATTCAATTGATGGCTAAATTCCGGATTCAGATTGGCGTTACCGATTACGATACTGGTCCGATTTGTACTCATATCAAAGGGCAAGATCTGCGTTACTGAAGGCTCATTCGGTGTTCCCGAATAATTGACAGAGATATTGGACTGTCTCGAAAATTTATACTCAAAACGTGCAATAGGCATCCAGTTCATATTGTTGCGATGAATTGGAACGACTAAGCCTGAACTGATCGCATCTCCTCTTAATTGGGAAGGTTGAGCTGCTGCTCCAATGGAATAGGTTATTTTATCGCCACTATACAAATAGTTTGCCCCTATTTTATGTGTTGTGAAGGAATAATCGTAATTATAATCAAAATTCAACTTCGGGTCTTCTGCTATAAGGTTTCCATCGCGGTCAAATCCTTGCTGTTTGTTCGAATTATCATACTTATTTTTGTTGAAATCATAGGTAAACTCTACTTTTCCTTTCTCGGAAACAGGTTCAGTATAATTCACCGAGGCTCCTCCATTCCAACTTTTATTATTAGCTTCCAGAATCGTCTTCTCATAGATCGAATCTAAGGGAGTATTTGCATTGTTGGGATCGGCCAACAACCTATCCAGAATGGCATTCTGATCTTTCGTTGTTTTTGCATTATTGAAGTTCATGTTTACAAAAACATTCCTTCCTTTATCATTAAATTTATGATTGTATAAACCGCTAATCCCAAATCTCGGTGCAGTGGAATTGGCAACAATATCTTGCGCCTGAGAATTATTAAATACACTACTACGATACGTGAGCGAATTCGTACCTGTCGTTGCATCGCTCTTGTCGTAGCCAAACTGAGGCGATATTTTGATATAATCTTTCGTTGTAGGCTTCCATTCGACATTTGCTTCGAAACGATGGCTATCACCAACCGTGTTCGAATTGGATGTCACACTGTCCGTCTGCATTATATTAGGCAGTGTATTTTCCTGAAAACGTTGGGATAGTGTTGTATTGTTGCTATGGCTAAAACTATAGCTACCGTAAACAGTCAGTTTATCATTAAAGTCTTTGCGGTAATTCAGTCCTATGGAACCAATTTTTGTCAAACCGTCCGAGCCACCAAACATACCACCACCTCGGCGGCCGCCACCACCCTGGCCACGGCGGGCGCCACCACCTACAGTACTAAAATCGAATAAGGGGGCATTGGTATTGTTCAAATTCCCCAGCACCGAAATTTGTTCACCTTCACGCATCCCCATCCACATACCGGTAGCCTGATAGCGATCTTCTGTTCCCACGCCAGCCCGTAGGGTAGTCATATGCCCAGTATTGTATTTGGGATCTATCTGAATATTCAACACCTTTTCCGAATCACCGTTTTTATTGCCAGTGACATTGGCCATATCACCATAATCATCGATGACCTGCATCTTTTGGATAATATTTGCAGGTAAATTTTGGGTAGCTGTCTTTACATCTCCACCAAAAAAGTCCTTACCATTAATACGAACCCGCTTTACGGATTCACCTTGTGCTGTAACGTTACCATCTTTATCCACTTCGACTCCCTGTAACTTTTTCAACGCGTCTTCCGCAACGGCGCCATCGCGGAGCTTTAGATCTTTCATGGTATATTCCAGGGTATCACTTTTAACAACGACAGTAGGTACTCCATCAACCACAACTTCCTGCAGCATCTGTGAATTCTGTTGTAAAGTTAAACTTGGAATTATATATTTTGACTCGCCTTTAGGAATACTAAATTCCTTTTCAAAGCGCTCGAAGCCTAAGTTTGAAACGGTAATTTTAAAGGTATCGGATTTGACCTTATCAAAGATAAAAATCCCAGCCATATTGGATCCTGTAGTCATAGAATCCAACTTTGACGTCAGCTTAACCGTCGCCCCGGCAACAATTCGATTCTTGTCATCTTTCAAGATTCCCTGTACGCTCTTCGTCTGGCCATAAACAGTCCATCCCATCAGCATACTAAACAACAAAAGCATAAAGCCTCTCATAATATGTATTTTTATATTTCTATAATTGTTAAATCTTTGACACCAAAACTATTGCCCAAGTTTAATATTGAAACAATATGGCCCAGACCGGAACAACTTCTTATTTTGCTAATGAAAATTATTCCATCATATTAATAGTCTAGTGCTCTAAATCTTTACAAAAGAAGACATTATTAGTGTTAATTAATGTAAATGGCCAATATTCACACAGAAGTTACAATAAATAACTCCAAATTTATTTGTAATTTCGGCTATTTTAAGAATCGCCTATGCTATTATCTTATTATCAGGAGCAGTGGATTGAAGCCGGTTGTGACGAAGCTGGAAGGGGCTGTCTGGCAGGGCCCGTTTTCGCTGCAGCAGTGATTTTCCCAACAGACTATTACCACGATCTCCTTAACGACTCCAAACAACTTAGTGAGAAAAAAAGGATGATGTTGCGGCCAATTATCGAACGCGAAGCTCTCGCATTTGCAGTTGCCAGTGTTTCAGCCGAAGAAATAGATCGCATAAACATCCATAATGCAAGCTACTTAGCCATGCACAAGGCGCTTGATCTCTTAAAGACCAAAGCGGAGTATATCATCGTTGACGGAAATAAGTTTATTCCCTATCAACAAATTCCGCATACATGTATCGTCAAGGGGGATGGCAAGTATCTGTCGATCGCAGCTGCTTCAATTCTGGCCAAAACTTATCGGGATGAATATATGGACAACATTGCTGTGGATTATCCCCACTACGACTGGCTCAACAACAAAGGGTACCCAACAGTTAAACACAGAACAGCTGTATTGGCGCATGGGTCTACGCCACATCATAGAAAAAGCTTTAGAATAACTGATCCACAACTCAAATTATTCTAAAGCTTGACTAGTCCTGAAAAATCGATACAGGTTTTCAGTGATTAAAAATAAATAATTTAAACAGTAGTAGCCGATAGGTTGCTACTGTTTTTTGTTTTATAAGTTCTGAAGTTCATGTTTGATTTCATGTG